>OGRN01000075.1_pt1 | contig 91440 bp, 83 predicted proteins | sample 1553401 | NCBI WGS metagenome assembly OGRN01 (sample SAMEA2580096, study PRJEB22360) | human gut metagenome | biome: human gut; feature: human-associated habitat; material: faeces | place: Denmark | collected 2008/2010 | reverse complement strand
TTCAGTTGCTTATTTATTTTTTATCATATACTCGAATTCTACAGTTGGCCAACTCCAAATTAAACTTTCACTTCCCCCTTCAACCGATAACTATTCTTATAATGTTGAGAACTATTTCCTTTCACATTTGCATCATTTAAAATACATCCTGTGATCTGTGCTCCAGAACTTGAAAGGATTTCCATACCTTCAAGAATACGATCTGCTTCTGTATAATCCTGTCGGATAACAAAAACTGCACCATCCACATACTGTGCAACGATCGCTGCATCTGATAACATGGCACTTGGTGGTGTATCAATCACTACAAAATCCGCTTTTGCTTCCAGTTCTTTTATAAACTGTCTCATGTTCTCACCGCTTAGGACAGTAGAAGTATCTTGAATTGGTGATGAACCTGCCAGTACCATAACACTTGTATCTTTATATGGCTGTACCGCATCTTCAATCTTGACTTCGCCTTTTAGTACCTGTAATGTTCCAAGTTCCTGCTCTTGCATTCCAAGAACTTTTGCTGTTGATGGATTTCTTAAATCGGCATCAACAAGTATTACTTTATATCCTTTCATAGCCAAAGATATCGCGATGTTTGCTGATACTGTAGATTTTCCCTCTCCTGGCATCGCACTTGTTACAAGAAATGACTTCATGCCTGTTTCTTTTTGTGCACGTTCAATTCTTCTTCGTACGGTTCTTGACGCTTCCAAAAAACTTCTTGGAAGTCTTGGATTGTCCAAAACGATCAGTTCTTCTACCTGGGTACGTTTCTTATGGAATTTCGCATGAGGCAGAACTCCAAGACTGTCTACATGGAATAAGCGTTTGAAGTCTTCTTCTTTCTTTACTGTATTCTTTCCCAGTGCAAGAAGTACATCTAAAAATACACATAAAAGGATTCCTATTGCAGCACCGATCTCCAGCTCATGCTTATAACTGAATGGGTTTGCAGGTGCTGTTGGAACTCCGCTTTCATCCATCAAAGTCAGCTGGGAACTTCCGATAACAAATTCTGCAACTGACGGATAATTCTTAACAACAGATTCTAAAACTTTCTGAGCAAGTTCTGGACTACTCTCTGTAACTTTTAATGTAAATAAGTTTGTATTCTCCATAACCTCCGCTTCAATTGTTCCTGGAACTGACTGCATTCCAAGGTCCTCGGCTAATACCTGTTTAAACGCTCCGCTTTGCAAAATATATGGAAATGACTTTGCCATCTGATTCGCTGTTGCATTTTCTATATAGGTATTAGAATTCTCTGATGAAATACTAGAACTGATCGTAAATGTTGACGATGCAATATAATATGGAGAATATGTAAACCTTTTATATCCACAGAAAATTACACCACATACTATGATCGTGATCAGAAATTTAAATTTCAACTGAAATGCTACTTTTACCAGATCATCAAATAGTCCGGCAATATCGATCAGATTCTCCCTATTCTCTCTATGTTCTGCATAATCTTTACTCATCTTCTTTCTTCACCTGCCGTTCTGTCACTGAATCTTTGTTATGTTGTTCCTTCTGTTCTTCTTGCTTGCTTTGTCTACTACTTCTTCCATAGCCGTAACCATAGCCATATTTACCGCCATAACCATATTTATTTCCGTAGCCATACCCGTAACCATAACTGCTTCCACTTCCATATGCATAACGATATCCATAATTTCTTGCTGTTTGTGCGATTCCATGGAATACATCATTATATACACATCCAAGCATCGTTCCTTCTCCTGAATTCAGGATGCTGATTGCCTCATTGATATCTTTTACAAGGGCTGTATGCTGGCGTACTACCAGGATTGATGCATCTGCATAATCTACAAGTTCTTCTGCATCTGCTGCCTGTGACATTGGAGGTGTGTCAATGATCACATAATCCAGTCGTTCTTTGAAAAAATCTACAATCTTATAAAACATATCCGATGCGATCATTTCTGTAGAATTCGGGTAGATCATAGTTCCTGTAACCAAAAGTAACTCTGACTTTGCCAGTGCATGAACCAAATGGTCTGACTTTTCATTTCCATTCAGCACCTCACCAAATTCCTGTACTTCTTCTGGTGCAAGTCCAAAAATCTTATACTGTGATGGTTTTCTTAAATCTGCATCGATCAATAGCACTTTCTCTGATTCTTCTGCAAGTGCCAGTGCCAGATTCGCTGCCACAGTTGATTTTCCTTCATTCTCTTCTACACTGGCTACAAGAAGGGTTTTCGCCTGCTTATCTTTCATCTTACTACTGACTTTTCGCGCCAGTTTCTTCATATCTTCCACATATTGAAAACTTGTTCCTGGATTTGTCAACAATACACTACTCTTTTTCCTGTGGATTCGTGCTTTCCATGACTTGTAAAGTCTCTCATGATAAAGTGTCTGAAGCAACGTTCCGTCCAGTTTTTTAGAAACTTCTTTGGGTTTTCTCACGGTATCCTTCAAAAATGAAATGATCGCAATCAACCCACATAGTGCTACTATTGTCATAACAAATGTTTTCTTCATCAATGCTGCTGGCTGAAATTCATTCACCGGACCGCTTGGGACGGTTGGATTCTGTAATACATCAAGTACAACTGTACCGATCAGCCGATTCGTGACAACGGAATAATTATTCATGATCGCTTTATTCAGACTAAATGCCATCTCTGGTGAATCTGCCTGTACCTTTAATACAAGAAGGTTTGTTTCATTGACAACTTCTGCCGAAGCAGTTCCTGGAAAATAATCCATATTCATCTCTTTGGCAACTTTTTTCTGTAAAATACTGCTATTTAAGATTTCTGAAAATTTTGTTGCCATCTCTGTCGTTGTGCTCAGATCAGAATATACACTGTTGTTACTTCCTTTGCTGCTGACAATAAATGTGCTGGTTGATTCATATTGCTTGTGATAACTTCTTCCTACATATACATAAGCCAACAGACTCATAGATGCGGCTAACAGCAGGATCACTACAATATATTTGCTGATATCTCTGAGAATGCTGTACAGATCTATATTCATTTCATAATCATTTACCGATATATTATGTTTTTCATTACTCATATCTCATCCTGCCTCCTATTCTGTAACGATCACGATCAGTCTTACGGTACCTGTACGGCTCTTCCCACTCTTTACAGAATATGTGATCTCATAGGAACCTGCTTTGTTATAATCTACTTCGTCCTTAATGCTTACTTTCTTATTATCAACGTCCCCTTCGACATTTGATTCATAATCTCCGCCCATACATACTTTTGAAATATAAGATTTGGCATTTAATTTATGTCCTTTCTTTGTATACACGAGATATTTCTTCAAATGGATAAATGGAATCTCTGATCTCTCTGTTCCATTATATACTTGTATCGTTGCCTGAAATGATACAGTATCTCCTGCACTGTTGCTTACCTGTAATTTTACAGGATATTCCCCTGGTGTATAAAGATCTACTACAGAATTCGTTAGAATCTTTACCTGATTTGACAAATCTCCGTCAATCTTGTCTTTGACTGTCAGATTCTTCAACAGATCCTCATTCTTTACAGATCCTCCTGACTCAAAACACAATGGCTTCTTCAGATCAAATGTCGGAGAGGTATACCCCGCATATTTTACAATGCGATTGGCTCTGCTAACATTGTTATGATTATCCACTGCTGCCAGAACGACAAGACGGCGCCCTCCGCTTAAGAAGTTTGATACACTTTCTACAACAACAGAAGATGTCACATCACCGTCGTTTGCATCAATTGCTTTTACACCTTTTAAGAAATCCTTATCTGTCGCATTCAGATCCACTGTAAGTTCTTTTTGATCAATTGTGATCACCGGTCCGATCCTGTCCCCTTTTCTGACTTGTGTAAACCAAAAAAGCAAACTCGCCGCCAGTGATATACAAAATATCACAAAACTTGCCATCTTTAATTTCTTCATCTCACTAAGTCTCCTAACTTCTGTTATTTTTGTATGATCTTCTTTCCTTCAAAAATCTTCTTAGGATTATCATATAATAATTTCTTTGAATATTCAAAAGAATAATGATCTTCCATATATTCTTTTATATCTGCCATATATGTTGTCCGTTCATATGGTTTGTGTGCATCACTTGCAATACAGGTAACCATCCTTTTTGACAATAAATGATCGGCACATATCTTTGCTCTTTCTCCGAATCTTCCAAAGATACTTCCTCTGTTTATCTGTGTAAGACACCCTTGTTCCATCCAGTAAAAGATTCCCCTTGCCGATTCTTGTACACATTGATAACGTTCTGGATGTGCAATGATCGGTGTTACTCCAAGTTCCATCACTCCATCTATCAGTTCATCCATCTCTTCCTGCTCAATTCCAAAGCTGAATTCCATAAGGAAATAGTCTGTCTCATTGAGCGGCAACAATCTTTCTTCCCTGATCATATCTGGAACTTCATGTGTCATAAAAATCTCCATTCCTGATAAAACTGTTAGCGGAATAGCTTCTCTATCCAGTTCTCTTCTGAAATCCGAAAGCCGTTTCATATATTCTTCCACGCTGTATTCTGAGAAAAATCCTCCCGTATTCGCATGTGATGTTGCCGCCAGTGCATGAACCCCGCTTTGTACTGCAATTACTGCCATCTCGAGGGAATCGTCCATATCTCTTGCACCATCATCTAATCCTGGCAAAATGTGTGTATGTATATCTATCATAGTCAACCCTCATATTCGAAAAACCCCCAGTCTCTTTACGACCGGAGGTTTTATTTGGTGCACATTGTGATTAATTCTGTTCTTGTACATGTTTTGCTGCATATACTGCTAATGCTGCAGCTGCCAGTGATACATATACTAATGTAACCGGTGCTCCCTGATCACCAGTCTTCGGAGAGGAAGATGTTGTAGTTGATGTCTTTGAAGAACTTCCATTATCCCCGTCTTTGTCAAATTCATCTTCTGTAATCTTTGTTTTCTTATCAATCTTTTCCTGAGTTTCTTTTTTCTGTGAAGTTGTTGTTGGTCCATTATCATCATCGTGTTCGTCCTCAGGACTTGGTGCTGCCATTACAGATATTGCAAAAGCAAAACTCATAATCAATGTTGCTAACATTACGATTGTCTTCTTCATATTCTGTTCCCCCTTAAATAGTTCAGCTTAGCTGACCTGTTTATAAAATACCTTTAATATCATCTCAAAGAGTTTCGTCTCATCTGGATAATATTCCGCATATCCTGTCTCACCTTCTTTGATGTTGCATTCGATACTCTGAATATTATCAGCTGAAAAACTGCTTCCTGAAACTTTCGTTACCAGATATGTGATCTTCGGCGCTGAAAGATTCGTTACTGAATTGTCAGACACAAGATTCAATAGATCTAGTGGTAACGTCAAGTCATTCTTCATCTCCTGCAATGCTTTCTGTGCATAAGATGTAATATACTGCTGCTGTCTCTGCATACGCTTCAAGTTTGCATCCAATGGCTCAAATTCTCTGGATCTTACATATGTCTCTGCCTGTCCACCAAGCAGTGTGACATTCGCTCCTTCCTTCAAAGCTGGATCTGCACTAGTCAGATCTCCGATCACCTGAACATTCACCCCGCCAACCGCATCATTCAAAACGCTGATCGCTGACAAGTCAATGGACATATAAGACTGGATCGGTAATCCGTATAATACTTGTGATACCGCATATGCTACATTCTCACAGCTCTTCTTCTTTCCATCCCCATATGCATAAGCCAGACAGATCTGACGAAGTTTCTTCCCGTCATATTTGCCGTTCTTATCATATGATCTGACGTAAGTCATAATATCTCTTGGAACGTTGACAAGTGTAACCTTGCCTGTTGAGGTATCAACTGCTGCTACAAATATGGTGTCAGCCTGCCCGGCTCCACGCATCTTGAGCTTGCTTTCTTTGGAATCAAGATTCTCTTTGTCTACACCCATAAATAAGATATTTGTTATATTCTCATTATACTGGTATTTGTGGCCTTTGTAAATGACCAAATCCCCCTTATTCTGGACTTTTACGCCATCCACTGATTTCGACATGTCTACTTTACCGCCAAAAAGAGAACTTTTCCCAATTGCCCACATTCCTAAAATAACCGCTGTTGGAAGTAGTATGATGATCGCTGCCACGATCACAATTCTCTTTACGATCTGTTTCGGAGTTTTCTTTTTCTTTTGCTTTTTCTTCTCCGGCTTCTCTTCCTTTACTTCATAGCCTTGGAATTCTTCTTTTGTCTCTGAATCATATCCTTCCAGCTCTTTCTTCAGTTCGTCATTGAGTTTCTTTGCTTCATCTACTTTATTCTGCACTTCTTTCATCTGTTAACACCGCCTGTACTAGATAACGATTATATGGCTGTCCTCCTACGCAGGTGCTCAGCGTAATAATCTTGTCGCTACTTGTAACCTTCTGCTTTGTTCTGATATGACTTTCCATATCTCTGATATTCTTGACATTTCTTAAATAATTCTCAAACTTCGCTTTGTTTTTAAAATTAAATGTCTTTAATAAATGTCTGTCATCAAATTTGTAAGCTGCAAAGATCGTATATGTATATGTCTTCTTTGGTGTATATACATATACTTCTTTGTGTTTGTTAAAGAACTGTTCATCCTCAAATTTGTGAAGATTCTGGAACATGGATCCATTTCTCATGTTATGTCCGTAAAAAATAGTATTAGGGTCTGTAAAATCCTTTTTGTTTGCTTTCTCTGTATAGATACATCCTGCAAACTCTGGTTCATTCTTAAAGTTATATTTTAAATAGTGGGTATCGTCTTCCTGATTCTGTGCCACAGGATAGTCAATTCTTGTTCCTGGCACATAGATCCATGCATAAATATCACTGTTGATCTTGATCAGCTTCTTAAAATCAACCTTCTGTCCATGCTTAACCCCTGCTGGAACTTTCTCTGGTTCATCCCCGTCATTCTCCCCAGTAAATTCAGTGCTTGCAATGGCTTTGAGTGTCTCTTTCCTTGCCTGCTCTGTCTTATGGTCCTGATACTTGATCCATCCAAAACGCCCAAGACAGACTATGCAGACTAACACCGCAATTGCCAGAATGATCTTCCATGCGTTCTTCTTCATCGTCTTCCCCCTTACTTTTCATAGATTTTATCCAGTATATTATACATTTTTTTGAAAATACGGTCAACGAATCTTCCGTATTCGGACATCCTTTGTCCTAAAAGTCCATTGCCATCTTACTTGATTCTTCTTCTGATAATTCTGTGACCTGTGTTTCCATAACTCTGTAGACTCTCTGGCACATATTTAACACGCTTGGTCTGTGAGTTGTCACGATACATGTCTTGTTCGGGCGCTGTTGTATGATATTTCTTAATACCTTACGTTCTGTTGTTACATCAAGTGCCGATGTCGCTTCATCCAGTAATAATACCGGTGCATCTCTTAAGACTGCTCTTGCGATCGCAATTCTCTGCGCCTGTCCTTCTGAAAATCCGCGGCCTCTCTCTCCAATCTTTGTATAGATCGTTTCATCCATCTCCTTTACAAAATCCCACGCACAGGAAATCTTCAAAGCTTCTATCATTTCTTCGTCCGTCGCATCCTGCTTTACCATTCTTAGATTCTCAGCGATCGTTCCAGAAAGTATTGTATTGCCCTGTGGTACATAGGCAAATAAATGGCGAGTATCGGCATTCATTTCCACCTGTTTTCCATTGGATGCTTTTAAATATGCTTCTCCCTTTTCCGGTCGGATCAGACCTAAGATCAAACGGATCATCGTTGTCTTTCCCTCTCCAGACGGACCAACCAGCGCCACGATCTCTCCCGGTTTTGCCACAAATGCTGAATCTGTGATAACTCGGTTTCCTTCGATATAAGAGAAGTTTACATCCCGCATCTTCACTTCAAATCCATCTTCCACATAATCGTCCATCTCTGAACTTTCTGGAATATGTACTTCTTTCTTAAGCTGTGCAAGCTCTCTGATACGGTGTGCTGAAATGGAGCTGTTTAAAAAATTTGGAATAATTGATACCAGATTGTTAAATGCGCCATTTAAACTGCTTCTCTGCTGCAAAAACAAAGTCATCGTTCCATAAGTGATATCTCTTGTCCACAATCGGAACAGGCAATATCCAAATGCCGCATATTGTACGACCATTCCAACCAGTGACATTAAGATATTCGTTTTGATCGTGAACATGTTGTATTTTAAACTGATATCTTTAAATTTCTCCTGCCATTGTCTCATCTTCTTTCCATATAGAGAAGAAATTCCAAATGATTTGATCGTATCAAAATTATAAAATGTTTCTACTTCAAACGTTATCATATCACTGCTCATTTCACGGACTTTCTTTCCATATTCTCTCTGCTTTGAGATCAGAAATTTAGACATCACGAGCATAAAAGGTGCACTTGCAAATGCTAAAAGTGACATGATCTTATCATAATGCCAAATAACCACAAATGTTGCGATAAAATCATAAACAGCAATAATGATCGTTGGCAGCCAGCTGATCGCATTTCCACTGATCGTACTGACATCGCTGTTAAATCGGTTTAATACATCTCCATTGCTGTACTGACTGATCTCCATCCAGTCCGCATCAATGATCTTATCAAAAATATCTGCCTGAATGTCATTATTAATATAGATACTTAACTTTGTTGAAATACGACCGATCACATTTCCAATGGTCATGCTGAAAAATGCGCTTCCAAGTGTGATCACGATCATAATCCAAAGCTTGCTCATCTGATAACCTGTGATGATATCGATCATATATTTACTGGCAACACTTCCTACCAGTCCCATTGATGTGCTGAAAATACCAAGAATCGTGTAAAATGCGATCGCGCCTTTATATCGTTTGCTATATGAAAAAATCCATTTCCAGTCATCAATGATCTCTGAAAATGTTCCATCTTTCCATTTACCAATCAGAATATCTAAGGATTCAAATGATATTTTCTGATTTGATTGATCCTGATTTTCATCATCTAACATATACGAGCACCTTCTTTCATGATTCTATAAAATTCTTTTGTATATTCACAAATATATTCTGGTATTCCATCATAGTTTCCTGTTTCAAGCAATGCTGCAGCTGCACAGGTGTTGCAGATTGGACGGTACCTGCATGATACACATGCTTCATTGATAAGTATCTTTTTTGTTTCATTTGAAATCGTTTCCCATCCTTGTAAAAATCCTTTATCGAATACATTTACCTGTGGCATACTTTGCATCACACATGGACGTATCATTCCCTGCCAATTAATTGTAAAAGAGCAATTACCTGCAAGACAGGAAATATGCCGTTCATAGCCATAGTTTTCTGGTATATATTGTTCTATCGTATTTATTATTGCTCTTCTACATTCTTCAAACGCAATGTCTCCCATCTGGTATTTATAAATCAATACTTTTGCCATTGCCGCATCCTTTGGATTCATACGGCTTTGTTCATCAAACGGCTTATTTCTTTCCCTGCTTGCCGGATACATGTATGTATCCAGGTTTACTGCTGCATCGTATTGTTTTGCAATATCTAAGATCTTTTTTATATCTTCCTCATTTTTTGATGTAATACTTCCATTAATTTTGACATCGATTTCTCTATCTCTAAGCATCCTGATTGCATTTACTGTCTTTTGAAAACCAGCTGGATAATGACATAACTTTCCATATGCCTGATCATCTGCCCCATATAATGTAATATTGATTCTGCGTGGTTTATGCTTTGCAAAGAAATCCGCCCATTCCTCATTGATCAATGTTCCATTTGAATTTATTGTCAAAATCATTCCCATATTCTGAAGTTCTTTGTAAAGCTCTTTAAATTCTGGAAATAACAATGGTTCCCCGCCTGTTAATAATAAAAATAATGTACCTGCATCTTTCATCTGATGAGCCAGTGAAATCCATTCTTCTCTTGTTCTTAAACGGCCTTTTTGTTCCATCTCTGTCTTTGACAAACGGACATAGCACATGTCACAGTTCATATTACAAAGCGGTAATAATTCTAAACTCCCATTGATAGGATCTTGTTTTATATAGGCTTTTTGAATCAGTCTTTTTTCCATTGAATCCATGTTGTCTAAATCATACATTGGCTCACCTTCTTTCTTGTGTGTTCTGTTTTATTATATGATGTGAGAATGGAAAAAGGAAGTTTTATTTTGACTTATATTTGAGTATGGACTAGTGATCCTTTGTGCCTATCACACCAAAAACTTTCCTTTTATTTCAAACGCCTTGCCCCCTTTCCATCCCCCTTATATTAAATTTAAATCAAGAAATCACTTACCCATAATTATAGATATTTTAACCCAAAATTGAATTGTATTTTTATTAAAGGGGGAATTGACCATGAAAAGAATGTATAAAATGCCTATGGCTTATGAAGAGGCTTTTGTTGCTAATGAATATGTATCCGCTTGTATTACTGGCATAATTCAGTGTGCTTATCCCGGTAATGGGCGAACGAATGGGCGAACTGATAAATTTGACGATTACAATGGTCATAAAAGTGGATATTGGACTGACTCACAAGGAAAACTTCATGGATTATGTGGTTATGATGCCAAAATTTCTTTTAGTGAAGATACAGGTTCTGGTTATGAATACATTGGAAATAAGATTCAGAGAAATCGTCCGATCTATAATATAAAGAATTATACGCCTTCTGGTGGAATTTACTATAATGTAACATGGAATAGTTATGATGGAGATAAGCATTCTGGAACTTACAGTCATATTGGAAGACTGAATATCACCAATATTGACGACCATCATCCAAATCATTCTTAATCCAGTAAATACTAATAACACAATTTTTATAAGATTTTACAAAAACTGTCGTATAAATTGCGACAGTTTTTGTTTAATTATCCTAAAATCCGTTAATTGATAAAATTTCTTCTTGTCTTAATTCTGTATCCCCTATATAATATAATTGTAATATTTTAAATTAATAACAGATTCAAATAATTGAATAGATAACTTCAAAACAACTAAGGGGGAGTTGCCCTGAAAAGAATGTATGAAAAGCTTATGGCTTATGAAGAAGCTTTTGTTGCTAATGAATATGTAGCTGCTTGTTACGGCCTTGCCTGCAGTGTTGGTTTCGGTAATAGTGGTGATAAAGGAAACAAATGGAAATATGACGAAAAAGGTTCTGTTTTTCATGAACATGATTTCGTATCTGGAACTTGTACTGACGCAAGTGCTAACCGTGTTATCACTAATGATGGTTCTGTTGTTAAAAGTGTTAGTGAATATAATAAAGATCAAGGCTGGCTTGATGGTGGATTTGATTATTGGGATGATAGAAATAATAATGGCATTGTTGATACTAAAGACGGAATTTATTGGCATACAGAAAGTAAAAAACCAATTATTGGGGACAGTCATTTGTAGACAGACGTTGGAATCATTATGGTATATTAGCACCTTTAGATTCTAGTCGTCCTAATCATTCTTAAATTTTATAAGCTGAAATCAAGATAATCTCTTATTTTGATTTCAGCTTTTATAATATCAAGCAAAAAGGAGTTTCTCTATGAAACTATACAAAATCGCAGATTTCATCTTCGGAGTCCATATGGACGAATCTCTGGATATCCCAGAGAATTTCAAAAAGTTTGAAATCTCATCTTCTCCCGAAGATATACAAACTGAATATTTTATTAAAATCGTTGATGAACTTCCAGAACCACAGGGCGAATGTATTACTACACGAAATGATTTGCAGGTATTTCAAAATGGGAATATTGAAAGCCGGCGCATGAATTTTGTCGGAATTCCTGAACCTTATGGTGTATATGAAGAAAAATCTGAACGTGTGATCTATTCTTATTTTAAACGTTCGTTTCTCTCCATGCTTTCAGCGGATACCGTGTTTGTTTCTCTTTTTGCTATGGAGAAGCGAATGTTTGCCCATGATGCCATGGTGCTGCATTGTTCTGCTTTGCAAGTCAATGATGGCGTGATCTTATTTAGTGGCCCAAGTGGCATTGGAAAGTCAACACATGCAGATCTCTGGGTAAAACATCGTGGTGCCAGAGTGATCAATGGAGATCGTACTTTGCTTCAGAAGTTAGGTGATCGCTGGATGTCTCTTGGATGGCCGATCTGTGGTTCTTCTGAAATCTGTCATAATGAAAGTTTTCCTGTGAAAGCCATTGTTTTTCTTGGACAAGCTCCGGAAAATGGTGGTATGAGATGCCGATATTTTGATTCTGTCAAACAATTGATCAGCCAGTTAACGATCAATGTGTGGAATCCTTCTGTTGTAGAAAAGATCTGGTCTATGGCGGAAGATCTTGCTGCACAGGTTCCTGTATTTTATTATCACTGTAATATGGAAAAATATGCTGTCGATACTCTGGAATCTTTGATCCATGATGTCCTATAGTAATAACATAACAAAAGGAAGGTTTTTATAAGGTGATCTAACACCTTTTTAAACCTTCCTCTTATTATTTTCGATTCTTCATTAAATTATCTGCTAATGCTGATGCTGTATTAACTATGATCTCCTGCTCCACAGTCTCGCATTGTTCCAAAATACATTCTAACTTTCTGCTATAGAGATACTCTTTCTGCTTTTTACTGTAGCTATCTATCAGAAGTTCATCTAATGTCACATCCAATGCATCTGCGATCAATTTTAATGCTGGAAGTGATACGCTCGCTGAAGCTGTTTCTATATTAGACATATGGCTTAATGAGATATCTGCCATCTCTGCTAATTGTTCCTGTGTTATATTTTCTTTTTTGCGATATTCCTTAATCTTTGCTCCCAGAGCTTTATAATCGATGGTCATAATTCCCACACTCCTTATATACTCTGATTTTATTATGAATCAAGTTCGCAAATAATAGTCCGTAGCAATAGTTTTTATTGTATTGGACTATTTGCCTTATTTTTGTTATGATAAAGTTAATTATTTGTGCTTTCACTATTGATTCATTTCTAGGAGGTTTTTATGCATCGCATTATGAAACTTATTGTTACTCATTTCCTTATTTTTTTATTAGCTTTTTTAGGGATTCAAGGCTATAAAAAATACCAAGCTTTTAAGATCAAACATCTGTTAAATGTCTGGAAGAAAAAATATCATCCATTTCCAACAAAAAAAAGAGCCTGAATACGGCTCTTTTTTATTCTTACTTGACAATTCTTTCGGCTATATCGTTTGCCTTTTCGTAAATTTTATATGCATCAGTTCCTATAAAGAATTCACCATTTTCATATAGGATCTTTCCTGCAACCATGGTCAGTTTTACATTTTGCTTGCTTCCACTGTATACAAGATTCTTTTGTATATTATGGATTGGCTGCATATTGGGCTGATTCAGGTCAATCATAATAATATCTGCTTCTTTTCCTTCTGCCAAAACATCACAGTCTGTTAAATTCATTGCTTTTGCGCCGCCTATTGTTGCCATTTTTAATACTTCTAATGCATCAACAGCACTGGCATCATTCTCTCTGTATTTGGCAAGTGCTGTGACAAGGAACATCTCGCGGAACATATCAAGGCAATTATTGCTTGCTGGACCATCTGTTCCGATCGCAAGATTGATTCCTTCTTTTAACATATGATCGATCGGTGCAATTCCGCTTGCAAGTTTCAGATTTGATGCTGGATTTGTGATCACGGATATATTGTGTTCTTTCACAATATCAAGATCATTCTGTGTCATATGAACACAGTGATAAAAACCGCCTCCATAATTAAATATTCCAAGTCGATCCATATAGACTGTTGGTGTCACTTTTGTCCGCTCAATACATTGTGCTACTTCTGATTCACTTTCTGAATTATGTGTATATACAGGAGCTTTATATTTCTCTGCCAGATCTGCGATACCTTCTAATATCTCTTTCTTTGTTGTATATTCTGCATGAAATCCTAACTCGAAATTGATCAGATTCTCTTTTTTGTGATATTTCTTATACCATTCATCGAGAAGTTCTACTGACTGTGTAAAATTGTTAACCGCTCCGATCACTGTCGTTCGATAGCCGCAGTCTCTGGATGCTTCGATCATCGTATCTGGTGTCAGGTACATATCCGCATTCGCTGTGATCCCGCTTGTCAGATATTCCATGATCGCAAGTTTGGATAAATGATAGATATCTTCTGGTGTGAGTTTCGCTTCATATGGAAATACCTGATCGTTTAGCCATGATAAAAGCGGCATATCATCTGCATGGGATCTTAAAAATGTCATTGCTGAATGTGTATGTGCATTCTTAAATCCTGGCATGATCAGATTCCCTTTCGCATTAATTTCTCTATCCCATGTTATTTTCGCTGCTTCTTCTTTCTTCTCTGGCCCTGCATATTGTATCTTTGTCCCTGAAATCCAGATTTCTCCATCAAAGATATCCTGATCTTCTTCCATCGTCAGAATTCTTGCATGATAAATTCTTATCATTATGATTACCTCGTTGTTTCTAAATATTTCCCCATTCTTTTCACCGCTTCTGTTACAAGCAATTTGAATTTCGGTGCAGCTTCATCTGCCATTTTTTGTACATTCTCATGACTTAGCGGATTCTCACTGATCCCTGCTGCTGGATTTGAAATACAGGAAATTCCACAGATCTTCATCTTCATATGGTTTGCTGCGATCGCTTCACATGCTGTACTCATTCCAACTGCATCTGCACCGATCACTTTACACATCTGTATCTCAGCTGGTGATTCAAAATTCGGTCCTGCAAGCTGGATATAGACGCCTTCTTTCAGATCGATCATCAGGTGATCTGCACTCTGCCTGATCATATCCTGTAGATCTTCATCATAAATGTGACTCATATCTGGAAAACGTTCTCCAAATTCTTCTATATTGACTCCATTTAAAGGAGATGGAACAAAACTTGCTATCTGATCTGTGATCAACATGAAATCTCCTGCATGAAATTCTTTATTGATTCCTCCAGATGCATTGGTTAAAAATAAAATCTCTGCTCCCATCATCCTCATCAAACGTACTGGAAGAACTACATCGCTCATGGAATATCCTTCATAGTAATGAACACGACCTTCCATGATCATAACTGGAACACTTTCAACATATCCTAATACAAAACGTCCTTTATGTCCCTGTACTGTTGAAATCGGGAAACCATCAATCTCATGATAATCAATGATCTCCTTAATCTCGATCGTTTCTGCGTAATCTCCAAGTCCTGATCCTAAGATCATTGCGATCTGCGGTTTGAAATCTGTTTTTTCTCTCACTTGGTTGTAGCATTTTTTTACTTTATCATATATTTCATTCATGGCTTATCTCCTTTCTGAAACATCTTTTTTCTCTTATTATGCCATATTTTCATGAAGTTTGAAATATACTTTCTAGTGGTACTTATTTATAAATATTATTTTCTCACTGCTTGCTTTCCTTTAACTTACAAGGTATACTTAAGATATCAATTTATTTTCCTATAATAAGGAGTACATGATATGAAATTAGCAATTGTCGATGACAATGAAATTGAACAGGAAATCATTTTAAATACTTTAAATGCTTATCATAAAGAAAGTGGGATTTCTCTTGAAATCCAAAGTTTTTCAGACGGAGATTCTTTCCTGAATGCTTACAAATCTGGTAATTATGATCTTATCTTTATGGATATTTTCCTGAAAAACCTAAATGGCATTGATATTGTACGCAAGATACGACAGTCTGATCTCAAAGTACTGATCGTCTTTCTGACGATGAGTTCTGATCATATTTTCGAGGCTGCACCACTTCATTTTTTTGATTATATATTGAAACCTTTTGAATATAAACAGATTTTTCATGTTTTGAATGATGCGAGACAGATTCTTCCTCAAAGTAAAAATGAACTATCTTTTGAATATCGAAATATTAATGTTCATTTTCCATTGTCTAAGATTCAGTATATTTATTCAAATAACCATGACGTGATCATACATACTACTATCGGCAGTCAATTATTTCGTCTTCCATTTTATTCCATTACACAGAATCTTGATGACCCGAGATTTCTACAGTGGAATCGTGGAATCCTACTGAATATGGATTATATCAAGGCAATGGAAGCTGATTATTTTGAAATGACCGACTCCAAGTGTTTTCCAATCAAAACGAAAGGACGTAAACAGATACGCGAACAGTATATTCAATATCATTTTTTGAAACTTGAGGAGGAATGAGAATGAATGCTCGTATCTCAGAAAAATTCCTAAAAAAAATACGATGGTCATCTGTCCATTCAGACTGACAACCATCGTTTTAAAATCAAGATGTTTTTACAATGTTAATTCTATGAATTAAGCTAATTTTTCTTTTGCAACGTCTACTAAAGCTTTGAATGCTTCTGGTTCGCTGATAGCCATCTCAGATAACATTTTTCTGTTGATGTCAACACCAGCTAATTTTAATCCGTGCATGAATTTGCTGTAAGAAAGTCCGTTCATTCTTGTAGCAGCGTTGATACGTGCGATCCATAACTGTCTGAACTGACGTTTTCTCTGTTTTCTTCCTGCGTAAGAACTTGTTAAAGCTCTCATTACAGACTGTTTTGCTACTCTATACTGTTTAGATCTAGCTCCTCTATATCCTTTAGCCAGTTTTAATACTCTATTGTGTTTTTTCTTTGCGTTCATTCCGCCTTTGATTCTTGCCATTGCTTACATTTCCTCCTTAACGATCCATCTTACAGATATGGTAAAATCTTCTTCATGTTCTTTTCGTTTGTTGCATCTGTCATTGCAGCTTTTCTTAAATTTCTCTTTCTCTTAGGAGATTTCTTTGTTAAGATATGGCTCTTGTATGCCTTATTTCTTTTTAATTTTCCTGTTCCTGTCTTTTTAAATCTTTTTGCAGCTGCTCTACATGTCTTCATTTTTGGCATGGTTATTTCCTCCTTAATCCTGCTTGTATCTACTCATATTTGAATATCTTAAACTCCTAGTTGTTCTTTGGAGCTAAAAACATTGTCATGCTTCTTCCTTCAAATTTAGGTTTCTTATCGATGGTGGCTACATCTTCTAATGCTTTCGCGAAATCATCTAAGATATACTTGCTTGCGTTTACATGGGCAAGTTCTCTTCCTCTGAATCGAAGTGTGACTTTCACTCTTGCACCCTTGGAAAGGAATTTCTTTGCATGATTAATCTTTGTGTTTAAGTCGTTTGTGTCAATGTTTGGTGACATGCGGACTTCTTTCACATCGATGACTTTCTGTTTCTTCTTCGCCAGCTTTTCTTTTCTTGTCTGCTCGTATTTGTACTTACCGTAGTCGATAATCTTACAAACCGGTGGTTTGGCCTTTGGTGAGATCTTGACAAGATCTAATCCTGCTTCATCTGCTAACTTCTGTGCTTCCCTTGCGGACATAATTCCAAGCTGTTCGCCATCATTCGCGATCAGACGTACTTCTTTATCTCTGATCTGTCCGTTAATCATTAATTCGCTGATAATTACACCTCCATGATAATTAAAAAAGTGGATAGTTATAAGACTATCCACATAAAATTCAAGCATGATCACGAAATATCATATTCTTAAATATTAACCCAAGTCACTTCTTCTACTATCTTATGTGCTAAGGTGAGAGTGGATACTCTTCTTTGTTGTTTAGGTTGCTCTTTCGCAACTTTTGATATTATATCATGCTTTATTTTTAATTGTCAAGTGATTTTTGTGTATTTTTATTTTTCTACTGTAAATGAGACTTTTCCTTTAATCTTTTTATAGAATGTTAACTGATATCTTGTATTATCTACTAAAACATCATAATTTTCACCTGTTTTTACAATTCGGAAATTAACAATATTTTTTCCTTTGTTCGCATCTTTCATTACTTTTACGCCATCTTTTTTGATCTCAAATCCTGCAAAAGATGTCAGTGTATTAAAAGCTTGTTTCACATCGCTGCCTAGATCACTTGTTTTAAAAGAATATGTTTTCCCATTACTTGTAAATTTGATCGTTACAGATTTCCATGATGGATTAAATGTATAAATTGTTTTGTTTCCTGATGTTTCCATACAGACATCGTTAAATCCATCATAAATAAATACATCTACATATTTTGTGTATACTTTTCCTGCACTCTTGCTTGTGGAAACTGTAATCTTTGCATATCCTCCACTTTTTGCTGTGATCTTTCCAGTGGAACTTACGGTTGCAACCTTTGTATTACTGCTTTTGTAATACAATTTCGCATTTACCATCTGCTTTCCACCTGGATATACTTTTGTCTTGATCTGTGATGTCTTTCCTTTTCCAAGTTTCAGAGATGATTTTGAAGTTAATTTAATAGAAGTCACTGGTTTTCTTACATAGACTTTCACTTTTTTTGCACTCATTCCACTTGCTCTGAGTGTGATCACTGCTGTTCCGTATTTTTTCCCTTTGACGATTCCTTTGGAACTTACGGTTGCAACTGATTTCTTTGAACTTTTATATGTGATCTTCTTCTTTTTGTTTACTGTCTTTGCTTTTAAATTAACAGTCTTGCCACATAATACAGTTACTTTGCTGCTGACTCCTGTTTTAATATATGCCTTTTTAGAAGCTGCCTGAACTGGATCTGCGATCATAGCAGCAACCAGGCATACAGACATTATAAATGCTGTAATCTTTTTCTTCATTGATACGCTCTTCCTTTGATTCTTTACTATATGTTTGGTTTGTAAGATTAAATTATAACAAAACAGGAATTCCAGAGAAGGATCTCCTCCAGAATTCCTTTAATTATCATTTAAAATGATGTTTATTATTTTGCAACTGTCTGAATGATTGTTACATTGTTTCCAATGGATTCTGGTAATTCGATAGAATATTTACCATTTTCTTTCTGAGCTGTATATTTAACACCAGTTTTATCATTCTTAGCTGTTACTACTCCATTATTAACTGTTACTGTAATATCACGTGTTCCACCAGTAGTTACTCTTTTTGCATGAACTTTATATTCTTTTCCAACACTTACTTCTGTTACAGTTACTTCGTATTTACCAGCGTATTTTGTATTTGCAGTCAATGTTACAGTTTTTGTATTACCTTTACCTGATACTGATACAAATCCTTTTTCACGATATGATGTATTTACCCAAGCTTGGTAACCAGATTCTGGATTATCAAGATATCCTAATGCTTCTTTTGCTTCTTTTGCTGAAATAGTTACACTGTTATCTTTGTATTTTAAAACATACTGTGATGCCTTTGGATCGATTCCGCTTAATTTAACTTTTCCATTACCTGAAGGAACTGGTGTTAATTTTTCAGTTTTTTTCTTAACAGTTACTTTAAAAGTAGCTTTCTTCTTACCAGCATCTTTTGCTGTTGCTGTGATTGTTACTGTACCATCTTTCTTTGTTGTTACTTTACCTTTAGATGATACTGTTGCAACCTTAGTATTGCTTGATTTCCATGTTACTGCCTTTGTTGCAGCATCTTTTGGTTTGTATGTTGGGTGAAGTGTAAACTTGCTTCCAGCTGTTACTGTTTTCTTTGTTCCTTCTTTGAACTTCAGAGTTTTTACAACTTTACCAACAGTCAGTGTCATTGTAGCTTTTGCTTTCTTATTATTCTTAGCAATTGCTGTGATTGTTACTGTACCTTTTTTCTTTGTTCTTAAGATACCTGTTTTAGAAACTGTCGCAATCTTTTTGTTGCTTGTTTTGTAAGTCAGATTCTTAGTTTTAGAGCTTTTTGGTGAAAAGTTCAGACGGATTCTTACGTTCATCCAACGTCCTGCACTCTTCATTACATAGCCTTTCTTTTTGAAAGAAAGTTTCTTAACTTTTTTTGTTGCAGCACTTACATTTGTTGTCTTTGGTGCATCTGTAACTGCAACAAGTCCGAAAGCCATAACTGCTGATAATGTACAAGCTGCTGCTTTCTTGATCATTTTGTTACTCATACTTACATTCCTCCTTATTAAGTATTTTAATGTCTGTCTTCCGCATCAGAATCACCATAGTATGAATATGAATATTTATAATCATAAGCTCCATACGCTCCGATACGTTCATCAACTTTATTTAATACAGCCCCAAGGATACGCACCTCGCCCCTCTTAAGCTGCTTGATGACATCTTGTACTACTTTACGTTTGATAACTCCCTGCTCGATCACAAGAACTGCACCATCACAGTATTTGCCAATGATCACTGCATCGATCACTACTCCAAGAGGAGGGGCATCAATGATCACATAGTCGTAATCTTCTCTTACTTTGTCAATAAATTTCTGAAACTGATCAGAATCAAGAAGACTTGTTGGATCTGGTGATAATGGTCCGGCAACGGACAGATAAAATCCTTCTGTCTCTGTCTCATAGATGATATCTTCGATTTCTGCCTGTCCTGTCAGGTAATGACTTAATCCTTTATCAATTCCCTGAATATGATACTTCGCAGCCAGCACGGACTTTCTAAGGTCTGCATCAACCATCAGAATCTTCTTACCGCCTTCTGCCATCGTCTTGGAAAGATCAAATGCAACTGAACTCTTTCCTTCGTTTGGCACACTGCTTGTTATAGTAATAACTTTGATGTCTTTTCCGCAAAATGCAAGATTTGTCTTTAATTGATTTAATCCTTCTGTCAGACGATAGTCTTTGACCTCTGGCAGATTCATTGTTACTTTCTTCATTGTACTACCTCGCCCTCTTTACTTTCTTTGTACGCTTTGATGTACCTTTCACTAATGGTAACTGCGCTAAAGTATTGATTCCAAGATATTTCTCAATATCATCTTCCTTAAGGATTGTATCATTCATCAGATACTGGATCACAATTGCTGCTGCCATCAGAATAAATCCAAGAATCGCTCCGATCGCTACATTCTTCTTGAGACTTGGGCTGTCTGGCTGTTCTGACTTATAAGCATTCTCAATGATCGTTGGTGATTTCACATCCATCTTCTCTGCAACTGTCTTTGATGTTACTTCTGCAAGATCCTGTGTGATGTTCTTCGCAAGTTCTGGATCATTATCAGATACTGTGATCTGCATGATTCGTGTATCTGTTGGATTCTCAACTGTGATCTTTTCGCTTAATTCTTTGTAATCCATATCAAGTTTCAGATCATTGATCACCTGTTCAAGCACTGGTCTTGTCTTAACAATTACCATATAATCCTGTGTAAGCTGTGTTCCCATTGTTAAGTCTGTTAACTGTGAAATTCCACTCTTAGACATAACATAAAGCTGTGCACTGGAAGAATAAACTGGTGTCATTGCAAATTTGGTAATGAGTCCTGCTGCTCCTGCAAACACGATCGTTGTAAGCAGAATCCAGACAATTTTTTTCTTTAATGCAAGAAATAACTCCCTTAAATCAATTTCAATTTCATCGTCATTTTCTAATTCATACATAGATATTGCTTCCCTTTCCTTAGATACTTTTCCCCTCCAACATATTCCTTGGATTTGTTTCAAGAATCTGTTGTGCATTCTTCTTAAGAACTACCTCTGCCGCTTTCTTCATATTCGGTCTGCGGTTTCTAAAATCATGGCAGTCACTTCCTAAAAAATGTATCAGTCCTTCTTTTGTAAGCTTCTTACAAAAAGATGAACGTTTGTCAAAGATTCCCCCGATCAGACTTTCTGCGTTAATCTGAATATATGCTCCAAGACTAACTAGTTCTTCAATCCTGTTGATATGGCGGAACACTGCTTCATAACGTTCTGCATGTGCTATGATCGGAATGTAGCCTGCATATCCGAAGCTCTGGATCGCACGATATATGTATGTATAAGGATCGTTCACTCCAAATTCTACTAAAACATATCGTGTTCCATTCATCGTCAATGCTTTACCACTGTCTAAATCTGAGATCGTACTTTCCTGATAATATAATTCACTTCCAAGATATAACTCTATCTCTGGATAATACTTCTCTGCTTTCTTGGAAATCTCTTCAAAATGTTCCATTATTATCTCTTTGTCCGGATATCCAAACTTCGGTCCGTAATGAGGAGTCATTATCACTGTATCCACACCTTGTTCACGTTCTTCATCCAGAAGTTCCATTGAATCACTGAGCGTCTTAGCCCCGTCATCAACCCCGTATAATATGTGTGTATGAATATCTATCATTCCCATAACAATCTCTTTTCTAATGTTGGCATAATATCAGAGTATTCTTTCTATCTTAAGAACTACTCTAGTATAATATATCATTCTTTTGCTTAAGTTACAATCTTTTTGCTTTTCTAAAAATAATACAATTATCCGGTTTATTCTTTGCTGAATTCAACAAGCTCTAGTCCTTCATTTCTGTCTAATACAAACTGAATTCCCCATTCATTTTTAAACAGTAATAATGGATTTCCTCTCATATCTTTTACTTTCTTCACTTCAGATACACCACGAAGCTTGTTCATATCTGTATCGCGGTCTTTGATCCAGCGGATTGCCTGATATGGAAGCGGTTCTAAACGGATCTCACAGTTATATTCATTTTCCAGACGATATTTTAATACATCAAACTGCAGTGTTCCTACAACTCCTACGATGATCTCTGCAAATCCTGCCTCGTGTTCCTGGAAGATCTGAATAGCTCCTTCCTGTGCGATCTGTTCGACACCTTTGACAAACTGTTTTCTTTTCATGGAATCTAACTGAATAACTCTTGCAAAATGCTCTGGTGCGAATGTTGGGATTCCTTCGTATTCAAAATCATCTTTTGGAAGACATACTGTATCTCCGATGGAGAAGATTCCTGGGTCAAATACACCGATGATATCTCCCGCATAAGCTTCATCAACGATCTTACGTTCCTGTGCCATGATCTGCTGTGGCTGGGATAATCTCATTTTTTTCTTGCTCTGTACATGTTTTACTTCCATGTTTGCTTCGAATTTTCCAGAGCAGATTCTCATAAATGCGATTCTGTCTCGGTGGTTTTTGTTCATGTTCGCCTGAATCTTAAAGACAAATGCTGAGAATCCATTTTTCACAGGATCTACTTCTTCTCCTTTAGATGTTCTTGCAAGCGGTCTGTTTGTCATCTTTAAGAAATGCTCTAAGAATGGTTCTACACCAAAGTTTGTAAGAGCTGATCCGAAAAATACTGGTGATAATTTTCCCTGATGTACTTTGTCCATATCTAATTCTGCTGCTGCGCCATCTAATAGTTCAATCTCTTCCATAAGGTTATCATAGAAATCTTCTCCGATTAAGTCTGCCGCATTATCATCGTCAGCAGAAATAATTGTTTCTTTTGCTTCTTTTGCTCCACCTGTGGATACTGCCTCGAATCTTAAGATATTTCTTGATGCACGTTCGTATACACCTTTGAATTCCTTACCGCATCCGATCGGCCAGTTGATCGGACATGTTTCGATTCCTAAAACTTTCTCGATATCATCTAACAGGTCAAATGTATCTTTGGCTTCACGGTCCATCTTATTGATAAATGTAAAGATTGGGATATGTCTCATGACACATACTTTAAATAACTTGATTGTCTGTGGTTCAACACCCTTTGATGCATCAATTACCATGACGGCACAGTCTGCTGCCATTAATGTACGGTAAGTATCTTCTGAGAAGTCCTCATGTCCTGGTGTATCAAGGATATTAATACATTTTCCTTCATATTCAAACTGTAATACAGAAGATGTTACAGAGATACCTCTCTCTTTCTCAATCTCCATCCAGTCAGATACTGCATGTTTTGAGTTTGCTTTTCCTTTAACTGACCCTGCTGTATTGATCGCTCCTCCATATAAAAGGAATTTCTCTGTCAGCGTTGTCTTACCTGCATCCGGATGGGAGATGATCGCAAAGGTTCTTCTGCGGCCAATTTCCTGCTCAATGCTGTTTGCCATAGTTTTTTCCTCTTTTCTATTCTTTCTATCTATCATTTTACTTTTCTACGCATACTTAGTCATATTATCACACACCTATAAAAATTTCTACTGATTCTTATGAAAAACAATGTTTTTCCTTATAAAATGTACGTTTTTTTACAAGCTAATTCATGGTATAATAAAAAATAATATTAAATCTAGGAGGATTTCTCATGAGCAACACAACTTTACACAATGAAAATGTATCTGTTACTTTAAAATCTCTTGGTGCTGAATTAACTTCTATCAAAGATGCTTCTGGCACTGAATATCTCTGGCAGGGGAACCCTGAATTCTGGAGTGGACAGGCTCCTGCATTATTTCCAATTGTTGGATGTCTTCGAAATGGAACTGCCACGATCGGCGACAACAAAACATGTTCTTTCGGCCGACACGGACTTGCCAGAAGATTAGAATTTGATCTTGTTTCTTCTTCTGATACAAGCGTTACATATTCTTTAAAAGCTAATGATAAAACAAAGGAACAGTATCCATATGATTTTGAACTTCAGATGACATATGAATTGACAGAACACGGCGTAAAAGTAAGTCACACTGTGATCAATCATGATTCTGTAGTAATGCCATACTGTGTTGGTGGTCATCCTGCATTTAACTGTCCTGTTTTTGAAAATGAATCCTTTGAAGATTATATCGTAGAATTTGAGCAGCCAGAGAATGCTGCCTGTGCACAACTTACAGAGGATGGACTGATCAACAACGCTGACCGAGTTTCTGTTCTTGAAAATGAAGCGGTTATCCCTGTGAGACATTCTTTATTCTATAAGGATGCTTTAGTCTTTGATGCGTTGAAATCTAGAAAAGTTGCTCTGAAACACAAGAAAACTGGTCATGGTATTTTAGTTTCTTTCCCTGATTTTGATTATCTTGGGGTTTGGTCTAGTGCGAATGATGGACCATTTGTTGCTTTGGAACCTTGGAGCGGAACTTCTACATGTAGTGATGAGGATGATGTGTTTGAGCATAAACGCGGGGTTCGATTCTTACAATCTGGTGAATCAGAAACTTTAAGCTTCTCAATCGAAATCTTATAATCAAAAAAGGAACCTCTTGATATTTTTTTTGGGGGGTTCCTTTTTTGTTAATTATATGGATTTTATATTCCAGTCCATCTCCTATATTCTTTGGCTTCTATCCCAAATGGTTCCAATAGTTTTGCTGCAATATGATATGTCATCTCCTCAATTGTCTCTGGCATATGATAAAATGTCATCATCGGAGGAATAATATGAACTCCTGGAATCATCGCCAATTCTTGAAGATTCCTTAAATGAATCGCACTTAATGGTGTCTCTCTTGCTGCAAGTACCAGTGGTCTATGCTCCTTGATCGTTACATCTGCTGCCCTTAATACCAGATTGTCTGCATATCCACTGTGAATTCCTGCGATCGTCTTCATACTGCATGGAACAATGAGCATTCCTTCTGTTTTAAATGATCCACTGGCTGGGCCTGCTCCAATCTCTCTTGAATCTATGACATGATCCGCAAGTTGTTCTATTTCTTCTATTTTCATTTTTGTTTCATGTTCCAAAGTTAACTTTGCACTGTCTGTCATAATTAAATAAGATTCAAAATCATCCTGCTCTTTCATTAGTTTTAGACACTGGATCAAAATCGGCATTCCACTTGCCCCCGTTGCTCCTATGATCAGTCGTTTCTTCATTAAAATAAATTTCCTTTTCTTAATTTATAACCAATGTTCTGGATCTACTTCCATAAATCTTGCTCTCTTAAATCGTTCTTTCTGATCGTATGGAACCGTACAGTCAAAGATCGTCTTGCATGCGATTCCATGATCTCTGATGCTTGGAGAACATGTTGGATCGTTGGATGGATCTAATGGATGGCATCTGACTCCCGGAATCGTGATGATATCTGCATCTCCTTGGAATCTTGTATTCATTGCCCATAAGACATCATTCATATCAAAGCAGTCAACATCTTCATCTACTAAAAATACATGTTTCAATTCACTAAACGCAGAAAATGCTAATAATGCTGCCTGTCTTTGTCTTCCTTCGTCACTGGCTTCTCGTTTCTTAAACTGTAGGACTGCCATATATTTTCCACCACCTGCTGATCCACAGTATACGTTCTGAAGACGTCCCGGCATTGCTTTTTCTACCATTCCGTAAATACTTGCTTCTGTCGGAATTCCTGCCATGGATACATGTTCTTCACTTGGTCCGATACATGTCTGCATGATTGGATTTTCTCTATGTGTAACAGCTTTTACCTTGATCAACCAGCACTGAGAACTTGCTGGTCCTGTGTATCCTGGAAATTCTGGCATTGCGTATCCTGTGTGACTATTCTGGTCTTCCTGTACTCGTACATTTAGAATGACTTCTCCTTCGATGACATATTCTGCATTTGCAATTGCCATTTCGTTCACTGTTAAACATTTGCATAATTCGACTGGTTCATTTCTTAATGCTCCTGCAACAGCGAGTTCATCATATCCAAGTGGGGTTGTTGGTGCTTCAAAGCAGGAACCGATCTCGATCGCTGGATCGACTCCGATACTAATGGAAATTGGAAGTTTCTGTCCTAATTCTTCTGCACGTTCTGCCATTGCTCCGATATGTCTTGCTCCTGGCGTGAAGAAAATAGATAATTCATCTTTTCCCTGAATGCATAAGCGATGGATCGTCACATCATGAACTCCTGTGTCTGGATGTGTTGCATAGCACATTCCAAGGGTGATATATGGACCTGCATCATCTGGTGTGTTTGTTGGTGCTGGTACCAGATCGTATAGGTTGAAGTCTGGATCTTCTGCTTTATGAACGACCTGCTGACATGGTGGCGCTCCCTGATATTCAACTGGTGGGATTGGGTTATCTACACTGTGATAAAGTTTCTTTCCTAATTCTTCTGGTTTACAGTCTAAAAGAGCTGCTACACGCTTTCTGCTTGCTAGAACACCAATCGCTACTCTGGCATCTTTATGTCCTTTGACATTGTTAAATACCATTGCTGGTCCTTCTTTTGTCGGACGTTTGACTGTTCCACCTGCACCTACATAACGGTAAACTCCGGCAAGTTCTGCCATTGGATCAACTTCTACGTCAGTTTCTATGTATTGCCCTTCCATTGTTTTTAAACGTTCTAGGGCACTTCTTAAGTCTCTTACTTTGTCTGCCATACTCTTCCTTCTTTCTTTGTTATGATGATATCTTAATTTGCAATTTAATAATCCATTTTATGTTTTTTATTATATCTTGTGAATTTCCTTGATTCAATTCATTTTTTGATATAATCATTTCCATATTTTATCCTAAAGTTTTATCTAAGGCAAAAAAATCTGATATATAACCCACAGATTACATATCAGATTTTTATTTTTATATTAGTTCTTATAAATGACGAATCTCTATCTCTTCTTCGGCTAATGCCTTGCGAATCTTCTCAACAAATAATAATGCTTTCTCTCCATCTCCATGCACGCAGATAGAGTCTGCTTTAATATCAATATCTTTTCCAGTAATTGAAGTAACTTTTCCTTCTTTTACCATGCGGATGACTCTCTTGATTGCTTCGTCTTCATCTTCGATCATGGCTCCTGGCTTTCTTCTGTTTACCAGGGTTCCATCTTCTTCGTATGCGCGGTCAGCAAATACTTCGCTGGCTGCTTTTAATCCGCAATCATGAGCGGCTTTGATCATTTCGCTTCCGGATAATCCCATGACAATCAGATCTTTGTCGTATTCGTAAATTGCTTCGCAGATTGCTTTGGACAAATCATAGTCTTTGGCTGCCATGTTATACAGAGCTCCGTGTGGCTTTACATGCTGTAATTTCACTCCGGCTGCTTTGCACATTCCGCCTAAGGCACTGATCTGATATAGTGTATATGCTTTAGCTTCTTCGTTGGAAATCGCCATACTTCTTCGTCCAAATCCCATCAGATCTGGAAGTCCTGGATGGGCTCCAATTCCGATTCCTGCTTCTTTGGCTCTCTGAATGGTCTGTGTCATTACGACTGGATCGGATGCATGGTATCCGCATGCTACATTTGCGGATGTGATCAGTGGAATGATCTTTTCATCATTTCCAATTGTATATCTTCCAAAGCTTTCTCCAAGGTCGCTGTTTAAATCTACCTGATACATAATAAATGATGCCTCACTTTCTTTTGTATACTCTGTTTATGAGTATCTTTCTTAGCTAATCTTAATAACTAGTCTAATATTCTTAATACTTAGTCTAATCTTAATAATCTCTCGATAAATCCTGTATCTGCTTTTCCTTCACAGAACTCTCGATTGTTCATCAGCTGATACTGGAAATCAAGGTTTGTATGAATTCCTAAGATTACCATTTCATCGAGGGCTGTTCTCATTTTTTGTAATGCTGCGTCACGGTCTGGTGCATGTACAATGACCTTTGCGATCATGGAATCGTATTCGGATGGGATGCGGTATCCTGTGTAGATCGCTGTATCCACACGAACTCCATTTCCAGCTGGAAGATGCATGTGTTTGATCACTCCAGGGCTTGGCATAAAGTTCTTCTCTGGAATCTCTGCATTGATTCGGCATTCGATGGCATGTCCATTGATATGAACATCTTCCTGTGTAAAGCTTAATTCCATTCCCATTGCTACACGGATCTGTTCGATGATCAGGTCTGTCCCTGTTACCATCTCTGTCACTCCATGTTCTACCTGAATACGGGTGTTCATTTCCATGAAATAGTAAGTTCCTTTTGGATCAAGGATAAACTCTACGGTTCCTGCATTTGTATAACCTACGGCTTTTGCTGCAAGGATCGCATCGTGATTCATGGATTTTCTGATCTCATCTGTGATCGCTGGGGATGGTGATTCTTCGATCAGTTTCTGGTGATTTCTCTGAACAGAGCAGTCACGTTCTCCTAATGCTACGACATTTCCATGTTCATCTGCCATGATCTGAATCTCGACATGTCGTGGATTCTCAATGAATTTTTCAATATACATCGTGTCATCACCAAATGCATTGGCTGACTCTCTTTGTGCAGTATTGAAATTAAATTCAAAATCTTCTTTGGATTTTGAAACACGCATTCCTTTTCCACCACCACCGGAAGATGCTTTGATCATAACCGGATATCCGATCTCGTCTGCTAATTTTTCTCCTGTCACTGCATCGTAGACAGGTTCTTTTGTTCCTGGTACAACTGGAACTCCTGCTTCCATCATTGTCTTTCTTGCATTAGATTTATTTCCCATGCTGTCGATGACTTCTGCACTTGGTCCGATAAATGCAATATCATTTTCCTTACATAAACGGACAAAGTCTGCATTTTCAGATAAAAATCCGAATCCTGGATGAATTGCATCGGCATCCGTGTTCTTTGCTGCTGAAATGATACGTTCCATATTCAGATAACTATTTTTTGCAGGACCTTCTCCGATACATACTCTTCGGTCTGCAAGTTGTACATGAAGACTGTCTTTATCTTCTTTTGAATAAACCGCGATACTCTTGATTCCCATATTACGACAGGCACGGATGATCCTGACTGCGATTTCTCCACGGTTCGCGATCAATATACTTCGAAACATATAATGCCTCCTTTAGTCTTCAATTTTCTTTACTTTAAATAATGGCTGTCCATATTCGATCTTCTGCTCGTTACTTACTAAGACAGCTTCGATCTCGCAGTCAAAATCACTTTCGATCTCGTTCATTAATTTCATCGCTTCAAGGATACATACTGTCTGTCCTGCTTTGACGCGGTCTCCAACTTTCACGAATGCTTTTGCTTCTGGAGATGGTGCAGAATAAAACGTACCTACGATCGGAGATGTAATATATCCTTCATCGTCAGAATCAAGACCATCTGCTGCATTATCAACCCCCTGTGTAGAAACTGCCATCGGTGTTGATGGTGCTCCAGCACTTCCTCTTCTGCTCATTTTAATTTTTACATCGCCTTCCTGAATACTGAAATCCAGCATAGAAGAATTCTCGATGATCTTTACTAATTTTTCAATTTTTTCTAAATTCACAGTGTTTCTCCTTTTCTATTCAAATAGAGCGCTGATTCGTTTTGCAACTAGTCTGCAGTCTAATACTTCTTTACAAGGTGTATAAATCTGACTTCTGAAATCATTCAGTTCTTTCATCTCATCTGCTAACAGCTTCTGAGCTTCTTCGACTGATACGGCCTGAAATCTTACTTTTTGTTCTGTCTTTCTCTGGACAAGTTTCGGAATATCCACAGAGATGACCGTTGCGATCTTTGCATATCCACCGGTTGTCTGTCGATCTGCTAATAAGATGATCGGTTTTCCATGGCTTGGCACCTGAACAGATCCAAATGCGATTCCATCGGAAATGATATCGGATGTCGTTTTGTATGCAATAAATGGACCTTCTAAGCGGCATCCCATACGGTCAAATTCACTTGTCACTGTATATTCTGAATTTAAGAATGTCTCGCGTCCTTCTTTGGTAAACATCTTCTCCTGTGGACCCATGACAACTCTTAAGGTTACTTTTTCCTGATCAAATTCATTTAAATCCAAACTTCTTGATAAATAGTATGGAAGATATCTTCGTTTTGCTCTGAATCCGATATAATCTTCATCTTCGAGTTTACGTCCTTTAAATCCACCGATCTTGCACTTGATATTGGTTGAACGGCTTCCCATCACAACTGGTATATCAAGATAACTTGAAAATGCAATATATCCTCTTGTTCCAGTTCTTGCTCCGCCAAATGTCAGGATATCTCCACGATGCATATAAATTGCTGTATACATCTTCGCAGGTTTTCCATTGATCTGTGGGCGGAAATCTCCACCTGTGATCGAAATAATCGTCTCTGATGTAAATTCAAGAGTTGGTCCCATTAAAGTAAATTCGAGGACTGCTTCATTTTCCGGGTTGTCCAGTAAGAGGTTTGCGATCTTAAAAGAACGAACGTCCATAACTCCGGATACGCTGAATCCTTGACTCTGATATCCTGTTCTTCCAAGATCCTGCACGGTTGTCAGCATTCCACCTTTTAGTATACGAACTCCCATTGTTTACACCTCCTTTGTATGAATGACACATTCATAAGTTCCATTTTCAACCTGTTCTTTGATCTGTTTATATTCTTCTTCTGATACAGGCACAAAACGGATATAGTTTCCAGCTTCAAAAAGAATTGGATCCTCTCGTTCTGGATCATAAGTTTTTACCGGTGTCATTCCAAGGAGCTGCCATCCTCCCGGTGAATCTAGTGGATAAATTCCCGTCTGGGAACCACCGATCCCGACACTTCCTGCTGGGATTCTGATTCTTGGATTGGCAAGTCTTGGTGTATGGATTCTCTCATCCAATCCACCAAGATAAGAAAATCCTGGTAGGAATCCAAGCATATAGATTAAATAGTCCTTAGAAGAATGAATCTCAATAACTTCTTCTTCCGTTAAACCAGCATGTTTTGCGATATTTTCGATATCTGGTCCGTATTCTCCTCCATAGCATACTGGAATCTCAAAGACTCTGGATGCAGAGGCTTCTTCATTTACATCCAGTTTTAATAACTTCTGCAAACGTTTTGTTAATGATTTATAATTTACCACTCTTGGATCATAATTGATCAAAAGACTGGTAAATGCCGGGATCATATCCTGTACTCCTTCAATATGCTGTGCTTTTAAAAGATGTACAAAGGCTGTGATCCTTGCGTTAATCTCTGGAGAGATTTCCTGTCCAAACTCAATAAGCAGGGCTGAATCTCCCGCAGTGCTAATCTTTACTTCTTCCATTTTTTCACATAACTCCTTTCGGTCAGTCTGTGTTTTTTATATTTTAATCTTAACTACTTATGTAAATAACTCTACTTATGCAAACAGTGCAGTTAAGCTGCTTAATGATGTAATTCCAAGATATCCTGAAACAACGACTACCACGATTCCAAGGATCAGTAATAATACTGGATGATGATAATCTTCTCCCATGATCGATTTCTTCTGGGAAGCGATCAGGCAGACACCTAATGTGATCGGTAAAATCAGTCCATTTAAGGCTCCTGCAAGTACAAGTAATACGGCTGGCTGTCCAGCAAGTGCCATACAGATCGTGCTGACTGCGATAAATCCAACGATAAACCATTTCTCGTTCTTCTCAATCGTCTTGCTGAATGTCTTAAGGAAAGATACTGATGTGTATGCGCATCCAACAATTGACGTGATCGCTGCACATAAGATCACAAGTCCAAAGAAACGGTATCCAATCTGTCCTGCTCCCTGTAAAAATGCATCTGCTGTTGGGTTTGCTGGATCTAGTGTATGAGCTGGTGATGTTGCTGTTGCTACAACAACTCCTAAAACTGCAAGGAATAAGAAGATACGAACGATCGTTGCGATTCCCATTCCCATAACAGAACTCTTATTGATCTCTTTTAAGTTTTCTTTTCCAGTGATTCCTGCATCGATCAAGCGATGAGCTCCTGCAAATGTGATATATCCACCAACAGTTCCTCCAAGTAATGTAAGGATTGCTGGGAAAATATCACTCATAGATGCTGTAGGAAGTACTGTCTCTTTTGCTGCCATACCAACTGGTGGCTGTACAATAAGAATTACGATAAAGATGACAAGGATCATGATAGCACCAAGGACTTTTGTAAGATTATCCATTGCATTCATAGCGTTTTTCATCAAAAATACAAGGATCGCGATCGCTCCTGCGATAAAATAGCCAACAGTTGTCGGAATTCCAAGTAATGTATTAAAACCTAAGGCTCCTCCACCAACGTTACCAATATTAAATACAAGTCCCCCAGCGACAACTAAGAACGCGATCAAATATCCAAGTCCAGGAAGCACTTTGTTGGCTACATCCTGTCCACGCATTCCAGATACACACAAAACTCTCCATACATTTAACTGTACGATCGCTGCCAAGATCACGGAGATCAGAATTACAAATCCGAAACTTCCATGAAGACTATCCGTAAATTTACCAGTCTGTGTGAGGAATCCAGGTCCAATTGCCGATGTCGCCATAAGAAATGCTGCACCGATCAAGGCGCTTGCACTTTTCTTGTTATTCTCTTTCTTCATAGTAAATAATTTCCTTTCATTTTCAATATAATGAAACGATTATATCAAATTTTCTGATAATATGCAACTTTAAAGCGATAAATGAGTATATACAAAACTTATCAGTCAATACCCTATAACATACACTCTATACACTCTGTATACTGGTTTCGATAGACTTCTGTTTTATGTGACGGAAATAAGATAACAAAAAATATTGATAAGAAACCGGTGGCAACGATCAGCAGATCTTACTTCAGGAAACTCAACACTGCCTTATAAACTTTCTCCACCCCATCCTCATTCAAAATCTCATGTCTGCGATTTAAAAACAGCATTCCTCTGACATTATTGTATCCTCGTTTTTTCAATGTTGTCATAGCTTTTGCATATTGTTTCTTTGATCCGATGCATGGATCATCTGCTCCTGCGATAAATAAAATCGGCAATGATGGATGTTTTACCTGCCATCCTTTGTTATTATATGTTTCATCCATTAATAAGAAGAGATTCAAAAATCCATTATTGCTAAATACAAACCCATCGAGTGGATTTTCATCATAGGCCTTTACATTTTCTTTATTATAACTGATCCAGCTGTTTTCTGATTCTCCTTCTTCTAGTATTTTCCCGTATAAACCAAATGCCAGTTTCTGAAAGAAATCACCTCTTTTATGTGGTCTTATTTTACACGCTGCCTTTGCCAGCAAGGTTGCTGCCTTCGCAGCTTTATTCTCGCTTGGACTTCCGCATATGATCAGTGAATCTAATTCATTATCATATTTTTTCAAATAACATCTTACAACTAGTGATCCCATGCTGTGTCCAAATAAATGATATGGCATTTCTCCATATCGATCTTTTGCCCATTGAGTGATCTGATGTACATCTTCAACGATTGCTTTCCCACTTTCGTCGTAAAAATATCCGAGATCTTCTTTTGCTCTTATACTTTTTCCGTGTCCTCTATGATCATGAATTATACTGATATATCCTTGTTTACATAGCATCTCCATAAATGGCTCATACCGTTCTTTGTGCTCTGCCATTCCATGAACAATCTGTACGATTCCTTTTGGTTCTTCTTCTGGTTCCATTAATAATACGTGTAGTTTTAGTCCATCTTGTTTTGATGTCAAATATACTGTTTTCTTCACTTTTGGCACCTCCATCCTGTTTATTTCTTTTAGTTTAATTCTAATGAATTTTTGTGTCAAATATTGATTTGTGGTAAACTATGAACATAACTATCAACGCTTTTATGGAGGACTTTATTATGAAAGCAAAAATGAAAAAAATCAGTGCATTGTTTCTATCCTGCATCCTGCTTTTTTCAATTACAGCATGTCAGAAGAAACGAACAGCAAAAGAAGTTATGCAGTCATCTCTTAAACAAAGCAGCAGTCTAAAAGATGCTGATTTTAATGGAAATGCCTCTTATACAATTGAAACGGGAAAAGAGGGATCTCAATCAACAATTAATTTTAAGATGAACTTCGATACCAAACTTCAAACACTAAAAAAAGATAACCTCAAAATGTCCATGACTTCTACCATCAATATGCTTGGTCAGAATATTAACATGACAATGTATTATGCAGATGGATATTATTATATGAATTCTAATGGTACAAAGCAGAAAATGAAAATGGATATCGCCAGTCTCCAAAAACAAATTCAATCAACCACAGGACAGTCAACTTTGCCGATCAAATATTATAAAGATCTTAAACTTAGTGAAGATGATGGTAACAACGTCATCAGTTATAGTATTAACAGTGATGGATTAAATAAATATGTTGAGAATATCACAAATTCCATGTCTGCGATCACAGGCGGCAGTGATTCTATTAAGATCACTTCTATGTCTGGTAAAAAAACGCTCAATGATAAAGATCTTCCTGTGAAAGAATCTATCAAAATGGTAATAGAAAGTAACAATAATGAAGTTGGAAAAATAACTTTGAAAATGGATCTTATTTATCATAATCCTGGAAAATCTGTTACTGTTTCACTTCCAAAAGATTTAAATACCTATCAGGAAGTATCTTCTAACAATTAGTGAACAAAGAATATACTCTTTTGTAGGAAATACTGTCAATCATAGTAAATATTGATCTGAAAATAGTTTTATGAACATTTTGTAACTTAAAATCACTGGAATTTCCACATTTTTCATGCTATCTTGTATATAACAAACTTGTAGTTAGGAGTTATGATCTTATGAATTGGCACGGGAAACGTTATTATTCGTTTGACAGCTTTTTAAAAAATTATTTTGGTGAGAAAATTTATAAAGTATCTTTAGATGGCGGTTTTACATGTCCAAATCGAGATGGAACACTTGGAACTGGCGGCTGTATTTTCTGCAGTGAAGGAGGATCTGGAGATTTCGCTTCTTCATCCTGCTTATCTGTAACGGATCAGATCTCTGCTGGAATTGAGATGGTTTCTAAGAAGATTGAGAACGGAAAGTATATTGCTTATTTTCAAGCATTCACAAACACTTATGGTCCTATTGAGAAATTAGAATCTTTATATATGGACGCGATCCATGATCCAAGAATTGTTGCTCTTGCGATCGGTACAAGACCTGATTGTCTGCCTCCTGAAGTTCTTAACCTGCTTGAGCGTTTGAATCAGATCAAACCTGTGTTTGTGGAACTTGGATTACAGACAATTCATGAAAAGACTGCTTCATTTATCAGGCGTGGATATCCTTTGTCTTGTTTTGATGAGGCGGTTTTGAATCTTCATAAAATTGGAGTGCTGACGGTTGTTCATCTGATCCTTGGACTTCCTGGTGAAACAACTGATATGATGCTTGAATCGGTTCGTTATTTAAATCAACTTCCTGTTCATGGAGTGAAATTTTCTATGCTGCATATTTTGAAGAATACAGATCTGGCAGCTTATTATGAAGAACATCCATTTGATGTTTTTACTTTGGATTCTTATGTTGATCTGCTTTTAAAATGTATTGAAAATTTAAGTCCTGAGATCGTGATTCATCGATTGACCGGGGATGGCCCGAAAAATCTTTTGATCGCTCCTGTTTGGAGTCTTCATAAGCGGAAAGTTTTAAATACGATTTCGCATGAGATGAAGATTCTTGATATTAAGCAAGGAGATCTGTTGTGATTTTTAGTTGTGTATTCTTCAGAAACATGATCATGTAATTTGATGCATTTTCAAATAGCTCTACTAATTTATATAAATATTTGTTATATTTAAGAAAAAAAGGGCCATAAAATAAACTATTTCATCTCTAAGATTACGTTTATTTTATGGCTCTTGCTATTATACCCTTGTACTATATTTTATATAATGCTTCTTCCTATTTAAAATATTTATCTAAGATCTGGCGCTCTCCTTCGTTATCATTGATATCTGTGATAATATCTGCTACCTCTTTTACCTCATCGGTTGCATTCCCCATGGCGACTCCAAGTCCTGCGTATCTGATCATATCGATGTCATTGAAATTATCTCCAAATGCCATTGTCTCTTCCTGTTTTACATGAAAATGATCTTTTAACATGTGGATTGCATCAGATTTGGATGCTTTCATGGACATGATCTCTAAATAGGTGTCCTTAGATCGATAGATTCTGATCTGTGGAAATTCTTTCACTAACTGTTGTTCCAATGCAGCAATATCTGCTTTATCACCCATACATAATACTTTATGCACTTCTTTATAGACTTCTTCATCTTCAAAGGATACTTCTTGTGGAATCACGCCTGTGATATCACTTTCCTGAGCTGCCCAGTATTCTTTTTTATCTTTTACCAGCCATTCATCGTTTGTGTAAATGTTGATAGAAATCTTTGGATTCAACTCATAGACTCTTCTGCATAACTTCATGGCAACTTCTTGTGGCATTGCCACACTGTAGATTGGATGATCTTCTTCATCAACAACTAAGGCACCACTATAGCAGATCATTGGACTCTTCGCCCCTAATTCTGCTCTGATAGCTGTCATACCTTTGGGCATTCTTGCGGATACTAAGACATATGGAATTCCATTTTCATTGATCTGTTTTATTTTTTCTTTTGTACTTTCTGGTATCTGATGCTTTGAATTTAATAATGTTCCATCAATGTCACTGAATACTGCTTTATATTTTTTCATCATGTCTTCATCCTTTCATTTTTCTACTTTGTTGTCCATTTCTTCTATTATAAAGTAAGAAAAGCCATCTGGCGAGGATAAAATGTTCCAGATGGCTTTCTCCTTTTTTTAGGTCTTGGATCTTTAATATGCTTTCACTGATTTTGCTTTAGAATATGTTCCATATACTTTCTGATTTGTTGAATCATAATAGTAATAACGAACCTGTACGTAATATTTCTTACCTTTTTTCAGACCTGTTTTAGTATAAACGTTTTTCGCTAAACCTGTTGTTTTGTATTTTGCAGATTTCATCTTTTTACTTGTAGAATAACGGAATCTAAATCCTCGTTTTTCTCCATATTTATTTGTGTATTTGATAGATTTGGCTACAAATCCTGTTCCTTTTCCAGACTTACCTTTCAAAGATGATAGTTTCGCTGTTTCTACTTTGATTTTAACAAATTTTGCTGTTAATACAATATTTTTATCTGAAGCAGGTACTTTATTAACAACTTTTCCTTTATAAGTCCATCCTGCAAATACATAACCTTTCTTACCAGCAGCTTTATATTTTGTTTTATTCCATCCTGGTAATTTAGTTCCAGCTTTTGTTTTATTTATTGTTGTAACAGTTTTTCCACCATTACCTTTTAATGTTACTGAAATTGTTTTTGGTTTTTCTGATGGTTTTGTTGGCTCTGATGGTTTTGTTTCTTCTTTTTTATCTACATATAAATTCTTGAAACTTACTGCACCATCCCATAAACCAAGTCCCATATATCCAGTTTTGATATCAAAGAAATCTTTGTCTGACTCTTTATCTGCATCAAAAGTATAATTTAAGCATTCCTTATCATCTACATATACTTTCACTGCATTTGCTTCTTTTTCAATCTTCACATGATGATATGATCCATCACTAATGCTAGAAGACATATCTCCTACTGCAATATCACCATCTTTATACATTCTGAACAAGCGCACTTTGTTACTACCTGGAACAAACTGAAGACAATATGCTCCATTTGGATCTGTTGATTTTGATGCAAAAATTAAGTTAACTAATCCTTTTTCAAAGGACATATCCGCTTCTATTGTTGATTTTTCATTAACTACCGCATCTTCAGACATATAAAAATCATTTGCAGACTGGTTGGAATCTGATAACACTTCTCCATCAATCGTCCAATTACCACTTACATTTACAAATTTCTTAATGTTTGTTTTGAAGTTATTTTCTTTTACATTAATCGTAAATATCTTTTTCTTTGATGGATCTGATTTACTCGATGCAGTAACTGTTGCTTTTCCTGATTTTAATGCTGTTACAACTGCTTTTCCATCTGACTCTTTGATACTTACAACATCTTTTCCTTCTGTAACATCCCATGTTATCGTCTGATCCATAGAAATTGGAAATACATATGCACTTAATTCTACACTATCACCAGCATATAATGTCTGGTTCTCATTCTGCATAGATCCAACAGATTCCACATCTGTCAATTCTTCCTTATCTGTCCAAATTGACTTCATTGGATAAATATCAATATCTGCTTTTACAGGATCACCTTCTACTAGAACAGATGCTCCTAAACTTGTTGGTGTTGGGAATATCTGGTTCGCTCCTGCTGCTGTATTATTACTGCTAAATACTTCGACACTGGCTTTGTCTACATAAATATGTAATTCTACAGAACCATCTTCATTCTTTTTCACATTAGACTGCTCATTTATTTTTTTGAATTCTTGACTGATAATCTTTCCTGATTTACTTCTATCGATAGATAGTTTCTCATTTTCTAAATCATAAATTACATCGGTATATTCTGTATCATTTTGATTCTTTCTCAGTCTGAACCCAACTTTCTTTGTTTTCTCTGATGGTTTAAATTTAGCAACAATCTCATATGTATCCTTTGCAAAATCCTTTAAGAGATCATTATCTTCTGAAATTGTAACATCTTTATAAGAAATCTTATTTTCTGCATCTCTTAAACTCTCATATTCACTAATTGGTGTCTGTGTTAAAACGTATTTTCCATTTTCCTGTTTTAGTCCTACTTTAAGATTCAGATTATAAGTTCCATTAAAATTCTGTCCTACAGTATCTGCAACTTTATTACAATAATCATCCCATGTATTCATCCAATTTCCTTCAATAATCTCTGGAATCGTTGGATTTTCCTGTTTTCCGAAGTCTTGTACATAATATGTCATTGCTGCATAAGAATCCTTACCAAAGTTCATAACACCGTCACTGTTTTTGTAAGCTTCATCTGCAACAAATTTCCATTTTCCATCAACTTGTTTAAAATCACCGACTTTATAAAATCTTCCACCGCGGGAAAGTACCCATTTCACACCATCTTTTGTTTCAATTGGATAAAGGTCAGGGCATTCTGTATGAAGATCTGCATATGTAGATTCACATTTCCAATCTGTCAGATTGTCTGATGAATAAATACGAAGTGGTCCGCCTGCAATTACCATGAACCATTTATTTTCCCATCTAAAAACTTTAGGATCTCGGAAATCTCTATTGTTTAATGGATCTTTTGACCAGTCTGCTGCAATTTTATTTGTTTTTTTCCAAGTTTTTCCTTCATCTGTACTATAGGCAACTTTAATACGTTGTCCATTTCCATCTGCTGTGATCAATGCAACTAATCCACCTTCATTGCCGTCACCAAAAAGTCCTGATGTATTCTTTTCATCCGCTACAATACATCCTGAAAACATAGCTCCATTTGCATCTGGATATAATGCAATTGGCTGTTCTTCCCAATGGATCAAATCTTTACTTGTTGCATGTGCCCAATGCATTGGCCCCCATTTTGTATCATCATAGAACTGATAAAACATGTGATATGTTCCTTTATACTTAACCAATCCATTTAAATCATTTCCCCATCCGTCCTTTACAGAATAATGATACTGATTTCTGTATGCTTCATTATAATAAGTTTTATCTGCTGCTCGGCGATGCACATTTACACGATATGTTAAAGTCGCTGTCTGTCCATTTTCTCCCTGAACTGTGCTCTTTACTGTAATGTAATTCTTACCAACTTTAACTGGAATATTCTTTCCATCGTTATATGTTTTTCCATCATATTCAACCTGTACATCTGCATTTTTATTTTTCTTTTCGATATTCAAGTCTACTGTTTCTGCATTATTCTTTACATACTGAATCATAATTGGTTCTGTGGATGTAAATTGTGCTGCTTTCTCCACATCTCCAGTTGAGGAAGATACCGAGATATTTTTTAACTCTGGTGTGTTTTGATCATTTAATTCTGTATAATAGGTATTTTGGAATGTCATCTCACCATTCCAATTTAATAGACCAAGAGAACCTTCTGTCAAAACAGTACTCTGTCCTTTGTCGCCTTTTTGAAGTGTATAATCACCTGTACTTGCTATCAAAGTATCATTTACATAATAAGAAATCCATGAATCGTAAGCCACTACTTTTAAAGTATATTTCTCATCATCCGTTGCTTTTACTTCTTTTTCATCAATCAACTGATAATCACTATTTTCCTGCCATCGCCAAAACTTGCATTTATGCGAACCTCCATCGATATTTACCGCATAGCATTCTTTATTATCAAGATTATTATTACAACGGAAAATTAATGTTGCTGCACCTTGATTTCTCTTAAATGTTACGTCTGTAGAATATACAAAATTCTTAGCTGTTGTTTTACTGAATGCAAAACAGTCTCCTTTATCAACTGCATTGCTGTACAGACCATCTTTTGTTTCTTTCCAATCACCTTTCTTATAATCAAAACCTGTTAAATTCGTTTGATATCCTTGCGCTGCCTCTTTCTCCTGACTATCTGTTGCAGCATTTACAGTAATCGTTTGATATCCTGTTACTGGTGTTATGGAGGTAACTGTAACAGCTCCTGCCATCATTAGTGCCAATAATCTTGGACTTACTTTTCTCATAATTTTTCCTTCTTTCTTTGTACAAAAAAGGACGATCTAACTATAATCGTCCTTTTTCACTCAAAAAACAATAGTTCTATGCTTAGGCTTTCACTAATTGTAATATCTTGTCTACGTTTGCTCTTCCTCGCTTAATACCAAGGCCTATGACAACACAAAGTATCACACTGATGATCGTAATGATCACTCCAACTACACCAAATACTGTAAATGGCATTTTACTTTGGACACCTAGTCCCCAGTACGCAAGTATGATTCCGATAGAGGATAAAATAATGAGATTGCGAATCCATTTTTTGAGGTTATTGAGCATTTGTGTCTGAAATTCAATTTCTTTTAGCTGCTGTGCTCTTGTTTGTGTTGTCATAATATACTTCCTTTCTTAGTATTTTAATCCTGGGTTAAAGAATCCGATCATAACTCCGATAAATGCTACAACTACTAAGATCAACATTGTAACAACTGGAGATACTTTTTTCTTTGACATTAACCACCAACAGAAGATTACAAAAGCTGCTGTTAAGAATCCTGGATATACTCCGTCTAACTGATTCTGAAGATTTAAGAATTCTTTTCCTGCACTGTTTACGAGATGGAATGATGTTTTTACTGATACCCATGTTGCTGCTACAGATCCAACAACCATTGTTCCTAACATAACGATTGCTTCACGGATCGCGGTTGATTGCTCACCAACCAGGATATCTACGGCTTTTCCACCCAGTTCATATCCTTTGAAGTATAAGAACTTCATTCCAAATGCCATGATCAAATTCCATGCTACGATATAGAAGATTGGTCCTACGACAGATCCACCTGTTGATAATCCCAGTGCGATACCAAGTAAGATAGGAATTAATGTACCTACAACTAAGGAATCACCAATACCTGCTAAAGGTCCCATAAGACCGGCACGGATACCATTGATCGCTTCTGCATCGATATCTTCATTTCCATTTGCTTTTGCTTCCTCAAGACCAGCTGTGATACCTACGATGATAGATCCAACCTGTGGTTCTGTATTAAAGAAAGCTGTGTATGTATTCATTGCTTCTTTCTGTTCTTCTTTTGTATCATATAACTCTTCTACCAATGGAAGCATTGCACACAGATAACCAAATGTCTGCATATGTTCCTGAGAGAAACATGTTAAGTTTCCATAAGCCCAGTTACGGAATGATTTATTTAACGCTTTTTTAGATAGTTTTTTCTCTGCCATATTAAATATCCTCCTCGTCATCATCGTCAAAGGAACCGCCAGAAGCTAAGGCTGCTTCTTTTGCTCTGATTCCTACCATTTTAATGTTGTAGTAAATAATTGCGAACATTGCTGCTACAACTGTTACTGATACAAGGTTTAATCCCATACTTGCTGCTAATGTAAATCCGAAGAAGAATGGTATAAAGTCAACTGCTTTTGTTACTACCTGTTTTAATAAGATCGCAATACCTACGCAAGGAAGTAAGCTACCTACTGTAAACAGTGTTTTCATTGCAATTCCATCCATTGGTAATGTTGTTTTGATCGCTTCTACAACTGGAACTCCTAATTTACACATTACAACTGCTGGTAAGAAACTGCAGATGATATGAGAAATCCATGGAAGAACCATATCTACAACGTATAATCTCTTGAATTCACCTTTTTCAACGGCCTGCCATCCAATGTGCTGCCATACAAGGTTGATCGTTGCTGTTCCATAGAATAATACTGTACCGATTGTTCCTACCATTGCTCCAAATGATGTTGCCATGGAGATACCTTTTGCTGATGCAGGATCTAATCCGTATGAATTTAATGCTAACATTGCCAGTGGAATACCGATATAAGATACGGCACGAACGTCTGCTGATACAGTTCCTCCTGGTGTAACCAATGCGATATATACAACCTGCATTGCCGCACCGACTAAAACACCTGCCTGAATATCTCCAAGTACGATACCACAGACAAGACCTGCAACTAATGGTCTTCCTAATGTGTAGTTACCAATGGTTGTACCTCCCATACCAGGCATACTGGATAAGCAGGCAAAAATACCTAAAATGATTGCTTGTAACCAACTAATTGTCATAATAGTTTCTCCTCTCTATTGGTTTTTTAGTTAAATCCAAACTGACCTCTGAATTTGTCCCATGTTCCGATGGACGCTTCTTTGATCAGTGCAAATTCGATTTCATAACCAGCTTTGCTGATCGCTTCTAAAGCTTCTGCTTCTTCCTGTGTAATAGATTGGTTATTACCAAGTTTGACAGCTCCTGGTCTGTCATTACATGGTCCTACGATTACTTTCTTTACATCACTTGGAACAAATCCATCATCCACTAAGATCTTCTTCATCTGGATTGGATCTTTTGTGATCAGGAAGTAATTGTCTTTGCTGTCTAATACTTTCTGGTTTTTCTTTTTCCATGCTTCATATGTCCAAACAAATGTTTTCTTTGTGCTGGCACTCTTGTATGCCATCTTAAGTGCATCTGTTGTTGCTGCTTTGTCGTTCACTGCGATCAGCCCATCGCATGGATACTCTAGTGACCAACGTGTTACTGTCTGACCATGGATCATACGGTCATCAATTCTTAAAAATGAAACTGACATAATATTTTCCTCCCTACTTCTTAAATATCATCTTCGTCATCATCATTTACTGGTGTCATAACAAATTCTTTCACTGCGTCTTTTGCCTCATTGATCAAGCTATCTTTTAGCATGTCTGTGTCTACGCCGTCTTTCATTAATGTTGCTGTTAATGCCATTGCCAGGTTCATTCCACCAAAGATCACTGTCTGACCGATCAGTCCTTTGTTTGATACCTGTTCAATTGCATTTGTAAGAGGTGATCCACCCACAATGTCACCAAGAAGAATGATCTCATCGTCTACTGTGATCTTGCTGATCGCATTGCTGAATTTCTCTGCGAATTCATCAGCACTCATTCCGTCCTCTAATCCGATGCTGATCACGTCTTCTCTTTCTCCACCAGCTAACATCTTAAGTACACTGTGAAGTCCTGGTGCAAATGTTCCGTGGCTGACTAATACTACGTATTTCATCCTCTTCTCCTTTCTTTTTTCCTATCTCTTATTTACAAGCTTATTCTACCAATCACGCAAAAAAAGGACATCTGTAAATTGTCATGACTTTCAATTTACAAATGTCCCTTTTTATGTGACAAATGTCATATTTGTGTTTTGTTTGTTTTGATTTTCTTATTATTACTGATTTAAAAGCTTATCAATCTCTTGTTTTAGTTTCAAGATATTGGAATCAAATTCTTCTTCATCTGTAAGAATTTTTGTCATCTCACTGTCAATCTTTTGGTAGGCTTCATTGTATCTTCGGAATTTTGGAATCTGCAAGGCATTGTTCATGAGTTCATCTAACAATTTCATTTTATCTGTCATATTCTCACCCATGCTTTTTTCTAATACCTGCTGTGCTTGTTTTGAATTCGTCACAGCTTTTAATGGTGAGATTCCCTGACGATACTGAAAGATCTTTTGCTGTGTCTTTGTTTCATAACATAATTTCTTTAAAAACTGCCATGCCATATCTCCTTGCTTGGTCTGATTGCTGATTCCCATCAGCAGATTATCTACCTGTGTCTTATTCTCTCCATCTGGTCCGGAAGGGAGTCTGATACAATCCCATTTGAAATCAAAGTATTTATTGATCTTCCATGGATATGGTTTATACGTTCTAAATTCTGAAAATGTCATAGGACGAAATGCAATATTTCCTGAGTCAAAATCATCTGAGGTTAGATTTCGAAATGATGATATTCTTTCAATCTTCTTTGTAAAGAGGATTGCATTTTCAATTGGTTCGGATGACAAGTTGCATTTTGTTCCACTTTGATTAAACAATGTTCCGCCATTGCTCAGAGTTGCATCATTCCATTTATAATTATATACACCAAATTGGTCTAAACGGCCATCTCCATCGGTATCTTTGGTTACTTTTTGACAGATCTTATAAAAATCATCCCAAGTCCAGTGATTCCCTGGCATTTTGATATGCTCTTTTTTTAGTAGTGTCTTATTGACTAGCATCAAAGTTGGTACACTTTCATATGGAAGAGCATATTGCGTTCCCTTATAGGTTCCAGCATCATAACTTCCTTCATAATAGTTGCTTTTTTTGAACGCTTTATCAATCTTTGTATAGGAGTCTAAGTTCTTTAACATTCCTACGGATGAAAATGTGCTAAAATCTTCTGGCAAGACCATAAAAACATCTGGCAGATCTCCTTTTAGTGCCTTTTGTGACAGCCATTCTGAATAATCATCTTTCATCACACCACTTTCGTATTTGATCGTGACATTCGGATATTCTTTTTCAAATTCTTTGATTACTTGATCGATCATCTGATAGCAATTATCATCTGGAACATCCCACTTGTTTCCTGCGAACATTCCAAAGGTCAAAACAATTTTTTGTTGTTTGGGATAGATCACAAAACCAACAGATAATAAACTTATGACCAATCCAACAGCAATGATTCGTTTCCACCATTTTTCTAGTTTCTGTCTCATCTATCTTCTCCCGTATTTGGCTGAACCGGACTGTACTTCCCAGATTGCAAGCTGGGTTCTGTCTCTTAGGTCTAGTTTACTTAAGATCGTGCTGAGATAATTTCGTACAGTTCCTTCGGAAAGGCTTAGTTCCGTCGAGATTTCTTTATTTGACATGCCTCTTCCGACTAATTTAATGATCTCCCATTCTGCATCTGTGATCTCTTCTACATTCTGTGCATGAATTGATGTATCATAATTGCTTTGTGCCATTTCAGAGAAGAAATCGACCACCTTTGTTGCCACTTCTGGATTGATCATGGCCCCGCCGCTATGTACTGTATTGATCGCTTTTTCTAATTCATCCATAGAAATTCCTTTTAACAGATAACCACTTGCTCCATGTTTTAATGCATTGTATACATACTCATCATCATCGAATGTTGTCAAGATAATGATCTTGACATCTGGATATTGTTCTTTGATGATCTGTGTACATTGCACTCCATCCATTTCTGGCATACGCACATCCATTAAAATAACATCTGGCTTGTCTTTCCTGACTTCCTGAATGACTTCTCTTCCGTCCTTGGCAGTTGCAGTAACTTCGATTCCTTCTTTCATCTCAAGTACGATTTGTAAACTTTGTCTGATCAGTTCCTGATCATCTGCTATCATTACTTTAATCATAGTTTTTCACCCCATCTGATCGGTATTCTTGCTGTGACTTTAAATCCATTACTTCCATCATATTCTACAGTTCCTTTTAACATCTTGATCCTCTCTTCGATATGGATCAATCCAAATCCTGTATGAATCTCTTCACATCCGATTCCATTGTCTTTGATCTCTAGATTGAGCCACTTATCTTCCTTCCATAAGTTTACATCAATCTGCTTCGCTTTTCCATGCCTGATCGCATTTGTGATACTTTCCTGTACTACACGATAGATCATATCTTCTTCATCTTGATTGAATTTCAAGATCTCTACCTGACAATCATAATTAATCTTAACATCTGATACCTGCATCGTCTCATTGATCATCTTTTCTAAAGCTTCTTGCAATCCACTATGCTCTAAGGCATCTGGTCTTAATTTATTGACCGATCTTCGAATATCTTTAATTCCTTGCCTTGCAACCTGTGATATTTTATTTAACTGTTCTTTCGTTGCATCTACAGAAAAATCGATCATCGCGATACATGCGTCAATTCCTGCAGACAGTCCAGTCATCGTATGCCCCAGTGTGTCATGAATCTCTCTGGCAATTCGATTTCGTTCCCTTGTCTCCGCCATTTTTTCTGTCATCTCTGAATAGTCCTTCAGCTGTTCATTCATTTCTTTTAAACGTATATTGGCTGTCTGAAGCTGAAGGTTTAACAATCCAATCCTTGCATTCTCTTTCATCTGATTTCTCATCAAAATGATCATGTATGCAATAAATGCGATCGCATTCAATGCAACTAGTATATTTCTTGTTCCTTGGATCATCATACTGACTTTCGCCGGGTATACACTCAAAAATTGTTGGAACGATATCATATCTATAAACATTGATATGATATCGTAGTCTGAGAATAAATATATCATTCCCATGATGACAAAGAAAATTCCCCTAGTGTGTTTATCTTTGATATCCGTTACAATATCTGCAATGACAAGAAGAATGATTCCATTATAATTTACATAAACAAATTTAATAATGATCAGACATAACAAAATCTCTGCTGCATATAAGATCACAGATACCTGTTGCCTTTTTCTTTGTTTTCTTCGAATTTCTATAATGCCTAACAATAAGAAAAAAGCAATAAATATCAACACTGTTGATGTCACTGGTTCGTTTGGGAGATATGTGATATTCTCTAAGAAATTCCTTGCTCCAAAATCACAATTGATCTTATTTAATGTTAAAATAAAAACTGCAGAAAGGAAGGATAAAATGATGAAATTTATGACTCCCATCAGAATCTTGATATAATATAAATTTTGATTTTTTCGATCCATATCATTTCCTCTTTACTGCCAACGGCTAATATCAGTCTGCTCTACATTCTTTTTTGTTATCATTTGAACAGAGATTACCTTTTTCTTCTCTACTTTTTTCCCTTGCAAAATCTTGTATGCTGCATTGATCGCTGTGTCTGCCATCTGTTTGGGAGACTGTGCTGCTGTTCCTGTCATCATACCTTCTTTGATCAGTTTCTTTCCTTCTGGAGATCCATCAATTCCGTATACGAGAACACCTTCTCTAGCCCCCTTACTGTCAAGAGCAGCTAAAGCTCCCATCGCTGCCGGGTCATTTAATCCCATGACGACATCAATATTCTTGTATTTTTCGATGATCTTATCTACCTTGGGAAGTGCACGTTCGATCTGTCCCTGAGTATCTGCAGATGCAAGGATCTTATAGTTTTTATTTTTCTTGATCGTATCTGTAAATCCATTGATACGATCTACCGCAGATCTTGCTGCATTATGTGTTAACAATACAATATTCGCATGATCTTTTTGCTTCATCATTTCCTTTGCACATAAAACACCTGCTTTGTAGTTATCTGACACGATCGTCATTGTGACAAGATCATTTCTATAAACCTGTGAGTCGATAACGATCACTGGAATCTTCGCTTTCTTCGCTGCCTTCAATCCAGACTCTACTTCTTTCCAGTCGACTGAATTTAAAAAGATTGCATCTACCTTTCGTTTAACCAGCTGTTTGATCTGCTCATTCTGCTTCTTCTGATCAAGTGCCGGATCCAATGTGATCATCTCATCTCCATTCTTCTCAACCTGCATGCGGATCTGGTTATTGACCACTTTATAGAATTCATTATTCATCGTCATATAAGTCGCCCCGAATAATTTTCTTCTTGTTCTATTTCCTTTCAGATAATTTGAACATGTACTGACATAGATTGCTATAAAAAAAACAAAAACCATGATTCCTGCTAAGCTTATGATCTTATTGGTTAGATTTCTTTTCGATTGTTGATTCATATTTGTTCTTTCATTCCTCTTTTTCGCATTTTCTTTCCGTAATATATAATCATTATAACGAAATTTATTTATAATTCCAACAAATTTTCACATATCCTAAAACAAGTTATGTTCTTTATTTTTACCAACAAACTTTCACTAAAATAAATAAAAGCCAGTTGAAAACCGTAGGAGCTCGTCGGCACTTAATGAGCAGTGACGAGTATTCGTCGCTGTCGAATTTAGTGTCCGCTACGTGCGAGTCGAGCGAAAGCGCGTTTCCAACTGACTTTTATTTATTTTAGATCCATGCCGTTGGACTTGCGTCACTTGGCATTCTTAAATCTCCTCGAGGTGATACTGCTACACTACCAACCTTAGGTCCATCTGGCAGGCAAGAACGTTTAAACTGCTGGCTGAAGAATCTCCAATAGAATTTATCCAGCCATTTCTTGATCGTTTCATCATCGTATACACCATCAAATGTTAATTTTGCCATGCGGTATAATTTGGATTTTGGGAATCCGAATCTTAACATATAATATAAGAAGAAATCGTGCAGTTCATATGGTCCGACTAAGTCTTCTGTCTTCTGTGAAATGACTCCGTCAACTGGTGGAAGTAATTCTGGACTTACTGGTGTGTCTAGGACATCCATCAGTACTTCAGATAATTTCTTATTATCTGTTGTTTCAGCATAATAGAGTACAAGATAGCGTACTAATGTCTTTGGTACAGAACAGTTCACTGCATACATGGACATATGATCGCCATTATATGTTGCCCAGCCAAGCGCTAATTCTGACATGTCTCCAGTTCCGATGACCATACCATTATACTGATTTGCCATATCCATCAGAATCTGTGTTCTTTCTCTTGCCTGAGAGTTTTCATAAGTTACATCGTGGTTATTTTCATCATGCCCGATATCTGCAAAATGCTGGCGGACTGCTTTTTCGATTCTTACTTCTTTGAGTGTCGCTCCTAATTCTTTGATCAGGGATACGGCATTCTGGTAAGTTCTGTCTGTTGTTCCAAAACATGGCATTGTCACACAGATCAGGTTTTCTCTTGGAATGTCTAACAGATCAAAAGCTCTTGCTGTAACTAAGACTGCTAATGTGGAATCTAATCCACCTGAAATTCCTACGACTGCATGTTTGCAGTTTGTGTGTTCCAGACGTTTCTTAAGTCCCATAGACTGTAAAGATAAGATTTCATCGCATCGTTTATCTCTTTCATCTTGATTATCTGGTACAAATGGTGCTTTCGGGAATGTTCTTGTGATCTTGTTTTCTTTGACTTCTAGTGAAAATTCCTGTTCAAAATAATCATCTGTTTGGCCTCCTGGGAAAGAAGTCATCTTTCTTCGTTCTGCTGCCAATTTCTGCACATCGATATCTGCATAGATAATCTCATTTGTAAATCGTTTTGCTTCTGCTAAAACTGAACCATTTTCACAGATGAGATGGTGTCCACTGTATACAACATCCTGTGTGGATTCTCCTTCTCCTGCATCAGCATAGATATAAGCCGCTAACAATCTTGCTGACTGATTTGATACAAGGCTTCTTCGATAAGATTCTTTTGTTGTTGTCTCTACACTTGCAGATGGATTACAGATCACCGTTGCTCCTGCCATTGCGTGATATGTGCTTGGTGGAAGTGGTACCCAGAGATCTTCACAGATTTCACATGCTACCACAAGTTCTGGAATCTCTTTGCATTTGAATAACTGATTCACGGCTACATTTACATAACCAAATTCTTCTCCAAACCAAAGATCTTCTTCTAATCCTTCTCCAGATGTAAAATGACGTAATTCATAAAATTCTGAATAGTTTGGTAAATGTGTTTTTGGCACGATTCCTAAAATACTGCCATCACTGATCACAATCGCACAGTTATATAATTTTTGTTTTATAACGATCGGACATCCTACAACAACTAACATACTCTTATTTTCAGTTGCTTTCACAATTCTTAAAAGCTGATTTTTACATTCTGTTAAAAGTGGCTGTTGCAAGAATAGATCACCACATGTATATCCACTGATCGTTAATTCAGAAAATACCAAAATACTTGCTCCATTTTTTTCTGTCTCATCGATGATCTTTAAAATTTCTTCTGTATTGTATGCAGGATCTGCCACTTTGATCTTTGGTGTTGCGGCTGCAACTTTGATAAATCCATCTTTCATTTTGTATACCTCAATTAAATATATGCAGGGGCCAGGTTTGATCACCTGACCCCTTATAAATCTCTTTGTATTATTCTTCTTCCATGTTACTTAATTTTGCTGCCTGATCTGCTGCTGTTAAGCTGTCGATCAATTCATCTAAATCACCGTTCATGATAGAATCTAATTTGTGAAGTGTCAGCTTGATTCTGTGATCTGTAACACGACCCTGTGGATAATTGTATGTTCTGATCTTTTCAGAACGGTCTCCTGTACCGATCTGGCTCTTTCTCTTTGCTGCTTCTTCATCATGTGCTTTCTGCTGTTCTAATTCATACAGACGGGAACGTAATACCTTTAACGCTTTGTCCTTATTCTTTAACTGGGATTTTTCATCCTGGCATGATACAACGATTCCTGTTGGAATATGTGTTAAACGTACCGCAGAGTCTGTTGTATTGACACACTGTCCACCATTTCCTGATGCACGGAATACATCAAACTTACAATCGTTCATATCGATTTCTACTTCCACATCTTCCACTTCTGGCATGATCGCTACCGTAATTGTAGATGTATGGATTCTTCCTCCAGACTCTGTTGCAGGGATTCTCTGTACACGGTGTACACCGCTTTCGTACTTGAATCTTGAGTATGCACCCTGTCCAGATACCATGAATACAAGTTCTTTAAATCCACCGATTCCACTCTCATTAAAACTTAATGTATTTACTTTCCAACGTTTGCTTTCTGCATAATTTCGATACATACGTGCAACGTCAGCGACGAATAACCCAGCTTCATCTCCACCGGCACCAGCACGCATCTCAACGATGATATTCTTATCATCCATTGGATCCTTTGGAATTAAGAGAATCTTTAACTCTTCTTCTAATCTTTCCACATTTGCCTTAGATTCATTCAGTTCTTCCTTGGCAAGTTCTTTCATCTCTTCGTCAGACTCTTCTTCTAAAAGCATCAAACTATCTTCGATATTCTGTTTCTCTGCTTTGTATTCTTTGTATTTTTCCACGATCGGTGTCAGCTCATTTTGTTCTTTCATCAGATCACGGAAACGATTCTGGTTACCTGCTACATCTGGATCATTCAATTCCTGCAGTACAGTGTCCAGACGATCTACTAAACCTTCTAACTTATCAAACATCTTATTCTCCTTCTCTTGCAAATCCAAAGACCAGCCGGTCTAATCCTGCCAGGTCCTTTTTTATCTCAACACAGGCGAAATCCTGTGCTTCCATCAAATTCTTCACTGCTTCTCCCTGATCATATCCGATCTCAAATGCGAGCATTCCTTGTGGATTTAAATAGTTTTTCGCTTCTTTGATGATCTTCTTATAAAAATAAAGTCCATCTTCCTTCCCATCGAGTGCTAACATCGGTTCATAGTCTTTTACCTCCGGCATCAGCTTCCCACATTCTTCCGTTGTAATATAGGGCGGATTCGAAATGATCAGATCATAGCTTCCTGTGACATTCTCAAAAAGGTCACTTTGAATAAATTTTACCATAGGTGCGAGATTTTCGCCATTAGCTTTTGCAATTTTTAATGCTTTTTCACTAATATCCGTTCCAACACAAACTTCTGGCTTTAAAATCAATGCCAGACTGATCGCAATACAGCCTGAACCAGTGCATAAATCCAAAATTTTCAGATTCTTTAAGGTCTGCGGGACCTTAAGAAGCACTTCCTCCAATACTGTTTCTGTATCTGCTCTTGGGATCAGCACATCTGGTGTTACCTTAAATGTATATCCCATAAATTCCTGTGTTCCTAAAATATATTGCAATGGCACATGTTCTTTTCTCTTCTGAATCAATTCTTTATATCTTTCTTCTGCTTCTTTATCATTGATCTCATCCGTCATTCCGAACAGATAGTCTTCCCTTGATATATGAAAACATTCAGAAAATAAATACCATGCATCACCAGATGCATTCTCAATCTGTGCTTCTTCTAGTTCTTTCTGTCCATAGAGGACCCATTCTCTCCTATTCATCTTCTTTTTGTTCCCCTTTATTCAGACTATCCAGATATTCTCTCCAGTCAAATACGCCTTCCACTGATGCGATCGCAACTTCGATCATAGAATGATCTGGTTCTTTCGTTGTCAGTTTCTGAAGTGCCAGTCCTGGTTTTGAGAAAATCTGTACAAGTGGATGGTCACTGCTTCCTGCAAGTCTGATAAATTCATAGGAAACGCCAGCCACCAATGGTAAAAATAATAATCTTAACACGATTCGTAACCAGATGGTATCCACTCTTATAAAGAAGAAAAATACCATACTGATGATCATGACGATAAAAATAAAACTTGTTCCACATCTTTTGTGTAATCTTGAATAGTTATCCACATTTTCAGTGGTAAGTTCCACACCTGCTTCTAAACAGTTAATCGTTTTGTGTTCTGCTCCGTGGTACATAAATACCCGTTTGATATCTTCCATCTGTGAGATCAGTACAATGTATCCAAGAAAAATCACAATTCGGATCACTCCTTCCATCAACAGGATTCCGTATTCATTATGAATGATCTTTCCTGCTGCTTCTGATGCAATATATGGAAGGATCATAAATAATCCGATGGAAATTGCTAATGAAAATACAAGGACTATTCCCATGATTACCTTCTCTGCTTTTTCTCCTAGAAATTTCTCCAAAAACTGTTCGGTCTTTTCTTCTGTTTGTTCTTCTTCATCTTCATAAAAAGATGCAGAGTAATTAAGCGTCTGCATTCCGATCACCATTGATTCTAAAAAGTTTACCATTCCACGAAGGATCGGTAATTTAAATAATGGATGTTTCTCTGCGAAGCTTACACATTCTTCTACTTTTGTCTCTATCTTTCCATCGGGCTTTCGCACGGATACTGCATAACGATCCATGTTCTTCATCATTACGCCTTCGATCACTGCCTGCCCGCCAATACGAACCGCCATTGTTATCTCCTATTACTATGCTGGGACTTCCCCATTGCATAAAAAAAAGGTTGAGATTTTGATAACCTCAACCTGATTTCTTAATTTTCTACTTAACACCATATTTACGATTGAACTTATCAATACGTCCACGAGCCTGAGTAGCTTTCTGCTGTCCTGTGTAGAATGAATGACATTTTGAGCAGATTTCTACGTGGATATCTTCCTTTGTAGATCCTGTTACGAATTCGTTACCACAGTTACATACTACTTTTGCCTGATAATACTTTGGATGGATTCCTTCACGCATGTTCTTTCACCTCTTCTAAAAAATTTGTTGGATTTTGCCAACATTTACATACTTTGACTTTCGTCATTTCTTGTTTAATAAACAGCTTTTTTATTCTATCACAATTTATTTGAAATTGCAAACATTTTTTTATTTTCTTAATAAAGATCTTTTTGTTAATGCGACGAACTCTTTGTTGTCCTTGGTTCTCTTGAATAGATCAAGCATCTGTTCCATAAATTCTTCGGAGCGATTTCCAGATAATTCTTTATGGAGTGCTGTGACAACTTCTCTCTCGTCTTTTGTAAGTAATAATTCTTCTCTTCTTGTTCCTGATTTGGCGATATCAACAGCTGGGAAGATTCTCTTCTCTGCGAGTTTGCGGTTTAGAACTAATTCCATGTTACCGGTTCCTTTGAATTCTTCAAAGATCACATCATCCATCTTGCTTCCTGTCTCAACAAGTGCTGTTGCAAGAATCGTTAAACTTCCGCCCTCTCTCATATTTCTGGCTGCACCGAAAAATTTCTTTGGCATGTAGAGTGCTGCGGGATCAAGTCCACCAGTTAATGTTCTTCCACTTGGTGGTACTGTAAGGTTATAGGCTCTTGCCAGCCTTGTGATACTGTCTAAAAGGATCACAACGTCTTCTTTATGTTCTACCAGACGTTTTGCACGTTCTAATACCATCTCTGATACTCTCTTGTGATGTTCTGGTAATTCATCAAATGTAGAATAGATAACTTCAACATTCTTTCCTTCGATAGATTCCTTAAAATCTGTAACTTCTTCTGGTCTCTCATCAATTAATAATACGATCAATTTGATATCTTTATAATTCTTGCTGATACTTTGTGCCATCTGTTTTAACAAAGTTGTCTTTCCTGTCTTTGGAGGTGATACGATCATTCCTCTCTGACCTTTTCCAACTGGCGATAACAGATCGACCATACGCATTGGAATGGATGATTTCTCTGTTTCCATGCTTAGTCTTTCGTGTGGAAAGATTGGGGTCAGATCTTCAAAATGCTGTCTTCTTGCTGCCATCTCTGGCTCATATCCATTAACAGATTCCACAAATAACAACGCACTGAATTTCTCACTCTGTGTTTTGATGCGGATCGCACCTGTTAAGATATCTCCTGTTTTTAAATTGAACTTACGAATCTGTGCAGGGGAAACATAAATATCATTTTCTCCTGGAAGATAATTTTCACAACGAATAAATCCATAACCATCCGGCATAACTTCCAGAATTCCATGTGCTTTCTGTCCACTGTCCAGGCTTTTGATATTTTTAGGGAATTCCTTCTGATAATGCTTTCTTCCCTGATGCTCTCCATGAGTTTCTTCTTTAGATTTTACTTCTTTATAATTCTCTTGATCATATTTTTCTAATGTCTCAATTAATTCTTTCTTCTTTAATGTTGAAATCCCTTTGATCTTTCTTTCTTTTGCAATTTCACGCAATTCGATCACCGATTTTTTTTCATATGTCATATTGATTCTTTCTCCTTTTACCTGGGAAAATGGATGAACTATCCTTTAACGATCGGTCCAGATTTGTATTGTTTTTTTCATTTTAGCATATTTCTCAAAATTTTCCAACCATTTGTCTTTTTAGCTTTTTTAAAATCTTTTTTTCCATTCTTGAAACCTGCACTTGGGAAATATGAAATAATCCAGCGATCTCCTGCTGTGTCTTTCCATCAAAATATCTATATTGGATGATCTGTCGTTCTCGTTCTTCCAAATGTTTCATCGCCTGATGTAGTAATACATGGTCGATCACTTTCTCTGTCTCATTTCCTTCCTTTGATAATTTTTCCATCAGAAGAATTTCGCTTCCATCTTTCTGGTACGCAGGTTGGTGTAAAGATTCTACTTCACTGCTTGCTTCCATGGATGTCACGATCTCTTCTCGTGCGATCTGTGTGATGCTGCTGATCTCATCGATAGTTGCTTCTCTTTGATATGTCTGGCAAAACATTTCTCTTGCTTTCATGATCTTATACGCATTTTCTTTTAAGGTTCGGCTTACTTTGATCATCCCATCATCTCTTATAAATCTTCGAATTTCTCCTGTGATCATCGGCACCGCATATGTTGAAAATTTGACATCATAGGACAGATCAAACTTGTCAACTGCTTTCATAAGCCCAATACTCCCTATCTGGAATAGATCATCCGATTCGTACCCCCTGTTAGTAAAACGCCTGACTACACTCCATATCAGCCCTACATTGTCTAAGATAAGTTTCTCTCTTGCTTCTTCATTTCCTTCTTTGGTAAGCTGCAAAAGTTCTCTTACCTTATCCATTCAGATGATTCTTCTCTCCCATTTTCTTTGTCATAATTACTTTGGTCCCTTCCCCTTCTTTTGAATATACATGCACTTCATCCATAAAAGCCTCCATAAAAGAAAATCCCATTCCTGTCCTCTCTTCTTCTGGTTTTGTCGTATACATTGGTTCCATCGCTTTCTTCACATCCGGAATTCCAATTCCATGATCTGTGATCTCTATTTTCACAATCTGTTCCTTATCAGAAATATCCATTTCAATCTTTCCATTTTCATCGAAATACGCATGTACAATGCAGTTTGTTACAGCCTCAGATACCGCTGTTTTTACATCTTCCATTTCCTCCATATCTGGATCAAATCTCATGATATATGCAGATGTTACGATTCTTGCGATTCCTTCATTTTCTGATTCACTGTTAAATTCTAAATGCAACATATAAATCCTCCCATATCTTTTATATTTCTTCTACTAATTGATGCAATCCTGCCATATGAATGATCTTTTTGACTGATGGGCTCATATGGCTTAATCTTACGGTGCCTCCCATTGCTTGTACATAACGGTATCTTCCAAGGATCACTCCGATTCCTGAACTGTCAATAAATGGTGAGTTTGTAAAATCAAATTCTATATCCTTGATCGGATATGATTTCAAAATGATATCACACTGGTATTTTATTTTTTTCGCAAGATGATGATCCAATTCTCCATCCAGATAAATATATAGGTTTCTGTTTTCAATTTTGTACTCTGTTGCCATATTCTTTCCTCCTGACCTTTTATAGAATCTTTCATTAAAATCTTCTATAGAAAAAGATACAAAAAATAAAAGAAAGAAGCTCAAACATCTTCGTTTGTTCTTCTTTCTCTTATCTTTTGTATCTTAGTCTTTGTTATTATTTACAGACTCTTTGCATTCTTCTTGCCCATAGCATCAATTTTTGTCTGTGCTAATCTTGCCTGTGATGTTCCTGGGAATTTCTTGATCAGTGTCTCATATGTCTTCTTCGCATTCTTAGTATCTCCTGAAGCTTCATATGCCTGTCCAAGATAGCTGTATGCATAACTATTTGTATCTCTTACTTTGATTGCTTTCTTTAAGTAGTTGATCGCTGTCTTGTAGTCTTTTGACCAGTATGCATTCTTTCCTTTGCTGTATAATCCTGTTGCAGCGTTTGGATAAACCTTTGTTGTCAGATCATTATAGATGCTCTTCATATTCTTTGTTGTCAGTTTCTTGCTGTCAATATCAAGTAATGCGTCTGCTGATCCTGTATAATCACGATCACTGTATTTCTGTAATGCTTTTAATAATGAATCATAGACTCCGTCTTTCTTGCTTGTTCCGATATATTCTGATAATTCATCTTCTGCTTTCTTCTGAGCTTTCTGTGCTTCTTTTACTTTCTTGTCACTTGCTTTTAGCTGTGTATCTTTTGCTAAGATCTGTTCTTTATAATCTTCAACCTGTGTTGTACTCTTGTGATTAAAGCTTGCTCTGACTGTTGGATAGATCAAAACAGCTGCAACGATCACACCGATCACAATACCTGTTACCATATAAAACATAGGGCTCTTTCCTGCAGATTCATTTTCCTGGAAAGATGAGATCTTAAATGGGCTCTCTTTCTTCTTTGGTGGCTGCTCTGTCTGTGCCTTTGTCTGTTTTTTCTTTTCTTTTTTCTTTTCTTTCTTATCTGATTCTTTTTCCTCTGGTTCTTCTTCCACTACTTTTGACTCAAATTCCTTACCATATTCAACGGCTAATTCATTATCTGGTTCAATCTTTAAGATTGTATCAAGGAACTGTCTTGCATCATCATAATTCTCTTCTTTGATGGATAATAGAGCCATCAGAAGATATGCATCTACAAAATTAGGAATTGCTGCTACAACGTTCTTTAACTGCAGCATTGCAAGGTCATCATTGCCCTGTTTTGCATAATTCAGTGCCTGGTTATATTTCTTGATCATCTGATTTGCTTTATATAATTCTGTCTTATTCTTCTTAATCTCTTCAAGCTCTTTACCATAAATATTCTCTTCTGCTGATTCAAGATCCGCACATGGCTGGAATCTTTCTAATTCTTCATTATAATTTAACATCTTTCTCCTCCTGATTTATGAAATCTTTGGCCATGCCTGCCAGGTAAAATGACCCGACTACAAAGCAGACCGTATCTTTCTCTCTTCGATCTATCATCTGACGAAAAACATTCTGAAATTCTTCTTCTCTGATCCTTCTGTGATCGATCGCCACTGTATAAAAAGCTTCGATCTGTGGTATCTGTTTCAAAATATTCTTCATGTATTCTTCTTCATTCTTGTGAGATGCTGCAAATAATATGCGTTTCTTTCCTTGGAAATTGGCTTCTACAGTCTTTACAAAGCCTTCCATTCCCTGAATATTATGTGACACATCAACAATGATCCCTGGTGCGATCTCTTCCATCCTTCCCGGAATCTTTATCTGTGTCAGTGCATTATAAATCTTGTCAGCATCTAACTGCTGGCATAAGATCTTGGCTGTCTTAAGTGCAACTGCTAAGTTTGCCCTCTGAAATGTTCCTGCAATATTCGTTCTCACATCTCTTCTCTTATCATACGCACTCGCATTTAAAAAATCAATATATTTTGCTGCTTTTTCTTCAAATTTAAGATTATCTTCAGAAACGTCATAAAATGGTGACATTTTCTGCTTTGCTTCTTCTCTTAAAATATCAGATACTGCCTGTTCCTGTTCCATTGTTACAACAGGAATCGCCTTTTTTATGATTCCTGCCTTGTGTGATGCGATCTCTTCGATCGTGTGTCCAAGGAATTCCATATGATCCATACTGATTGATGTGATCACGCTGACTTCTGGAATGATAACGTTCGTTGCATCATATCTTCCACCCATCCCTGTCTCGATCAGACAGATATCCGGCTGTTCTTCTTCCATGATACATAACGCCATCAAAAACATCATCTCAAAAAAAGAAGGCTGATTAACTCCTTTTTCCACTGCTGCTTCCACACATTCTTTCACCCGGCTGCAGGCATCTTTAAATCTCTCATCTGAAATATCCTGTCCATTCAACCGGATTCGTTCATTTACCTTTACCAGATGTGGTGAAGTAAATGCTGCTGTCGTTTTCCCATGCTCTTTTAAGACTGCTTCCAAAAATGCACAGACTGATCCTTTGCCATTAGTTCCAGCTACATGTACAAACTTCAGATCCTTATGCGGATTTCCAAGCTGCTCTAATAAATAGTTTATATCTTCCAGAGAAGATTTTTTGGCGAATCCTGCGATTTTGTATAAATATTTTACAGATTCTTCGTATGTCATGCCAATTCTCCGCGTAATACTGCTTTTAACACCTGTAATACTCCGTCTTCTTTATAAGAAGGTGCAATAAAATTCGCTACCTCTTTTACTTCTTCTCTTGCATTTTCTACTGCAAAACTGTGGCTGGCACGTTTTAGCATTTCAATATCATTGATATTATCCCCAAACGCAAGTGTTTCATCCGGACTGATCTTATATGCTTCCTGAAAATGCTGCAGCGCTGATCCCTTGTTTCCACCTTGATTTGTGCAGTCCAGCCAGAATTTTCCTGAGACAGCAATATTCATTGTTTTGCTCCATTTGTCCACAAATTCCTGACTTACCATCTTTTCTGCGCAATTGTGGTGGAAGATGCTGATCTTACATACGTCATCCAGATAATCTTCAATATTATCAACTAATTCTCCTCTATATCCATAATCATCGATCATATAACGATATAATCCAACATTTTCAAAATACGCCATATTATCCTTATTAATCGTAATTTCACATCCTGGAAACATTCTTGCTTCACGAATGTATGCTCTTGCAACATCTTCTGGAATCTTATTTATAAACTGATAATCTTTTGAATAAACAGCTGTTCCATTCTCTGAAATAAAACTTATTTCATCAACGATCGGTGCAAACACTTTCTCAATACTTGAGCGCTGTCTTCCACTGGCTGCGATCACTCGCACTCCTCTGTTTCGCAGTTCCTTGATCACATCGTAATATTCTGGATTAATTTTTAATGTCCCATCTGCTAATAATGTTCCATCGATGTCTGTTGCGATCAGTTTTATCATTTCTTTTCCTTTCTTATCTTTGTCTGATTTATTGTAAATATCTTATTTCTTTGTTCTCTTATAACTTGGGCCTTTCCCCTTCTGCACTTTTACAGATAATCGTTTGCCGTCGCTTGTGATCACAATCGTTCCTCTGCTTCCTGTATCATAAACATTCGCAGTTTTTAATTCATTAAGTGTCTTCTTATGTGGTGCCTTGTAACTGTTTTTATAACCATTACTGATCACAGCTATTTTCGCTTTTACACGTTGAAATAAATATCGATGATCTGATCTTGCTTTCTTAGTGTTTTTTAAAATATCCTGCATTCCATGATGCGGTACTTTTAAAACCTGTGCCTGTAGATTATACCCTTTTTTCACTAACTGTTCAATTGTCTCTTTTTGTGCATCTCCTGTAAATAGAAATGAATTGCTTTTATAGGTAAGTCTGGTTACAATAGAATATTTGTTTACCTGACGATAATTCAAATCTCCTCGTCTTCCATATTTGTATTTTGCATTCATAACACCATAGAATCTCATACATGCTTTTCCAAGATAAACTTTATCTCCTGCTTTTGGAACAACATATACGGTTTCTTTTCGTTTCACTTTCTTTTGAATCTTTGCGATCACTTGTGCATATATTCCCTCATCGTCTCGATATTTGATCAGCTTTGCTGTTGATGCACTTTGTTTCTTTTTATTCTTACTACTTTGAAGTACTTTCAGATCAAAATTATTTCCATAGATCGTATCAATCTTGATCTTCGGATCATCTAAAATTTTGATCATTCCTCCAATATGATCCTGGTGTGGATGTGTCAGGAGAACAAATTTTAGATGTGTGATCTTTTGCTTTTTTAAATAGTTTCTTGCTCTGTTGGATGTATTTACATCTTTCTTATTTGTTTTGGTATAGTAAACGGGTCCTGCATCGATCATTCCGTACTCTGCTTTTACCCCACTTCCATATTGGATCAATATTGCATCCCCACACCCAACATCTATAAAATGTACTTTAAGCTTTGTTGCAGCATTTACCTGTACTTTATCTTTGGTAACTGTACCGCATACAGCCATCATAAGACTCATACAAAATGCTATGACTTTGATCCATATGCTTTTCTTATTCTTTTTCATTCTATCTTTCCTTACAATTTTATATCTATTGTACGATCTGCTGTATTTCCTTTATACGCACAGAAAGGTCGCTGTATCTTTTGATCTTACAACAACCTTTTGTTTTTATTTTTTCTTTTCAAGATCGTATGGTGTTACCTGATATACATAATAATTTAACCAGTTATAATACATTGTATTTGCATGGCATCTCCATGACTTGACTGGTTTCTTTGTTGGATCATTATCTTTGTAATAATTCTTTGGTATATCTGGATTCAGTCCGCGCTTCACGTCTCTTACATATTCATAATGAAGTGACATCACATCGTATTCTGGATGACCTGTTACAAATACCTGGCTTCCTGTGGAATTCAGAATGATATATGGTCCCGTTTCATCTGATTCCGCAACAACTGTTAATTCTTTATTTTTCTTGATCGCTTCTCCGTCAACACCTGTATTTCTTGAATGTGGTACATAAAACTTATCATCGAATCCTCGAATGATCGGAACTTTACTATGTAATGGATGATGTTCATAAACACCTGAAATCTTCTTATCTAAGACATGTTTCTTGATTCCATAATGGTAATAAAGCCCTGCCTGTGCCGCCCAGCAAATGTAAAGTGTTGAAGTTACATGTGTTTTTGACCATTCCATGATCTCTACTACTTCATCCCAGTAGTCAACTTCTTCAAATTCCTTCAATTCAACTGGTGCCCCTGTAATGATCAATCCATCAAAACGTGTATCTTTAATCTCCGAAAAATAATTATAAAATTTCTCCATATGTGATTCTGATACATGAGTTGGAACATAGGATTCTGTCTGTAAAAATGTGATATCTAACTGTAATGGTGTATTTGATAAACTTCTCAGTAAATGAAGTTCTGTATCCAGTTTATTTGGCATCAGATTTAAAATTGCAATCTTTAAAGGCCTGATATCCTGTGTGCATGCCCTTTCATTATCCATCACAAATACATTCTCTTCTTCTAAGATCGCCTTTGCTGGCAGATCACTGTCTATTCGAATTGGCATTTTATCAAATCTCCTTCTCTCTTTTTTCGATTGCTTTCTAAGCTTACAGGATTTTCCTGTCAAATATCTATTATAAAACTCTTGCCTTTTTTATGCAATCTCTATTTATCGTCCAATTAACTCTAAGAAGTCCTCTTCACTCAGGATTGGAATATCTAATTCCATTGCTTTTTTATTCTTAGAAGACTGAGACATCTTGTCGTTGTTGATCAGGTAATCTGTTTTCTTGGATACAGATCCTGTGACTTTGCCTCCCATCTGCTCAATCTCTTCTTTTAACTGTTTTCTATTATCAAAATGATTAAGTGAACCTGTGACAACAAACGTCTTCCCTTCTAATATCTGTTCAGTTTCTACTTCTTCTTTCTTTTCAAACTGCACATATTTTAAAAGTTCTTCTAAAATCTTTTCATTATGAGGTGTATGGAAGTATGATACCATTGCCTTTGCGATCATCGGTCCAATCTGGTCGATCGCTGTAAAATCTTCTTCTTTTGCTTCTCTGATCGCTTTGAAATCTTCTTTAAAATGCTTGCAGATCAATTTCGCATTGGATAGTCCTACATTTGGAATTCCCAAACTATAAATAAAGTTTGCCAATACCGGCTTTCTGGAATCTTCGATTGCTTTTGTCAGATTCTCAAAAGATTTCTCCCCAAATCCTTCTAATTCTAAAATTTCTTCTTTATGTTCTTTTAATGTAAAGAGATCATAAATTTCATTTAATAGTCCAACATCGATCATCTTCTGCAATGTTGCCTCAGAAAGTCCATCTACATTCATTGCATCTCTGGATACAAAATGTGAAAATGACTTGATCTTCTTGGCACTGCAAAATTCGTTGGTACAGATCAGAGTTCTGATTCCATTTTCATCTTCAATCTTTGTCTCTCCTCCGCATGCTGGGCATGTATGTGGAATCTCAATCTTGCCGCTTTTCGTTTTATTCTCTGCGACCTGAGGAATGATCATGTTTGCTTTGTATACAACAATCTCATCACCAATTCCTAATTCCAGTTCTTCCATCACACTGATATTATGAAGACTTGCTCTGCTTACGGTTGTTCCTTCTAATTCTACTGGTTCAAAGATTGCTACCGGATTGATAAGCCCTGTTCTTGATGGACTCCATTCGATCTCTGTCAATGTTGTATCTGCCGTTTCATCCGCCCATTTAAATGCAATGGAATCTCTTGGGAATTTGGCTGTTCTTCCAAGACTTTTTCCATATGCAAGATCGTTATAAACTAATACTAATCCATCAGATGGCAGATCAAAATGTTCGATCTTCTTTGAAAATTCTTCAATCTCACCTCGAATCGTATCTTCTGTTACTCTGATATGTTCAACTACGTCAAATCCAAGACTTGCTGCCCAGTCTAGTTTCTGTTCAAAAGAATTATTAAAATCCATTCCTTCGATGTCACTTACGCTGAATGCATAGAAATGCACATGGCGCTTTGCTGTGATCTCATTATTTAACTGTCTGACGGAACCACTGCATAAATTTCTTGGATTCTTGTACTGGCTGTCAACATCTTCAATCTCTTCATTCATCTTATAGAAATAAGAATATGGAATGATCGCTTCTCCTCGGATCACTAACGTTCCGTCGTAAGAAATGTGTCTTGGAACATTGTCAAATACTCTTGCATTGTTTGTTACAACTTCTCCGACTTCTCCATTTCCACGGGTTACTGCTTTGACTAATTCTCCATGTTCGTAAGTCAGTACGATCGTTAATCCATCTAATTTCCATGATAAGATTCCATCATGTCCACTAAGCCATGCTGCCAGCTGATCTGGTTCTTTTGTTTTGTCTAGAGAAAGCATTGGTGATGGATGTGCTTCTTTCTCTAATGATGTCATCAGTTCATATCCGACATGGATCGTTGGACTGTTGGATAATACAGTGTTTGTCTTTTTCTCCAGTTCTAAAAGTTCATCGTACATCTTGTCATATTCAAGGTTGCTCATGACTTCTTTATCCTGCTGGTAATAAGCCTTTCCTGCTTCATTTAAGATCTGGATGAGTTCTTTCATTCTCTCTAAATCATTCACTTTTTAGCTCCTTCTTTAACTCTCTCAATTCGTCCGGAGTTAATTTTCGATATCTTCCTTCTTTGAGGTTTCCAAGTTCTATGTTCATAATTCTGACTCTCTTTAATTTTGTCACACGATATCCAAAGTATTCACACATTCTTCGGATCTGGCGATTTAATCCCTGTGTCAGAATAATACGGAACTGATCTGGTCCTTCTTTTGTTACTTTGCATCTTCTTGTCACTGCATTGATCTCATCTAATGGAACCGGATTCCTCATATTATGAATGAATTCGTTTGTAATCCGCTTATTTACTGTAACTTCATATTCCTTTTCATGATAATTTCTCGCTTTCATGATCTGATTGGCTGCTTCTCCGTCATTCGTAAGAAGTATCAGCCCCTGTGAATCCTTGTCCAGACGCCCTACTGGATAGATTCTTGTTGGATAATTGATATAATCAATAATATTATCTTTCTCTTCCTTGCTTGCTGTGCATACAATTCCTCTTGGCTTATGAAAAGCCAGAAAGATCAGATCTTCCTGAATCTTTACCGGCTTTCCATCAAATGTCACGCTCTGCCCCGGAAGTACTTTGGTTCCGCTTACTGCAATTTCTCCATCGACTTCTACTCTGCCTTCTTCAACATAAGTATCTGCCTGTCTTCTGGAGCAGATTCCTGCCTGACTTAAATATTTATTTATACGCACTGCATCTTCTGTTTTACGTTTTGTCTCTTTCATTGTTACCTTTCCCACTTGTCACAGAGGGCTATGATCTGATCGGCAAACTTACCCAGATCTTTGTTCGTACCGCCCTCATTATGCTCTATTACAGATTTCAAACGCTCGCTTGCTGTAAGAAGTCTGATATAAGCACTACTCTGTTTTGGTTTCTTCTGGATGCGTTCTCTTGATCCCCATTCGATCCATTCACCTGAAATAAGATCATACACATCTCCGCTGTATGGTGCTCTCGCTTTAAATTTATATTCATCTTTTAAACAGGATGTAAATGCTTCACAAACTGCATCTTCTCCATGAACTACAAATACTTCTTCTGGTTTCTTCTCGAAACTATTGACCCATTTTAATAGTCCATTCTTATCTGCATGTCCACTCAAGCCTTCTAACCGAACGATATCTGCTGACACTTTGATCGTTTCACCAAATAATTTCACTTCCTTGGCTCCTTCGATCAATGATCTTCCTAATGTTCCGTATGCCTGATATCCTACGAATATGATCGTATTCTCCGGTCTCCAAAGATTATGTTTGAGATGATGTCTGATTCTTCCAGCTTCACACATACCTGAAGCTGATATGATAACCATCGGCTCTGTCTCAAAGTTGATCGCCTTGGATTCTTCGGTTGTAATAGATAAATGAAGATTCGAAAATGTGATCGGATTAATGCCCTCTTTCACTAATTCCATTGCTTCTTCATCATAAGTCTCGTCAATGTTCTTATTAAAGATCTTAGTTGCTTCTACCGCTAACGGACTGTCTACAACAACCTTGAAATCGCCATGATTCTTCACTCTGTCTTCTGATTTGATCTGACGGATATAATATAATAATTCCTGTGTTCTTCCTACCGCAAATGATGGGATGACGACATTGCCTCCTCTGTCAAATGTTCTCTGGATCACATTGGTAAGCTCTGTTACATAATCCTGATGTTTTCCATGATAGCGGTCTCCATATGTAGATTCCATAATAACATAATCTGCCTCTTTCGTATAGCTTGGATCTTTGATCAGAGGCTGATCAAAATTCCCAATATCTCCAGAGAACACAAGTTTCTTCTCTACATCATCTTCCCTTAACCATACTTCAATACTTGATGAACCAAGCAAATGACCGATATCCGTAAATCTGATGGTAATCCCATCTGAAACTTCGATCTGTCTTCCATATGGGCATGGTACAAAATACTGCATAACATTTACCGCATCATCCATTGTATAAATTGGTACAACTTCTGGTTTTCCAGATCTCCTTGCCTTACGATTCTTCCATTCTGCTTCAAATTCCTGAATGTGCGCACTATCCTGCAACATGATCTCGCATAAATCTGTCGTTGCTCTTGTTGCAAATATCTTTCCTCTGAATCCTTTTGCATACAGCAGCGGAATTAATCCTGAATGATCAATATGTGCGTGTGTCAGCAAAATAAAATCCAGACTGCCTGCATTCACTGGCAGCTCGACATTCTCGTACACATTTAACCCTTGTTCCATTCCATAGTCAACAATAAACCTTTTGTCGCAGGCTTCCACATAGTGGCAGCTTCCGGTTACTTCATGATCTGCTCCGATAAACATTAACTTCATGGCTTATACCTCCTCTGAAATATAGATTGGGCCAGCCGGCACGATATCTTTCAGATACTCATGCTGTTTTAATATCTGTCCTGCATTGTTGTCAAAAAACACCTGTGTCAGCTCGTCAATTGAAATTTCATCTTCCCATTCTTGTGCATCTGATCGTCCTTCTTTGCATGCATTTTCTTTTGATGAATCTACACATTGAATGGATATCTTATGATTCAGGCATTGGAATTGGTATACACCATTCTGATCCTTGATATACGGATCTTTGACCAAAATCCTGAATGTAAAATCACTCTTTCCATGAAGGATCTCTCCCCACGCTGTGAGATCTGTGATCCTTGCCATAATCTTTGGTATTTTTTCTCCTTTGGTTAAATTACCTTCTGTAATATAAATCTTCTTATTCTTATATCGATATTTTATCTCATTGAGCATATTCTCTGGCTGCGTTGAATATGCCCATCGGATATACACTTCATCATCTTCAAAACTCTCTGCAAAAACACCTGTCAATTGTTCTCCCTCATAATATACCATGAGGTTCCCTTCACCACTCTGGCTTTCTTTTGAAAGTCTTCTTAAATATTGCTTATCAGGAATTGTATAAATCTGATATGGCTGCATAAATTGTTCTAAAAATATAGTAATTCGGTCATATTCTTCTTCTGGTGCTGTGACAATTCTTGCATCTTGTTGTATTGCTGGAATTATCTTGTCCGAATCATTCATTGAATGAATCATCGTTTCTTCCCAGTCCATCACAAAAGTAAACTGAAATGGCTCATAATATGCTTTATTTGCCGGCATCAGATAAGTAAACGGCTGTCTCTTCTGATGCATGTCATTTAAGCACTTTGTAAGCATTGCTGCCATTATTCCTTGTCTTCTGTATTCTTTCCATACCGCTACAGCTACAATGTAATTTAATGTGTATGTCTTTTCCCCTGTTCTTATATGGTATGGATTCAAATGTATCATTCCTAAGATCTTCTGGCCTTCTCTTGCCAGAAGCACTTCATTGGATGCATAGACTTCTTCAAAATAATACTTTGCAAATTCTTCAGGATCTTCAAAAATCTTCTGATACATGTCATAGACTGGTTTTACTTCTTTCTCTTCCTGATAAATTAATTCCATATTATTTCCTCTCGTTTAGCAAACATACAGCTTGTGCGCTAATTCCAAGCCCTTCTCCTGTAAATCCTAAGTGTTCTTCTGTTGTTGCCTTGACGTTCACCTGATCTGAATCAACTTTGAGAACTTTGCTGATGTTTTCTTTCATCATTGGAATATAATTTAATAACTTTGGTCTCTGTGCGATCACTGTTGCATCAACATTTCCTACCTCGTATCCCTTGTCTTCGATCAGTTTCACTACTTCTTCTAATAATTTCATGCTGTCTGCATTATGATATGCAGGATCTGTATCTGGAAAATGTTTTCCAATATCTCCAAGTGCTGCTGCCCCCAGGATTGCATCTGTGATCGCATGCAGCAAAACATCTGCGTCTGAATGACCTAATAGTCCCTTCTCGTAAGGTACTTTTACACCACCTAAGATCAGGGCTCTTCCTTCTACTAATTTGTGGACATCATATCCCATTCCTACACGCATATATAAGTTCTCCTTTTTTGTTTTTATTATAACATGATTAAATTTTTTTATCATCTTTTCGGCAAAATTTCTGGGGATGGTTTTGAAGAATTTTATTCATTATGTGATTGAGAAAAAGTGTAACTATCAGAAAGCCTTATAAGCATTTATAAAGAAAAAAGACATATTCCTAATGAATATGTCTTAGTTAAGTAGCGATGAGCAGATTCGAACTGCTGACACTACGGGTATGAACCGTATGCTCTAGCCAACTGAGCTACATCGCCATATGTTATGAAATTACTCCATGAAGTTCATGGATAGTGGGACCAATAGGACTCGAACCTATGACCCTCTGCTTGTAAGGCAGATGCTCTCCCAGCTGAGCTATGATCCCTTGTGTCTTTCAAGCTCTCTTGCCTGACGACAAATAATAATATACTCTCATTTTCGATAAATGTCAACACTTTTTTGAAAGTTTTTTTAATTTTTTTAAAAAGCTCGTAAAAATGGCTTATTTACGAGCTTTGTTGTGTGTTGTTTTTTTATATTATCGAAAGTTACCATGCAGACAAACTTCTTCTTGCCTACCATCACTGTGATCTTTGCTTTTCCTTTCTTTACTGCTGTAATCTTTCCTTTGGATGTTACTTTTACGATCTTCTTGTTGGAAGTCTTGTATTTTGCTTTATAAGTACATGTGATCGGATTGATCACTGGTTTTAACTGATAAGATCTCTTGCGTTTTAGTGTCAGCTTCTTTGGTACATTTTTAATGAATGTACAGGCTACTGCTTTTTTCTGTACTTTAACACCGATTGTCTTTTTCAGGTTTGATCTCATTGTGATCGTGATCTTTGCACTTCCAGTTTTCTTACCGGCTTTGATGATACATGTTCCATTTGGTTTCCCTGAAACAGTTACGATCTTCTTGTTGCTGCTTACCCATGACTTAACAGAATCTCCTTTTGCTATATCAGTTAATGTGAATTTCTGTGTTTTCTGTCTACGTTTTAACTGTAGTTTTGGTGCATTGACCTTTAAGACTGGTTTTAGTTTGTCTCCAACAATCCTTGTTTCTTTTTTACCGCAGGCATTACAGGTACGTTTCTGTACAGCTCCGCTGTAGATACTCTGGGCTTTTACAGTCTTCCAGGAATCAAACTTGTGCCCAGTCGCTGGAATCGTTTCTACATATGTTTTATCACAGTCTGCATCCGTACAATGATACGTTTTCTCTCCGTTTTCTGTACAAGTAGCTTTCTTTGTGATCGTTCCCTGATCCAAATGGTGGGATGTAACTGGAATCTTTTCTGTCTTTGTTTCGCCACATGTCTTACAGGTGTATGTCTTAACACCTTCCTCGGTTTCTGTTGCTTCTTTTGTAATCACTCCGTTATCCCATGTATGACCGAGTTTATTGACCACTGTTCCAGATTCCAGTTTTGTATTACAGTCTGTACAGTAGGTATCTCCGGTGTAACCATCTTCGGTACAGGTAGCTTTCTTTGCGTTTCTTACTTCTTTGTGCTGATGTCCGGTAGCAGGAATGACTTCTGTCTTTGTCGTATTGCAGACAGTACAGGTATAAGTCTTTTCTCCATCTTCCGTACAGGTAGCTTCTTTTGTTACTTTTCCGTTATCCCAGGAATGCTCTCCTAATGGATTACTTAATGTCACATCTTTTGTCTCTCCACAAACGCTGCACTTATAATGTTGGATTTCTCCAATGGTGCATGTAGCAGGTGTTGTTGAGACAAGTTCCCATGAATGATCGACTTTGTCAAGCACATCGACCTCTCGATCTCCGCAGTTCTTACAGATCCTGTGTCTTACTCCGTATTTTTTGCATGTTGGAGCCTGATCAAGAACCCATTCTCCGTAGTCATGTTCTTTTTCTACCAGTTTTGGAATCATGGTTCCTGTTTCCAGTTTCTTACCACAATCTTTACAGTAAGTATCTCCGGTATAACCATCGTCTGTATAAGTTGCATCCTTTTTGTTACGGACTTCTGTATGGATATGACCAGTCGCAGGTGTCTGTTTTTTTGATGTTGTAAGTCCGCAGTTTTTACATACATAGTAACTGACGCCTCTGGATGTACAGGTTGCCGGAGTTTCGACATGCTCTTCATAGTCATGTTTTGTTTTTTGGATCTCTTCGGTTTTTGTTCCACCACAGCGAGTACAGGTATAAGTCTTAACTCCTGTTTCGGAACAGGTAGCTTCTTTTGTAACCTTTCCTTCATCCCAGGTATGACCTAGGGCGGGTTTGGTTTCTACTTGTTTTTTTCTTCCACAAAGACTATGTGTACACGTATAAGTTGTAATTTCAGGATTTTCACAAGATTGCTCTTGAGTGATTTTTGCATTACCCCATTCATGACCAAGGGCCGGTGCTGTTTCTACATACTTTTTATATAAACATCCCTTATTTTTGCAAGAATATACTGTTGTTGCAGGGTTTTCACATGTAGCTCCATTGTGTCCACTTTCCCATAAATCATGATTTCCTTTGCATATGGAATGTTCTTTCAAGTAGTCATCCTGTGAGATATTTTTATAGGTGTCCTCTATTGTAGTATTATCTGGAGTATAAAGACTGAATAGATATTTTTGACCAAGTAACAGTTCTCTTCCCGGTTCTCCATCCTCTTTAAAATAAGCATTTGTAGGATCTACATAGTAGTATGTTCCATCAATCTGAACCAGATTCCATGCATGTCGAATTCTATTACTGTTTGTTATACCATCTTCAAACAAAGCATTTAATCCTACAGCATTTGCCATATAATAAAAAGTCCCTGCATACCCATCACAAACTGCTAATCCATCTAAAACGACTCCGGTTAAATCGTGTTGGTATTTTGTTTCGTTATCTTCATCATATCGCACATTTGAAACAATCCAGTTTGTAACTGCTTTAAATTTATCATAATCCGATTTCCCATCAAGATTCAATGATTTAATAACTTCATCTAATTTTTTTGTCGCTTTTTGATATCTATCCCGTCTATCTCCATATCCGCCATTCCCAGAATAGTATCCTTTATATCCACCATCTGAATATTTTATCCCATCTGAACAATTCTCTGCCAACAGATTACCACCACCAACAGTAAATGCAGACATTGTATGCCCTTCATTTGGTTTCCCTGTATCTTTATAAATTTCATTACGAATATCTTTATCACATTTTCCATTCTTGATTTCTTCAATCGTATGATCCGATTTTATTTCAACGGGAATATCAAAATCATACTTTGCATATTTATTTTCAAGAAAGATTCTTTTTGCTATGGAAGCAATTTCTTTAACCATTTGATCATACGATGTGTATACACAGGTTTTATCCGTTACACACTCAATATTTCCATACTGATCTTCCCTGTAATAAAAACCATCTACACTAGAATCAGCTAATTTGGTCCACGTTCTATCCGATTCTTCTGCATGCACATAAACCGCTGTATTCGGTAATACCCCCGCTGTTACCGTAGCAACAGATAACACAACCGCCATTGCTACAGCCATTACCCTTTTTCCTTTTCTTCCTTTACTCATAATAATCTATCCTCCATCTATTTACTTCTTGTACTTCCTTTCTTTTCGCTATTTCCTTCGTTTGATCTTGTCCAAAGAGCATTTATCTTCTTGAATAATTCATTAAACTCCTTTCTTAGGATTTCCACTATGTAATTGTTAATGTTTCCTATGATTCTACAAATCATTGTCTCCTATCCTCATGCTTTTATTATAACGTAGTCGTTAATATCACTAATGCACTTTACATAGTCGAACATCATTTTAATCATATTAAAAAATACATTCTTATCATAAATATGAGATATTTCAAGAAAAAACTTTTTCATATATAAAAAAGAAAACTAATAAAAATTTCTGATTTTCAAAATAGTTGGAGAGCAAACTTAGTTTTCCTGCATTTCATTAATTCTTTTCTTAGGAAATTCATATATTTACTGCCAACTGTAAAACAGCAAGATCCCACAGCCAAAAGACTGTGAGATCATAATTATTTCTTTCTAAAGATCACAATTCCTTTTTTCTTTTTGAAGTAATAGAATACTACAGCTAAGATCAATGCAAAACCACCGATCAATGGTACATAAGCTTTGATATTATTGAATCCACCAGTAGTTGGCAGTTTCAGGTTTGCATCATTTGTGATCTCATAGGTTGGATGATAGAAGTAATAGGTATCTCCCTGCTTAATGGCATTTGAGGTATCTACATTTCCTTTGTCTACTTCTGCCTGTGTTACAGATAACGGAAGAGTTACGACCAGAGGCTCTTTTAACAGATTCTTACCGCTGACTGTTTTTGTTTCCGTGATCGTGTAAGTATCTGGCAGCAGATCATCAAACAGAAGTTCTCCTTTTTCATCCGTTTCTTTGGATGTGACTTCTTTTCCATCAGAATCCTTGATCGTAAACTGAACACCTTTTAAGACTTTTCCTTTGGAATCTTTCTTCTTTAGTTTAATGTTTCCTTTGATCATCTGATTTCGGAAGGTTGCTTCTCCTGTGATTTTTGCAGATGCACTGCTCCCTTCCGATCCGATGTCAAACGTAACCGTTCCTGCTTTCTGATCTACTCTTCCATTGGTACTTGTCGTTGAGAGATGATCCAGCTTAAAGTATTCTTTCATGCCGCTTTCACAGCATGTATAAGTTCCATAGTACAGATCATCAAACGTCGTTGAGAGGCTGATCATCGTTCCAGGGTTTGCCTTGACAAAGTTTTCTACTTCACTCTTTATGAACTTCACATCTTTCTTGTAAGTATGCTTCTTTCCGTAAACATCGGTTCCTGTCAGGGTAAATGTAAATGTGGCATCTCCAACGTCCATGTTCAGATTGGATGGATCTAATTCTTTTGTGATGGTAATGCTTCCTCTGCCCGGTGTATGAGAGTTGGTTGCGATCGTTGTGTCAGAATCATCTTCATCATCGTATGAAACCTTGTATCCGATCTGTTCATTTCCTATCACAACACCTTCTTTTACCTCTTCCCATGTATACTCGATCTCATTTCCATTCTCGCATTTTGGAAGGACTTTTGATCTTGTTTTCCATCCGTTTTCGGAATTTAAGGTTACGGTATCTACCACATCTTTTCCGTTTGCTAACAGATTAAACCTTACAGAATCTGGACGGATCTTATCCTGATCATTTTCATCATCCCATACTTTTCGGATCGTTTTCTGTACGGTCTTTGGTTTATGTGTGTTTGTGATATTGGTTGTGATCGTTGTGATATCACTAGATTTATCTGTAGATTCCTTTACTTCATAAGCAATCTCATATCCAGTCTTGGCATTTCCATTCACAACAGAGGATGAATCCTCTTTGACTTCATATTCATACTTTTCGCCAAGATCATCTTCTTTTGGAAGATCATTAAATTCTGCCGTCCAGTTATTAGCTGCACTTAATATTTGATCTTTTTGCATATCTGTTCCATTACGATATAATTTGATATTTACTGAATCCGGACGGATTCCATCACTGTTATTACTGTCATCCCAGTTTTTCTTAACAACAAGTTTTACACTTCCACCTTTATCATATTTGTTTGTATAAGATAACGTATAGGTATTTTTGTCCCAATCGCCACCTGCTTCACTGACTCTTGTATAATTAGCTGCATTACAAACCTCGCTAAACGTATAGTTTTCTTCCTCGCCTCGCTTGATATCTGTCTGCATGGCCCAGTTGTTATCCTTATTCAGCACATAAGTCTTCACTTCATGTGTGTTCTTATTTTCTGCTTTGATCGTCACTGATACCGGTCTTGTGTTCATGGAGTTGTTATCATCGATCCAATATTTCTTCACCTGCACATAGTCAGAAGGATTGTTGACCAGCGTCTTGGAATCATGGACATATGTTATTTCATCATTGTTAGTATTTCCCTGTGTCGCCACGTCATGGATGAAATCTGCGGTCTGATCATTTAAGACCTCTCCACTGAATGTCATCGTTTCATCAGACTTTCCATATCCAAGTGGTGCTTCCACTTCTTCTACGGTGTACATTTCTTTTCCAACACCGTCTTTTGCATAAATGCCAGTTGGCAGTCCAAAGAATTCCAGATAACCGAACTGATCATCTCCGGAAACCGTGGTTGCGATCGTATCTCCTTTGTGAAAGATCGTCTTTTCATCCTTATTTACGATCTCACAGGCTGCTTTTAATGCAAACTTCGCACCTGGCAACATCTCTCCTTTCTTATCTGTCTTGATAAACTGAATGCTGTACTTCTGTAACAGATCGTTACATTCCAGATTGATATCTATGTGCTTGTCAGTATCAAGAGATACATCGACATCTTCCGGATCGATCACATTGACTGTTGTTTCGATCGGATCATAGCCTTTGTATTTTCCGGAATCTTTAAAGGAGATCGTTACTTTCTGTTTTCCGTCAGCTTCTGCGGTTTCCGGTTCAAAGGTTACATCATCATCCGTTACATCAGTAAGCTCCTGTTGTCCATCATCATCATAATCGCTTGAGAATGCAAAATCATCTGCATGATAGACTGCACCTTTTACAAAATCTGTTTTTGGTGTGGCACTGATACCGGTAACTTTTGCATCCGTGTAATCATCGTCTGCCTTTACCATCTGATCCTGTGCATAGGTCGTCTTTAAGCTTGTACAGCCATAGAACATCTTTCGTACATCTTCCACATTTGAAGTATTAAAACTGGAAAGATCTAATTCTTTTAATCCGGTACAGTTGGCAAACATTTCAGACATATCTGCAACTTTGGATGTATCAATGTTCTTAAAATTGATCTTTGTCAGACTCTTGCACCCTGAGAACATCTTACTGGAGATCGTGTTCATGTAAATGACCTGATCTGCTTTCTGGGAGGAAATATAATAATCATTTCCATCTTTCCATAAGACGATACTTCCGTCTTTGTCCTGTGAAACGTCTTTGGTATCTGTTCCATCCGGAGCATTTTCCCATGTAAATGTAATACTCTCTGCTCCACGGATCTCCTGATTCAATGCTTCTCCAGTTTCCAGTACATAGATCCCGCCGTTTGGAGAAGGGGTATTGTTTCCATGTGGTTCTTCCACATCCGGAACATCCTCGGTATCTCGGATATCATTCATCGTTCCCGGTTTCGTATCCCAGTTGATCACAACCTCATGTTCTTCTGTATCAATACAATATCCATTTGGACCGGATATCTCTTTCACATAATAAGTTCCCTGATAAAAGTCCGTCGTGTCCTTTCCATCGTCTCCTTTTCTGGTAAACTGTACGGCTTTGTCTTTCAATGTCGTTTTCTGATCAATCAGAGTTCCGGCTTTCCAGACAAGAGTTCCATCGTCTTTTTGGATATCCTCTTTGGCATACAGTCCATATACAGCTCCGCTGATCTGGTCATTTTCATAAACAAAGCTGGCATCTTCAAATCCGCTTAATGTTTCACCTGTCTTTTTTAGTGAAACAGATCCATACACTGGTTCATCGGTATCTTCATAGGTGTAAGTACCATTTCCATCGGAATCATAATCAACACTTTGAAGATCTAAGGTAAATTCTTTCGCTGTATCATTTTTATTGTATCCATCCGGAGATTTTGTTTCTTTGATCTTGTAATGGCCATAAGGCAGCTTGCATGTCGCATATCCGTCTTTCATCGTTCCGGAGGTCAATCTTGCGATTTCTTTTCCATCATCATCGTAAATGACATATTCTGCATCATTTAACAGTTTCTTTGTTTCTTTGGAACGTTTTACCAGAACAAAATCGATCTCATTTTCCTGATCAACATAACTGTATTTGATCGTTTTTCCCTTATCTTTCTTGGTCAGCACGATGACCTGATCTTCTAAGAATGCATGTTTGTTCGAACCACTCTTCTGATGTAATGTGTACATTCCAAGGGCGATACCACTGACTGTTGCAGTCCCCTCTGATCCTGTGGTCAGCGTTGTTACAACGTTTCCATCCTGATCGATCAGTTCAAAGACTGCTCCTGTTTCAGCTTCCGTTTTTGTATCGGATACTTTCTTTTCCTTTTTGATCTGGATCGATGCGGAATCGGAATATACATCTTTTGCAGTAAATTCATAAACTTTCATGCCATCGACTTCTTTTGGTTTATGATCTCTGGAATCATAGACAGGGGCCAAGTCATATCCTTCGGCTCCTTTTGTCTGAACAACAATAAAATCATGATCTGCTTTCAAATCTTCCAGAAGAAGGCTTGCGATTCCTTTTGCATCTGTTGTTATCGTTCCGATCACGGCATCTTTCGCCAGGGAATCGATATAATCTTTTCTGTTTTCTTCTGTATCAAGATCTGTATTTTTATATCCATCTGCTTTGGATGCATCTAAGATGGTAAATTCTGCGGATACTTCGGCTTCTTCCACCTTATTTTTTTCCATTGTTTTCTTGATCATGAGTTTCTTTCCGATCCATGGATTCTTAAGATCATACATATGGTTTGTTTTATCTCCGTCTTTTAATGTGACATCGAAATCTTTTACAAATGCATAATTATCTGATCCTTTGATCTGATGTACCGTGTAAGTCCCAGGATCCAACTGTCTGGATGAAGCATATCCATTTTCATCGGTTGTCAGTGTCTCAACGACTTTCTGATCTGATTTTCTGATGATCTCAAATTTGGCTCCGGCTTCTGGTCTCTCTGTGTTTGTGGATGTCTGTGTATCCGTGATGACCTTTGTTTTTGAAATGGAGATCGCGGCAGCTTCTCTTGGGTTGTTCGCTTCGATCTGATAAGTTTTTATGGACCCATCGATCACTTTTATCATATCTGGGATCTTGGAGAATCCATCCGTTCCTTTGGTCTGATGGAAGCGGTAAGAACCATATGGAAGCTCTTTACTCGTTGCCATTCCATCACTTCCGGTTGTGATCGTATCGACCAGCTGATTTTTACTGTCATATATTTCAAATACCGCTCCAGATTCCGCCTTTTTATCATTATCATAGGTTTTGTGGATCTGCAGCTTTCCTTTAACTGGTGTTTCATATACAGTAATGAGCTGATCATTGTTCAGTGTGATATTTGTACTGTCTTTGTTCAGTTCAAATCCTTTCGGTGGATTCTTTTCTTTGACATAGTACTCTCCGACCGGCAGTTTCTTTGCACATCCATAACCCGTCGCATCGGTAATGATCGTTGCGACTTCACTGTCTTTTTTATATCTGACAGTTTTGTTATCGGATGCGAGAATATCAGATCTGGCATAAACTCCATATTCTGCATTTGCATAGGTTGCATCTGTCCCAAAGTCTTCCAGGATACTTCTTTTGTTCAGTTCCAGATCGATCGTTTTTTCTGTATCATACATACTTCCAAGATCGACCTTTGCCGTTTTTCCCGTTGCTTTTTTTGTTTTTGTTGTTGTGTTTTTATTATGCCTTGCATCTGCTTCGATCTCTTTTGCCGTCCACGTATGTGTCTTGGATCTCTTATCCTCAATGATCCCCTGCAGTAATTTGGCGACTTCTTCTTCCGCCGCAGCTTTGGCCTTGGCTTTGGAATCATAGTATCCTTTTTCCGTATACGATTCCTGATCATCTTTCGATAATTCTTTCCAGTTCTTAATGTATTTTTTGGTTACCTTTTTTGTTCCAGAAGAAATCGTCTCATTATATGTAAGACTGGCAACACCCTTTTCATCTGTCACTGCTGTACCAACGGATTTTCCATCCCTGAAAAACTGGAACTTGACGCCGGATAATACAACAGCTGTTGCCTGATCACGTTTTGTGATCTTCACTTCCATTTGATCACTTTCCGATGTACTGTCTGAATATGTATATGAACCGGTCTTCGCCGGAGTTACATCTTTCGTCATACGATATAACATCTGATGTTTATCATGCTTCTTTCCTTTTACACAGTGTGTCACTGTATAGTAATAGATCGTACCTTTTGGATCTGTTTTCTTGATCTTATCGCAGAAAACCTTTGCATCACTGCTTGAAAACTTATCATCCAGATTTTTTCCTGCCTGGTAAACCGTTGTCTTTTTGCTGACACCTGCTCCACATGCCCAGATATAGGCCTGTGTTAATGCAAATGCCTTTGTATTTTTGGAACTCTTCCAGTAATAATAGGTCAGGGCTTTTGCGATTCCCTGATTCTTATAAGTCACAGCATTGTGTGTCTTATACTTTACAGTGTCACCATTACACATGGATTTTCCGGAATTTAGGCAAAAGGTTCCTTTTCCATTTACAGTGATCTTCCATAGTCCTTCACTTGCCGGCCGGTTTAACGCACTAATCTTATTACAATCCATGACCTGACTCATCCCAACGGTCGCTGTTCCTTCTTTCGCCGCAACATTGACGACTGGTGCTGACATTCCGGCCATTCCTCCAAACAACGAAGAAAAAAGTGTTAACAAGGCCAGGAAGAACGTCCCGATCTTTTTCAGTTTTCTTTTCAACTTGTATTTCATAATTCCCTCCTGATTCATTTGATCTTATCCATTTTTATCGTAACAGCAGAAAGAGGACTTCCTGCTGTTATCTTTATCGATACCGATCTGTAAAATATCCGGGAGCATCTGTCTTATCAATGTTTGCATATTCGGAGTCTGTATGAGTATGACTATATCCTGTTCCATTCTGCCCTTCGATCTCAATGTCTCCGGTAAACATGCCTTCATCATGGATGATGTTTGTTTTATTGATGCTTCCGTCATTCTTTTTCCATATCGCATACAGCTTGATGGTCTTTCCGACATCTGTAAGATCAGAGACAGCTGCTCCATTCGTATAATCTGCCCTGACTGCATCCGGAGTCTTTGCCCATCCTACAAACGTATATCCTTTTCTGGTAAACAGACCGGATGGTATGGTGTAAGATTCTCCTGTCTTTACCGGTATGCTCTTTGCATCTGCCTGTGCTCCATTTGGCATGAAGCTGATCTTATACTGGCCATTCCCCCATATCGCATATAAGGTAAGGTCAGAAGCCATCTGATATTTGATTGCTTCCTGATCTTCGTAAGCTGCAACATCTCCATCCTTTGTCTTACTCCATCCAAGGAACTGATAGCCGTTATTTGTAAATGTATTTTTGGGAAGTGTGAACGAACCATCATATGTCACGGTACTGTCATTCATTGTTCCGCTTCCACCATTGGAATTGTAATGGATCTTATACTGATTTGCTTTCCACTGGGCATGTAAAGTTAATGCTTTCCCGCAGATCGTACTATTTGTCGTATAAGACATCCCTGTACTGTTTGCCGTATCCTTCCATCCGGTAAGGGTGTATCCTGTTCGATTTGCCACTGGAAATGTCAGTTTACTTCCACAGGCAAAACTTTTTGTTGAATCTGCGGATGCGATCGTTCCATTGTTCCCTTTATAAGTTACTTTGTATTGTGTCTTATTTAGGTTGATCGTAACTTTACAATCATAGTATCTGTAATATTTCTGGTCACTTGGTTTTTTATACGGTGCAACACCGGTGTCATAAGCACTCAGTCCGATCGTAGTTTCAAAATCCGTTTGTTCTTTCGTGCTGTGATCGGGTGTTTTTGTCAGTTTATGCGACTGGCTGGATGGTGTATCATATGTCACATTGTTATATTTTTGATGAGCTGGAACCGTATATTTTACTTTTACGCTGATCCATGAATACGATCCAGAATGGGATTTTGTTGTTTTGACTGACGTTGTAGAAAGTTTCAAACCATATGGATTCGGATTGCTTGCAGAGACCTGTTTGATATTCAGTGTCCGGCTTGCATTATCGAATGAATAGTTTTTACAGGCTGATCCAGAATGGGTTACCTGTAGTTTTAATGTGGAAGTTCCCGATGGACCTTTTACTTCAACATAAGTATATTTATCATTGTTTGGGAATGATGTACTTCCCGCATTTTCTTTCGTCTTATAGGATGCCTGTACCAAATCGTGCCATGTAAGGACGGTAATAAAACTTATGGCAATCACAAGTGCCAATATCGCATATCCTTTTTTGCCTTTCATCTTATCCCTTTTTTTCATGTCCTTTTCCTCCTTTCCTTTTGTCTGATCTTATAAGTTCCATTCCAAAAAAGAGCAAGATCCCTAACCCCGCATATCGGACGATCTTCTCTCTTTGAATATCCCATTTGGAAGATTCAAAATAAGTATCATTCATTGTACGGATCTTTTGAGCTGGAAGCTTTTGTCCCTGATCTCTTATGCAATAAACCACATATCGAAATTTTCCATGACTGCGGTATGGATGACAGGTAAGAAGTGTTACCATATCTTTTTCTTTCTGAATCCGGATCTGATCTGAATCATCCGGTTTTATGATCTTGATCTTTTCGACCCGATAAGAAAGTTTTTCCCATGGGTTTTGAATGGTGACTTTGTCTCCTGCTTTCAGCTTCTCAATCTCCCTGAAATATGGGATCCCCTTATATCCACGATGTGCAGCGATCACACAGTTACTGTTCTTCGTGCCAAGCGGTAATGATGTCTCTCCCATGATCGCAGCACCTTTTCTCATGTTTTCTAAGGTTGCTCCAAGATACAGTGGAAGTTTGACATGCATCTTTTTGATCCTGATATATCCAAAGTTGCTCCTGCCATCTTTCAACCGGATCGGTGACGTGCGATAACTCCAGACATCCTTTAGATCTTTCTGGCCTTCTTTATAGATCTTTTGATCATACTGTACGGCCTCCTGATAGAAAGGATCTTTTTCCTTCGGAATCTTCTTTTCCTTTTGAAAGGCTTTGATCTCCTGATCTGCATTTTTTTGTTGTCTATACGCAGAAAAATCGGGAGAAAGAAACAAAAAGGTTCCGATCCCCATTAAGATAATGCCTAATAAATTGATCAGATTCCTTTTCATTCCTCTCTCCCTTTCTTTCTGTTGATTTGTCTATGTTCTGTTTTCTTTCGATGAAGCTTTTGAAATACTTTTCCTAATAAAATCAGGGCTGTAACGATCATAAGCCCGATGGCGATCGCTTTTTTATAAGTTCTCATCCACTGGGAATCCTGATTTCTTGGCCGTATCGATGATCGTTGTTTCTTTACATATTTGGTTCTGACACCCCGTACCAGTAAACGATGGTCATTGACTCCATATGGGGTACATGTTACCAGTGTCACATAATCTTTTCCTTTGACGATCTGGAGTTTTCTTGTATCCTCTGGTCTTACCACAGAGATCTGATCCACTTTATAAGCTAAGGTTCGATCCAGTACATGAATAAAGAACAGATCCTCTTTTTTCATTTCCGTCAGATCTGTAAATAACTTTGCGGAACTAAGTCCGGTATGTCCAGTTAATACACTATGGGTACTTTTTCCACCTACCGGAATCGAAGATGCTGCAAGATGCCCAACTCCACGTTCCAGTATTTCTGCATCTGTACCGTGATAGATTGGGAGATTGACTGAGATACAGGGAATTTCCAGATATCCCATCACTCCTGAATGATCGATATTTAAGATATTATTATAGATCATTGTCTCTCCATTGCTTTTTTTGACTTTGAACGGGTCCGTCAATTGTACCACTGACTTGATCAGGTCTTTGTTATATTCTTCCGCTTTCCGAAATGCCTGTTCTTTTTGCTTCTGATCATAGGTTTTTGCCTGTTTTTCATAGGACTTGATCGTTGAACCAGCACTTTTTTCAAACATGTAGTTACTGATGAACGGATAAGACAACAAGGCAAAACCAAACAATATGATCAGTATTGGAATGATTTTTTGTCTCATATTTTTAAGATCACCCTGCCAGTTGCCTGACAGGGTTTATCAAAACATTTTTAAGTTTCTAACTCTTACTGAACTTCTTTACGTTTCTGGTTCTTTTTAACGATCATAAATCCGCATCCGGCAATAACGACACCTGCGATGATCAGTGCATAGCTTCCTACACCACCTGTCATTGGCAGTAAGAACTGTTTCTGGTTTGTAACTTCCATATCAACAAATGCGTTTACGGATTCTCCATTTGCACTCATTGTTGCTTTTTTGCTGTCAACCGTTGCAGATGCACCTGTTGTCTGGACTGCTACATCATTAGCGAGTTCTGTACCATTTTTTACACCATCGTTTGCTGTGGAATCATTTTCGTTCTTAGACTGGATTCCTGTGATGTTTGCTTGTGTTGGTGTGATATCTGCTTTTGTTGAATTGATCTTTACGATGATCTCTTTTTTCAGTAATGTATATCCAGCATCGGAATGTGTTTCTGTAAATCCATACTCATCACCTTCGATACCATTGATGATCAGTTTTCCATCGGCTGCAGGGCTGAACTGTGTTGCACCCTCTTCTGTTGCAGATTTTCCAGTTACCTGATAAATTCCGTCACTGTCTGCTTTTGCTACTAAATAGTAATTGTCAGATTTGTTCTGGATCACGAATTTAACTTTTGTTGCATCTCCTTTGTTATCAGAGAATTTCTTTGTGAAGTTGTAACCAAAGCTGTATACGATACATTTATCTTTTAAGATATCCCAGTAATCTGTAGATGTTCTCTTCCATGTTAAGGACACATCGTTAGGGTTACCTTTGTCACCAAGAACGACTGTATCATCTGTGTTTACATCTGCTGTATAGTAAACAACGATATATTTGTCAGAGTATTTCTTATTGATCTCGTTTAATCCGGATTTTGTCATTTCTACTTTCATTGTAGAATCATCTCCAGATTTACCATATGTTACTGCAAACTTAGGATCTGTATCAGATGATTTCCATACTGCGATCGCACCACTTTTGTCAACGTTGTTAACGTTTGTTGTATCTGCTGCATCTTTGTTGTCATAGATCGCGATCACTGCATTTTTGTTGTATGTCATACCTTTTACCATCTTATCATCGAACGCGTATGTTGAAAGGTATGTTGTTCCTGATGTGATGTGTGGTAATTTTGAGATAAACTGATAATCAAGCTTTTCTGCTTTGGATGCTGTAACTGTGCTCTGGTATTTGTATTCTTCTCTTGCATTTGTGAAATCTGCTAAAGCACTCTGTTCTGCTGTTGTTACATTATCCTGATCTGGATTGTTTCGAACTCTTTTATCAAGGGTTGGGATACCAGTTTCATTTTTTGGATAGCATACAACATCATAGAACCAGTCATCCCCTTCGGAATCAGTGGATGGTAACTGCACGAACCAAGGGTTTGTTGTATAAGTGACATCTTCTGGAACTTTTGTCTCTACGATCAGATAAAGACCAAGTGGCAGCTTGTCTTTCTTTGTCACACCCTGTGCATCTGTAAGATCCATGGCAGTTCCGTTGTTTGTCTTCATGTAATCTTCCAGTTTGTCTTTGGATGCAGTGTTATCTTCTAATGCAGAAGCTAACTTGTCATTGATGATCTGGCTTGTAAAGTAATCTTTACTTCCTTCTGTCTTTGCCGCATCTGAATCTGCTAATCCTAAGATCTTCTGTAATGCATCTGGCAGTTCATAGATCATCTGAACTTTACCAACTTCACTCTGCTGCTCTACATCACCGACACGCAGATAGCTGAATTCAACACCTTTGATCGGATACTTCTTTAAAGCTTCTTCTGCTTTTGCATCCTGTTTTCCAGTAGCAGTAAACTGACTTAAATCAACTCCGCCTTTCTGTGCTGCTGTCATGTCGTATTTGTGGATAGTTAAGGATGCTGTTCTTGATGTATCGATCACATCACTCTGTGCTGCATGTACTGAACTTATTGTCTGTCCAACAGTTGCTGCAAACATTAACATACATAATGCTCCCGCTGTAATTTTTGTTATCATTTTTTTAATATTCATAATGTTTTCCTCCTGAAATTTCCTATGAAGTAAAAAAGCACAGAAAACTTTTACATTCTCTGTGCTTCTTATCTCTTACTATGTAATTTAAAATTATTCTGTTACACTTGTTTTATTAGGTTCAATCGTTACTGTATTCCAAAAAGAACCTTTGACTGCATCTGTCTTAATCTCAGATACTACTTGCTGAAGATCAACATCTGTTGTAAGTTTCTTAGACACATCCATAACTGTAACTTTATCATTGATCGTTAAAGAGCTAACTGTGACAAACTGATCTTTATTGACCAAAGTTCCTTTCTTAAGCGGTACACTCAGATGATAGTTCTTCTGTAAGACTGCTTTGATCTCTGCATACATCTTAGATGTATCTTTAAATTCTTTCTTCGCCTGAATTGTCTTAGTCTTTGTATCGGTTGTCTTCTTTGCTTTCTTATCTTTAGAGTAAATCTCCCAGCAAGGTCCTCCTGCTGAAGCAGCTTTTGTCTGGGCTACTACATCTTTTAATAGATATTTATATTGTGTACGTTCTCTGCTTCCAACATCAGCTACTGTTACCTGATCATTGTTATCAATCGCTACAAGAACAATAAAATGTCCTTTCTTTGTAAAATAACCAGGTCCCATCAGTGCTACTACCGGATGTTTCTTCTTCAAGGCACTGCGTATTTTATTAATATCTGTTCCTAGTCCATTACATGAAAGTTTATACTGCTTTGCCAATGCCAGTACCATCTCATGACTTGCACCCGCACTTGTATAATATCCATGCTTATATGCCCAAACTGTCGTATCTACTGGTGTAACCCATTTACCAGTTAATGAACTGATGCAGACAGCCATTGCTGTTGGTCCGCATCCGCTGCTATGAATCTGGTAACCATTATCATTCCATGCTGCATCTGCCTGATTAAAATAAATAAATCCTTGAATAGATTCTTTCTTTCCTTTCATCTCAATGCTATGGTCATTATAGACTTTTGGAATGATCGCTTTCTTATCTTTTTTGTCTTTCTTTTTATCTTTCTTCTTGTCTTTGGTATCTTTCTTTTTCTTCTTATGTTTCTTTATTGTATTACGCTCTGTCTTCTTAGTTGTTGCTTTCTTCTTATGACTTGTATTTGTCTTATCTTTCTTTTCTGTCGTTGGCTTAGCTTCTGTTTTCTTTTCTGTCGTTGCCTCAGTTGTCGAAGCTTCTGTCGTCTGGGCAGAATTATCTTTGCTAGTGTCAGTCTGCTCATTTGTCTGTTCTCTTGCAAATGTCTTATCATTTACCTGATCTGCACTTACTACAGACGCTGAACTAAGCATCAAAACCGCATACAGAGCCAATACAGCCGCTGTTTTTCGCGTTTTTCTCATTCTTATATTTCCCCCCTAACTATTTAAACATACTTATTATATCACTTCAAATAACATCGTCAAGAATTAAGAACTAATTTCTCAATCGCATATGCCACTCCGTCTTCATCATTTGTCTTTGTAACAAAATCAGCAATTGCTTTTAATTCTTCTCGTCCATTTCCCATAACAACACCTGTTCCTGCTGCCTTGATCATCATGGTGTCATTTCCAGCATCTCCACATGCCATAACTTCATCCATTGTTAAGCCAAGACATTTGGCAAGATGTTTTAATCCATCCCCTTTATCACAGCCAAACTGATTAAGCTCAATATTATTATCAAGTGCACTTGATACACTAGCAATATTTTTTTCAGTCAATTCTTTTATTGCTGCCGATCTTTCTTTCATATTATCAAAAAATGCATTGATCTTCTCAATTCCTAATGGATTTTCTTTGAGATGCTTTTTAAGATCATCCACTGGCAGCCTTGTATCATTTACCAGTTTCAGTAAATGTCCTGATACATTATATTCTGAAAGGTGATCCAAATAACGTTTTTCCATATATCCCTGTCCATTTTGATAAATATCATGTGTGGAATGATATTTTTCAAGTATTCTAAATAACTCCAATGTCACATCCACGGATAAATGATTCGTATAAATAATCTTTTCTTCATACTGATCATATACTGTTGCTCCATTACAACAAACTGCATAACGAACACCTTCAATATTTCTCAAAAACTCCGGAATCGCTTTGAAAATACGTCCTGTAGCAGGTACAATATAAACTCCCTGTCTGATCGCCTCTTTTAACACTTCTTTTGTATGTTCTGATATTTGTTTATTACTGTCTAATAATGTATTATCAAGATCCATTGCAACCAGTTTTATCTTACTCATGTTATCCCTCCGCAAAAAAATAATTTTGAATATTGATCTGAAGACTCTTATATCCCTGATATTCATTGATCACAGGATAATAAGTGCATGTAATATACTTGTTTGTCCCCATTTTTTCTCTAAATTCTGTTTCATCCTCAAAAATCATACCATCAATCCGTGTTCCCTGACTACTCTTTAATGCTAATTTAATTATATTTTTATTTTAGTCAGATTATTCCATTTTTTGTCAATATTTACACTATCGTCAGCTCTTTTGTCGATTCCTAAGATTTGACGGTATTCCTTTTTATAAAAATAGCTGTCACCACCAAATAAACCGCTCCCAATATCAGAATGCTCGCTGCCATAACAGCAATCATCTCCTGCGTAGAAACAACTTCGCCCCTGAACATCGGACGGCAGTCCAGACTTTTTGCAATCTCTGTGACACTCTGTTTTGGAAATCCATCCTCTTTCATCTGTGCAAACACGCCTCTTAATATATGATTTTTCAGCAGCGATGTTCCATACGTACCCGGAAGGTAAGATAAAAATTTCTGTAATCCGTCTCCGAAATTGGACACCGGCATATACGCACCACAGATAAAACCATATCCTGCGCTGACAATTGTTCCGACTGCTGACATCTGCCCCTGTGTCTTTAACGGATAACAGATAATGCTGGATAACACTGCTCCAAACAATACCAGAAGAAGTACATCCAGAACCATCCACGCAAGATCTGTTGCTGATAAGTACCAACCCATTTTCCCTATATAAAAAAGACACAGAACCAGTGCCAGTATATTTACCATTAGGGAATTTAACACAGTTGCGCAGAAATATCCAAGATAGAGAACCGGTCTTTTTACCGGTGACACATCAAAATCTTTTCTTGCGCCACTTGCTTTATCCTGCACCATCGTAAGATTCACGCAAAAAGTAACTGTTACACAGCTGACAGCAAGAAGCGCCGCACCAAGCTGGGACGCCACCGCACCATCGATCAGTTTTTCAGATACATGCAGGATCTTCGGCAGGTAAGACGTAAATGAATCTTTATATACTTTTGCAAGGAACGTAGCATAAAGCACAATCAATATAACTGGTGTAATGAGCGAAGAAAATAACATTCCTCTGTCCCGGAAAAATAATTTTCGGTTACGGTTTATCAATGCCTGTAATGTTTTCATACTTCATCCCCTCCCAGTCTCTTTCCGGTAACTTCCAGAAATACATCATCCATACCGCCTTTTATCACTTCATAATCCTGGAACAGTTCCGGATGTGCCACGATCAGCTCTGTCGCCTCTTTTGTAGACCGCACCATGATCTGATAACCGTCCCGGATTATTCTATACTGTTTTCCAAGAAGCTGCACCTGTTCTTCTGTTACTCCATAAAGTGCTATCACATCATCCGCATACTGATTTTTCAGATCATGCGGTGTCCCTTCCGAAACAATACTTCCACTGTCCAGAATCACTACATAATCCGCACTTGCAGCTTCTTCCATATAATGTGTCGTCAGGAACACGGTCATCTTTTCTTTTTTCCGCAGGTTTTCTATAACATTCCATAATGTCTTACGCGTCTGCGGATCCAGTCCGGTTGTCGGTTCATCAAGGATGAGTATTTCCGGGCGGTGCAAAAGTGCTCTCGCAATATCTATTCTTCGTCTCTGTCCGCCGGAAAGCTTACCAACTGCACGGTCTGTATAATCTGCAAATCCTAACAGTTTCTCTAACTCCTGCAATCTGTTTTCGAAAGCTTTACCTGTAATTCCATATAGTGCTGCCCGGCTTTTCAAATTCTCCCGGACAGTCAGCGGTTTATCTAACACACTATCCTGAAATACCACTCCCAGCAGATACCTTGTGTCCTGCCCGGCATGCGTCTGGTCTGCCCCGTTAATTCTTACTTCTCCGGCATCCTTAGATAGTTGCCCGCACAAGATGGAAATCGTTGTACTTTTTCCTGCTCCGTTTACACCAAGAAATGCAAACAATTCTCCCCTTTTCACCCGGAAGCTTAAATCCCGGACTGCTTTAACTTTACCAAATGCTTTATGTAAATGGCTGACTTCGATTACATTCTCTTTCATAGTTTTCCTTTCTTCACAATGCTATTTATAATACGAAAACGGCAGGATAGACGATCTTCCTGTTCTTCTCCTGAATAAAATATATTTTGTCAAAAATTGCACACCCTCGATTTAATACATGCTCTTTAACAAATGCGTTCCCGTTGAAGTACGGAAAATATTTTTGCACGTATTTTCAATTACTTCCTCAGAATATCCGCTTTCATCGGCATTCACCAGAAAATCCGCCTCCAGCAGGATCTGATGATCTGCGCCCTTTACATCTGTATATGTATGATGATGCTCAACCAGCCATCTGATTCGTTCTACCTTCTGCTTCTCAACCGGCAATTCAGCAAAAAATGCGTCTACCAGCGGCGCGCTTTCTTTCTCCTGCATTTTGCCATTTGCATTACCGTATTTTTCTCGGCACAACGGACATGCAATATCATGTACAACAGCCGTTAATTCCAGAATCTCCTGTGTATCCTCATCCAGTCCTTCCTTTTCTCCGATCGTCTTTGCGAACGACCAGACTTTAAGAAAATGATTGATATCGTGTCTGTTTCCCTTATAAAAATCAATCATTTTTTCAATTGCAGTCGCAACCAGCATTATATCATTTCCTCCCAGCGTATATTTTTACTTGTATGATGTTAGGGTCAAAAGATTCCATATCGTTTTAGGCTTTTACCCCTGGCATCTTTATATGCTATTATAATATTATCTTCTGCTGTATTGCAAATACGATTTATCACCCTTCTTTTCTCGCCACAACATACGCAACTCCTGCCGGAGCCTCCATCTGACACCCTAGATTGTACTTATTATATTCTGCTGTCTTTTCTAATTCTCTTCGCTCTTCCACATCATCGCAAATCCACTTTTCCCATACCCTTGTCTTTTTAATTCCGGAGTAATACAAATCGGTCCCATAGTCATAAGCCGGATCATTTCGAAGCTGATGCAATACATAATGTTCATGTTACTTTTTTTCAAATTGAAGACTGAACCACAAATATCAGAAAACCGAGGACTGTTCCCCGGTTTTTCTTTTTCGCTTAACTATTTATAGTCCTCTTACAAACTTAACTGCATTTTTTATATCTTCTTCATCTGGATGCCCTTTGGCAATACCACCCACCAGTTTAAATGGACCAAATGTGTCATAACCCTTGCACCCGAATTTTCCTATCACTTTGGAACGCTTCTTGTCCAAAATCTGCTCAATAGATTTATAATTCGCACTTCCACCATAAGTACAGATCAGAAATACCTTTTTGTCGTCCGGTAGATTCTTCTCTGCAAATCCCAATAATGACTGATGAAATTTTGAAAAATAGATTCCTGATGCAAACCCAATCATATCATAACTGCTCAGATCTGCATCTGGCTGTTTCACAGCATCAATCAAATCCATCTGACATTCTTCTGCAATCCTCTTTACTAATTTTTCTGTATTTCCATGATGCACAGATGCGTATACTATCGCTGTTCTCATTTTTCTTCCTTTCTGTCTGCTCCGTCAATCAGGTCATAGCTCATATCCAAAAAGTCCAATGTCTTCGCTTCACTGACTGAACCATCCAGTAAAATCGTGATCCAGTGCTGTTTATTCATATGGTATCCTGGTAAAAATCCATAAGTCTGAATAATCATGCTGGTCATTTCTGGATCGCACTTTACGTCCATGATGGCAACCAGATCATTTCCCTCTAATCCCAACTTAGATTTCTCAACTGTCATGAATACTGCATACCATTTTCCATTTTTATGACGAAGTACAACACTGTCTGGAGATTTACTCCATAAATATTCTGGAACTGTACCATACTGTTTCTGCACATATTCAAAAATTTCTTCTTTCTTCACAATCTATTCAACTCCTGATTTTTCTGATATCTTGCCCATAATCATACCACATTTTCGTATCCCGTTCTACCTACCAAATTCTTTTGCATTTTCCAGGTTCTCGTGACTTTAACTAATAGAAGGGTAAAACAGCAAGGACAGGAAGTGAGGATACACTTCCGGGAAATCCCAATTTAGGGAACCCTGCCCTAAATTGAAAAAAGCTGAAAGCAACGATACTACTACCTTCTCAGAAAGGAGAACACGCCAATGGCTGAAAGAAAGAGAAGCAAAGAAATCCATTTCTATGTCACAGAAGAAGAACGGAAGCTTATCCGTAGAAAGATGATTGAATCAAAGACCAAAAACATGGGAGCTTATCTTCGCAAAATGGCAATCGACGGTTACATCGTCAACACAGATACCACTCCACTGAAGAAACAGTATGAGGAAATGCACAAGATTGGTGTAAATATCAACCAGATTGCAAAAAAGGTGAATACTACCGGAGATCTGTATCCGGAAGAAATAAAAGAACTGAAAGAGATGGTGAAAGAGCTATGGCGTATATTAAGATTTTCCCCATTAAAGTAACTGACAAAAAAGCTCTGGACTACATTACTAATCCAGATAAGACTGATGAAAAACTACTGGTTTCCAGTTTTGGCTGTTCCCCGGAAACAGCTGATCTAGAATTTGCCATGACAAGAGAATCTGCAAAAAAGAATGGAATGGATAAAGGCAACAATCTGGCATTCCATCTAATTCAGTCATTTAAGCCCGGAGAAGTTGATGCCGAAACCGCCCACCGTTTAGGACAGCAATTTGCAGATGAAGTGCTGAAAGGAAAATATGAATACGTAATCAGTACCCATGTTGACAAAAATCACATTCATAACCACATCATCTTCAATGCTGCCAGCTTCGTTGACCATCACAAGTATGTTTCCAATAAACGCAGTTATCATAAACTCTGCCGTATCAGTAATCGCATCTGCCAGGAAAATGGACTTGCCACCAGTATGCCAACCGGAGAAAAAGGAAAAAGCTATAAA
>OGRN01000069.1_pt1 | contig 95461 bp, 67 predicted proteins | sample 1553401 | NCBI WGS metagenome assembly OGRN01 (sample SAMEA2580096, study PRJEB22360) | human gut metagenome | biome: human gut; feature: human-associated habitat; material: faeces | place: Denmark | collected 2008/2010 | reverse complement strand
GATGCGGCCGGAGGCCGGCGCGGCGATGTTGTAGGCGCGGGCGAGACGGGTCATCGAGTCAAGCAACACCACCACGTCCTGACCGAGCTCCACGAGTCGCTTGGCGCGCTCGATGGCGAGCTCGGCGACGGTGGTGTGGTCGGAGGCCGGGCGGTCGAAGGTCGAGGAGATGACCTCGCCGGCCACGGTGCGCTCCATGTCGGTGACTTCTTCGGGGCGTTCGTCCACCAGCACGACCATCAGGTGCACTTCGGGGTTGTTCGTGGTGATCGCGTTGGCGATGTTCTGCAGCGTGATCGTCTTGCCGGCCTTCGGCGGGGAGACGATCAGGCCGCGCTGGCCCTTGCCGATCGGGGAAACGATGTCCATGATGCGGCCGGTGAGCTTGTTCGGCGTGGTCTCCTGCTTGAGGCGCTCCTGCGGGTACAGCGGGGTGAGCTTGGCGAACTGCGGGCGGTTGGCCGCCTCTTCGACGCTCATGCCGTTGATGGTGTCGACGGACTGCAGCGGCACGAACTTCTGGCGCTGGTTGCGGCGGTCGCCCTCGCGCGGCGCGCGGATGGATCCGGTCACGGCGTCGCCCTTGCGCAGGCCGTACTTCTTGACCTGACCCATCGAGATGTACACGTCGTTCGGGCCGGGCAGGTAGCCGGAAGTGCGCACGAAGGCGTAGGAGTCGAGCACGTCGACGATGCCGGCGACCGGCACGAGATCGTCGCCGCCGTTGTCCTGATGGTCGGAGATGCGCACTTCGCGGGTGTCGCGATCATCGTAGTCGCGGCCGCCACGGTCGCGGCCGCGCATGCGGCGCTGGCGACGGTCGTTGTTGCGGTCGTTACCGCGGTCGCCACGGTCATTGCGATCGCCGCCGCGGTCGCCGCGGTCGGAACGGTCAGCGCGGTCGCTACGGTTGCGGCGGGTGAATTCGCGCTCGTCGTCATCTCGATTATCACGGTCACCACGGGTGCCGCGGGCGGCGTCCGCATTGGCGTTCTGCACCGGAAGCGTGGCGAGAATATCGTCGAGGTCGCGGACGGTGTCGTTCTGCTGGTCGCGCTCGCGCGGTTCGATGGTACGGCGACGACGACGCATCATGCCGGAATCAGCCGCATCATCGCGATGACGCGGCTGATCGTCCGCCGGCGCGATGTCAAGTTCATCAAACAGATCGGCAGCCACCTGGCCCGCCTTTGCATCGTCGCGGGTGCGACGGCGAGGAGCCGCGGCGCGGTCGTCCTTGCTGTCGGATTCGGCGGCCTTCTGGCGGGAGATACGCGGCGTGCGGGTCGAGGCTGCATCGGGCTCGGGCAGAGACGCGACCAGTCCGGCCACCGCATCATCCGCCGCTGACACCGGTGCACTTCCCTTGGGCTCCGCCTTGGGAGCCTGTTCCGGAGTCTGCGCGGCCTGTGCAGCGGGCTGCGTCTGCTGGGTCGGCTTGCTTGCGGCGCCCTTTACCGGTCGCACGGTAACGCCCGCCGGCGCCTCGCCGCCTGATCGTGCAGCCTGCAGGGTGGCGACCAATTCCGGCTTGCGCATCGTCGACGTACCGCGCAGACCCATTTGCTTGGCGAGCTCCTTGAGCTCGATCAGCTTCATACCTTCAAGATTCTGGCTAGTTGCCACTCGTTTGCCTTTCCTTAGCAGACCGTATTGCACCGGTCCCTGCACTAAGAATGATTGCGGTCTTGCCGCTTTGAACGTCCGACGCACTCCATGCGTTTCGGACTTTCCATACTGTATAACGGGCTGGAGACCAATGCAAAAACGGACGCCGAGTCGCAGACATAAACAAATGCCCCCGCTGGCGGGGGCGATATCTGGTGTGGGTTACTTTTGTTCGTGGTAGGACTTATCCGTGTTCACGGACCACACGTTCTGCTTCGAGGTCTTGCCGGACTTGATGTTGGCGACGGCCTCGATGGCGGTGGCCATGGAGTGGTCCATGTTGTTGTAGCGGTGCTGGCCGTTGCGGCCGACGCAGTAAAGGTTGCCGAAGGAGTCGAGGTATTCGACGAGTTCGGACATCTGGGCATAGGTGTCGAAGTAGGCGGGATACGCCTTTTTGACACGTTCGCGATGGGAGTCGAGGACATCCTGCGGGCCGTTGATGACACGCATGCGGGTCAGTTCGGAAATGGCGAACTTGGTGGCCTCGGCGTCGGTCATGTTCCAGAAATCGTCACCCTCGTTGCAGAAGTATTCGAGGCCGATCCAGACGGTATCGTCGACATCCTTGACAAGGTAGGGGCTCCAGTTGTTGAAGATCTGGAGACGACCGACCTTGTAACCGGGATCCTGCACGTAGATCCAGCAATCGGGCACGATGGGCGGGTTGCCGAGCGTGGGGATGTCGGTGGTGTTCTTGAGGCGCATGTGCTTGACGAGCAGTCCGACGGTGACGAAATCACGGTAGGGCAGGCCGTTGGCGATGTGGGTCATGTCCTGCGGGACAGGCGCCGAAGACGCTTCGGCGTCATCGTCATGAGACGCCGCATCGATGGCGTTGACGAGGTCCTTGACGGGCATGGACGAGATGAACTGGTCGGCGTGCAGTTCGGTGCGCTTGCCGTCCGAGGACTCGTAGACCACGGATTCGATACGGCCCTGTGCCTGACGAATCTCGACGACCTTGGCATCGGTGATGACGGTGGCACCGGCGTCGACGCACCGGCGTTCCACGGTCTCCCAGAGCTGGCCGGGGCCGAGCTTGGGGTACCAGAACTCCTCGATGAGCGACGTTTCGACCTCACCCTTGCGCTTCTTGGGGCTGAGCTTGCGGAAGGCGTTCTTGAGAACGCCGAGGATGCTGAGGCCCTTGACGCGCTGGGCACCCCAATCGGCGGAGATCTGCGAGGGATGACGCCCCCACAGCTTCTCGGTGTAGCCCTCGAAGAACATGGAGTAGAGCTTGCGGCCGAACCGGTTGATGTAGAAGTTCTCCAGACTGGTCTCCGGCAGCTTATGGAACATGGACTTGAGGTAGCTGAAACCCGCGACCATGGTGAGCTTGAAGCCCATCGCCTTGAAGGTGTTGGCGGACAGGGAGATCGGGTAGTCGAAGAACCGGCGGTTCCAGTAGATGCGGGAGACGCGGTGGCGCTTGAGCATCACCTGGTCGGTGGTTTCGGGGTCGGGACCGCCCGGCTCCATGTCGTGCTCACGACCGAGTTTCTTGTCGTCATAGCTGGGGGTGCCCTGCAGCGGCAGCACGTCCTTCCACCAGTCCATGATCCGGTCGTCCTTGGAGAAGAAGCGGTGACCGCCGATATCCATGCGGTTGCCGTTGTGCTTGACGGTACGCGAAATGCCGCCGAACTCCTGCGTTTCTTCGAGTACGGTCACATCGTATGTGTCGGAGCCGCCGTTGTTGACGAACTCCCATGCTGCGGTCAGGCCAGCCGGGCCGCCGCCGATGATCACCACGGATTGCTTCTGCGTCACGTGAGGTCTCCTTATCGCTGAATCAGAGACAGTATATATGAACCGCTGGAAACGCACGCCGATTTTGTTGTTTTGCTTACAAAAACCTTCCGTCGCCATACACGAGAAGCCGCGTATCGCAACGAAAACGAGAGCGGGAAACGGCGACGTGCCGGTTTGGGGCGCACACGGCACCGGCAAATGACGGCGGACGGCCGACCGCAGTCGGCCTGCAATCAGCCGGTCCGACCGTCAGCGCCTCAATTCATATCGTCGGGGATGTCGATATCGGATTTCTGCACTTCCTCGACATTCACGTCCTTGAACGTGACGATGCGCACGTTCTTGACGAAACGCGACGACCGGTACACATCCCACACCCATGCGTCGGTGAGCTGCACGTCGAAATACACGTCCTGACCGGCGGAACGCACGTTGAAATCGACCTTGTTCGCCAGATAAAAACGCCGTTCGGTCTCCACCACGTAGGTGAACAGCTTGATGACGTCGCGATACTCCTTGTACAGGGTGAGTTCCGCGTCGGTTTCGTAATTGTCAAGATCCTCGGCACTCATTCGTCATCCTCCATATCACGTTTACGGCCACGTCCGAGGATACGCCACCAAGCTTCCTTCGAAGGTTTGCGTTCGCTCTGCCCATACGGCCAGGTGCTTCCCTCGCCCGGCGCGGCCAATTCATCGTCATTGTGCGCTTCCGGCACTCGGGCTGCGGCGACTTTCTCGATTCGGGGCGCCTGTTCGGCATCCGCACTCTCCTCGACCGCGGCGGGCTCCGGCGCGGGCTCGGCCTGCGCGGCGATGTTCTTCCTGATGGCGATCGAGTGCTCACGGGCGCTCATCGCCTCCTGCACACCGGGATTGTCCTCAATCACGTGCATGCCGAACGCGTCGAGAGAGCGGATGGGATCATACTCGTCCACCAGCGTGTCCATGACAATCAGATCCTGGTATTTGTTGTTCTCCGCATCCCACAGAGCGTCGCGCGAGGCGCCGGACGGCTCGAAGCCGAGCGACTGGTAGACGGAGCACGAACGCGAGTTCTGCTCGGGCACCGCCACCCAGATGCGGTGCATGCCCAGGCCGGCCGGTTCGGGCGCGAAACCGTACGTCATGACTCGCGGCATCAGGTCGCGCGAGTAGCCGCGCCCGCGGTAGTCACGGCCCAGCACCACCTGGATGCGGGCGGAGCGCGACCAGCCATCGATGTCGATCAGGAAAATCATGCCGATGACGTTGTTTGTCGACTGCGCGTCGATTTCGCCGTCCTCGTCATGGTCGGCGTCGGTCAGTACCGCCCATGCGATGGTGCGGCGGGACTCCGGATCGCCTACGCCCGACTCGTCGGGCTTCTGCCCGTTCGCCCACGCCACCGAGCGTCTCACCCACGTGTGTACGACAGCGCGTTCCGCCTGAGCGTCCTTGCCGGTGATCTTGGAGGCGCCATAGTAGGCGTCCAGCTCATCCATGCGCGGCAGGTCGTCGACGCTGGCCGGGCGCAGGTGCACCATCTCCCCCTTGATCGGCGGTATGGTGATCTGCGAGGGCAGCTCACGGGATACGTCCTGATCGAGCGGTAATGCGGCATTTTCAGACATTCGTTATTCCTCAACTGACGCTGGTAGAAGTCGGTACAGAAGATATCCTACCCGACTGACCGTTTGCTGTGAAGGAGTTGCCCACGTGTCTGCCGGCTGTGGGAGCGCCTGCGGCATGACGAACGGCCCTCGACACGCGGTTCAGCACCGCGGCCAAGGGCCGTTCTTCAAACCGGAATTTCAGAGTCTCGGGATTCCGGCGAACCCGTGGGGCGTCAGCCCTTGATCTTGCCCATCACGACCTTGGTGACAGCCTTCGCGTCGGCCTGGCCGCGCGTGGCCTTCATCACGGCTCCGATGATGACACCCATCGGCTTCATATTGCCGCTCTTGAGCTTCTCGACGACATCCGGGTTGGCCTCGAACGCCGCGTCGACGGCCGCCTCGATGGCGCCGTTGTCCTCGACGATCTTGTAGTCGTGCTTCCTGACGACCTCATCCGGGGTGCCTTCGCCCTTGAGCACGCCTTCGACGGTCTGCTTGGCGAGCTTGTCGTTGAGCTTGCCGTCGGCGATGAGCTTCTCGACCTCGGCGATGTCGGCCGGGGTGATTGGCAGCTCTTCGAGCGAGACGCCCTTGGCGTTGGCCTCGCGACTCAGCTCGCCCAGCCACCACTTGCGGGCACCGGCGGCCTTGGCGCCGGCCTTGACGGTCTCCTCGATCAGGTCGAGCGCGTCGGCGTTGAGGATGTCGCGCATCTGCAGGTCGCTCAGGCCCCATTCGGCCTTGAGACGGTTGCGGCGCTCGCGCGGCATCTCCGGCATCTGGGCCTTCATCTCCTCGATGTGCTTCTTGGTGATGTGGAGCATGACGAGGTCGGGATCCGGGAAGTAGCGGTAGTCGTCGGCGTCGGACTTGAGACGGCCGCCGGCGGTGGTCTGCGTGGCCTCATCCCAGTGGCGGGTCTCCTGCAGGATCTCCTTGCCGTCGTCCAGACGCGCCGCCTGACGGCGGATCTCGTACTGGATGGTTTTCTCGATGCCACGGAACGAGTTCACGTTCTTGGTCTCCGAACGGGTGCCGTACGGGGCGTCGGCGGAGGGACGCAGCGAGACGTTCACGTCGGCGCGCATATTGCCCTGCTCCATGCGGGCGTGGCTGATGTTCAGCGCACGCACGATGTCGCGGATAGCGCGCATGTAAGCGCCGGCGATCTCCGGAGCGCGGTCGCCCGCACCCTCGATCGGCTTGGTGACGATCTCGATCAGCGGCACGCCGGCACGGTTGTAGTCGACCAGCGAATGGTCGGCGCCTTCGATGCGGCCGTCGGCACCGCCCACGTGGGTGTTCTTGCCGGCGTCGTCCTCGATGTGGGCGCGCTCGATCGGCACGCGGAACACGGTGCCGTCCTCAAGCTCGACATCCAGGTAGCCGTTGCCGTTGGTGGGCTTGTCGTACTGCGAGATCTGGTAGTCGCGCGGCATGTCCGGGTAGAAGTAGTTCTTGCGGGCGAACTGGCTCCACTCTGCGATCTCGCAGTGCAGGGCCAGACCCAGCTTGATCGCGTAGTCGACCGCGGTCTTGTTGATGACCGGCAGGGAGCCGGGCAGACCGAGGGAGACCGGGGTCAGCTGCGTGTTCGGCTCGCCGCCGAACTCGATGTGGGCCGGGCAGAACAGCTTGGTGTTCGTGGACAGCTCCACGTGCGTTTCCAGACCGAAGACCACGTCGTATTTCTTGGTGGCATCGGCGTACTTCATCAGTTTTTCAGCCATGATGTTTGTTTTCCTTCCGATGCGTCACTTGTTCAGGCCGTCGAACCACGGGGTCTTCAGGGACTGCCAGATCGGGCCGCCCCAGCTTTCCTCAAGTGCGGCTTCGAGCGCGGCGGCGGGCTTGTACATGACCTCGTCGCGCTGCTGCGGCACGATGAACTGGAATCCGACAGGCAGGCCGTCGTCGGACAGACCGGCCGGAATCGACATGGCCGGGACACCGGCGAGGTTCGCCGGAATCGTGGCGATGTCATTCATGTACATGGCCAGCGGGTCGTTCATCTTCTCGCCGAACTTGAACGCGGTGGACGGGCTGGTCGGGGAGACCAGCACGTCGGCCTTCTCGAAGGCGTTGTGGAAGTCCTGGATGATGAGCGTGCGCACCTTCTGCGCGGAACCGTACCAGGCGTCGTAGTAGCCGGCGGACAGCGCGTAGGTGCCGAGGATGATGCGGCGCTTGACCTCGTCGCCGAAGCCGGTCTCACGGGTGTAGGCCATCATGTTGGCGGCGGTCTGCGGTACACCGGTCGGCGGCATCACGCGCAGGCCGTAGCGCATGCCGTCGTAGCGGGCCAGGTTGGAGCTGACCTCGGACGGCATGATGATGTAGTACGCGCCCAGCGAGTACTCGAAGTGCGGGCAGGAGACCTCGACGACCTCGGCGCCCATCTCTTCGAGCTTCTTGACGGCCTCGTTGAAGCGGGCCTCGACGCCGGGCTGGTAGCCGTCGCCGCCGAGTTCCTTGATCAGGCCGACCTTGAGTCCCTTAAGGTCGCGCTTGAGGCCCTCACGGGCCGCAGCGGCCATCGGACGCGGGCCTTCGGGAATCGACGTCGAATCACGCTTGTCGTGACCGCCGATGATCTCCTGCAGCAGCGCGGAGTCGAGCACGGTGCGGGAGACCGGGCCGATCTGGTCGAGCGAGGAGGCCATGGCGATGGCTCCGAAACGGGAGACGCCGCCGTAGGTGGGTTTGACGCCCACGGTGCCGGTCAGGGCGCCGGGCTGGCGAATCGAGCCACCAGTGTCGGTGCCGAGGGCGATCGGTGCCTCGAATGCGGCGACTGCGGAGGCGGAGCCACCACCGGAACCGCCGGGCACGCGCTCGGTATCCCACGGGTTGTGGGTGGTCTGGTAGGCGGAGTGCTCGGTGGAGGAGCCCTGGGCGAATTCGTCGAGGTTGGTCTTGCCGAGAATCGGCATGCCGGCGGCCTTGAGCTTTTCGATGACGGTGGCGTCGTACGGCGGCACCCAGCCTTCGAGGATCTTGGAGGCGGCGGTGGTTTCGATGCCCTTGGTGACGATCATGTCCTTGATGGCGATCGGCACACCAGCCAGCTCAGGCAGGGCGGCCTTGTCTTCGGCGGACTTGGCGTCGAAGGCGTCGGCCTGCTCGAGAGCCACATCGCCGGAAACCTTCAGGAAGGCCTTGATGGACGGCTCGGCAGCCTCGATCACCTTGAGGTGGGCTTCGACGAGCTCGCGAGAGGTGACGTCGCCCTTCTTGACGGCAGCGGCCTGCTCGGCAGCAGACAGTTTGACGAGAGTTGCGGTTTCGTTGCTCATCGATTACTCCTCGCTTCCCAGGATTCGCGGTGCCACGAACATGCCGGCCTCGGTCTTCGGGCCACCGGCGAGCGCCTCTTCCTGCGTGAGCGGGGTTTCGGCGACGTCCGGGCGCAGGTAGGCTTCCAGCGGAACCGGGTTGGCGGTCGGCGGCACATCGTCGGAGGCGACTTCCTGGACCTTGTTGATGGAGTCTGCGATGACGTTCAGTTCGCCCTGCAGACGGGTGATTTCCTCATCGGTGAGCGCGATTCGGGCCAGATCGCCCAAATGCACGATTTCTTCGCGTGAAAATGTTGGCATGGCCATAACTATATGAGCCGTATGTGACACGCAGTTGTCGGGAAACCGCATTTTCCCGCCTACTGGAGCCCTTCAGCGAATCAGAAGCTCAAGCCGGTCGAGCATTTGCCCCGCTGCTGGCTTCTTCGGCGGGGCAAAACCGTTGCCGGACCGCAAGTTCACCTTACTGAGACGACTCGCAGCAGAGCAAAACCACGAGCTGACCGATGAAACGCCCCGCTCAGCCATCCCAGCAAAACAAAACCGCGGTCCAACCAATAAAACGCCCCGCTGAGACGCCCCGCAGCGAGGCAACGCCACGGCCCAACCGCAAATGTGCCCCACTGAAGTATCTGCATGGCCACCCTAATAAGCTCACAATGAGCCCAAACACACCTACATCGAACATATGAACGACAATCGCCCTGCGCACCTCGCCAGTTATCCACATTTTGCATACCCACCCAAAAGAATCCACATAATCAGCCCAATACGGTCAGATGCCTGATAATCAGGCAAAAACACACATCTAGGCACCGAAGCTAGAACCACATAACCCCAGACAGATAGACACCGTGTTCACCATTGGCATACCGTCGAATCATGAAACATCACAAAGCAGTGGACATACTCATCACGAAGGCTGAAGCAACGCAACAGTGCGCTTATGGAACAACCAAGGCACACCGCTCGGCGCTGGCTCGGCGCGTGCAGGCGCGCGAACTCAAACGTGTATTCCCCAACATGTACGCCGCTTCGGAATACTGGGATTCGCTGCAACCCGACGAACGTATCAGACATATTGCACGAACTCTTCATAACAGACATCCGGATTGGGTGTTCGCCGGGGTCACGGCAGCGGCCATCCACGATTTTGAACACCAATGGCATCTTCATGCTGGCACCATCACTCTCGCCACAACATCACGAGGCCCCAACGCCAGCAGTGCAAAGGTCAAACGCATCTTCACGTCAAGCAGCACGCCAGAATATGCCAATGGACTCCCGGTGACCAGCAAAGCCAGAACGGTGGTGGATTGCGGGCTGTCCGTCGACTTCCGATTTGCACTGCCCATTATCGATTCGGCGCTGCGCAACGGCGTCGCCATCACGGACATTCTGAATGTGTGCAGCACTATGCGACGTGATTGCACGCCGATATTCCGCCTACTGCATTATGCCAATCCGGCGAGTGAGAATGGTGGCGAGTCACTTGGACGAGGCACCATCATCGCAGGCGGCCTATTAGCCCCAGAACTGCAACAAAACATCACCGACCCGCAAACCGGTGCTCTGTATCGCGTGGATTTCCTCTGGCGGCTACCTGAGAATCGGCTTATCGTGGGCGAATTCGATGGCTATGAAAAATATGTGAACCCGGATATGAATGACCGCAAGGGTGTTCGTGGTGCAGTTCAGGCGGAGAAAGAACGGGAGACGGCACTGTACCGGGCCAAAGTCGACACCATTGTCCGATTCACCTATGAGGAGGTGATGCAACAACATCCTTTACTCAATAAGCTGCGGGCAGCCGGCATACCTCATGCTGGAACAGTGATGGGAGCTGGTTAAGCGCAGTGAACCACGGTGGTCAAATCCATGGGGTCAGAGTCACCAGAACCATGGTCACTGCAGAACCGCCAAAGCCATAGCCATGACAAACTGCCAGGACCATGGCCGAACCGGCAGAACTGCCAAAGCAGTAACCCGCGTTATTTGATATCTGATATCCGCTTTTCCGGTGATGATGAGACCGCCGATCCATGCGGCGGCAGCCCAGGCGATGAGAATCAGGCCGGACTGCCACCATTCGGGAATCCAGTAGTCCGGTTTAACGGCTTCGGCCAGTGTGGACTGCGCGGAGCTGCTGATGCCTGCGGCGAGCAGGATGCCGACGATGCCGGCGGCAAATGCGAATTAATGCCGCGGCGATGGATTTGGTGGCGTAGATCATGCCTCTAATGTGGCCCATATTGGGCAGATGCGGCAGGATTGTCGGCGCATGGCTACACGCCTGATACGGCGTGTTGGGCAATCCATGCGTGCATGGCCACGGCCGCCGCAGCGCCTGCATTAATGGAGCGCACGGAACCGAATTGAGAGATGTAGACCACATCGTCGGCCAATGCGAGGGCCTTCTCGCTCAATCCGGGGCCTTCTGCACCGAAGAGCAGCAGGCACCGCTTGGGGAAGGCATAGGCTTCCATCGGCACTGCGCCGGGAATAATGTCGAGGGCGATGACGCGGGCGGCTTGAAGCTCCTTGATGCGTGCATCACAAGCATCGATTTCGGCCAGCAGCTCATGAAGGTGCTTGTTGTCTCCATCCACAGCCACATCATGCGCATGGATGGCGGCGGCACCGGCCTTGGCTCGTTCATAGGCGATTTCACCGGCGATGCGATGATGCCAGCTTTCCACCAGTTCGGCGATGGAGGGGTGGTGTTCGACGTGCTGGTACAGTTCGGTCATCAACGCGCCCTTGCGATTCCACTTATGTGGACCGACAATGTGTACGCGCTTGGCCTGGAAGGCATTAGCGGTGCGGACCATGGAACCGATGTTAAAATCGTGGGTCCAGTTTTCCACCGCAACTTCGAAGTCGTGACGCCCTCGAGCGTCAAGATCGGCCTTAATGGCAGCAACGGTCCAGTAGCGGTAACGGTCCAATACGTTGCGGCGGTCTCCGTCGTTCAACAGCACCGAGTCGAAACGGCCGTCATAATTCGAAGAAGTCGGATCATCGGGACGAGGCTCACCGGGATGGGTCTCAGACCACGGCCCAAGGCCGATTTCACGGAATTCCGGTTCACCTGAAGCCTTGGCAGCCAAAGAAATCTGGTTGGGTGCGTGCAATCTTTCTCCTCGATAACGCTATTCACCGGTTCCTCTTAGTCAGCTTCGCTGCTCAGCCCGGCTGACTTTATGCGAGGGAAGTCAAAGGTGGATTTACCGCAGTTCGGATTCGTCGAAGACCTGGATGAAGGGGAGCGTTTGCTCGTCGCCGGTGGAGGGGTTGACCACATTGATGTCTTTGGCACCGCCACCGACCAGCGAGGCGATGGCCACGACCTTGGCACCCAGCTGCTCCACTATGCCAAAGTCGAGGCTCAGCTCATTGCCGTTGCGCAGGGTGACCAGCGAGCTGGTCTGCACGTACGACTTTTCGGACAGCCAAGCATCCAACAGCACCACACGGCGGCCTTCGATGGAGGGGCCCTTGATGGACGGGTAGACGAAGTCCATCACGAATCCATCTAGGTCCTCGCCACGAGAGGCGGCGGCCTGGATCATGGCAGACACCATGGGCACAGATGCTGCGGTCAAGGCACCAACAGCATCGAAGTCATCAATCGAATAGCCCGCATCTTCCAAAGCGTCAATCAGTACATGGCCCATGACAGTGGCGGCACGGTGGTCGAAAGTCACCGCGGCAAGTTCGGAGAACGGACGGCCCACCACATGCTCCTTCAGCAAGGTGGCTAGCTGTTCACGCGGCTCCAGCATGGCAAAGTCATTATGGCTCTTCGCGACGGCAAGGTCCGGGGTACCAGTGGGGCGGAATCCAGATTCAGTCATGACTCCAGACTATCGCCTGAGGCAGTCAGATGAGTATCACCTTCATCGGCCGGCACCACTTCAGGGGCGGACAGTTCGCTCACATTGCCTTTATCTGATTCGATGATCGGTACTTCCTCGATGATCTTGGTCGGTTCGATTTTTTGCAGCTTGCGAGCGGTGGGCAACACACGGCGTTCCAAACTGGACGCGAACTTGTTGTAGGCACTGACCGTCTTAGTAATCTGGGTGCCCAATTTGATGGCATAATCACCCAGCGTGGAGAACCGTTCGTACAGTTCTCGGGACAGATCGAACAGCTGCTTGGCGTCATCGGTGAGCGACTGCTGCTGCCAGGCATAGGCCACGGATTTCAGCACGGCCCACAGCGTGACCGGCGAGGTGAGCGCCACTTTGCGAGAGAACGCATCATCCATCAGTGTGGGATCGGCTTCGAGCGCGGCCTGCAGTAGTGCCTCATTGGGGATGAAGGCCACCACAAAATCAGGTGCTACATCAAAGGCATTCCAATAGGCCTTTTCGCCGAGAGCACGTACATGCTCGCGCAACGCCTTGGCATGGGACCGCAGCAAATCATCGCGGCGGGCAATATCCTCGGGGCTGGCGGTGTCCGGGATTTCGCAGGCACGCTGGTAATCGGCATAAGGCACTTTGGCATCAATCGGAATGGTCTTGCCTCCCGGCAGATGCACGATCATATCCGGGCGCAACGTACGCCCATCGGCATCCGTGACCACCACCTGGGTGTCGAAATCGACATGTTCCAGCAATCCGGCGGACTCGACAATGTTCTTGAGCTGGGCCTCGCCCCACGCGCCACGCACCTTGTTGTTGCGCAACGCGGCGGACAGGGAACTGGTTTCCTTGTCCAAACGGGCCTGCTGGTCGTTGAGCCCCTTGAGTTGGGCTCCCAATGCGCCCATTTCCCTCTTGCGGCCCTCTTCGATCTGCGTGACCTTGTTCTGCAAGGTATCAAGATTCTTGGCCACTGGCGCAAGCGCCTCGAGTACCTTGCTCTGTTCTTTCAAACGTGCTTCCTGTTCAGCACGCTTGGCCTCGGCGGCCTGAGCATCCGCCTGACGCTTCCGTTCTGCCTCCGCAGCTGCACGCTCACGTTCCTGCTGAATGCGAATCTGCTCAGCCTGCTGCGCCTGGGCAAGTTGTGACTTGGCGAAAGCCAATTGCTGGTTCACGCCTTCAATCTGAGCCTGTGCGGCAGCATTGCGAGCGCTAAGCTCAGCATTCTCGAATCGCGCATTCTCCAGCGAGGTCTTGGTCTCCTCCAGCTCCTCGCTTTTGACGCCTCGAGCCATCTCCTGACCCTTATGGCGCCCCAGCACGAAGCCGGCGAAGAGGCCAAGCCCTGCACCAACCACTAGCACGACGATGACGATAATCACGGTTCCTATTTGCTCAAACATGGTACCCAGTATGTCATCGATGGTGAATGACGGTAAAACTCGTCACGATTTGACGAGACGTGCGATGGCCGCGGAAGCCTCCGCAAGTTTTTCATCGGCCACCTCGCCGCCCTGGACCGACGCCTGCCGCACGCAATGGTTGAGATGATCGTCCAGCAGCAATAACGCCACGGATTTCAGCGCCGAGTTCGACGCCGAAATCTGTGTCAGAATATCGATGCAGTATTTGTCATCCTCCACCATCTGTGTGATGGCGCGCACCTGTCCTTCGATACGGCGTAATCGTGCGATGACCTTGGCCTTGTCTTCGTCATAACCATGCATCGCAAACCCCCTGATACTTATCCGTCAGCTGAACACACCCCATTATATACCCTCTAGGGGTATAGAGTATACACTGTTGTTCAGTACAACAAACAAGGGGAAGGAACGGTTATGGAGCTCAGCATCTTCTCGGCCGCCACGGCGCTGATAGCGGCGGCCGCATTGACATGGCTGGTACTGCGGTTCTTCTTCGGAATGCAGAAAGCCAAGGCCGGGGCCATGGACGCCTCCGGCGAACGCCAATCCGCAACAATCACCGTCAAGGGCGGGTACTCCCCCGCCGTGATCAGCATGCGCACGGGTACGCCGATTACGCTGACTTTCGATCGACAGGAGACCGGCGAATGCACTTCGCATGTGGTGTTCGCGGATCTGGGGCTTGACGCCATGCTGCCGGGCAACGCCACCACCGACGTGGAACTACCGGCGTTGCCGGCGGGCGAATATCCGTTTGCATGCGGCATGAATATGGTGCATGGGTTGTTGAGGGTTGAGGGAGAGGACGGCTCGGATGAGAACACGCCCCTTCCTCATCCTAATGCTTCGTATACGGCACCTGCCGCCGTGGATGCGGCGGAGGCCGAGCGGCGAGAGGCGGCTGAACGCGCCAATGAGATCAAGGCGCTGACGAAGCTGGTGATTGTGGGCGCGGTACTGACGTTGCCGGTATTCGCCGTCACCATGCTGCATATGGCCAATCCCGCGCTGGCGCCGCATTGGATGGTGAACCCGTGGCTGCAGGCCATTCTCATCACGCCGGTGATGTTCTACTGCGGGCGTCCGATCCACACGGTCGGCTTCCCCGCGCTGGCGCACCGCTCCCCCGACATGAACTCGCTGGTCTCGCTGGGCACTTCGGCCGCCTACCTGTATTCGCTGGTGACCTGCATCGCCCCGTGGGTGTTCCCGGAGGGCTCGCGCGAGCCGTATTTCGAATCGGTGGGCGTGGTCATCACCCTGGTGCTGGTCGGCCGCCTGCTGGAGACCAAGGCCCGCGAAGGCACCGGCAAGGCGGTGCAGTCGCTTATCAAACTGCGCCCGCGCACCGCGCACAAGCTCAACGCCACTTCCGCAGACAATGTGGACGGCATCGAATGGCGTAATCCGGCGCATTTCACGGACACCGACATCGACGCCATCGTCACCGGCGACCTGCTGATCGTCAAGAACGGCGAGCGCGTGCCCACGGACGGCGTGATCGTGGCCGGCGAGGCGCGTATCGACGAATCGATGATCACCGGCGAATCCAAGCCGGTCTCCAAAACCGCAGGCGACCCGGTGACCGGGGCCACCGTGCTGCTCAAGGGCGACTGCGTGATGCGCGCCACCCAAGTCGGCGCGGACACGGTACTCTCGCAGATCGCGGCGATGGTGGCCCGCGCCCAGGCGACCAAGGCGCCGGTGCAGCAACTGGCCGATAAGATCGCCCGGTATTTCGTACCGGCGGTGATGATCATCGCCATCTGGACGTTCGCCATCTGGGTGTCACTGGGCCCGGCGCCGCAACTGGCGCACGCGCTGGTCACCGCGGTCAGTGTGCTGATCATCGCCTGCCCGTGCGCGCTGGGACTGGCCACGCCGCTGTCGGTGACGGTCTCGCTGGGCTTGGGCGCCACCAACGGCGTGCTGGTCACCAGTGCCAAGGCGCTGGAACAGGCGCGTCGCATCGGCACCGTGGTGTTCGACAAGACCGGCACCATCACGCGCGGCGTGGTGGACGCGGCCGCCGACTGGGACAAGCCGAGCTACGAGCAGGACACAGTCAAGGAAGGCTCGCGTGAGGCCATCGCGGCGTTGCGCGCACGCGGCATCCGCACGGTGATGCTGTCGGGCGACAAGGCCGAGGTAGCCGGGCGCATCGCCCGCGAAGTCGGCATCGATACGGTGATCTGCGAGGTCAAGCCGGACGGCAAGGCCTACTGGATCGCCAAACTGCAGCGCGAACGCGACGAGGCCGCCGCCAAGTCCGCGTACGGCACCTCCCGCACGGCCGCACAATCCCGCACTCTGATTGCGATGGTGGGCGACGGCATCAACGACGCCCCCGCGCTGGCTCAGGCGGATCTCGGCATCGCCATCGGCACCGGCACGGACGTGGCGATGCAGTCGGCGGACGTGACCTTGATGAGCGGCGACTTGCGCGGCGTCATCAAGACCATCAACCTGTCCAATGCCACGATGCGCAACATCCGCGAGAATCTGGGGTGGGCGTTCGGCTACAACGTCATCGGCATTCCGGTGGCCGCCGGCGTACTCTACCCGTTCACCGGCTGGCTGTTGAGCCCGATGATCGCGGGTCTGGCGATGGCGTTGAGCTCAGTGTGCCTGGTGCTGAACGCGAACCGGCTGCATGGAGCGAACATCAACGTGGGTGCTGCCGATGGTCCCGCCGGTTCGGGCAGCAGCACGGCGGATGTCGAATCAGCCGGATCGGCCGAATCCGCCAACGCCGCCAACATCACCGGCTCCGCCACATCCAACGCGCCTCACGAGCCGACCGTCATCATCGACGATCGCACCACGCTGAATCAAACCAATCACGTATCTGACCAATCCAATAATCCAACCAACAAGGAGAACACTATGGATACGGGAATGCACATGCACCACACCGCCCCCGCGGACGGCGAAACCGCCACCGACCCGGTGTGCGGCATGACCGTGGCTGTGAACGCCGATGCGATCACGCGCGAGTATGAGGGCAAGTCCTATTACTTCTGCGGCGAACACTGTGCCACGAACTTCATGAAGGCCCCGCAGGTGTTCCTGGAGCAGTAGTCTCTGCGTTTACCTGATTCAACGACAATGGCCTCCGCCCAAAACGAGCGGAGGCCATTTGCATATATGAATCAATCAACGAATCAGCTGGCGAAGAAGAACACGAACAGCCAAGCGCCGATAATGGCGCCGACAATCGGGGCCACAACCGGGATCCAGGCCTCGCCCCAGCGGGAGGAGCCCTTGTGCGGGATCGGCAGGATGGCGTGCAGCAGACGCGGCATGAGGTCGCGGGCCGGGTTCAGGCCAGGGCCGGTCGGGCCACCCATGGAGGTCACGAGGCCCCACACAATGAAGCCGACGACGATGGAGGCGGCGGCGTAATCCTGCTTGCCCCAAGCCAGGGACAGGCAGCACAGGGCGCCGAAGACGAGCACCAGGGTGCCGAACATCTCGTTGAGGAAGTAGTTGACCTTCTGGTTGTCCGCGTCAGTGGTGCAGAAGGTGCCCAGAATCGCCTCGGCGTCCTCGGTCTCCTTGTAGTGCGGGTAGTAAGTGATGTAGACGATGAGCTGGCCGAGCAGGGCGCCGAGCAGCTGGGCGACGATGTACGGCAGCACGTCGCTCCACGGGAACAGGCCGTTGACGGCCTGGGCGATGGTCATGGCCGGGTTGATGTGCGCGCCGGAGACGCTACCGAACATGAGCACCGGGAACATGACGCCGAAGCCGTAGCCCATGGCGATGTTCAGCCAGCCGGCGTGGTGGCCCTTGGTGTTCTTGAGCTCAACGTTGGCCACGGAGCCGTTGCCGAAGATCATCAGAATGGCGGTGCCGAAGAACTCGGCGGCCAGCTTGGTAAAGAGAGGATAATCCACTGCTTCTTCTTTTCTCTTCGCCGCGCAACAGGCATGGCTGACTGTTCACGGCATTCTGTGTGACTGGAAATCCGTTCGCGGAGCCGGCGACGCGATTTACGCTGGGCGCGAAAGCAAACGTGGTGATTGTACACTTTGCCCCACGACGAAATGCCGGCAAGATGCGATGTCGAATGTCCAGCCGAATGCAATGCCCAAAAAGCCATCGGAATCAGCCGAAGCGACCTTGAATCTCAGTGGTTGCGAATGACGTTGCGCAGGGGCAGGACGCTGGTGGGCGAGACGGACAGTTCGTCGATTCCTAGGCGCAGGAACGTATCGGTCAGGCTCAAGTCTGCGCCAAGCTCGCCGCAGATGCCGCACCAGATGCCATGACGATGGGCAGCCTCGATAGTCATCTGGATCATGCGCAGCACAGCTGGTGAATGCGGGTCGGCAAAGCGTTCGAGACTCGGGTTCTGACGGTCACAGGCCAGCGTGTACTGGGTCAGGTCGTTGGTGCCGATGGAGAAGAAATCGACTTCGGCGGCCAGCTCGTCGGCCATAATGACCGACGCAGGCGTCTCAATCATAACGCCGATCTGGATACTCTCGTTGAAGTCGATGCGCTCGCCGCGCAGCTCGCTTTTGGCTTCTTCAAGAATCCGCTTGGCGTCGCGTACCTCCTGCACAGAGGTGATCATGGGCAGCATAATGGCGATGTTGCCGTATGCTGAGGCGCGCAATAATGCGCGTAACTGGACTTTGAAAATCTCCGGGCGGGTCAGGCAGATGCGGATTGCCCGGTAACCAAGCGCGGGATTATCCTCGTGGCTCAGATTGAAGTAGTCGACCTGTTTGTCCGCGCCGATGTCGAGCGTACGGATGATGACCGGACGGTCGCCCATCTCCTGTGCGACTTGTCCGTATGCATCGAACTGAAATTCCTCGGTCGGCCAGTCCTCGCGTTCCAGATACAGGAACTCACTGCGGAACAAGCCGATGCCCTCAGCATCGTTGGCCAGCACGGCGGCTGCGTCAGAGGGACGGCTGATGTTGGCGTACAGGTGGACCCGCTGACCGGACTTGGTTTCGGTGGGCTTGCCCTTGAGCTTCCGCAGGAGGCTTAGGTGCTCCTCAGCCTCGGCCTTCCTGCGCCGGTATTCGGTCAGCGTGGCCTCGTCCGGGTCGACGAATACCGCACCGCTGGTGCCGTCGATTACGGCAACGTGACCATCATCGGCCGGGTCAAAGGCGTCGCCGATACCTGTGATGGCGGGCAGGCCCATCGTGCGCGCCAGAATCGCGGTGTGCGAGTTCGCTGAGCCCTTGGCGGTCACGAGGCCCAAAACCTTAGCGCGGTCGAGCTGCGCGGTATCGCTGGGAGCAAGATCTTCGGCGAAGATGATGTGGCTTTCGCCGTTCTGCGCGATCCCGTTCTGCACAATACCGTTCTGCACAGCATCGCCTTGTACACTGCCATCCTGCGCCGTGCTATCGCGTTTGCCTTGCAGCACGTTCATCACGCGGCGAGAAACATCCTTGACATCAGCGGCTCGAGCCTGCATGGTCGAGCTATCCATCGCAGCGAACATGGCGGCGAACTGTTCGGCGGCGCTCTTCACCGCGAATTCGGCGTTCACCTTGTCTTGCGCAATCAAACCTTCGACGCATTCCGCATAGTCCGGGTCCTGGAGCATAAGCCGATGGGCGTCGAACAGTTCGGCCTTGTTTTCGCCGAACTCAGCGGCGACGTTGTCACGCAGTTGCTTGAGCTGAGCGACGGCCGTGTCACGGGCCGCGCGGAATCGATCCATCTCGGCCTGCGGGTCGTCGATTAAGCGGCGTTCTACGGCATAATCTACGGCGGCGAGCACGCGGACCGTGCCGATAGCAATGCCAGCGGATACGCTGACGCCCTGTATCGTTCTCATTACAGGTGCTCCTTGAGGAATCGCTCGAACTCTGCAGCAGCGACAGCTTCATCGTTGCCCTGCACCCGAACCGTAACCTCGTCACCTTGTTGAACATCAAGTCCCATAACACCGAAGATACGCTTGGCATCCACGGATTTTCCACCGTAGGCAACGGTGATGCTCGATTCATATTCCTGCGCTTTGGCAACCAACCGGCCAGCCGGGCGGGCGTGCATGCCTTCGGGGTCGGATACGGTGAACGTGAATATCTGAGGCATGACGTTGCTCCTTACACGTCCGGCCGTCACGCGCGAAGACGGCCTTTCCGCACCAGCTACGGACTGATACTGGAAAAAACAAAAAACCGGAATCTTTCGATTCCGGTTGTCTGTGCCCCCGCAGGGATTCGAACCCTGGACACGCTGATTAAGAGTCAGCTGCTCTAACCAACTGAGCTACAGGGGCTTGGTTAGATGTTGAAGTATTCCTTGCAACAGGTGATAAATATACTCAGATTTGAAGCGAATGCAACTCTCGGCGTGTCGCGCCTATTTCCGGCGTTTTTGCTAATACAAAAATCCCCCATGCGGCGCAAACCGCACGGGGGATGATGCTTAAGCTCAGACTCTTGGTCTGTGTGATTCCAGCACTAGGCCGGAATGACTCACTCGGCCACGACCTTCACGAAGAAGGAAGCGGTGATCTCCGGGTGGAGGGCCACCTTGGCGGGGAAATCGCCGGTGGTCTTGATGGTCTCGACCTCGATGGCCTTCGGGTTCACCGCAGCCTTGTCGGACAGAGCGACGGCGATGGCCTCGTTGGAGATACCACCGAACAGCTTGCCGGACTCGGACACCTTGGCGGCGATCTCGACGGTAGTGCCCTCGATGGCGGCCTTAGCGGCGACGGCGTCCTCGCGGGTAGCGACGGCCTTGGCCAGACGAGCGCGCTTCATAGCGACGATCTGAGCCTCAGCGCCCTTGGTCCACGCGAAAGCGAGGCCCTGCGGGAACAGGTAGTTGCGGGCGTAGCCGGACTTCACGTCGACAACGTCACCGGAATGGCCCAGGTTGGACACGGTCTTGGTGAGAATAACCTTGGTTTCAGCCATTGTTCAAAGCCTCCCTAACTCAGCGACCCGAGGTGGCGTACGGCAGCAGGGCCATCTCGCGGGCGTTCTTGATCGCCTTGGACAGCTCACGCTGTTCCTGCACGGTCACGCCGGTGATACGACGGGAACGGATCTTGCCGCGATCGGAAATGAACTTACGCAGCAGCGCAACGTCCTTGTAATCGATCTCGGTGACCTTGGCGGCCTTCAGCGGGTTCGGCTTCTTCTTGAACGGCTTGACCGGCGGTTGCGGCCTCTTACGTGACATGATGTTCTCCTTATAAATCTTGATATTGATTGCTGCTGGCAGCGGGGAGGCAAGTACTGATCAGAACTCCGGGTCGGAATCGTCGCCGCCGAAATCGGAGGAAGCGCCGAACGTGGAGAAGCTACCGGCATCAGATGCACCGGCATTACTCCACGGGTCGACCGCAGGAGCGGACGGGTTGGCGGGAGCGGCAGACTGCTGGGAGTATCCAGCGCCACCACCCTGATAGCCACCGTTGTAACCGCCCTGGCCACCGGCATAACCACCTTGGCCACCCTGGTTGCCATAGCCCTGATTGGACTGCTGACCACCCTGGAAACCACCGGAACGACCCTGGAAGCCGCCCTGACCGGACGACTGGCGAGTCACCTGTGCGGTGGCGTAGCGCAGGGAGGGCCCGATTTCATCGAGCTGCATCTCCACGACGGTTCGCTGGGAACCATCCTGTGCCTGATAGGAACGCTGCTGGAGGCGACCGGTGGCAATCACGCGCATGCCCTTCTTCAGGGACTGGGCGCAGTGGTCGGCCAGATCACGCCAAGCGGAGCACCTCATGAACAGCGCCTGACCATCCTCGAACTGGTTGGTCTGACGATTCCAGGTTCGCGGGGTGGAAGCAATCGTGAAGCTCGCCACGGTCGCACCGCTGCCAATAGTGCGCAGCTCGGGGTCCGCAGTGAGGTTGCCCACGATGGTGATGACGGTTTCACCTGCCATAACGGTCCTTCTTACTTACCTTGAATACCAGCTGTTCAGCTGACTAAACGCTTGATTCAGCCCTTACGAAGAATCTTCGTACGGATCACGGATTCGTTGAGGTTCAGAACACGGTCAAGCTCATCGCTGGTAGCGGGCTCGGCGGTGTACTTCACCACGACGTAGTTGCCTTCGGTCTTACCGGCAATCTCATAGGCGAGCTTGCGACGGCCCCAGTAATCGGGCTCATCGAAAGAGCCGCCTTCCTTGGTGACGAGTTCCAGATACTGCTCGGTCAGCTTCTTCAGACCGCGCTCATCCAGCTCAGGATCGGCGATGAACATCAGTTCGTACTTGTGCGCAGACATCACCCACCTCCTTCGGACTATTCGGCCACGGACGTTCCGTGGCAGGAGTGTGTATGCGTGTTAGCCCATGACGCAGCACCAAACCGGCACCGCCTCTTCGGGCAACTTGGACAGTCTATATATGAGGCGGGACAGGGTATGCCCATATTCTTGCCGGTTTCGCGATGCCCACCGTTTTGGCCAAGCCCACGCAGCCCGCGGCTCCCATCACTCCCGGAGCGGCACCGGTAGCCGCACCTGGCGCGACCTCCACCACCATGAATGAGCAACAGAAGAAAATCTTCATCATCGTTGGTGCCGTGGCCGGCTTCCTCGTGCTGTTCGGTATCGTGTATGGCGTGCTGTCTTCCGCCGTGTTCAGCGCGAAGAGCGTTGCGAACAGCTATGTGGCCGCCATCTCCTCCGGCAACTACGACAAGGCCAACACCATCGCCGATCCTCACGTGAATACGAACCAGCGCGCACTGCTGACCAGCAAGGCATCCTCGGGCGAGAACACGCGCATCACCAACGCGCGCATCTCGCAGACCTCCAATAATGCCGATGGCACCGTGAGCGCCCAGCTGACGTACACGCTTGAAGGCAAGGAGGTCAACGGCAACTTCACCATCAAAGACAATAAGGTCAGTGTCGAGTTCTCCGAGTGATTTCGGCAATCTCAACACTCTTACGAAATAAGCACCCCGCCGTGGCGTTCGCTGCGGCGGGGTGCTTGTACACTGGTTAAGGCGTAAATCACACAGCGACTCAAACAAAGGATGCGAACGCATGTCGGCGATTCTTGAAGGCACTCCGGATAAACGACTCGTATTGGTCACGGGCCGCGCCTACCCCGAGCTAGCTGAGAAGGTGGCCGAATGCTTGGGAACCGAAATCCTCGAAACCACGTCCTATGACTTTGCCAATGGCGAGATGTACGTGCGTTTCACCGAACCGGTGCGTGGTGCGGACGTGTTCGTGCTGCAGTGTCATTCGGGCGATATCAACAAGTGGATCATGGAACAGCTCATCATGATCGACGCTTTGAAGCGCGCCTCCGCCAAGTCGATTACCGTGGTGGCGCCCTTCCTCGGCTACTCGCGCCAGGATAAGAAGCACCGCGGTCGTGAGCCCATCACCGCCCGTCTGATTTTCGATCTGTTCCACGCCGCCGGTGCAGACCGCATTATGACGGTCGATCTGCACGCCGCTCAGGAGCAGGGTTTCTTCGATGGTCCGGTCGATCATCTAACCGCCATGCCGGTGCTGCTCGATTACGTGCGTTCCACCCTTGATCTGGGCAACACCACCATCGTGTCCCCGGATGCCGGCCGTATCAAGGTGTCCGAACAGTGGGCCGCCAAGCTAGGCAATCTGCCGCTGGCATTCATCCACAAACAGCGTGATATTACTCGTCCGAACCATGCCGAGGCACATGGCATTATCGGCGATGTCGACGGCCGCGACTGCGTGGTCATCGACGACATGGTCGATACCGCCGGTACTATCTGCGAAGCCGTGCGCACCCTGAACGAATCCGGCGCCAAGTCGGTGACGCTGGTCGCCACCCATGGCCTGCTCTCCGGCCCGGCCGTGGAGCGCCTGTCTCACTGCGGCGCGCATGAAATCGTGTTTATGGACACCGTGCCGATTCCCGAAGAGAAGCGCCTGCCGAATATGACCGTACTGTCTTGCGCACCGCTGCTGGCCGCGGGTATTCGCTCCGTGTTCGAGGAAGGTTCCGTGGCGATTCTGCTCGACGGCCTGCCCGAGGACATGCGTCCGCGCAATATCTATACGTGATTGATACGCCGAAAATCCTTACGAAAAAACGCCGCTTGGCTATTGATCAAGCGGCGTTTTTTCGTATAGCTCCAATCAGATGAAGGCGCGCTCGCCGAAGATGGCGGTGCCGACGCGCACGATGGTGGAGCCTTCTTCGATGGCGTAGGTCATGTCGTGGGTCATGCCCATGGACAGTTCGGTGCAGTCGGCCGTGCCTTCGGTACCGGAGGCAATAATCTGGTCGCGCGTGCGGCGCAGATGCGCGAAGCCCGCACGAATCGTGCGCTCATCATCCACATGGGCGCCAATGGTCATCAATCCCTGCAAGCGCAGTCCGCCCATCGCACCGATGCGCTGGGCCAAGTCGATGGCGTGGCTGGGCGCACAGCCGGACTTCGATTCCTCGCCGGATTCGTTCACCTCCAGCAACACGCCGACCGTGATGCCGCGCATGGTGGCACGGCGGGCGATCTTTTCCGCCAGTTCGATGGAATCCACGGATTCGATGGTGTCCACTACCGGCAGCACCTTGCCGATTTTATTGGCTTGCAATTGGCCGATGAGATGGAAAGGAATATGCGTTGCAGCTGCGGCATTGGCCGTGTCAGCCTCAGCGGCATCAATCACGCCTAGCGAATAACCACGCTCCCCCAGTCGTTTTGCCAGACCGTCAGCCTTGACAGTAATCTCCTGTGGACGATTCTCACCAATCACGCGAATACCAGCATCGATAGCCGCCAGAATCTCGCCGACATCGCGCGTCTTGGTGGCAGCCAGCAATTGGACCGAACCGGCAGCACGCCCGGCTGCGGACTCCGCTGAGGCAATCCGGTCAAGCACGCGATGCACACCATCAGTAATCTCTTGTGCGCGCGCCTGATCGATAACTTCGTTGGCGAGATCCTTATGGTCCATGTATGCCGTCATTGCTGCCCCTGTTCGTAGATTCCCCACCATCGTAGTCTCATACGCGCACATAATGCTTGTTATTGAACAAAAGTGAAGCCCCCCGCTGTTCATGCGCGGGGGCTTGGTGATGCTAGGCCGAGCGAGTGGGACTAGCAGGTACCGGACTTGCGGCGCTTGAGGATGATTACACCCGCAACAGCAAGTACCACGGCGAGGATGCCAACACCAAGCACGGCTGCACCGGTGTCAGGTATCTTCTTGTGCTTGCCGGAGTCTGCATCACCCTTGTTCTGGTTGGAATCGTTGCCTTGGTTGGGCTTGTCCGTGCCGGAACCGGGCTTATCGCCACCCTGGCCAGGCTTCGTGGTGCTCTTCTCAACCAGACCCGCGATGGCATCGCTGATTGCCTCAGTCGCAGCCTGTACGTCAGACTGGGCGGCCTGACCATCACTCGTCAGCGCATTCGCCGTAGCGACTGCCGAATCAAGCACGGCCAGCGATTCATCAGTCCACTTTGTGCGATCCACGGCAGCAGCGGCATCGAGCTGAGCGCTCAGCGCGGCACGATCTTGCACCGTAGCTACAAGCACCAGCTTCTTCGCTGCCTGCTTCAGCTGGGTTGCGGCATCCACCACCGCAGCTTCGGTGGCATCCTCAGCCTTATACACCTGCTGCGCCGAATCCAATACCGCCGCGTACTCCGCCCATGAAGTCTCGGTGTACTTGGAGGCATCGTCAGCCTTAGGCGAGTCAGCGAGCGCCTGCTTGAGCTCGGTCTTGTCGATCGGTGTGGGCTCAGGCGGCTCAGGCGTACTGTCGTCAATGGCATGAACCTGCCATTCGGCAACAGCCGGAGAAGCCGAGCCGGACGTGATAACCATACGCAACTTGGTAGTCTTGACCGGAGTGTTCCACGTGCCATCAGACCACCCCTTGGCATCGCCGGTGGCCCAGCCAGCAGACGGTGAATTGGCGGTCACAGTGTAGGTGGCGTCGGGAATATCCACGAAGTTGCCGGCACCGTTGTTCGCCAAGGCGTCCCAGTACTGCAATTCCCACGATGCCGGAATACCCAATCCGCCATCATCCGAGGTGAATTGCACGCGGCTAGAGTCGATAGTCACTTCACGGTCCCACTCGTAGTCGAGGCGCATCTCACCGGTGTTGGGCCAAGTGCCCCAGACATCCTCGTTGGCAATGGTGATATCGGGAATGATCTTGCCGTCGTTCAACGCGGCGGCACCCTTGACCCAGCCGGATGCCTTGCCGTCCACATCGGTGGCGGTGGCATCGCCCTCAATGTAGCCGGTCAGCGGCACGGAAGTGTCGGATGGAATGTCGGTTTTCGCCGAAGCGGACACGTTGCCGGCCTTATCGGTGGCGCGGTAGTACACGGTGGCGCGCGACGCGCTCGGTGCAGCAATCGGCTTGCTGTACGTGGCCCATTGACCGTCTGTGCCAATGCGGTATTCAATTGATGCGACACCGGAACCGGTGCCGTCATCAGCGGTCAAGGTCAGCGTGCGCTCCTCCTTATCGGCGGCGGCGGTCACGGTTGGCGCGGCGGAGTCCACCTTGCCGCCGGCCTTGGCCACGTCGGAAACGTTGCCGGCCTGATCGGTGGCGCGAGCCCACACTTCGACATCGCCCTGCTGGGAAAGCGTGGCAATGGCCGCGTTTGCATTCGCGGCGATGGTGGTCCAGCTCTTGCCTTGATCAGCGGAAATCTCCAGCTTGGCGATAGGTGCGGTGTCGTCCGTGGCCTGCACGGTGGCGAACGGAGCGGTGGTGAGCCACTCGCTATTGCCTGCGTTAGCAGTAACGGCAACGGTTACAGTCGGCTTCGTGGTATCAGCGGCAGGCTGGTAGCCGTCCTGCACGGTGACATTTACCGACACATTGCCCTGCTCGCTTGCCTCACCGGGCACGCCGGCGACCACGCCGTAGGCCGTAAACGAACCGACCTTGGCATACGAGGAAGCATCAACTGGACGCCAAATTACTGGGGAGGCAACGGTTGGGTTCCCGTACTTCACATCCACTGTGGCCGGCAGAGTAGGCGCAGTACCGGTGGCGGTGGTCACGCTCTTCGGCGCAGTGATTGCCGGCGATTCGCTGGAGTCGGAGCCGACTTCCCATTCAGCAACGGCCACGGAGGCATAGCCGCCATCCACAGCTTGACCGGTCATGTCGAGCTTTAAGGCAGTAGTGGTCACCGCATCGAAGGTGACGGCGTTGGGGTTGGCCTTGCCTGTGGTCGTTGTATAGGCACTCGGGTTGGTGACATCCTTCCATGTGCCGTCCGCGTCCAAGTACTGAATCTTCCACGAGGCGGGCGCGCGCAGAGCGTTGGAATCCACGTCGAACCAAACCTTAGACGAGTTGACGCGCACAGTGCCATCCCATTGGTAGACCAGAGAATCGCCGGACTGCGATTGCGGGATAGAACGGTAGTTGGTCCAGTGATTCGGCGGGACCACAGCGGTTTGCAACACACGGCCGTCGTTCACCGAACCCTTCCAAGCAGGCGTTTCAGTGAACGTGGCGCTCACCTTTGCGTACGGAGCCACGTTGGTGGAGGGCTGCGTTTTCTCGGCCTTGGTTGGATGGGCGGTGGAAACCATCTGGCCGTCGGCGGTCCAATCGACTTCATCAATGCACACGGCACGGCGGAAATCGGTGCCGCCTTCCTTGTCGCCGGTGTGATAGGTCACATACCATTTGTCGCCGAACTGGAGCACCGAGGGGTGCATCGTGGTGGCCGAGCCAGAAGGCACGATTACGCCTTGGTACTTCCATGGGCCGAGCGGGCTGTCGGAAGTGGAGTACTGGATGCAAGCTTGATAGTTCGATTCCACGCAGGTGGCCGTGCCCGAACCGGGCTTACCGCCGTCGTACACGTTGTAATAGGTATCGCCCTTACGGAACACCCACGCCGCCTCGAAGAATCCCTTCGGGCCGTTCGCGTTGCTGTCCGCGTCCTTCATGGTGTGGAGGTTCGGCGTGGTGCCATCAGCCTTGGTTTCCACCTCGGTGTATGAGGTGCGGCCGGTTGTGGCGTCCTTCTTCATCTTGATGGCGAGCTGAGTGCCGAACGTACCAAAGTGCAAATATCCGGTGCCATCCTCGTCCACAAAGAATGCCGGATCGATGGTTTCAATCTGGGTTTGCGATGTGGTGAGCAGCGGCTTGCCGATGGCATCCTTCCACGGGCCGAGCGGACTCTTCGACTTGGCCACGCCGATGGCGAACGGGTCCTGTCCAGCCGCCTCAGAAGCCTTGTCCTTCACCGGCACGTAGTAGTAGAACCAATCATCGGAAGTGTCGCTCGGGGTGCCGTTATCGTCGGCTACGACTTGGCCGGCGTACGCGCCATCGCCGGTGGCCCAGCTGAACAGGTCTGCCTTGGCGATGGTCTTGTAATGTGTCCATTTGCCTTGATTCAGGCCGTCTTCATCGGTGACGTATACGCCCCAGTCCTTCATGTTGAAGGAGCCGTAGTCGGGCGAAGCCTCATCGTGACCGGTGAAGACGAAGAGTTTGCCGTCATAGCTCAGCGCGGATGCATCTGCAGAGTAGTAGTTCTGCGAAAGATCGTTCGGGGTGTCAATACCCTCGTTCTGCCCGATGGGGTTGCGCATGTAGCTGGGCAGTGCGCTATTGTCGATTTGGGTGACGGTGACATCAGGATTGTTATACGGCAGTTCGTTATACGCGTGACCGGCAACGCTGGGCGCGTTGTCAGCGGTGGCTGAATCGGCGGCCATTGCGGTCGGCGCAAGGGCAAGGCCTGACAGCAATGTCGCTGCGGCGACGAGTCCACCGGCCACCGCGCGAACCGATTGCGCGGATACATGGAAACTCATAGTGCTCCTCATTGAGTGAGTGAAAAGAGTAATGATGGGTAGAAGGAAAAGGCTAGAGCCCCCTCTGTGAGGGGGCTCACTCGGCAGAATGACTCCGTTGCGGGTCAGGCCGAGTGGCGAGCCGAACCGTGGTCGCCGGACTGGCGACGCTTCAGGATGGTCACGCCTGCGGCGGCGAACAGCACAGCGAGAATTCCGACACCGAGCACAGCCACACCCGTGTTGGTCAGGCTGCCCTTGTTGTCGTTCTGCTTGCCGTCGGTCACGCCGGGCTGCTGGGAGCCGGGCTTCTGCTCAACCTTGGTGGCCCAAAATGCCTTGTCAAGAGCATCCTGTGCGGCATCGACGTCGGCCTGCTTGGCGTCCTTGTCGTCGTACACCTTCTGAGCGGCGGCAATCTGGCTCTGCAGAGCCTGCCATGCCTTCTCGGTGTACTTCGACTTGTCAGCCTTCTTGGCCTGCTCGATGGAAGCCTTGAGAGACTCCTTCTTCACCGTTTCGACGGCGGGCTTCTCTTCCAAGGCCTTGACGGCCTTGTTCAGCGAAGCGGACGCTTCCTGGACGGCGGCCTGAGTGACCTCACCGGACTCATCGCCCTTGAGCACACCTTCCGCAGCCTCGATGGCCTTGTTCAAGGCCTCGACACTCTTATCCGTGTACTTGCCGGAAGCGGCCTCGGCCTTGGCCGTGTCGATGGCCGCCTGCAACGTGGACTTCTCCACGTCGGTGGCGAGCGCAACGAGCACCTTCTGGCCGTCCTCGAGCTTGGTCACCTGCTCGGCGACCTGTTCTGCGGTGGCGTTGGCATCGTCGTACACAGCCTGGGCAGCGTCAATGATTTGCTGGAACTCAGCCCATGAAGCGGCGGTGTAGCGGCGTGCATCGAGGCCGTTGGCTGTGTCAAGAGCCGACTTGAGCGCGGTCTTGTCGACCGGGGTAGGTTCAGGCTCGGTGCCGTCAATACCATGCACGCCCCACTCGGCCACGGCGGCCCCGAAGGTGCTGCTGCCGGTGTACGGAGTGAGCACGAGTCGCAGCGACTTGGTGGTGACCGGCTTGAAGGTCACAGCGCTCCAACCCTTGGCATCGGTATCCGCACGAGAAGCCGGCGAATTACGCACGACGGTGTAATCCTCGGTGGGCTCGACGTCCTTCCAAGAACCATCCTCGGCGAGGTACTGAATCTTCCAAGCGTCCGGGACTTCCAGACCACCCTTCGAATCGTCAGTCTCAGCGAAGTTGGCCCAGAACTGGGCGCGGCTCTGGTCAATGGTCACGGACTGACCGAAGTCGTACTGGGCGTACATGCCGTCCTTTGCCTTGCCCCAAGAACCCCAGACCTTGTCGTTGACGTTCTGATCATCCGTGGTCGGCCAAGTATCATCGACGACTACGCCGTCGTTGAGCTTGCCTTCGGCCGGTGACCAGGTCGCCTCGGAATCAGGCGAAATGGTGGTCCTGGTCGCCTTGCCTTCAATCCAACCGACCAACGGCTCAGGCTCAGGCTCCGGAGTGGAGGAACCGTTCGGGTCGGCAACCACGTGGACAGTGAGCTTGGCAGCTGCGGAAGATGAACCGTCGTCGACGGTACCAGCCACCTCGTAGTCACCAACCTTGGTCAGGTCGATGGCCTTGATGTCGGCATCCTTCCACGTGACCTTGCGGTCGTCGTTGTATCCGTTCGGGAACTTCACCGGAACCGTGGCGGGCAGGTCGATGGACTTGGCGTTCTGGTAGACGGTCTGCTCAACCGGCTGCGCATTACCCACGGTCTGCGATGCGGTATCGGAACGAGCCGCGATGTGTGCAACCGTACCGTTCAGCGCACCGGCGACGGTGCCCTTGACATCGAATACGGCATCGGCGGCCAGCTGAGCGTCGGTCACCTTACCCCACGTGACGGCGAGGTCACGGCGAGAACCGTCGGTGTATACGGCGCTCACGGTGGATGGCAGCTTCAGATCATCAGCCTTGGAACCGGTCTGCACCAGTCGGTTGACTTCGTCCACGCTCACCGGCTCGATGGCGTACGCCTCGAACTCGGAAGCACCCACGATGGCGCCCTCCGGGAAGACCACGCGCAGCTTGTCGGTTTCGACGGCGTCGGCGAACTTCACTTCGTTGCCTTCGTTCCGGTTGACCGTGTAGGACTGGCCGTCAGCCAGTTTCACATCCTGCCAGTTACCGTCAGCGTCAGCGTACTGGAGCTTCCAAGATGAGACCATCGGCACGCCACCGCCATCGGTCCAGAAGAAGACCTTGGCCTTCTTCAGCGGCACCTTGCCGGCCCACTTCAGTTGCAGCCACGGCTCCACACCAGTGGAGTCGCCCCAGTTGTTCCAGGTCTCGTTCGGCGTGTTGGCGTATACCACCTGACCGTCGATGACCTTCTTGGCGTTGTCCTTCGGCTGGTAGCCGTTGGTGTAGCTGGCAGAGGCGCTCGACTGCGGGGCTACGTTCACGGTACCGTCAGAGGGGATGCCGTGAACGGTGATTTCCTTGGAGCCTTCCTTCTCGCCATCGGAAGCGGTGAGCTTCAGGACGTAGTCACCCTCCTTGTTGAAGGTGACGGTGGTGCTGGCAGCGGAGGCGTCCACGAACTTCGCAGTACCGCCTTCCGGACCGGAGACCTGGGACCATGTGGTGGTGACGTCGCCTTCTGCGGGCAGACCGTCATCCTTCACCGTACCGACGAGCTTGGCACCAGATGAGGTGCTGGAAGACACGTAAGCATCCACCTGCGGAGTCTGGTTCTCGGAAGTGCCGTCAGCCTTGATACCGGTGTTGTAGGCTTCGATCTCCTTGACACCGACGGCCATGCCGGCCTGCGGCGTGAAGGTGACGCGGATGGTCGTGGTCTCCACCGGAGTGAACTGGATACGGTTGTAGTTCGCGCCCGCGTAGTTCGGGGTGCGCACCTGATCCGCAATCGGGGCCCATGTGCCGTCATCCTTCTGGTACTCCAACTTGTAGTTGGCGGGCTCGGCATAGCCGGAGATGGTCTGGCTGGACGAGCTCTGGTAGAAGTACAAGCGGATGTCGTCGATCTTCTGCTTGCCGTCCTTGAACTTGATATTGAGCGTGTCGGTCTTGTTCTCAGAGCCCTTGGTACCCCAGAACGATTCCATCACGGTCTTGCCGTCCACCGCGTTCTTGGCCGGGTAGTTGGTGTCCTTCTCGGCGTAGGTGGTACCGGTCACGTCCGCGTCCTTGGCCACGTTCGTGGTGGACTTGGAGGCGGAGTCGACGTTGGTGCCGGACTTGGCGAACAGGTCGGTCACGCGCTGATCGGCATTGAAGGTAACCTGATTGGCGGCCTTCACGTTCTTGACGGCTTCGGCGCCGACGGTAACCTGGGCACTGGAATCGTCCTTGACCTCGACCGTTCCCGCAGCCGGGTCATAGATGAGGTGCGCCAGCTTGCCGGAGGTGAAGGCGAGCTTGCCGCCCACGTACAGGCTGTAGCCAGCAGGACCACCGTAGTGGCTGCCGTCCTTGTCCCATACGATGGAGACATTCTGATCGTGGTAGCGCAGGTTGTTTACCGTGAAGTAGTTCCAACCGGGGATTTCGATCGGGTTTAGCTCAATCTTGTTGTCCTCGCGCGGCACCATACCGGCTACGTCCTCGACCATCGTCCAGTTCGTGGTGCCGAGCTGGGTGTGGTGGATCCAGGAGCGGTAGGTGATCTTGCCGCCGTTCTGTGCGGCGTCAAGGTTCTTGTCGAGGTTGTTGATCACGCCGTCACCGTTCACATCGCCGACGTTGTTGTTGTCCTCGTTCCAGAACTCGTTCTGATCAGGGTAGTTGTTATCGCCGCCCTGGTAGTGCGCGAACGCCACCCAGTACAGCAGCTTCTTGAACTGCTCATTGGTGATGTAGCCATTCTTGGCTGCATCGTAGTTGCGAATACCGGCCGAGTAGACCTGCAGCAGCGGCTGTGCGTTGATAATGGAGAAGTTGTTGGAACCGGGGAAGTTCAGCGCCGCCTTGTCCGCCTGGTTGGCGGTGAAGAACGGGAAGATCGGGAACTCGTTGGAATCCTCGAACAGGCGCAGAGCCTTGTTGTAATCTTCGTTGCCGGTAGGCATCAGGCCTTCGGAGTACGGGTAGTAGTTATTGATCTCCTTGTACTTGGCGAAAGCACCGTCGTTCAGCCACCTGTGCTTGAGCAGGTTGTCGGACTTGTCCCACAGTTCAGTGGTGACTTCTTTCTGGATCTTGTCGGCGATGGCCTGCATCTTCTCGGCGTTGGCGGTATCGCCAGCAGCCTTATATGCCTGAGCAGCCGCGTTAGCGTTGGCCCACATATTGGCGGAACCATCGGCGCGATCCATGCGCTGGCCGGAGCGACCCGGCTCAGAGAAGGAAACGGCGTCGGCATCGTTACCGGTCATCGACCACCAGGACCAGTCAATCAAGCTGTTGTCATTGTTGTTCTGGTTGTCGTTGTTGTCCGGCTCGCTCTTGGAAGCGAGTAGACCTTGCACGTCCTCGGCACCCTGGTCGGCCAGCTTCTCGGCCACGGTGGACGGACCGCCGTGCACCTTGTAGGAGTCCCAGCCGGCGCGCGTGATGTACTGCGTGTAGCTATGGTTCCAGTTGGCCGGGTCGCCCGGATTGTCGTGGTAGTAGTAATAGCCCGCCTTGCTCTTCTTGGCGGTATCGCCGGCGGAAAGCCAGGTGCCGTAGGAGTACTCGGGGTTGCGGAACCACTTGGTGTCCATCATGAACATGCCGGAGGTGAGCACGATCTGGTTGTTGTAGCCGAGCACACCCTCGATGGAGGTCGGGTACTGGAAGGTGTTGCCAGGCATGTTGGCGTCGAGCATGTTGAAACGGCTCAGCCACCAGCGGTAGACCACGGTCTTATCGATATTGTCTTCCGGAGTGTCCACGTAGGGAGCGTTATCGACCCACCACTTGTTGTAGGTGGTCACGGAATCCTTGTAGGAGGCGGCAGCATCCTTAAGGTCGCCGGTGTAACGGGCCTCATATTCCTTGGTGGAGTCAGGCAGTTCGTTGGCGATCAGGCCGAGCTGAATCTTGACGGTCTGCGGTTCGTTGGCCTTGAGGCTCAACGTGCTGGTGAGTTTGCCACCGCTGACGATCCAGTTGGAACCGTCCTGGTTGTTGGCGGAGAAGCGCGGATAGATGGTCGTCAGGTTGTTCTTGACGTTCACGCGGCCAGTAAGTTCGGTGGCACCATCAGCACCCTCGGCGGCGAACGGCGAGGCCGTGGTCAGTGTGACATCGCGGTCCTGCGTGCTTTCCACGGTGAGGTTCGCAACCATCACGTTGTTGTAGGTGATGTACTTGACTTCCTTGATCTTGAGGCTCTTGCCACCGGTCTGGAACAGGGAGGTGAAGTAGCTCGGTGTCTGCTTGCGCTGGGAGGCGTCTTCGTTAAGGGTCTGGTTTGCACCGTCAGCGTTTACGGTAACGGTAAAGCCATCCCTGTTGGTCTCATCCCAGTAGGCGGTGTTACCCACAAAACCGAGCCGATTAGGCGTGTGCGTGTACATGTAGGCGGCGCGACCACGGGTGAACAGGTAGTTGTTGCCGTCGGAGCCTTCATACGAGTAAGCACCCTTGTCGTTCGTGCCTTTACCAGTTGGCTGTGCACCAGTACGGGTGAGAATCTTATCGATCCAGAAGTCATGGTCGGTGTCGGTGCCGGCCAGGTTCTTCACGTCGTTATCGAATGTCTCCTGCAGATAGCTGGCGGCAGGGTTATATGTGGTGTTGTTCGCCGCCGTCTTCATCGGATCATCAGATCCCTTGAACGACGGATATGCCACATCCGCATTCTTGATGACGGGCGTATCGGCTGCCTGCGCGGTGACTGCACCGCCGGTGGCCAGTGTGGCGACCGCTGCAACCGCGCCGATTGACGCAAGCCACCGCTTTCGTGTTGATTGATGCATTCCTGCTTGGACCTCTCCGCCCCGGTCTTTCGCGTCTTCGCTCAGGCTACGTCGCGTCTATGCGACCAGGACTTCTTCTGTGGATGCTGGGCCGCAGAGCCCGTTCTCCATCAGTTTCCTTTATTGGTTATTGGGTTCACCGGAATGAGTGTCTTCAGTGAATCTGGTGTGATATCCGCCATGGATATCCCGGTTGGAGCAATTCACCGAAGCTGATTCCACATCATAACCGAGCGAATACGGTTTCACAACTTTCCCTCAGTGATATCAACCATCTTATACAACAAAAACCCGGTAATTTCTCAGCTTTCGCATTTATTTTCGCATTAGAGCATTGCTGCGTTTCGCCGTGTCGCAGTACCTACGGCGCAACGATTCAGCCTCGCTGAATCAGGAACCAACAGGCTCCCGCTGGCGGGAGCTGGCTCGCAAAGCGAGACTGAGGGTGGCTTACACGGTACCGCTTATGACCGCCCTCAGTCGACTCCGCCGACAGCTCTCACAGCAGGAGCATATAATTAAAAAATAATCTCCTGCACGGGTATTACCCCGCACAGGAGACCTCATTCCCCGGATGTGTTTTCGGCTCCAATCGATACTGACATCCGGCCTATGCCGTCATCGACTTATTACAGACGATGGCGGCATAAGTATTTTTTTGCCGGCCAGTTGCGCGCAGGCCGGCATATCGCCGATATTTATCGACGCTGGAAGACACGCATCTCGCCTATCTCGCGGTTGGCCCACGAGTAGTACGGCACCAAGCGCAGCGTCGCGGGTTCGCCCGCACGCGGTTCGTCGGCATCCACGTACAGCGGCGCGTCATCCTCGTCGGCGTGCTCGCGCACTGCCGGCAAATCAACGGTATCGACTCCACCCAGCAAGTCGGCCTGGAAAGCCACAGCGGCATCCGCACCGGTGACGCCATCGGCCAGACGATAGTTCCACAAATCACCGGGATTATCGACCTGTTCGGCGCAGTAGACCAGCGGTCCGCGCATCACGGCCACCTGACCGGCATCGGAGCGCACGCGGGAGTTGGCGCGCACGAACTTCACGGACATGTCGAGCTCGAGCGCAATCTCCAACGTATCGCCGGCGTTGACCACAAGGTATACGAAGCCGTCTTCCAGCGAGCCCACTGCGGGCTTGCCGTTCACGGTCAGCGTGTAGGAGCCCCGCGACCAGCCGGGGATGCGCAGTCCGAAACGGACCGAGCTGTCAGTGGCGCTGGCGGGCAGGCTCACCGTGTATTCCACATGGCCATCCCACGGGAAGTTCGAACGCTGCTCGACCGTCAGGCCGGAAGCGAATTCGGCTGTGTTGGCGATGAACTGGTGGCTCAGCACGGTCTTGCCGCCGTCGCGCTCGGTGTAGATGTAGCGGTCCACGGAGGCGATGAGTCGGGCGATGTTGGCCGGGCAGCAGGCGCAGCCGAACCAGTCGACGCGGTGGGAGAGCACGTGGTGGCGGTCCGGGTTATCCAGTCCGTCAGGCGTGGTCTCCAGTGCATTGACGTAGTAGTACTGCTTGCCGTCGAGCGAGATGCCGGCAATGGAACCGTTGAACAGTTCCTTCTCCAGCACGTCGGCGTATTCGCCCTTGGGCTCGAGGTCGAGCATCTGCTGGGCGAACATGCTCATAGCCACGGAAGCACAGGTCTCACCGTACATCGTGTCGTTCGGCAGATCATAGTCGTAGGTGAACGACTCGCCCACGTGGGTGGAACCAATCGCGCCGGTGACATACATACGACGGGTGACGATGTTCTTCCAGAAACGCTTGGCGGTGTCGATCAGCCCCTGATCGCCGAGTAGTCGGCCCACGTGAGCCACGCCGGTGCACAGGTAACCGACGCGCACGGCGTGGCCGTCCGCGGTCTGCTGGTCGCGTACGGGCTCGGCAGCCTGGAAGTAGGTGGGCTTGTAGAAGCCGAGATCATGGAAGATGTTGTCGCCGTTCATCGCCTTGAGCTGCTTGGCGTAGAACTGCGGATCCTGACCGCGCACGTCGATGAGATACTGGGAAAGCGTCAGATAACGCTTCTCACCGGTCTCTTCATACAGCTTGGCGAGGGCGAGCTCGATCTCAGGATGACCATCGGCGCCGTGGATCTTGCCTTCTTCGGGACCGAAGTTGGCATCCAGGCAGTCGGCCATCTTCTTGGCGACTTCAAGGGCCTGCTCGTTGCCGGTCACCTGATGGTAGGCGACGGCGGCTTCGATGTAGTGACCCATCACATACATCTCGTGGCTTTGCTGAATCAGGCTGAAGCGCGGGCGGTCGGCCCATACGCCGGACTTGATCTGGTACGGGGTGTCCAAGTAGCCGTCCGGCTGCTGAGCGCGGGCGATGAGATCGACCGTGCGATCGCACAGCGCCTTGAGTTCGGGATCCGGATGGTAGGCCAGCGCATAAGCGGCTTCCTCAAGCCACTTGTAGACGTCGGAATCCTGGAACACCATGCCGTGGAATTCGTCGTCCAATTCGCCGGCGGCAACCTTCAGATTGGCGACCGCGTGGCTTTTGCTGTCAGCCAGCTGGTTACCGGCCGGGTCGTCGGGCACTGTGGTGTCGATTTCGTCGTTCATCACGCCCCACTGGTAGGGGATGACGGATTCGACAATCTGGTCGCGACGCCGCTTCCAGAACGGGGAAGTGATTGTAACGTTCATGATCAGCCCTTCACGGCTCCGGCCATAAAGCCCTTGACGTAGTACTTCTGGAATGCGAGGAACAGGATGGCGCAGGGAATCAGCAGGATCACGACGCCGGCCTCGGTGGCACCGTAATCGATGACGCCCATGGTCTGCTGACGCATGTTCACCATCGCCAGCGGAAGGGTGGACTTGGACGAAGAGCTCAAGTACAGCGGAATCATGAAGTTGTTCCATGCTTCAAGGAAGGCGAGCAGGCCGACCGTAACCATCGAAGGCTTGACCACAGGCACCAGGATCTTGAACAAGGCCTGGAGGCTGTTGCAGCCGTCGACCATGGCGGCCTCCTCCATGTCCTTGGGGATCGCGTCGAACGCGTTGCGCATGATGAACGTGCTCATAGGCAGCTGGAACAGGGTGATGACCAGGCCCACGCCCAGCAGGCTGTCGTTCAGGCCGATCTGCTTGTACCAGACCATCAGCGGGATCAGCAGCGAGGCGTACGGTACCATCAGGATCGACAGGGTGACCATGAAGCCGAGGTTGCGGCCCGGGTAGTCGAAGCGGGAGAACGAGTAGCCGGCCAGCGTACAGACGACCACGGAGAACACGACCGCGACCAGAGTCACGATTATCGAGTTGAACAGGTACTTGGGCAGACCTTCCTGATAACCGAACAGGGTCAGGTAGTTGGCCACGCCCCAGCCCTTGGACTGGGCCGAACCGGCCTGCGGGCTGAACGAGCAGATGATGACCCAGACCAGCGGGCTGATGAAGATGATGGCGAGCAGAGCCTCAAGGATCCGGGCGATGACGCGCTTCCACAATGGGGTAGTCATAATGTGTTACCTCCCCTTTCTCACTTGGTGTTGTCGCGCATGCCGCGCATCTGGATGGAGTTGATGATGACCAGGGCCACCAGCACGATCAGCGAGAGCGCCGCGGCCATACCCAGATCCTTCTTGGAATCGAAGGCGAAGTTGTAGATGAGCTGCACCACGGTCATGGTGGAGTTGTTCGGACCACCCTTGGTCAGAATGAAGAACTGATCGAAGGCGAGGATCGAGCCGGTCACGCAGTAGACCAGGCACATCACGATGGTCGGCTTCATCAGCGGCAGGGTGATCGAGCGGAAGATACGCCAGGAACCGGCACCGTCCATGCGGGCCGCCTCGTACAGATCACCGGGGATGGCCTGCAGACCGATCATCATCAGCAGCATGTAGTAGCCCGAGAATCGCCAGACAATCACGATAATCGTGGCCCACAGGGCCGACTGGCCAGTGGCCAGCACCGAACCGCCCTCCTGCATCAGGCCCAACGAGCTCAGAATCTTGGTGACAGGGCCCACCTGCGGGGAATACAGTGCGTAGAACAGCAGGGACGCGGACGCCAGGCCCGTCGCGGACGGCAGCAGGAAGCAGGTACGCAGCACGTTGTTCCACTTCGAGCTCTCCTGCACGATCATGGCCATGCCCAGGCCCAGGACCAGCAGGAAGACCGTGACGATCACGGTGTACTCCAACGTGAACCAGATCGAGGGCCAGAACAATTTGTTCTCGAACACCTTGACGAAGTTGTCCGGGAAGTTCACGCCGCGGTTGCCACCCAGCAGGCTCCAACGAGAGCAGGCCATGACGACCAGTAGAACAATCGGCACGAAGAACAGGACGATAATCATCAGCCAGTCCGGAAGTGCGTACAGCAGACCTCGCCTGGTCTGCGCCGCCTTCGCCTTGGACTTATGCACGGGCACAGCCCCGGCGCTCTTGGAAACACTCGACATGTTTCTCTCTCCTTTGGGAAATTACTGTGAAATGGTAATCACGGAATCCGAATGCAATCCGATGTCAGGGCTTCGAGGAAGGAGGACTCCGAAGCCCCGCCAACACACCGCATTCATAAGGTATGTAGTGATGAAGGAAGAGAAGGAATGAAGAAGAAGATAGAAGTTCGATTATGTGGTTGAGCCGGCTCCTGCCCTCACAAGGGAGGGACCGGCTCAATCTGTTCAGTTATTATTCAGTTATTGCTGTGATTTGATGAGTGATGGTGAGGAGCATCACCACCGAATCACTGGGCAGACAGGACGTCGGTGACGGCCTTGTTGTCGGCCTTGAGGTCACCGGAACCCCACACGGCGTTCTGCACGAGCAGCTGCCACGGGGAGCCAGCGGCGTTGAAGGCTTCGTTGAAGGCCGGGGACTTCGGGGTCTGGCCGTTGCCGTCGATAATCACGGAGTTGATGGTCTGGATGCGTGGGTCAGCGTCTTTGTAAGCGGTCTTCAGGGTCTGGATGTTGGAGGCGGTGTCGCCTTGGTCAGCGAAGACTTCCTTCTGAGCGTCAGACTGCATCAGCCAGTAGAGGAAGTTCCAGGCCTGAGCAACGTGCTTGGAGTCCTTGGAGATACCCATGGCATCGCCGCCGAGGAACGTGGAGGTCTTGCCTTCCTTGGTGCCCGGGATCGGAGCGACGCCGACCTCGAAGCCGCCGTCCTTCTCAGCATCGAACAGAGCAGTGGTGGAGGTGTTCGGGTAAGGCATAACGCCGATCTTGCCGTTCGCGAACGGAGCGGTCCAGGTGGCGCCGGTCTCTTCCTTGGAGCCTGCACCCAGGCCGTTGGTGGTGTTGGCCAGCTCCTTGTAAGCGTCCAAGACGCCCTTCATGGAGTCGTTGTCCAGGGTGGCCTCGGAGCCATCCTTGTTCATAACGGATTCGCCGTCAGCCCACACGGACGGGAAGAGGTCGAAGACCAGAGCACCACCGGACTGACCGGCGAGGTAGGAGCCTGCGACGCCATCCTTGTTGAGGGCGGCGACCTTCTTGGCCTGCTCGACGAACTGGTCGATGCTCTTCGGACCCTGCTCCGGGTCCAGACCGGCTTCCTTGTACAGGTTCTTGTTCCAGACCATCACGGAAACGTCAGTGATGAACGGCAGGGTGTACTCGGCGCCATCAACAGTACCGGCTTCGATGTGGCCCTGCTGCAGGTCGGCCTTGTTGTCCAGGCCATCGATTTGCTTGGTGATGTCGGTGAAGATGCCCTCGGAAGCCCAGTACGGAATACGGACCACGTCGCCGGCGAGGATGTCAGGCAGGGAGTCGGTCTGCGAAGCGCCGCCGACCTTGCCTTCCATATCGTCGTTCGGGATGATCTCGAGCTTGACCTGGTTCTTGTGGCTCTTGTTGTAAGCCTCGACCACGTTCTTGGCCTGACGCTCCAGAGGGGAACGGGTCCACAGGGTGATCTCGGTACCATCGTCGGTGCCCTTGGCCGGGATACCTTCGGCGGTGGCAGTGCCACCATTGCCGGAGCCACCACAGGCGGCCAGCGGAACGATCAACGCGGCGGCAGCGATGCCAGCAAGAGTACGGGTCAGTTTATTGAAAGACACCATGTTCGCTTCTTTCTCTATATATCCGCTCAACTATGAGAGGCGGTGGCGGACGGTCCGCCTCCTTGGTTTCGCCCTGCTCGCTCCTTTGCCCGGAGCAGGTAACACTGCGAAAGCCTTTTCTCAATATAAACGAACATGGAAGTTTTTGCAAAAGCGCTTTCGCATTTTCGCGTTTTTTCTCACATCAAACGGGTTCGAGACTGTGATTCGACTATGAATAACGTGCTTGAATTGGCTTAATATCAATGATTATTCCGGCGTGTCGAGCAAATCAAACAAAAGCGAACATGGAAGTAACGCTTTCTTTCACTTACCTTGCACTTGAACAATTTCCCTGACTACGCCACGCCGAAAAAAAAAGATGTTTGCGAAAGTTTTCGCATTGAAGCTACAATTATTCCCAGATGCAATGGCGCGCCACACCGTATGAGGTATTTCATCGCAAAACAATGCGCTATATACTGCTGAAGAACCAAGGAATCGAGGCATGATGACCCAGCCAGCAACCGGACGGGCAGCGCGACTTGAGGATGTGGCGGCATTGGCCGGAGTCTCGACGGCCACTGCATCCAAGGCACTGCACAACAAACCCCGTATCAGCGAAGAAACCAAGCAGCGTGTACTGGATGCCGCCAAGCAACTCAACTACTCTCCCAACAAACTCGCCCAATCCCTAGCCCGCGGCACCACCGGCACTATCGGCCTGGTCACCTCCGATCTGCAGGGTCGTTTCTCCACACCGATTCTTATCGGCGCGGAGAACGAGTTGCGAGCCCAATCGACCTCAGTATTGTTGGCCAACGCTCGTGGCGACGCCGCCTTGGAACGTCAGCATGTCGAGAAACTGCTGTCCCTCAAGGTCGACGGACTGCTCATCGTGCAGTGCGAGACCAACCCCAGGCCCACGCTTGGCCATGACTGGGGCGTGCCACTGGTCTACGTCTACGGCCCCTCCACCGACCCCAAAGACTGCTCGGTCACTTGCGACAACGTGGACGCCGGCCGCATGGCCATCAACCATCTCATCTCGTGTGGCCGCCGGCACATCGCCATTATCGGCGGCGACGAAACCTATACCGCTGCCACCGACCGCACCAAGGGAGCTCTCGAGGCGCTCTCCGAATTAGGTATTGAACCCGCCGGCCCAATTCGTTACGGCAAATGGGACGAAGGCTGGGGCCGCGCCGCCACCCGCCTGCTGCTCGACCAAGGGGTCAAGTTCGATGCAGTGGTCTGCCAGAACGATCAGTTGGCCCGCGGCTGCATTGACGTGCTCAAGCAGCAGGGACTGCGCATCCCGGATGACGTCGCCGTCATCGGCCACGATAACTGGTCGGTACTGACCTCCAGCTCGAGGCCCGCACTGACGTCGATCGACAACGAAACCGAAACCATCGGACGGCGTGCGGCACGATACTTGGTCGATGCCATCGACGGCAACCCGCATCACGGTGTCGACTACGTACCCTGCCACCTTATCCAGCGCGAATCCACCCTCCCGCTGGACTGATATCAATCGATGCCCTACCGCTTCTTGGTTTTGCGCCCCTTTAAGTAGATGTCGATGACGATCCATACGCCGAGGGCGAAGGCCACGACGTAGCCCATGAAGCCGATGACCGGAATGCCGAAGATAATCGGCTTCATGCCGGCGTAGTAGACAATCGACGAGCCAACGAACAAACCGACCACAATCAGGGCCATCGTCAGACGATTCACCATATCCGAAAGCAGCTGGAACGGCTCTTCAGAGCCGACCAGTTCCATGTTGACGCGCAACTGACCACGGGTCAGCATACGGGCCACGGTCTTGAGTTCGGTCATGGTGCCGAGCGTGGCATGCAAAGCCTGATGTCCCTCAACGCCCAGCGACTTGATCTCGTCTTTGGTGGCGTTCTTCAGCGATTTCGACGTGGCGATATGGTCGGAAATGATTTCGATCATATTCACATCAGGAATGAACTCGTCCAGCAAGCCTTCGAGCGTAACCAACGCGCGGCCGACGGTGGTCACCGTACTGGGCACCTCGATGTTGTGGCGGCCGGCCATCTGCGTCAGTGCGGTCAGGAAGGCGGCAATGTCCAGTTCGGCCAGATCCACAGTGCCGAATTCCTTGACGATCACGTCCAGATCAGCCAGCAGTGCTGGGTAGTCCTCCGGATCGGCCTCGGTGCCGGCAAATCGCAGCAGCCCCTCGGCCAGAGCGGGCGAATCCTGTTTGGCGACGGCGAAAATCATTTCTTTGAGGACTGCACGGGTGCGCTGGTCGAGCCGACCGGTCATACCGAGGTCGATAAGTACGATCTGGCCGCCCCGGATGATGATATTGCCGGGATGTGGGTCAGCGTGGAAGAAGCCGTCGTCGAGAATCTGCGTGGCGTAATTGTCGACGAGCTTGGTGCCGATCTCCTTCAAGTCATAACCAGCATCGACGAGCCGGCCCGGGTGGGAGACGGAGATGCCGTCGATGTACTCCATGACCACCACATGCTCGGTGCACAGTTCGGTGTACGCCGTCGGGCAGTCCATGTATTTGAATCGGGCGGCGAAACGCTTGAATTCGGCGAGGTTGCGGGCCTCGATCAGAAAGTCAGTCTCCGATTCGAAGGTGTCCCACAGCTCCTCGACCACGCCCTTCAGGTCCACGATCTGTGAGGTGCGAATCACCTTAGTGGCGGCCTTGGCTATGGAGCGCATGATGGAGACGTCCTGAGCCATGGTTTCGCGCACACCCGGGCGCTGCACTTTAATGGCCACATCTTCGCCGGTTTTCAGCGTGGCGCGATGCACTTGCGCCAGTGAAGCAGAGCCCAACGGCTTGGGATCGATATGCGCGAACACCTCGTCGGCGGGACGCCCGTATTCGGCGGCAAGCACATCCAACACCGTGGAATACGGCATCGGGTCGGCGTCGGCGCGCAGTTTGGCGAGTTCGTCGCAGAAGCTTTGCGGCAGAATCTCGGAGCGCATCGACAGAATCTGGCCCACTTTGACGAACGTGGGGCCGAGCGCCTCGAACATGAGGCGCATTTTGACCGGAGTCAGGCCGTGCAGCACGTCGAATTGCTCGACGATTCTGGTGATCTGCCCCAGTCGTTTGATCTTGCCACGGCGCGTCAGATGGTAGCGCGTGGCGAAATCGTTCCTGCGTCCGAACAGTGCCAGCGTTTCGTCGGATACGCTCGGAGTCGCCTTGGTAACGGTCTGCTTGAGCGTGTCCGACGTGTCGACGGACCGGTTCGCCGCCGCCTCACGTTCGGCTTTCGCAGGCGTCAGAATAGGGTCGACCCTGCTGGAAAGCGGGGTCGACCCTGATTCCGGCGTAGCGCGTGTGGGCTTGGTCACTCGGCCTTGCCCTCGTCAGCGGGCTTGTCGGCGGCACTGGTGTCGGCTGCGGCAGCAGCTTTGTCGCCGGCTTCGGCGGCGGCCTTCTTGGCGTCATCCACCGTCTCGCTCACCTTGCGCTTGAGCTCGGTGTTCAGCGCCTTGCCCTGCTCGACCGTAATCTCACCCTTCTTGACGAGTTCGTCGACGAGCTCGCTGCTCTTCTCGTATCCGGTGGCAAGGGCTCCGATGCCCGCCAGCAGGACCTTGCGCAGGCCATCACCCAGAAGATCAAAATCAGCCATGATACCCCTCCTTCGAGGTCCGACATGGCCTGGTGCCATGTCTCGTACCACCAAGCCTAGCGCAAACAACAGGGCAATGTACTAGACCCTCAGACTGATTTCGACTGATTTTTCGCTGATTGGTACTTACCGAGGACTCACCGAGAATTCACCGAGGACGTTCGGCGGCAGCCTTGCGCGCGTTGGTGGCTACTTGATCGAGCCGGGCGAGCTCCTTGGCTTGTTCGGGGGTCTGATCGGACGTATCGAACGTACCGTAACGACGAGTCACGGCAGTTTCGATAAGGAAATCGCTGATGGCGGGGTTTTTAGGCAGCAACGAGCCGTGCATGTAGGTGCCGATCACGTTGTGCACGCGCGCGCCCTCGGTATGGTCTTCGCCATTGTTGCCTCGGCCGTCCTGATTGACGGTGCCGAGTGGCTGAACGCCTTCGCGCAGGAAGGTCTGGCCGGAGTGGTTCTCGTAGCCAATCACATCGCCGAACTGGTCGGAATGCTCAACAAGATTGCCGATCATACGCACGTTCTGGCCCACGGTATAAGCACCGATAACGCCGATGCCGTCCAGACGGGTGCCGTCCACGGTTTCAAAGTACTCGCCGAACAGCTGGTACAGGCCGCAGATCATCAGCATCGGCGTACCGTCTGCGGCAAGCGAACGCAACAGGTCGGCGCGATGGTAGAAGTCGTCGATGATTTTCTTCTGGCCGGTGTCTTGGCCGCCGCCTCCCAGAATAAGGTCCACCTGGTCGGGCCAGTCGTCGCCTTGATTGTACTGGTGGACGACCGGTTCATAACCGTACAGTTCCAGACGGCGGCGGATAGTCAGCACGTTGCCGGAATCGCCGTAGATGTTCATGTCTTTGGGATACAGGGACACCACATCAATTGTTCTGGCCATGTCACGTTCTCCTTGTCGATGTTCTCCCGCTGACGGGAAGCGTCTTATTCCTCACCATGTCCTCCCGCAGGCGGGAGGTGGCGCGCGGGCGCTAGAGGATAGTTACTTGCCCACGCCCGCGTCCCGTACTTCGGTGATGCGGCCCAGTACGGCGCGGGTTTTGAGCATGGCGGTGTAGGTGCAGTAGATGTGCTTGCGTGTGCCGGGATTGGCGTTGACGAATGCGGTGACGGCCTGTTCGAGGTCGGTGTTCGTATCGGCGACTGGCACTTGGTCATACCCCAGGCGCAATGCCATGTCCCAGGCACGCACGCCGGAGACCATGGCGACACCGGACGCGCGCAGGGAAGTGAAGTCCACGTCCCACAGCCAGCTCATGTCGCGGCCGTCGGCATATTCGTCGTTGATGGCGATCATGGTGTCCGCGTTGGCCGGGTCGAAGCTGGCGAGCGAGAGGCGGAAGCCCATCGGGTTCTTGACCAGCAGCAGTTCGACCGGGGAACCGTTGACGTCGATGACCTCGCCACGGCCGAAAGCCGGCGTGACGCGGGAAACGGCGGCGATAAGCTCGTCGGCGGACACGGCGCAGGCGTTGGCTGCGGCGGTGGCCTTGGATGCGGCGGCATTGTCTTGCATCACCGCACGTACCACAGCGAGCGCGGCGGCCGCGTTGTACAGGTTGTAGACGCCTTCAAGCTTGACGTCGGTGGCGTAGCCCTGACCGTCCATCTGGAAGGTGGCCTTGTGGTCGCCCACGGCGGTAAGTGTCACGTCGGCGGGAAGTTCTGCCGTGCCTGTGGAAGCTCCTCTCAGTTCGCTTCGCGGACTGAGGGGAGTTCTGGCTGAGGGGAGCGGCCCGGCCACACCTTCCACCGACACGGTCGTGGCCATGTCGTCATCGGACGGGAAATAGTGGCGCAAATCGTCGGCGAGGCCGAAGTATCGCACGGTGGTGCCAGCCGGGGCCTTCGCGGCGAGCGCGGCGATACGCGGGTCCTCGCGGTTCAGTACCACAGTGCCGGTAGTCGCCGCAGCCACATGGCTGAGCAGTTTGGCCGTGGTGTCGATTTCACCGAATCGGTCAAGCTGATCGCGCATCACGTTCAGCAGCAATGCATAACGGGGCTTGACCTGCTTGACGAAGTGGACGGCGTACGCCTCATCGAGCTCGAGCACGGCGATGTCCGCGTCCAATTTGCCGCCGAGCGTGACTTCGGTAAGCAGTGCGGAGACCACGCCGCGCACGAAGTTCGAGCCGGTCGGATTGGTGAACACCTTCAGCCCCAGATCGGAGAGCATCGAGGCGACCATGCGGGTGGTGGTGGTCTTGCCGTTCGTGCCGGACACCAATACCACGCCAAGCGGCAACTGCCCGAGCGTACGGGTCAGGAAGCCGGGGTCAATCTTTTCTACGACTTTGCCGGGCAAAGCCGAACCGCCATGTTTGGTGACGCGGGATGCAAACCGCACGAAGCGGCCTGCGGCCACGGTGGCGAACGCATACCACGGTTTGCAGGTCTGCACCACGGACGATTGGTCTTGCGAAACATCGCGTGAAACGTTGCTTGCCATCATCACACCCCCTGATTGGCGTTGTAGTCCTGCGGCATGTCTTTGAATTTGGACGTGGCACCGAGGAAGGCGAGGTGGAAGGTTTCGGTCGGGCCGTTACGGTGCTTGGCCATGATGATATCGGCCTCGCCAGGGCGGTCTTCCTTGTCGTAGAAGTCAGGGCGGTGGACCAGGAACACCACGTCGGCGTCCTGTTCGATTGAGCCGGATTCACGCAGGTCGGAGAGCTGCGGCTTCTTGTCGTTACGCATTTCCGGGCCACGGTTCAGCTGGGAAAGGGCCACGACCGGCACTTCGAGTTCCTTGGCCAAGAGCTTCAGGGCACGGGAGAATTCGGACACCTCTTGCTGGCGGGATTCCACGGCCTTGCCCGAGGTCATCAGCTGCAGGTAGTCGATGACTACGAGTTTCAGATCGTTGGTCTGCTTCAGACGACGGCATTTCGCACGGATCTCCATGAGGCTCATGTTCGGGCTGTCGTCAATGAACAGTGGCGCGTTCTGCATCTTGGTCCAGAACTGGTTCAGGGTGTTCCAGCGTTCGGGGGTGATGTCGTCGGCGCGGCGCAGGGCGGCCATCGGAATATTGGTTTCGGCGGAGATAATACGCTGAGCGAGCTCCACCTTGCTCATCTCCAAGCTGAAGACCACGGAAGTCATGTTGTGGTGCAACGCGGCGGCGCGGGCGAAGTCGATGCCGAGCGTGGACTTACCCATGGCCGGACGTCCTGCGACGACGACCATCTGTCCGGGCTGCAGGCCCTGGGTCACGTCGTCGATGTCGCGGAAGCCGGTCGGCACGCCCTTGTTGACGAGGCCTTGCTGCAGTTTGTCCAGCTGGTCGAGCGCGTCGTGGACCACCGGGCCGATGGCGGCATAGTCCTGACGCACCTTGCCCATCGACATCTCGTAGATCTCGGACTGGGCGAGGTTAACCACATCCTCAGCCTGCGATCCCTCGGCGGAATAACCGAGCTGGGCGATTTTGGTGCCGGCGGCGATCACATTGCGCAAAATGGCCCGCTGATGGACGATCTCCGCATAGTACATGGCATTAGCGGCGGTCGGTACGGATGCGACAAGGCTGTGCAGATAGTCCGCGCCGCCGACCTTGTCGAGGTTGCCATCCGCCAACAGCTGGTTGGCCACGAGCACCACGTCCACCGGCTGACTGGCGGAAAACAGATCGATGATCGCGTTATAGATCGTCTGATGCTTGGGCTGGTAGAAATCGGTGACGTCAATGGTCTGCGAGACCTCGCCGATGGCATCCTTACTCATCAGCATGCCGCCGAGCACGGCCATTTCCGCGTCGTCATCATGCGGGGGCACGCGGTCGAAAATCGGGTCGCCGGCCGCCGCCGACGTCTGCGTGCCGCCCCGGCCCGCGCGGTCGCCACGATCGCCACGATCCAGGCCACCGCCGAACCCATTCTGATACGAGTGTTCACTTCCTTCTGGCATAGCCTCCAAGTATAGGATGTGGCGTGGCAGGTGAACGATATCGTATGGAAACGAAACGGTTGCCCGCATCGGTTCATTCCTTATTCACCTATGAGTCAGCGCCGCGACACGCAGAAAGCAAAATGTGGATAGAAAAATAAGTTATCCACATTTTGGGGATAATTCTGGGGATAATCCACTAAGTTATCCACATACTGGGGATAACTTGGTGGATAGTCTGGGGATAACATTCCGCGCCCACAACAGGTGCTTGCGCAACGCAGTCAGGCGTGATATGCGTGTGAGCGTGCCCATAGACTCTTCCGACGCCAAAGCCACCAGTTCCGGCGATACTACACGCCGCGATGGCTTCGGCACCCCGCATGCCGGCGCAAACACAAACGTCAGCAACGGCCCGACCGACGCCCGCTCCACCAACCGCCGGATCATGACGCTGGCCCTGCCGACCTTCGGCCAGCTCATCGCCGAACCGACCTTCATCCTTATCGACACAGCCATCGTCGGCCATATCGGGGATGCGGCGTTGGCCGGCCTGTCAATCGGCTCCACCATCATCCTCACGGCAGTCGGACTATGCATATTCCTGGCCTACTCGACCACTGCGCAGGTGGCACATCTGCTGGGAGCGGGTCGTCGTCGCGAGGGACTGCAGGCAGGCATTGATGGCCTGTGGCTGGCCTTGAGCATCGGCACCGTACTGGGATTGGGATTGTTCGCGGCTGCCGAGCCATTATGCCGGGCACTGGGCGGTCAGGGCGAAGTATTGGAACAAGCCGTGACCTATACGCGCGCAATCGTGCTGGGTGCGCCAGGCATGCTGATGGTATATGCGGCGAACGGCATTTTCCGAGGATTGCAGAAGGTTCGTATCACGCTGATCGCTGCGGTGGGCGGCGCGGTGGTGAACACGGTGCTTGATGTGTTGTTCGTTATTGTGCTGAATTGGGGCATTGCCGGCTCCGGAGTGGCGACGCTGGTAGCTCAGTGGTTCATGGGGCTGTTCCTGGTAATCCCCGCCATTCTGTGGTCCCGGGCGGATGGTGCGAGTCTGCGGCCTCGTTTGGCCGGTATTGCGGCAGCCGGGGGCGACGGACTGCCATTGTTCATTCGCACATTGGCGATTCGTGCGGCCATGGTGACTACGGTCGCCTGTGCCGCGCGCATGGGTACTGCCGTGTTGGCCGGGTTTCAGGCCGTGAACTCCTCTTGGAATTTTGCGATGAACATGCTGGATTCCGTGGGCATCGCCGGCCAGACGCTGGTGGCCACAGCGCTGGGCGCTGGCAGCGTGCAGCAGGCGCGGCGGCTGACGCGGGCGACCGGGCGTGCGGGACTGGTCACCGGCGCGGTAATCGGCACGGCTTTTGCGGTAGTCGGCCTGTTCGCCGGGCACTTCTTCTCCCCTACGCCACATATTCAGACGCTGATCGCCGTGGGCATGGTGACGATGGGCATCTTCTTCCCACTGCAAGGCTGGATGATGGCAATCGACGGCATTCTTATCGGCGCGCGCGACTACCGCTATCTGGCCGTCACATGCACGCTGACCGCCGTGGTGTATGTGACGCTCATACTCATACTGGCCAATATGGTGACGCCGGCGCTGACGAGTGACCTGATGCGTACCGCCGTACTCTGGGCCGCGTTCAACGTGGTGCTCATGGGTGGGCGCGGTCTGTCCAACGGGCTGCGCGTGCGCTCGGACGCATGGATGAGGTAGGTATCGGCCGCGCGAAGCGCTGGGCGATTCCGTTTACATAGCGGCGCGGGCGGCGGAATACATGCCGCGGACGATTTGTTCGCGCCACTTGGACCAGCCGTATTGCTTGGTGATGGTCTCACCGGCGGTGGCACCGAGCGAGGAGCCGTCGGCCCGGGTCAGGTCGAACAGCATATCCAGCAGCATCTTGTCGTGGTGCAAGCGGTCGGCCAACTCCTCCGCCACGGCCGGATCATAGGGGTCCTTACCCGTGGCAAATTCGGATAGCGTCAAATGCTCACGCACCAGCACGGTAGCCCAGTCGACGATGTCCGGCGCGTAGCCCATACGCTTGAGAATCACCGGCACATGGCGGGCACCCTCGGCGGCGTGATCGGCCACGAACGCGCGCTTGCCGATGTCGTGGGTGATACCGGCCAACAGCAATGCCTTGAAATGATCGTCATCGTACCGTCCACCGGACGGTGTCTCACGACCCAGACGCGACGTGACCTCCACCATATGCCGATCGATGGTGTACCGGTGGGCGGCCGAGGCGGACGGACGGTTGCGGACGCCGAGCCATTCCGGCATCCATCGACCCGGAATGTCCACGAAATCGATGCTCTCCCACACTTCCATAAGATTCGATCCGCACGCAAGCAGACGGATAAACAGCTCGCGCGATTCGTCATCCCACTGGTTGTCGTGAATCGGGCAGCGCTTCAGATTAACCAAGGTAGACGGGTTGATGGGAAGACCGAATTCGCCGGCCGCCACGGCCATACGCAACGCCAGCTTGGCATCCTTGGCAGGCTCGGCACCGGGCGCCAACACCAATTCGCCTTCGTGCTTGGCCACGCCGGGAGCCACCACGTCGAATTGCGGGGCTTCGCGCTTGCCACCAGAGCGCTGAGAGAACATCTGGAAGAACGCGAATCGCGGCTTTTCGTGGGTCAGCGAATGTTCGGCGCGGGAAGCGGTGGAATCAAGCGAGAAGGAGATGCGCCGACCGATACGGGCAAGCAGTGTCTGCAGATCGTCGATCGAGTAGGCGGCACGCTCGTTTTCGGGCCAAGTCGGATCGGCAAGGCCAAGCATGGCAGCCACTTTGGCCTGATAGGGCGTCAGCATCAGGCTGGTATCCTTGCCGGACACCAGATGGATGCAGTCGCGTACGTCGAGCAGACGTTCCACAGCTTCGTCGTAAATGCCGTGCGGGCGGTCGGCCAGCCATGAGGCGGCGAGCGCGGAGACGAGCACCGAATCGCGCACCCCCCCACGGGCCTCTTTGATGTCGGGCTGATTGACGTATTGGAGCCGGCCGAATTCGTCGAGTCGGGCTTTGGCGGAGTCGAGCAGTTCGGGCAGGCGCTTGCGGGCGGCCTTGCGCCAGCGTTCGAGGATGGACGTGGCGGTGGTGGTGATCAGAGCGGTGTCGCCGGCGATGGGCTTCACGTCCAGCCAGCCCATGGCGGCGGGAAGGTCATGGTCGGTGACTTCCTCGCATTGGGCGCGCGTGCGGATGGAGTGGTCGAGGTCCAGACCGCTGTCCCATAGCGGGTACCAGAGTTTGTTGGCCAACTCGTTGAGCTGCTGGTCGTTCAACGTGCGAGGCTCGTAGATGATGACCAGGTCGAGGTCGGAGCTGGGGCCCAGTTGGCCACGTGCCAGCGAGCCGACCGCGGCGAAGCCGATGCCGGAGTCGGGCACGGGGAAAGAGACATCCTTGCAGGCCGCATTCCACAGCTCAGTGAGGCATTGCATGGCCAGTTCTGTGCGGGCTTTGCGCTTGGTCGCACCATTCCGGTAGACGCCGTCGTCATCCGGCTGGCTCATATCCATGAATCGTTGTTTCAAGCCATCTACTGCTGAAGTCATTGCTTCATCTTTCATTGCTAAAAAAAGTCCCCGCACGGCGTCAATTCGCGGCGTGCGGGGACCTTTCCTATGCAGTCCATCCCCTTCTAAGCATGGACGTCTGTGTTATCAGATCGCGGCGGAACCGGTCTCACCGGTACGCACGCGGGCCACGGAGTCCAGCGGAGCGACCCACACCTTGCCGTCACCGATGGTGCCGGTGCCGGCGGACTTGATGATCACACCAACCAGCGTTTCGGCATCCGCGTCATCGGACAGCACTTCAACGCGAATCTTCGGAATCAGGTCCACAGTGTATTCAGCGCCACGGTAGACCTCGGTGTGGCCGCGCTGGCGGCCGTAGCCGTTGGCCTCGGACACGGTCAGACCGTGCACGCCGGCGGCCGCGAGGGCCTCCTTGACATCGTCGAGCTTATGGGGCTGAATGATAGCGGTGATCAGCTTCATTTCACTTCACCTCCTTGAGAACGGAGCTGGCAGTACCAGCAAAATCGTAAGCACGTTCGCCCTGGTCGGCAAGATCGATGCCGCCGACTTCCTGGGCTTCGGTGACGCGCCAACCGATGGTCTTCTCCAGAGCGAAGGCGATGATCGCGGTGATCACTGCGGAGTAGAGGATGGCGACGAGAGCGATGACCAGCTGAACGACGAGCTGCTTCCAGTCGCCACCAGCCAGCAGACCGGTGCCTTCACCGAAGAAGCCGATGAGGATGGTGCCGGTGAAACCACCAACGCCATGCACGCCGACGACGTCGAGGGAGTCATCGTAGCCGAACTTGAACTTGAGACCGCAGGCCAGGCAGGTCAGGACACCAGCGATGGCACCCATCACGATGGCCCACAGCGGGGAGACCACATCGGCGGCCGGGGTGATGGCAACCAGGCCGGCGACCATACCCGAGGCGGCACCCATGGCGGTGTAGTGACCGGAGCGAATCTTCTCGGTGAAGCCCCAAGAGAGCATTGCGGCTGCGGTGGCGGCGGAGGTGGAAACCCAAGCGTAACCAGCAGTACCGTTGGCGGCGAAGGCGGAACCAGCGTTGAAGCCGAACCAGCCGAACCACAGCAGGAAGGCGCCGAGCATCACGAACGGCACGTTGTGCGGGCGGAACGGCTGCGTGCCGAAGCCCTTACGCTTGCCGATGATGAGCACGATGATCAGGGCGGCGACTGCGGCGTTGATGTGGACGACAGTACCACCTGCGAAATCGTGGGCGGCCGCGCCGATGGCCTTGGAGATGGCGCCGTCAGCAGACAGCAGACCACCGTTCCAGACCATGTGGGCCATAGGAGCGTAGTCGAAGGTGACCCACAGCGCCACGAAAATCATCCAGGTGCTGTACTTCACACGCTCGGCAATGGCGCCGCAGATCAGGCCGACGGTAATCATCGCGAAAGCGACCTGGAAGGCAACGTCCACGGAAACCGGGTAGTTGTTGCCGTTCAGACCGGTGGCGGTGAACACGCCGTCCTGGGCGACCATGGAGTCCTTCAGCAGGAAGCCGCTGGCCGGGTCGCCGAAGATGCCTCCGATGTCGGAACCGGCGTAAGCAATCGACCAACCCCACAGGGTCCAGATAATCATGGTGACCGACAGGGCGGCCGCCTCAAGCATCAGCATGTTCAGGACGGCCTTGGCACGAACCATACCGCCGTAGAAGAACGCCACACCAGGCGTCATGAGGAAAACCAAGGACGCGGATGTCAGGATCCATGCGGTGTTACCGGAATCAATCGCTCCCATGTCTACCTCCCTCTCTTTCGTTCAGGGCACCGGGGGCTTTGCGCGGCCGGCGTCGACTTTGTCTCTACAATGCCGTCCCCCTTGTGGGGGCTAACAGTTCGTCAGTAAAAGCCGGTCTCGTTTTGGTTTCGTTACGGCAAGTTACGCGATTGTTAAGCGCACCTGACAGTTAGGTTGGCATCGGATGGGCTGATTCCGGCATGATTCCAACGGATATGGGAAAGCCCCGAATCATGTTTCGAATATGCTTCGGGGCTAGGTTTGGTGCGTTGCGGGCGTTTCCCGCGCCCACAACGTGGACGGACGCAGGGCTCCCCCTCGCTGAGGGGAGCTGTCGAGCAAAGCGAGACTGAGAAGAGCTCGACCGTCTACGCGAGAATGCCGTCCACGAAACCTTCGGGATCGAAAGGTGCCAAATCGTCCGGACCTTCACCAAGACCGACGAGCTTGACCGGCACGCCGAGCTCCTTCTGCACGCTGACCACGATGCCGCCCTTGGCGGAACCGTCAAGCTTGGAGAGCACCACACCGGTAATGCCGATGGCTTCGGCAAACACCTTGGCCTGGGTCATGCCGTTTTGGCCGGTGGTGGCGTCGAGCACAAGCAGCACTTCATCCACCGGCAGGTTCTTTTCGGTAACACGGCGAATCTTGCCGAGCTCGTCCATCAGGTTCGACTTGTTCTGCAGTCGGCCGGCAGTATCGATGATGAGCACGTCCGCGTTCGCTTCCTTGGCCTTGGCGGATGCCTCAAAGGCGACGGATGCCGGGTCGGCACCGTCCTTGTCGGAGCGGACGACGGGCACATTGACGCGTGCGCCCCAGGTTTCGAGCTGGTCGGCGGCGGCCGCGCGGAAGGTGTCGGCCGCGCCCATCATGACCTGCTTGTTTTCGGCCACGAACAGTCGAGCCAGTTTGCCGGCCGTGGTGGTCTTGCCGGTGCCGTTGACGCCGACCATGATGATGACGCTGGGCTTGGCGGCACCCGGCTTTTCGGCATTGAGGCGGCGGTCCGTATCTCGACCGACCAGATCGAGCAGCTTCTCCTTGAGCGTGGCGCGTACTTCGGCTGGGTCGGCTTTACCAGTGATGCGGGCGTCGGTTCTCAGGTCATCGACCAGTTGGGCGGAAGCATCCGCACCGACGTCGGCAAGCAGCAGTGTGTCTTCGACGTCTTCCCAATCGGCCTCGGAGAGATTGTCTTTGGCGAGGATGTCGAACAGGGCCTTGCCGAACGGGTTGCCGGACTTGGCAAGTTTTGCCTTGAGTCGGGTCAGTCGAGAGCCGACCGATTCGGGGGTTTCAGGTTTGGCGGGAGTGGGCTTGGAGGCAGGTTGGGACTCGGGCTTGGGCGCAGCTGCCGGTTCGGGTTCGGCCTGCGCGGCTGGCGCAGGCTCGGCTTTGGCCGATTCGGCTGACTTGGCCGGCTCGGCGGCAGTCGCAGCCTTAGCTTCCTCGGCTTCGGCGGCCAGCCGAGCGTCGGCGGCGGCCTTGGCGTCGCGGGTCTTCTTGTTGTCGGGGGCAACCTTGCCCATCGCACGATCCAAATCGCGCTTGCGGGACTTGCCCAACCAGATGCTCAGGGCGATTACGATAACCGCCACCACAATCACGCCAAGAACGGCGAGCACAGTATTCATATCCATACCTGTCAAGTCTAGCCCGCAGATGGAATCCCCTACGAATTCGGCAGTCTCAGGCCGACAATTCCACCCGGCGACTTAAGCTGAACCGCATGGCACATTCTTCACGTATGACGTCGCTGCAGCGCCGCGAGCAGCTGATTGAAGTCGGACGCTCGCTATTCGCCGCCAAAGGCTTCGAAGCGGTAAGCGTGGAGGAAATCGCCGCGCACGCCAAAGTCTCCAAGCCGATTGTGTATGAGCATTTCGGCGGCAAAGAGGGCCTGTATGCCGTCATTGTGGATCGTGAGATGCGCGCGCTGACCGGTACGCTGACCGCCGCGCTCGACGATCCGACCGTGCACCCGCGCCAGATTGTGGAACGCACGGCGCTTGCGCTCCTCACCTATATCGAAGAGAATGCCGAGGGGTTCCAGGTACTGGTACGCGACTCGCCGAGCACCGACCCGTCCGGCTCATTCAGCTCGCTGATGGGAGACATCGCCGTACGCGTTGAAGACATTCTTTCCGAAACATTCAAACGGCAGAAGCTGTCTGCCAAGGGCGTGCCGTACTACGCGCAGATGCTGGTGGGCATGACCGTATTCACCGGGCAGTACTGGGCCGACCGGCCAAAGGTGAGCAAGGAGCAGCTGGCTGCATACATTGTGGATTTGGCCTGGCATGGCCTGAGCCGGCTTGACTCCAAGCCCCAGTTGTTCTTTGAGGGCGCCAAGGCGCGGAAGGAGGCCGAGCGCCGAGCCAAGCGCGAGTCCGATTCCGGCAGCCCGGATTCAGACCAGACGAGTTCTGCCCAATCGGATCCCGAGCACGCCACCGGGGAAGATTCAGGGTTGCAGAACATGAGTTCAGGGGCACAGGTTACGCAACACTCTGCCGAGTCGGGAGACGAAGTGCTACGGTTTGAACAGGAAACTGAACATAACGACTAAATATGTGAGGACGTAAGACTTTCATGGCCAGCACGGCAAAGACGCTCACCTTTGTGATCCCCGCATACAATATGGAGTCCTACCTCGACCGTTGCGTGAACTCGTTGCTTTCGGCAAGCGACATCAGCGACCTCGAGGTGCTGATTGTGGACGACGGTTCGAAAGACGGCACGCTGGAGTACGCGCGCAAGCTGGAACGCACCAATCCGGGCGCCGTGCGCGCGATTCATCAGGAGAACAAGGGCCACGGCGGCGCGGTGAACACCGGTATCGCGGCGGCGACCGGCATGTACGTCAAAGTGGTGGATGCGGATGATTGGGTCGACCCGCAGGCCATCGACACGGTTCTGGCCACGTTGCGTGCACAGCATGACACCGACGAACCGATTGACATGCTGGTGACCAATTACGTGTATGACAAGGTGGCCAAGCGTCACAAGACCGTAGTGAACTTCCGCCGTGTGATGGAGGCCGGCCGTGTACTCGGCTGGGATGACCTGGGCAAGTTCGGTCTGGCGCAGTACATCATCATGCATGCGCTCACCTTCCGCACGCAGGTGGTGCGCGATTCCGGGCTGAAGCTGCCGGAGCATACGTTCTACGTCGATTTCTATTACTCGTACCAGCCGTTCCCGTGGGTGAAGCGCATCCAGTACCTCGATGTGCCGTTCTACCACTACTTCATCGGGCGCGAGGGTCAGAGCGTGCAGACCGACGTGATGATTAAGCGTGTGGACCAGTTGCGGCTCGTCAATCGGCTGATGACCGAGGCCACGCCCGAACGCGGTACGGTGCCGGAGGGGCTGTACCGGTACATGATTCACTTCCTGGCGATCGAATCGTGCGTTACCTCGGTGTTCCTGATTCTCTCGCGCGATTCGGCCAACTACGTTAAGAAAACCGAGCTGTGGGATGCGATTGACGCCTATTCTCCGGCCATCGGCAAGGATGTGCGCTCGCAGCTGATGTCCCGCGCGCTCAATCTGCCCGGCAAAACCGGCCGCTGGATCGTGCGCAACGGCTATCTCATCGCCGAACGCATCGTCGGCTTTAACTGATTCGGATTGTGGTTTTGCCCTGCTGACGCGTTATCAGCAGGGCATCCCTATTACCTCCCCAGTCGAGGTTTTGCTACTCGGCCCAACGGTCGGACATCGCGAAGCTGTTGTGCATCAGGTTGCTGGAGGTGTATAGCACGTCGTTCAGCAGCTTGGTTGTGTGCTCGCGCAGGTAGTCGGCCATCTCGTCGTTGGCCGCTTCGAGCACATCCGCCACGCCCTGCACATCCTTCTCATCGCCGTGGCCGCCATCGAGCGGCCATGCATTCGTATCCGTCGATTCGGCATCGCTTCGAGCAAGCAACTGCTCATCCGTGCGCTCGATGAGCCGGTGTCCGAACGCGCGCACGCCCTCGGCATACCCTTCGATGAACCGGTTCGTCTCATACCAGTGTGCGTCGGCCACGACGGCGATCAGGCGGTTCGTCCAATACAGGTTGCCGGTGGAGACTTCGGGCGTGGTGTCGCGCAGGTAGGCAGGCGTGTCGTTGACGTTCGCGTAGAACGGCGCGGCGGCGGTGAACGGACCAGAGCCGAACGATACCCACATCACCGTGCGATTGGCCGCCGGCACATACGGACGGACCTGAATCGCCACCATATGGCCGGTGCGGTTCACGCCGATCGGACGGTAACGGTGGCGCGATTCCGCCGTGCCGGTCGTGCCGTACGGGTCGTACGGCGTGCCTTCGAAGTGCGAGGACAGCAGGAAATCAACGTCTTCGAGGCTCACCTTGTCTTCCGGCACGCGGCACCACGGGATGTCGTCGGATTCGGGCGTGTAGCGGGCGGCCGGCGAATCCCAGTCCTCGCTGGGGTTGAGGCGGCGTTGCATGTACCAGGCACGCGGCGTGTTGTAGATATGGTCCTTCGGCGTCGCGGTGCCGAAGGCCTTGCGCGGGTTGAAACGGGTGGGAAGGGCAACGGTTGTTCCGAATCCGGCGCTATGCGCGTGACGGCCGTTGGAAGAGACCGGCGTTCCCATTGTGCGGTCGAGGTGATGCGTGGCCATGAACTCGCGCAGGTCGGCGCTGCATAGGTATTCGCGCTGCTCGCCGAACGCATCGGCGAGGTCGAAGTCGTCGATGCCGAGCTGGTTGGGGATCGTGGCATAGCAGTCGTCGGGCACTCGGCGGGCGATCCAATGGTGGCCGCCGATGGTCTCGACGTACCAGATCTCGTCCACATCCGAAATAATCACGCCGTTCGATTCGTAGGTGCCGTAGGTTTCGAGCAGTTCGCCCAACCGCGCGACGCCCTCGCGCGCGGTGGTGACGTACGGCAGCACAAGGGTGATGATGTCTTCCTCACCGATACCGCCGGGCTGCTCGGCCTGATAATCGGTGCTGTCCGGTTCGCCGACAGCCGGCCGCAACTCGACCATCGGGTCCGCACCGAGCACGCGCTCGTTGACAGCGATGGTTTCGGTGGCGCTCATCGCCACGTTGTGTTCGTTGGCACCGGCTTCGGCCAGAATGCCACGATTATTCAGCACGTTCGGTGCGATGGTGTACCGGCAAGGATTGTCCGGTAGTTCGATTTCGACATGGCTCAGCACGCTGCGGTAGTGGCGCGGCTGGTCGTCGGGGGCGACAGCGACGAAGCGCTTGGGATCGTAACGGCCCGAGCCCGAATCGTCATCGCGGGCGATGATGGTGGAACCGTCGTAACTGGCATTTTTGCCGACAAGAATCGTGGTGCATGACATGGGACACCACTCTAGGAGCCAGGCTGGTCGAAACAAAAAATCCTTGGAACCATTGCGATTCCAAGGATTTGTTGTGCCCCCTGTGGGATTCGAACCCACAACCCACGACTTAAAAGGACGCTGCTCTAACCGTTGAGCTAAAGGGGCAACTCTTCTAAAATACACACCGTTTTGGGATATTTCAACTACGGCGTTGCGTACACGCTTGCGTACGCGATTGGCCCAACGCACGGCACAGCACACGCAATGTGGCCCAAATCGCAGCCCAAATCGCATATCGCCTCTAGCGATAGATAGCCGCCGGCGACTACCCTTGTACATTATGAGTGAATCCCCCAATTGGAGCAATCCCCTGCGCGACTCGCGCGACCTCAGACTGCCCCGTATCGCCGGCCCATGCAGCCTCGTCATTTTCGGTGTCACGGGCGATCTGGCACAAAAGAAACTACTGCCGGCCGTCTACGACCTGGCGAACCGTGGCCTACTGCCGCCGAGCTTCGGTCTGACCGGCTTCGCCCGCCGCGACTGGACACAGGAACGGTTCATCGAATTCGTCAAGGCCGCCGTCCAGGCGCATTGCCGTACGCCGTTCAAGGAGTCGACTTGGCGCAATCTGGCCGCCGGCATCCGCTTCGTGCAGGGTACGTTCGACGACCCGGAGGCCTTCGAGCGTCTGAGCGCCACCGTGCAGGAGCTTGACCGCGACCGCGGCACGCAGGGTAACCATGCCTTCTACATGTCGGTGCCGCCGCGCGCATTCCCACAGGTCGCCAAGCAGTTGGCCGCCTCCGGCCTGTCGCGCTCGTCCGAGGGCGCATGGCGCCGCGTGATCATCGAGAAGCCGTTCGGTCATGATCTGGCCAGCGCCAAGGAACTCGACAGCGTGGTATCCGAAGTGTTCGACCCGAGCTCCGTGTTCCGCATCGACCACTACCTCGGCAAGGAAACCGTGCAGAACCTGCTGGCCCTGCGTTTCGCCAACGCCATGTACGAGCCGATCTGGAACGCCAACTATGTGGACCACGTGCAGATCACGATGGCCGAGGACATCGGCATCGGCGGCCGCGCCGGCTATTACGACGGCATCGGCGCCGCACGCGACGTCATCCAGAACCACCTGCTTCAGCTCATGGCTCTGACCGCCATGGAGGAGCCGGTGAGCTTCACCGCCAAGGACCTGACCGCCGAAAAGACCAAGGTGCTTTCCGCCGTGCGCCTGCCCAAGGACCTCGCCGCCAACACCGCGCGCGGCCAGTACGCCAAGGGCTGGCAGGGCTCGCACGAAGTGGTCGGCTACTTGGAGGAAAAAGGCATCGACCCCAAGAGCACCACTGAAACGTACGCCGCCATCCGCCTCGATATCGACACCCGCCGCTGGGCTGGCGTGCCGTTCTACCTGCGTTGCGGCAAGCGCCTCGGCAAGCGTGTAACCGAAATCGCCGTGGTGTTCAAGCGCGCCCCGCATCTGCCGTTCGAGCAGACCGCCGTGCGCGAACTCGGCAAGAACGCCATCGTGATTCGCGTGCAGCCCGACGAGGGCGTCACCATGCGCTTCGGAGCCAAGGTGCCGGGCGGCTCCACCATGGAGGTCCGTGACGTGAACATGGACTTCAGCTACGGCCGCTCCTTCACCGAGAACTCGCCGGAAGCCTATGAGCGACTGATTCTGGACGTGCTGCTCGGTGATCCGCCGTTGTTCCCGACCACCGAAGAGGTGAACCTCAGCTGGGAGATCCTCGATCCGATTGAACAATTCTGGTCCACGCTTGGCCAGCCGCAGGCCTACCGCGCCGGTACGTGGGGTCCGGCACAGGCCGACGAAATGCTGGCGCGCGACGGCCGCCTTGGCTCCCAGGCCAGCGAAAGGGTGGGCGCGCGCCGCCCGCCACTGGAGGATGCCATGATCATCGATATGCCGAACACCCGCACCCGCGAGATTGCGCACAAAATCGAACAGCTGCACGAGGAGCGCGGCGAATCGGCGACCGGCCGCGTGCTGACGCTGCTCATCGCCACCGAGGACGCGGACCTAGAGCATGCGCTGGAAATCGCGAACTCGGCCAGCCGTGAGCACCCGTGCCGCGTGATTGCCGTAGTACCGGATACCAATCCTGCCGATCAGTCCGGCGAAGGCGAACCGAACGCGGCCGAAGTGGCCGCCGAGGTGAGCGCGAGTCGCGATAATCCGGCCGTCGATTTGACCGACGGCCCGAACGATCCGAGCGATTCCAACCTGAACGCCCAAGTGCGATTCGGCGCGGACGCCGGTGCCGGTGAGATCATCATCTTGCGTCCGCGCGGTGGCCTTATCAACCACCCGGATACGCTGGTTATCCCGCTGCTTGTGCCGGATGCGCCTGTAGTGGCGTGGTGGCCGACCACACCGCCGTCGAACCCGGCCAAGGATCTGATGGGTGCGATGGCCCGCAGTCGCATCACCGACGCGTTGCACTCCAATAATCCGGAGGCCACGATTGAGCGTTTGCGCCGCAATTGGACACCGGAAGATATCGACTTGTCCTGGACACGACTGACCGTCTGGCGCGCAATGCTCGCCTCGATGCTCGATCAGCCGCCGCACCTGCCCATCACCGCCGTGAAGGTGACCGGCAAGGCCGACTTCCTGCCTCTGGAAATGCTGTGCGCATGGCTGCGTCTGAAACTTGGCGTACCAGTCGAAACTGAGTTCGTGCCCGACGCGCAGGCCGTGACCGGCGTGTACCTGACCCGTGAGGACGGTGTGATCTCGCTGGAACGCCCGTATGAGGACCAAGCGCTGATCTCGCTGCCCGGCCAGACTCCGCAGGAAGTGTCCGTGCCGATGCGCACCATCGAGGACTGCCTGACCGAGGAACTGCGTCGCATCGATCCCGATGAGATCTACGCCGAGGTCATCAACGAAGGCTGGGATCTGATTCGTCACTGAAGTCGGTAGAACCGTTGTTACAGCGGCGTTGGCATGAGTTCGGCAATTATGGCCGAGCCATGCCAACGCCGTTGCTCATCGTTTCCTACCTCATGCGATGCCGAAGCTCATGACCGCGGAGTAATAAAGTGACATATGCGATGTCGCACAATGTACATTGTGTTGTCAACTGACAACACATTTCATTGCTGCAAATGGCTGGATTCCCGGCATGCCACCCGTATTATGCGTTGTCAACTGACAACACAATCCACATTGCAAAGTACGACACATACCCCATACAAGGACCATACATGGCAACTCGAAAACTCATTGTGTATCCGAATAAAGATCTGATGATTCAGGCTGGCGCGCAACGTTTTGTCTTGGCGCTACTCGATTTGCTCGCCGAACGATTGCCTGATGGCACGCATCGCACGCGTGTGGATGTGGCGCTGTCTGGCGGTTCGGCCGCGCAGCCGCTGGGCTTGGTGCTGAACGATCCGCTGGCTGACGCGATTGATTGGTCGCGCGTGCATTTCTGGTGGAGCGACGAACGTTTTGTGCCGGCTTACGACACCGATCGCAATGCTTTGGAGGCCCGTCGCCTGCTGCTTGACCAGCTGGTGGCAGATGGCAAGCTGCCTGAGTCGAATATTCATGAGATGGCGGCCGATACCCGTTCAGCCGATGACATCGCCGATGTGATGGATCAGGCCGACAGCGATGATGCTTCCGTTCGCGCCGCCGCCGATGCCGCGAATGATGCGTTGCTGGACGATGTCGCGAGCGACTATGAGCGCGAGTTGGTGAATGAATTGGGGCCGGAACCGGTAATCGATCTGATGATTCTCGGCATGGGACCGGACGGTCACTATGCGTCGCTGTTCCCTGGTCATGATGAGGTCAAGGTTACTGATAGGCTCACCGTGGGTGTGAACCACTCCCCCAAGATGCCGCCGCTGCGTGTTTCATTGACCGCGCCGCTCATCGCGCGTTCACGCCATACGTGGTTCTTCGCCGCCGGTGCCGGCAAAGCCGAATCGCTGGCCCATGTCTTCGAGCAGCCCAACAACCCGGATTACCCGTCCTCCTACGCCAACGGAGTGGACGAGTTCATCTGGTTCTCCACCGAAGAAACCGTCACCGAGTTGTGAGTGAATTAAGCCCCCCTCTGATGAGGGGGCTTAATTCGTCTATGGCTACGCCTCGATCTCGGACTTGCCCTCTTCGCCGCCGGCCCCTGCAATTAGGGACTCGCCTGCGGCGCGGCTCAGTGTTGGCTCGGCGGCATAGCCGCCTCGCTCCGAAGAGGGCCGGGGAGCCCACCGGGCTCCCCTAAGCCCGAGATCGCGAGGCTACGCCTCGATTTCAGGCTTGCTGTTTTCTCAGCTCGGCTATCGCCGAGCCTGAAGAAGGCCGGACAGCCCACAGGGCTGTCCTAAACCTGAAATCACGAGGCTACGCCTCGATTTCAGGCTTGCCTTCTTCAGCCCACAGCGTGTGGAACACGCCGGGCTTGTCTACGCGGCCGTAGGTGTGGGCACCGAAGAAGTCACGCTGGGACTGGGTCAGAGCGGTAGGCAGGCGCTTGGAGCGCAGACCATCGTAGTACGCCAGGGAGCTGGAGAACACCGGGGTCGGGATGCCGGCCTCCACCGCGCGAACGATCACGCGACGCCATGCGTCCTGCGATTCGCCGATGATCTTCTCGAAGTACGGATCGAACAGCAGGGAAGCCGGCGGGTTATCGCCCTTGAAGGCCTCGGTGATGCGGTCGAGCAGGAACTGGGCGCGAATAATGCAGCCGCCACGCCAAATGCGGGCCACTTCGGACAGGTTGATATCCCAGCCGTATTCCTTGGCACCGTCCTGAATCTCGTTCAGGCCCTGAGCATAGGCCACGACCTTGGAAGCGAACAGGGCCTTGCGCACGTCCTCGACGAACGCGGCCTTGTCTTCTCCGGCCAGATCGATGGTCTTGTTCGGTCCAGCCAGACCTTCCTTCTGAGCGTCTTCACGCAGCTCACCGTGCGAAGACAGTGCACGAGCGAACACGGCTTCACCGATGGCAGCCACAGGAGAACCAAATTCCAGACCAGCCTGCACGGTCCAAGTACCAGTACCCTTCATGCCGGCGTGATCCACGACCACGTCCACGAACGGCTTGCCGGTCTCGGCATCCTTGTGGTGCAAAATCTCAGCGGTGATCTCGATCAGGTAGGAATCAAGATCGCCCTTGTTCCATTCAGCGAACACGTCGCCAATCTCCTCGGCATCCATGCCGAGTCCACGGCGCAGAATGTCATACGCCTCACCAATCACCTGCATATCGGCATACTCGATGCCGTTGTGCACCATCTTGACAAAGTGGCCGGCACCATCGGTGCCGATGTGGGTCACGCACGGTTCGCCGTTCACCTTGGCGGCGATGGACTGAAGAATCGGGCCCAAGGTCTTCCAGGATTCCGCAGTGCCACCAGGCATCAGAGACGGGCCGTTGAGCGCGCCTTCCTCACCACCGGACACACCGCAACCCACGAAGTGGAAGCCCTTAGCACGTACTTCCTTCTCACGCTTGATGGTGTCCTTGAAGAAGGAGTTGCCACCGTCGACGATGATGTCGCCCGGTTCGAACACCTCTTCCAGCTGCGCGATGGTCGCGTCGGTCGGAGCACCGGCCTTGACCATGATGATGGCGGTACGCGGACGCTTCAGGGACGCGGCGAATTCCTCGAGCGTTTCGGCCGGCACGAAGTTGCCTTCGGTGCCATGCTCGTTCATAAGCTTCTCAGTACGCGAGTAGTGACGGTTGAACAACGCCACCGTGTTGCCATGGTGTGCCAGATTACGCGCCAGATTGGAGCCCATCGTGGCCAGTCCAATCACACCAATGTTTGCTGTAGCTTCGGCCATGTGCCTTGCCTTTCGTTTGATTGTCCCATCGTCATCACGCGCGTCACAAAACAGCGCATCAGCGGAGGGAATCATTCCTTCAACGCTTGAAAGTGTATCCCGCTTACCACCCACACGCGAGGGCTGTCTTAGGTTCTACGCACCTTCTGCCCGCGAAGCGTAATTACTTGCCGGCCATTCACATACGCCCGGCCTTGGAAGGGTCGATATGCATGGTCTGGAAGCGATTGGCCATGTAAGCGTCGCTGTAGCGTTCGCTGAACCACATCGCGACCGGTGAATCCTGCGGCTGGCCGGCCATGCGCCCATACCAGCAATCCAAGGCCATCAGCGTGAAGGCAATGTCGATCACCATCAGCACCGTGCATACCGCAGTCAGCGAATACCGCACTTTCCATGGAATGCGATTAATCAGAGCCAGCAGTCGCGGTAACAGCCACTTGACCCACACCACACCAATCAGTCCCCAGAAGAACATGAATTGGCCCGAAGTACGTCCGTCGATGGACAGCCAACGGCCGGTGTAATCCCACGCGGTAATACCAAACGCCGCTTCCATGAACCAGCTGGTGCAATATTCGAACGCGCCGCCGATCACCGCCGAAGCGCAGAAAATCAAGAACGGATTCGCCTTCCACAGGCGATTCAGGCACACGGTTACCAATACCGCACCACAGCCGTAAATCGGCGAGAACGGGCCCCACAGCAAACCAGCGCGGTCCTGAAGTTCACCGTTATACAGCGCCATATGGTAGATCGTCTCCACAATCAGGCCACCCACCGAAGCGATGGTAAACAGCCAGAAGATATTGAAAAAGTCCAGCGCAATATAGCCCTTGCCGGACTGGTCGCGGCCTAGCATGCCGGCCGCCACAGCCGATTCATAATCATCGCGATCGTCCATACGCCTGAGCGCGCGCTGCAGACGGCGTTCCTCGCTCAGGGAGGGATCGGCGGTCACCGAAATCACGACGAGAATAATCATCTGAATCAGCGGCAGCAGCAGGTTGAAGCCAAGGCCGGTCAGGGCCAGCGACAGCATGCCGTCGGCCAACGTCAACGGCATCAGCACGTAGGTCCAGCGCCCGGCATACCGGCGATGATTGCGCAGCAGCATCACGCCGAACACAATCAGGCATGCGGCACTGACTACCAGCACCACCGCATGAATCGCGGACAGGATGAAGGTCAGGCTCATCGCATCGACGTGCACATGACCATCCAGAATCTCGCGCACGGTATAGAGGATGGAAATCACCATAATCGGCAATGTGGCGAGTCCGTCCAGCAGCACGACCGCGCCATAGATGCGCGCCAGAAACGGTAATCGCTTGGCGTTCAGGTTCAAGCCGGCGTCGTCCAGTTCGACGGCCACCAGATCGGCCACGACTGCGGACTCGGCGTCACGGTTCTCCCGCGGCTTGCCGGGGGTAGTGGCCGTGCCATCGTCCTTGAATTCAACCATGGTTTCCTCCCCACATAGCGTCCCCTCACCCTATCACCCGATTGCGGTTTTGCTGAACTTGATGGGCGGTCGGTACATGTCTGTCTACATTGCCGAGCACCGAGCCTATCCATCGCGTTCAGGAAACGTCCAAAAACCATCCAGAAATCTTGTCAATAAGTTCCAGAACGCCTTTCGCTCTGCCCAGCGACACACGATAAGCCGCTGGGCAGCGGCGTTATTCCGCCAAAAACATCATCAATCACCCCATTAATCTCCGGCAGCCGTATTACGCTACTACAAACGTAGCGCTACGATTAACGTATCGCTACGGAAAACGTAGCAACCAAGCAACACCAAGCTCCGGAGGTATCAGTGGGCAATATCTTCAAGGTCCTCAGACGCGACTTCCTGCGCCTGTTCAAGGTGCCGGCCGCATGGGTGATCCTGTTCGGCATGGTGTTCATCCCGCCACTGTATTCGTGGTACAACATCGTCGGCTTCTGGGACCCGTACGGCAATACCAAAGGCATCACCGTCGCCATCGCCAACAATGACGACGGCACCGACAACGCGCTCATCGGCAAGCAAAACCTCGGCGATCAAATCGTCAAGCAGCTGAAAAGCAACGACCAGCTCGGCTGGACCTTCGTCACCGAAGCCGAGGCCATGGACCAGGTGGAATCCGGCAAGGCATACGCAGCCATCATCATCCCCAAAGACTTTTCCGACGATCTCGCCGGCGTGGTGACCGGCGGCAAGAGTCGGCCCACTCTGGAGTATTACGTCAACGAAAAAGCCAGCGCCATCGCCCCCAAAGTCACCGACGTAGGCGCGTCCACTGTGGACCGCACGGTCAATTCCACATTCGTCTCCACCGTATCCGAAGTACTTACCGAAGTCATCAATACGGTTGACGGCAAAGCCATCAGTACCGAAGACACCACCAAAGCCAAGGCCCTCACGGCCCTTGCCGAGGCCTCCGGCGACGTGCAGCACACACGCAGCACCATCGCCAAGCTCACCACCAAACTCACCGACACCCCGGAGCAGACACGCACCGCACGTCAGGCGCTGGACGACGCGCGCGCACTTGGCATCGACACCGCGGAAGGTCTGGCCGGCGTCTCCACCCTGATCGGCACTACCCAGACCAGTCTGAACGGCTTCGTCACCTCCACGTCCGAAGCGCTTGACCAAGGCTCAAGCCTGCTGAGCCAGGCCGCAGCACAGGCCAACCAAAGCGTGGGCACGGTAACCGGAACCATCAGCGCCGCCAATCAGCAGGTAGGCGGACTGATCAATACGGCGGAAGACATCAACCAAGCGAACGCCGACATCATCGACCAACTCAAAGGGCTGCCGAACGCCAATCGAGAACCGCTGCAATCCGCCATTGCCACACTGGAAAGCCGCAATAGCGAGCTTGCCGGCGCACTGGGCAACCTCGATAGCCTGAACACCACTATCGGCAATGCCTCCACAGACACCGCCGGATTGGCGCAGCATCTCAATACCGCCACCCAAACCACGGTGCGCGAGGCCAATACCGCTCGCGGCACCATCACCTCCGGCGCCATTCCTCAGCTCAACACCGGCCTCAACACCCTCAGCTCGACCGCCAACACTCTGTCGACCGGCATCACGTCGCAAGGCTCACTCATCGATCAGTCGAAGCACACCCTCGACCAACTCGACAAAGCCGCCTCCACCACGGTGACCGCCCTGCACGACACCGATAAGGCGCTGGCCGGCGTGCAAACCAAGCTCGATACGCTGACCACCGACATCAAAGCCCTGAGCATCTCCAGTTCACTCAGTTCCCTGATCGGCACCGACGGCAAACTGGATGCCGCCACAATCGCCGACTTCATGCTCTCCCCCACTGTTATCAGCGAACGGGCCGTCTACCCGGTCGCCTCCTATGGTTCCGGCATGGCACCGCTGTTCACCACCCTGTCTTTGTGGGTGGGCGCGTTCGTGCTCGTGGTCATTCCCAAACTCGAAACCGACGACGAGGGCATCGACGATCTCACGCCAACCCAAGGCTATCTCGGCCGTTTCCTGCTGCTGGCCACGCTGGCCGCCGTCCAAGGCCTGGTCACGGCCATCGGCGATCTTGTCATCGGCATTCAATGCGCGAGCGCCCCGGTGTTTCTGCTCACCTGCGTCATCACCTCACTGGTGTATATGTCGGTGATTTTCGCCCTCTCCACCACGTTCATGCACGTGGGCAAAGGCGTGTGCGTGGCGCTGGTCATTCTGCAGGTGCCGGGCGCCTCCGGCCTGTACCCGATTGAAATGATGCCCGCGTTCTTCCGCGCCATCTACCCGCTGCTGCCGTTCACCTATTCGATTGACGCAATGCGTGAAACCATCGGCGGCTTCTACGACGGCCTCTGGTTCGCCTATATCGGCAAATTGCTGGTTTTCGTGGTTCTGGCCTTTGCGCTTGGCCTCGGCGCCCGGCCGAAACTGGCCAATCTCAACCGCCTGTTCGCGCGGGAAATCAAGGAAAGCGACATGATTATCGGCGAGCCGGTGCACCTGCCTGGCAGCGAATACCGTGTCACTCAGGCCATTGCAGCACTGGCCGACCGCGACGAATACCGTCATGCCATCGAACGTCGGGCCGCCAAATTCGCCTACCGTTATCCCCGGCTGCTGCTGGGTGCGCTTATCGCCGGATTCGTGGTGCCGGCCGCGCTCATTATCGTGTTTGTGCTGACCACCAGCGAGAAAATCGTGGTCATGGGCACATGGCTGGCATGGGTGCTCATCATCATGGGCTTCCTGATGGTCGTGGAATTCATGCGCGATTCCATCCGCCGCCAAACCGAGCTCGGCAACCTCTCCGACGAGTCGATCCGCGCCATGCTGTACGGGCATAAGGCCAAGCGTCGCGACACCTCCGCCGAACGCCACGAAGAAGCGGACCCGAGCGCCGCCGTTACCGCAATCATCCCCACTATTCCGCCGACCAAGGAAGGCAGGCACGCACGATGAACACCATGTGGAAACTGTTTACCGGCGACATCAAACGCCTGACCAGCAACGTGGTCTCCATCATCATCGTGATCGGCTTGGTGATGATTCCCGGCCTGTTCACCTGGTTCAACGTGGCCGCATGCTGGGACCCGTTCTCGAATATGAAGAACCTGAAATTCGCGGTGGCGAATGTGGATGAGGGGTATCGTTCCGACCTGATCCCGGTGAAAGTCACGGTCGGCGATCAGGTGGTGAACGCGCTGCGCGCCAACAGTCAGCTCGATTGGACGATCACGTCCAAAGCCGATGCCGTCGAGGGCGCACGATCCGGCAAATACTACGCGGCCATCGTAATTCCGAAGTCGTTCAGCAAAGACATGATGACCTTCTTCTCCGACGACGTGCAGCATGCCGAACTGACCTATTACCGCAACGAGAAGAAGAACGCGCTGGCACCGAATCTGCTCAACGAGGGCACGGATGAGGTTGCGGCGGAAATCAACACCACGTTCGCTAAGACCATCACTTCGGCCGGGCTGGAAATCGCGTCTTCGCTGGCCGATCAGCTGTCCAAGCCCGAGGCCAAAGAGCAACTGAATACCTTCAACGCCAACATCGCCAATTTCGCCACACAGCTTGACGATACTGCGGATCTGCTTGGCACATACAGCGCATTGACCGATACGGCCGGCGCCTTGCTCGACACCTCGAACTCACTAATCACTCAGGTTTCCTCTGCCGCCAAACAAGGCGGCAAGGATCTTGCCAGCGCCAAACAGGAAGTCACCGACGTGGCCGGAGCCCTGGGCACCACCGCTGACGCGATGAGCAGCGCACTGGACGCGAGCGCCTCCAGTTTCGGCGCGGTGTCCGATTCCATAGACAAGCTGTATTCCGACGCGAATGATGGTGCCACCACGGTCGCCGACGAATTGGACCGTCAAGCCACGGCCATTGGCAAGCAGACGGAGAAATACACTGAAATTCGCAACACGTTGGCCGGCATACTGGGCAACGACTCATCCATCATCACGGCGATTGACCGTTCAATCGCACGACAAAACAGGCTGCGGCAAGCGCTGAATACGGCGGCGACCGATATTCGCCAAGGCAATCAGGACGCGCAGGATCAGCATGCGCAGGTCAAGAATCTGGCTGATCAAGCGCAGAACAGTATTGCCAATATCAAGTCAGATTTCTCGGCCACGGTGAAACCGCAAATCGACTCCCTGTCGTCCACCGTCGCTGACGCCTCCGGCATACTGAGTTCCGGCGCCACCCAGTTGGACTCCACGCTCGGCGACCTGAAAGGGACTTCCGACGACGCCAGCGATATGCTCAGCGACGCTCGCACTACCTTGGACAAGGTGTCCGGCAAACTGCGTTCCGCCGGCGCCGAACTGGCTTCGTTCAACAGCACACTGAGCGACGCACTAAACAGTGGCGATATGGGCATGGTCAAAGAGGTGCTGGGCAATGATCCCGAAACGCTGGCCAGTACGTTGGCCGCACCGGTGCAGCTCAGGCGCAAGGCCGTATTCCCGGTGGCGAATTTCGGTTCGTCGATGGCACCGTTCTACACGCTGCTGCCGCTGTGGGTGGGCGCGCTGCTGATGGTGGTGACGCTGAAAACCACCGTGTCTCGCCGGACGCGCAAAGCATTGGGCGATCCGCGGCCGCATCGGCTCTTCCTTGGGCATTACGGGGTGTTCGCGCTGATTGCGCTGCTGCAATCCACGGTGTCGCTCGGTGGCGATTTGCTGTTCCTGCGCGTGCAGGCCGTGCATCCGCTGCTGTTTATGTTGTCTGGATGGCTGGCCTCGCTGGTGTTCTCGTTCTTCACCTATACGATGGTGGTGAGTTTCGGCAATGTGGGTAAGGCAATCGGCGTGCTTATGCTCATCGTGCAGATTTCGGGTGCGAACGCTGCCTACCCGGTGCAGATGTTGCCCGACTTCATCGCCAAAGTCAGTCCGCTCTTGCCGCTCACCCATGCGGTGACGATGATGCGTGCGGCCATCGCCGGCATCTACGACATGGATTACTGGCGGGCCGCCGGAATGCTGCTGGCATTCGTGCCGCCGCTACTGTTGCTTGGGCTGTTGCTCAGGAAGCCACTGGTGCGGTTCAACCAGTGGTATGTAGCCCAAGTCGAGAGCACTAAAGTGCTGAGCTAGTAGGTATTATCCGGGAGTTGCCTACAAACGGCATGGACTTACCACCCTCAGTCTGGCTTTGCCAGCCAGCTCTCGCCAGCGGGAGCGTACGGGAGCATATTTCGAAGAGAAGAGATGACGGAGATGACAGACACGACGGCGACACCGCGCGGTGAGCGCACGCGCGAGGCGACGGATCGCAAGCTCATGCGAGCCACGCTGCAGATTGCGGTGGACCGCGGCATCAGCGGCGTGACCATCGAGGAGGTGGCCCGGCGCTCCGGTGTGGCCAAAACCACGATTTACCGCCGATATCATAATGCCGACGAGCTGCTGCACGAGATCAGCGCGATGTATCTGGCCATCCCGGATTCCGACCCAGTGCCCAGCCCCACGCGTGAGCATTTCACGCAACTATTGCAGCGATTGGTCGATTGGGTGCGCGACAACGACATCGACGTCAAGCGCGTGGGCATTGTATTGTCCAGCGAGGCCGAGTTCTTCCAGCACATCGTCGACCAAGTGGTGACCCCGTGGCTGGAGCGTGTGGGGGCGTTCCTCAAGCAGGGAGTCGCGCAGGGCGTGTTTCGCGAGGACGTTGACGAGAAGTTGCTGTTGTCCACGATTATCGGATCTTTGGTGGCGTATGAGGCCATCGAGGGCAAAGCAATGGACGACGACACCGCCTGGGCCTCGCGCATGGCCGATCTGCTGTGGCCAGCATTGCTGAAGTAGCGGTCTTACTCCTGAATCGAAGCCTCCTGGCGGGCGACTTCGAGGGCTTTGTTGAAGGCGTCGGAGGTCCAGCTGGCGCCGGCGACCTTGTCCACTTTGAGACCCTTCAGAGGTTTGCCGTCCACCACGCCGTTAATGGCTTTGGCGAAGTCGTCCTGATGGTTCTTGGAAATCGTGGTGAACGGGTGCCCAATGATATTGACGGTCTCGACGTTGCCGTCCTTGATGGTCAGATGGACGTCGATGGAATCCTCGCCTACCGGGCCGTACTGGCCGTTGATCGAGTAGTTGCCGTCCTTGTAGTTGCCGGTGTCCTTCTTGTCGGACGTGGTGGTGGACGGGTCGTTGTGCGACGAGCTGGAATCGGAGCCGTCGGAGCTATCGGAGCCGTTCGACTGGGATTGCGACTGCTCTTCCTGCGACTTCTCGGTCTCGCCCGAGTTGCCGGCGTACGCATCGTCCATCGGCGCGGCCTTGGATTCGCCGCATCCGGCCAGCAGCGCGCCAGCCACGACCAGTCCGGCCGCCGCCAATGTCGCGGATTTCTTCAACGTACTCTTTTCGGTCATATTCACGCTCCTTAAGCCCCCCCTCTGACGAGGGGGCTGTCAGCGAAGCTGACTGGGGGAGAGACCATCAGCTTGCCATGTATTCCTCACATACTGCTCGATGCCCCTGACGGCCCTACTCCTCGCCGCCGGTTTTCGCGGCCTTGGTGGGGTCAGTGAAACCAATGGCGGTCTCGCCGTTCTGCGCGCCCTCGACCTGTGCACCCGTGGAGGCGGGCTTGCCGCCGGCCGCCTCGTAGGCCTTGCGCGCATCCTCGTCATTCCACTTCTCACCGACGAGCACGCCATGGTTGAGCATGATCTCGCGCTGCGCGCAGCTGGCGACCAGCGCATCGTGGGTGACCACGATAATCGTGGTGCCCTGCTCGTGCAGCTTGCGGAACAGGTCGAGCACGATTTTCTCGTTCTTCTCGTCGAGGTTGCCGGTGGGCTCATCGGCCAGAATCAGCTTCGGGTCGTTGATCAGCGCGCGGGCCACGCACACGCGCTGCTGCTCGCCGCCGGAGAGCTGGCCGGGCAGGTGGTGGGCGCGGTCCTTCAGGCCGACCTTTTCCAGCGCCTCCATGGCCTGCTTCTCATCGACCACCGAATGGTAGTACTGGGCCACCATCACGTTTTCCACGGCGGTCAGGTGCGGCACCAGATAGAACTTCTGGAACACCAGTCCGATGAGGTTCTTGCGCACGTCGGCCAGCTGCGTGGCGTTCAGGTCCTCCAGCTTGCGGCCTTCCAGCTTCACGGAGCCCTTGGAGGGCGTGTCCATGCAGCCAATCATGTTCATCAGCGTGGTCTTGCCTGAGCCGGAGGAGCCGACGATGGCGAGCCATTCGCCTTCCGGCACGGTCAGATTGAGGTCGTCCACGGCACGCAGGTCGCCGTAGATCTTCGAGATGTGGTCGAGTTCAAGTAGCATGACGTTTCTCTTTCTTTATTCTTCGCGAAGCACGACGGCGGGGTCGATGCGGGTGGCGCGGTGGACGGGCGGGATGGAGGCGACGATGGCGACCAGCGCGCTGAACAGCACGGAAATCAGGGCCAGCCACCAGTTGAATACGATGGAGCGTTCGAACACCGCCACGCACAGCCAACTGGCGAGTCCGTAGCCGATTGCGGTGCCGATGAGGCCGCCAATCAGGCCGTAGAGCGACGATTCGATGTAGAACTCGGTGCCGATGGCACGCGAGCTAGCACCGAGGGCCTTGCGCAGGCCAATCTCGTTGCGTCGCTGCGAGACGATCGAGCTGATTGTGGTGCCGACGCCGACGAGCGTCAGCACCAGCACCACCAGCGAGACGATCCAGAACAGCGTCTGCAGCATGGTGATGATGCGGGTGTCGGAGGCGGTGATCTTGGTGACCTGCTGTGCCTTGACGTGCATGGAGGTCATGTCGTTGATGCTGGACACCAGGCCTGCGAGGTCGCTGGCGCCGGCCGAATACTCGATGACGTCCACGCCGCGCGTGATGCCGGTGAGCTTGTTGACGTCGGCGTTGGTGGCGTAGATGATCGAGTCTTCGCTGCCGCCGGTGTCCACGATGCCGGCCACGCGGAATTCGGTACCGGAGGTGTCCATGATGTCACTGGAGACACGGCCGTCTTTGGTTTGCTGGTCGATCGAGGAGTTCGACGAAGTGCCGTTGGTGCTGGCGTTATCGGATGCACGGTAGCCGATGGTGATGGCGGAGCCGATTCTCAGGCCGATGGCGTCGGCGATGTCGCGTCCGACCAGCACCTTGCCGTCGGTCGGCCACGAGCCGTCGACCACCCAGTGATGGTTGAGGTTCTTGACCTGCGCCGCATTCACGCCGGCCATCACGTACGGCGAGGCGTTGACGCGCACGTTCTCGTAGCGGTAGGTGGCGTATTTCGCGGAACCCTTGGCCTTGACCATTTCAGTGGTGTGCTGCACCATCGCCTTGTCGATGCCGGCCTTGCCGTCAGCATTGGTCGATTCGGTGGGCGTGACAATCAGGTTCGCGCCGTACGCACGCATCTCCTCGTTCATCTGCTGCGGCACAGCGAGGCAGATCATCGCCAGACAGAACAGTGTGGCTGCGCCGACCAGCGACGCCACCACAGCCATCACCGCGCGCGAACGCCGACGGAACACGGCGCTGAACAGCATTCTGAAGAACATACCGGTGTTGGTCATCGGTTCCCTCCTTCCACACCTACGTAGATAAACTCAGCGACCATGGAGCACCTCCGCGGGCTTGAGATTCAGAATCGAACGAATCGATGAGGCGGACGCCAGCAGCACGGTGACAGCCAGCAGCACGAACACCAGCACGAACACCATCGGCCGCATCGTAATGCCGGAACCGAACACCACCCGGCCTATCAGCTGGGCCACGCCGGAACCGAGCAGCGCGCCCACAATCGCGCCCAGCAGCGAGATTGCCGCCGTTTCGGCCAGCATCAGGCGGGATACCGCGGCATCGGTGGCACCGAGCGCCTTGAGCAACGCCAGCTCGCCCGACCGTTCGCCGATCGAGGCGACCATCAGGTTGGCCACGGCCACGGCTGCGGCGATCAGGCTCAGCACGGTCATCAGAATCATCACGGCCTGCGTCTTTTGCAGCACATTGCCCTGCAACGCGGCCACCTGACGCACCTGCTTGGCCACCGCGCCCGGAATCACCTCTTCGATCTGATAGGCGATCGAGCTCGGGTAGGCGGTGCAGTACCAGGTCTCCCATTCCTCCTGGCTCAGCGCGGCCGGGTTCGCGGCGGCCTTACGGGCCAGGTCGTTCTCCGGCGTGGTCAGGGCCTTGACCTCGATTTTGTCGACCGAATCGGGCAGGTCGGCGAGTACCTGGGCCGTGGAGGAGGCGATGTAGAGCGAGCCGTTGTCCTCGTCGCCGGAATCGTAGACACCGGTGAGCTTGATTTTCTGCTCGTTCTTCTTGCCTGAGGCGGTGGTTTTGTTGAGGGTGATGGTGTCGCCGGTGGTCACGCCGAGTTCGGAGGCCAGCGTCTTGCCGATCACGCCCTGGTCGGAATCGTCTTTGGGCCACTTGCCGTCCAGCTGCCACCACGAGCGCATGCCTTCCACGCCCACGACGGTAGTCTCGCCGGTGGAGATCTTGAGGTTCTTGTTGAACCACGTGCCGACGACCGGCACGTTGGTACCGTTCACCGTGGCGTGGATGTTGAGCTGCGGCGCGAAGCTGGTGATGTTGAACGACCAGAAGATCGTCTTGATCTTGGCCGCGTCCGACTCCTTCAGAAAAGCGGTCGGGTCGCTGGTGGACGTCGCGCCGCCCGACTCGGTGTTGTACAGGTCGGAAACGACCGCATCCGCCTTGGGCTGCACGGTGATGTTCGAACCGTAGGTGGACAGCTCGGCGTTGAGCTTGTCGCCCACGTCGAACACGACGCCCAGCATCGATACGGACACGGTCGCCGACAGGCATACGGTCAGCGCGATAAGCAGGCGCCGGCGCAGCTGTCGGGTGAACGAGCGAGTAATCATGCGCAGAAAGAACATGATTCTTGTCTCCTGCCTGACTCACCGGAAGTGGGCGCTCAGCGCGTCCAGATCCGTAGTTTGAATGGTGATCTTGCCGTGGCCGGTCTTGTACGGGAATGGTATCGGGTTGCAGCCACCCTTGAAGCCGATGGTCGCCAGGTTGATGGCCACCTCGCACTTCTTGCAGATGATCTTGCCGTCCTTCTCGTAGTAGCCAGCGTCGCCGCAGTTCTCGCAGGCGTCCAGGCCGATGCCGTACGCGCCACCGTTCTTTCGGATGATGATGAAGCGCATGACGGTGCCGTCCTTGGCCTTGTATTCGAAGCGGTGCAGGTGGCCGTCCTCGACCTGGCTGAAGGGGATGGTGGCCACGCCGTCCTTGAGCGAGTAGGCTTCCGGCGGCGAAAGGGTGATGGTCTGATGGGTCGCGGCAACGCCCACGGTCAGGGTTGCTGTGACGCCGATGGCTGCGATAAGGCTCCACACGGCAGCGGCGATGGCGTGGCGGCGGAATACCTTATGCCGGCGCAACGTGGCCTCGTTGGCTCCCGGCACATCATGGGTTTTCATACGGAAACCGGCCACGATGGAGGCCACGGCGGGAATCAGGAACACCAGCGCCTGCGCCATAATCATCGTGGAGTTCTGGTTGATGGACCAAGCCAGCGCCACGAACATCGTATGGTTCATCGGGAAGCCTCGCGCCTGCAGAATCTGGGCAAGACCAGTGAAGTGTTGAATCAGCAGAATCACCATCATGGCCGCGACGGCCACGGTGAACGCCCAGCGCACGGCAGTGGTGCGCATCGTGCGGAAGATGGCGGCCACAATAATGGACATGGCCACGCCAAGCAGGAAACCAAGAGCGCGCAGCAGCATGGCCGAAGTGAATGCGGTCTCCCCTGGTTCCACCCAGATGGTGAGCTGCAGAATCACGTCCGGCAGCGCGTAGAACAGGGTGAGTGCGATGTCGATGGCGGCCACGGCGTTAGCGATGTGCATGAACACCTTGTGCTGCTGCCAATTGGTGGTGATGCGGCGTGCGAACACCACCACGACGATGGTCAGGATGTCGGCAATGATCGCGCACCACAACACCGGGTAGTTGACGAACGTGCGCTGATTGATCACGGCCGAGGCGCGCAGGCCGGCGAATACGATGGCGGCGATCAGACCGACGATCAGGCCGATGAGACGCCAATGCGAGCTTATCGGCTTATCTCGCCCCTCGCCGACCGTGAGCATCACGCTCAGGCTCATCACCAGCAATGCGGGGGCCAAAGTGCCCGGCATCACTGCCACGAATTGTTCAAGCATTCGCGTCCTTTCTCTGTTCACCTTAGGCTCCCCTCTCTGAGGGGAGCTGTCCGCGAAGCGGACTGAGGGGAGTTTTAGACCGTCCTAAGAATTATCTCCCTAAAGCGGCGTAAAGCCCCCTCTGACGAGGGGGCTTTCTGCTTAGTCAATCACCACTGGCGAGGAGTGTAATCCCAGTTGTCGAAGGTGACCTCGATCGGCTCGGTCCAGAAGTGGCCCTTGACGCCGGTCTCCGGGTCAACGTGCAGCATCCAACCCTTGGAGGCCGGGGATTCGATGGAGAGCTTCAGCTGGTAGGTGCCAGCCTTGTCGAGCTTGACGTTGGCGCCGTAGTGCGGGCCATCGGAAGCGTTCATCTGCATGAAGGTACCGGAGGTGGCGGTGCCGCCCTCGACTTCCTTGCCGGTGGACTTATCGATGATGGTGTAGTTCACGGTCAGATCCGGCACGAAGTCGCCCTTGCCGTAGCCGAGCTCGGTGCCCTTCTGGTTGGCATGGATGTCGGCCTCGAGGTGGAAGGAAGCGTCAGCAGCCTTCAGGCCCATGGAAGACGGCTCCATATCGATCGGCTGGAAGTACACAGCGCCCACGGTCAGCGGGCCGGCGTCCTGATCCTGCTCTTCAGCAGTACCGGACGGGCCAACCGGAACCTCTTCGAAACCGGCGCCGGAATCGGAGGAAGAATCGGAGGAAGAGGAGTCGGAAGACTGGGAGGAGGAGTCAGCCTTAGTGTCGGATGCGGAGTTGGTGGAACCGCAGGCAGCCATGGACACGGTCATGGAACCGGCGAGCAGCAGGCCGAGCAGAGCGGCCAGTTTCTTGTTCTTCATCATTGTTATTCCTTTTCTCTATCTCTGGTGAATTAGGATTCACGCTTAGATAATTGCAATTATTCAGTTATGAGATAAGTGCGGCGTGGGCTGGAGGAATTGGCATCGATCCGAGGCCGTGCCGCAAGTCTGTCAGTTGTCTGCAGTTATGGGAGGAAACGGACGAGCTAGACGGGCTACGCCTTCACGGCCGGGACCTCGACAGTAGCCTGCGCCTTCAGCTTGCGCTGCTTGATGAAGCCGACCACGAACAGCGCGATAACCGCAACGGCTGCGATGGCCTGCGCCACTAGGCATTCGACGTACGGGTAGAGGCCAAGCCAATCGTTCGTCGGCACACCGTTCAGGTAGAAGGCGGGCAGCAAGTCGCCCTCGATCAGCGAGTGGACGCCGCCGCCGGCGAACACCACCACCAGCACAGACATCAGAATCGAAGTGACCAGGAAGAACGGACCAATCGGAATCTTCACGGAGGTGAAGCGGAAGAGCAGGAAGATGCCGACAAGCACCACCGCGGCGGTCAGACCACCGATCCACATACCGCGAGTATCGCGGCTCATCGTGTAGATGGACTCGTAGAAGATCACGGTTTCAGCGCCTTCACGGAACACGGCGAGGAAGCTCAGCATAGCCAGCGAGACCACGGTTTTCAACGTCACGTTGTCGGCACTTGCGGCGGCTTCGGCATCAGCCACAGCAGCCTCGGTCTTCTTGCGAATGTAACGGTTCCACGCTTCCACGCTGGACTTGTTCAGCATCCAGTTACTCGTCCACAGCAGCATGCCCATGGCGATCAGTGCGCAGGTGCCTTCCATGATCTCCTGAATCGGGCCGGAGCCGCCGAAGGCGAACACGAAGATCACAGCCACCAAGCCGGCGCCGAGCAGACCGACGAGCACACCCAAGTAAATCCACTTGACGAAGCGCTTGTTATCGGACTTGACCAAGTAGGCGACGATGGCTGCAACCACCAGCAGAGCTTCAAGACCCTCACGGATAAGCACGAGGAACGCCTGGCCGGAGGAGCTGGTGACCAGCTTGGTGAAACCGTCTTCCTTATCGGCGGCACCACCGTCAAGAATGCCGGCGTCCTTGATCAGCATGGCCTTGAGGTCGTCGATCAGCTTCTTGGTGTCTTTCAGGGATGCGCCGGCGTTCATGGACTTGCGGCACATCTTGAACTGGTATTCCACCTGCGAGACGCGGTTGCCGCTGATGGCGTTCATCACGTTCTTTTCGAAGCCGAGCTTCTCGTAATACTGGTAGTACGCGTTGTTCACGAGCGTGGCGCCCTTGGCACCATCACCCTTTTCGTAAGCTTTGTATGCATTGTCGAGAATCGGGGTCATTTCGTTGGCCACGTCGGTCCATGAACGATTGCCCTTGCCCGGGTTCTTCTTTTTCTTGGCGTCGAGCTCCTTGCGCTCTTTGGCCAGCTGCGCCTGCAGCGCTTCGGCGTACGCCTTCGGCTTGGCGAGATCGGCGTTGGTGTCGAGCTGCTGGGCCGTGGCGTCAAGATCGGCGGTCAACGCATCAATCTGCTGAGCCAGTTGATCGTCGTTGCTAGGCGTGTAGGAAAGATTCTGAACGCTTTGGAATGCCTGCTGTTGGGCGAGCTGCTTGTCCGCGCCAATGGTGTCGTGCACGACCGCGGTGAAGTTGGAGGCCACGTAAATCTTGTTGTACGCGCCCATGAAATCGGAGGTGGCGCCAGCGGTGTTGCCATCCTTGTACGTCTTAAGACCGCTGTTCAGCTGCTTGTCCATCGCCTTGGAGACTTCGGCCCAGGTGGCGTAGTCAACGCTGGACGAGCTTGATGAACTGGACGAGCTGGTGCTGCTGTCGGCGAAGGCCATCGGAGCCGTGACTGCAGGAGCCACAGTGGCGATGACCATGGCGAACAGAAATACAATCGCAGCCAGAACTCGCAGCTGCCTCACGCTGGTGTGTTCAACGGACCGAAGAGCAGCCTGGGCGCGACGAACCATGCCTATCCCTCTCTCTGCGCGGCTAAGTAATCAAAAACCAACTACTCAATATAAAGAAAAACTTTTTTGAGGAACAGTCTTGATTTTTTAGGATTTAAGAGGTATTAGGCACTGTTTTTCGATCAATTATTACCGCAGATTGTCTCAATATTCGATATTGTCCCGCTCACAGATGGGAGACTTCCCGAATTATGAACTCCCCGCGACTGGCCACTCCCCATCCCTCATATTGCATGACCAACTGTTTCACCAAGGTTCATAGCCTAAAATCACTATGTTGCATCACGGCAAGAGGCTGGCAATAATTCACGCGATGGCATGCGCATGTTCATTCTGGTTTGCCTCGGGTTTGCTGACTTGCCTTGAGTCGCTTTGATTTGCACTGGTTCATCCCCCGGTGAGATCACCTGTTGCACACGCCGTACGAACGACCTGCACATCAGCGCAGGCACTCATTGGTGGTCCTTGTCCACAAAGCGACACGCCGCAGCCGGCACTGAATGTGCATTTATCCGAAAGCTGTGGTAGCTTATTCGAGTTGCCTACGGAGCTTACTTCTAGCAAGCACTGCAGTGCATGGAGGATTCGCCTAGTGGTCTATGGCGCACGCTTGGAAAGCGTGTTGGTGTAACAGCCTCACGAGTTCGAATCTCGTATCCTCCGCCATCAGGCTTTCAAGAATTTTCTTGAAAGCCTTTTTTCATGCCGATTTTGGCGGATTTCCAACGAAAATCAGCTTTCTTCAGCCATTCAACCATCAGCGTATTGCCGCGTAATGCCGCGCCGAAAAGCGTAAACTAGTAGGTAAATAAGTGGGTGTCTCCCATAATCCTCCAGCCCTTACCCACTTAGAAAGGTCTCCACTCATGGCCTCGCCCCGAACACGAATCACACAACGCAGACGACGCAGTTTTGGCCGAATGATCGAGAAGAACGGTAAACGTGGGGACAGAACGTACCATTACATCGAATGCTCCTATCCAACACCACTGTGGGCTTTTGAGAAATGGCCGAACCTGCCAAGAAGGCAGTACAAAACGTTTTCGTTGGAACGAGAGACGGATGCCGAAGCATGGCTTAACAAGGAACAGAAGCTTATTGACAACGAAACTTGGACACCGCCGCGAATCAGAGAAACCCGCGAGCGCCGAGATGCCATCTCTTTCTCGGAATACGCCACAGCGTATGTAGAGAATCATCACAAGCGCAACGGCGATCCCATAGCAGATACGACTAAGGACAAGTACCGCGAGTACCTGCGCTTGTACCTTATTCCTGTTTTTGGAGATAAGGCCGTGATTGCCATTACCCGTGATGACATTCAACGTTGGTATGACGCTTTTCCAGTGCGCAAAGGTGGTTATGGATACAGCGCTCGCAGACATGTATACGAACTGTTGTCGGCTATCTTTGCTGAAGCTGCAACCAAACCCCTTAATCAAGAAGGGGACACCCTGATTAAGGTCAATCCTTGCTCGATAGCCGTATACCGGCCTCAGCGTCGGAAGGAACCGACTGTGGCCGAACCCGAAGAGCTTACCGCGCTATACAACGCCATGCCAGCTTGGCTGCGTTTATCGGTGTATTTGTGCGGGGTGCTTGGACTGAGAGAAGGTGAGTGTCTGGCGTTACAGCGTTCCGACATAGAGTTGGATACGGACAGGCCCGTCGTACATGTGCGAAGAAGCGCCAAGGAAATCATGAAGGACGGGCATCGCGTAATCGTGCTCGGCAACACCAAGACCGCAAGCAGCGTGCGCGATGTAGACGTGCCACGTTTCCTGATTGAGGTTATCCGTCTGCATCTCGAAGTCTTCGTAACAGAGGAACCGGATGCGCTGTTATTCACTTCGCCCAAAAATGGAGGGCCAGTAAAACAACAGACCGTAAGAAACGCATGGTATCGGGCGCTGAAGCAGGTTCCGCGGCTGGAAGGAATGAGATTCTATGATCTTCGGCATACCGCACTCAGCAAAGCCGTGGAAGCAGGGGCATCGTTGGGAACGGTGAAGAACATGGCGGGACATACCATCGACACCACCGCCTTCAACTATCAGCACGAAAGCAAAGCCAACCGAAATTTGACTCTTAAACATATTGACGAAGCCTTTTCCTCTGGTTCAGTGAGCGCCGACGCCGACGGCTCTCCGCAGGTGGAATCCATTCTTTCGTTGTTCAAGACATTATCTGCCGACAAGCAGAAGCAGGTCATGGACTCTCTTCCTCCCGATGTTTTAGCACAGGTAATTACTTCCACTTTGCGAGGTGAATAACATGAGCTCTGTATTTAACCACAGAAGCGACGAAGCACAGCGAATCATTGACGAAGCGAAACAAATCAGACATCCCATGAATAAAGCAGGGGCAATCTATCTTGGAAAAAATCGTAAATATCCTGTGCTTATCGCCTATAGTAACCCCGAACGAAAAGACGAGTGGGCGATTCGCGTTACTGCTGTTGTCTTTTCTCAAGCTACAGTTCAACGTAATCGGGACGAACAACGCGCTCATGGCTCGCATAGACCGATTGCGTTTTCTATGCAAGGAAAACCAAGTTATAGAGAATTTCGCTTTATGCTTGACGGGAAAATGGAGTCGTATAAAGCTGCACGGCTAATTAACGGGAATTATGCCAATGATCCCGATGCCTGGAAAAGTGTGGAAATATGTCTGGGACAAACCTCGTATATAAAGTTGGGGGACCTTTACGAAGCGTTGCAATATAATCAAAACGGACTTCACATACCCCTTAAAAGAATAGTTCGCTCCAAAAACATATAAGTTGTCATCTGTGATATAGTGATGTCTACAGCTGAGCTGCGCTTGTCGTAGCCGAAAACGTGACGTAGGCGTACGTCTTCTTTCGATGCCTTTGGGCAGGAAGGAAGACGTGTAATGCACGCCGAGTATTTTCCAAATGAGCCTATTTCCCAAAGAGGTCTTCTCCCTCTTCGAGCTGCGACCACTTGGTTGGGGTTGTCCGACACCCGTGTGACCATGCGCCTCGTTCGAGATGGCAAACTAAAAGCCATCAAAATCGGACGCCGCATCTTTATCACCACACAATCACTGGAGAAGTTTGTGGGGGTGTCGAAATGAGAAGCACCCCCAAAACGAGTGTCCCGAGTTTCGGTTTCCTTTCTATCGAGTTCGATCGTCCTGATGGGTTTCATAATCCATACGGCCCTATGAACGCCGGTGCCAGCCTTGCCCGCGCATTGAACGACCGCGGCAGCACGGCATCGGCGGAGGAATCGGAGCGTCTCAGGCAGCGGCTTGGTATTGACGAGTTCGGGAAACAGCACGGCTATACGGGCATGACCACGGAGCGTAGACGAGAAATCATCAATGCCTACAATCGGATTGCCGAGATGGGGAGGCCCGAATGATGGCCCTTAAGATTAACGGCGATGCGGAATTCTGGCATGCGCGATCCGAATTGACGTATATCCATGATTATGCACGGGCCTGTCAGGTTTCCCCGTGGGCCTTGCTATCCGTGGTATTGGCGCGCGTCTGTGCTGCCGTTCCGCCCCATGTGGCGACACAGCCGTTGTACGGCAATGCTCCGGGTACGTTGAACCTGTTCGTCGCCGTTCTCGGCGGCAGTGGTGACGGCAAAGGTCTTACCGAGCGAATGGCGCGCGCGCTGCTGCCCGACATCAGAAACGCCACCACGGCGCTGCCGGTGTCCGGCGAGGGCATCCCGGCCTTGTTCGCCACACGCGAAACACAGGGAGAGGATGGCAGAAAAACCGTCATCAGGTGTGTCAATCCGCGAGCTTTGCTCTCCGTGCCGGAAATCACCTCGTTGGGAGGTTCCGCCAAACGACTTGGCTCCACGCTCATCCCCACGCTGACAAGCGCATGCAGCGGCGAAGCGTTGGGCGGATTCAACAAAAACGAGGCAAACCGTCTCACGGTGCCCGAACACGGCTATCGCATCGCGCTGATTACAGGCGTCCAACCCCATAACCTCAACGTCATCATGGACGAAGAGGGAACGGGATTGCCGCAACGCTTCCTGTGGGCCGATACCGCGGACTACGACGCGCCCGAGAAAGTGCCTCCCATGCCAGCCGGAAGACTTGGGTTCGACGTGTCGGCACTGCCTGAGGACATGCCGAACAGCGGACTGGACGCACTGTACGAGGCCGGTGACCGTTGGCGCATGATCGACCACGGGGAAGCCAACTATCCGCTGACGATCCTCCGATACCCGCAATCCGCGTTCACGGCTGCGGAGAAAGACGGATGGGAACGGCTGCATCGTGCCCGCCAAAACCCGTTGGACGCCCACTGCATCGGCCTAACCGTCAAGATCGCCGGGCTTCTCGCATTGCTCTCTCGGCCGGATTCCCTCACCGTCACGGAAGAGGACTGGGCGCTCGCGGAATACGTATACCGGCGTTCCGCTGAGTTCCGCGATGAGGCCATCCAGCAATTCGAGGACATAAAACGCAATCTGAAGGCCCAAGCGTACGCATTGGACTCGGAAGCACGGGGCGAGGCCGACGCACGGATGTTGGACCGAATCAAGGCGGGTACGCTTAAGTGGCTTGACTCGCATGATCCCGGACGCGAAGGCGTCGTTGGCCACGAGATCAGCCGTGCGAGAGGTCGTGACAGCAAACACGGCATGGTCTACGCGGCCCTCGAAAGCCTGTACGTCGAAGGCAAGGTGGACAAGGTAGGTGGCGGGCCAACCCCTCAATCGACGCTGTGGGCGGTCTCCACACGTTAAGGGCATTCTGACATGTCAAAGCGTCAGAATCCGGCAATCCGAGCGGTTCCCGATGTCAAAGCAGGCTGTCAGCATCACAACTCTTTGACAGCCGCGCTGACAGCAGAAACCCCGTGATTCCAACGATTCTGACGTTTTGACATGTCAACCCGCCGCTTGCGCTCAAGCGGCCGGAACGATAAAGAAAGGACGACGACAATGGCAGACAACGAACGCGACGAACACGGCAGGTTCGCCGCAGGCAACCACCCTGTGACGGGATTCCACACCAACCCGGAACGGCGCGGCAGGTTCCCCGGCAATCGGCATTCGTTCAGCAAGGCCGCGCAACGGCTTCTCGACATGACCGACAGCCAGCTGGAAGCCGAGCGCAAACGTACCGATCTGACACAGGCCGAACGCATCGCCCTGAACATGCTCGACCGCGCCACCGACACGCAGGACCCCCAGCAGCTCGCGGCGTTCAAACAACTCATGGACCGGGCCGAGGGCAAACCCCGCACCGCAGCCGAGGAACCGGCAGCATACGAGCCGCCGATCATCAACATCAGATTCTGCGACGACAACCCCGGCAACCACGCCGACTGACCACGACAGGCCTGCGAGCGCTACCGCGCCCGCAGGTCGGGCCACGGCTCGGGGAGCAGTTCGTCCACGGTGACGCCAAGCACCTGAGCCACGGCCATCACGTTCAGCAGGCTCGGGTTGGACGGCGTGCCGGGACGGGACTCGCCACGCTCCAACTGCTGGAAGGCGAACCGCGACAGGTTGGCGTTATACGCCACACGCTCCTGACTCATGCCCAACGCCAGCCTGCGGCGTTGCACATTCAACCCGAGTTCCTTGGCATACGACGCCCATCCATCGGGCAGCGGGGTGTGTGGCATGGTTGCCAAGCTAGAACCCCGCTCACTAAACTATGGACTTACCGGTAAGGCATAATGCGTAAAGCCTTACCGACAAGACAATAAACCGATAGGCGTTACATCAAATATCCGATGCCAGCCGGAAGCAATGGAGAGGGAGCATATCATAATGGCGAAGCAAGTCGCTCTATATGTGTTATTGGTATCAGTCGCCATAGCAGGCATCACGACAGCCCCGCCGCTGACGATTGTGATTCTTGTCTTTTTCGGCTTCAAAATATACGAGTTAGTGTATTTCCGCAGTGCCAAGTTCATAGCAATCAAGAATCGAATCAGCGCCCACATTCAGGACTGCAACGACTTGAACGACCACATCGAGGAATTGAAGAGTACCCATATCGGCGCGGACATGACGCGTCGAGGACATTCCGACTACCACGACAATAGCAAGTGGAACTTCAAACGCAGTGGATTCAAAAAGATTACCAATGCTCCAAACGTGTATAACTGCTCACGTTCCGTTTGCGACGGCTCTCGCAGAGACCCGATGAAATATGTTTGCAAGTATTTCGGATTCAGTGCGGACGAACCGACGCTATCCAAATTTGAGAATATGCTTAACAATTTCACCGCCGTTGAAGATGGCAAGAACTCTCTGACAAGTGAAAAAAACGAGATTCTAGCAAGCATCTCCGACGATGTGCCTTTCCTCATCAAGAAATTCAGCAAAAAACTATTGGCGAAGAAGCTCGGCTTCAAAGACGTCGATTTGAGCGATACATATTACCCGTCCTTCAAGTTCCAGTATGTTTCCGCGGGCGGCAATGCCTCCACGGAAAACACCATCGTCATGGATATTCCAAACCTGAACGCGATGGTGAACTATCTGAACGACAGAATCAAATGGAAGAAAAGCGTAGCGGGCCAACGCGCCCTCATGACATCGGCCCTGCGCAAGCACATTCTCGAACGCGACAACTATACGTGTCGCCAATGCGGTATCAGCACTTACGCCGAACCACATCTACTGCTAGAAGTCGATCACATCATACCGGTGTCAAAAGGCGGCATGACCACAGAGGACAACCTGCAAACACTATGCTGGAGATGCAACCGCACCAAAGGCGCAAAACTTAATGTCTAGATGCATTTCGCCGAGAATAGACGCCCTACAAGTGGGTAAAGTAGTAGGTAAAATTATGCCTAACATTTCATAAAAGGCTGTATTTCAACAAATATTACCCATAAGGGCGAAGTCTCGTATCCTCCGCCATCAGGGTTTTGGCTTTTGTCAAAACCCTTTTGTTATCCGCACCCACATGCATATACGCAGCGGTCCAAATATGTGCACAATCGTGCACATTCACTGTTTTTGCAGTGGCGTGGCATGGCACATATTCCGAGACGACCGAATTCCCACAATTTTCGTGCCACAACAGCGCATAAAAACACGAAAATGCGATTACGTGGCACATCCGAATGCCACATGAGCGCAAAATAGCCAATATTGCGCTCATGTGTACAACTTAGAGCACCCGAATACTTCCTCGCACACCCGTCGATTTGCGTAATACGCGATTGCGTGTATTGTTGTGCAAGCCGTTCAACGGCCCTAAGCCGTGCGCACATTATCGCCCCGATAGCTCAGTGGTAGAGCACTTCCTTGGTAAGGAAGAGGTCGTGAGTCCAATTCTCACTCGGGGCTCTCAATCACCACTCGATGCCGTACTCGGCATACATATACATATCGTACTGGTACTCACTGCTGTAGTTCAGGTCGTTCTGATGTGCTTCATGATGGCTGTTATCTGACTGCATAATCATTCCTTTTCCTAGCCTCATCGGTATTACGACCAGATATAGCGAAATCGCGTTACCGAACTATGCGCGTTCAGCGAATCGCAGGTGAACTCATAGCGAACTGTTGCACGCACTCCGCATGCGAGCGCAGACTCATTGACATATACCGTCCGGCACACACTTCATAATGTGCAAGGCCGCGCGCCAGCTATTGAATACCGCCAAACAGCAAAGGAAAGCCTCTCCCACCATGACCTCACACCTTGCCGAAGCAGGACGCACACTGATTCCCCGCAAGGATGATCGGTACGGTCTGCTTTCCCCAGCTCTGGTTATTCTCACGTTTGTCGCCGGACTGGTGGATGCGTTAAGTTACTTGGCACTCGGTCATGTATTTGTGGCCAATGTGACCGGCAACATTGTGTTCCTTGGTTTTGCATTCGCCCACGCGCAGGGCTTCGTCTGGTGGACTTCGGCGCTCACGCTGGCCACGTTCATGATTGGTGCGTTCATCGGCGGACGCATTATTCATTACTTTGGCGCCAACCGCGCGCGCCATCTGCTGGTGTCCACGTCAATCCAGCTGGCTTTTGTGGCAGCTGCGCTCGTCGGCATTTATCTGCTCAATCAGTTTGCGCCTGAACCGTCGATGGGTGGCACTGATGCTTCAGCCATCGCCCGCACGGCACAGCCCAGTCTGAACTTCCCAACTGCTCGGCATATTGATTTGCATATTATTCTGCTGATTGTGCTGCTCGCACCGGCTATGGGCATTCAGAATTCCACTGCTCGTAAGCTTTCGGTGCCAGATTTGCCCACGACTGTGTTGACGATGACGTTAACTGGGATTATCGCTGACACTTCGGCGCATGGTCATGAGCAGTCCAAACTTGGCCGGCGCGCGATTGTAATGCTGGCTTTGGCGCTCGGTGCTTTGACTGGAGCCACGCTGCAGACGCGCGGTCATGAGGACGTTATTTTGATGGTGATGATCGTCTGTCTGATTGCGGTCATTGTGATGATGATCCCCCATGTGCATTCCGATGCCCGCTGGGTGACCGGAAAACACTGATTCATACAAAAACGGCCGGCGCTGGGCATTGCTGACCGGCACCGGCCGAGATAATAAGGAGTGCTCCTTATGTGGTCGCGAACCTTACGGTTTCATGATCACATCTGCTCGCGATTGCGGCGGTAGGCGATTGCGGCGCCGGCACCGGCCAGCAGCAATCCGGCCACAGCAATCGTGACGACATTGGCACCCGTGTTGGAGACGACATTGCCATCACCCTTGGCAGCGGTACGCTTCACCAAGCCGGCAATTGCCTTCTCGAGAGCCTCACGAGCTGCGTCGACCTGCTTCTGCGTGGCGTTGCTGTTGTCGGAGACCTCACGGGCCTTCTTCAGCGCGGCGCGCAGAGCGTTGGCGGAGTCGTCGGTGTAGAGACCCAGGTTGATGGCGGCGGCCTTGTTGATGGTCGCGTTCAGAGCAGCCTTGTCCACCACGCCCGGTTCCGGATTCGGCTTCGGCTCGGTGGCAGCTTCCAGCTTGGAGATGGCGTCCTGAAGAGCGCTCAGTGCGGTATCCACATCCTGCTGGGTGGCGTTCTTGTTGTCGAGCACCTGCTGTGCAGCCTTCAGTGCCTCGGCGAAAGCTTCCCACGAGTTGGTCGTGTAATCGGCCTTCTCGAGCTTGCTTGCCTTGTTCACTGCAGTCTGCAGGTCGGTCTTGTTCACCTCAACCGGGCCTGGGCCAGGCTCCTCACCGGTCTTCTCGAGACCAGCGATAGCGGATTCGAGGTTCGTCAGCGCCAGAGCCACATCGTAAGCGGTGGCCTTATCGTTATCCGCCACGGCCTGTGCAGCTTCGCGGGCCTTGACCAGAGCAGTCCAGCTTTCAGCCGTGTAGTCGGATTCCTTAAGACCGTTAGCCTTGGCGATGGTGTCGTTGAGGTCGGTCTTGTCCGGAGCGACAGTCTCTTCCTCAACCTCGCGGTCCGTGGTCAAACGCAGTTCGGCAGCGGATGCGAACTTGTTGGCCTGGGAGTCGCTCTGGCCTGCGGAAGACAGGACGGTCAAGCGTACGGCGGTCACATTCTCGACGGCGTCGAAGCTGGCCTTCTGCCACATGGTGGTGGTGGAGAACTCAGCATCGGTGACGACATCCTTGGTGGTGCCATCCGCCAGAGTGAGCGTGATCTTGTAGCCCTTGATCTTGCCGTTGGCGTTCATACCTCCGGAGCGCGGCAGGTAGCGCAGGCCGTTGATGGTGGTCGGTTCGTTGAGGTTGAACTGATACCATGCGGTGCCGTTGCCGACTGCGTTCTCGCTCCAGCTGGTGTGCCAGTGGGTGCTGTCGTTGCCATCCTGTGCCAGATCGGCCGGGCCTTCGCTCGGCAGGCCTGCGGTAGGCTCTTCGCTGCCCGTGGCCACGGTGTAGCCACCCAGCTCATCGGAGCCGTCAGCTGCCACGTCGTACTTGTCGCTGCTCTCGTTGCCGGGAGCGGTCTTCATGTACTCGTCGAGGGCCACGAGAATGTCGTATGCCTTGGTGAAGTCCTCAGCGGTTGCGCCATTCTTGTTGATGAGCACGCGAGCCTTGACCAAGGTGTCCTGATACTGCTGCCATGCGGCATCGGAGAGCTCAGCACGCTTGGAATCGTACTTGCCGCGGATTTCCTTGACCTTGTCCTGCGCTTCGGCCTTGGTGCGGGTCTGGGACTCGATGCGCTCGATCTTCAGGTTGTCGAGCACGAAGTCCTTGTATCCGCCGAAGTCCTGTGCATTGCCGGTGGAACCCTGCAGATCAGGTGCGGTTGCGGTCGAGTAAATACCGAACCAGGAATCGCCGTTGACGCCACCGGTCAGCTCGAACTCGGCCTTGCCGGTCTCACCCAGAGCCTTCTTCAGGTTGGTCAGCTTCACGCTGCCGGCAGAGTATTCACCCTGGCCCACAGCGATGGCGTAGATGTCATCGGAACCGGACTGGTAGTCGAAGCTCACCTTGTACTTGGCACCCGCCTCGAACTTCACGTTCTGCGGGATCGTCTGGTAGACCAGCGTGCCCTTCTGGGTCAGGCCGTTAACCTTCACAGACCAAGTGCCATCGAGCACATCGTCCATCTTCTTGACATCCCAACCGGCCTGCGTGAACGGAGCATGCAGCTCGGAGAGGTGGATGCGGTTGTCCTCAACGCCTTCGGAACCGGAGACCACGAACGGCCAGATGCCCTGGGCGTTGTTTTCGAATCCGTTGGTGAGGGACTTCAGCGTGCCGTCCTTCTCATAGGTGATGCCGGAGTACTGGTTCTCCACGATGCGCACATCGTCGAAGTAGGTGTGTGCTCCGTCGGTGCTCTTGTGAGACAGGGTTACCGTGGCATCGCCGTTCTCAGGCGCGGTGAAGAACACGTACATGTTCTGGAAGTAGCTGGAGCCATTTTCCGTATTGCTGTTCGTGTTGTGGCCGTATGCCTTGATGTAGTTCTTGGCGATGGACTTGCCGGTGGAGTTGGTGGCCAGCACCTTGCCGCCGCTGGTTACGGTGACGGATGCATCGCCGGTGGAGCGGTTGTCGACGCCAACATACAGCGCGTACTTCTGGCCAGCCTTGAGATCGGTCAGACGCTGGGAGACATCGACCTTGCCGGTCAGGCGCAGCATGGCGTTGTTGTCGCCTTCAACTTCGGCCTTGCCGGTTCCGGCGACGGTCCAGTTGTCGGTGAGGGTGTTGGAGCCGCCGTTGAAGCCGGCGTCTACCACATGCATGCCTTCGCTCCAGTTGACCTGGATCTGCTTGGCTTCGCCCTTGTACACCACGTACGGGGTTTCGGCATCAGCGGTAAGCGTCACCTTGCCGCCGGAGACGGCAACGGTCTGCTCGTTGGTCTTACCCTGATCGGTGAGCTGGTACACCTTCACACTGGAGAGGTTCTTCCAGCTGTCCGGCAGGGTCCAAGTGGTGGTGCCACCCTTGGTATTCCAGTGGTAGAGCTTCTGTTCGGAATCCTTGACCAGCTTGCCGGTGGAGGAATCCCACAGCCACGGCAGCAGGTAGGACTCGTCACCAGTGGAGGAACCATCGCCTGCGGAGACAGCACCGGAAGCCACCATCACGCCGTTGAAGGTGATGGTGCGCTGGCGGTAGGCTGCGCTAGAGGTGTCGTTGGAACCACGGGAGACTACTACAACGTTGCCGTTGGAATCCTTCAGGGTAATCTGCTCGTTGCCGTTGTTCGTGTTCGGGTCGGACACGGCAGCGGCATTGCCATTGTCGGCGGTCAGCAGCGGGTTGTTGACCCAGCGGGTCACCTTGAAGTGCTGGATGAACTTAGTGGACACATCATGGGTGTACAGGTTCTTGATGTAGGCGGCATAGTCGTTGCGGCCCTGCCAGCCTTCGAAGTCCTTCATGTTGTAGCCGCCGAGCAGCGGGGCGTTGGCAGCGCCGCCGTATTGCGGGTAGTCGCCAACCCAGCTGTCCTTCTGGTGGTTGCGCAGGAAGCGCATCACTTCGGAGTTCTCGCCCTTGGAGGTGTAGCCGCCGTAGGTCAGATCAGCTGCCCAGTGCTGGAAGGTGGAGTCGTACTCGTTGCCGGAACCCCATTCGGTGGTCATACGCCAGCCGTTGTCGTTGATCATCTTGCTCATCTTGCGGGTTTCCCAAGAATCTTCCGAACCGGAAGAAGTCAGGTTGCCCCACACATCGAGGTAGATGAAGTCCATGTTGTCGCCGACTTCCTTGCTGAGGTCAGCGAAACGGCTTACACGAGAACCGGATGCCAGATCGTAGATGCCGTCGATGCCGACACCCTGATCAAGCCAGTTCCAGCCGTAGCTCAGGCCGCCTGCAGAGTTGCGGCGCACCATGTCCTCGCTGAAGGCCTTGGCTTCCGGATACATTTCGGAGGCGTTGACGTGCACACCGAAGCGAGCGCCATACTTGGAGCCCTCTTCCATCATGGTGTTCATGTCGTCGGCGCCGCCGAGACGCTGGCCGATATCGCCGTAGTCCGGGTGGCCGGAGTCGTGGCCTTCATTGCCGTAGCCCTTGAGCAGCACGGACTGGCCGAGGCCGTCGGTGTTCAAGGCCACCTTCTTGACGTTGTCAAGCGTGGTGAGGAACGGGTTCTGCGCCTGGGAGCCGAAGTTCATGGCGATACGCCATGCCACCAGTTCGGGAACTTCCTCGGACTTGTACGGGTTGTTCATGATGTCGCGGTAGGCGATTGCGCCATCCTGCCAGTTGACGGCACCGTCTTCGTTCTCGTCGCCGGCGATGGCCACGGCCATCTGCGGCAGAGCAGTTTCGGCCACGGTGTACTTCTTGCCCTTGGAATCGGTGACCGTGCGGTGGTAGTACCACGGAGCGCTGGCCAGGCCCAGGGAGGTGGCGTCACCAGTCTGCTGGGTGGTGGCGTAGACACGCGTGTTCTGGCTGCCGCCGCGCACAGGAGCCGCCACATAGGTGCCATCGTGCTCGGAGTTGCTCCACAGGCCGGCACTCAGGCCAGCACCGGAGATGAAGCCGTAGGTGTAGTCGCTATCGGTGACGTTAGTATCTTCGGTCACTGCGAAGTTGGTATCGCCAGGCTTCTGCGTGTTGGAAGACATACGAGCACCAGTGAATTGGGCATTTTCCTGGCTGGAACGCACGGAAACGAGACTCTGGTTCGGGAAGGACAGCGTCTGGATGGCGTTCTCCTCCACACCGTTGCCCTCAGGAATGCCTTCGGACAGGTTGTTCTTGATCTTGGTGACGTTGAGGTGCAGCTGGTTGGCCTTGACCGTGATCTGAACGGTGATCACCGCGTCAATCTTCTTGGCCTCATCCTTGACCTTCAGCGTGTAGGTGGCCTCGGTGTCGGAAACCTTCTTGAAGGTCACGTCGTCATCGCCCAGTTCGATGTTGGTGCCGTTGATTTCAACGGTGCGCACATCCTTGGACTGGCCGTACATCACCTTGCCGTCGGTCATCGTGTACTGCAGCACAGAGGGGAAGTTCTTCTTAATCTGAACTTCCATCTTCTTGGTCTTCAGCGTTTCGGAGGCGACCTGAACGGTTTTGTTCAGGGTGATGGGATCGATGGCAAGATCCGCGCCGGAGACCGTCACCTGCTGGGAGACGTCCTCATAGCCTTCCTTGGCAATCGAAAGCGTGTGTTCGCCTTCTTCAATGTCGGCGAAGGAGAAGGTGCCATCTGCACCGGTCTTCACCTTGGTCTTATCCAAACGCACTGTTGCGCCTTCAATGGCAGCGCCTCCAGCGTCCACAACCTTGCCGGAAACCGCGTGCTTGGCGGCTTCGACAACCTCCGGGAAGTCCTTGATGTACACGTCGGTGACCTCGTTCAGCTCCTTCCAGGAGCCGGCCTTGATGGCAAGCTTGTTGGAGAGGTTCGTCATTGCGGAGTAATCGACATCGAATGCCTTCTGGTCATCCACGGTCAGTGTGGCGACCTTGGCGTCGGTCCAGGAGACCTGAATGTCGTGCTCTTCGTTGGCGCTCGGAGCAGCGATACGAGCACCGCTGTACCAGCTGCCGCTACCGCCACCGGTGTAGGTCTGCCAGAACCAGCCGCCCGAATCGTAGCCGATGAACAGGCCGCTGCCCGGGTCGTTGTAGCCCAGGTAGAAGCCGAAGCGGTTGGCGGAGCCTTCCTGCGGGGATTTGATGGTGGCGTGGAAGGAGCCGGCCTTGGAGAAGTCGTAATCTGTGCCCCATACGGCTACTGCCGGCCAGTTGTTGCTGGAGCTGGGGTTCGCTGCCGCATTACCGTTAGAGGCAGTGGACTTGAGGTGCAGCCAACCGTTTGCCATCTCCAGGATTTCGCCGCCCTGAGCGATGTTGGAATCAATAGTCCAGCCTTCAACCGCATCGGCTTGTGCGGAAGGAGTCTCGGAAGCAGTTGCAGAATCAGAAGTATCGTTGATTTGCTGAATCTGACTTGCCAAAGTCTGCAAGTCAGCATCAGACAGGGGCACTGCGAACGCAGTACCTCCCCCGCTGCCCATGCAGGTTAAGGCTAACGCTGTTGCCAGCGCAGCCGATATAGTCTTCTTCTTTTTCATTAACTATATTTTCCTTAATCTCTTCTTCGAGGTGAAGCAGATGCCTTCTTCATTGAAGAATACGCATTCGCAATTACGATAAGACACTTTACAAGAAGCTATTCTTAATAGCAATCTCAGCAAATACGGAGAATCGCCACATATTTGACATTGAATTACAACGTGAGTGAAATCACAAAACCCAATAAACGACTACGTTGTTAACCTTCACATCTATATTCGCATCATCGCGACACGCGCAGGGAAAAACTGCGCAAAAAAAGTAAGACGAATTTACCTGCATTCGACGCAATCAATGCAGCAGCATTACAGCAGCAAGCCGATTGAGCAAAATAGCAAAAGCCGCCTTGCGCAACCGCAAGACGGCTTTGACGACAATGGTGAGGCTGTGCTCGCTTACTTCTTGGAAGCGTTCACGGCATCCACAGCCTTCTGCAGCGATTGAGTATAAGCCTTGTACCAATCAGCCTGCTCGTTGAGCTTCGCAGTAGCGGACTTGAAGCCGGCAGTGTCGTCAGCTACGCAGCCTTCGTATACCGGCAGTTCCACGCTCAGTTCCTTGTTGAGGGCGTCCAGCGTGGAGGCATCCTTTACATCCTTCTTGGTGAGCGCAGCAGCTTCGGAAGCATCGCCATTGACCAAGTTGTTGTAGTCATTAGTGGCGTTGCGCACATTTTCGGAAGCGGCGGCGCAAGCGGCGACTGCATTGTTGTACTGAGCATCGGAGTAGGCGCGGAAGCCGAACACACCGGCCACGACGATAATGGCCACGACCACCACGGCGATAATGGCGACGGCCGCCTTAGACATGTGCTTCTTCTGAGCGCCTTCATTGCTTGCATTGTTGGCGTTGTTTGCCGGTACAGCCTGCTGCCCAGCGGACATACTTCGATCTCCTTCGTTCTCGTACTTTCATACACACGTATGCGCTCTTAGCGCTCTTATGCGCACTCATATGCAGGGAAGTCGCTTTTCAAGCGGCTACTTCCCTGAAAAAAAAACCCTCGCATTCCGCGAGGGTCATTGGCTGGGATGCCTGGACTCGAACCA
>OGRN01000063.1_pt1 | contig 96419 bp, 87 predicted proteins | sample 1553401 | NCBI WGS metagenome assembly OGRN01 (sample SAMEA2580096, study PRJEB22360) | human gut metagenome | biome: human gut; feature: human-associated habitat; material: faeces | place: Denmark | collected 2008/2010 | reverse complement strand
GTTAATACGCATATTAAATTCCTCCATTTCTCTTGTATCATTAACTGATTACATACTGTTATATCGGCAACACAACAATTTGTTTAAGCATTCTATACTGATTTATTCAGAAAAAGCTTAATTTTACATAACGTTTCTTTATAAATCTTCCATATTGCATTGTTATAATCGAATCATCAATAATGGAGGTTTCAAATCTTAATGAAAAAATTACCGTTTTCAGTTTGCATTATCACCAAAAACAACGCCAAAACGATTGAAAAATGTTTGCAGTCAGCATCAAATCACTTTGATGAAATCGTCATTGCAGACACCGGATCAAGCGATTCAACCAAAGAAATCGCACGTCACTACACGAACCAGATCTTTGACTTTACGTGGAACAATAATTTTGCGGATGCAAGAAACTTTGCCATAAAAAAAGCAACAAATGATTTTATCTTTTCGCTGGATTCAGATGAAGAAATAAGCAAAATAAATTGCCGACAACTGCTTGATTTTTCAAAAAAAAATGCGGAAAATATCGGCAGAATCGAAATTTTGAATCTTCAAAGCGACCACACCTTTGAAAAGGGATGCGTTTCAAGAATCTTCAACCGCAAATTCTTTCACTTTGAAGGATCAGTTCATGAACAGCTCGTTTCATCAAGTCAAATCAACCGTTCAATGGTCGATTTGGACGTTTCAATCATTCATTATGGCTATGCAAATGAAAATCTCAATCAAAAAAAAGCACAGGTATATCGAGAAATGATTGAAAAAAAGCTCAAAGAAACTCCAGGTGACAGTTATCTCTTATATCAGCTCGGTCGAACATATGATATTCAAAAGGACTTTGTCAACGCCTCTGAAGCCTATCTGAAATCATTGCAGACTTCTCCCAGACATGATTTTGAATATTTCCGTTCTGCACTTGACGATTTATGCTTCGACTATCTCAACTTAAATGAAGCAAAAAAAGCAGCTGAAATAATTAACTTTTACGGCTACCCCTACGAAGATGCCGATGGATACTTTATGTTTGGCCATGTCTACATGAATCTCGGAAATTTTGACGAAGCTGTCAGATGCTTTAAAAAAGCCACTGAATTCGCTGATTCAAGCCGTCCTGGCGCAAACAGCTTTGCTGCTTGGTTTAACATCGGCGTCATTTATGAAGTTTTAGGCTTTAAAGAAAAAGCAATCAAAGCATATAAAAAGTGCAATGATTACGATCCAGCAAAAGAACGATTGAAAAATCTAATGTAATCGATGATTTTTATTTAAATCATTCCAAAATAGTTCGATATAAATATTATGTTCACGAAAAAAGGAGATGAGTATTTTTATGAACAAACATGAGTCGGACATTTTAGAATTGTTATTGAAAGATTCAAAACTTACGCAGCGTCAGATTTCTGAAAGAATTCATCTGTCTCTTGGACTTGTCAACAAAACCATCAAGTCGCTCAAACAAAAAGGATATCTTTCAAACAACAATCGCATAACAAACAAACTGATCAACCTGGCTGAAAAAACATCGCCAAAATCAGCCGTTATTTTAGCCGCTGGTTCAGGGATGCGGATGGTACCAATCAATGTTGAAACATCAAAGGGAATTTTGCGTGTCAAAGGCGAGGTCTTGATTGAACATTTAATCAAACAACTGCATGAAGCCGGCATCTCTGATATCGTTGTCATTGTCGGTTTCATGAAAGAAAAGTACGAGTATCTGATTGACAAGTTCAACATCCAATTGATCGTAAATTCAAAATATTCTGAAAAAAATAATCTTTATTCAGTAAAACTGGCTGAAAACAAACTTGCTAATTGCTATATCATCCCTTGCGATCTTTATTTTCAGGAAAATCCTTTTTCAAAAATCGAGTTTTCTTCTTGGTACATGGTTTCAGATTGCAAAACCGATGAATCTTCTTACAGAATCAACCGAAAATATGAATTGGTGAAATCAAAAAAAGGAAATCGAATGATCGGTCTTTGCTATCTGACCAGTCAAGATGCAAAAATGATCAGAGAAAGAATCGATGCTTTGTGTTCTGATTCTGCGTACGATCAAAGTTTCTGGGAAAAAGCATTAGAATCCAACAACAAGCTGTGCATCCCAGCAAAAGAAATTTCTGATATCAACGTTATTGAAATCAATACTTACGAACAATTGCGAACGGCTGATTCAAAATCTGATCATCTTAATAATCAAGCCATTGATATCATCTGTAAAACGTTGAAAATCGTTCCTGAAGCCATTCATGACATCAACACGTTAAAAAAAGGCATGACTAATCGCTCATTCATTTTTACGGCAAAGGGCTCACGCTACATCATGCGTATTCCCGGAGAAGGAACCGGTCATCTCATCAACAGAAACAACGAATGCGGAAATTATTTAGCATTGAAAGGAATGACGGTTGTCGATGAACCTTTGTACATTGACAGCTCAAACGGATATAAACTGACGCGCTTTATCGAAGGATCTCACCCATGCGATGCGCATAATTTTTCGGAAGTTTCGCTGTGCATAAACAAACTGAGATCATTGCACGAGGCGAACCTTTATGTCGATCACGAGTTTTCTTTGTTTGATCAAATCGAATTTTATGAATCGCTTTGGCCAAATAAAGCATCAGCATACGGTGATTATGAAACAACAAAGAAAAACGTCATGAAATTAAGAAACTATATTGAACAGAATGTCGAAAAAAAGACTCTGTGCCACATCGATGCGATTCCTGACAACTTTTTGCTCAAAGGAAACGATGTCTTCATGATTGACTGGGAGTATTCGGGAATGCAGGACCCGCATATCGATATTGCAATGTTTTGCATCTATTCGATGTATGATCAAAATGAAATCGACAAACTGATCGATCTTTATTTCAAAAACAAATGCCCCGAAAACATCCGCTTAAAGATCTACTGCTACGTTTCAGCGTGCGGTCTGTTGTGGAGCAATTGGTGCGAATACAAATATCAACTGGGAATAGATTTTGGTGAATACTCTTTGAGGCAGTATCGCTATGCCAAAGAATACTATCGATTGACGGAAAAAGAACTGGGGGAATTTTTATGAACAAAATAAAAAGAGCAATCATCATGGCATCGGGCTTGGGGACTCGCTTGCGTCCGCTGACGCTGACTGTTCCCAAGCCCCTTCTTAGAGTCGGAGGAGTCGTCATGATCGAATCAATCATCGACGGGCTGCTTGCAAACAACATCTCGGAGATTCATATCGTCACCGGATATTTAAAAGATTGTTTCGCATATCTTCCTGATAAATATCCTAATGCCGACATTGATTTGATTTTCAACGAGGACTATCAAGAATGCAATAATATCTCTTCACTGTATGTTGCCAGGAATTTTCTTGATGAAACAATGATTATCGACGGAGATCAAATCATCCAAAACCAGGAAGTCCTGACGCCTTTTTTTGAACGTTCAGGGTATAACAGCGTTTATATTACGCAAGGTACGAACGAATGGCTTCAACAAATGAAAAACGGAACAGTCGTTTCCTGCAGTCGAACCGGCGGTCAATGCGGATTTCAGCTTTATGGCATCTCAAGATGGACAAAACGAGATTCATTTCAACTCAGACAAGATCTAGAACTTGAATTTATTCAAAAGCATAACCATCAGGCTTATTGGGATGACGTTGCCATGTTCTGTCATCCTGACCACTACCAGCTCGGCATCTTTGAAATGTCGTCAAGTGACGTCATCGAAATCGACAGCATCAAAGATTTAGAGGCACTCAATGAATCTCTTTTGAAAGAGAGGCGCAAGGACTTATGAAAAAAGAATTTCATAAGATTGATTGGATAATCACGCTGATTCCTTTCGTTTCCATTGCTTTTCTTTGCGCTGTCTTCGTCAGATTTCCTGAAAAATCAAACAAGCTAATTCAACAGGTTCGATTCTTTTTGTGCAATGACTTCGGAACGTACTATCTTGCCATCGGATTGTTCTTTTTCATTGTTTCGCTTTATATAGCATTTTCAGATTACGGCAAAATTGTTTTAGGTCAAAAAAACGAACAACCCAAATACAAATTTTGGACATGGGGCACGATGCTGTTTACTTGCGGGCTTGCTGCTGATATTTTGTTTTACTCTTTTTCAGAGTGGCTTGCTTATGCATCTGACCCCCACATCAAAGAAATGGGTCGCATCCAGGAATGGGCCAGCGTCTATCCGTTGTTTCACTGGGGATTTATTCCCTGGAGTTTTTATTTGGTTTTGGCAGTTTCGTTTGGCTTTATGCTTCACGTCAGAAAAAGACAGAACCAAAAATACTCAGAAGCATGTCGGCCGCTGCTGAAAAATAAAACAGACGGACCTTGGGGCAGGTTGATTGATTTGACAGCCGTTTTTTCGCTGATTGCCGGAACAGCGACGACCTTTAGCGTGGCAACTCCTCTAATCTCGACATTTATCATCAAAATTTTCAGTCTGGACGTTTCATGCACGATTATCAGCGAGTTTATTTTAGTCATCACCTTTATACTATACACTTATGCCGTTTTAAAAAAATCAAAAGGAATCAGCATTCTCGCCAATTTCTGCGTAATCTTGTTTTTCCTATTGCTGGCATATGTTCTTTTGTTCGGAGGACAAACGAGATATATTATCGAAACAGGTTTTGAATCATTCGGAAGAATGACGCAAAACTTTTTAGAACTGTCATGTTTTGAAGATCCGTTGCGAAAAACAAGCTTTCCGCAAAACTGGACGGTTTATTACTGGGCTTACTGGATGGTTTGGTGCGTTGCAGCACCGTTCTTCATCGGCAGCATCTCAAAAGGACGTACGATCAAGCAAACGATTCTGGGCGGATATTTGTTTGGCAGCGGATCAACGTTGGTTAGCTTCATCATTTTGGGAAACTATTCTATGGGGCTTCAAATGACCGGAAAAGTTGATTTTTTGCTTCAGTATCACAAAACAAACGACATCTATTCAACAGTCGTTTCAATCGTTGAAACTCTCCCCTATCCGCAATTGACGATGCTTTTGATTTCAATCACGATGATTGCTTTTTATGCGACTTCCTTTGATTCGATTGCCTTAACAGCTTCAGGATATGGTTGTCGCAATCTAAAAGGAAACGAAAAACCGCCTGTTTCAATTCAATTATTGTGGTGCGTTCTTTTGATCATCTTGCCGATTTCGCTGCTCTTTTCAAAAAGTTCAATATCAAGTCTTCAAAGCGTCAGCATCATTGCAGCATTTCCGATTGGAATCATCTTGTTGTTAATTGTCTTCAGTTTTCTGAAAGATGCCAAAAATTTCTTAAAATAATAAAAAAGCGACAATCGGATCGATTGTCGCTTTTTTATCAGCCAACTTGTTTTTAGCCTTGAAGAAGGTTAAGCACTGAGTTTGGCATTGCGTTTGCTTGTGCAAGCATTGACGTTGCAGCTTGAGAAAGAATGTTGCTCTTCGTGAACGTCATCATTTCTTCAGCCATGTCAACGTCACGGATACGTGAGTTGGCATCTGACAAGTTTTCGTTCGTTGCCGTCAAGTTGTTGATCGTATGTTCCAAACGATTTTGAACGGCACCGAGTGCAGCACGTTGATCGGAAACCGTTGCGATAGCTTTATCGATTACGCTAATCATACCGCCATCCTTGCGTACGTTAGAAGCTTTTGGATCAATAATGAACTTGTCAGCATTTGATTTAAGCAACGTTGTACCATCCATAGCACCGATTGTAACCGTCAACGTTTGATTTTCATTGGCACCAATTTGGAATGTAAATGCATTATTTGCCTTGTTTAACAAATTCTTCGTGTTGTATTCAGTCGTTGAAGCAATACGGGTAAGTTCTTCATGAAGAGCCGTCAATTCCTTGTTAATGGAACCACGGTCATCTGACGTCAACGTATCGTTTGCGCCTTGAACTGCCAAATCACGCATACGTTCAAGAATGCTGTGTGATTCGTTCAAAGCACCTTCAGCTGTTTGAACCAAAGAGATGCCGTCTTGGGCATTGCGCTTTGCTTGTGTCAAACCACCGATTTGTGACTTCATCTTTTCTGAAATTGCCAAACCTGCAGCGTCATCGCCGGCCTTGTTGATACGTGAACCGGATGAAAGTTTTGCCAATGAGTTTGTCTTTGCGGTATTTGCAGCTGTCAAACGGCTGTATGTGTTCATAGCTGCAATATTCGTGTTAATACGCATATTAAATTCCTCCATTTCTCTTGTATCATTAACTGATTACATATTTAGATATCGTCAGCATCTCCGATCTTTTAAGCAGTTTCTTGAAATTTTTCTCAAAAAAACTGCCGTCCAAAACGGACGGCAGCTTTAGCGTAATCAGTTAATAACATTCACGCCTGATCAAAACGAAGCTTCGTGCTTGAAACGACGTTTGAACCACCGCATGATTAAAGAGGATTCTTTCATAAGCATCTTATATTCGAAAGATGAGGAGTTCGGATCTTCAATCCCGGATTCGCGGAGCAGATCCAAGACGACGGGTTGGCTGTCGCCGGCAGTCAAAACAATGTCCAGACGACTGAGACGCTTTTCTTCATCGTATTCTTCGACCAAGCGATAATTGAAGTTTTCCTTATTATCTGCAATTACGGAGAAGAAAGCAGCATCTTCCCGTTCCGCTCCGAAAATCGCAACGGCTGGCTGCGAGATGAAGTAATAGCGTCCGAAACATAAATCGCATGCTTGCGCCAGAACGCTCTCCTTAACTTTTGTACCCGTTCTCATACCTTTGACCTCATTTCCTTTTGATGATTATCGAGCAGAGACCCCCATCGCTGCTCATCTAACATTTTACATAGTTTAATTAAAAAATTCCAGTATTTTTTTCACGTTTCGTTCTAGTTTTTATCAAATATTTCACAAGCCATCCGTCTGATGCTGTTGCGCGCACGATAAACTTTGGTGTGCGTCTGTTTCAGATGCCGCGAAATCTCCATTTCGGTGTATCCTTTCAATTTATATTCAAGATATTCACGTTCAAACTCGTTGCATCTTCTGAACAGTTCGCTTAACTGATCCTTGATGGTGACCAGCGTCTCGGCATCGACGTCATTGTCCGGAAGCTTGGCAAAATAATCATTGGACGTTTCATCGACGACATCCGTTCTGTGTTCTTCTTCACGCTTTTTTCTTCTCAATTCGTCCAAAATCCCCCATTTTATCTTTTGATACAAATATGCGTTGATCCTGTTTTCTTCTGCATCAGGATCCCTGTTCATTAATTCGACATATCCTTTGACGAACAAAATCATCCCCAACACGACGTAATCATCATAGCTGCTTGAATACCTGCTTATGCCGAAGCGCTTGATGATTCCGTATATCATCCCTTCATGATTTTTTTCTTTCATATATTCGACTGCTTCTTCTTCATGTTCTCCCATAAACATCCCCCGTTTTTCAAGATAGTTGTTATTTTAAGGGACTCTTTGATCTGAATAAACCTGTAATCTCATTTTGGCGCATTTTTTAAACAAGCTGTCTTTAACCGAAAACGGTTGTCGTTCGTGTTAAGAAGAGGCCTTTAGTCCACTTTGCTTGAAACGTGCCAAAAACTAATATTACATTTATGTTAAAATAAAGAAAAAACTTGATTTAATTTAAATTACATTTTAAACTGAAATTGTTCTTTTCCAAAAGAACGCCAAAATTTAACTGTTACTGGGGGAATTATATGAACAAAAAACAGGAATCAAACTGTGCTTGTTGTCAGGTAGTTGATTTTTCAAAAGACGGCTTCAAGCATTTGATGCGACATGCCGTGTTTGAAAGAGAAGCAAAGATCGATATTTGCAAAACCAATCTGATTCTGAACTTCAGACCAAATGAGGATGAATACCCTGAATTTGCCAGGATCAATGCCATGCTCGTTGAAGCTGACCGCGTGATTGTTACTCAAAAACAGACCAGGCGCCTGATCAACGAATTGATCGAAACGCAGGGAATCGGGCTTTTCGTCGACCGTGCCTGCCTTGGGCTTAGGCAAAAAAAGCGCATCGCTCCTTTGAGCTACGTGTGGGGGGAAATTGAGCTTATGCCGCTTGGCGGAACGTATCGTCATTCAACGAACTGGATCATGCTGAACAAGGTCAAACTCGACCTGCGTTCCGGTGAAAAAACGATGGCCGTCACGTTTTGCGACAGTCAAACATGCTATCTCTTGCCAACGTCACCGCAAATGTACTTTGAAAACAAGAAGAACTGCAGATATATCTATGAAAAAGAACACCAGGTCATCGGTGAAGTTTTGAATGCGTTTAATTTGAACAAAACGATTGAGATCTATGAAAAATTTTGCCAAACGGAATTTAACGAAGTTGATACTCCGATTGCTGCGCTCAAGCAAAGCGCACGCAAGCTTTTGACGGATTCGATTTTAAAAATGCTTTTTAATGAAGAAGAAATCACTGAAATGCTGTTTGCTGACGTCATGAACGGAATCAGCAGCAGATACGATAAGCTTAATTCGTAGAAATGAAAAAAACTTGGAACTCGCTTGAGTCCCAAGTTTTTTCTTACATATAATCAAGTACCGTCGTCTGCATGATTTTCGTGCCCATCGCAAGCGTTGACTTGTAAGCAAGCATCTGGTTTTGATATTCCATGTACTTTTGCGCGATATCAACGTCCTGGCGCGTCGACAGCGTGTTCTTCAACGTTATCTTCTCACTGTCGTTGCGATCTTTGGCCGCATCGATACGGTTTTCGATTGCTCCGATGCGAGTATTGTAGTTGACGATGTTGTTCTTGAACACGTCGACTTCGCCGAGCTTCTTCGACAAGTCTGCAATTGCTGCTTCGTCATGCTTGTCAAGGTCGGCAACGAGTTCGTTAAAGAACGTTCCCAAATCTTTTCCGGAACCTTGAGCGTTCATGACCGAATTGCCGTTGGTCAGCAGGTTGATCGAAACGCCGTTGGAAATTTCACGCGCAAGATTGGTTTCATCGCCGTTATACTTCAAGCCGTTGACTTCGCCGTTTGCATCCTTAGTAACTTCAAACGGCGGTTCCGTCGTCTTCGATCCGCCAAAGATGTAGCGACCGTCGTAGTTGGTGTTCATTGCGTCGACGACCGTGCCAATCTCCTGCTGAAGCTCAGATCTGTATGCCTTAAATTCGGAATCGGTCAAAGTCCCCGAGTTGTTGACGTCAACGACAATGTTTCGGATGTTGTTCATCGACTTTTCAACCAGCTGCAAAGCACCGTCCTGAGTCGCCGTCCAGTCCTTGGCATCGCTGATCGTCGTTGCGTATGAACTGTTTTGTGAAATAGACACGTTCAAGTCAAGAATCTTCGAAACAAGCAACGGATTGTCGGAAGCCTTGTTGACTTCCTTCAGACTTGACAGCTGATTCATCGTACTTTGAACCTTGTTTGTCGTTGTTGCCAGATTATTCAGGAAATCGGCATTAACCATGTTAGTCGAAATTCGCATCTAAATCACACCCCCGTCTTGTTGACAAGCGTATCGAGCATTTCTGCAATTACGCTCAGCACTCTGGTATTTGCCTGGAAGCCTTGTTGGAACTTGATCACGTCGGACATTTCTTCGTTGATGTTGACGCCTGACATTGATTCGTTCTTGTTTTCCAGGTTGTTCAGGACAACCTTCTGTGCAGCAGCCATGTTGTCTGCCTTTTGCTTTGAGATCCCGTTTTTCGTCACGATATTGTTGAACGTTTCGGCAAACGTCTGACCGTCCTGGCTTTCGTTAAATTTCATCGTTGATTCGTCGTAAGCATCAAGATCGGCATCCCTGACCGGTGTCTTGAACTTCGTCTTCATTGCCCAGGAAACGGCCAACGCTCTGGAGCCGTCGCCGGCACTGCCCGTGCCGTCAAGCGCCTTTCCGGCCGGAATCTTTGAAGGATCCTTCGCAATCGCATCGTTGACCTTGAAGTCAAGCGCATATCTTGAAGGATCATTTCCCAAAGTGAAGAATCCGTCAAGCTTGTTTTGTCCGCCGGTCATGACCATGTTGGTGGCCTTGCCGATTTTTGCGATGAAGTCGTTCAATTCGTCCATGTGTTCAAGAATTTCCTTGGCAGATTCCTGGTAGCCGCCCATGTCGCCTTCTGACGTCTTGATTTCGGAATAAGCCGCATTGCCCGCATCATCTTTCTTCGTCAGCATGACCGTGCCGACTTCGGCCTGACGACCCAAAGCAACGTTTGCCTTTGATGAATCGCCGCGATCGGAAACGAGCGCATTGCCGTTGGCATCAGTTCCGACAACGACGCTGAGCGTGTTGTGCGTTTCATTCTTGAAGTCAAGAATCGTTTGACCGTCAACGGAAAGCGTCGTGCGTCCGTATTCGTCAAATTCGGTATTGATGTTGACGAGACCGGAAATATCCTTCAACAGGGTATCGCGCTGATCAAGCAAATCGTTTGGCGTTTCGCCGCGAGACGTCAACGTGAACACTTTCTTGTTGATGTCTGCCAATTGATCAATCTTTTCATTGAAATCAAGCACTGATTTTTGCAGATTCGAGATTGAATCCTTGTGCAGCTGATTGATCTGCGTTGCCATTTGGTGAATCGAATCAGCAAACGAGTTGGCATTTTCAACGACCAAAGTCTTGGAAGTCCCAAGTTCAGGGTTTTCTGCCAGTTTCTGCCAACTGTCGGTCAAAGTATTGAGCGACTTGATCACGCCGTCGTCTGACGGTTCATGCAAAATATCTTCCAACTGACCGAGAGTGTCTGATTTTTGCGTATTGTAAGTATATTTAGAATTTGCTTCACGAATCTGAGAACGAACGAAATCGTCAACCACGCGTTCTACGCCGGTAACGTTAACGCCCGTTCCGATTGTTCCGGTTCCCGCGATCACGTATGGAGGCTTCGTCGTCATGTGGACACGTTGTCTTGAATAGCCATCCGTATTCGTGTTCGCGATATTATGTGCAGTTGTCTGAAGGGCAACCTGATTGGCAGTGATGCCGCTCGTGGCCGTGCCCAATGTGCCAAATAAACCTGACATGTTTTCTCCTCCTCTTAAGCCTGCTGATCAACCAGAGACACCGAACTTTCCTTTGGCATCTGCTTGTACTTCGAATACGTTCCGCTTGGCTGTTTCAGATTGGCTTGAATCGCATCCATCAATGTCTTTTGAAAAGCAATTGCTTGATTCGTCAGCATCAGGTTGACTGATTGCAATTCCTGAATCTCATCAATCATTGCTTTTGTTTTATCAGAAACGGGACCGTCATAGTTTTCAAAAATCGGAATGAACTTCTCTTTTTGGGAAACCGTTTCGGTCACCTTTTCACCGTCATTTTTAATCAGATAGCGCTTTTCGCGCTTCAAAACAGCTTTGAATCTTGTTAAATTGCGTTGAAATTCGGCCTCGTTCATGTTTATGCCCTCTCTTCATCGACGGCATCAAGCATTTTATCAGCAATCTTTTCAGCTGATACCTGGTATGAGCCGTCGTTAATAGCGGCCTTCAAACGTGCAACCTTGTCGGGATCGATGCCTGAATGAGAAGACTGGACTTCAGCACGGCAAAGAAGCTTCTTCGCCGTGTCTGAAAGGTTGATCTTGTCATTTGAAGCATTGATTGCTTGACTTTGCTTGGCAACGTTCTTAGAACCCTTAACGGTTGGTAAGTTCGTATATTCTGTATAACTTCTTTGGATCTTCATGGAAGTTCGCCTCCTTAAACGATTTTTCTGCTCAATATATTATATCGACAGGTAGAAAAAAAGTTAAACCTCAAAATTCGATTTTTTTCAAAATAATGAATTTTTTTGGAAGACAAAGCGAAATAAAATCCTTAAATAAAAAAGAAGCCGCTGACAGGCTCCTTTTTTATTTAGCGCATGTTATTGATTCTTTGGCTCTGTGACAAAATATTCGTGATGCGAACGCCAAAGTTGTCATTGATGACGACGACTTCGCCTTGGGCGATCAGTTTGCCGTTGAGCAAAATATCAAGCGGCTCATCGGTCAGTTTCTCAAGTTCGATAACCGAACCGGTGTTGAAACTGAGAATCTCACGCACGGACTTCTTGCTTGTTCCGAGCACGACGCTCAAGTTAAGCGGAATGTCCATCAACAGGTCAAGATTGTCTCCTTCGACCTGTGCATGACCATCGAGCGTTTGGAACGAAGGCTGACTGACTTCAACAGGCGGCTGCTTCGGTTGCGGTGCCGGCTGCGGTGCGACTTGCGGTTGTGGCTGAGGCTGAGCTTGCGGCTGCGGTTGAGGGGTCGGAGCAGCAGCCGGAGCCGGTTCAGGCTGCGGTGCGGCTGGTGCCTGCTGCTCTTCTGCAGGAACCTCGCGATCGTTAACGACCGTTGCCTTGTCGGCCATCATTGCGGCCGCAATATCGTTGACCATTTCTTTCGTGAAAATCTGCATGATTTCACTTTCAATCAGTCCTTCAACGTCCAGATTGAACGAAATTCGATAGACGATGCTGTCGGGATTGATGCCGTCATAGCTGATGTTGTCCGGTTCTCCCCAAAGTTTGACCATTGGCGGCAAAATATCGACCTTGCGATTGATCATCGTTGCCATGGAAGTTGAAGCAGAACCGATCATCTGGTTCATGGCTTCAGCAACGGCACTTAATTCCAGATCCCCGAATTCGGCATCCTCTTTGGCGTTTCCGGGACCGCCCATCATCAGGTCGGCAATGATCGAAGCATCCCTGACCTGTAAAAGCATCAGGTTCGTCCCGATCACGCCTTCCTTATATTCAACCGTCGTTGCGACCTTAGGCGTTTTGATTCCTTCCATCAAGGAAGCGAATCTGATCTTCGTTACTCTTGGCGTCGTAATCGAAACGCGGTGATTAAGAATCGAAGAAAGCGTCGTTGCCGCCTGCGACATCGAAATGTTGCCGACTTCTCCGATCAGGTCCATTCGAGCCTGTTCGTCCATGCCGGCGATGATCTCATCGTCAACGTCAAGCGTTGCATCTTCCACGGCTTCTTTTTCAATCTCTGCTTCAGATTGTTCTTCCGTCTTTTCTTCCACTTTTTCTTCTTTGCTGTCATCTTCTGCTGCGGCTGAACCGCCATTCATCAATGCATCAATTTCTGCTTGTGATAAACCGTCGCTCATTGATCTTCTTCTCCTTCCATCTTATCCAGTAATTCGATTGCCAACTGTCCATCCTTTTGACCTGGCTTGACATAAAAGAATGGTTCACCTTCAATATAAGTTTCCAGCGGTGAAGTCGTCTTCTTATCCAGTCGAATGACATCCCCTGCTTCCAAGTTCAAGAAGTCCGCAAAACTCATTTGCGCATCGCCAAGTTTCGTCTCGATCACCATCTCGACGTTGTTCAATCCGCGTTTGATTTCAAGTGAATCATCTTCATTGTCGTCTTTGCTGGAATCGAACCAATTACGGATACTTAATTTGTCCAAAATACCTTCAAAGAAGACATACGGAATGCATAAGTTGATGAAAGTGCTGATTCCAAACACCTTGACTGTAAAGGTTACTAACACGACTGGTTCATTTGGCGACATTGCCTGTGAAAGCTGCGGATTCGTATCGATCGTGTCAAACTTCGAATTGAGCTCAACGATATCTTTCCATGACGTCTTGTAAACATTCACGATTTCCTTGAACAGTTCACGCATCAATGCCAAATCAATATCCGAAAACGATTCAATCGAAGGAATCTTTTCGTCCGGATGCTGCGTCCTGACGTCGAGTCCCCCGCATAAAAGTTCAACCATCAAGCTGCATAACTGGGGATTGATTTCCAACAGCTGCGAGCCTTTTAAAGGCTCGGAGTGGAACATCCCAAGCAAGGTTACTCTTGGAATCGAATGCATGAATTCATCGTAGCTGATCTGTTCGATTGCGGCCAGATCAACGGACACATTCGTCCTGAGCTGCGTTGACAATACGTTACCGGTCATCTTGGAAAAGTCCTCGAAGATCATGTGCAAGGTATTGATATATTCTTTTGAAAGGCGCGTTGGGCGTCTGAAGTCGTATTCTCTGACTTTAGGCGCATCGTTTTTTTCCTCTTCGATTGTATCTTCGCTGATCTCGCCGGTGTTCATTGCGTTGAGAAGAGCGTCGATTTCTTCTTGCGACAGTACCTGATCCACATGTATCCTTCCTTTTCCGATTTAAATTCCTGATCAAACAACTAACTGCTGACTGTTTTTATGCCTTTGCCGTGTTTTCTTCAAAAATCATTTTTGAAACGTTGACGACATTGGCAACCTTGTCTTCGAACGAAACGACCCCGACGTAAGACGTCTGATCCGACTTCTCAGGCGGAAGCTCGATGTCTTCCTCGTTGATGTCGACGACTTCGCTGACTTCTTCGATCAGAAGTCCTTTTCGCTCTTCTTCATTTTCTTCATTTTTCATAATGAGGATGTTCATGCATTTTTCAGGAGAAGGAATCCCGATCAGCTCGGATAATCCGATTACGGTCATCACGTTGCCGCGAAGGTTGATCAACCCCTTGACCCAGTTCGGAGCAAGCGGAACGTATGTAATCGGAACCGTATCGATGATTTCTTCAACCGACTTAGCTGAAATCAGATAATACTCATCGCTCATTTTGAACATGATCATCTGCATAATATCATCTCCAAATCATTAAGAAAGCGCTTTGTCCAAGGACTGGATAACGCGTTCCGTATCGAACGGCTTAACGATGAAGTCAACGGCACCTGACTTGATTGCATCCATAACCATGCCTTGCTGACCCATGGCACTGCACATAACGACTTTGGCGTTGGCATCTGCCTGCTTGATCATCTTCAAAGCTTGAAGTCCGTCAACTTCAGGCATCGTGATGTCCATCGTGACAAGATCCGGCTTTTCAGCTTGATACTTGTCAAAAGCTTCTTGACCGTTTTGTGCTTCTCCGGCTACTTCATAGCCGTTCTTTTCCAAAATGTCCTTCAATTTCATACGCATGAAGACCGCGTCGTCTACGATTAAAATTCTTTTTGCCACTGTAGTTATCTCCTCTCAAATTCCTAATGACCTAAACATTCTGTCAAGCATGCCGACTTCAGGTATCAAAAACAGCGATGCATCCAACTTGTCATCCATATACAAGAACTCGTTTCTGATTACCATCACCTGCTCGTCATACTGATCCAACGCCATATATGCGCTTGAAATTACAGCACCGAAATAATCATATGAGGTTGCAGGCAATGAAGCAAGCAGCTGGATGTTAAGCATCGTCCCGATTGCCCGAAGAAACGAGTTTGCCACGATGTTCGTCAGCTCGCTTACGGCTGAAGCCTTGACTTCTCTGGAAACTCCTTCGACATCGCTTCCCATCATCAGTCCGGCAAGCTTGTCTGCTGCAGCGTCAGAAAGCACGAACAGCAATGCTCCTTCAAAATCGCCCACGAATCGGCTCAAAATCGCATGCACTTCGACATCATCGGCTATCACGCGCTTGTATAAATCTTCGTATGACAAGATTTCCACGCTCGGAACCTTCATGTCGATTTTGCTGTTCACCATTTGCGAAATGCTCGTTGCAGCATTTCCGCCGCCGATATTTATGATTTCTTTCAGTCCGTCAAGTTCTAAATCGGTGTATCTCTTATCCATGGCAATGCCCCTTACTGTCGACTGTTGCAAATTGCATTTACGTCAAGAATCAAAGCAATTGAGCCGTTTCCAAGAATCGTTGCGCCCTGATACTTCTTGATCTTTTGAAGCATCGGATCGATCTTTTTGATCACGATTTCCTGCTGTCCGACCATTTTGTCAACCAGTACGCCGTAGTATTGCTTGCCGATCTTGACGATGATCGCATACTTCTTGTCTGATGAAGAAGACGGCACCTGAAGCAGCTTGTCCGTTCTGATGATCGGAATCAAGCCTTCCTGGAACTTGCATACTTCTTGATTGGAGGTTTGCATGATGTCTTTTTCGCGAACCATTACGACGCGTTCAACAACATCCAACGGAATCGCAAAACTCTCCTTACCAATTTGTACCATTAAAGCTTGAATAATTGATAAAGTTAATGGTAATTTTATGATAAATGTCGTTCCGACATCAACTTTGCTGTCCATTTCGATGGATCCGCCAAGTTCGGCAATCTTTGCCTGAACGGCATCAAGACCAACACCGCGTCCTGAAATGTTCGTAATCTTCTTGGCAGTCGAGAATCCCGGGTGGAAGACAAGCATTTGAAGCTCGCGATCGGTCATTCCCGTCGTATCGATGCCCTTCTTTTCAGCACTTGCCTTGATGATTTCAGGTTTCAATCCCTTGCCATCGTCAGACAGCGTGATCAAAACCTTGTTTCCTTCTTGATAAGCCGCAAGGGTAATCGTCCCGACTTCAGGCTTGCCGAGCTTCTTTCTTGTTTCAGGATCTTCAATGCCGTGATCCGCTGAATTCCTGAGCAAGTGAATCAACGGTTCTGAAAGTTCAGAAACGACCGTCTTGTCCAATTCCGTTTCTTCACCGATGATTTCAAGCTTCATTTCCTTGTTCAACTGGTTGGACAAGTCGCGCACCATGCGCGGGAAGCGAGAGAAGACGACGCTGACTTGCTGCATGCGGATCTTCAAAACAAGATCCTGCAATTCGGAAGTCAATCGGGAAACCTGCTCCAAAGAATCGCGAATCTCGCCGATGCTTTCGCGATCAGTTGCGTCTTCCAACTGATTGCGGTAGACAACGATTTCTGAAACGAGGTTCAAGAATCGATCAAGCCTTGTCAGATCGACACGAATTGCTTGATTTTTAGCCTTGTGCGCAGGTGCCTGCGTTTTGGCTGCAGGTTTCTTTGCGGCCGGCTTCTTTTCTTCAGCAGGTTTTTCTTCTGTTTTCTTTTCTTCTGTTTCAGTTTTTTCTTCGGCTTTTTCTTCTTCAGCAGCGGGTTCCTTGAATTCTTCAACGATATAGCTGTCGATTTCCGTATTTGATTCGATGATATTCTTGACGTCGTCAACGCTGTCCTTGGTCAGATAGATCATTCTGAAATCAGTATCAAAATCTCCGTCTTCAAGCAAGTCGGCCGATGGTTCCGTCCTGATGATTTCGCCGTTTTTTTCGAGATGTTCCGTAATCAGGAACACGCGCGGCCCTTTGAGCATCGTATCTTTATCAAGACGAATCGCAATCGTATAAGCGTTCATCCCATCAGCTTTGGCCCCATTGACGACGTCCGTATCGGCATCGTCATAACGTTCGAATTTCGTCGACAAAGCACCTTCGTCATGTTCCTCAACCGGAGCAGCAGGAGCTTCGGCTTCGCCTGCGCCTGCAGATGATTCGACGCGATCAAGCTCGTTCCAAAGATCCGTAATCTGGCTTTCTTCAAGCTCTTTATCGTCGCGCAGATCGTCAACAAGTTCCTGCAGCTTGTCCAGGCACTTGAAAACAAGCGAGATATGATCCGTGTTGATCTTCATTTTGCCGGTCTTGAAAAGGTCGAACATGTCTTCCATCTTATGCGTAAGTTTGGTCATAACGTCATATCCCATCGTTGCGGACATGCCTTTTAAGGTATGGGCAACGCGGAAGATGCTGTTGATCAGGTCAATGTTGTCCGGTTCCTGTTCAAGTTCAAGAATACTGTCATTTAATGTTTGTAAATTGTCATCACTTTCTTCAAAGAAGAGATCGCGATAAACACTGTTGTCATCAGCCATGAATTTTTTTCCTCCTTCTCTTCAGCTTATGCCTTTTGATAGATGAATGAAGCAACCTTCTTCAATCCGAACTGTTCGGGATTATTGATCGTTTCCGTTGCACCGGTGAAGAAAATTCCGCCCTTGTTGAGCGCATCAGCAAAATTTTGATAAACTTCGTCACGGGCATCAGGCTTGAAGTAGATCGTCACGTTCCGACACACGATCACGTCGCAGCGACTTTCGTAGCAATCCTTCAGCAAATCGTGTCGTTTGAAAGTGATTTTTTGTTTCAAACCGGGCTTTACTTCGTAATCGCCATCTTCTCTTTTTGAAAAATAATTGCTGATATCTGTTTTTGAAACGTTCTTAAGCTCGTGCAAAGAATATCTTCCGCTTTTCGCCTTGTCCAGGATAACCTTGTCGATATCCGTCGCGACGATCGAACCGTTGATTTTGTTTTTGTCAAGAATCATTGCGAGCGTGTACGGTTCAGCCCCGGTAGAGCAGGCTGCGCTCCAAATCTTTGGTCTTGACGTATTCTTTACCACGATTTTTTTCAAAACGTCTTCGAACTCGTCGAAAATATCTTTGTTTCTGTAGAATTCAGTCACGTTGATCGTCAAATGCTCGATAAACTCTTCGCGAGCCTTGCTGTCTTTTGAAAGAATCTTCGCATATTCTTCCAAAGTCTTGGCTCCCGTCGTCTGCATAATATTTCCGATTCGACGCTGCATTTGACGTTCCTTATATGCTTCCAAACGAATGCCCAAATTATCCTGCACCCATTTGTTGAAAAAATCAAAGTTCATTGCCATCTTGATCACCTAACAATCCGATTTACTCTAGTTGCAATCTCATCAAGTCCGAGGACTTCGTTTACGACTCCTTTTTCAATTGCGGCCCTCGGCATTCCGAAGACGACGCACGTTTCTTTGTTTTGCGCAAAATTATAACCACCGTTTTTAGCAATCTCGACCATTCCGTCAGCACCGTCATGGCCCATGCCGGTCAGGATGACCGCGACCAAATGATTGTGATAAGCCTTAGCTGCGCTTTTGAACAGATAGTCGACTGCAGGTCTGGTTCCGTGAAGCTTTGGTTCCTGATTCAAGTAAATCTTGATGCCGTCCGTCGTCATATGATAATCGCCAGGAGCCAGATAAACCGTATTCGGCTCGACCAACATTCCGTCCTGTGCTTCAACGACGTGCGGTCCGCATTCGGCATCGAGCCTTTCAGCAAATGATTTCGTAAAACCTTTCGGCATGTGCTGAACAATAAAAATCGGAACCTTGGATCTTCTTGGCAAAGCCTTTGCCACAGTCAAAAGCGATCTTGGTCCGCCGGTTGAAGAACCGATCACCAAAGCATGGACTCCGCGGTTGAGTTCCACATCCGTCTTCTTTTCCTTGAGCGCAACTTCCCGGCTAAGTTTTTTGTCTCGCTCAATCGTCGGATGAAGACGCTCGTTTTTTTTCATCTGCGAGCCTTTGATCTTTCTTTCCAGGTCGCGCGTCCAATCGCTTTCGATTGCAGTCAGGTTAACGGGTTTCGTTACGAAATCCGTTGCGCCAAGTTCCAAAGCTTCGATCGTAATTTCCTTGTTGCTCAATGCGCTAAGCATAATAACCGGAGTTGAATATTTCTGCTTGATTTGTTTTAAGGCTTCGATACCATTCATGATTGGCATTTCAATGTCCATCAGCACAAGATCGATGTCATCGTGGGCTGCCAGGTAATCAACCGCAGCCTTGCCGTTTCTGGCGATCTCAGCCGGTTCAACGCCATTCATCTTTTTCAAAAGGTCAGTGATTACTTTGCGCATGAAAGCTGAATCATCAACTATTAATACTCTTATCAATGAGGTATCTTCCCTTCTAAATATAAATCACATCTTGATGAACGATCCTCACCATGCAGGTGAAGTCATTGAGGTCAACAATCATCGTCCTCCCCGAATTTCCTCCTGTATGCGATGATACGACCGGAATACGCAGTTCCTTTAAAACCTCCATGACGGCTTCGGCATTTCGCTGGCCGATATTGCCGGTTCCTGACGTTGCGGATTTAAAAGAAAACATATTTGCCCCGCCAACGACTTTTGCCTTAAAACGTCCGTTTGGCACCTTTCTTTTTAGCTGCTGATACATCAAGGGAATTGCCGTATCGGCAAATTTGGCCGGATTGACGTCAGACTTTGCCGCAAACGGCTTGCTGTCCGGCAACATGATGTGGCTCAATCCGCCGATTTTGCTTGTTTCATCATAGATGATCGTTCCGATGCAGGAACCAAGCCCGACCGTCATGATGCGATGCGGAGCCTGTCCGATTTTGTAATCGGCAATTCCGACCCTGATATCGTCGCTATTCATTTTCCCCGTCCTCAGAATCACTGGATCTCAAAGCCTGATCAGCTTCCAAATCATCAAGTGACTCCATGAGTCCATCAGCTTCCTTGTTATCGAATAAATAATCAAGTTCAAGTGAAATGACGACGTCGTCTTTCATCTTGAGGAACTTGCCGACATAGCCCCGCTTTAATTTTGCCTTTTCAAGTTCTCTTTCATTATCATTCGTTTCGAGATAAACGATTCCGACGATCTTTTCAACGTAGATTCCAAGCGATTGTTCTTTCCAGTTGCACAAGATGACCTTGGCCTCTTGCGTCTGTTCCGTAAAATCATTGAAAAGCTTGCGTCCCAGATCAATAATCGGAAGCATTTGTTCTTCATATTCGTAAACGCCCAAAACATAATCGGCAACTTCCGGAAGCGGAATGAATTTGTTTGTCTCAACAACACGACGAACAATAGTTACAGGCAATCCGAAAAGCTGATCATGACTTTTAAATACTACATATTGTTCCATTTTGCCGCCAATTCCTTTCATCGTTTAGTTTTACAGTTTAAAAGCTTCCTGTTGAAGTTTCTTGATGTCAGCAGCTTCTTGCAACTCATCAACGCTCTTTTCAAATTCAGAGATCAGATCGCGCACGTCTTCGAAGCTTGCGGAAACCTGTTGCGTTCCGGCTGAAGTTTGGCTGATTTCTTCTGCGATGTTCATATAAGCATCCGTTACTCGATCCTTGACGTCAACAACGCCTTGAATGCTTGTCTGCATCTCTTTGATGCCTTGCGCGAATTCGTAAACGATGTCAGAAATGTCGCGTGAAGCAACCATTGCTTGACCGAGTTCTTCGTTTTGTTCTTCGCCGTTGTCATAAGCAGTGTTCAGATCGCTCGTGATTCTTTCGGACTTGTTTCTGATTTGTTCGATGATTTCACGAATGCTCTTCGTGGAATTGCCTGACTGTTCAGCCAAAGAACGAACTTCTTCGGCAACGATCGCAAAGCCCTTGCCGGCTTCACCCGCGCGTGCAGCTTCAATGGAAGCGTTCAAGGCAAGAAGGTTCGTTTGTTCCGAAATGTCGTTGATCAAAGAAACGATGTTGCCGATGTTTTGGATGTCCTTGTTCATTTCGTCCATTTCCTTGACGAGACGTGCCTGGTTTTCGCGTTCTGCGCTCCATGACTTGGATACGGCACACATGATTTCAGTGTTGCGCTGATTCGTTTCCTGGGACTTGTCGGCAGATTCGCCGAGACGTCCGATCACGTCATTGATATTTTCAATGTCTGAAGAAAGCGAGTCAATGTCTTCCGTTGCCGTTTGCGCATGCTGTGCCAGAACCTGTGAAGTATCGGAAAGCGTTGAAAGCGTGTCGCCGACGTTTTCTGTTGAGGTTTTGGCCTTGCCGCAAGCAGATGACAGCGTTGCGATCATCTTTTCATTTTCCTTCGTATCTTCGCCCCATTGAACGGCAAAGCCCTTGAACGTATTACCGACTGCATGAAGAGCCGTTGCGATTCGACCCATGTCCGTAATGTCGTCTTCTGTATCGGCCAATTCGTCAACGCTTCTCAAATCACCGTTGGCAATTTGTTCCATGTGTTCTTCAATGAACTTCAGGTTCGTTCCGACGCCCGTTTGGCTGGCAATCTTGCCGCCGAAAACGAGATAAACCGCCTGCGCAACAATCAAAATAACTGCTAATACCCAGTATGCGACAACGTTTGCCGGTTCGCACAGGAAATATCCGGCAATTGCTGCTATGATCGTGACAAACACCGGCACTAGTTTTTGTACAATATTCTTTGTCTTGTTATTCATGATAATTTTCCTTTCAAACTGAATTTAATCCTAATTGACCTCTGTGTAGATCAAGCAAAAAACCACTTTCACCTCACAAAAACATATTAACCTGACAGCGATCCCATGCTATTCATATCGGTTGATAATGAAGCGATTTTAAGTAAACTACGCGTGTTACTATGCGGAGTTTCTGTGATTTTTAGCCTAAAATATAGAACGATTTATCTGAAATTTGTAATTTTTGTGACTTTTTCTTTAAAATGCAGAGCTTATATTTTGAACTGAATTTAAAATCAATTGTAATTCCGGTATGACGCTATGATTATTTCAAATATCGGTCAGTCTCTTGACCTTCCGTTTGCGTCTACCATACATACACGTTTTTAGGATCATTCGTTGCCGAATACCCGCCTTTTTTGTCATCCCTGATCAAGTTGCCGTAAGAAAGCTCCAACGTTCGCCGACGCAGCGTATTCACCATCGTCGAATCATGCGTCGCAAACACGACCGTCATTCCCTGCCGGTTGATCTTGTTAAAAAGTTTCATTACGTCCATCGCCGACCGGTTGTCCAGATTGGCCGTTGCCTCATCTGCGATCAAAACCGGAGGCGAAGTCACGATTGCCCTTGCAATCGCAATTTTCTTCTGTTGTCCGATTGACAACTCATATGTACGATGCTCGCGAAAATTCCACATGCCAACGGTCGTAAATGCATCCAAAATCCGCTTGTCCCATTCTTCTCTTGGAACATCGCACGCACTCAGAACATATTCGACGTTTTCATATGCGCTTCGATTAGGCAAAAACAAATCCTTTTGCCGGATTACGCCGACCTGGCGTCTCAACTTATAGACCTGATTGTTCTTCAATCTCGAAATCTTGACGTTTCCCATTAAGATTTCGCCGGACGTCGGCATGTCTTCACGATTGAACATTTTGAGCAGAGTCGACTTGCCCGCGCCGCTTTTTCCGACGACGTAGACAAATTCCCCTTGTTCAATCTTAAAGGAAACATCTTTTAGACCATAATTTCCGTTGTCATATTTTTTACTGATATGCGTAAATTTAATCACGAGACATCATTCCCCATTATTATTCCGTAAACTTGTTGATCGTCTGCAGCATTTCGTCCGTCGACTGCAGGGCCTTGCTGTTCATCTGATACGCGCGCTGGGTGATGATCATTTTCGACATCGTATCGGCAACGTCAACGTTTGACAGTTCGACCAGGCCTTGATTGATCTGACCGAACCCGGCGTTGTTATTTGCCGACGAAATCAAGTTCCCGTCGCAACGGTAAAGATTGTTCCCGATGTCGTTCATATCGATCGAATTTTGCGGACGAAACAGCAGGATGCGCCCGACCCTGACGTTTCCGATCGAAACGTAACCGGATGTCGAAATGCTGACCTCGCCGTCTTTCGGCCACTGACTTGAAGGAACGTTTGATTGAACTTCAACCTTCATTCCCTTGCTCGTCACAAGGTTTCCGTCGGCATCGCGTCTGAAGCTGCCGTCTCTTGTCAGGTACAGGTTGTTTGCACCGTCCCTGACCCCGAAGTATCCTTCGCCGTCAATTGCCAAATCATAAGTTCCGGCAGTCGATTTGAACGCTCCCTGGCTTAAATTTTCGTTGACCTGTTGCACGTTTAATCCGGCATTGATGGCAACGTTGCCGGCATTTTGCGACAGACCGACCTCGTTTTCGTTGGTTCCGTTGTTCAAAAGTTCCTGAAACGTTGTTCGTTTGTCCTTGTATCCGAGCGTATCGACGTTCGCAAGGTTGTTTGAAACGACGTCCATTTCGCGTTGATAGGCATTAAGCCCCGAACGACTGATGGACAAAATCTGACTCATGTTCATTGTTAAATCCTCCGCTAAATCTTGCCAAGCTCATTTACGGCTTTGCTGAGCGTTTGGTTGGCAGTGCTTAAAACTTTCTGGTTGGCTTCAAATTCACGTGAAGTCTGAATCAGATCCACCATGTTTTGTGCCGTATCCGTATTCGATCCTTCAAGCATGCCCTGCACGACTTCGCTTCTGATCTGCGTTCCTGCGGTATTGCTCGTATAGATCGTATTGCCTTGGTTTTGCAAAGCGGACGCATTGTTGAACGAAACGATCATAAAATTCGGATTGGCTTCATTTGCTTGGATCGCCTGGCCGTTTGCCCCAAGAACGGCATATCCTTCCTGAGTTACCAGCTGTCCTTGACGATTTTCGGTAAAGTTGCCGTTTCTCGTATAGCCGATCTGACCGTTGTTCATGCGAACCGTGAAATAGCCTGCTCCGTTGATTGCAAAATCAGTTTTCAAGTCCGTTTCATGCATCGAACCGGATTGAGTATTCAAATATGAACCGTCTATCTGATTTCCGAACGTGAAATTTCCGACGTCGACGCGCTGTTCATTTTTTAATCCGCCCATGAAGTTGTGCAGCTGAACGTTTTTCAGCGTCGACTGGAACAGTTTCTTTTCCTGATAACCGTTCGTATTTACGTTGGCAATATTTGCAGAAATTGCTTCCTGCCTCTTTTGCAGTACTTCAAAATTGCTTTTCAAGGTATCAATTGATCTGATCATTCCTGATTTGCCTCCTCAATATAGCCTCTGATCTTGGCAATCGCCCGGCCGTGAATCTGTGAAACGCGGGCAATCGAAACATCCAAAATTGCGGCTATTTCTTTTAATGTCGCATCTTCTTCGTAATACAGACTCAAAACGAGCTGTTCACGTTCCGAGAGACGCTTGATTGCTTCAACCAGTTCTTTTCTTCTCTCTTGCTTCATTAATTCCTTCTCTCCGCTCGGAGCCTTGGAATCTCTTAGCGTGTCTTGAACCATGACCGTTTCGTCGTTATTTGAATAAAGCGTGCTTTCAAGCGAAACCGATGAAAGGTATTGAATGCTGTCATAAATGTCGCCCAGCTGGGATGAAGTGATTCCCATCTTCTTCATGATTTCCTTGTCGGTCACTTCACGTTTCATTTCCTGTTCAAGTTCTTGCTTAGCCTGATAGAAGCTGTTGACGTTCCCCATTTTGTAACGAGATATTTTTGAATGGCGTCTGACTTCATCGATGATGGCTCCGCGAATTCTGATGGCCGCATAGTTTTCAAACGGAACTTTCTTTGACGAATCAAACTTCTGCATTGCATCAATCAAACCAATAACGCCGATGTTATACAGATCATCATATTCATATTCAGTATTTTTGATGGAGATGCGGTTGGCAACACGTTCTACCAAGGGCAAGTATTTCAATATTTCCTGTTCTCGATCAACCTCGTACATGAAACGGCACTGCCCCTTTCTTTGATTAATCCGCTGCATCAGATTTCAATGTTCCCGATTGATTCAATTGCGATTTCATTTGGAATTTCATTCAACGAAAGCACTGCAACGTCAGGAAAGTTGAATGCGATCAGTTTTCTGAAGGCCAAACGAATCTTTGGCGACGTCAAAATGACGTAATTCATGTTTTGTGCCGCCATTTGTTGCGAAATGTCGCCGATTGCGGTCAAAATCTTGTTGACGGAATCAGGCTTCATTACCGGATATGATCCGGTTGCGGTCTTTTGAATGCTTTGCGAAACCATCTCTTCGACTTTCGGATGAATCGTGACCACGTTGATACGATCGTTTTCATCCGCATATTTATTGGCAATCGTTCGCCTGAGTCCTTGACGGACGTACTCGGTCAGAACTTCGGTATCTTTCGTAACCGTTCCGTAATCGGCCAAAGTTTCAAGAATCGTGGCCAAGTCATTGATCGGAACGTTTTCTTCAAGCAGATTTTGAAGAACCTTTTCGACTTCGCCCAAACGCATGATATCAGGAATCAATTCATCGATGACGACGTTGTTGTTGGCCTTGATGCCTTCAAGAAGCTTTTGCACTTCCTGTCTGCCAAGAAGCTCCGGCGCATGCGCATGAATGATTTCTTTAAGGTGCGTTGCAATGACCGTCAGCGGTTCGATCACCGTGAAGCCTTGCAGATCTGCATTTTCCTTATCCTTTTCATCGATCCAAAGCGCATCGAGCTGAAAGGCCGGTTCCTTGGTCGGAATTCCCTGGAACGGGAAGCTTCCGTCATCAGACTGGCTGATGATCATGTATTTGTCAGGATAGATGTCTCCGTGACCGACTTCATTGCCGCGAATTTTGATCGAATAGTCGTTGGCGTTCAGATACAGGTTGTCGCGAATGCGGACCGGACTGACCAAAATTCCGAGCTCATGGGCCGTTTGCCGTCTGATGGCAGAAATTCTGTTCATCAGACTGTTGTCGATCGTGCTGTCGACCAAAGGAATCAGGCCATAGCCGATTTCAATCGACAACGGCTCGACCTGAAACGATGCCACGTCGTCGTCTTCTTCCTGCTCCTCTTTTTTGCGCTGCAATGCAAGCGTCTGTTCTTCCTTGATTCTTTCCTTGATTCTTTGTTCCTCTTTTTGCTTGACCAAAACGTTGGCGGCAAACATTGCCAGTGACAGCGCGATGAAAGGAATCTTTGGAAATCCAGGGACGAGCGCCAAAACCAGCAGGATGACCCCGACGACTTTGAAAAGCTGCGGATTTCTCAATGCGTCGCTTGCGATATCAGTCCCAAAAGTGCTGTTGTCTTCAGAACGCGTTACGATCACGCCGGTTGCCAGGGAAATCAGAAGCGACGGGACGGAACTTACCAAACCGTCACCGATCGCCAATTTCCCGAACTGGCTGAGCGCATCTGTAATCGACAAATCTCCTTTGGCAGTAAAAATGATGGTTCCGCCGATCAGATTGACCAGCACGATGATGATTCCGGCGATCGCATCACCTTTAACGAACTTTGAAGCACCATCCATCGATCCGTAGAAATCAGCTTCGCGCTGCAGATCCTTGCGACGCTGTCTTGCTTGTTCTTCAGTAATCGCCCCTGAATTCAAGTCAGAGTCGATCGCCATTTGCTTGCCGGGCATCGCATCCAAAGTAAAACGAGCAGAAACTTCGGAGACACGACCTGAACCGTTTGTCACGACGACCAGCTGAACGATCATGATGATCACGAACAGGATAATGCCGACGATGTAATTTTCGCCGGCCACGACATCGGCAAAGGCCTCAATCACGTGTCCACCGTTTCCCGTCGTCAGGATGGAGCGCGTCGACGACATGTTCAAACCGAGTTTAAACATCGTCGTAATCAGCAAAACAGTCGGAAAAGTCGAAAATTCCAAAACTGATTTGGTAAACAACGTAATGAGCAAAATATTAATTGCAATCGTCAAGTTCGTAACGATAAAAATATCAAGCAATGACGTCGGGAGCGGAATGATGATCAATCCGACGATGCCTATGACAAGAAAAGAGATTACAATTTCAGCGGGCGTCAACCCGCCCTTTTTTGCTTTCGCTTTATTGTCCAACTTACTTCCTCCTGACTAAATCTTTCCTTTTGCTTCCTGCTCAAGCTTGTAAACAAGAGCAATGACTTCTGCGATGGCTTCATAAAATTCGACCGGAATAAAATCGCCGGCATCGACTTTAGGATAAAGCGCTCGTGCCAACGGTTTGTTTTCGATGATCGGCACGTTTTGCTTTTTGGCTTCTTCCTTGATTCTCATTGCCACGTCATCGGCCCCTTTGGCCAAAACCTGGGGAACGCCGGCACCTTCCGCATCATATTTGATCGCGATTGCCAAGTGCGTCGGGTTGGCTAAAACAACCGTGGCATCTTTGACCTGCGCGACCGCATTTCGAATCATTTCGCGGTGCTTGGCTTTGCGTTGGGCCTTGACCTGAGGATCGCCTTCCATTTGCTTCATTTCATCTTTGATTTCCTGTTTTGACATCTTCAAGCTCTTCATATGCGTGTAGCGTTGAAACGCATAGTCAAAAACAGAAACAACGACAAGCAGGATGCCGATCTGCGTCGCAAGGTCCTTGCAGATGTTCAGCATGAACAACAGGACCTTGCCCGTTCCGACTTCAGACAGGCTCGTCAGAGTCGGAATCGTTTCAACGTATTTCTTGTAGCAAAGGTATCCGACAATAATCAGCTTGACCAACGACTTGGCCAGATTCTGCAATGCTCTCAGACTGAACATCTGCTTAAGGCCGTTCAGCGGATTGAGTTTTTTGAAATCCGGCTTGATCGGAGTCGCCGTAAAGAGCAGTCCGACCTGAACGATGTTGCCGACGATGCCGATCACGATCGCAATCAGCATGAACGGCCCCGTCATGATAAAAATCATCAAAATTGCCTGAAACGCAATTTTTCCCAGGCTTCCGATCATCTGATCGGGATTTGCCAGCATCTCAAGATAATTGACAAAATAAGGCGAGAAGTGGTTTATGGAAAATTCGCAAAGTGGAACAAATAGCATCGCAAAGACAAACAACGCGACTGCCGCAACGACATCCGGGCTCTTTGCTACCTCACCGCGTTTCCGTGAATCACGAATCCGCTTCGGGGTGGGTTTTTCTGTTTTTCCATCCTTGTCTCCCATATCACTTCTCACCTGCCTCTCCTAAGCGATTGATTTGATAAAGTCGGCCATATTTTGAATCATCTCTGAAAAGTTGCTTGCCAAAAAATCGACCATGTTCGGCAAAACCAGCATGCAGATAATAAAACTGACTGTCGTCTTCACGTTCAACGACAGCATCAAAACGTTCAGCTGCGGAATCGAACGCGATAAAATTCCAAGCACGATATCGATTACGAGAATCGAAATAATGATCGGTGCTCCCATGTTGAAGGCCATCTCAAACGTCTTGGCAAACAGCTTGACGATTCCTCCGATCGATTCGTCCGTCAAAGTCGGATATCCGAGACTGACGATGTCAAACGATGTCATCAGACCTCTGATCATCTGCCTGTACAACCCGCTGGAAAAAAAGACCATGATTGCAAGCCAATAGTACATTTTGCCAAATTGCGACGTTGATGCCTGCATCGTCGGATCGTACGCCTGCGCCATGATGAAACCGTCCTGAAAATCAATGAGCTGGCCCGTAATCATGACCCCGAAAAAAACCAGTCGGCATAAATATCCCATCGCCAAGCCAAAAATCGTTTCCTTGACTGCCATCAAAATGAAGACGGCCAAAGCAACTTCTTCTTCGAAGGCTGCTGCAAGCGAAAACGCCGACAGAATCAACCCGCCTCCGATAATCAGCTTGCAAAGATTCGGAAAATTCTTTTCTGAAAGAATCGGAGCAACTGACATGAACGAAAACACGCGGCATGCAATCAAACCTAATATTTGGATCTGCACCATGCTCATGCTTTTCACCTCACAAGTTGCTGATCATTCTGAAAATATGCCGAGTAAATTCAAGCAAAATGTTGATCATGAAATTTCCCGCTATGATCAGCGTGATGAAGATTGCTGCCAGCTTGGGAACAAAACTCAACGTCTGTTCCTGAATCTGCGTTGTTGCCTGAAAAATACTGATGATCAAGCCGACGATCATTGCAACTAAAATGACAGGTGCCGAGACGATCAGAACGCGAATCAACGCGTCACGCATCACATCTGTTACGACTTCAATACTCATTTGCCTGCCCCCTTAATTGAAACTTTGAACGAGCGATTCGACCAGAAGGTACCAACCGTCGACCAAAACAAACAGCAAAATCTTGAACGGAAGCGAGATCATGATCGGGGACAACATGATCATCCCCATCGACATCAGGATGCTGGCCACGACCAGGTCGATGATCATAAACGGTATGAACAGCAAAAAGCCGATGCTGAATGCGGTTTTCAATTCGCTTAAGATAAAGGCCGGTGCCATTACCGTAAACGGAATGTCCTTATATGTACGATATTTGATCTTCTTTCGTTCGTTTTTTTGATCCATATCCTTGAACAGCTTGACGTCTTTTTTGTCGGCCTGCTTATACATGAATTCCTTCATGCGGTTTTCAGACCTGTCGAACACTTCTTGCTGAGTAATCTTGTTTTCATTGTATGGCTGAATCGCATTATGATAAATATCGTTATAGACGGGGCGCATCGTAAACAGCGTCAAGAACAGCGCCAGCCCGATCAGAACCTGATTGGGAGGATTTTGCTGAGTCCCGAGCGATGACCTGACAAACGACAAGACGACGATGATTCGCGTAAACGAAGTCGTCATGATCAAGATCAGCGGAATGATCGACAGCAGCGTCATGATGACGAACGTATCGACGATCTTGCTCGATGAGCCCTGATCGTTTCCGTTGATCAGCTTGTTGACCGTATTCGTCACGTCGCTCGTGCTTACTGCGGCAACGTGGTCAGGCAGCCTGACCGCGATCAAAAAACAGGCCATCATTCCGAAAAGTACCAGTGCCGCAATTTTGATATTCTTTTTATTGAACTTCATCATTACTTCCTCTTAGCTTTCTCGAAAATTTTCTTGAAGTTTTCAGCCATTTCGAGCTGCCTTTCTTCATTTTGCCTGTTTTCCCGAATCAGCTTTTCTGCTTCTTCCTTTGACAATTCCTTTATGATCTTGTTTTCCTGTTCCGAAAAACTCATCACGTAATATTTATCGACAATCAACACGATTGCCAAAGATGACGATTTCGTGACCGCAATCTTCTTCACGACGCGAAAATTTTCATTCGCCTGACTCGTGAAGCGATTCAGATACTTCAGCGTCAAAACGATCAGCAGCAAAACCGCCGCCAATCCGGCAATCATTTTGACCAAGGCCAAAATCCCGTCCATACAACAAAACCTCCAACTAACTGACGCGGATCAAACCGCAGAATTCATTAATTGAGTGTATTTTACATAATGCTTAAAACTCAATCAACAGAATTACATCTAACTTTTTAAGAAGTTTTATTGAACAACCAAATCCGTTACGTAAACCTGAATTGCCAGCGTTTCGCCGAGCTCTTCGTTGATTCCGTCTTTTAATTCGTTCTTCAAAGCCGTTACGCTGCCGGAATTGCTCAAAATGTCCGAGGCCTTTTTCTTCTTCATTACATTGATGACGGCGTCACGAATCACAGCCATGTTTTTCTTGGCTTCAGCGGCCTTCTCGTCATTTTCGACCAGGATCGAAATCTTCAGACGCGCATACTGCGTATTGGCCGGATCGTCCGTTGCAAGGTTGACAACGAACTTCGGCACGCTGACCAGTTTTTCGTCATCGGAAAGCTTGCCCGTTCCGGCGTTGCGCTTGGCGGAAGAACTTGCCTGTTCGGTCTTAGGCGCAAGGAAATGCGTTGCGAGGACCGTGCCGCCGACACTGCCGCAAATCGTCAAGATCACGATCAAAGGAATCAGGATTCCCCACTTTGGACCTTTTTTAACTTCTGTTTCTTCAATTTCCGCAGGCTTTTTTGCCTTTGCTTTCGGTGCTTCTTTTTTATTATCCATTTTCACCCAACTCTCTCTCGTTTTCTGAGGATTTGTAGTCATCCTCCGTTGCATTTGCGTCTAACAATCTGCTAAAAACAAGGCGGCGATATGCAGTGATTTTTTCAACCGCTTCTTTTGCGGTATCCTTGACGACGATCGGCGTTCCGTCCGTCAAAGTAATCACCGTATCCGGTCGTTCGTCGATTCTGACGATCATGTCCGGATTGAGATAAAATTTTTCGCCGCTCCATGCTGTTAATTCAATCACGCTACCACTCACTTTTTATTTATTTCGCAATTAGCGCTTCAGGTTCAGCAATTCCTGCAGCATTTCGTCCGAAGTCGTAATGCTGCGCGAGTTTGCCTGGTATGCACGACTTGCGATGATCATTTGCGAGAACTGATCGGCCAGATCGACGTTTGACATTTCCAAGAATCCTGATTCCAAAGTACCGGTACCGCCAAGACCTGGAGTTGCAAAGTTCGGATCGCCCGAGTTGTTCGTGACGGAGAAGTTGTTGCTGCCTGATTTTTTCAAACCGGACGGGTTGTTGAACTTGGCAAGTTCAATCTTGCCCATTGCATAGCGCGTATCACCGTATTTTGCAACGACAAGACCTGAATTATCGATCGTGACTGATTCGAAACGCTGACCGTTGACCATTTCAGGAATATTGATGTCAGCGAGATTTGAACCCGTAGCGTTCGGATTACCGAAATAGTTTTCACTCTTGAAATTGTTGTCCCAAGCGGCAGGAATGTTTCCCTTTGTCGGTTGACCCTTGACGTGATAACCATTGGAGTTGACGAGCAACCCTTGGCTATCGCGCTTGAAGGCACCGTCACGCGTGTAGTATGTCACGGCATCAGAATCGGCCGTTGCTTCCTTGCGCACGACGAAGTAGCCTTCGCCTTGAATGTAAAGGTCCATGTCCTGACCGGTAGATTCCATGTTGCCACGGCCCGTCATCGTATCAACGGCACCGGTCTGCATCCCAAGTCCGACCTGCTTGCCGTTGACACCGCCAAGGCCCAAGCCGGGCGCCGAGGCTGACGTCGTATTTTGGCTGACCATGTCCTGGAATAAAACACGACCTGCTTTGAAACCGTGCGTATTAACATTTGAAACGTTGTTGGCGATAACGTCCATTTGAGTCTGAAAACCTTTCATGCCGCTAACGCCTGAGTAAAGAGATCTTAACATTTAAAAATTCCTCCTGTTAAATGATTGCATCTTTTTCAGTCGTTCGAAAGATGCAGCAGCTTCCTTTCGGTCCGGCTGCTATTTGATAAACTTGGTACTGTCGATGTTCGTGACAGTTCCGATTTCGTTCATGTCCATCGCCGTAATAATCGTTCTGTTCTGAACGTTTGCGATGAGTCCCATGTCTTTGTACAAGAGCAAAGACTCCCGACTTCCTTTTTCTTGAAGCTCAGAGACTGCTTTTGAAATTTGAACATAATCGTCATCCGCAAGATTTAATTTTCTGGCACTCATTCTCTTTTGAGCGTGATTAGAAATTTTCAATTGCGCTTTTTCAAGTTCATTGCCAAAATCTTGCTGATTTCTCTTTTTTTGTGCCTGGGTCGTTGCGTGATTTTGATTTCCCAAGCCAACTTGAGAAATGCGCATCATTTATTCACCAACCCCACTAAGAGAACTCATGTCATAATACTTGCCGTTGACGCTGATCTGAGCAAACCCGTTTTTGAACGAAACGCGTTCGACCTTGCCGGTAAACGGCTGATTCTTCTCATCAACCATGTCAACCGTTTTGCCGATCAATGAAAATGCCTGTTGCTGCTGTGAAATCATCATTGCCGTCGTAACGGTCTTGTTCAGCTCATTTAAAGTTTCCATCGTTGAAAATTGAGCCATCTGCGAAATGTAGTCGGTCCCGCTTGAACCTGATGATGACGAATCGCCGGAAAGCGAAGGATTGCTCATCGCAGTCGAAATAATTTTCAAGAAGTCGTCAATCTTGATCGTCGAGTTGTTGTTCCCGATGTTTTTCAACGTCTGGGAATTAGCCGCACCGGCAACCGCCTTGGAAACGTCGGCCGTTCTCAACGCTTGACTGATGGCCGTATTGTTAACTACTTCTGTCATCTCTTTCTCCTTTCCTATGCCAAAATGCTGATCGTGCTCGTCGGCACTTGTTCTTTTTTGTCCTCGTCTTCCTGCTTTGTCTCAAGAACCGGGGCTTTGCGATAGCCGTTGACCGTTCTCATCTGACGCATGCCGTTTTGATTGAACTGTTGAGATCCGTTTTGATTCGAATTCAACAGACTGCTCGTATCCTGTTCAAATTGCGGCGTCTTCGTCACGGTTTCAGGCTGATCTGCTTTTTGAAGATTGAAACTTTGCGTTGTGCGCTGCGTTGCGTTGGCCTCTGCATTTTTCAAAATCTGCTCAAGCTTGCCGGTAACCGACTGCAGCAGCTGTTTTGCCTGATCGGTTTGAACATTGAACTTGAGCGAAATGCCCTGCTCGGAAACGTGCATCACGATGCGCACGTTTCCGAGCTTGGCCGGTGTCAGCTGCAACGTGATCGTTTTGAGTCCGCCGTTTGGGGCGACCGACGTCGAAATTTTTTCAACGATCGGCTGAGCGAGTTTTTCAGCTGCTCTCGTTGTCGCAACGTTCATCTTGGCTGAAAATGCAGCCTTCGTATCTGCTGGGGCTGTTTGAATCGCCTGCGCCTGATTGTTGAGCGTTGCAAGTTCGTTCAAATCGACCTTCGCATCGCTTGCTTGAGTCTCAACGTTTTGAACCGTACCGACCTCTTCGACTTTGACGGTCGATTGAGTCTGTTGCGGCTGATTCATCGCTTGCTGAACCTGCTTTTGACTCGTCTGCTGAGTCTGTGCGACGCTTGTGGCCTGAACCGCTTGCATTTGTTCCCGAGACGTTTGAACATTGTCTTTTGTTTGAATGTCAACGGTTTGCCCATTCTGTGTCGCTGCAGCGAACGCTTGCGTTTTTTGGTCCGCATCTTCCGCCGGCTGCGCTTGAGCTTCGTCAGTTTGGACATCAATCGTGACCGTTTGCTGAATCGTTGCCAGCTTTTGATCGGAATCCGATTCCGAAACTTCTGAAACCGTCGCTGAATCAGACGATTGGTTTTCAGTCACTGAAGGCTTCACGTCAGTTTCAGAAATTGCTTTGACTTCCTGGACCTGGACCGGCTGAATCTCAGCCTGAACAGTCGCAGTTTGATCTTTTTCCGTTTGCTTTTCATCAGACTGCTGATCTTTGACCGCAACTTTTTTGTCATCGGCATCTTGCTTGGAATTGTCGGAAACTTTTTTCCCGTCATCTTTTCCGTCGTTGTTTTGACCGGCATTTTTTTGATTGACTTTTGCCTGCGTTTTCGACTTGCTCTTGTTGACAAGCTTGCTGAATGCGTTTTTGTCGCTTGCTTTGACTGTTTTTTGCGATGTGCTTGAAACGGATTCAATCGTGGCTGAACCGACGTTCGACATTACCTTTTCCATTTTTTCACCTCCCTTCAATTTCATGATTCTTACGCCATTTTATACTTGGGGCGATTGGCCATCTCATCAAGTTGTTTTTGTTCTTCATGATTTGCTTCAAGCTGATAGTCTTCTTTTTGCTTATCGCGCAGTTTTTCCAAGACTTTGCGCTCTTTTTGCGCTTCGACGTATTCGTTCAAGGCTTTTTGATGTTCGGAATGAAGATCTCTCAAACGACTCTGTGCCGCCATTATTTCGTTATCAAGCTCGGCCAGATACCTTCTTTGCACTTGAAGTCTGCCAAGATTAAATTCGCGAACGTCCATCATGTCGCGTTTTTCATGACCAAGCTCAACGATTTCCTGTTCGGTCTGATTGATCATCCTTTGAACGTTTGCAAATCTGGCCTTTGCCTGATCTTCCAACGTCATTCGATACTCCAAAACTCTTTGCAAAGAAAATTGAAATTTCTTCATTTAAAAATGCCCCTCTCCTTTGGTTTGTCAGCCGGACCATTGACCGCTCGGAACTTCTTCAAACAACCCGTGCAATCTGCTTTCCGTTTCTTCAAAACTCGAATATTCTTCAACGCGCTGCTTCAAAAAATCTTCAATCGGCACGTGCAGCGAGACCGCGTAATCAATCACTGCATTCGACCCTTTCTTGTAGGCCCCAATATCGATCAGATCCTTTGAATCGTTGTAAACGCCCATGTTTTCGCGTAACTCGCCGGCATCTTTCGTATGTTCTTCCGAAACGAGCTCCTTCATCAGACGACTCAGACTGACTTGGACGTCGATTGCCGGATAATGATTTTGCGAAGCGATTTTTCTTGAAAGAACGATGTGTCCGTCCAAGATACCGCGAACGGCATCGGCAATCGGCTCGTTCATGTCGTCGCCTTCGACCAGTACCGTATAAAATGCAGTGATCGAACCTTTCTCAGACATCCCGCTTCGTTCCAAAAGCTTTGGCAATTCAGCAAACACTGACGGCGTATAGCCTTTGGTTGTCGGCGGCTCACCGGTCGAAAGCCCGATTTCGCGCTGTGCCATCGCAAAGCGAGTCACGGAATCCATCATCAACACGACTTTTTTGCCCTGATCCCTGAAATATTCAGCAATTGCCGTTGCCGTATGCGCGCCTTTTAATCTGACAAGCGGCGGCGTATCGGACGTTGCGCAAACCACGACCGATTTGGCGTAGCCTTCTTTTCCCAAATCTTTTTCAATAAATTCCATCACTTCGCGACCACGTTCACCGATCAGTCCGATCACGATCACGTCTGCCTGACAATATCTCGCAATCATCCCAAGCAAAGTACTCTTGCCAACACCCGAGCCGGCAAAGATGCCCATGCGCTGACCTTCGCCAACGGTCAAGAGTCCGTCAATCGTTCTGACCCCGGTCGGCATGACGTTTGAGATTCGCTTTCTTCTGAAAGGATCCGGTGAATCTTGAATAACGGGATAATCGACCAGCTTGTCGGTATCGATGTCCGAATCGTCAAACGGTCTGCCCAAGCCGTCAAGCGTGTGACCCAAAAGCTGAGGGCCGACTCTGACCTGCAGCGTCTTGCCTGTCGGTTTGACGACGCACCCTGGTCCGATTCCTTCAAGTTCGTCCAAAGGCATCAAAAGCACCGTTTCTTTAACGAAGCCGACAACCTCTGCCAAAGCGACCTTGTCAGAACCTTTGACGGCCACTTCGCAGATTTCACCAACGAACACGCTGAGTCCTTCAGCCTTAATGACCAATCCGACGACTTCGCTGACTTTGCCATAAGTCGTATAAAATTTGTGATGTTCGGCTTGATATAAATAATCTTCGGCCGAAAAACTCAAATCAATCATGCTCATTCTGCTCACCCAAACTCTTTAAGAACTTTTCCAAATCTTCTTTGATGTCAACCGTGATAAACGACTCGTTTGACTCGATTTTCACCGTGTACGGCTCAAGTCCTTCATCTTCCAACACCGAATAACGCAAATTCGGAACTTCTTTGTGCATTTTGTCCAACCGATCGATCAACGGCTGCTTGTAGCAGGCGTTTGCTCTGACGATAATCATTTCATCCGGTTTTTCCAGTTCAATGAAGACGGGAGCCAAAATGTTGGTAATCGTCGAAGCATCGACATCAAGCTGCTTTTTGATCAGAATCTCCGCCAGCTTGATCGCAAATTTTCGCAAATCTTCTTCTTTTTCCTTGGCGAACTTTTGACAATCTTCATTTGCCTGGTTCAAATTGCCTTTTTCCTGCTCGATGACTTTTTGCGCAATCTTCAATCCCGCTTGATAACCATCCTGGTAGCCTGATTGCTGACCGTCGTCATAGCCCTTTTTTTGAGCATCTTCTCTGATTTGTTCAGCCTCTGCATTTGCCTTCGCGATGATCTCTTGTTCCATCTGCTCAAGCTTTTTGCGATGCTCTTCACGTTCCTTGGCAAGTTTTCTTTCCGTCCGACTGATCAGGAGCTGTTCTTCGTTTGGCAAATTGTCCTCAGGTTCTTTTTTCTCAACGACCTTCGTGACGATTTCCTTTTCTTCTCCTTTGGTTACGGACGATAATTTGACTATGCTGCCTCTTTTACTTGACCACTGCATCTTGATCGCCTCTTCCGATGTAAATCTCTCCTGCATCGTCTAAGCGACGGATAACTGCAACGACTTTTTGCTGTGCTTCTTCGACGGACGACAGACGAACCGGTCCCATGTACTCGAGATCTTCTCTGATGTTGTCGGCTGCACGTGTCGACAGGTTCTTGAAAATGAACTCTCTGATATCTTCTGCAGAACCTTTGAGCGCAAGTTCCAGAACGTCGTTAGGCACATCGCGCAAGACCTTTTGCACGTCGCGACCTTCCAACGTGATAATGTCGTCGAACGTGAAGAGGTTGGCCTTGACTTCTGCGCCAAGTTCCGGCTGACGTTTTTCCAAATCGTCGATGATATTCTTTTCCGTGCTGCGACTTGCAGAGTTGAGAATATTGACCAACGTGTTGACGCCGCCGACCTTTTCCGTTTCGGATTCGTCGAAGCTCGTGAACTTGCTTTTCATTACCTGTTCGATTGCCTTGATGACCCAAGGCGACGTTGATGAAATCGATCCGATTCGCTCTGCAACTTCTGCTTGAAGCTCTGTCGGAAGTTCCGCCAAAACGCTTGCCGCCTTATCCGGCTGAAGATAGCACATGATCAGCGCAATCGTTTGCGGCTGTTCTTCAAGCAAAAGATTCAGCAGCTGCTTTTCATCAGCCTTGCGCGCGATGTCGAACGGACGCTCGCGCAGCTGAATCTGATTCAAAACATCGATGACTTCTTTTGCTTTTTGCGGTCCTAACGCCTGATTGAGCAAGTTTCTAGCGTATTCGATTCCGCCGTCAAGCACGTATTGACGTGCTTGAGCAGTGTTGACGAATTCGTTCATTACCTCATCGCGTTCTTCGGGAGAAACGTAATCGGTGTTGGCGATTTCGTAACTGACCTGCTGAATCATTGATTCGGGAAGCTGCTTCATGATTTTTGAAGAAGTTTCCGAGCCAAGTGCAATCATTAAGATCGCTGCCCTTTTTATTCCGCTTAATTCTGCCATTTACTCAAAACACCCCAATCTACTGCTTATTCCCTTTTCCGCCTTCCTTGACCCATGCTGAAATCAAGTCAGCAACGACATCAGGATGCTTCGTAGCGTATTCTTTTGCCCTTTGTTCGGTTGAAACGGCGATTTTACGCTTGGTTTCTGTTTCTTTTCTTTGACGTTCCTGTTCTGCCAAAATTTCCGGATCTAGTTCTTCAGCGGCTTCTTCTGCCTCCTCCTCTTCTTCTCCTTCATCGGTTACGTCAACGTCATAATCATCATCATAGTATTCTTCTTCCTCTTCAGCCAAACGACGGCGACGACGGATCACGAGGAAGATGATCGTTCCAAGCGTAAGAACGCCTGCTGCAATCAATGCTCCGATCAATACCCAGTTCGTCTTCTTGACCGGTTTCTTGGCAACCGTCTTCTTCTTCGTCGACTTCGCTCTTGCAAAGTTGACTGCCTGAACGGAAACGGTATCGCCGCGCTGCTTGTCGTACCCGAGAGCTCCTTGAATCAGCTTGCGGATGTTTCTGGCATCGCCTGCCGACAGGTCCCCGTTGATGACGACTGAGCTCGTCATGCGGTTGATCGATCCCGGTGCATTGATGACCTTCGTCGTCTCGGTATTCAGCTCGTTGTTGACCGTTCTGTTGTACGAAGCATTGTCATTGTTGGCATCGCCCGTAACGTTATCAACGTTGTCGTTTACCTGACCGGTTTGCGCCTGCTTGATTTCGGCCTGCTTGCCGCTTGCCTGAACGTTTTCGCTTCTGATCTGAGGATTGCTGTAATTCGTAATCTTCTTTTCCACTGCGTCAAAATTCAGATCAACGTTTACGGATGCCTTGACTTTGCCCTTGCCGACAACCGGTTCGATCAAGCCCGTAATCTTCTTTTCCATCTGTTTTTCATACTGACTCTTGAGTTTCATGTACTTGCTTGTCGCGCTGGAACTGTCGGAAGCATCGTCTTCTTCATTTTTATTCAAAATTTTGCCGGTCTGATCGACGACTTTGACGTTCTTTTTGTCAAGTCCCTGAACCGCACCGGTCGTCAAAGCAACGATTCCCTGAACCGCATCCTTCGAAATCGAAGTTCCCTTAAGCGTCAATACGATTGATGCCTTGGCTTTTTTTGAAGTCGAATTGTCAAACACGTTGTCTGATTTTGGAATCGTCAAGTTGACTTTTGCCTTGTCAACGTCATCCAAAGCAGCAATCGAGTTCTCCAATTCTCCTGTCAAAGCCCTTTGATACATGATTTTGCGATCTTCATCAGTCGTCATCATGCTCGCCGAGTCAAACAGCTCAAACCCTTTTGAACTGCTTGGAAGCTTGTTGTCGACGGCCAGATCGATTCGATACTGATCGACCTTCGTCTTGTCGACCATGATCGTTTTGCCGTCGTCTGCCAGCTTATATTTGATGTTTTGCGAATCAAGATCCTGAGAAATCGTCCCAGCGTCTGCTTCGCTCAAATTTGAAAACAGCACGCTGTACTCAACGCGCGTGTTCATGTAGTAAACCGTGCCGATTATCGCAAAAAGGCTGATGATTCCAAGAACGATGGCAATCTTGACAAGGCGGCTTAATTCACTCCATTTTGCCTTCAAGGCTTCTAAAGCGTCCTTTACTTTATCCACTTGATTTTAACCCCCTGCTGCTAACTAAAACTGCATGTTCTTGATATCGTTGTATGCTTCAATCACCTTGTTGCGCACCTGAACTGCGGTTTCCAATGATAATTGAGCTTCCGTCATGTTGATCATGACTTTTCCCAAATCGCTTTCGGTTCCGGAAATCATTCCGTTCGTTCCCTGATCCAGGGTGTTCATGTTGCTGTTCAAGCCTGCAATGGCTTTTTCAAGAACCGATCCAAAAGACTTTGCATCAGTTTTTGATATTTGATTTTGTCCATCAGACAGTCCGGTAATCTTGGACAACTGATTCTGATAGTTCCCTAATCCTGAAATTGAATTCATAGCTTATCTCCTAAATTAGTCCTTTGAAATCTCAAGCGCTTTTTTCAAAATGTTCTTGTTTGCTTCAGTTGACGAAACGTTTGCTTCATAAGTACGCATCGCTTGAATCATGTCGACCATTTCATCAGCCATGTTGACGTTTGGCATTTCAACGTATCCGTTTGCGTCAGCATCCGGATTCGTCGGATCATACGTCAATTTGGTCGTATTGTCTTCGGCAATGTTCGTTACCTTGACGCCTGCACTTGTAATCTTGTTCGTTCCTTGAGCCTGGCGAAGGTTTTCGGAAAACTCAACCGTTTTTTTCTTATAGGGACCGCCCTCGGCCGTTCTTGTCGTATTAACGTTTGCAATGTTTGTTGATGCCACGTCAAGTTTCATTCTTTCAAGCGAAAGTCCGCTTGCGTTGATCTGAAGTCCGTTAAAAATACTCATAATCTACTCCCCTCAGTGATTAATTACGTAATTCATCATTTTATATCGTCCGTTCAGTTGAGAAGTAATCGCACTGTAATACAGACCGTTTTGTGCTTGATTTACCATTTCGGTATCAACGTCAACGTTATTTCCGTTCTTTTGAAATCCAGTATTGCGAGATGTGATGTAAGGACCGCTCGTTCCACCGGTTTGCATGTGATTCTTATGAGTTTCCGTCAGATTCAGATTGTCCATCGCCTGACTCAGCTGACTTTCGAAAACGACGCGTTTTGCCTTGTAATTTGGCGTATTGACATTTGCGATATTGTTTGAAATAAGCTCTGAACGCGTTTGCGATACGTCCATTGCCGTTTTTAACAAGTTGTATGTATCCATTTTCTATCCCCTCCTCAATCAGAATACGAAAAAAGCCAATCAGTTGCCTGACGTTGACTGCACCTAACTTATTCAATTGCAACTAACTGCTTAAACTGACTATTTTCCTACTTTATAATTAAATTATCACATAGCGATTATAAATTCATTTGTCTATTGATTGAAATATTATCTAAAATAATTATATTTAAAATCATTTTTATGCTAATTTAGTGAATTTTATTCGATTTTTAAAAACAACAATTTCAAAAAAAATCCACACATTTATTTCATCGAGACGATCGCAGCGTTTTCATCTCTTTTCGGTTCAATTCAGTTGTGTTGCCAACGCTTCAATATAGACTTTCTTCACTGTATTTTGCCATAAGCTGCATTTCTTGTTTCTTTCATATTTTTAATGATGCGAATCGTTTTTGTCATGCTTGTCTAACAGCATTCAAATAAATTGATATTCATCTCAAGAAAACGATTGCTTCAAAAAGCGGTTGGAAAAAACTCTGTCGCAAATTGAAAAAAACGGATGCTTTGCAACCGATTGCAAATTTGGCCGATTTTTGCGCATGCATGATAATCGCCTTCCGTGATGGAAATAGTTTGGCGCGCTGATTTATCAGGCACCGCATTGGCAAAATCACGGACACATCGATGAAAATGGCTTTTCTGCCCGTAAATGTCCTGCTCCAAAAAAGGCGATTACGGACAAAATGGTCAAAAATGGCCGTTTGTCCGTAAATTTGAGTGAGATCCTGGATAGATTGGTTGAGCAGCACTGCATTTAGAAAAGCCGGACAAAAGCAATCGCAAATCGACCGCCTTCGTTCGGCATTTCGTTTGGTTAACTGTTTATTTTTTGAATTATAATCTCAACGCGGCGGTTTTTCGCCTTGCCCTCATCAGTATCGTTTGAGTCTTTGGGCTTATTTTCGGCATAAGCCTGAACGGAAACGTTGCTTTCGCTGATGGCGCCTTCTGAAACGAAGTAGCGCATCACGGTTACGGCACGAGCGGAACTTAATTCCCAGTTTGATGCGTACTTGCTTCGTTTTGAAACCGGAACGTTGTCGGTATAGCCGGCAACGATGACGGGATTGCTGCTGACCTGCTTAAGATCCGGAACAAGCTTGTTCAACATTTGCTTGACCGCATCGGAAAGATCTGCCGAACCCGAATTGAACAAAATGCTTGAATCAAGATTCAAGTGCACGCCGTCGCTCTCATAGCTGACGGTCGTATTGCCGGCACGTCCGGTATTTTGGATGTCCTGCTTAAGTTTTTCAGCAACTTCTTTTAACTGCTGCTGTTCTTGAACACGCGCCTGCTGTTTGTTGAGGCTGTTTTGAACGTGCTGCTCGCTTGCCGCGGCCTGCTTTTTGGTCGAGGCGGATGATGCGCCCTTGCCCTTCGTGGCTGTTTCACCCATGTCAATCACGTTGTCAACGGCTGAATCGTTCTTGATCGGGTTAAGCGACATGACTTGACTGAATTCGTTTTTCAAAGCATTGAATTTGTTCGAATCAACGTTGGACATGGCAGAAACAACGATGAACAGACCCAGCAGCAGGGTCAGCATGTCTGAATACGGCAGAAGCCAAGCTTCACTGGCCTCTTCTTCTTTTCGTTCTTTCTTTCTTCTAGCCACGTGCTCCCCTCCTATTCTTCAGAAACTTTGCGCTTTTCTGGCGGAATTTGAGCGTAAAGCTTTTGTTCGATAACTTTTGCGGAATGTCCCGCCTGAATGTCCATGACGCCTTCGATAATCAGCGTCTTAAGCAAAACTTCTTCTTCGTTTTTGGCTTCCAAACGCGTTGCGAACGGCATCATGACCAAATAACCCATGAAGATACCAAAGATCGTCGCAACAAAGGCCGAAGCAATCATCGGTCCTAATTTGTTGATGTCGGAAAGATTGCCCAGGGCACCGATCAAACCGATTGCGGCACCCATAACGCCCAATGTCGGCGACGTTGCACCGGCTGTTTTGAACAAGCCCGACATGCGGTGATGTCTCGTTTCCATCGCATCAACTTCTGATTCCATCAAATCTCTGATCTGTTCTGCTTCGGCCCCGTCAACGACGAGCTCCAGACCTTGTTTCATAAAAGGGTCGTCAAGTTCGTTAACAGGTGCTTCAAGAGCAAGCAGTCCTTCGCGACGAGCAATGTTTGAAAGTTCGACCATTTTCTCGATCGTCCCGTTCAAATCAGGCTCTTCATTTGACATCAACACTTTCATGACCTTCGGAAGTCGCTTGATGTCCGCCATCGTATAGGAAGACAAAACAGCAGCAATCATGCCGCCAAAGATGATTACGGCAACTTCACCGTTCAAAAGCATCGCTACGCTGGCACCCTTCAAAATCAGGGCCATCATGATACAGATTGCCCCAAGAACAAGCCCTATTATCAAAAATATATCCATTTCGTTCCCTCCGTAACTAACTGCTATATATATACACATTTGTTATATCGGTAAAATATGCTTAAAATTAAGCCGTCCGATTAAGATGTATAGTTGACCTTTTTGAGAGTAATTCTTGAATATTTATGAAAATGCGGAGAGCAGCACTACATTTGACAATGATTTGAAGATGTGGCCGGTTCGTTCGAAAAATGCAGAGCGCGCGTTGGTGAAAGCAGGACAAAACATCCAATAGTCTACCGCCGCCTCCAAATTCGGACCGCACGGATCCAGAAGCAGACAAAAAATGGGATGAATGCCTCTTTTTTGTCTACCTGACCCTCAAAATCTGGCCCGTGCGGATCCGAAAGTAGACAAAAAACGGGATAAATGCCTCTTTTTTGTCTACCTGACCCCCAAAATCAGGCTCGCGTGGATCCGAAAGTAGAACAAAATCTCCAAAATTTGGAAAAATGTTCTACCGCAAAGGCAAAACTCAAACCACGCTGGAAAAAAGCTCCAACATCCCGGCGAACGCTGCTAAGTCGTAGCCATCAATTGACGCGGCAGCACGCATGCTCTGCATTTGACAAAAAAGAGGATCTTCCCCCTCATCTCTTCCGGGAAAAATCCTCATGCTGAATATTACTTGAAACGTTTCGAATGCTTGGCCAGCTCATCAGCCGTATCGCTCAGTTCGCTAATTGCGACTGCAAGTTCTGACATCGAAGCCGAAACTTCTTCCGCATTTGCGGAAACTTGTTCCGTTCCTGCAGCATTTTCTTCAGTCGAAGCTGAAATTTTGTCGAGGCTTTCGCTTACCTTGGTTTCGATTTCGTTTAACGAATCATTGCCGTGCTTGATTCGCTCGGATGTTGAAATAAGCTGCTCGGTATTCTTGTAAACGGCCTCCGTCGACTTGATTGCAGAATCAATCAGTTTCGTCTGGCGCTTGCCGACTTCTCTTGAAATTTCGACTTCATCCGACAAGCGATCCGACTTCTGTTTGATTTCTTCAATGATGCCGGAAATCTGATTGGTCGACTCCTTGCTTCTGACCGCAAGCTTTCTGATTTCCTGTGCAACGACCGCAAATCCCTTGCCGGAATCGCCGGCACTTTCCGCCTCAATGGATGCGTTCAAAGCCAACAGGTTGGTCTGGCGCGCAACTTCATTGATTACGCCGATAACCTGCGTGATGTTTTGAATGCTGTCGCTCAAATTCTGCATCTCGTTAACGAGGCGTTCCGTTTGTTCTTGCGAGCTGTCCCAGTTGGTGCTTACTTCGGTCATCGTTGCCATGTTTTGCTGATTCAAAGAAGCCGTCTGTGTCGAAACGTTGTCCAATACGTCGACGTCCTTTGCAAGCTCATTGGCAATTCTTGAAAGTTCTTTCATCTGCTCATCGCCATGAACGGTTTCACGCGCCTGGTTCTCGGTGACGCTTGCCACATCAGTGATCGTTTGCGACACTTCGTCAACTGCGCTTGCCGTCTGTTCAGAAGTTTCACGCAGTTTCTCGGCATTTTTAGCCGTCTTGACGGCACTTGATTTCACGCTTTCGGTCAATGCAGAGATTGCATCGATCATTTCGTTGTAAGCAAGCGACATCTCATTTAATTCGCTGCGATCTTTTCTTGGCTCAACTGCTATTTTGGCAACCTTGGCTTGAAGACTGTTTCCAAAATCATCCGTGTTAATACGTTCCAAATAACCTTCCTTGCCGCGATTGAATGCTTCCGTAAAACTGCCGAGCATGATTTCGACTGCCTTGATCACAAACATCGATGCAAGCACGACCATCACGACCATCACGATCGAAACAATCAAAGATGTCATGGCAAGCTTGCCCAATTCTGCGCTGAGGTCGTTTTGAGGAACAAACGCAAAGGCCCATGCCTGACTGTTTGCACCGCCCTTGTTGTAGTAGATTTCGGAAACTCCCTTGATTCCTGAAACCTTCAAAGTTCCTTTCGTTCCCTTTGCTGCCTTGATTTTCTTGTACACATCGCTTGATGAAATATCCTGGCCCTTCTTGTACATTTCTTTCGTATCGCAAGACTTGGTTCCCATTACGGCCCCTTGCTTTGAAATCATGGTAATCGTCCCTTTTTTACCAACGTTCAAAGGCCCGATGGCAGCTTCGACCTTGTCATATTCGACACGCAATGCCAAAACGCCGCGCTGATTGCTGCTGTTTGCAACTGCACTTGACACGATCGAATAATACTGTCCGGTTGATTCGTCATATGCCGGTTTCGTCCAGTAGACGTTGGACGTGTCTCTCATGGCGCCTCGATACCAATCCTGAGTTCTCGGATCGATTTTTTCCGACAAGCTGTTCAATGCGTAAAGCTTTCCGCTTTGCGTTCCGAAATAGACGTTAGAGTAAACGTCGTTTCCGGAAAATGAAGTCTTCATCGTATCAAGTATCTCATTTTCCGTGAATTTTCCCTGCGTAAATCCAGAGAGCGAAGTTCCGGCGTTGACCTTTGCTTCAGCATCGGATGCGATGTCTGACAACGTTTTTTCCATCACTTGAGCAGCCGTTTCTTTGGAAAGCTTGTTACGCTCGTTCAACAGATGCTTAGTCTGAATATATGATGACGAAAACATCACGACAATCGACAACAATGCTGCGATAATCATAAAGAACCCCGCAAATCGTCCTAATGATTTGCGACGCTCCTTTTTCTTGCCGCTTTCGACTTTGCCCTTGTTTTTAAACAATGTATGTATGTTTTTTTTCAATTCTCATTCCTCCACAAGATGCATATATTTCTGATAATCGGATGTTTTGCCTAGTTTTAAACAGATAAATAATATAATTTTTCAAAACATCTTAAAACATCATGAAAATATGATATAATGTTAGCCATATGGGGTACAATTTATCAGATTTACTGTATTTCATTCGGATTTAATCAAAGTTATGAGAAGGATTTTTTGCCATGACCAACAGAGTTACGATCAGGGACGTCGCACGTTACGCTGACGTTTCAATGTCAACCGTTTCGCAGATTTTAAACGGAAAAGCCAGCCGTTTTTCGAACGACACGCGCCAAAAAGTACTTTATGCGCGTGATGCTTTGGGCTACGTTCCTGACTTCAATGCGCGAAATTTGATTACTAATTCGGTCAAAACCATCGGCGTGATCGTTCCTGACATTGGCAATCCGTTCTTCAGCACGTTCATCAAAAGCATCGAGCTTTTGGCAATGGAACAAAACTGCATCTCGCTGATTCTGAGCTCAAACGACAATCAGGAACTCGAGCGAAAGCACCTTGAACAACTGATCAATCGCTCAATCGACGGCATCATCATTGCCAGTCCTTCGATTGGACAGGCCGAAATTGACAATCAGCTGAAGAAAAACCATATTCCATATCTTCTGATCGATCAAAATCCGATTGCAGACGGCGATCGCGTCATGACGGACGATTTTAACGGTGCCGAGCTTGCCGTCAATCATCTCGCTCAATTGGGTCATCGCAAAATTGCCATGATTATGGCAAAGAAGCCTTCGGACAACCTCAAGCGAAGGTTTTTCGGGTACAAGCAGGCACTTAATTCAAACGGGCTTGAATTTGACGAAAAGCTCGTCATTTCGACCGAGATGAGCAAAATCGGCGGGATGAACGCTGCGAACAAGCTGATCCAAACTGATGCCACCGCCGTTTTGACGGTCAACGACGAGGTAGCCATCGGACTTTATCACGGGTTGAATCTTTTAGGCAAAAACGTTCCGGACGACTACTCGGTCGTCGGCTACGATAACATTGACCTTGACGAATATCTTGCACCGCCTTTGACTTCGATCTCTCAGCCGGTTCATGAGCTTGGCGCAACTGTTTTCAAAAAACTCATCGAACGCATCAAGAACCCTGATCTGCCGCAAACCGAGATCATGCTTCCGGTCAAACTGGTTAAGCGCAACAGCACAAAAAAATTATCTTAGAATTTTGAAAAATGCAGAGCACAAGGCAACGACTTGCTTGAAAAATCCGCGCACAAAAAAAGCGCGGATTTTTTCGTCTCATTTTTTGGAAAATTCAGCTAAAGCAGGATGTACTTGCAGCGTGTTGGGGAATTTTACGGGCAAATCCCTGTTTTCGTCATTTTGCCCGTAACCGCCCGCATTGTTTTACGGGCAAATCTCAGTTTTCGTCATTTTGCCCGTAACCGTCCGCATTGTTTTACGGGCAAATCTCTGTTTTCGTCATTTTGCCCGTAACCGCCCGTCTTGTTTTACGGGCAAATCCCTTTTTTCCACGTTTTGCCCGTAACCGCCCGCATTGTTTTACGGGCAAATCCCTGTTTTCGTCATTTTGCCCGTAACCGCCCGTCTTGTTTTACGGGCAAATCCCTGTTTTCGATGTTTTGCCCGTAACCGCACGCATTGTTTTACGGGCAAATCCCTGTTTTCGTCATTTTGCCCGTAACCGCACGCATTGTTTTACGGGCAAATCCCTGTTTTCCACGTTTTACCCGTAACCGCCTGCACTGTTTTACGGGCAAATCCCTGTTTTCGATGTTATGCCCGTAACCGCCCGCATTGTTTTACGGGCATAACAACACTGCCATCCACTGCAGCAAAAAGTCCACGCACCCACACAAAAAAAGACCGGACAAAATGTCCAGCCTTCATTTTATATTCAAAAGTACAAAATACGCTCTGCATTTTTATTGATCATCATAATTATCCAGTGAAAAATTCCACGCAATTTTCTTGATCAAGTCAATGCTGAGAGGTTTTATCGCCGTTTCAAAAGTTACAAATGGGTTTATCCCACTAAGTATATATTTTCTATACTTTTCAACGCATTTATTAGCATATTCAGGATTATCAATCATCCCAAAATGTTCCCAATAAACTATACGATTACGATTAAGATCGTAAATCGTATAATCGGGATAGACCTTGCCATATCTTCCAAGATCTAACGGCTTTTCATATTGATTTAAAACATTCGAGTTCTCCAAAACATCGCCTATCATCATCTCCGATTTGGAGCGAACTCTTCTTCCATCGCTTGTCAAAAACACAGGATAACCCAAAGGAAATCCTAGTCCTTCGTACTTCTCATTCCTAATACGCTCAATCAACTGCTCCTTGGTTTCGGTCACAGGACTAATCATCTTTTGAATCCGCGAATCGAAATCATTGTAGATATCATCAAAATCTTTATCACTGTCAAATTTCAAAAATGACTTGGTAGCCTTGAGCCTTTTCTCATTAGCCTTCATGCATTTTTCATCATAATTTTTTTGCAATAACGATGCAACTATCTCAGAATCTCTGGCTAGATACGTTTTATTTCCGAAGTCATCCCGAATGTAATACTGCAACTTTCCATGAGAATTAGAAGTGTAGACATGACCATCAGGCGCGCCTCGCGAGTCTCCCCTCCAAAATAGCGGCTAACTGTCGTCTTTTTTCAAATTCTTCCGACATACGACGATGGATTTCATCCATATGATTTCCTCCCATTTTTTTAAATTACTTAACTTTAACATTTATTTCGATTTTTTTCAATTGTTTTTAATATAAAATACAGTGCACGTACTACCTAATATTTTTGGAACAACAAACCGTACCCGCCCATCTTGTTTTACGAGCAATCCCTGTTTTCGATGTTTTGCCCGTAACCGCCCGCATTGTTTTACGGGCAAATCCCTTTTTTCCACGTTTTGCCCGTAATCCTCACGCTCGCCAAGCCAAACATCAGATTGATCAAAATCCCGCCGCCATCGACATGCAAAAAAACAGGACTTCTTAAATCACGCATAAGAAGTCCTGTTGCTGCATTCTTATTTTGTTACATATACTGCCTGTTTGCCCATCTGCTTATAGGCGGCGGCAAAATCATTCCAATCGACCTCACGATTTTTATAACCATAAGGATCATTGATATAGATTACTCTCTTGTCCCGATCAAATCCCGTGATGCAAACGCTATGCTCGCTGTAGGTCACGTCGATTTTCCCGTCAGGAGTATCCCAGGACTCAAAATCACTGACCGGAGCAAATGCAGTCGTCGTAATCGTCCAAACCGGATGGCCTTCTTCGACTTTATTGACGACAGTATCAAAATTTGAACCTGTCAAATCATAAACGTTATCAGCGTATTGTTTTGCAAGCTTATAGATGGGCCCATGATAAACGCCAAGTCCAGCGGACGTGCTCCCGGAAACGGAACCGACGAATCCGTCATTAGGGTTACCGTGTTCCCCGTTATCATATTGAAACGGAACCGTTTCAATATTGTCTGCAAGTTCTGACTTGGTAACGTCAATTCCGTTATAATTCAAAACCATCGCCAAGGACGTTACTTCACACCCGTTATAAAGCTTGGGATCGTCCATCTGATTAATCAACGGAACATTCAACACCACGCGTTTTTTATGAACAACCTTGGCATCTGATTCGTTAAACAGTTCTGATGCTTTATCTACAATATTTCCCGGGTTATATTTCCAAATCACCACAACTGCCCCGATTAATAAGATGCCGGCAACCGCTAAAAAGAAAGGTACCTTGGATCTTTTGCGATAAACTTTACGCCTGCCTTTTTTTCTTGAACCAGAATATTTCCCCCGATTGTTACTTCTTCTGGAAGTATTGGGCATAATTTGTCACCTTTCCAAATCAAGAACATTTATCGGTTAGTTTTCGTCGTCATTCTTTACAAGCGACATGCCGCCATTTTGTTCAGAATCGTCTTCTTCTGCAGGGCCGATGCCAAGCGCTTGAGAGAAGGTCGCATCAACGATTGCAATGACGTTTTTGGCAAAATCCTCATCATCTTCCGCATCAATGTCGATTGCACGCTGATCGTAGTGCGGGCCAACGGTATCTGACAGAAAATCGATCAGCTTGTTGTGAACGGCAACGACCAATTCCCAATTGCCCTCATCGTTGTAATCGACCTCTTCTTGACCGTTTTCAAGCGCTTCATTGGTCAAACGCATCATCGCATACATGCCCGCATGCTTTGAGAGCGTGAACAAAGCATCTGACAGCAGCAACGGCAACTTGACGTAGTCGCGATAAATATTATCAATTTCTTTATAAACGTTGTATTGATCATTGATAAAATTCATGAATTGCTGTTCTTCTTTTTCAATATCGTATTTCATTAAAATTCCTCCCTAAAAGTTCGTTGTTTCAAAACTCGGCATTTTTCTTCATTATTAAGCAAATACGTAAACGTAAAATAAATATCCTCCTAAGCCCAGGCAGCACAGGCCGATTACGAACAAGATCAATCTTGTCATCAATGAATCGCGTTCGTGCATCCCGATTGCGCTGACGATCATCAGCAATCCGAAAAAGGCAAAAAGCAGGATAATCAGTATTATTGACAGCCGCACCTCTTCCACCTCAGTTAAAGTATTATCATTCAACAATTATAGCATAAAACGCGTGGCTTGTAATGCTGTTCCTGAATGCGAAAAACGCCGCAATGCTTTCAAAAAAGCCGTGCAGCGTTTCAATATTTCGGCCGGAACAATCAGTTGGACTCGGCCGTTTTGTTCATTAATCTTCGTTTTTTAGTACCAACCGTTTTGCAACCAGTGCGACTTGGCATTTGCCCATGAACCATAGCGGTTAAGCACGTAGCTGTCGGCAACGCGTTCTTGGTTTTCAGCAGAATAGTCGCCGCCCAAGTATGCGCTTGAAAGCTGATACTTGCCATAATAGTTGCCGTTTTGAGCAGTATATGAACCGCCTGATTCGCGTGAAGCGATCCAATCGCGCGCAGCCTGTTCGCTTGATGAAGCAACTGCTTGCTGTGTTGTCTGCATCGTTTGTTGCTGTGATGCTTGTTGCGTCGTTTGCTGCTGTGATGCTTGTTGCGTCGTTTGCTGCTGTGATGCTTGTTGCGTCGTTTGAGCGCTTTGTTGCGTTGAAACGGCAGCATCGCCATTATTCGCATTGATTACGAGTTTTTGACCTGGGAAAATCAAATGAATGTTTTGCAACGAATTCAATGATTGAATTGAAGAAACAGTCGTATTATTCTCATCGGCAATTTGAGATAAAGTATCGCCAGACTTGACCGTAACCGTATCAGCGTTTGCTGCGGCTGCGCCTGCAACGGTAAAACCTGCAGCACATGCGATTGATAAAGCAACTTTGTTAAATTTCATAAATAAATTTCACTCCTGTGTTTTATATCAAACCTATTACGTCTGTAGTAAGCATTATTCTTACTCTGGTGAAGATCCTCACGCTCGCTTGCCTCACGAGCTAACATGGAACATTATATGGGAGTAATGTAACAATCAAGTACCAGGATAATTACAGGAAAGCGTTTCCTTGAAATTTTTGTTACATTCCGTAATATTTATAATGTGATTTTTTTAAATATATTTACCTTGAAGCCTTGACAGCACTGAATTTTTTAGCTTGAAAATAAATCTATCCTTATACTGAATTGTTAACGATCCGTTTCCACGATATTTTTGCGAAATTCCCGAAATTTTTTTTGAAAAAAAATAATTCCGGCTTTCTTCTGCTAAAATACAGTAAAGAAACCGAAATTTGTAATATTTTTGAAATATTGTAAAATCCAGTTTGAACATTAGTTCGCGTTAAGTGTTGTTTTTCCTTTGCTTACGCCATTTTCGATAGATGAAAACAACTGAAAATAAGATTACAAATCCTGCCAAAGCCCCGATTGCAAGGGGTTTGCTCCCTTCAAAGATTGCGTTTCCGCCAAAAGCATAGATGAAAGACGTCGGAACCATCCCGATTACGATACATGAAATTGCGGTTGAAACAGAAAGTTTCAGATGAACGCTCACATAGTTGACGATAAACGAAGGAAACATCGGCATCATGTATCCTGCGAGGATGCCATAAATTTTTTGCCTGTGCTGTTCGATTTCCGCAATGAACTCTTCGAGCTTTTGAGAACGTTTTGGCAGATCGTAGCGCGTAAAAAACAGCCACATGCACAGATTTCCGAGCGAAGTGCCGCAAAGGTTCATCAAAAATCCGATGCACGGTCCGAAACATGCACCGTTGAAAATGCAAACGACAGAACTGGAAAAAACCGGAATTGCAGCAGTCGTTATCGTCAGCAATAATAGAAAGAACGCATCTTTTATCCCATGATCGCGAAAAACAGTCTTGAGCAATTGGCGATCGACGTCCGGATCCAAAAAAGCAAGCAGCTGACCGATGTAATCGTGGAAAACGAACCCAAAGGCTGCGATCAAGATTATCAGGTCGACCAGACAAAGCACATAGATTAACCTTTTGTGTTTCAATTTCCTTCTCATCGCCAAAATAATCACCTGCTTTTGAAAATTTTCTACCTATTAAGTATATCCCAAATCATGCACGGATGAAAATCAAAAGAAGATGACGGGAAAAACTATGCTTCAAATTAAAGGATGAGGCTGGGAAAAAATCTGCCTCAAATCTAAAACCCGGATGATTTGGAATCAATTGCAAATCTGATCCGGTTTTTTGTATGCATGACGCCTGCTATGATGGAAATAACCAAAAATAGTTTGGCGGTAAATTTGCCTGATGGCTCAGCGTTGATTTATCAGGCGCTGCATTTGGCAAAATCACTGCCGTTTACGGACAAATCGATGAAAAAGGGCACGCTGTCCGTAAATGGCCTGCTCGAAAAAAGGCGATTACGGACAAAATGATCAAAAATGGCCGTTTGTCCGTAAAAATTCAGACGTTTCGGACCCGGTTTTACGGACAAATGCTCCGAAAAACTGCTTCTGTCCGTAAATCCTCAGCATAATGGCCCGAAATTTACGGACAAATCAGCCAAAAATGGCACTTTGTCCGTAAATTTGAGTGAGATCTTGGATAGATTGGTTGAGCAGCACTGCATTTAAAAATGCCGGACAAAGTCAGTCGCAACAAGACCTCCTTCGTTCGGCATTTCGTTTAATTCAAGCGAGAACCGGGACTTTTTCCCCAGTCTCTTCTTCTGTTCAAAAATTTCTTTTTACAATCTTTATTAATAAATCCCTTGCGCTTCCATCGCCTCTGCAACTTTCTTAAAGCCAGCAACGTTTGCGCCAAGCACAAAATCATCTTCGTGACCGTATTCTTTTGCGGCCTGGCTGATGTTTTGATAGATATTTGTCATTATGTCTTTTAATTTTTGATCGACTTCTTCAAACGTCCAGCTGAGTCTTTCCGAATTTTGACTCATCTCAAGTGCTGAAACGGCCACGCCGCCAGCATTTGATGCTTTGCCCGGAACAAAGAGCACGCCTTGTTCTTGCAGATAATTCGTTGCTTCGAGCGTCGTCGGCATGTTGGCACCTTCGCAAACCGCGATGACGCCGTTTGAAACGAGCTTTTTGGCATCGTCCAGGTCGAGCTCGTTTTGCGTTGCGCATGGCAATGCAACGTCTGACTTGACGCTCCAAATGCCTCTTCCTTCATTATATTCGGCATTTGGACGTGCTTTTTTATATTCAGTCAAGCGCGCACGCTTGACTTCTTTGACTTCTTTCAAAAGTTCAACGTCGATTCCGTCCGGGTCATAGATCCAGCCCGTTGAATCAGAACACGTTACGACTTTGCCACCAAGCTGTTCGGCTTTTTCGATCGCATAAATCGCAACGTTTCCTGCTCCCGAAACGGTGACCGTTTTGCCTTCGAGGCTCTTTCCATGATCTTTCAACAGTTCGTCCGTCAAATACAGCAATCCGTATCCGGTCGCTTCCGTTCTGGCCAAAGAGCCGCCAAACGTCAGCCCCTTGCCGGTTAAAACGCCTTCGTATCTGCCGGTCAGACGTTTGTACTGTCCGTACAGATAGCCGATTTCACGACCGCCGGTTCCGATGTCTCCGGCCGGCACGTCGACGTCTGCACCGATATGCTTGTAAAGTTCCGTCATGAATGCTTGGCAAAAGGCCATGATTTCGCGATCGGACTTGCCCTTTGGATCAAAGTCGGATCCGCCTTTGCCTCCGCCGATCGAAAGTCCGGTCAGCGAATTTTTAAAAATTTGTTCAAAACCCAAAAACTTAATGATGCTCAACGTGACCGAAGGGTGTAAGCGAAGCCCGCCCTTATACGGTCCGATCGCATTGTTGAACTGCACGCGGTATGCGTTGTTGACCTGAGTCTGGCCTTTGTCATCGACCCAAGAGACACGGAACAAAATCTGACGGTCCGGCGTCGTCAAACGTTCAAGCAGCGCTTCCTTCCGATAGCGCTCTTCATTTTGCTCGATTGCCGGGCGCAAGGACTCCAAAACCTCGGTAACGGCCTGATTGAATTCCGGCTGATCCGGATTCTGATTTGCGACTCTGGTTAAAACGTCATCTACATAAGACATTAACATCCATCCTTCCATGTTGTGTGAGGTTTGCTATTCGACGTTTTTTATTGTAAACTAAGAATGTTAATGAAATCAAGTTTCATCTCGTCATCTTTTTAATTTTGCAGTATTTATTTTTGTGATTTATTTTTAAACAATCATTTTTTTAGTTTTGCAGCTCTTTATTTTCAAACATCAAGAAACTTTAATCAAACAAATTTGACGATTTTGTCTACAAAAGAAGCAAAAAACCGGATCAGCAAACGGCTAATCCGGTTCCAATTTCATTTTAATCTTCTTTTTCATTTCGTGCAAACGTCATCATCAAAATCGTTCCTAAAACGGAAATGAAACATCCGACGAGCAGCATCACGTGAAAATTCGTTGCTTCCAAAATGAAGCCGCCCAAAAGACTGCCGATCACGCCGCTGACGGTCGTCGTTCCGACCATCAGTGCCTGCCCGGTATAACGATGCTCTTCGTTCATGACTTCGTTCACGTAATAAACCGAAGCGGGCGTGATGATTGCAAATGAAAACATCTGCAGCACCATTGAAGCATAGAGTTCGAAGACATTGCCTGCAAAATAAGTCGCAAAAGCCTTGAGCGAAAAAACGATCGTCGCAAAAATCATCAGTTTGGCACTTGAAAACTTTCTGGCAATCAGCGAAAAGCCAAACATTGCCGGAAGCTCGCAAACAGCAGCAATCGTCAGCGCCGTTCCCATTTGGGTCGACGTTCCGCCGATTCCCTTCACGACCTGAATCAGGTAAGTGTTGTACATGTTATGGAAAATAAACACCAAAACGGAAGCAAAAAGTACCATCGAGAAACGTTTGTAGTGCATCAGAAAAGAAACGATGCCCATCTTTTGCTTGCTGCCTTGATTTGAAGCCTTATCCCGTTTTTGCTCATCGCAGGCTTTGATGACCGGCATCGAAAGAACCAGGCAAAAGACCGCGAGCAAAAGCAGGATGGCTGAAATCATCGAAACGTTCGCGCCGAATTTGTCGCACATGACGCCCAAAACGGACGACATGATTGCAAACGAAAGCGAGCCCATGCCGCGAGCAATTCCGAAGTCGACGTTGATCCCTGCATTTACATAATAGATGCTGAGCGAATTAAGCAACGGCTGCAAGACCTGCAAAAGCGCATCCGCTATCACGTAAAGCAAAAAAATCAAAACGAACACGTCCGGCAAAAGCAGCAACAAAAGAATTGCCAAAACCATGACACCGATCAGCACCTCGACAAGATAGTGCAGCGTCAGATTTTGAAAGCGATCGGCCAGCCCGCTGATATAAGGCTGCAGCACGAAACCAAGCAAGTTGCCGCAAGCAACGATGATGCCGATTTTAGAACTTGTCAATCCCTTGCTCAATAAATAGACCGTCGCAAAAGTATAAAGACCGCAAAAAACCATCCAATATGCGGCTTGCGTCAGGGCATATTGAGCAGTCAGTTTTTTAGCACTGTATTTCATGGTTATAATAAAAATCCTTTCAAAAATTAGTGAACCAACTACTAGTTTATATTGATTGGTATTAATTTTCCATACTTTTTTATTCAGGGGGAATTTTTTATGAAAAAAAGACTTGTCAAAAATCCGTTTTTCAGGGCCTTCATCTTCCTGTTCGCCCTTGAGCTCGTCGCAATCTCAATCAATTTTTTCTATGCGCCGATCAATATCGCTGCCGGCGGCGCAACGGGCATGGCCGTCCTGCTCGAAGCAGCCTTTGGGTTCAACCGTTCGCTTTGCGTGCTCGTCATCAATACCCTCATGCTGATTTTGGCCTGGATCTTCATCGATTGGAAGACCGTCAAAAAGTTCATCATCGGAAGCTACCTCCTGCCCGTTTTGATTTATGTCACGCCAAGCTTCGAGATTGTTTCGGACAAGCTTTTGGCCGTCATCTTGGGCGGCGTTTTCTCAGCAATCGGCGTGGCTGCGCTGTACCGCATCAATGCGGCCAGCGGTGGGACGACCATTCCTCCGCTCATCATTGAACGCTGCTTCCACGTCAATCCGGCCGTTTCCTTGCTCGTCATCGACATGATCGTGACGCTGTTCAATATTCCCGTTTCAGGCATTGATGCTTTCTTTATGGCCGCTTTTTCATTGTTCGTTTCCCTGTTCGTCATGCGCTACATGGAATCAGGTCTCGATCACAAATATCAGATTCAGGTCATGAGCAACGACAAGCTGCCGGAAATCCGCAAAATGCTTGAGGACGCGGACAATTCCCTGACGATTTTTGACGTTCGCGGCGGATACTCACTCAACGACAAAAAGCTGATCATGGCTGTCGTCGACAATGATTCGTATGGCAAACTTTTAAGCAGAATCCACGATATCGACCCGAACGCTTTTATCGTTGCCTCAAACGTCGTCAAGGTCCACGGTGGAACGTTTGGCATCTAGATTAGAAAAGGTAGACGATTTTTTTAAATACAGTGCTGCTCAACCAATTCACTCAAATTTACGGACAAAGTGTCCATTTTTGCTGGTTTGTCCGTAAGCAAAACGCATTTTACGGACAAACCGACATTTTCCAGCGATTTGTCCGTAAATTTTTGGCCATTATGCTGAGGATTTACGGACAGAAGCCTCTTTTTGGAGCATTTGTCCGTAATCGATTTTTTTCGAGCAAGCCATTTACGGACAGAAGGCCCATTTTACCCGATGTGTCCGTAAACGGCAGTGATTTTGCCAAATGCAGTGCCTGATAAATCAGCGCGCCAAGCTCTCACTCAATTTACCGCCAAACTATTTTTGGTTATTTTCATTATGGAAGGCGATCGTCCTGCATACAAAAAAACCGGATCAGATTTGCAATTGATTGCAAATCATCCGGTTTTTAAATTTGAGGCATCGTTTTTTCAAAGCCTCTTTGTGCTACTGCTTTTGGACCGCATCATACCGTGCGTCCGTTACTGGTTCACACCACTCGTTTGAAGTCTGCTCGCCCGGAACTTCGATTGCCAAATGGCTGAACCAGCTGTCCGAAGCCGCACCGTGCCAATGCTTGACTTCGGCCGGAATATTGATGCAATCGCCCGGTTTCATTTCGATCGCAGGCTTGCCTTCTTCTTGATAATAACCGCGACCGGCAATGCAAATAATGATTTGACCGCCACCGTTTTTGGCATGATGAATGTGCCAATTGTTGCGGCATCCTGGTTCAAATGTGACGTTGTAAACGCCGACCTGACTCGTCGAAACCGGAGCAAGGTAGCTTTTGCCGACAAAATACTTCGCAAAACCAACATTTGGTTCGCCAATCGGGAAAACCATCTCTTTGGCATGTGCTCTCATCGCCGGATCTTCATAAGGAAGATCTCCTTCGCCGTCATTCCAGACTTCCTTAGCCAAGTTGAACACTGCCCAGCCTTTGGGCCAGCCTGCGTAAAATGCAACGTGCGTGATGATTGCGGCAATCTCTTTTTGCGTCACGCCGTGTGCCTTGGCATTTTCAAGGTGGAACTTCAGCGAAGAGTCCGTGATGCCGGAAGCCATCAAAGCAACAACCGTGATAATGCTTCTCGTCTTGACGTCGATATCTTGATTGTTCCAGTTTTCGCCGAAAAGAACGTCGTCATTATAATGGGCAAATTCAGGGGCGAATTTGCCAAGTGCGTTTCTGCCTGCTGTTTGAACTATTTTTGACATGATAAAATTCCTCCTGTTACTTGTTTTTTCTAAAGCTCGCCTTTTCTTCTTGAAAATTATTTCGAGCAGCCTTATACTTGAGATTATCATACAACCTAAAGCTAACTTTAAGTCAATAATTTTTCGGAGGATTTTTGCATGTACACGATTGGACAAGTTTCGAAAGCAACCGGTCTGCCCGTTTCAACCTTGCGCTACTATGACAAAGAAGGTCTCTTTCCTCACTTGGAACGAAAAGGATATGTCAGAAACTTCAGCGATACGGAACTGGAAGAAGTCAAGATCATCGAATGCCTTAAAAGATCAGGGCTTGAAATCAAAGATATTCGTCAATTTTTCCAGTGGGTTTCCGAAGGCAGCAGCACCTACAAAAAACGTCGCGAACTTTTCGCTAATCAAAAAAAAGTCATTCAACAAGAAATAGAATCACTTGAAAAAACAATGGCCATGCTCGAATTCAAGTACTGGTACTATGACAAGGCTCTTCAAGACGGGAACGAGGATGAATTGCGCCAGATGCTGCCGGACAATTTGCCGGAAGAGATTCAAAAAATCTATGACAAGGCCCATGAGTAATGCCGGTTACGGGCAAAACGGCATTTTCTGAGATTTTCCCGCAAATGGCAGACCTCGGTTACGGGCAAAATGGCGTTTCTTGAGATTTGACCGTAAAATCCAGTCACCCGTTACGGGCAAAACGGCATTTTCTGGGATTTGCCCGTAAAATCCAGTCACCCGTTACGGGCAAAACGGCAATTTTCTGAGATTTTCCCGTAAAATCCAGTCACCCGTTACGGGCAAAATGGCGTTTCTTGGGATTTGCCCGTAAAATCAAGTCACCCGTTACGGGCAAAACGGCGTTTTCTGGGATTTGCCCGTAAATGACAGACCTCGGTTACGGGCAAAATGGCGTTTCTTGAGATTTGCCCGTAAAATCAAGTCACCCGTTACGGGCAAAATGGCGTTTCTTGGGATTTGCCCGTAAAATCAAGTCACCCGTTACGGGCAAAATGGCGTTTCTTGGGATTTGCCCGTAAAATCCAGTCACCCGTTACGGGCAAAACGGCATTTTCTGGGATTTGCCCGTAAAATCCAGTCACCCGTTACGGGCAAAACGGCAATTTTCTGGGATCTGCCCGTAATCGGAAGATCTGCTGCAAATCTGATCAAAGAAAGTGATTCACGAAGCCAATTGCTGCCGTCTGCACTGCATTTTCCTAAAACTGATTCGAAAAAAAATCCTCGTTCCAAACGAAACGAGGATTTTTTGTTTGCTACTAAGCCTTTGCTGAATAGTTAGGTGCTTCTTTTGTGATTTGAACGTCATGCGGGTGCGATTCACGCAAGCCAGCTCCCGTAATCTGAACGAATTGAGCATTTTCGCGAAGAGCCTTCAAATCTGGTGCGCCAACGTAGCCCATGCCGGAGCGAAGACCGCCGTCCATTTGGTAAACGATGTCGGCTACGCTGCCCTTGTAAGCAACGCGACCTTCGATTCCTTCAGGAACAAGCTTGTTTGCTTCGTTGACACCGCTTTGGAAATAGCGGTCTGCAGAACCGTGTGTCGAATCCATGGCGCCAAGACTGCCCATGCCACGATATGTCTTGAAACGACGTCCTTCATAAATGATCGTTTCGCCAGGGGCTTCGTCCGTGCCGGCCAGCATTGAACCAAGCATGACTGCATAGCCACCGGCTGCAAGTGCTTTGACGATATCGCCGGAGTACTTGATGCCGCCATCGGCAATGATCGTCTTGCCATATTCGCGCGCAACGCTTGCTGCATCGTAAACGGCCGTAAGCTGCGGAACGCCAACGCCCGCGATGATGCGAGTCGTGCAGATTGAACCAGGTCCGATGCCGACTTTGACAACGTCAACGCCTGCTTCATACAAAGCGCGAGTTGCTTCGGCCGTTGCGACGTTTCCGGCAATCAATGTCGCATCCGGGAAATGTTCTCTGATTTCTTTGATTTTGCGCAAAACGCCTGCGGAATGTCCATGTGCCGTATCGATTACGAGCGCATCAGCGCCTGCATCAAGCAATGCGGCCGCACGTTCAAACGTGTCGCTCGTAACGCCGACTGCAGCTGCAGCCAAAAGGCGACCATGCTTGTCTTTTGCAGCATTCGGGAATTCAACGACCTTTTCGATATCCTTGATCGTGATAAGACCAACAAGCTGACCTTCGGCATTGACCAAAGGAAGCTTTTCAATCTTGTTTTGCTGCAAGATTTCTTCTGCCTTTTCCAATGAAGTGCCTTCTGGCGCAGTAATCAAGTTTTCCTTTGTCATGACCTTGCCGATTTCAACGGTATGATCTTCAACAAAGCGGATGTCGCGGTTCGTAATAATGCCGCAGAATTTGCGATTTTCGAGAGTTTCAACGATTGGAACACCACTGATTCTGTATTTGCGCATCAAACCGTCTGCTTCAAGCACGGAGTTTTCCGGCGTAAGGTAGAACGGATCGATGATAACGCCGCTTTCGGAACGTTTTACTTTGCGCACTTCATCAGCCTGCTGTTCAATCGACATGTTCTTGTGGATAACGCCAAGACCGCCCTGACGCGCCATTGCGATTGCCATGGCCGATTCCGTGACCGTATCCATGCCGGCACTGATGATTGGGATATTGAGCTTCAAATTATCTGCAAGTTGAACGCTGAGGTCAACATCATTTGGTAAAACATGGCTTTCAGCCGGAATTAATAAGACATCGTCAAAGGTCAGACCTTTTTTGACAAATTTGGTATCCCAATTGGACATTTTAAGAACTCTCCTTTAATATAGTTATTTTTTGTTTGTCTTATAATGTACAAAAAATTTCTAAGAATTGCAAGGAATCTTAGTGAATTCTTAGTATTATCATCAAAATTACATCATTTGCTTTGGAAATAGTTCGTAATTTACTCTCTTTAACGGCTTAAACTATCCGAAAATACACTCAATCATTCGTTATATGCAATCATTCCAAATAATTCAATCGCATTTTTTCATAATCATCTTTGCTGACGTTCAGATATTCGAAACAAAAATCACGGACGCTGCCCGAAAGTATCTCAACCGTCTTCTCCAAAATCAAAAAATGTTCTTTTCTCACGCCCAAATACGAATTGAGCCGTTCAGCCAGCTCGTCGCCCTGAGCATTTTGCACAATGGCATTTTGCTCTTTGGCGGTTTTTTCTGAAAAAGCCAGGTTGGTCAGCATAAAATCTTCAAGCACGGTCTGCCTCTTCACGCCAAGCAGCCCCAAAAACAAAAAGGCACCGATTCCGGTTCGATCCTTACCGGCAACACAGTGAAAGGCCAGGCTTTTTCCTTCTTCATCATTTTCGACAAGCGCTTGAAACATTTTGCCGTAAGCTTCTCTTGCATGCGGATCGACCAGCATTTTGACGTACGTTTCTTCGGCAAACCCGAGACCGTTTTTGGACAACGCACTGTATTTGGCAATACCAACGTCTTCCAGAAGCGAATGCTCAAGCGGATAGACCGATGCCAAAACATGCCTGGTCCCTTCAGGAAGCTTATCCGGGCCATAATTGCGCTCGCTCTCAGACCGCAGATCAACGACGCAGCTCAGCCCATATTCAGCAAGTTTTCTGAGATCGGATGTGCTCAAATAAGACATGCTGCCGCACCGCAATGCCTTGTGCCACTTCGTCGTATGGCCGTCAAGCGTTTGATAGCCGCCCAGCTCGCGGAAATTAACGCCGCTTTCCAAATTTAAAAAACGTTCCAAAAATTTCACCTTCCTTGCAAAAAAACGGGGCAGACTGCCCCGTTTTGCTTACTCTTTTCCTTCTTGATGATGCGAAACTTCCAACCATTCGATATAATTGCGGTTAAATTCAGTGATTTTAATGTCAAACTGGCCGATCGTAATGACCGAACCGAGCTTAACCTTGTAATTTTCAAGCAAATAGCCTGCAATCGTGACGCTTTCCGACTCCTGGAAATCCTTATCGCGGAACTTGAAGTAGCGCTCAAAATCGTAAAGAGTCGTTTTGCCTGAAACTTTGTAAGTTCCGTCTCCGTTGGCGATAATGTCTTCAAGCGAAACATCGTCGGCCTCATCCTTGACGGTTCCAAAAAGTTCTTCATAGATATCGCGATCCGTCACGATTCCGCTCGTGCCGCCATACTCATCCAAAACAACCACGATCGGCGTTTGCTTTTGGACCATGCTCTGCAGCAGTTTTTGAATCGGCGTCACTTCAGGCACCGTAATAATCGTCCGCATGACCTTGCTTACCCGAACGGAGTCATCAACCTGAGCCTGACGAATCATGTCGTAAATATAGACATAGCCTAAAATCTTGTCCTTGTCGTTGTTGGCAACCACTGGAAAACGCGTAAACTTCTTTTGCAGATACTTGTTGATTACGCCGCGAACCGTGTCGGTCACGTCGACGACTTCAAGGCTCGTGCGGTCAATCATGATATCTTTGGCAACTTTGTCATTGAAATCAAATGCGCGCTGCATATAAACGAAATCGTCCTTGTCGATTGCGCCGCCGTGCACTGCATTTTTCGAAATATTAAGAATTTCATTTTGCGACAAAACGTCTTCTTCTTCTCCTGCCGGCTTCAGTCCGACAAGCTTGACGATTCCTGATGCCGAAACATTCAAAAGCCATACGAACGGGTAAAAGACGACGTGAAAATAGTGCAGCGGCGTCACAATGAACATCATGACCTTCATCGGCATGTCGATACTGATGTTTTTCGGCACGATTTCAGTAATGACGACTTCAAGGTACGTCAAAATAACGACGCCCAAAACGGCACTGATTGCCACGATGCTCGTCTTGTTCAACGGCATGAAGCCAAGCAGATCGGTCAACAGCGTAGCCAGCGTATCGGCGCCGAGCCACCCCAAAATAATCCCAGTTGTCGTGACACCAACCTGCGTTGTAGAAAGATACTCGTTCATATTCGACACCATGTTGAGTGCGAGTTTTAACTTGCGCTTGTTCCCTTCACCGGCTTCAAGCGCGCTTTCGAGCGCACTCTTGCGGACTGAAACAATTGCAAATTCTGCCGCAACGAAAAATGCAGCAAAATAAAAAACAACGAGAATTATGATCAGATTGGTTAACGCCTGACCATTAGACATATATCACATTCCTCATTTCTTTAGTTAATTTATCTCTATTAATATCTTATCATATTTTAGAAGAGTTGATATATAAAAGTTGTTTAAGCAAAAAGCCCCTGCGTGATTCAAAAAAACAGCAGAGACTTTCTTTTTAAAAGTTATTTTTGGCTGCCGACAGGAAGAACTGCACCATTATACTTGTTGTTGATCCACTTTTGAGTCGACTTGGACTTCAAGACCTTGACAAGCTTCTTGATTGCAGGCTTCTTTTGGTCGCCCTTTTGAACGGCAATCAGATTTGCATACGGCGAAGACTTCTTTTCAAGCGCAATTGCGTCTTTTGTTGGCTTGAGGCCTGCTTGAACGGCATAGTTGGAGTTGATGACCGTTGCGTCGGCTTCGTTTGATTCGTAAAGCTTAGGCATCAATTTTGCTTCAAACGTATGCTTGAACGTGATGTTTTTCTTATTCGTCTTGATGTCATTGAACGTTGCCGTTTCAAGTTTCGTACCCTTCTTAAGCGTGATCAGACCGGCATCCTTGAACAGTTTGAGAACGCGACCGTAATCTGAAACGTTGCTTGAAACGTAGACCTTGGCATTCTTTGGCAGTTTCTTCAGACTCTTGTACTTCTTGGAGTAAACACCGATCGGTTCCAAGTGGATGTCGCCGGCATCGACCAAAGTACCGTGATTCTTTTTGTTCCAGTCTTTCAAAAACGGAATATGCTGGAAGTAATTAGCATCGATTTCGCCGTTTGCAAGCGCCTTGTTTGGCATGATGTAATCATCGAAAACCTTGATTTTAAGGTTGATGCCTTCTTTTTTCAATTGCGGCTGAACGTGACGCAAGATTTCAGCGTGCGGTGCTGCCGAAGCACCGACAGTAATCGTCGTATCGGCATTCGCTACTGTATTTGCACCAAGAAAAAGAGCTGCTGCTGCGATTGTCGCAGTCAAAATACCTGTAAGTTTTTTCATAATTTCTCACCTCATAAGATTTTTATTAACGTTTATCAATTCGTTTAACGGCAAAATCGCCAAGATACTGGAAAGCAAACACGATAATGACGATAACGACCGTTGCCGTCAGCGTAATCGCGTTGTTGTAGGACTGAAAACCGTCCGTGTATGCCAACTGCCCGAGACCACCGGCACCGATTGCACCGGCCATTGCGGTATACCCGATCAGGGAAATCGCCGTGACGGTAATTCCCGAAACAAGCGCCGGCAGACTTTCAGGAATCAGCACTTTAAAAACGAGCTGCCATTTGGTGGCCCCCATTGATTCGGCTGCTTCAAGCACTCCGCCGTCGACTTCGTGAAATGCGATTTCGACCAGTCTGGCGTAAAACGGCGCAGCTGAGAAAACAAGCGACGGAATTGCTGCCTTTGCTCCGGTAATTGCACCGACAAGCACCTGTGTTACGGGCAAAAGCAGCACGATCAGGATAATGAACGGAATCGACCGAAACACGTTGACGAACAAGGCAACGACCCAGTTCAGCGCTTTGACGGCCTTGCTGTTTGAACCCGAAGTTTCATACAGAAGCAGGCCAAGCAAAAGTCCGAAAACGGCAACGATCAGAATCGAAACAATCGTCATCCAAATCGTTTCAAACGCTGCAGACCAAAGATTAGGCCAATTGACGTTCTTAAATTGAAAATATGATGCCAAACCGTTGTTATTCATGATCAATCACCTTCGTTTCTACGCGCAATTCATGGAACAGCCGAATCGCTCCGTCAATGTCTTCTTTTGTCCCCAAAAGCTGAATGAACAGCGTCCCGATCGTTGAATTGGAATCGGCCAGCTGATGAATCGATCCTTCCAAAATGCTCAGTTCGAGTCCCGGGAACTGCCTGATGACGCTCCCGACAACCGGCGTTTCCACCTGACCGCCGTGAAATCTGAGCTGAATCAGCTGTCCGTTCGGGTAGCGCTCAAGCAGATCTTTGACAACGCTTTGCGTATCCTTGGTCTGGTTGGCGTCAACCTCTGCATTTACGAAGCGTTTCGTCAAATCTTCCTTCGGATGCGTAAAGACTTCTGCAACCGGTCCTTCTTCGATTACCTGTCCGTTTTCCATCACGGCAACCGTGTCGGCAAGTTTACGAATGACGTGCATCTCATGCGTGATGATCACGATCGTCAAGTTGAGTTTCTCGTTGATCCGTTCAAGCAGATCAAGCACTTCGTCCGTTGTTTGCGGATCAAGGGCGCTCGTTGCTTCGTCAGAAATCAAAATATCGGGATCATTCGCCAATGCTCTGGCAATTCCGACGCGCTGCTTTTGACCTCCGGAAAGCTGTGCGGGATAAGCATGAATGCGATCTCCCAACCCAACGACTTCTGCCAGATGCTTAGCCTTCTTTTCGCGCGTTTTTTTATCGACGCCCGCAAGTTCCAACGGAAATTCGATGTTTTGCAGAACGGTTCGCGACCACAACAAATTGAAATGTTGAAAAATCGTGCCGATTTTTTTGCGCTGCTCGCGAAGTTCGGCTCCCTTGAGTCCGTTAATCTTTTTGCCGTTGATGACGACTTCGCCTGAAGTTGGCGTTTCAAGTCCATTCAGCATTCTGACCAAGGTACTCTTCCCGGCGCCTGAAAAACCGACAATTCCGAAAACTTCGCCGTCATTAATTTTTAAGTTGACGTTTTGAACCGCTCGCACAGGTCCGTCATCTGTTTCAAACGTCTTTGAGATATTCTTAAATTCAATCATTCCGTTACCACTTCCTAAAAAACGTAAAAAAAAAGCTCTCATCCGAAAAAAGGACGAAAACTCGCGGTACCACCTTACTTTGCCCGAACCTTTCAATCCGGACCTCACTGACTACTGACATAGCCTTAAACTTTATCGCATTTCTGCGGACCGCAAGCTTGCACCGACGATCTAACTCGGAGTTCATCTTCAGCATGGCTTTCCGACCTTCCTTCTCAACTCCCGGAAGTTCTCTGTAGAAATACTCACCATGCCTACTCTTCTCTTCAACGTCATTATACTGTTGTCTTAGATACTACAATTATTTATGAAATTTGTCAACACCTTTTCTAATTTTCCATTCTACAATTCTTAATCCGTAAGAATCTTCCGGCAAAATGCAGAGCTTGAAGTCTCTTGGCAGTGAGGGGCTTCTGCGGTGGCGCGATGGTTAGCAAATGCTCCGGTTTGATCTACTTTCGGAGGTATGCGACGTGATTTGGTTGCACGCGGTAGAACATTTTTTCATTTTTTGAGATTTTTTCTACTTTCGAAGGCGCGCAACGTGACGGTAGACAAAAATTGGTGAAACAGCGGAAATTTTATCTACAATTCTTCATTGGCTCTTTTTCCTTGAAAAATCCAGTGTCGTCAGCCTCATTCGGATCCAGCAATTCTTTTGACTCAGCAAAATTCTGCCGTCATCCTTTCGATTACGGGCAAATCCCAGAAATCGCCATTTTGCCCGTAACGGGGGGCTGCATTTTACGGGCAAATCCCAGAAATCGCCATTTTGCCCGTAACGGGGGCTGCATTTTACGGGCAAATTTAAGAAATCGACATTTTGCCCGTAACGGGGGGCTGGATTTTACGGGCAAATCTCAAGAATCGCCGTTTTGCCCGTAACGGGGATCTGCATTTTACGGGCATATCCCAGAAATCGACGTTTTGCCCGTAACGGGGGACTGCATTTTACGGGCAAATCTTAAAAATCAACATTTTGCCCGTAACGGGGGTCTGGATTTTACGGGCAAATCCCAGAAATCGACATTTTGCCCGTAATCCGCGGCAGCCATTTAAGCTCATCACGACAATCCCCCAAATTCTCATCCGCAAACGCAAAAACAGAACTTTTGGAGCATTCAAACTTCCCCAAAAGTTCTGCGTTTTTGCTTGATCATCCCGCAATCAAACGGGTTATTTTTTCAAAAGTTTTTCTCTGATTTCATCAAGGTGCGGTGCTTCCAGAAGTTTCATCTCAGGGAAGCTTTTGAGCATCCGGCGCTCATTGAAATTAAATGAAGCATCGAGTCGATGCAAAATCGTTTCGTGCCATTTTTCAATATGATTTTGAATGGCCAGACTCTTGCTTTCAAAACTGGCAAGTTTGAAGTATGGGCGTTCTTCAATGATGTGCTCAGCTTCATTTTTCAAACGCAAGCGCTCAATCTGAATCATTTGCTCAAGCACGAGGGCATGGGCTCTGAATTTTTGCATATTGAAAATAGTAATTGCCGCATCGCTGCCCATGACGACGATTACGAACAAATCAGCGAGCATGCCCGTCTTAGCCTCCAGAAAATCAACGAAGCGCATAACGTGCGGCTGAACGAAAGCAGTCAAGACAACCGTGCTGATGCCCCAAAACAATGAGATGAACGGGGCGATGCGTCCTTTGACGTTGCCGGGATGTTTAGAATAGTCCCAAAGCTTGAGATGAAAGATGTTTTCCAAAAAAGCACCGGCAAGATACTCGAACACGGTCGAAACAACAGTGCCGACCAAAAACAGCAACACGAAATTGTCGGCAAATTTCTGCGTAAAAAGAAGCACCGAACTGACTGCAAAGCCGTATACCGGGCAATATGGCCCAAACAAAAAGCCGCGATAGACAAAATGACCTTCTTTACTTGAACAATATACCGTTTCCCAAAGCCAACCAACGAACGAATAGATAAAAAACAGCAAAATAAGATCATTTATCGTATACATGCCTATTCCTCTTTTGCGGATTCACGATTGGCAAGAATCCGGTTCAATGCGTCGCTTGCAGCCAAAGCCACCGTTTTTTGGCCGTGGTCTTTGACGAACTCGGAAGCAGGAGAGATGCGCATGATCTTGAAGTCGGACTCGTTTAGCAAACGTCCCTTTGCGATAAAATACACGATGACAGGCACTTCTGCTTCAAGATCATCGAAGAAATTGTCCACGCGCTTGATATTTTCAAACGGCAAGTTGATAATTCCGGTCTCAAGCATGATGCTGATGCGATCTTCACCATCTCCGATCACCAATTCCGTTTCGGCAAGCTCTTCTTTGCTGATCGCATCAACCATCTTGTCAATCAGCGGGAAAACCGCTTGATCGACGTTTTGGAGCACGTCTTCTTCCTTATCGGCCAGAATCGTTTCGTGCCGATAAGCCTGATTTTCAATTTTTTCAATAAAGTCCTTGACTTTAATCTGCATGACTTCACTTCCTAATAACATCAAAGATTAATATCCATATTAAATGTCAATTTGGAAAGCGTCAAGCCTTCAGTAATGAAATTGCCGATTTGACTCATCGTGCGTGCCTTCATGTCGGCAACCATTTCGTGATTTCTCTTCGTTAAAAATGCAGTGAGTTCAGCTCCGGAGTAATTCCTGGCATCCTGAATCGTTTCTTCTACCAAGCGGTGCTGCTGTTCTCTTGCCTGAGTCAAATAATCGCGACATTCCTGGACAAATTTGCTATAGTGGGATTCCGTCAGCATTGATAACGTGCGATACATCCAGTATGCGCTGTTGATGTCATACTCAAGCGGCGTTTGACTGTAGCTGTCGTCCGTATCCTCTGCATTTGTAAAGAACGGCACGTACGGTGTAAACGACGGGATGCCAAAGCAGATCCACATGAGTGCGGAAACTTCTTCCGGCACGTCGTTTCTGATCTGAAGAACGTGAGAATTTTGCGTTCTGTTGAGTGAAATCGGTCTGAACTTTAATTTATCCTCATCCGAACCGTGTCCCAACGGATCATACTTCGTTTCGTTATAATGCGATGCAAGCACGTATTCCAAATCTTCAACCGAAAGCAGACGATTGGCCTTGCAGATAAACGGCAGGTCGCTTGACTGCGGATCCTGCAAAACGTCAGGCGTAAAGCATTTTTGACCATACCAAACACGCGGCGTGTTGTAATGGCGATCTTTTTCGTTGTCGGTGCCAAAAATTTTTCTGAAATTGAACGTTTCAGGATGCGGATTCAAGTGATGCTCTTCTACGAATTCCTGCAGACCATCAGACCACATGTAGTTTTTCGGATCGTCAAAATCGATGAAATCCTGTGCCACCTGGTTTGCGGCTATCGCATAAGAATCATCCGGAATTCTCGTTGCTGCCCAATGATGACCGGTGACGATTTCCATGTACCAGACATCGTCTCTGTCAGAAAACAGGACTCCGTTTCCCTCAGGAGAACCGTACTTTTTAATCAAACGTCCAAGATATTCGACGCCTTCTTTTGCGGAGTTGATGTACGGAGCCACCATGTTTTGGAGCGAGTCTTCAGCCAAGCCGTCCTTGACCCACGGATCATATGCCAATGCATGCTCGTTTCCGTAGACTGATTCAGTTGCAGACATCGCAACGTTTTTTTCATTGATCGAGCTTTCGCCGAACACGCCGCACTTGTCCACGTCGGCATTCGGCGTCATCGTCGTTTTATAACCGTTCTCAGGCAACGGGGCCTGAAAACCGTTCTTGTTTGATTTCCAAATTTCTTTTTTGCCAGAATAGGCCTGTTGCATTTCAAAGCGTTGCGGGGTAAGCGGCAAAAACGTATCGTCATTGCGCGCAATCATGGTCGAACCGTCAATTGTTGCCTTCTTGCCGACCAAGATCGTCGTGCATGCCTGTTCCATCATTTGAATCACCTCAATATTTTCTACATTTTACAGTTTACGCCATTTCTAAAAATTAGCAAATATTTTATAATTTTTCAATTATTTATTGCACTCTCCCTTCAAAATTATGTATGATTGATTTTAGAGATTATATGGAACAAAGGAAGCATTCAGCATGAATAACAAACAACTCCCCAAGCATGGCAAGAACTCAAACAGGAATTTTTTCGCATTTCTTGCACTGGTTCTTGTCATTGGGGCAGCGGGCATTGCCTATGTTCAGCACTTAGACGATGCAAACCGGCAGAAACTCGAATCCAAAGCTTCGTCAAAAAAGAAATCGACAAGTTCTTCTCATCAAAACTTGTTCGTCAAAAAGAAAAGCAGTTCGACTTCAAAAATCAAAAGCAGCTCCACAACTGAAAAATCAGTCATGCGTACTCCGATTGATTGGCAAAAATCATCCGAGACGGTCGATTATCCCGATTTAAACAAGGTCGAAAACCTATGGATCGAAGTCCGACTCAGATCAAACCGAACGCTTTTAAAAGACGGCGACAAAACGATCTATACCATGTATTCATCAGGCGGAGAGTACCACGATGTTGACGGCAAGCAGGTCAGCTACACTCCGACGGGCACGTATTACATCGAAAACGAGCGCGGAGAAAGCTTCTTCAACAACAGCCTCAACGAAGGCGCCAGATACTACATTTCATGGCTCAACCATGGCGAGTATCTTTTCCACACCGTCCCGACGAACGCCCAGGGAGAGTATGACGTCGAAGAGTGCAAAAAGCTTGGCAAACAGCCCGCATCCCACGGCTGCATTAGGCTTTCCGTTCCCGATGCGATCTGGCTTTACAATAATCTGCCAGTCGGCACGAAAGTCGTCATCAACGACAAATAATCACAGAAGACTGGAAAAAGTCCCTGTTATAGCTTGAATTGAACGAAATACCGAACAATGGCGGTCGATTTGCGACTGCTTTTGTCCGGTATTTTTAATACATAAAAACTATTTTTAGCAGCAGTAATGCACAACTGTTCCAACCAAGATCTCAGTCAGCTTTACGGACAAAGTGCCATTTTTGCTGATTTGTCCGTAAACGGCAGTCATTTTGCCAAATGCGGCGCGCGCTAAATCAGTGCGTCAAGTTCTCAGTCAAATTTACCGTCAGACTATTTTCTGTTATTTCCGTCATAGCAAGCGATTGTCATGCATACGAAAAAAACCGGATCAGATTTGCAATTTGAGACTTCATGACACAAACGCAGCCAACTGCACTGCATTTTCATGCATAAAAAAACTCGCCCGAAAACGAGCGAGAATCACGTTCCTATGAACGATTGTTTCTTTCTTTCGTATCCTTTCGATAATACGGCAGACTGGCCATCACGCCCAAAAAGAGCACTACCGCAGCAATCGTCGTGTTTCTTGAAAAGCAATAGATCAAAAACGCCAACAGCACGCCGCCATAGCACAAAATATCGCCCTTGTCCTTGGCGCTGATCGAGCCTTTTCTTCGTTCTTCTCCTTGATAAGTCTGCGTATCTTCAGAAATCACGTTGCCTTCGATCAGTTCGGAACGCAGTCTTTTCGGATACTGCGAATTGATCAGCAAAACCGCAATCAAAGCTGCGGCGGCACCGACCAGTGATGATATTCCGCCATTGAACTTCAAGGCAACGGCCAAAAGCATGCAGATTCCGGCCGCGGTCGCAAAGAATCCGTAAAAAATCGCCACCATGGAAACGCCCCAGATATTCGTCGGCAGCATGCGCGGCTTCTTTTCATTGCCGATTTCGATGATTTTCTTCGGGTTTTCCTGCGCCATCTTTTTGATGACGCCAAAAAGCATCCTGGCAAAGGCCAGAAGCAAAAGACCGCTTGGCAGACAAAGGCCAAGATAGGTTGCCGTAACGTCGACTTTTTCAGTCAGTCCCATCGTAAACAACAGTCCATCAATGATTGCAATGAATAAAACGACAACGATTCCGCCCGCATAAACCAGAATCGAGGCATCTTTTTCGAGAAATTTTTGTGCAATTGTATATTCAATAACCAAAATTGATAATGCAAACAATATAGCTAAAAATATCATTTCTAAAACCCTTTCTAGCGTTAATCACAATAGTATAGTAACATTTTTTTACAGCGCTATCAAATGCAGTGCTGCGCATCGTCTGCTCAATCAATACACAAGCCATGATTACGGGCAAATCCTCGTTTTTTCAAATCTGCCCGTAAAATCCAGACCCCCGTTACGGGCAAAACGGTGATTTTTAAGATTTGCCCGTAAAATGTAGCCCATGGTTACGGGCAAAATGGCGATTTCTTAAATCTGCCCGTAAAATCCAGTCACCCGTTACGGGCAAAACGACGATTTTTGAGATTTGCCCGTAAAATGTAGCCCACGGTTACGGGCAAAAAGGCGATTTTTAAGATTTGCCCGTAAAATCCAGCCACCCGTTACGGGCAAAACGGCGATTTTTGAGATTTGCCCGTAAAAGCCAGTCACCCGTTACGGGCAAAACGGCGATTTCTTAAATTTGCCCGTAAAAGCCAGTCACCCGTTACGGGCAAAACGGCGATTTTTGAGATTTGCCCGTAAAATGTAGCCCACGGTTACGGGCAAAATGGCGATTTCTTAAATCTGCCCGTAAATTTTTGCTTATTTCCATCATAACGGGGAATTTGTCCCGCATACGCAAAAACCCGGATGAAATTTACAATTAATGCAAATCATCCGGGTTTTAGTTCGAGGCCTGGTTTTCTAACCTGCCCTTGATTTAGTCTACTTTGAGATATTCCCATGCATCCCGCTTGTCATCTTGCGAATCAATCACGACGCGCGTTTTTGCCGGAATGTTTTCTTCGATCCACTGAGCATCCGGAACCGACAGGCGAATTGAGCCATAGGCTTTGATGTTGTGCTTTTTAGTTACCTTTTGCCCGAGTTTTTCGGCTTCTGCTTTGATTACCTTGCCGTTTTCGTCAAAAGGAATCGATTCAAACCGATAGAGTCCTTCATCCTTGAATGCCGTCCAATATCTGGCACCATAACCGCGCGTTGGATCATAGTACGAAACCCCGCGCCGCTTTTCAATTTTGAAATGTCCGATCGGCGTGCACTGATAATTTTTGGTTTTCCTGTAATTTTTACCAACGGATGCGTACATCGTATAGAGCGTGTACGGCCCTCTTCTGATATAAACACGCTGCTTGCGCAAGTTGACTTCGATCCAGATACGTTCTTCCTTCTTTTTGGCATGGGCATATTTGCTGATATCAGGATAACCGCCGCTTAAAGTCGGCTTGTCCCAGGATGCCGGTTTGATCAGGCGTTTCTTTTGATCGGCCAAAAGGCGCTTTTGCTGTGCATCTTCTTCGGCTTGTTTTCGTGATTCGGACTGCATTTTGACGTCATTTACCTGTCTTGCGTTGTGGACATGAATCGTGCTGTATGCCGTCACCAGAACCAAAACGAGCGCAACGGCCCAGTAGATGATATTCTTCTTTTTCATTTTAAGGTTGCAACCCCTTTACAATTGCGTACAATTCAAATATACGTGTCGAATCAGCGAATGTCAAGAACACGGATGCACCGAATCTTTACTTGTTGAGGCGAATCTGCTCGACATCAAAGATCCTGTCTGTCCAGCCGTCGTAAAACGATGCTTCGTGCGTAACCAGCAAAACGTTGCCGGGATAACTGATCAGCGCAGACCGCAAGGCGTTTTTCGTTTCGTCATCGAGGTGATTCGTCGGTTCATCCAGAATCAGAAAGTTGCTTGGCTTCAATTCCATGATGCAAAGCTTGACCTTCGTCTGCTCGCCGCCGCTCAAGAGATTCATCGGCTTCATCGTATTCGAGGCGTTTATTCCGGCACGGGCAAGGCGCTGCCTGATCGTTTTCGGCTCAAGTTTCGGATAAATGTCCTGCAGCGTTTGGAGCGGTGTCTTCGTCGGATCGTCCCATTCGAGATTCTGATCGAAATAATTGACGATGCAGGCATCGACAAAGTGAACGGATCCGGAAAAACTCGGAATGATTCCCAGAATCGACTTGATCAGAGTGGATTTGCCGACACCGTTAAAGCCCTTCAAAACAACTTTTTGACCGTGACTCATCGAAAACGTCACGGGAGAAAGCAACGGCGTCTCGTATCCGACTGAAAGTCCGCTGACGGTCAGAGTCGATGCGGACAAAAGCTCAATATACGGGAATTTGAAATGTGCCTGCAGATTGTCGGACGGAGGATCGATGCGTTCAAGCTTATCCAAACGTTTCTGGCGCGATTTGGCCATCGTCGACCGCGTTCCGGCCTTGTTCTTTCTGATATAGGCCTCGTCCTTTTCGATCTGGCGTCGCTGTTTCTCATAGGCTTTGAGCTGCACGGCCTTTTTTTCTTCTTTTTGCCTGATTGCTTTCCTGAAGCTGCCAGTGTATTTTGTAATCTTGCCAAATGCAACGTCGACGATCGTATTGGTGATTCTCTCTAAAAAATCATAGTCGTGCGAAATGACCATGAAACATCCTTCAAAACCGTTCAGATAATCGATCAGCCACTCTATATGCTCCGTATCAAGGTAGTTCGTCGGTTCGTCCAACAGCAGGACATCCGGCTTTTCAAGCAAGAGTTTGGCCAAAATGATTTTTGAACGCTGTCCGCCGGAACATTCGCTGACTTGCCGATTGCTTCCCAACGCATCGATTCCAAGTCCGCTCATGACCTGATCGATTTTCGTCTGAATCCCGTAAAAGTCATTTGCTTCAAGAATTTCCTGACAGTGTCCGGCCTTTTCAAGCAGAGAATCGTCAATTTTTTCGGCATATTCTTCATAATACCTCGTTTGTCTTTCCTGAACTTCAAACAGTTCTTTGAAAGCACTTTGCAAAAAAGCTCCGATCGTCAGGTCGTGCGCCGACTCGGCATACTGGTCGAGATAGCCGATTCTGACGCCCCTCTGCCATTTGATCCGGCCCTCGTCAGGCAGCCTGGAACCCGTCAGAATTTTGATCAAGGTGGATTTGCCGGCACCGTTTTGACCGATGATTCCCATGTGATCTTCCTTATTCAGTCTGAACGAGGCATCCTTATAAAGCTGCTTGTCGTCAAACGACATCGACAGTCCCTCAACTTCTAAAATACTCATCTCTCTAGCGTCCTTCCCTTTTCGTCAATTAGATTATATCATCAATGCTTGATTTTCTGAAAGCAAAGGCTTCATAATATAATGTAAGGGAGTGACTTTCATATGACTTTCATAGTTTCTGCAAAACAAATCGTAATCATGTTCCTCTTGATGCTGCTCGGCTTTCTAACCGGCAGACTTGGCATGATTCATAAAGAAACGGCTAAGGATCTGACCAATTTCCTGTTGTACATAATTTCGCCGTGCCTGATCGTCAATGCGTATCTCGTCGGCTTTTCCATGAAAAGGCTGATTGAATTCTTTCAGGCAATCGTGGCAGTAACGCTGGTCTATAGCGTCAGCATCATCGTTTCTCACCTGATAATCAACAAAAAATTTTTCAAAGACCAGGAAACGCGCTCAGTGCTGCTTTATGGTTCGGCCTATTCAAATGCAGGGTTTATGGGCATCCCGCTCGTTTCTGCCATTCTTGGCGAAAGCGCGGTCTTTTTTTCAGTGCCTTACCTTGTTGTTTGCAACTTTTTCATGTGGACGCACGGCGTTGCTTTGTTTTCAATCGAACACAAGCGTTCCTTGCGTCTCAGATTCTTGGATGCTTTGAAAAATCCCAACGTCATTGCCGCATTTATCGGTTTTGTCATCTTCGTTTCAGGCATCAAACTGCCCGAACTCGTTTTGACGCCGATCAAGTCGCTCGTTTCGGTCAACACCCCGCTCAGCATGGTCGTCGTCGGAACAAATCTCGGCGCGATTTCTTTTTCAAGCAAAAAAAATCTCAAGACGGTCGTGTTCGGAACCTTTGCCAGAAACATCCTGATTCCGCTGATCTGCCTGTTTATTTTGCTCAGCGTGCCGATTTCCGGTCAGGCTGCCTGGGCGATTCTTATCATGGCTTCCTGTCCTGTGCCTGCCGTTGTTGTTTTATTTTCATTGCTGAACAATTTTGATACGGAAGTTCCGACAAGCTACCTTTGTCTTTCAACGCTTTGCACGATTTTCACGCTGCCGTTGATTATTTTGGTCGCCCAAAGCCTTGGTTATGGCGGTTAAATTCAGAAAAACTTGCATTCTTCGTCATTTTCGGCTACAATGGATAAATGCATGAATGATGAAAGGAGTGAAAAACATGTCACAAAACGTACACGTAGGCGTTGCTAACGATCGCCGCCCCGTAAACCAAAAGAATATCAAAAAGCGTCGTGCACAACACCAAGCTGTTTTGTCATTCTTGAAGGAACGCGAAGAAGCTGACAAGGCTGCAAAATAATTGAGCGAAGCGCACATGCGTGGAGCTCGACCGTTTCAATCATGCTGACTCGAGAGCACTGCAACGGGAAAGTTCAATTATAATTGGATAAAGATAGCTCCACATGAGCCGCTTTCAAGTGCGCACATGTGGATTTATTTTGCTCAAAATTTCAGCCAAAGCTTAAAATTGCGTGTCGTTTTTCACAAAATTGTTCACTTGATTTGTCCCAACGAAAAGACTGGGGAAAAAGTCCCGTTTCTTGCTCGAATTAAATGAAATGTCGAACGAAGGCGGTCGGGTTGCGACGACTTTATCCAGCTTTTTTAAATGCAGTGCTGCTCAACTGATTCAGCCAAGATCTCACTCAAATTTACGGACACAAGCCTTTTTTTGGAGCATTTGTCCGTAATCAAAACGCATTTTACGGACAAACAGCCATTTTTGACCATTTTGTCCGTAATCGCCATTTTTTGATTGAGCCATTTACGGACAGACGACCCATTTTCATCGATATGTCCGTAAACGACAGTGATTTTTCAAAATACAGCGCTCATTCAGTCAGCACGCCAAGCCATCAGTCAAAATTACCGATACGTTTTGCTTCGGGTTATTTCCATCATGGAAGGCGATTGTCATGCATACGCAAAAAAGCAGGATGATTTGCAATTAATTGCAAATCATCCTGTTTTTCAATTTGAGACATGGTTTTTTCAGCATCTTCGCCTATACCAATTACACATCAAGCCATCTTTTCTGTAAAATTACACTTTTATTTTAATTTTAAAAATATTTTTTGTACATTATTTTAATGAATATTCTTTTTAAAAATCAGTAAACTACATTCTCCAAAAAAGTATTTATACATTCGATGCATATGCTAAAAAAAAAACAAAAAAGGCCTGCCAATCGCGACAGGTCAACTTCTCTTAGCACTTAGCAATATTTGATGCTCCATTCATTGCTTATTTTATTCATCATACTAAATTCAAAAGAAGCACGCATCCACCTAATATTAACCAAAATGGCGTAATCAATGCCATGCCCCAGGCAAATTTTTTCAGCCCTTCCATTAAGAAACCTCGCTTTCATATACCAATTTAAGTTACAAGTGATATTTTAGCATATTATCTCAAAAAGAAAACGCTTTACAGTCAAATTTCATAAATTTGTAACAATTTTTTGGAAATATTTTTGCAATTTCTTTTTTAGCTCTGCATTTTCAATGAATCAAGCAGCAATTATAATGATTCTATCGTCACGCTTATCTTTTGAAATTATCCTTGTTTCCGTGATACAATGCTTTTGTTAAGTAAATCACAAATTTACAAAAAGGGGGCTTTTACATGGAAACAAAATTCTTTAATTTGACGGTCGAAGAAACGCTCCGCAAGCTTCATTCATCCACAAATGGTCTAAGCAGCAAGGAAGTTATGACAAGACGAGAAAAAGATGGAGCAAATGTTTTGGAAACGAAAAAGCATTCCACCCTGCTTGAAAAATTTGTTGCACAGTTCAAAGACCTGATGATCATCATCTTGATGATTGCGGCGCTGATTTCTATGCTGGCAGGCGAGGTTTCAGATTCCATCATTATTTTCATCGTCGTGTTCCTGAACGCCGTTTTTGGCGTCTTTCAGGAAACAAAAGCCGAAAACGCAATCGATTCGCTTAAGGAAATGACCACGCCGTTTTCAAGGGTGAAAAGAGACGGCATCATTTCACAGATCAAAAGCACGGAACTCGTTTCCGGAGACATTATCCTGCTTGAAGCAGGCGATATCGTTCCTGCCGATGCCAGAATCGTCTCACAAAATGCGCTCAGAGCAGAAGAAGCAGCCCTGACTGGCGAATCAGTTCCCGTTTCAAAAGACATTCGTCCCCTGACTGACGAAAATCCGCCGCTTGGAGAACGAAGCAACATGCTTTTCATGAATACTGTCATCGCCAACGGAACTGCAGAAGCGGTCGTGGTCGCAACCGGCATGAGGACTGAGGTCGGACACGTCGCCAAAATGCTTGATTCTGCGGAAGATTCAGTCACTCCGCTTCAAAAAAACATCGCCCACCTGAGCAAGGTTTTAACCGTTTTGATCTTGATTATCGCAGTCGTCATCTTTGCTTTCGGTGCTTTGACGAAACGAGAATCAATCCTCGACATGCTTTTGACATCAATTTCTCTGGCCGTTGCCGCAATTCCCGAAGGTCTTCCAGCAATCGTCACCATTACGCTTGCGCTCGGAACGCAGGCAATGTCCAGGAAAAATGCCCTCGTCAGAAAGCTTCCGGCCGTCGAAACGCTTGGAACTTGTGAAATCATCTGCTCAGACAAAACGGGCACACTGACTCAAAACAAGATGAGAGTTGAACAATTCTATGCAGATCAGACGCTGCAAAAGGCTCTGGATTTTGACAAAAAAAATGCCCCCAACCTTCAGTTAGCCATGATTCTTGCAAATGATGCCAAAGAATCTGAAAACGGACCGATCGGTGATCCGACCGAAACGGCGCTCCTTGATTTCTTTGTTGAAAACGGGGCTTCAGCAAAAATCCAAACGGTTCAGCACGACTATCCGCGTCTTGCATCGCTTCCTTTTGACTCAAACCGAAAACTGATGTCAGCCGTTGTTGAACACAAAGGGCAAAAAATTCTTTTCACCAAAGGCGCCGTTGACGAATTGCTCAAACGCGTCACCAAAATTGAAGAAAACGGGGACGTTCGCCCGATTAACGCAAGCGACAAACAGCAAATTCTTGAAATGAACAAACAACTGGCCTTTCAGGCACTGCGCGTCCTCGGATACGCCTACAGACCGCTTGACGAACTTTCCGAACTGACGTCTGAGAACTATGAAAAAGACCTGATTTTTACCGGAATGACCGGAATGATCGATCCGCAGCGTCCCGAAGTCGAAAATGCAGTGTTTGAAGCCAAAAATGCCGGCATCAAAACAATCATGATTACCGGTGATCACAAGGATACGGCAAGAGCAATCGCAATCAGGCTCGGAATTATCGCAGAAAGCGACTTGAACGGCGTGATTACCGGAAGCGAACTTGACGAATTGAGCGATTCAGAGTTGCAAAAAAACATTGAAAAGTACTCGGTTTACGCCCGCGTTGCCCCGGAACACAAAGTCCGCATCGTCAAAGCTTGGCAGGCACGCGGAAAAATCGTGGCCATGACGGGCGACGGCGTCAATGACGCACCAGCATTGAAACAGGCAGATATCGGCGTCGGCATGGGCATCACCGGAACAGAGGCTTCCAAAAATGCGGCGGACATCGTTCTTGCGGATGACAATTTTGCAACCATCATCGTTGCTGTCAAAGAAGGTCGCAAAGTTTTTGCCAACATTCAAAAAGCCGTTCAGTACCTTTTATCTGCCAATCTGGGCGAGGTGCTGACGCTGTTTATGATGACGATGCTCAACTGGTCGATTTTTGCGCCGGTCCAGATTCTTTGGATCAATCTCGTGACCGATACTTTTCCGGCAATCGCCCTTGGCATTGAAAAGTCTGAAAAAAACGTCATGACTCAAAAACCACGCGGATCAAAATCAAACTTTTTGTCAAACGGCGTTGGATTCGCCATTATCTACCAGGGACTTCTTGAAGGCCTGCTGACGCTTGGCGTCTACCTTTTGGCCGTCACGTTCCCGGTCCATTCAGGTTCCGTCGCAATTCATGCCGATGCGTTGACGATGGCTTATGCGACGCTTGGGATGATTCAGCTGTTCCATGCGTTCAATTCAAAATCGATTCACGAAACGATTTTTACCAAGAAAACGTTCGAAAATAAATTTTTCAATCTCGCCGTCCTCGTTTCGGCAGTTTTGCTTGCTTCAACGATTTTTATTCCGGGATTGAACTCGATTTTCCACGTCTCTTCTCTTTCATGGATGCAATGGAGCATCGTTTTGATGGCCGGAGTTTTGATGATTGTCATCGTCGAAACGGTTAAATTGTTCACGCGCAAAAAAATGGCGGCCAACTCTGCTGAAGGAAGCAAATGATTTTTAAGGGCAGATTTGAAAAACGAGGATTTGCCCGTAACGGGGATCTGCATTTTACGGACAAATCTCAAAAATCGACATTTTGCCCGTAACGGGGGGCTGCATTTTACGGGCAAATCTCAAAAAGCGCCGTTTTGCCCGTAACAGGGGTCTGCATTTTACGGGCAAATCCCAGAAAGCGACGTTTTGCCCGTAACCCACAAAATTTTGCAATCTCAAAATAAAATAAAAACGACCAAGGATCCTAAAATCGGAAACCTTGGTCGTTTTTTTAAATCTTCTTATCCGCCATCAGCAATTCATGAAACTTGATTCGTTCAAGTCTTTTTGGCTCTTTCTTCAGAATCAGAATAAACATCGCCTCAATTGCGGAAACAAGCGCAAGCCGCGAATAATAGTACTCGGACATTAAAACTTTCGGCCGAGCAACGGTACACCAGTGGAGATCTGACTTTTGCGCAATCGGCGAATTCTCATGGTTGGTGAGCGAAATCACCGTTATCCCCCTCTTTTTGGCCTCGTCAATCTGAACCAGCAGGCTTTTCGCTTCGCCGGAATTGCTGAAAACAAGCAGCACGTCTTCTTTTTGCAGGTTCATCGTCTGTGCCAATGCCGTCTCCCACGACGCTGAACTAAAAGCAAAGAGGCCGATCTGACTGAATTTATACACGGCATCTTCGGCGTTGGCATAGGTATTTCCTTCTGCAATCACCTGAATCGCCCGAGCATGCAGCAGTTTTCCACAAATTTTTTCACACGTTTCTTGTGAAATCTGTGAAAAAGTCTTTTCAAGCTCAATTTCCTTGTCTTTGACAAATTCACTCAACTGACCGCCGAAGTTTTCCTTTTCCACAGCCTGCGTCGTATTTTCCTCACTGACTCTCGCCAGCTCAATTTTCAGCTGGTGGAATCCCGCCAACCCAAGCGTCTTGCAAAAGCGCGAAATTGAGGCTAAACTGACACCCGCTTCTTCCGCCAATTCAGAAATCGTCTTATCCACAACCTCGATTGGATTTTTCAAAATCACGTGCGCAATTTTTTGATCACATGTGGACAACTCTGGCTGCTTATCGTAAATTTTATCGACAATCGTCATCACGACACCTTATTTCTCAAACGGAAATCTCATTCCCCATGAACTGCGGACCCCGTCCAAAATATGGGCCACGTCTCGACTCCAGCCAAGACGTCCTTCATCGTTTCCCTGTTCAACGTAACGCTGCATGTCCAGAATCTCATATTCAAGCGCCTGCTTCGTATCTCCTGCAGCAATCGTTTCAGAAGTCTGCGTGTGCGCATCCTCCGTGTAGGTGACGATTGCCTCTTCCGCACGCGGATAGTTCGAAATTTCAACATATCCTTTCGTGCCGGAAATCACGCCGCGCTTCGGCTGCTTGGCCCGAAACGACAACGCCATGACGACCATCTGCTCAGACGGGGTTTTCAAAATAATGCCCGACTGTTCATCAACGCCCGTTTCATAAAATTTGACGGACGTCGTAATCGAATTCGGCTGTTCATCAAGGAACATTCTGGCAAATGCAGTTGCGTAACAACCAATGTCAAGCAATGCCCCACCGGCAAGCTCTTTTGAAAAATAGCGCTTGGTCGGATCGGGATCCTTCAGGCTTCCGAAGTTGACTTGAACGAGCTTGATCTCGCCAAGTTTTCCCGAACTGATCAATTCTTTGACTTTGTCATAAATCGGCATGTGATAAAGCGTAAAGCCTTCCGTCAGGATGACGCCTTTTTCTTTTGCCAATGCTTCCAGTTCATCAAATTCCTTGGCGTTGACCGTCAGCGATTTTTCGCAAAAAACGTTCTTGCCCGCTTCAAGCGCTTTCTTGACGAATCCGTAATGCGTGTTGTTGGGCGATGCCACGTAGATGATGTCGATGTTTTCGTCTGCGATCATGTCGTAAGGATTGACGTAGGCATGCTTGACGTTTTTTTCTTTGACAAATTCCGTCAAATGCGCCTCATTCGGATTGGCAGCCGCATAAATTTCGCCATTTGTCTTATTCAAGGCATCTGCCATGTCGTGCGCAATCCAACCGGTTCCGATAATTCCCCAATTATATTTTGTCATTTGAGATCTTCCTTTCTTAAGTGAATCGTTTTGCCTTTTTCCTCATAAATCACGTCCGTGCACAGATCAAAAAAAGATGACGTGCCAACAACTCCCGGCCATGTTTCAACATCTTCGGCGTCTGCTTGAGTGCATTTTTCATTATACAGATCAAACAACAGATTGCCGCGACTCGTCTTGATTCCAAGACGCTTTTTAGCCTCAAAACCCGCTTGATCTGCCATTTTCAAAAAAAGATCCGCCTCGTCTTGTTCAACCTCTGCACAAATCGGCAGTTTGGCATTGTACGTTTTTCCGATACGCTCAGGCTTTGTCAGCAAGACGTACCGCAAGGCTTTTTTGGCCGCTTTCTTTTCATCAACGTGGATGCCGCCCATGCACTTTTGGGCATTCAAATTTTGCGTCGCGTAGTCGCAACCGTCAAACGCCACGTCAATTTTTTCAACATCGTCCAACGCCACTATCTGGTAGTTCAGCTTATTCAAAACTTCCATCGTTTCAAGCGAAGGAGTCGTTACCTTCAGCGTTTTCCTTAAAGTTTCATCTTCATCGCACAAGTATTTTGCAAGCCTGGCAACCGTGCTGCCGCCGCCAAAACTCACGGTCATCTCAGGCTTGATCATCTTCATTGCTTCCTGCAGCATGTCGAAACCTCGCTTCCATTGTGAAAATTATTTTCTTTCGTTTAATGCTCATGAAAACAATTTTAGTATAAAGCGTTTTCCAACGACTGTCAAGCCGATCCGCTGCGCTCTTCGTGATTTTTTTGAAAAATGCAGTTTTGACTGGCTGCAAAGAGTTTTTTATATTCTGAAATACAGAGCGGCAGTAGCTTGAACCGTTTTTGATGCTGCGGATGCTGCATTTGAACGCAAAAAAAGAGGCCGGTAGACAAAAATCACACATTTCTCTCGGTTTTTGTCTACTTTCAGGTCCGCGCATCCTAATTTTGAAGGGTCTGGTAGACAAAAATCAGACATTTCTCTCGGTTTTTTGTCTACTTTCAGGTTTGCGCAAGGTTATGCCCGTAAGCGCCCGTCTTGTTTTACGGACAAAGGCTCAATTTTCATCGATGTGTCCGTAAACGGCAGAGTTTTTGCCAAATGCAGCGCCTGATAAATCAGCGCACCAAGCTCTCAGTCAAATTTACCGCCAAACTATTTTTGCTTATTTCCATCACAGCATGAGAATCGTCATGCATACGCAAAAAAACCGGATCAGATTTGCAATTGATGGCAAACCATCCGTTTTTTCAATTTGAGGCAGATTTTTTCCCAGCCTCCCCCAAAAAATTCTATTTATTGAAAACTTTGAGATTTTCCTTGTTTGCCGGCTTTTTGCAAAGCAGCTCGCCCTGAACGATGATGCGCCTGCTTTCACCGGTCATCCCGGAAGCACAGGTAATCAGCGTAACGAGGCTTTGCCCCTGAACGTCGTCGATATAATTGGTATCATGCTTGTCAACGACGGTCTTCAGCGTCGTTTCGTAAACGTAGACGTGATGCTTGTCGGCCAGATAAATCTTGTCGCCTTTCTTCACGTTTTCCAACGGTCCGAACAAAAGCGAACCGTCTTTCATGTGATGACCCGCCAAAGCATAATTACCGATTCCCATCCGCTCGGTTTCTTTCATGGTTCCGGCACCGCGAACAAGGTTATAGTTGTCTAATCCCTTGAAAATCGGGAGCTTGACCTTGACGCTTGGAACTGACAACTTGCCGATCGCATCCTGATTTTTTGAAAAAGCCGCCTTGGCAACCATTTTGTTGTCAACGGCCTTTACCTTTTCGAAATCAAAGTTTCCTTTTGAATTATCATCTTTTACGGGCTGTTTAAGCGACGAATTCGTCATCCAGTCAACGATTACGCACTTGATCTGCTCATTGAAAATCATCACGAGACCTGCCAGAAGCAAGATGACTGCGCCCGTAATTTTAAGTTTCTTCATTTCTTCACCTCTTTACAAGTCCACTGCTTTGCCCAGTTGCGTCAAATACAGATATTTTTCATCAACAGGCTTGTTCAAGATGCTCTTCAGCGCCATTGAATAAAGCTCAATTTGTCCAGCATAGCGTTTTTTGACTTCGGGAACGTTTTCTTCAGTAGCATGATCCGTCTTGTAGTCAAACAAGATGACCTTCTCCCCGTCATCGACATAGCCGTCGATGATTCCGTGCACAAGCACCGGATCCGATTCGCTCAAGCCGACAAAAATCTCATTTGCAGGAATCAGCAAGGAAAACGGAACTTCTCTTTTGACGAATTCATGTTTTTCAAGAATCGTCTTGCCCAGATCGGTTTCAAAAAAGCGGCAGATATCGCTGATTCGGATTCTTTTTGCGACCTCCTCATTCAAAATTCCGTCCTCGACCAATTTGGAAATTTTTTCTTTGACTGAAGATTCGCTCGGCTTTTTTGTCAGATCCAGTTTTTCCATCACCAAGTGAACGGCAGACCCGATCGCCGCGCCGCTGATTTTTTCTTCATGCACCATGAATTTCGGCAATTCCATCTTTGAAACGAATCGATTGGCCTTTTCATTTTCGCTTGGGTCAAGCTTGCTCATCACCTTTTCGTCAGGATCTGCAAATGCCGATTTGATTTCAGAAACCGACTGGTATGCCGCAGTTTTGACAAGGCTCTCATGCTCATAGCGATACGTCAGCACTTTGTTGATAAAGTCGGCATCATCCGCATCCAATTCTTCTTTAGCCTGATCTTTCAGCCATTTCCTTAAATCAAGCGGCTGATTGTCGGCATTTTTCGACAGCTCATCAAAGCTGATTTTTTCAAATTCGTACTCGGCACTGAATTTGTCAAGATAATGACACGGTCTGACGTCATCAGCACAATCAAACCTCTTGCAAAAATTACGTTCGCGATAAAGGGCTGCACCGATCCAGTCCATAAAACAGACGGCATTTTCGCGCACGTCAGCACTCAAAAGCAGATCCTCGCTTTTTTTCGCCTGTTTCCACTTGCTCAAGACATCATCTTCGTTTTTGTATCCGGCCACGATGAAGAGTTTTTGTTCGGCACGCGTCAAAGCGACGTAAAGCAGGCGCATCTGCTCTGCGCAAAGCTTTCTTGCCGCTTTTTCCTTTGCGTACGACTGCATCGGAGTGACGGTTTCGACACGCGTTTTGCGATTGAGGCACGTGATCGACACGCCATCCTTTTCATTCAGCAGATACTTGCCTTTCAGACTGTCAGTGTTGAAACGCTTTGTCGCATCGACCAAAAAGACCACCGGAAACTCCAGGCCCTTGCTGCCGTGAATCGTCATGACGCTGACGACGTCATCACTTGCTTCATTTAACGCGGACGCCAGATCTTCGTTTTGATCCTGCATCTTGTTGATGAAGCGAATGAACTGAAACAGTCCTTTGAAACTCGTCTTTTCGTATGCTGCAGCACGCTCGTACAACGCATGAAGATTGGCCGCGCGCTGGCTTCCCCCAGGCATTCCGGAAACGTATTCCAAAAAATGCGTTTCATCGTAAATTTTCCAGATCAAAGTCGACAGCTCGTTTTGACGAGCCAACGTTCGGAATCTTTCAAGCATTTCCATGAACTTTTTGACTTTATCATGCAATTCCTGGTTTTGACCGGGAGATTCTTCGTAAAATTTCAATAATGCTTGGTAATAGTCGCCTGAGCGGTCATTGATTCGAAGAAGCGCCAGCTCATTTTCATTCAGCCCGACGATTGGTGAGCGAAGCACGGCAACAAGCGGAATGTCCTGGCGCGGATTGTCGATCACGTTGAGCAATGCCAGCATGATTCGAAGCTCCGTCGTCTGAAAATAGTTTTCGGATTTCTGGACCTTGTAAGGGATTCCCAAACGTTTGAATTCTTCCGACAAAATCAAATGATTGCCGTGAGTTCCGGACAGCACGGCGATGTCGCCGTAGCTGATTTTTCTCATTTTCTTTTGCTTGCGATCATAGATTTCAAACCCGGAATCAACCAACTGCTTGATTTTTTCGGCCGTCGCCAGCATTTGTCCCTGCGCTGCGCTTTCGATCGTGAAGTCCGCATCCATCGACTCGTGATTTTCTGACGTCATGTCCCAGCGCATCTTTCCGGTTGTCTTTTCCGCTGTTTCGTTTCTTTTGTCAAAATACAGCAAGATTTCCGCCGTCGGTTGTTTTTCCGGATAATCGCTCGAACCGTACACGAGCTGCGCATTGTCGTCATAATCCATTTCGCCGACTTCTCGACTCATGATCTGACTGAAAATCAGGTTGGTAATTGACGCCACGTTTTTGACGGAGCGGAAATTTTCCGCCAGAATAATGCGTTGCCCATCCGAATCGTCATTTGCGTAGCGCCTGTATTTTTCAAGGAACAATCCCGGATCGGCCAGACGGAAACCATAAATCGACTGTTTGACGTCGCCCACCATGAACATGTTGCCGGGAGATTTTCTTGCAATCGTCGTTAAAATCGTTTCCTGCAGCTGATTTGTATCCTGGTATTCGTCAACCATGATTTCTGCATAGCGCTCTTCCAGATCCTGCCTGATGTCATCGTTTTTTTGCAGAATTGAAAGCGTATAGTGCTCCAGATCACTGAATTCAAGCACCCGTCTGCTTCTTTTTTCCGTTTGATAGGCAGCGGCAAACTTCAAAACAACTTCGCTGAGCTTTTTGACGAGCCTGTATGCCTGCTTCAAGGCCTGTTCCAAATCGGTGCTTGAAACGGCGAAATATTCCGGAACGATTTTTTCCGTAAAGATTTTTTTGGCTTCATCGCGAATCAGCTTGACATTTGCTTTTGTTTCCGTAAGCAGCGAATCGTCGGTTCTTTTCGTGCTCGGAAAACGCGCATAGCTCATTTCAGCAAAAGTTTTCTGCAGCGTGGCATAGCCTGCGCCGTCTTCCAGCATTTTCGCATAATTTTCGTACCGGTTGCCTTCATCTTCAAAAAGCGCAATCTGCTTTGCAAAAAAACTTTCGTCTTGTTCCTGCATCGTGACGCGTGCTTTTTCCATGTTGATCGCAAGCATCCTCAATTTTTCAACGAGCATCGGCAAAAGATTTTCCTTGAAAAATGCACTCTCGGTAAAGTCTTTCGTGCCAATCTGATACGTTTGAGGCAGGCTTTTGATCCAATTTTCCGGATCAGGATTGACGTTTGCGAAATCAAAAACCCTCATGATGAGTTCCGTCAAGCCGTCATCGCTGCGATCGTTTGAGAAGTTTTCTGCCAATTCGATGAAGTCTGCGTCATCCTGGCCGTATAACTTTTCAAGCAGATCGTTTAAGACGTCTTCTCTCAGCAATCTTTTTTCGGTCTGATCGGTCAAAAGTCGAAAAGACGGATCCAAGGATGCTTTGTAGTAGTAATTTTGGATGAATTTGAGGCAAAAGGCATCGATCGTGCTGATGTCTGCCGTATTGAGCTTAACGAGCTGATTGATCAAAAAACCTTTTTGATGCTCATCTTCCGTTTGATTGCAAGCTTCCCTCAATGCCTTTTGAATTCGTTCCTTCATTTCCTTGGCGGCCGCTTCGGTGAAAGTCAAAATCAACAGACGATCAACGTCGATGCCATGCTTGATCTTGTCAACCACCCGTTCAACCAAAACCCTGGTTTTCCCGGAACCGGCAGAAGCCGAAACCAAAATGTCATGTCCGCTTTCATGAATCGCCTGCGATTGCCCTTGAGTGAATTTAAAAGCCATCTTAATCCCCCTCTTTGATTGATTTCAAAATTTCCGTTGCGCCAACGGAAGGAATCACGAAATAACGATTTTCCGGAAGCATTGCGTCAAACTGCATAATCGATTTGAACGGAGAATACTGCAAGGCCGTAACGCTTGAAGACCATTTGGCAGGATAAAGATCAATTCTGCCGTCAAAAATCATGTCGCAGGCATTGGCAATCATCTTGCGATTATGCTTGAGCAAAAGTTCCAGATTATCCGGCTCAATCAAAGTTTCCTGCGCATAATTGGTCGTTCGGTAGGTCCCGCCGGACAGACGCTTGAAAGGCAAGAACAGCGATGAGCTTTTTTCTTCGACCGTTTCGTCAAGCGTGCTCAACAAATCAGGATCAGACACCAACAGGCCCTGATATCCGTGGCTTGCAATGAGCGTTTTTTGCTCATCTGCTTTTACCTCGGAAGGCTTCAGCCGCGGATTTTGAAGGTGAAGGTACAAGGCCCCGGCCAATTTGGACTGTTCGTTTGGCAAAACCAGCTCAGCGTTTTGTTCCAACGCATCCAAATACGTCAAAAGCTGCAGCGCGATTCCATAATATGCCTGAGCATAATTGAATTTCCTTGCCCCCGATTTGTAATCGATGACGCCCAAATACTTATCTCCCGCACCGATCGTTTCGTCGATTCGGTCAATCTTGCCGCGAACGTTGACCTGATTGCCTTTAGGCGTCTTGATCAAAAGCCCTTTGAGTCCTTCTTCGACGCCGACGTGGCCAAACAAAGCCTCGGTTCTGAGCGTCCTGACGTGACCATAGTTTCTTTGATTGCGCACGGCCCAAAGCGTTTGTGACAGCGTGTCGTTCAAAAGCCGCTCGATAAAGCCCATGCGATTGGAGCTTTTTAAAATCATGAACTGCGGATCCTTCGAAACCAGACTGGTCGTTTCTTCAAAAATCTCGTTAAACTGCTCTGATGACAAATTCTTCAGAGTCAGGTTGTTTTTAAAAAGAAGCCGGAAAAACGCGTCAAGCACGGCATGAAAGTAGCTCCCCGTACTGGCTGCGGACATCTCAAACACGTCGCGTTCCATCAGCCCCAATCCGTATCTCAAGAAGTATTCATACGGATTTTTGTAGAAAGTCTCAAGTTTTGAAATCGACGTGTTCAATTCTTTGCCATAAAGCTTGCGTGCATTTTGTGCGGTCAGCTGTTCCGGAATATTGCGATAGCGCAAGCTGCTCATGACTTTTTCAGTCATTTCGGCGTCAACCGTCTTCATTTTCGCATAAACCTGCTTCCAAAAAGCCGGCACGGAATTCTTTTCATCGGCATGACGTCTGATTTCGCAAATCAAATCTTCAATCGTGCCCTTCGGCGTGCTGAGTTTGTCAAATTCAGAGATTTCAAGCTCTTCGAGCAAAAAATGCTGCTTGATTCGCTCAACGTAAGGCGACATTTTTATTCCGCCGTCCGCATCGTTTCCGTGAGGATACGTGAAAATCAGTTTTTCAGTCGGGGAAAGGAATGCCAGATAATTCAGAAACGGTTCCGACAGCATGCTTTTTTCCGAAGTCTCATCAAGCACCTGATTCTCAGAAAGAAGCGCATTTTCAAGCATCAGACTGCGATCGCCGTCAGAAAGCAGCGACTTGTTTTGAATCCTGTCCGGCATGACCAGATCGGTTGAGCCGATCATGAAAACGACTTTGCGGTCAGTCGGCTGAACCATCCCGGTTTCAGAAATCGACACTTCATCAAGCGAGGCCGGCACCCTTCTGTATTCGCCGGCATCAAATCCGGTCTGAAGCAGGTTCAGGAAATCTTCTTCTTCAAACGGCAGATCACCGAGATTTTCGACAAATTCATCCATCATCTGACAAAAGAGATTCCAAACCTGCTCCGGACGTTCCGATTCCTGCAAAAGACCTTGTTCCATCAGATTTTGCCGCCAAGCCTCAAGTCTTTTTTTGACTCCATTGTCAACCAGAAAATTTACCAGGCAAACTGCAGCTTTTCGCCCGTTTTCGGCTTCGTCAATCTGCTTGAAAAACGGCGGCAAAATTTCTTTGACATAGCGCCTGATAACGTTTACTTCTTTTGTGATGCGATCTTCAGCATCGGTTCTCGTTCCAAAGTCGCTTTCGCCAAAACGATAGTAGATCCAATCTTTTTCTTTCAGCCAGGCACTTCCTTCGTAGCCGAATTTCAAAATCAGATTTTCGGTTTGATCGAGCATCCTGCGATAGGTTTCAACCTTTAAATCTTTTGGAATCAACAATTCGGTCTTAAGCAGTCGCATCATGTCATTATAGCGATAATGACGTCGCTTGACCGCAAATAACGCATTCAGCAGTTCGACCAGGGGATGATCAGAAACCTTTTTTTGCAAATCAACGAAAATCGGCACTTTGGCTTTGGCAAAAATCGGTTCCAACACGTTTTTATACAAATCCAAGTGTCTCGTTAAAATTAAAAAATCCTTGTATCGATAGCCTTCAACGGCAACCATTTGGCGAATTTTTGCCGCAGCAAACCTGATTTCTTCCGTCCGCGTTTTGGCACCATAGATTTTGACCGAATCATTTTCAAACGTTGCTTTTTCTTTTGCCGAGAATCCGGCAACGGAATCGATCCAGTAGTCTTCAAGATTGCACAAATCTTGCGAAACCCTTGTTTTTTTGGCATAGGTATCAAGCATGACGGGGCTTTTGGACTTGTGAGCATGGGCATAAAGCTGATAATACAAATTTCCGGCACGATAAAACAAGTCTCCTGACTTTGGCGGTTCGTCAACGTAAGGATGATTCAAAACCAGATCGACGACGACGCTTTCTGCATTTTCAATCAGCTTTTCAACCAACAGCATTTCTCTTGCGGTCATTTGGTTAAAGCCGCTGATCAAAAAACAGCTGTTTTGAAGGTCGATCTTCTCCAGATATTGCGTAAGTTCGGTCAAAATTTCCGTATTGGCCAGGTAGCGGCCGGAAGTCATTTCGATAAAACGTGTATAGACAAGCGCCAGATCATGCAGTTTGGACCTCAATAATGCTTTGGATCCCAAAGATTCTTTCGGAAGCTTTTCGGCCATCCGCATGACGTCTTCCGGCATGATGCATCCGTTTTGAAGCTCCGTCATCTGTTTGGCAAGCTGGGTAATGAATCCGGGCTGTGACTCTTCACCGGAGAAAACCTGCAATTCATCTTTCAAATCACGCAAAATTCTGTAAATAATCATGTTTGATCCCGCGGAAGAAATTCTTGGAATCTGATATGCAGGCATATCTTTCATAAAATACCAAGCCAGACGCGTAAACGAAAAGACCTGCAAATCATGCGCCGCAAATATTTTTTCATCTTGAGAAAAAATTTGCCGCATGTACTTTAACGCATTGACTTCAGATTCAAATTTGATGTGGTTTGGAACAATATAATAAACCATCCGGTTCGGGTTTTCTTTTCGCCACTTGGCAAGCTGTTCAAAATCTTTTTGCTGATGATCCTTTGAGGCATTGCCTAAAATAAATCCTAAACCCAACTTGATCCCCCCGATTCAATTTAATGGTAACTACATTATAGCCTAAACTGAGCCGACAATGAAATTCCTCGGCTTAAAATTCACGCTGCCTTTGTTTGAGCGAGACAATGTTGAAATTTGCTTTCGATTATTCCGGATGCGGCTAAATCAAAAGTTTTAAAATTAAAAGGCATGCTGCTTTTTTTTGGGAAAAACACTGTTCAAATATCAAAAGAACCCGCTCGTTTTGCCAATCAATAATGCCTTGCCGTCAACGTTGCTCAAAATTCGTTTAAATTGGCAAAGTCGATTCAAGCTCTGCATTTTAAAGCAAAAAAAGCTTAAAATCAGCAAGAACGTTGCCAATTTTAAGCTAAGAGCATCTTTTAGCCCAACGAATCCCACGGCTTAAGCGGCTCCGGCTTCGTTTGAGCAATTTCTTTTTGCCTGTCGGTTGCAAATTGCTTTAAAACGACGGCTTGATAGACGTAAGCATCAAACCAGGCATCCGTCATGATGAAGTAGCCCTTGTTGCCGTTCTTTTCGCCCCATGAGTTTTCGACCTTCCACTTGACCGGCTTGTCGTCTACAAGGTCAACTCCGGTAATCGCCATCGCATGCGAGCATTCGCCGACGCGCGTGGTCAGACGACCGGCCTTGTCGAGGTTCAGATCGATATCGAACAACTCGCCCTTCTTGAACAAGTCCGTGTCAAGCACGCCGTTTTCTCTGTCCATGTCTTTTGAGACGTCGCATCCGAACCATACAGCCCTGCCGCTCTTGAGTTGGGCAATAACGGCAGCTTTGAGTTCTTCAATCGGAACGTTGACGTACGTGACGTGCTCGCCTTCAAAAAGATAATCCTGATTTGAAAGACTGTAATGCTTGTACATTTCGTGATCAGGCGCATTCGTCAAATCGATGTAATCGCTGAAATCGACGTGCACATACTTGTCGAAGAATTCTTTTGGAGTCAGATTTCTGTCAATGTGATACTGATTGTCGTCATCACGATATTCGAAGTCGAACTTAACCGGTGGCTTGCCGAATGCGTAAACCAGCATGCGGTAAACTTCCTTCATCTTCTCAAGCTTGAAAGCACGCATTTCTTCTTCAGTCTTGCCGGCTTTTTTCATCTTGCGGATCTCAAGCGCATCTTTTTTGATTTTAAGATTCAAAACATCATTCAATTCGCTCGTATTTTCGCTGACGAACGTTTCGGGCATCACGCTCTTCGGCACAAGGCCGTACTTGTTGATCAAAGTCGCTGCATTGGCAAACTGGCCGCCGTCTTCATCGCCCCAGTCAAGCTCAAACAAATATTCGCGATCATCGTCGTCTCTTTCAGCGAGTCTGATCATCTTTTCGTAGAACATGTTGGCCTTTTCCAGACGATCATAAAAGGAATCGTAATTTTGCGAAAATTCGAAGTCCTTAACCTTCAAATCTTTTGCCACCTGCTGACGAAGCGTATTGAGCGTTGAAAACAGCCAGCAGCGTCCGCTCTTCTTTTGATTCGTAATTTTTCCGGTTTCGACTTCAACAGAAAAAACGTGATCGTGATTGGCTTTGGCAGCAAAATTCTTGCTTGCTGCCGTCACGCCGTTTTCCTGAACCGCCCGTGCGATTACGTCGGCACACGGAGTTTTTTCATAGGCACTTTGGAAATTTTCCAAATCTGCATTTGTTAAATCTTTTGTCATCTTAAAATCATCCCTTTGTCACTATCAATTAATCTCAATCTTATCATCATTTTGATGCTTAAACAAGCGTTCTGATTGCTTATCGCCTTGGATAATTGCACACTATTACGAAGAATTGATGCTGGATTGATTTTATCTGGCGTTGCTTGTTATCGACGCCATTTTTTGTGCTCTTTTGGGATTGGGAGGCAGACTATTTTTTCAATTCTTTGGTCTGCTTTCGGGGGTGCGAGCGACGGGAGCAGACGTGACGACAGACAAAAGCTGTTGAAATAGCGTGACTTTTTCATAAAGCATTTTTCCATGAGAAATCCAGTGCCGTCAGCCTCATTCAGAATTCATTCAGATCCATTAGTCCATTTGGCTCAGCAAAATCCTGCTGTCATCCTTTCGATTACGGGCAAATCTTAAAAAACGGCTTTTTGCCCGTAATCCACTTTGAATCTCGAGGAACAGTAGACAAAAGCCGGGAGGAATGTGCGATTTTTGTCTACCGGACACTTCAAAAATGGGGTGCGCGGCCTCGAAAGTAGAACAAAATATCGAAAAATTGAGAAAATGTTCTACCGCCGACTCCAAATTCGGTCCGCGCGACCCCGAAAGTAGAACAAAATATCCAAAAATTGAGAAAATGTTCTACCGCCGACTCCAAATTCGGTCCGCGCGACCCCGAAAGTAGAACAAAATCATCCAAAATTGAAAAAATGTTCTACCGCCGACTCCAAATTCGGCTCGCGCGGCTCCGAAAGTAGAACAAAATATCCAAAATTTTGAAAAATGTTCTACTCGGTTACCTTCGCCAAAACAGTGCGGTCTCAGATTACGGGCAAATCTCAGAAATCAACGTTTTGCCTGTAACCGATGTCAGGTGCAGTGATTGAGCAGATGATGCGAAGCACTGCATTTGGCAAAATCACCGTCGTTTACGGACACATCGATGAAAATGGGCGTCTGTCCGTAAATGGCTCGCTCGAAAAATGCCGTTTACGGACAAACGGCTCAAAAATCCCTGTTTGTCCGTAAATTTGAGTGAAATCTTGGCGCACTGCCCCAAAAAGAAAAAATACGTGCCATCATGGCACGTATTTTAATCATTATTCAGTTGACCGTTCGGCTTCACACCTTGTCCTAATCAGGTTTCGCCTCGCATTCCCCCTATCGCAAGCAAGGACTCCCTAGACGAGACGAGCTCGCCTTCGGTCGCCCAAAGCTTGCGTACGGGGTCATGACCGTTCGGCTTCACACCTTGTCTAAATACTATCACTCTTATCAAACAACGCATCCACCGATTGATTATGATAGATGAGAGAAATTGCCTTTGCAAAAATCGGTGCGACAGAAAGGACGCGAAGCTTGTCAAACTGCTTTTCTTCAGAAATGGCAATTGTGTCCGTAACAATGACCTCGTCATAGGCTGAAGCTCCCAATTCTTTTACGGCATTTCCGGAGAAAATCGGATGCGTTGCGCATGCATAAATTTTTGTAGCACCGGCAGCATGGAGAGCAGTTGCAGCATCGACCATCTTGCCGCCGGTATCGATCATGTCGTCAAAAACGATACACTTGTGTCCTTTGACGTCACCGATGATGTCTGCTTCATCAACACGCGCAGCATCACGTTTGTCAACGATCGCAATCGGTGCTTTCAAAAGTTCCGCCAAATTGCGCGCCAATTTAACGCTGTTATGATCTGGTGCAACGACAACCACGTCATCAGCAATGCCGCTTTCTTTAAAGTAACGAGCTTGCGTATAAATCGCTAAAAGATGGTCGACCGGAATATTGAAGAACCCTTGCAATTGGCCGGCATGAAGATCCAATGTCACGACTCGATCTGCACCTGCCAAGGAAATAAAGTTGGCAATGAGCTTGGCAGTAATCGGTTCACGGCTTCTTGCTTTGCGATCGGCACGAGCATAGCCGTAATACGGAATAACGGCATTAATCGAACCTGCGCTGGCACGACGCAAAGCATCCATCATGACCATCAGTTCCATAAAGTTTTCGTTAACCGGATCAGAAATTGATTGGATGATGAATACGTCATCACCACGCACGCTTTCATTGATATTAATCTGAATCTCGCCGTCGCTAAAGTGCTTGACGGATGCATCGCAAAGTTCAACGCCCATTTCTTCAGCAATCTTTTCAGCCAATTCTTGATTTGAATTAAGCGCGAAAAGCTTGATTCCAGCATTTTCTTGCATGTCTTTCATACTTCCTCCATCTATTGGAATTTATTGTCGGCACAAACATTCTCTTCGGATCGAATTTTCAGCTGCGCACTTACAAAGTTATTATACCATGCAAAAATGCGCATTTGTGTTTCAACTCTGAATTTTGTCAAAGAATTATCCGAAAATTACGAAGTATCTCCGCCGTCACTCTTATAATCGTTCACAGTATTGGTGAACTACTCGGCCATAAATGACCGAGCTTCTGGGAACACGAAGTAGTATTCAGGATGTTGCGCTGGTATTCCAGCTACCTGACTTACAGAACTCCGTTATTTTACCAGGGCCAGTCCCTGGCCAATGGCTTTTAACCCTTTGTGCAGGATGTTAACTGCCGCATTAACATCCCGGTCGTGGTGAATGCCGCACTTCGGGCACGTCCATTCGCGGACTTCCAGCGGTTTTTTTCCGCTGCTAAAGCCACAGTTCGAACAGATCTGACTGGTGTAGTCAGGCTTCACTACAACTAATTGTCTGCCGTACCAGGCGCACTTGTATTCCAGCATTGCGCGGAATTGATACCAGCTGGCATTGGCAATTGACCTGGCCAGGTGGTGATTCTTCTGCAGATTCTTGGTTTTCAAATCTTCGATTACAATCACGTCATAGTTCCTGACCAAGTCAGTTGTCAGCTTATGAAGGTAGTCTCTGCGCTTATTGGCAATCCGTTGCTGGCAGCGGGCTTTATTGACCCTTGCACGCTGCCAGTTGGAATAATCATCAAGCTCTTCCAGATG
>OGRN01000044.1_pt1 | contig 115665 bp, 105 predicted proteins | sample 1553401 | NCBI WGS metagenome assembly OGRN01 (sample SAMEA2580096, study PRJEB22360) | human gut metagenome | biome: human gut; feature: human-associated habitat; material: faeces | place: Denmark | collected 2008/2010 | reverse complement strand
GGCTTCAGGTCGCCCATCGCGTCGTAACCCTCGACCGCGGCGGCTGCCTCGGCAGCTGCCTCTTCCTCGATGCGCTCGAGATCCTTGCGGGCATCCTCGTCTAGTGTATCGACCATTGTGACCACCATCCTCTATTAGCCTAACCTAGATATATTCTAGAACTCGAATGCATCTTTCTCAAGGATTAGGACAAATACGACAGAAGTTCTTGCACCTCGTCACTAGAGCCGGCGTATGAGTTCCCACCCCGCCATGCTGATGCAGTTGGGGACGATTTTTCCGATGATGCGCAAGGCGCATGATTGTGGACTTGCCGTCGCGACTGCTAGGTGCAGCTTGTTTGCGGTGAGGGCACGGGACACGACGGTCGAGGCCTTCTGCGCGCCCAGAAGATGGCGTACGTCCTGCGCGCCTCCGGATTCGCGGGCGACCTTCTCGAAGCCCGTCTTTACCCATGTGGGACAAAGGGCGGTCGCCGTGATGCCCGTACCGTGCAACTCCCAGCGCAGCGCGCGTGTGTAACGCAGCACAAACGCTTTAGTGGCTGCATATACGTTCATATGAGGAAGCGGGACGAACGCCGCGGCAGATGCGACCTGCACGATATGCGCTCCGCGCCCCATGTATGGCAGCACCGCATGCGTCATGTCGACGAGCCCGCGGCAGTTGAGGTCGATCATGGAGTCGATGTCCTCATCGGAGATGCTCTGCCAGTCGCCGAACTTGCCGAAGCCGGCGGCGTTCACGAGATAGCGGACGTCGGGGTTGAAATCCGCGAGACGCTGCCTGATTGCGGCGATGTCCGCCTTGCTCCCGAGGTTGGCCACTATCGGAACTGCGGGCGAGCTCAACTGGTCGGCGACCTCTTGCAGAGCATCATGATTGCGAGCGACAAGCCATAGCTCATCAACTTGCTGAAGAAGGTCGATTTGCCGGGCGAATTCGCGGCCGAGGCCCGATGAGGCTCCCGTGATGATCGCAACGCGCTTTCCCCGTGGCTTGGTTTCGCTTTCGGTCATGTCAAACCTCCCAGCCAGATCGATATCCGATGGCGCATACTGGCATTATAGTCTCGCGAGGCGCAAATCAGGGCAAACACATGGGATATTTGCCGCATCGACACGTCCGCATTCCCCGCGTTTCGCTATGATGGGAGCCTGTGACGAGGAGACATCATGGCAAACAAGAGCGATAACATCATCAGGGAAGAGGCTCGCGCGATCGAGGTCGGCGAGGAGACGGGTGGCACGCCGCAGCAACGACGCCAACGCGATTCCTGGGCATCGCGTACGGGCTTCATCCTTGCCTGCGTGGGAAGCGCTGTCGGCATGGCCAATATCTGGCTCTTCCCCTACCGCGTCGCTCAGCTCGGCGGTGCGGCGTTTCTCATCCCGTACCTCATCTTCGTGGCGCTGCTTGGGTTCACGGGCGTGATTGGCGAGATGTCGTTTGGGCGTGCCATGGGAACCGGCCCCATGGGCGCGTTTGGCAAGGCCATGGAGATGCGCGGCATCAGGAAGGGTGGCCTCATCGGCAAGATCGTCGGTCTCGTTCCGACGCTGGGCTCGCTTGCGTTGGCCATCGGCTATGCGGTGGTGCTCGGCTGGGCGTGTCACTATCTGTTCTCCTCGCTTACCGGCGAGCTCATGGCGCAGTCCGACATGGGTGCGTTCTTTGGCGGCATCGCCTCGGACTTTGGCAATGTGGGCTTTCATGTCACCGGTCTCGTCATCACCTTCGTCATCATGATTCTGGGTGTGTCGCGTGGTATCGAGCGGGTTAACAAGGTGCTCATGCCGTTGCTCTTCATTCTCTTCATCGTCATTGCCATTCGCGTGGCCATGCTGTCAGGTGCCTCCGAGGGCTACCTATACCTGCTCGTGCCGCGCTGGGAGGCGCTGCTCAATCCGACCACCTGGGTGTACGCGCTTGGCCAGGCGTTCTTCAGCCTCTCGCTTGCCGGTTGCGGCACGCTCGTCTATGGCAGCTATCTCAAGAAGGATGTCGATGTGGTGTCCGCTGCGCGCAACGTCGCCATTTTCGACACGATTGCGAGTCTCGTGGCCGCATGCGTTGTCGTCCCCGCCGTATTTGCCTTCGGGCTCGATGTCTCCTCCGGTCCGCCGCTGCTCTTCATCACGCTTGCGCAAGTGTTCCAGCAAATGCCCTTCGGCGACATCTTCGCCGTCATTCTCTTCGTCGCGGTCGTGTTCGCGGCCATCACCAGCCTCATGAACCTTTTCGAGGCGCCCGTCGAAGCGCTCCAGGAGCAACTCGGGCTCTCGCGTACGGTCTCGGTGCTCATCATCGCTGTGATTGCGGTGGGCGTGGGCTTGTTCATCGAGGGCGGAAGCACCGTAAGTGACTGGATGGACGTCATCTCCATCTACGTCATCCCGGTGGGCGCGTTTCTCGCCGCAATCATGTTCTTCTGGGTGTGTCCGCGCGGATTTGCGAAGGGGCAGGCCGAGCTCGGGCGCAAGAGGCCGCTGGGCAGGTGGTTCGACTTCTTCACGCGCTACGTGTTCGTCTTCGTGACCGCGCTCGTCATCATCCTGGGCATTTTCTACGGCGGTATCGGCTAGAGTCTCAGCTGCTCCACCAGGTCATCGGTCTCGCGGGCGATGCGCATCTCCTCGTCGGTGGTCACGACGCAGATCTTGATGGGACTGTCGTCGATCGAGATGATGCGGTTGACGCCGATTTGGCCGGTCACGTCGTTGCGCTCCTTGTCGAGGATCATGCCCATGTGCGCCAGGCCATCGAAGATGCGCTCGCGCAACTCGGCCGAGTTCTCGCCGATGCCCGCCGTCATGACGACGGCATCCGTGCGCGTCATCGCGGCGTAGAAACCGCCGATGGCCTTCTGGATGCGATACACGTACATGTCGATGGCAAACTCGGCATGCTCATTGCCGTCACGCGCAGCATCGAGCACGTCGCGCATGTCGGCCGAGATGCCAGACACGCCGAGCACGCCGCTTTCGCGGTTGAGGATGGAGTCCATCTCGTCGAAACTGATGCCCTCGCGACGCATGATGTAGGTGATGATGGCCGGGTCGATGGAGCCGGAACGCGTACCCATCATCAGACCTTCGAGCGGCGTGAAGCCCATCGTCGTGTCGATGGACTTGCCGTGGTTCACGGCCGTGATGGATCCGCCGTTGCCCAGATGACAGGTGATGAGGCCGAGGTCCCTGAGCGGGCGTCCGAGCAGGTTCGCGGCCTGCTGGGCCGCGTAGCGGTGGCTCGTGCCGTGCGCACCATAGCGGCGAATGCGATAGTCCTCGTAATAGCGCATGGGAAGTGGGTACATGTACGCCTTGGGCGGCATCGTCGTGTGAAATGCGGTGTCGAAGACGGCGACCTCTGGTGTGTCGGGCATGAGCTTGCGCATCATGTCGATGCAGGCATCGGCAGGTGGGTTGTGCAGCGGCGCCAGTTCCTCGATGCTCGCGAGCTTTTCGCGCACGTCATCATCGATGAGCGTCGCCTTGCTGAAGTACTCGCCTCCGGCCACGACGCGGTTGCCGATCGCATCTATCTGGTCGAGACCGCTGATGGGACTGTCGGGGTTCTCGACGAGGATGTCGAGCAGCTTGGCGAGGCATTGGGGAACGGTAAGCTTGGCGACGTTATAGGTGGTCTTGTCGAAGTCAGGGGCAAACGAGACGTTCATGAACGCCTCGGGCGTGCCTACCTTCTCGGCAAGGCACCTCATGAGCGAAATCTTGCCGTCCGTTTCGATGAGCTGGCATTTCAGGCTGGAGCTTCCGGCATTCACGACCAATACGCGCATCGTCATCCTCCTTGGATTTGGATGAGGCAAGTGTATGTGTCGCGTCGAGTTCCGGCAAGACGAGACAACGTCTCAGAGCAACTGTCTCATTATCCGCGGGGACCGGCGAATGGTGAGACAAATGCCACCGGGTTGATATTTGTCCCATTTGATGAGGGCTACTTCTCACCCCCTCCTCTCACCCCCAAGTCCATGCCCGCGGGGGCATGACCACCCCACGAGCGCTTTCTAGACTCTCTGTGTCGGTGGGCACTCGTCAGTCCGCCGGTTCCAAAATCAACTGAGAGAAGGAGAAAGGCGGTCATTCATGGAAGAGATGAAAGCTGCCCCAGTCGTGAAACTGGACACGCTCTCCGACGTCAACGACATCGGAAAGCCTTGGCGCTTCGAGGAGGACGGACTCACCGTTACTCGCTTGTCCCCGTGGTCAGCTCCGGGATGCCATCCCACGGGCTGCGGATTGAAGGTTTACACCGATGGTGAGGATCGCGTCGTCAAGGTCGAGGGCGACGAGAACCATCCGGTTACGCAAGGGCGCCTCTGCGTGCGCTGCCTCACGCTCATGGACTACATGTACAACCCCGCGCGTATCATCTATCCGATGAAGCGCGATCCGTCCAAGCGCGGCGATGCCGACGCATGGGAGCGCTGCACCTGGGATGAGGCCGTGGCCATCATCAAGGAGAACTACGATCGCATCACCAAGCAGTACGGCCGTGAGAGCTGCGTGTGCTTTACCGGTACCGGCCGCGAGGGCGGCACCTTCAACCCATACGGCTCGGTCATGCTCGGCACGCCCAACTACTGCTATACGCAGTCGGGCTATGCTTGCTACATTCCGCGCCTGGCCGCCTCAAGCTACATCATCGGGTCTGCCTACCCCGAGATCGATTACGCCTGCGCCCTCCCCGGGCGTTTCGACGACCCGGCCTACGAGCTGCCCGAGTGCCTCATCATGTGGGGCAAGATGCCTCTGTCCTCCAACGGTGACGGCCTCTTTGGCCATGCCGTCATCGACATGATGCGCCGTGGCACGCGTCTCATCATGGTCGACCCGCGCATGAACTGGCTCGCCAGTCGCGCCGACATCCACCTGCGCCTGCGCGCCGGCACCGACACCGCGCTTGCCATGGCGATGCTCTCGGTCATCATCAACGAGGACCTCTACGATCACGAGTACGTCGACTACTGGTGCTATGGCTTTGACGAACTCAAGGCGCGCATCAACGACCCGGAGAAGGGCATGACGGCAGCCAAGGCCGCGGAAATCTGCGACATCCCCGAGGAGAAGATCGTCGAAGCTGCGCGCATGTATGCCCAGGCAAAGCCCGCCAGCATCTCCTGGGGCCTTGCCATCGACCAGAAGGCCAACGGCATGCAGGCTGGCCAGTGCATCCTCGACCTCATGGCCATCACCGGCAACATCGACGTGCCCGGTGGCAACGTCCTGGGTGACGTGACCTCCGGCCTCAACGAGGTGGGTTTCGGCTTCGAGAAGGGTGTCGGCGATCTCGTGAGCGAGATGATTGGCCTGGCGGAGTACCCGGCATATTGCAACCTCATCATGAACGCCCATGCCGATCTCATGCTCCAGACGCTGGAGACCGGCGAGCCCTACCCCATCAAATTGGGCATGTACTGCGGCAACAACCTGATGTCGTGCACGTCGGCCGAGCCCAAGCGCTGGCACGACGCCATCCTCAAGTCGCTCGAGTTCTGCTTCACCATCGACACCTTCATGACTCCGTCTGCCCAGGCGTCCTGCGACGTGTTCCTGCCGCTGGCCGCATCGGCCGAGCGCGAGGGTACGACCTTCACGCATTACGGCGCCTCCATGGGCATCAAGGGCTTCTCGCAGGCTGCGACGCGTACGGGTGAGGCCCTGACCGATGCCGAGGCATGCTTCAAGCTCGGCAAGGCGCTCAATCCGCAGTGGTGGACCGACTACGATACCGTCGAGGACTTCATCAACCACCTGCGTCTCTCGAACAAGTACAAGTTCCGCGAGGTGGCGCCTGCCGTGTACGTGCAGGATGAGGTGACCTACCGCAAGAACGAGTGCGGCAAGCTGCGCAGCGATGGCAAGGTGGGCTTCAACACGCCGACCGGTCGCATCGAGCTCTACTCGACCATCTTCCAACAGTTCGACGACGACCCGTTGCCCTACTACGACGAGCCGCAGTACAGCCCCGTCAACACGCCGGAGCTTCTGGAGGAGTATCCCTACGTGCTCACGACCGGTGCTCGCCCCTATGCCTTCTTCCATTCCGAGAACCGGCAGGTTCCCTTCTGCCGCGAACTCAATCCCGATCCCATCGTCGAGGTGAACCCCAAGACGGCAAAGAAGCTCGGCATCGCGGATGGCCAGTGGTGCGAGATCTGGAACCAGTTTGGAAGCTGCAAGCAGAAGGCCAAAATCACCGAGACGGTCGACGAGAAGACCATCCATTGCCAGCATGCCTGGTGGTTCCCCGAGGAAGACGGCAGCGAGCCCAATCTCTACGGCAATTGGCGCAGCAACGTCAACAACCTGGTTCCCAACTTCCACTTTGGCAAGCTCGGCTTTGGCGCGCCGTTCAAGTGCCTGCTGTGCAACATCAAGCCGATAGAAGAGTGCCTGGATACCGACATGGACGAAGTATGGACGAAGTTCAAGAGGGAGGACCAATAATGAGCAAGGAAGCGTACGGACTCCTCATCGATTACGAGTACTGCTCTGGTTGTCAGAGCTGCGAGGTGACCTGCAAGGAGACCCACAACTATCCCGTGGGCAAGTGGGGCATCCGCGTGCTCGAGGAAGGCCCGTGGGAGATCGAGGACGGCACGGGCGTGTTCGATTACAACTACGTCCCCGTTCCCACCGACCTGTGCGACCTATGCGTTGCGCGCACCTCGAAGGGCCGCGAACCGGCTTGCGTGCATCACTGCCTGGCAAACGTCATCACCTATGGTCCCATCGTGGAGCTTGCCGAGAAGATGTGCGAGAAGAGCAAGCAGGTGCTGTGGTTCCCGCAGTACAAGCCGCTCGCGGCCAAGGGCAAGTTCGTGCCCACGAAGAAGAGCAACTCCGAGGGTCGAGACGAGACGAGGGTCGAGGTCGAGGCCAACGAGAACTGGTCGACTGCCGCGCATCGTCGAAGCGACGACGACCACTTCGAGATGGGTCTCGTGGAATAGCCCCGGACATGAGCTATCTATCGGGCGGGCGATTCGACGGCGTTTCGTCCGCCCGTTCCCCAAAGGGCGGCCTCCAGCCATGGCCGCCCGCTCCTTTTTGCCGATGAAGCGAGGAAGGCCAGACCATGAAGAACAACAGCCGATTTGGGCAAGCCGCTTTCGTCCACTATCGAGGCGGCGTCGAGGGCGAGGAGCCCTTTGACGATCATTCTGCCGGCGAACCGGTCAAGATCATCCTCGGGGCCGGAGCGGTCATTCCGGGCATCGAGGACGTCTTGAGTGAGATGGAGGTGGGCGAGGAGCGTACAGTCACCATCGAGCCTGACCAGGCCTATGGCCGTCATGATCCCGATGGCGTACAGGTCTATCCGCGCACCATGTTCTCGTTTGGCGACGAGCTCGAGGAGGGCAGCGTTTTCAAATGGACGAACCCCGCCTCGGGCATGCAGATTCCGGTGCGCGTGATAGAGGCGACTGATTCGACCGTGAAGGTCGATTTCAACCACCCTCTTGCCGAGAAGACCCTTGTATACTGGCTGAAGCTGGAAGACTTGGTCGGCTAGGACTCGACAGGGCATGAACTGCTTTCCATGCAAGGGCCCGGGGTGTAACGTCTGCGGTAAGTTCGATAGGACCACCGCCCTCGTGCGCAAGGACCATCAGCTGCGATGTGCCAACTGCGGGCGACGCATTGACCTCGATACTGGTCGGTGCGAGGCCTGCGGGGCCATGGCGCTGCCACAGCCGGGCCGCTCTCTCGAGAAGGAGGGAACGGGCGTCGTCACGACGAGTGGCACCGCCCACGGCGGTTAGGAGAAGTCATGCAGGCGACTGCCACCAAACGTGCAGATGCGGATACCCCGCGTTTTCTGCATCGTAAATTCGAGGCCCCGGTGCTATCCGAAGGGGTCGTGATTGACGAGGACGTGTCATCGGCGCTCGATGACCTCGATGCCTGGCAGCTTTGCCTGCTAAGCGCCCCGTCAGGCAGTGGTAAGAGCGCGCTTATGGCAACATGGCACGGCATTTTCGAGGCACGCGCCGACACCCAGGCGTTTTGGCTGTGCCTCGATGAGCATGATGGCGATCCCACTCGGTTCATGAGGGCGCTCATGCAAAGTCTGGCGCGTAAGGAGGAGCGCTTCGAAACGCTTGCCTCCGAGGAGGACGCCGCGCGTGTAACCAATTGGGAGTCCCTTGCCGTTGACTTCGTCAACCTTGCCGACGAGGTGTTTGGCCCACAGCGACAGGCGATTATCTTCATCGACGATTACAACCTCGCCACGTGCGCAGCTCTCGACGAGGCGGTCGCATTCCTGAGCAAGAACCTCTCCGACGATGTTCGACTTGTCTTGTCGGGAAGTTACCTGCCCGAAGCGATCTCCGACCTGACCATCGCACTGCCAGCTGTCGAGATCGAAGGGTCCGATATCGCCCTCACTTCGCAGCGGCTGCGCGAGCTTTGCGACAAGCTTGGGCTTAACCCTGACGAGCCGGCGCTGCACGGGCTGCTCGATGACGCGGTGTGGCCCATTTTCCCGATCTTTCTCAAGTACTCGCTGGACAAGGCAAAGGAGGAGGCGGATGTCGGGCGCCTGATGGAGGGCTATTGCAGCCGCTTCTTCGAAAAGGAGGTCATGGCGCGCGCTACCGAAGAGGAGCGGCGCTTCCTCATCCGCTCCTCGTTGCTCGAGGTGCTCGCACCCGATGCGTGCGATGCCATCCTGGGCGAGCCGGATTCCGAGCGTATCCTGGACAACGTGACACGTCGCGGGCTCTTCGTCTACTACGATCGCGATGCGCGCGTATACCGCTGCGACCCCTTCATGCGACGCTATCTGCTCGGCGTGCTCCTGCGCGAGCATCGCAAGGAGGTGTTCAATCTCGCCGATCGGGCGAGCCGCTGGTTTGGCGCGCAAGGACGCCGTGCGGAACAGGCCAAGTACATCATTGCCACATGCGATCCCCTGTACATCGAGGGGACTGTCGGCGGCTCGGCTGGTCTGCAGCTGGATGACAAGGGTGGTGACCTGCTTGCTCGTGTGCTCTCCGGACCGGCACCCGAGATTGCCGACAATGCGTTTCTGAGCTGGGCGGCCGTATGGGCGTGCATCTCCACGGGGCTCGTGGATGAGGCGCGTGCGTGGCTCACGGTGCTGCAGGATATGGACGATACGAGTGCCGACCCGCGCGCCTTTGCCTTTGCCGACGCGCTGTGCCTTGCCCTTGAGGGAGATCGCCTCGGTTCGTTACGCGTCATAAAGGAAGTGCAGGAAGATGACTCTCGGCCGCTCAGCCGGCCATTCCAATGTCTGCTCACCCATATGGAGGGCGAGAACGTCGAACGCCTTGGTAACGTGCGTGAGGGCAGAGAGCTGTATCTGAGGGCCTATTCGCTTGCCGAACGCGTTGACGTGCCCTTCTATAAGCTCTTCGACCTGTACTTGCTTGCCCAGTACTATCTGTACATGGGCCAATACGAGGATGCGGCGTCGACCGCGCGCAAGGCGCTGACGATGTGCGAGCCGGGAACCTCGTTGTACGGTGGTTTCCTCTCCGTCATCGCCACCATCCAGGTGGAGCGCTACGAGCTCGCCCAGGCCGAGGAAACGCTTGCCGACGCGCTACGCTGCGTTTCGGCGAGCGTCAATGCCGACATGTTTCTTGACGTGCAGCTCACAGTGGCGCGTTTGGAGCGTGTCCGCGGCAACCGCATCGAGGCCTTTGAGATTGCGTGTGAGATGGTGGATTCCATCGAGGGCAAGCGCATCCCTCGCAACATGGATCGGCGGACCTATGCTCTCAAGATGGCGCTCGGCGTCGAGCTCGACGAGATGTCGGCCGTGCGTTCATGCGAGCAGGCGATTGACGAGTTTCTTGATGACCCCGATGTGTTCAGGCAGGTGAGCTGCATATTCGCCAAGGTTCGCATACTCTGGCATCTTGGATTCCATGACGAGTCGTTCGCGTTGCTGGACAAGGCCGAAGCCGTGATCACGGCGTGCGGAAGCATGTACTTCGCCACGCAGCTTTCCATCATGCGCGCGTCGTTCTTTGGCGAATCCGACGATGAGGCCCGTGCCATGGTCGAGCTCAATACGGCACTCGAATTGGCCATACGCGGTGGATATCGCTCGGTCTTTCTCGAGGGGCGTACCTGCATACGCGAACTGCTCCTGAAGCTCGCGACATCGCGGCAGGCATCCCTGGCCTTTCGTAACTATGCCAAGGAAGTGCTCGGGCTCTTCGACAACACGGCCGTGGTCGATGAATCCATTGCGCTTCTTCAAGGCGGCGTGCAGGGTTATTACGCGCTCACGGAACGCGAACGCGAGATACTCGCGAAGCTCAACTCGGGTATGTCGCGAGGTGAGATTGCCCTGTCGCTCTGCGTTTCCCAGAACACGGTGAAGTCTCATCTGAAGAACATCTACTCGAAACTGGGCGTGCACACGCGATCCGAGGCATACAAGGCGAGCGTTCAGGAGCAGCGTGCCGCCTTCGATGACGGAGCATCCTAACCCCATATCACCCTTGCTCACCCTATAAATCCCCCGCGTTGGGTCTTCTGCGTTTGAACGGCGCTTTCTAGATTAGACGCAGGGCTTCGGACAGGTGTCCGGAGATTCGAGATCGCCGCAAATCGACAGACGCGAAAGCGTCATGACGAGTGTCGGATGGCGCGCATCTTGACGAGCTTCCATCGTTTGTTTCATGAGGGGAGATAGGGAATGGAAGAGGCTATCCAACAATCTGATAAGGCGGGGAACATGAAAGGCGGCCGCGCCTGGGCCGTCGTGTTCGTCGTCTTCATGGCAGGATTCTGCATGCCTGCCAACATGGGCGAGACCATGTGGGTCGCGCCGCTTGTCATGCAGGCTTACGGATTTGGACCCGATGTGCTCGGTTGGGTCAACGGCGTGTTCTACATCCTGGGAGCGGTCATCGCGTTTCCGGCGGCATCGTTCGTGCGTCGTCTGGGAATTCGTTGGTCGGTGACCATTGCGCTTGCTTGCGGCATTATCGGCAACATCATCGGCATCCTTGCCGGCGACGTCGCCATCCTCATGGTTTCGCGCATCATCCAGGGCGCCGGTTTTGGCCTCATGGGTGTTATCGGCGTCACCGCGATCACGCCGTGGTTTCCCAAGGAGCGCCGCGGTCTGCCACTCGGCGTCTGGGGCGCGTGGGTTGCGACGGCAAACGCCGTCACGCCGATTATCGATGGTGCTGTGGCCGAAGCGACGGGCAACTTCATCAGCGTGTGGTGGATGCTCCTGGTGCTCGACATCATCGTGCTTGCCATGTTCCTCATCGTGTACCGTGATCCTTCCGATCCGTACGTCGACGAGGCCGAGAAGCGCGGAGAGGTGAAGTTCTCCTACAAGGAGCTCTTCAGCAACAAGGTCGTGTGGGTCTTGGCGTTCGTGTTCTTCATCGAGGAGGGCGCCTTCATCGCCAGCCAGGGGTTCCTGTCCTCCTACATCACGGCAAACCTCAACGCCCCGCTCATCGTGGGTACGGGTCTCGTGAGTGCGGGCGCGTTCTGGGGCATGTGCTTCAGCCCCATCGCCGGCAAGATTTCCGATGCCATCAAGTCACGTCGCAAGGTTCTTATCTTCTGCATGATCAGTGCCGTCATCTTCGGCGCCATGGTGTTTTCCGTGACTGACCTGTGGGTGTACATCATCGTCATTATCCTGAATGGCTTTACCGGTGGTGGCGTGGCGGCCATGCTGTGGGCGTCGTGCTCCGAGGTCGTGCCCTCGCATCTCATCTCCGGTGCCACGGCGGCCCTTGCTTGCTCGCAAAGCGTCGGCATGTTTTTGGGCTCCATGTTCATGGGTAATGTCATCTCGGCCGTTGGCTATGCCATGGCCGGGTGGATCGTGCTCGTGCCCTGCTTCGCGCTCGGCTTGCTTGCTGTCATCTTCGGCCTGCGTGGCAAGTTGAAGTAAGACAAAACTGCCCCGGCGACTTTTGTCTGGTTTTGGCGCCTCCGAATTGCCGGGGGCGCCATGCTTGTTAGCGGGAAAGTGATTCCGTCTGCTATCATGTCCTCGCTGTTTGGCTCGGTGGCGGTGGCGCGCCAAGATGCCGGGCCCTGACCAAAGGGGAACCGAACCTTGCGCTTTTAGTTGATGACCCATTTCGTTTCGTGGCCCGTCGCCTTTGGAGGCGATCGCGCCGCGTTGTCATCAAGCGAGGTTCCCATGCAGATAACCCTGAACGACGTCTCCTATTCATATCCCGGATCGACCCAGACCGTCCTCGACGGCGTGCGCGCCGTTTTTCCGGTGGGGTGGACGGGCATCATCGGCAACAACGGTTGTGGCAAGAGCACGCTCGCGCGTATTGCGACGGGCATGCTGGCGCCTGATAGCGGTACGGTATCTCCGCGTGGCCTGGTCGTCGCGTATTGCGAGCAGGATGCGACCATTCCTCCCGACCGGCTCGAGGATTTTGCGTGCTCGTGGGAGCAGACGGCCGTGCGCCTGCGCGTCGATTTGGGCGTCGACGATGACTGGCCCTGGCGCTATGACATGCTTTCGAGCGGTCAGCAAAAGCGTTTGCAGGTTGCCGTGGCGCTTTGGGAGAATCCGGACGTGCTCGTCATGGACGAGCCGACCAACCACGTGGATGTCCTCACGCGCCGGGCCATTCTCAGGGCGCTTGCGGGCTATCGGGGTGTCGGGCTACTCATTTCCCACGATCGCGAGCTCTTGGACGCCCTCGCGGGGCAGTGCCTGTGCTTCGAGGGTGCACGTGTCGTGATGCGGCCAGGCGGTTACACGCAAGCTGGCGAACAGGCCGCATGCGATACGAAGACCGCGCAGCGCCAGCGACGGGACGCCAAGCGCGAGGCGGCACGCATCCAGGCCGAAGCCGCGCGGCGGCGCAACGAGGCAAGCAAGTCGGACGCGAAGCGAAGCGCACGCCACCTCGATGCGAAGGATCATGACGGCAAGGGGCGCATCAAGCTGGCGGTCTACACCGGCAAGGACGGCGTTGCCGGCAAGCTCTCCTCGCGCATGGACGCACGTTTGGAGAAGGTGCGGCAAACGCTTGAGGAGGCACACGTGAATAAGCAGTACGCGGGCGATATATGGATGGACGCGGGGGCTAGCCCGCGCAAGGTGCTCGTGCGCATGGAGGCAGGCGATCTGGTGCAGGGGGAGCATTGTCTGCGCATACCGGACCTTGCGGTGGGTAACGCCGAGCACATCGGCATCGCGGGAGTCAACGGCAGCGGCAAGACCACATTGCTCACGGTGCTCATGCGAAGGGCGCCAGACGACCTGAGCACGCTCTTCATTCCGCAGGAAATCGGAAGCGAGCTCGCCGCGCGCATCATGGCCAGCCTGCATGAAGCGTCACCCGGCGAGCGCGGTCGCGTCCTCTCCATCGTTGCGCAGCTCAACTCCGATCCCGACCGTATCCTGGATGGTGACGAGCTCAGCCCCGGCGAGTTGCGCAAGCTCATGCTTGCCCAGGGCATTTTGTGCCATCCCGTGCTGATAGCAATGGACGAACCGACCAACCATTTGGATGTCGGCTCCATCGAGGCCCTGGAGCGCGTACTCGTCGCTTATCCGGGGGCGCTCGTGCTCGTGAGTCACGACGAGCGTCTGCTCGAAAAGACAACGGACTTTCGCTGGTGTCTGGAGAGCGGCGATGGGAGTGCATACGTGCTGCGCACGGCGTAAATTCAGGCGAACGCGTGGAGCGCCCGTCCAGGTTTGAGCGTATCCTAGAGGAAAATGTAGGCTTGTTTCCCGAAATGATGGGGAGAGATGATGGGATTTCTTCTGACGCGCAAAGCGACGATGGCCGACATGGATGCCGTCATGGATTTCTACTACAACATGATCGAGGAGATGCAGGGGACGGACTTTGACATCCTCTGGCAGCATGACAAGCATCCGAGCGACGCGCATCTGCGCGAGGCGGTGGAACGGGGATACATGTTCATCGGCATAGCCGAGGACGGCAACATCGCCACGGCGCTCGTCGTCAATCATGACAGAGCACCCGGTTACGAGGCCGTGCCCTGGAAGGTGGACGCGCCCCTTGACGAGCTCGGCATCGTGCATTCGGTTGCCACGCGGCCAGCATATCATGGTCGCGGTTACGCCTCCATGCTCATGGAATTTGCGATTGACGTGTCGCGTGGGGAGGGATTGCGCGCCTTGCAGCTCGACACCTTTGTCGACAACGTGCGCTCCCATGGGCTTTACGACAAGCTCGGCTTCGTCAATCACGGCGCACATTCAGTTTATTACGATGATTTGGGAACCGTCGACCTTGACATGTTCGAGTACGCGCTGTGATAGCGGCTGTGGCGCGAAGCCTCCGTACGGAACAATGGACAAGCGGCATAATCAAAGGGCTGACATCGATACAATGCTCCGTTTTAACCTATCGCTTCTCTCGAGAGGCGGGCAAGATTCGTGTCTGACGTAGGGTTGGGTTTTACGCGTCGTACGTGGCGAAGGCGCGCGAGGCGAGCCTGGTTGCAAGCGCGCTGAGCGCGACGAAGAACGCGATGCTCGCGAATAGCACGATGAGCTGGGCGGCAAGGTTTCCGAATCCCGGCGTGCTGATGAGCGCGCATGCCTCGATGGGGATGAACGGGGCCGCTTCGAACGTAACGCCAAATACGGTCACGGGAATGCAAGCCAGGAGAAACGGCATTCCGATCTTCGCAGGATTCCTGAAATACAGCGCGAAGAAGACGAGGTTGAAGATGCCGAAGGTCGCAAGCGTGAAGCCCAGAAGCGCGATATTGGCCGGCAATCCCACCATCGGCTGTGTTGCGGCGACTGCGTCAATGCCGAGAACGGGGCGCAAGCAGATGCACAGCGCCATGATCGTCGTCATCGCCAGCTCGATGATAATCATGACAAGCACGCGCGCTCGCACCATGTCGCGGCGTGATACCGGCAGGGCAAACGAGTAGGAAAGGTCGCGCATCTCGCGAGCATTCTGGGCGTTGAAGAAGGCCACCAGGATGCCATAGAGGATGATGACCGCGTATGGCCAGCTCGGAATGAGCACAAGCGCCCCGAGCACGACAAGCATGTACGTGGCGGGATGTACCACCAGCCGGAACTCCTTTGCCAAAAGCGCATGCATTCAGGCCACCTCCTTGTGGGCGTGGGTCATGATGTCATCGAGAGTTGCCGCCGTGCCGATGCCCGCCGAAGCGGGCACGAGCGCCGTGTCGCCCAAGACGGAATGGCGGATGCCGATGACCTGCGTACCTGCGGCTCTGGCCTCGGCAAGCGGCGCCACGCGATACGAGTCCTTGAAGTCCGTCAGCGCGCCCGAACCGATGATGCGGCCGTTTTCGATGTAGACGATATGATCGGCGCATTTGTCGAGATCGGACGTGATGTGTGTCGAGAACAGAATCCCCACTCCCTCGTCGCGTGCGAGCTGCAGGAAAACGTCGAGCACTTCCTCACGCGAAGCGGGATCCAATCCGCTCGTGGGTTCGTCGAGCACGAGCAACTTCGAGCGGTGCGATAACGCGAGGGCCACGGCAAACTTGACGCGCATGCCCTGCGACAGCTCCTTCACACGTTTGGCTTGATCGACGGAGAAAAGCCGGCAGTAGTTCTCGAAAGCACCCTGATCCCAGTTATCGTAGAAGCGACGGGTAACGGCGGCGATGGTGGACACGCGTTTGTTGCGGTAGAAGTCAGCACCACCCAGCTCGAAGCCGATGAGGCGCTTGGCCTGTTCCTCGTGACTCGCAAAGGGGCGTCCGAAGTACGCAATACTTCCCGCATCGGGGTGCACGGCGCCTTCCAGGCACTTCAGCGTGGTGGATTTGCCTGCGCCATTGCGCCCGATGAAGCCCGTGATCGAGCCGGCACCAACCGCGAAGGACACGTCCTCGAGCGTGAACGCAGGGTAGCGTTTACCAAGCCCCCTGACTTCTACCAGGGGCGCAGAATCTTGAGCCATGATTTGCCTTTCCGCGTGTGCCGCTAGTGTCTCTCGTTAATTGCCCGGCCAAAGGATTCCATCATCGCGAGCGCATCCTCGACTTTCTGCAGGGCGAGCCCTTGCGATTCGTCCCCAAGCACGAGTAGTTCGCTACCAGGCGCAAGGTCGAACACCTCGCGTGCGCGTTTGGGAATAACCACCTGCCCCCGCTCGCCCACACGCACCACACCGAAGATATGCTTGCCGCGCGGGGGAATGGGGTAGCCGCTTGCCACCTCATCGTGATTGGCCAAATCGTCGATGGACACGCCGAAAAGCCTCGCGAGGGCGCGAACGTTCTCGAGGTCCGGTGTGGCCTCCCCGGACTCCCATTTGGCAACCGTCTGCCGCGCCACCCCCAGACGGCTCGCGAGCGCCTCTTGGGTAAACCCCTCGTGTTCACGCAGCGAGCGAATGTTCTGAGAAATCATACGTTTCGCACCTCCGCGAAAGAGTGTACGACAGCAAATACGCGCAATCCACCAGCTTGAAGTGGAGATAATCGGGCGAATATGTCATGTCTGGGTGACATGCGCAATGTATGAAGCCCCACTCGTCGAGATTATCTTTTGTCAAAATATATCTGGAGAAGTCGTATTGACGACATCATCGGTGTTGACTGGTGCTAGCATGGAAGTTAGCAGGCGCAGACAAGCGCCGCATCATCGGAAAGAGGCGATTCGCCATGCAAGATGTATTCGATAGCGATGTAATCATGGAGATAAAAGACGAGGAGACCTGGGAGCAAAAGGTCGACAATGCCCCCGGTCGCGTCATGGTCGAGTTCTTCGTAACCTGGTGTCCCCACTGCCAGCGCGAAGCCCCGCTGCTTGACGAGATGGCACCTGCCATCAGGGAGCACGGTGTTGAGGTCTATCATGCGAATGCCGAAGTCATGTGGACCAAGGGTAATGCCTACGGCATCTCTGAGACCCCCTCGTTCATTCTCGTCGATAACGGAGAACTCATTGCCAAACACGAGGGCTTCCTCACAAAGGACGAAATCCTGGCATTTGCCGAAGGCAAGGTTGACGAGCTCACGCCAAGCGTGGAGCAATTACTCAGCAGCATCGCGTTCCAGCAAGGCGGGCGAAAGTACCCGGCCATTTATAAGCCAAGCAGTTCGACCGCGCGTTTGAGATCGGCCACGATGGGGATTCGCTGCGGGCACAGCTTCTCGCAGGCACCGCATTGCAGGCACTCGCTCGGCTTGCGCTTGTTTTTGCGCTCGCCACCGACGATCCACTCGTTCTTGTAGCTACCGAACATCGTGTGCGCATTGAGCGCAAGCAGCGCGCCCGAGATGCCGATGTTGGCCGGGCATGCCTTCGCGCAGTAATCGCATCCGGTGCAGGGGATGAGGTCGAACTTCGCGAACTCGTCCTGCGCACACGCAATCACCGCCTCCTCCTCGGCACCCATGCATTCGAAATCCTGCATGGTGCGGATGTTGGCTTCCATTTGCGCAAGGTCGCTCATGCCCGAAAGCACGACGGCTACATCGGGCTGACTGGCGGCAAAGCGTAAAGCCCACGACGCACATGAACTCGTCGGGTCGGCTTGCTCAAAAACATAGCGCACGGATTCGGGAGGGTTTGCCAGCAATCCGCCACGCAGCGGTTCCATGACCACGATGGGTTTGCCATGCTTGCGCGCGACCTCGAGGCATGCATGGCTCTGATGCACCGGGTTATCCCAGTCGAGATAGTTCACCTGGAGCTGCACGAACTCGACTTCGGGATGCTCGCTCAACACGGTGTCGAGCGCATCGGCGCTGTCGTGGATGGAAAGCCCGAGATGGCGAATGACGCCCTCCTCGCGCTTGCGCCGCGCGAACTCCCACATGTCGAAGCGGTCAAACGCCTCGGTGCGCACGCTTCCCAGGTTGTGCATGAGGTAGTAGTCGATGTAGCCGGCGCCTGTGCGCTCGAGTGAGGTCTCGAGCTGGGCGTATGCCTCCTGGGCGTTATTGCATTTGAACCAGGGGGCGGCTTTGGTGGCGAGCAGGAACGCATCGCGCGGATAGCGCTCGACTAGCGCCTTGCGCGTGGCCTCCTCGCTTCCCGGATAGGCCCAGGCCGTGTCGAAGTAGTTGAAGCCGGCACCGAGGAAGGCGTCGACCATGTCGCTGAATTGCGGGATGTCGATCTCGCCATCGATCTTCGGCAAGCGCATGAGGCCAAAGCCCAGCTTGCCGCGGACATCGTCAAAGCAGGTCATCAAAATACTCCTCAATCGAGATGAGCGGGGCAAGCAGAAGCGTGCCCACGTACGGACGCGCTTGCGATTCCAGAAGCCCGGTCTTGGACACGATCATCGTAACGGTCTCGTCGGCCGCGATGCATTCGCTGGCGGTTGCGCCGGTTTGGGCACTGAGTCCGCTGGGGCAATCGGCTGCGACGATGCGCACGCCGTGCTTGCGATGTGCCTCGTTTGCCAGACGAATCCACGTTGCGTAGGGCTCGCGTACCTGATCGTGGGCAAAGCCGGTGCCAAGTATCGCGTCGACAATGACATCGGCGTTGTCGAGCAGCCGTGCCAACTCTACGTCCGACGGGGCAATGGCAAGGTCAAAGCTGCCGGTAGATGCAGACTCGAGCACAGCCGTGCGGGCTGGCTCCGCCGTTAGCTCTTCGGGGACGACCTTACTGACGAGCGTGACGTTGCGATCTGCCGTGGCAAGTGCACGCGCGGCCACCCACCCGTCGCCACCGTTGTTGCCCGAGCCCGCGAGGATGACAACCACAGCGCCGGGTACAGCGTGCGTTTCGATCGCGCGAGCAAGAGAGGTTCCCGCGCGTGTCATGAGCTCCAAAAGCGATGTGCCGTCCCGTGCGATGCGCTGCTCGAGCGCGACGACATCCGCCACGTCGAGCACTGGGGCCTGCGCGATGTCGCCGTCCACGCACTGTACGTCGATGGTTCGTTGCATACGGGACCCTTCAAAATCGGATGCCGGACTTGCGTCATTATCCCACAGGACGGATTCCGCTAAGATGCAAGCAGTCAAGTTGCGGAGGTATCATGGACGCACGTGAAATATACCTTGCCGGCGGGTGCTTCTGGGGCACCGAGGCGTATCTGAAGAAGCTCCCCGGAATCATCGATACCGAGGTCGGCTACGTAAACGCGAATATCGAGAATCCGAGCTACGAGGACGTATGCACGGGCACGACAAACGCGGCCGAAGCCGTGAAGGTTACGTATGACGCTGACGTAATCTCGCTGCCGTTGCTTTTGCAGGCCTACTTGCGCACCATCAATCCATTCTCACTCAACCGCCAGGGCAATGACGTGGGCACGCAGTACCGCACCGGAATCTACTGGACGGACCCGGCGGATGCCCGTGCGGCAGAATCATTGCTCATGGAGCTTGCGCACAAAGCTGGAAAACAGCCACGTGTGGAAGCTGCACTGCTCGCAAACTTCCATCCGGCCGAGGACTATCATCAGGACTATCTTGGCAAAAACCCTTTTGGCTACTGCCATGTGAATCTCGCGGATGCCAACACGTTTATCGCCGAGCACGCGGCGGATTTCGGGGCTTGAAAGAGGAGCAGCAATGTCATTTGTAGAAGTGTGCATATATCAGGTGAAACCACAGAAGGTCGAGGAATTCGAGACACTCATGTTGGAGGCAAAAGAGCTTCTCGAGCAACAGCCGGGCCTTTTGTCGCTGCGCTTCATCAAACGTGGATATCGTGTCGACATGGAGCAGATTCGCAATGGCCTGCCACCCATCGAACTCACACGTGTCGTGAAGAGCGTGAAGTATGTGCTCGTCTGGGAGTTTGACTCGAAGGAAAACTACGGGCTAGCCCAGAAAGCCCTGTACAAAAGCTACTGGAAGCCCATTGAGTGCTGTCTCGTAATGCCCCATGACAAGTACCTCGGCGAGAGCTTGTTTTAGCAAGGAGAGCTGTCATGTCCAACGAAGTCCTGTTTCTGGAATACCCGAAGTGCTCCACCTGCAAGAAGGCCAAAAAATGGCTTGACGAACATTGTGTGAGCTATACGGTACGCCACATTGTCGAGGATAATCCCAGCGCCGACGAGCTTCGCGCATGGCACGAGCGAAGCGGGCTTCCCCTCAAGCGCTTCTTCAACACGAGCGGTATGCTCTACCGTGAGATGGAGCTGTCAAAGAAGCTGCCCGACATGGACGAAGCCTCGCAATACGCTCTGCTGGCAAGCGATGGCATGCTCGTGAAACGTCCCCTGCTGGTGACCGCCGCGACGGCGATTCCTGGTTTCAAGGAAGATGCCTGGATGCGAGCATTGGGTCTATAGCTCCAGCTTGCCGGTTTGCAGTCTTGACGGTTGGAGCAACTTAATCACGTGCGCAGCTGCTTTTCCATGACCTCGTATACGAGCTTCACGTCGTTGCCGACATCGAGCACGCCGTGCCCTGTCGTCTTGTAGCCCCGGTGCTCGTACAGCATCACGGCAGGAAGTGATGCGTCCAACACGGCGGTTTCGTGTTCGCGAGCGATGCGCGCTTCCAGGCAGTCGAGGATATACGAGCCGAAACCCTGCCCCTGGCATTCGGGCAGCACGTACACGCTCGTGATGTGATTTCCGTCAGCGCAGCCCACGCCGACGATCTTGCCCTCGTCCAGGAGCACGTCCCTGTTGCCGGACTCGACACCCTCTTGCACGTGCTCGCGGCTGTGCAACTGGCAGAAGAAGTCGACGACTTCGGTTGGGTAGTATTTGGGATACACCGCGCGAATCGTGGACTGCATGACGTGGTGAATCCCGTCGATATGCTCTGGACCAGCGGTAACGTATTCCATGTTGCTCCTTCTCGCATGAGAAGCCAGACAGACACTCTATGCGATTGTACGGCACGGGGAGACGTGCGTGCGTCAAAGACTTAAGATGGGGGCACCATCCAACCGTTCGGGGGAGCATGCCATGTCGAAAATCGTCGTGTCAGATTTCGATCTCGGGAATACCGCACTCGAGAGGCAAATGGTCGAGGCTGCTGGCATCGAATTTGCCGCGTTCGGGAACGAGGAGGACCGCGCCCCCAAGGCGCTCATCGAGCACCTGCAGGATGCCGACGGCGCCATCACATCATATGGTGACTATACCGCCCAGGTGTTCCAGGCGCTTCCCAAACTCAAAGTCGTGAGCAAGACGGGCACGGGTGTCGACAACATCGACGTGGCTGCGGCCACCCAGAACGGCACTGCGGTTTGCAATGTTCCCGGCTACGGTACGGAGGTCGTCTCCGATCACGCCATCGCGCTCGCGATGTGCGCGCTGCGCCGCATCAACGAGATGGACGCCGACATGCGGCAGGGCGTGTGGGATTTCCACAAGCGTCGCCCGCTCGGGCAGGTGCAGGGACGAAGCTTTGGTATCGTCGGATATGGGCACATCGGCCGGGCAACGGCGCGCAAGGCGCATGGTCTGGGCTTTGACGTCATGGTGTGGGATCGCAAGGGCGTACCGGGGCGCTCTACGCCGGAGGACTTCCCGTACGTGAGCCTGGATGACCTGTTTGCGCAGGCCGATATTGTAAGCTTTCACACGGCACTGACGCTCGAGACGCATCATCTGCTCGATGCGGGGCGCATCGCCACCATGAAGCCCGATGCCATCGTCGTCAACACCTCGCGTGGTGCCATCGTGGATACCGATGCGCTGGCCCAGGCGCTTGTCGCGGGCAAGCTCTGGGGCGCCGGCATCGACGTGTTCGAGGAGGAGCCCGTTTCGCCCGATGCGCCCATCTGCAAGGCTCCGCATACGGTGCTCACGCCGCATGCCGCCTACTGGTCCGAAGAGTCGGCCGTTCAGCTACGCACGCGCTGCACGCAAAACGCCATCGATGTGGTACTGGGCAAGAAACCCGAGAGCTGCGTGAACGCCGAAGTGCTCGTAGGTTAACGACGCAGCTTGCCGCGTCACAGTAGCGGCTTGAGGTACCTTCCCGTCACGCTATCCGCACATGCGACGATATGTTCAGGCGTACCGGCGCAGACGATGGTTCCACCTGCCTCGCCACCGCCTGGGCCCATGTCGATTGCGTAATCGGAGTTCGTGATGAGGTCGAGGTCGTGCTCGATGACGATGACCGTCGCACCCTTGTCCACAAGCCGCTGCAAGACGCGCAGCAGCACCTCGACGTCTGCCGGATGCAGCCCGATGGTGGGCTCATCGAAGACGAAGAGGGCGTCCTGCTGCTTCTTGTGCATCTCCCCAGCGAGCTTGAGACGCTGGGCCTCGCCTCCCGAGAGCGCGGGCGTCGACTCACCGAGAGTGAGGTATCCCAGGCCCAAGTCGGAAAGCGTCTGCAGTTTGGCCTTTGCCTTGGGGATGCTCGTGGATGCCATGCAGAGCAGCTCGTCTACGGTGAGCGCGAGGACATCGGGCAGGGAAAGCTCCTCGGTCGGTTCTCCAGGTACGTCCATGGCCCCTTCCGCTCCATCGCGACATCCGTCGATATCCTCAAATGGCAGGCGTATGCCATAGGCATCCTGGCCGTAGCGCGAACCGTGACAATCGGGGCACATGATGTCGACATCGGGAAGGAACTGCACGTCGAGCGAGATTTGCCCCGTGCCGTCGCAGGTGGGGCAGCGCAGGTTCCCCGTGTTGTACGAGAAGGCGCCGGCTTTGAGTCCGCGCTCCTTGGCTGCGGGTGACGTCGCGAAGGCGCGACGCAGGTCATCCATGATGCCCGAGTAGGTGGCGACCGTCGAGCGCACGTTTGCCCCGATGGGCGTTGCGTCGATGAGATGCACGCGCCTGATGCCCGGTGCGTCGATGCGGCGCACGTGCGCGGGCAGCTTTTTGCCGTCGAGCATCGATTGCAGTGCGGGGATGAGGCTCTCGAGGACGAGGGTCGTCTTTCCCGATCCCGAGACGCCGGTGATTGCCGTCATGCGCCCCAGGGGAATCTTCACGGAAAGCGATTTCACGGTGTGCAGCGGTCCCGTATCAAGTTTGATTGCGCCCCTCGTGAACATGTCCTCGTCATATGCACGATTGCGCACATGTATGCTCCGCGCACCGGAAAGGTACGGGCCGATACGCGATTCCGGATTGCTCTTGACTTCCTCGACGCTTCCCTGCGCGATGACGCGGCCACCATGCAAACCGGAACCGGGTCCGATTTCGACGATATGGCTGGCTGCTCTGAGCACGCGCAGGTCATGGTCGACGACTACGACGGAGTTGCCGTCGTCCATGAGGTCGTCGATGACGCCGAGCAGGCCCTCGACGTTCGAGGGGTGCAGACCGATGGAGGGCTCGTCGAGCACGTAGAGCACGCCCGTGGTGCGCGTGCGCACGGCACGAGCCAGCTGCACGCGCTGTAGCTCGCCGTTGGAGAGCGTGGCTCCGGCGCGGTCGAGGCTCAGGTAGCCAAGGCCCAGTTGCTGCAGGCGCTGCATCGGCTCGTTCATCTCTGCGACGATTGCCTGGGCCATGGGGCGCATCTCCCCGGGCAGCTTGCCTGGAAGTGTCGGGACCCACTCCGCCAGATCGTCAAGGGTCTGGCCCGTGGCTTGCGCCAAGTTCATGTCATCCAGAAGGCTCGAACGGGCCTTTTTCGACAGGCGCGTGCCATGGCAATCGGGACAGGGGGCCTCGCGCAGGTACTTTGCCACGCGGGCGAGTCCCTTCTCGTCCTTGGCCTTGGACAGAGCGTTCTTCACGCTGTTCACGGCACTGTAATAGGTGAAGTCCAGCTCGGTAACGCTGCCCTTGTCCTTGGGCACGTAGAGAATATGGCGCTTCTCCATGGGGCCGTGCAGCACCATGTCCTTCTCGGTATCGGTGAGGTCCTTGTAGGGGACGTCGGTGCGCACGCCCATCTCTCGAGCGACATCGACCATGAGCGACCACATGAGGTGCCCCCAGGGGGCCACGGCCCCCTCCTCCAAGGTGAGGTTGGGGTCCTTGATGAGCGTGGATTCGTCCACCTCGCGCACGACGCCCGTGCCGCCGCAGGTGGGACAGGCACCGGCGCTGTTGAAGGCGAGGTCCTCGGCGCTGGGGCCGTAAAACTTCTCGTGACATATGGGGCATTCCAGCGGCTTTTCCGCCGCGACGTTGAGGCTGGGCGGGACGTGATGGCCGCTGGGGCATTCGTGGCTGCCCAGGCGCGAGAACATGAGACGCAGATAGTTCAGCAGCTCGGTGGAGGTGCCGAAGGTCGAGTGCACGCCGGGCGTGGCCGGGCGCTGGCGCAGGGCGATGGCGGCGGGAACGTGCAGCACCTCGTCAACCTGCGCACGCGTCGTCTGGTTGATACGGCGTCGCGTGTAAGTCGAGAGCGCCTCGAGGTAGCGCCGGCTTCCCTCGGCATAGAGCACACCCAGCGCCAGCGAGCTCTTGCCCGATCCGGACACGCCGGCGATGCCCACCATCTGATGCAGTGGGATGTCGACGTCGATGTCCTTCAGGTTGTGGACGCGCGCGCCGCGCACCTCGATGTCAGCGGGCTCGTGAAAGCTCGTCTCGCCAACGCTGCACAGGGCATCTTCGTCTGCGTGCCGTGTCTGGGCCATAACCACTCCAGCTCCTCTTGACCTTGAGATGATGCGCATCTTGAGCAGCTTCAATTCTAGCGATTCGCCGCAGCGAGGGAATGCGTAAAATTGCTCCTTGACCTTCACGTTGCGTCAAGGCGCACGATGCATCTCGAAGATACGCGAAGGAGGCGATTATGCAGTTGACTATTGGCCAGATGGCCCGTGAAGCGGGCGTGAGCCCACGCACGCTTCGACATTACGAGGAGCAGGGTCTTCTCGCCCCGCGGCGAACCGAAGCTGGCTACCGTGTCTATGAGGAGGCGGATGTCAAGTGCCTAGCGCAAGTGCTAGCGCTTCGCGCATGCCATCTGCCTCTTCCCACAATCCGCAGCCTCGTCTGTGATCCGGACGCGGACTTGGCCACGGCCCTTCGCACGCATCTTCACTCCCTCGAAAAGCAGGGGGACTCCTTGAAAGCGGCCATCACCAGGACAAAGGCTGCGCTGGCGACTATCGAAAGGATGGAAGATATGTCTACGAAAGATAGCTTCGAGATGATGAAGGAGCAGGGACTGCGCGATTTCGAGAGCACCTACGGTGCCGAGGCGCGCGAGCTCTACGGTGATGATGCCATCGACGCATCCAATGCGCGCATGATGGACCTCACCAAAGACGAGTGGGATGCGAAGGAACTCCTGGAGGAGGCCATCAAGGTGCAGCTGCGCCTCGCCATGGCCACCGATGACCCCGAAAGCGACGAGTCCCGCGAGCTCGCTCGCATGCACGAGCGCTGGATTGGCATCCACTGGGGAGAGGGCTATAAAGTCGAGGAGTATCTTGCTCTCGTGGACGGCTACCTGAAAGACCCGCGCTTCGTGAAGTACTACGATTCCGCTGCTGGCGAAGGTGCCACGGAGTTTCTGGCAAAGGCGGTACGCGCCGCGCACGCGTAGAGGCGCGTATGAAAGTAGCCGCAGATGACGATGCGCCCCGTTGTGGGGCGCATCCAATTAACGTTTCTGCATATATCGAAATCGTCTACGCCAGCTGCTCTCCGGCGGTGGGGCCGGCGGCCATCTGGTAGACAGCCTCGACGTGGATGAAGCAGCCGCCCTTGGCCTTGATGGGCAGACCCATCGAAGCGAACTTCGCGTCCACCATCTCCTTCTGCGCGGCGAACTCGTCACCCTCGTTCACGTAGCGCGCGGTGCCGTGAATCTGGTAGGCGTCGTGGCCGGTCCAGAACGCGACGGCGACCTTCTGGTTCTCCTTCAGGTTCTCGAGCGTCTTCCTGAAGAACTGGTCGGAGATGTAGACGGTCTCCTCGTCGATGACGGTCTTCATGCCGATGGCGGCGCCGTTGGGCGCTCCGTCAGCCGACGCGGTGCACAGCACCATGTTCTCGGCGGTCTCGAACAGCTCTCGCACGTCTTGGGTCATGGCGGCCATGGCGGCTCCCTTCTCGTAGTTTGCAACGGGAATAGTATGCGCCCGAGAACAATAATTCGGTCACAGGGCGTATTGCTGGCGGAGGTGTAAGGGAAGCGGCCTGTGCCCTATTAGAGGGTGCTTGACGACTCGCGGCAACACGATATAATTTCCCTCGCTAAAATTCACGTGGGCTTTTCCGGGCGCGAGCCATCTTTTTACCACGGCCTCTTTCGGGGTCGTGGTTTTCTGTTTTCAGAGCCGGCGATCCAGAAAACTAGACGTAAGTATTGTCTAATAGAAAGGACACGCCAAATGTTCCAAAAGTCGAATAGCAGGGGAATCGCCGCTCTCGAAGTCTTTGTTGGTGGCGCTTGCTATGGGGCGAATGCAACGATGTACAAGCTTGCATATGCCGATGGCTTCTCATGGCCACAAGTTGTCGGATGCCAAATGTGGTTCGCAGCTGCCCTATTTGGGGTTGCATTGATCATTTCTCGCATTTGTGGACAAAAATGGACGAAGATCGGGACGACGCTCTCACTTAAGCTTATGGGGTTAGGCGCATTAAGCTGCACGACGGCGATACTCTACTGTTTTGCCATGTCGCGCCTTCCCGTTGCGGTTGCCCTGACGCTGCTTTTCCAGTTCACGTGGATTGGCATTGTCATTCAAATAATCATTACCCGTCGTCTACCCAAACTTCAGGAAGTCATCGCGGCTTTGGTTATTCTTACAGGCACAGTATTGGCAAGCGGCGTCTACAAAACCGGCATCTCTGGTCTCGACTTGTCTGGTGTCGTGTGCGCCCTTTTGGCCGCAGTTAGCTGTGCCTTATTCGTGACAATGTCAGGACGCGTCTCCTCTCCGTGCTCCTCGTCGCAAAGAGGGTTCATTGTGTGCCTTGGATCATGCCTTGTGTCTTTGCTCGTTTGCCCCGATTTCTTGTCTTCTGGTGTCATCGTTGGCGGAATCGCTCCCTATGGCCTGGTCATCGGGTTCTTCGGCATGCTTTGTCCCGTGCTCCTTTTTGGGCTGGGCTCTCCCCATCTGCCGGCCGGAATATCGACCTTGTTGGCGTCAGCGGAGCTTCCCGCCGGCTTGCTCGTTTCGGTATTGGTGCTGGGAGATGCTATCGATCTCATGCAATGGATAGGGATCGCGGTCATTCTTGCGGGAGTCGGCATATCGCAGCTTCACGCAAATGAGCCCGTTGCGGATGAGGCGGGGCGCTGCCGGTTCATCCAGCGAACGTGCCGGCCTTGATGGGCGTGCACGGCGATATGCCGGCAGGGCCCGAGTTACCGGAGGCCGTCATCGGTGCCGTTGCGCGATTTGTAGTCCTCGAACATATCGAACATCTCCATTTTCGAGTGAACGCCCAGCTTTCGATAGATGTTGTAGATATGCGTTTTTGTGGTTCCCGGAGCGATGTAGAGCTTTTCGGAAATGTAGGTGGCCGTCTTTCCCCTCAAAAGCAACGGCAATACATCTTTCTCTCGATTGGATAGATTCCACGCCGCCCCAAAGGACGTGATGTCGTTTTCCTGTGACGGGTCGTTTGCACCTCGTCCGCGTGTGCCCGCAGACTCTGCGTTCGAGGCGTCTTCGATGATTTGCCTCTCGTCGGTTGCGGAGCGAACAGCGAATATCTCCTTTTCGGTAAAGACCAGTGTTGATGCGATGACGACCACGGGAACACCGAGGACGACGGCAAACAATGGCGGGGAGAGCAGATGCGAGACCGTTTGCGAAAGCAAGCCGAGCAGCCATCCGAGAAGCATGCCCAGGGTGATCATTGCCCGTGCGCGACCGAAGACATTGACTGGCGAAAGCCCCCGGAGCTTCACCTCGTTGCATAGATCGTTGAGTGCAAGAATCTCGAATGCGAGGTATGCCGACATCACCAGGAAGCACGAGACCGTCGTCATGGAGGATATTTGGAAAAGAAGGCAGGCAAGTCCCAGACTTAATGCGAGTGGCACAAAGCGATAGATTCTGTAGACCATCTGAATATCTCTAAGGTTATGGAAGGCGATAGCCAATGCTAGGCCGACCACGATGCAGCATGGAGCCTCGACGAAAGGACCGACCAGATAGCTCTCAAGTCCATTCGACGCAATCACGCTCGTCACGAGACTAAACACGAGTGCATACATACAGAGCGCAAGGCTGATTCTGCGGATGAACGGAAACAGCCTGAACGACAACGACCCTTCCGAGACGTATTCCCTCTCGTCCTCCTCGTCGCCGCCATGGCTTTTGTGCGAAAGACGAAAGGCCAGGGCCGAGAATATGGGCAGGAGGAGCGTGCATCCGAGGGCAATTGGATGGTACAGCGCGCTTATCAGGATGCACACGACGGCTCCCAGCGCATAGGAAGATGCGAGGTAGATGGCGGTCTCTCCGATATGGTTGTTGCCGAAGAAGCACATCCATAGCATGAACATGCACGCGTCCGTCATTCCCAGCAGAATCACGGTCACCACGGATAGCTCCGCAATACCCACTACGACCAGAATCGATGAGAGCAAGCCGCATGCTAGCGAAAGGACGAACAGGAGCCTTCTGACGAAGTCGTTCGACGCCTTCTTGGAGACGATGAGGATCGCCCCGATAAATATGAGGCGGAACACCAACTCCGCCGCCTCGAACGGAAGTCCCAAAACTGGCTCTTGATCGAGGATTAACGATGGGCTGACGCAGGTTAAAAATAGCCAGGCCCAATAGAACCCGAAGCCGAGCATTCGCAGGGGGAACATATTCTGGTTATTCATACCTAGTCCCTACACTCGTCAATTCGTATGTCTAATACTACTTGCTAGAGTCTCATTTCCGTATAAACCTTTAGTAGTAAATCCTCAATCTGCCTAAAAGTTTATGTTCCTGGACGCTGTCGGAGGATAGCTTTCTTCATAAGGATGGAAGGAGTGTGCGCATCGCTGTGCGCTCCTTCGGCAGCTTCTTAGAAGAGAGGAAGGTAGCCAATGGGAGATCGAAAGGAAACGAGGGGCGATACGGTTTACAGGGGAATCGCCTGGTCGGCTTTCGCGTGCAGCGCCAACACCTCGTGCGTTGACGTGAAGGACGACAAGATACTGCGCATTCGACCGCTTCACTACGACGATGTGTCGAGCGTGGAAGAGCGCAGGCCGTGGAAGATCGAAGCAAGGGGGAAGGTCTTCGAGCCGGGTGAGAAGACGATGATTCCTCCCTTGTCCATCAGCTACAAGAAGCGAATCTATTCCAAGAATCGCATTCTGCATCCGATGAAGCGCGTCGATTGGGATCCTAACGGCGAGAGAAACCCCCAGAACAGGGGCAAGTCCAAGTATGTCCAGATTAGCTGGGATGAGGCGACGCAGCTGATCGCGGACGAGATAAAGCGCGTCCACGACACCTATGGCCCGCTTGCGATTCTGTGCCAGGCGGACGGTCATGGCGAGACGAAGGTCGTCCACGCGCCCCACGGAGCGCAGGCAAACCTCCTCGACCTTTGCGGTGGCTATACGCTGCAATCCAGGCAGCCCGATAGCTGGGAAGGCTGGTATTGGGGCGGCAAGCATATCTGGGGCAATGAGCCCGTGGGAATGCAAGTCAATCAACGAAATCTGTTCAAGGATGTCGCCGAACACGGTGACGCCGTGTTGTATTGGGGCTGCGACCTGGAGACGACTCCGTGGGGCTGGGGCGGCGAGCAGCCAAGTCGCATGGCATACTTCCTCGAGGAGGTCGGGCTCCGCTCTTTCTTTATCTCTCCCGACCTCAACTACACGGGTGCGGCTCATAAGGGCAAATGGATTCCCGTCCTTCCCAATACCGATGCCGCCTTGCAGCTGGCCATCGCCTATGTCTGGCTGACCGAGGGGACCTACTACAAGGATTACGTCGAAACCCATACGATTGGTTTTGACTGGTTCGAGCGATACGTTCTTGGAGGAGAGGACGGCATTCCCAAGACGCCCAAGTGGGCAGAGGGCAAATGCGGTGTGCCGAGCTATACGATCAAGGCGTTCGCCCGCTATTGGGCGAAGCACGCCGTGTCGATTGCCCATGCCGATGGCGGCGGCATGATTCGTTCACCTTTCTCTGCCGAGCCCGCCCGTCTCGAGGTCGTGCTCTTGGCCATGCAGGGCATCGGCCGTCCCGGCGTCGGACAGCTCCATCTCATCGAGTTTGGCCAGTTCGGCTTCGACGAGTGGAACCCGATGCCGCGCTCGGAGAAGTATTTCGAGGTGCCCGGAGCCTATCACGGTTGGATGGAGCTTCTGGATGGTCATCCCTCGTTCATCCCCAAGACCATGATTCCCCAGGCGCTTACCCTCGAGGAGGGGGAGAAGCTGCGCTGGCACGGCCATGGCGTCTGCACCGCGCCGCGACCCGACCAATTCGTTCCGTTCGAATGGCCGCTGGATGGCGAGCCGTACATCCACATGATTATTTCGGACTCTCCCAGCTGGATGACGTGCTGGAACTGTGGCAATGCCATGCAAGACGCTCTTCGCAACCCGAGGATCGAGACGTATGTCATGCAGCATCCCTGGTTCGAGAACGATGCCACCTTCGCCGACCTCATCCTTCCGGTGAGCACCATGTTCGAGCAGAAGGACATCGCCGTCGACAACTGGAGCGGCCAGTTCAACATGATGTATATCCAGGATGAGTGCATCAAGCCTCTGGGCGAGTCCAAGTCTGACTGGGAGTGCGCCATCGAGGTCGCACGCAAGCTCGAGAAGTTTGGCGGTGCGTACGAGAACCTTGTTGAGCGCTATACGCAGGGCAAGGACGTCGATGCGTGGATCAAGGCGGGCTTCGAGAGCGCCAAGGTTGATCCGGCGATGATGACGTACGAGGAATTCGCGGACAAGAAGATGTGCCTCGCCCCCACTGCCGAGGGCTGGGAAGATGACCCCGTTGCGTTGTCCCTGTGGTATGAGGATTGGGCGATGCAGCCGATGCAGACTCCTACCGGGAAGATCGAGATCTACTCAACGGGCCTTGCCGAGAACTTCCCCGAAGACAAGACGCGTCCGGTCGTTCCCCATTGGATCGAGGAGTCGGAAGACCTCAAGGAAAGGCTCTCCTGCGATCGAGCCGAGCAGTATCCCTTCCTCATGATTACCAATCATCCGCGCTGGCGCGTTCATTCGGAGCACGATGACGTGACGTGGCTGCGCGAGATCAAGACCTGCAAGGTGAAGGGCCCCGATGGGTACATGTACGAGCCCGTATGGCTCAATCCCATCGACGCAGGAAAGCTCGGCATTGCCGACGGAGATGTCGTGAGCGTCTACAACGAGCGCGGATCCGTACTCGGAGGCGCGATCGTCACCGAGCGTACGATGCCCGGCACGGTGTACCAGGACCATGGGGCGCGTATCGATGCCATAGTTCGCGGAAAGGGCGGCCTTGACCGCGGCGGTGCCAATAACCTCATCTGCCCCCTGGCAACGGCATCGGAGAACACGCTTTCCGAGGCGACGAACGGATTCCTCGTCAATGTCAAGAAGGTCGACGTCGTCGCCCTCGCCGAAGAGTATCCCGAGGAATTCAAGCGTGAGTACGACCCCGCTGATGGCCTCAGAATCTCGAGCTGGCTGGTTGGCTAATCCAAGAGCAACGGCCGATCAAGATAAGGAGCAATGGAAATGAAGGTTTTTGTTTACGACCTCGACAAGTGCAATGGATGCCATAACTGCCAAATCGCCTGCAAGGACGAGCATGTCGAAAACGAGTGGCTTCCCTACGCGAAGCCTCAGCCCGACACCGGCCAGTTCTGGTGTAAGGTCGAGGAGGAAGTGTGCGGCAGGACCCCGCACGTGAGGGTCAGGTATCTCCCCACCCAGTGCAATCATTGCGACGAGGCTCCGTGCATGAAGAACTGCGACGCCCTCTACAAGCGCGATGACGGACTGGTGATTCTCGATCCCGAGAAATCGAAAGGCAAGAAGGAGATAGTCGATTCTTGCCCCTACGGTGCCATTTACTGGAACGACGAACTCGAAATTCCCCAGAAATGCACGGGCTGCGCTCATCTTCTCGACGATGGCTGGGCGGTCCCACGATGCGTCGATGCCTGCTGCACGGGCGCCCTGCGATTTGGCGAAGAAGAGGAGTTCGCCGAGGAGCTGAAGAATGCCGTCGTGCTCCAGCCCGAGCTGGGTACTTCCCCGCGCGTCTACTACCTGAACATGCCAAAGCGGTTCGTCGCGGCGACTGTCGTCGATATCGATGAGGACGAGGTCGTTGAGGGCGCAGAGGTGATCTTGCAGCGAGCTAGCGACGGCGAAGTCGTCCTTTCGTCTCACACCGACGAATTCGGAGACGTGTGGCTCGAGAATGTCGAGCCGGAGTCGTACACGATGTGGCTCAAGAAGGAGGGATATCTCGATCAGCCGGTCGAGGTGGACCTTACCAAAAAGGACCAGGCGTTCCCCGAGCTTCAGTTCTTCAAGGCGCCGGAGCGCGCGTGATTGATAGCCCTCGTTCAAATTAGGAGACAAAATGGAAACTGTCCAAGAAGCGCCAAAGAAGAAGCTGGAGCGTGGCAATGGGATGAATCAGCTTCCCAAGACCCCTCATCTCCTCGCCTTTGGCTTGCAGCATGCACTCATCATTCTTTTCCAGACCCTGCCGGCACCTCTGCTCATCTCTGCAGGGGTTGGTCTCGACGCCGTGCAAACGGCCCTGCTGGTGGCATCCGCGCTATTCGTAAGCGGCATATGCACGTTCATCCAGAGCTTCGGCCTGGGTCCCATCGGAGCCAAGATCCCGATGGTCATGGTCGGCAGCTTCGTGTTCATCGCGCCGGCTGCCCTGATCATCCCCCAGTCCGGCTTCGGCGGATACATGGGTGCATGCATTGTCGCGGCAATCATATGCGGCGTCATTTTCGTGCTGTTCTCCGGATGGCTTAAGGTCATCTTCCCTCCCTTCATCTCGGGAGCGGTGCTGTTGGTTTTGGGTACTGGCCTCATCGGAAATGCCCTGAACAACTGCGCCGGTGGTGCGGGCGTCGAGAACTACGGTGACCCCATGTTCCTGGCGCTTGCCGGCATTACGTTTCTCATCACCCTGGTGCTGAGCGTCTTTGGCAGAGGCTTTATCCAGGGCGCGGCGCCGCTGATCGCCCTGATCGTGGGGTTCATCATCAGCATTTGCCTGGGCATGGTCGACTTCTCGTCGGTGAGCGAGGCCGCATGGATTGGCGTCCCGCAGCCTCTCGCCTGGGGAATCTCGTTTCCCATTGACGCCTGTCTCGTGATGACGCTCGTCGCGGTTTGCGGTGTTGTCGAGATTCTCGGTACGACATCCGCGACGGTCGACACCGCCGCCAATAGGCCCGCCACCCTGGAGGAGACGCGCAAGACGGTGCTGACCCAGGCAGTGACGAGCGTGTTCGCCGGCATTTTCAACGCCGTCCCGACCATTTCTGGATCGGCCAACATCGGCCTCATGGGCATCACGAAGGTGTTCTCCCGATACGCCGTTGCGTGCGCTGGCGTCATCGTTCTTCTGATGGGACTTTGCCCGAAGTTCTCCGCAGTGTTCTCGGTCATCCCCAATCCCGTATTTGGCGGAGCCGTCTTGATGATGTTCGGAACCATTCTCGTCAATGGTATGAAGATCATCATGGAGAGCGAGCAGACGGGCCGCACCCAGACGATTCTCGCCGTGGCCCTGGCCATCGGCATCGGTTTCAACTCCTTCCCCGATGCGCTTGCCCAGTTCCCGTTCTGGGTATCCACCATGCTCTGCGGCGTCCCTGGCACCGCCTTTGCCGCAGTCATCCTCAATATCGTGCTGCCGGGGCGCAACCTCAAGAAGCAGTCGCTGGAAGAGCAGGTCGGAAGTCTTCCGGAGAACCAGGCCGACGCGCAGGGTGCCACGACTGAGGAAAACCTCATGGGTGTCGAGGTCGATGTAAGCGACCTGAAGGCTCCCAAGTCCGGAGAGCCTGTCTCCCCGATTGATTTTGAAGCTGCAAAGCATCCAGATAACGAAAAACGCTAGAGACGGCCGAGCTGTCATTGCGAAGCCTGGAGAGGCGGGAACATGAAAGCTGAAGGATACAAGATAAATGATAGACCTCCGGTCAAGGAGCTGATTCCCTTCGGCGTCCAGCACGCGCTTCTCATCGCGTTCCAGGCCCTGCCGTACCCGCTGCTTGTTGCGGCAGGGCTGGGGTTCGACCCCGCACAGACGGCGATACTGGTGTCTTGTGCCTTCTTCGTCGCGGGCCTCTCGACCATCCTGCAGACGATCGGCGTTGGTCCCGTTGGCGGAAAAGTTCCCATAGCCATGACCGTGAGCGTCGTCTTCGTGTCGCCGGCGTTGCTGATCGCACCGCAGGTGGGATATGCGGGATACGTCGGGGCATGTCTTGTGGGCAGCTTGATCTGCGGATTGGTCTTCTTCGCCTTCTCGGACAAGCTACGCATTATCTTTCCGCCCTTTGTCTCGGGCTCGGTCGTGTTCGTGCTCGGCGCAACGCTCATAGGGGTGGCCCTTGGGTATTGTGCCGGGGGGAGCGGGAATGTCGATTATGGCGACCCGTCCAATTTTGTCTTGTCTGGCATCACCCTCTGCGCCGTGCTCGTGTTTCACGTCCTGGGCAAGGGATTTCTTCATGGGGCGGCACCGCTGATAGGCCTCTGCATAGGCTTCCTGGTCGCGATCGGCATGGGAAAGGTCGATTTTCAGCCAGTGGTTGACGCGGCGTGGATAGGCTTTCCCCAGCCACTCTATTGGGGTATCGAGTTTCCCCTTGACGCCTGTCTGACAATCGGATTCCTGGCAATTTGCGGTGTGGCGGAACTGCTTGGCGACGTGTCGGCCACGACCAAGATAGCCGCGGACAGAATGCCGACAAGGCGCGAGACTCGTGGCGTCATCTTCACCCAGGCCATCACCAGTGCGTTCTCCGGCCTCTTCAACTGCGGTCCGACGATTTCCGCTAGCGCCGATGTTGGCCTTTTGGGGTTCACGAAGGTGTGTAGCCGGTTTGTCGTCGCCGTGGCCGGATCCATTATGGTCCTGGCCGGAATCTGCCCGAAGATAAGCGCGCTTTGCTCCGTGATTCCGACGGCGGTTTTCGGAGGAGCGGTCCTCCTGATGTTCGGTGTCATTCTCGTCAATGGCATAAAGATCATCATGGAGTCCAAGCCAGACGAAAGGGTTGTGACTATCGTCGCCGTATCCACCGCGATAGGCCTCGGTTTCAACGCGTTTCCAGAGGCACTGGCCCAATTTCCCTTCTGGGTTTCCATGTTCTTGTGCGGAATACCGGGAACGGCCTTTACGGCAGTCTTGCTGAACCTGGTTCTTCCCGGAAGAAAGAACTCGACCCAATGGGAAGACGGCGACGAAGACGTGGAGAATCTCATCATAGCCGAGGACGAGGGCCTTGTTGGAATGGAGCCTGAGCCCAAAAACGAATGAGTGCGAAATACACCGCAAACGCTTGCCCTCCTTTTCCAAGACGACGTCTCCTTCCCTCCAGGAGACGTCGTCTCATGTGAGAAGGCGACATGTGCCGCGCGCAAGCGCTTGTATTATGCCTCTAGCAGCCAGTCGATGACATTCTTTTGCTTGATGCCGTTATGGTCAGATGAACCTATACGGTCTAACGTAAGCAAGGTCTTTGGATAATCGTCGCGAATGGATTGCAAGGCAGACAGTTCGCGTTCGAGTGTCGCAGACTCCATGACCGTCTGCGACACTTGGTAGTAATGCGGCCCCGCTTGGTCGCTTGCTACAAAGTCGACTTCCCTCTCGCCGATCTTGCCGATGGCGACACTTCTGTACCTGCGCAGCAGTTCCAGATACACCACGTTCTCAAGACAACGTCCGACATCTTGCTTGGTTTTACCGAGGAGCCAGAAGCGAAATCCCAAATCCCCAAGATAGTACTTCTCAAGAGTTTCGAGATATTCGCGCCCCTTAATGTTGTAGCGCTCGGCTCTGAAAAGCAGGTAGTTCTTCAAAAGGGCATTGACGTATTCAGCAACCGCTGTTGCGGAGACCTTCCCCCCATCGTTCGTAAGCCCACGGGATATCTTTGCTTGCGACGAGATGTTGCCGATATTGTCCGCGAGAAAAGCGGCGGTCTTGTTGAAAGATCGCATGTTCATGCGCGGATGACGTGTGGCGATATCCTTAACGATAATTGTGCTGAACACGCCACCTAGGTAGTCGGCAATGCTCTCATCGTCATTGAGCCTGACGATGTAGGGCATCCCGCCATAGTTGAGATAACGCATGAAGAGGACTTCTGTAGATACGCCTTCATCCCAGGCGCTCCTGAACTCGGCAAAAGATAATGGGAGCATGCGCAGTTCTACATAGCGTCCTGTAAGAAGCGTGGCCAGCTCACCCGAAAGCATGTGAGCATTTGAGCCGGTGATGTAAAGATCGACATCGTCGCGCAGAGCAAGGGCATCTACGGCACGTTCGAAGTTCTCGACATGCTGCACTTCGTCAAGAAAGACGTAGTTCAATCCATGTCCAAGTGATTGAACGATATAGTCATAGAGTGGTTTTGCTTTGAGAGGGTACTCTTCATCAAGGCTTTCAAAGTTGATGGAGACGATATTGTCGTTACTAACACCCTGCGCACTCAGATGTTGGCGAAACAACTCCAGGATGCTCGATTTTCCGCAGCGACGTAATCCTGTGATGACCTTGATGACAGGCTCGTCTTTCCAACGCTCCAGCCATTCCATATAGCGCGGGCGCTCAATCATTGGAACTCCTTAGATAAACCAGCATTTATTCAATGAGGTTTTGCGATAATAGTATAAACCTAATTTTATAAACTGCGAAATTTACTTTTAATGTAAAAAGCAAGTTGATGACATAATCGAGGCAAACCCCAGCCCGATGCACGAGAAGCGCCACACGCTCGACGAAATCGTCTTCCGCGGCGGGTTTTAGGAGAGGCAAGCTTCTGGCGCACCCTACACGAACCCTTGCGATATGAATTATCGATTTGATAGCTTTACCTATCAAAAATGCAAAATATGTAATATGATAGGTTTATAGATATTCAAGCAAGGGAGTCGGCATGTACGAGCGTTCCTTCGTAACGACCTTGAGTGACCGGCTCAGAGAGTCGCGACGATTTATCCAGGTCGTCATCGGCCCCCGGCAGACGGGGAAGAGCACGGGGGTTTCGCAAGCCCTGGGCAAGCTGAGCGCCCCCGTTGTCGAATATGCCTTTGACCGCCCACGTGACAGGCGCTCTGCAAAGCTAGAGGAAATATGGGGTCAGGCGCGAGAGATGCTTGGCTCGAGCCCCGAAGTCATTCTCTCGCTGGACGAGATACAGAAAGTTCCGGATTGGTCCTCAACCGTGAAGTTTCTCTGGGATGAGGACACACGCCGTGGGAACAATATCAAAGTGGTCGCCACCGGGTCATCTGCCCTCACCTTACGAGGCGGCATGGCGGAATCGCTGAAGGGGCGATTCGAAGAGATCGCATCGACTCAATGGACTCTTGCGGAATGCCGCGACGCATTCGGATACTCTCTGGACGACTTTCTGTTCTTCGGTGGATATCCGGGTGCTGCCGCGCTCAAGGACGAGCCTGACCGCTGGTTCGCATACATGCATGATTCCATCATCGAGCCGACTATCACGCAGGACGTTCTCGAGATGGAAACGGTGAAAAAGCCGGCGTTGCTGCGAGCGCTCTTCGAAATCGGTGCGATGTACTCCGCCCGGGAAATTTCCTATAGAAAGTTGTTGGGCCAGCTTGACGATCGCGGAAATACCGAGGTCATATCACATTACCTTGACCTTCTCTCCCATGCGGGGCTTCTTTCCGGCTTGCGGAAGTACGATGAGAAACCGCTGAGATCGAAGACCAGCTCGCCTCGGCTCTTGGTTCATGACACTTCTTTGATGACGGCGGCATCCGAGGAGGACGCAGAGGCCCTGTTTGCCAACCCGGCTCAAAAAGGGCATCTGATTGAGACGGCTGCGGGCGCGTATCTCCTCGAGCGTTCGCGGCAGGAGCGCTTCAGCGTTCGATGGTGGAGAGATCGCAATGATGAGGTCGATTTCGTTATAACGAAGGGTAGGAAGAGGACAGCCATCGAGGTCAAAGGAGGCCATACGCGGCGAACTAAGGGGCTGGGGGCGTTCGTCGAAAAGTATCCTGGAACCTACGTGCTCATCGTCGGAGCCGAAAGCTGTCCTCTAGAGGAGTTCCTTTTGGGGAACATCTCTTTGTTTCAGTGAGCGCAACATGTTCTACTAATGACGATCTTGGAGAAGCCATGCCGGGACTGGAAGACAAGATAGTCCGCAAGGGACTCGAGCTTGGATTCACGAGCGTCGGCTTTGCGGGCGTCCGGGATTATCCCGAGTTTCTTGAAGAAGTGCGCTCGCGCTCCGATTATGCCGTGTTCGCAGAAGGCCAAGACTCCCTCATGGCGCGCCTCAGCCAGACCAAGACGCGCAACCCCTGGGCGAAGAGCGTGGTGTGTGCAACCCTCGGGTTTTCCTCCATTGACTATCCGGAGAACCTGGCGAAATCCGTCGGGCGTACGTATCTCGCCCGCGTCTATTGCCCGCCCGAGGGCATGGCACACGCCTTGCAGATAGAGGAGCTTGCAAGCTACCTGGAGGAGCTTGGCCTGCGTGTGGAGCGTAACCAGTTCGTGATGCCGCAACGAATCGTTTGCGCCGAGGCCAGAATCGTCACCCTCGGGAATAACAACTTCGCCTATAGCGAGCAAGATGGCTCCTTTGTAATACTCGTCACGTTTCTCGTGGACGCGGAGCTTGCACCCTCGGGCGAGGCGATTGTGAACGACTGCCCCGAAGACTGCGATCTTTGCCAGAAGGCTTGCCCGACCCATGCGATCTTGGAGTCTCGCAGGCTCGACTGCACGCGCTGCATCCTCTTCAACAACCAGCGCTTCGCGCCGGGCGCGCAGGAGGAGATTTGGGATGATATGGGCGAGCGCATACACGGCTGCGACGTTTGCCAGCTCGTATGTCCCAAGAACAAGGAGTTCTTAAGCCGCGCTGTTCAGAAAGATGAATTCCTCGACTTGCTCGAAGGGGAGTTCGACCTCGAAAAGATTCTGCTGCTCGACGACGAATATTACGAGCGCGTGGTCTATCCCATCATGCACAACTATATAAGGGATCTTGACATCTTCCGCAGGAACGCCGCTGTCGCCCTGGGAAACACGCGGGATCCCCGACATGTTCCCGCGCTCGAAAAGGCGCGTGAGTCAACGGAAAACCCGGAGGTGCTCAAGGCAATCGATTGGGCGCTCGAAAAGATTCGCTGATTTGTCAACGAGTTAGTCCCCGCTGGCACATTCCTCGCCTACGCCAGCTGCTCTCCGGCGGTGGGCCGGCAGCCAATATGCCGCCTCGTCCTACTCCTGCGACAAGGCGTCTTTCTCGCTTTCGATGGCAGCTCTCAGACCCGATTCGTCATCGGGCGAAAGGCCGAACGCTTGGTAAAGCCGGCGGCGCCCGAACATGGTGGTCGTTTCCAACGGTTCTTCCAGTACGACCCAGCACGAGGGCATCCCCATTACGCCGAGATTCAGTTTTAGCTTCTTCGGCAAATCGGGTTCATTGCGTGTCACGCTGCGTAACCATGTGGCGCAGCATGCCGCCGGCAGAAGCTTTCTCATTATAAGTGCGTAAATCCTGCCAAAACATCGCGGGAGGTGCCTCCGACGATGAAGGGTTCGTTTTCATGGCGCGTGCTCGAAGTCCGCCTTCTTTGTCATGCCGGTGCTTTGCTGTCATAAGGCGGTCTGCTAGAGGGTCAGGCTCCTCTGGCGCATTGCTCGACAAAATCACGTACGATGCGCTCGGCTTCCTGCTGTCGTCTTGGCGACGGGTCAATCAGCAGTGCAATCGTGAGCCCGTCGAGCAGACAGTGCAGATGCATGGCCTCGAATCTGATGTCAGGATCCTCTTCAGATATCTTCGAACCGTTCAATTCTCGGATGCATTCCAGGCAGAACTGCTCGAGCGCGTCGTTCATTTGCCGGCTGTAGGCGCCAAGCTTTTTGTCTGTGAGCGCAGCTGTCGAGAAGGAGGCCCAAATGCGCGCTTCCTTCTCACGCTCGGCATCTAGGGGCAGCGTTTCCATCAGAAGCTCCGCAATGGCAGCCGCTTTGTCGTCATCGTGATTTGGCAGCTCCTTGGGGGCATTGAGGCGCGTAACCACGCGCTGCACGACGATTCCCAATATGTCGTCGAAGTTGATTTCTTCGACATCAAGGAAAAGATACGCCTCTATCGTGATGGTCGTTTGGTGGCGGAGAAGAGCTCACCCGCTTCTTTTGACATCGGAGGCGCAACGATCAAGGCAGCCATGGCTCTCTATGGTATGAAGGCCGCAAAGCTTGTGTCCCGCGGCCAGAGGTCTCGGCTGCTTGTGCCCCTGCCTGGCACGGCGGAAGATCGCAGGCTCTCTTTCGGGCGAACGCATCCCGCGGCGAGCATGCTCCTGGCAGGTGTCGCATGGATTATCCTTGCAACAGCCCTGGTGACGCAGGTGCCGAACCTGCTAAATGGCATCGGCCACCTGACGGGTTGGTCAGTGCCGACCTTCGGTCTTCCTGGATGGCTAGACGTTTTTCTCGGCGTAGCGGGTATCCTTGCTGGGCTGGATCGCGGGTTGCGCATGAAGTACAACCCGCTGCTGGATGATTAGGCGCTTTTGCATTGGCTGTTCTTCGATCGGGAGGGGCGGAGTTGGCGGCATCAGCTGCTGAGAAGCCATTCCTGAATTCCCATAATCCTCACCCCTGAAGACGTGATGCCCGTTCGCCATCCGTCAAGTGTGAGAATTGTCTTGGGAAAGGAGTTCTTAATCGCCTCGAGGGGTGTGAGCTCTCGTTGGTAAACTGCTTCATCAAGAAGCGAAGCGGTCACCTGGAAGTATTCCTTTTCGCTCCCCCGCTTCGCAATGAAGTCTACCTCTGCGTTGGGCATGGCTCCGACGAACACGGTATGCCCCCTGCGTTTGAGCTCCATAAACACGATGTTTTCCAACTGGAATCCGATATCGGTTCCTGAAAAACCATTCGGGAGATTCCTGAATCCCGTGTCAACCGGATAGAGCTTCTTCAGGGGCCTAAGCACTTGCTTTCCCAAGAGACCTTCCTGTTCGCATGCGTAGAGTGCAAACGCACGCTCGAGGGCAACAAGGTAATTGTCGATGGTCTCGGGCTTCACTTTTCTGCCCATGCTGGTGAGAGCATCGGATATCTTCTTGGTGGAGAACAATGATCCCGATGTGGAATAGACGTACCTAATGAGCTTCACAAGCAAGTCCACGTCATTGATGCGAGCACGACGGGCAACATCGTTCAATATGATTGCATCAAAAAGGGAGGTCAGCTCGTCCCGCTTTCCCTGGCTTTGCGAAAAGGGCAATTCGAATAAGCCCGGCATACCCCCATATGTCATGAATGCACGGAACAGCTCATCGCTCTCAGTGGGGTAATCACCAGCTGCCTCTGCGAACCTCTTATATTCGAGAAAGGACAGGGGATAGACCTCGATTTGCTCATATCTACCCGCCAGGAATGTCGAGAGATCCGAGGAAAGCACATAGGCGTTCGATCCGGTGATGAAAACATCCACGCCTTTCTTGGTGTGCAGTTGTCTTACCACCTTTTCCCAGGAATCGACTTCTTGCACTTCGTCGAGGAAAACGCGGAAGGGGGTATCTGGATTGGAAGCATCCATCGCCTGGGACAGCTCAGCGAGGAGCCATTCGGCGTCGGGATTGACCGGCATTCCAAATTGGTCGAATCTTTTGTAGAAGAGGTTCTGCGGCGGGAACCCGTCCGCAAGCATCCGCTTGGTGAGCATGCGCAGCAGGGTCGACTTCCCACATCGGCGAATCCCTGTAAGGACTTTGATGTTCGGGGTGTCGATGCTTCTGTCGAGCCTTTCGGCATAGAGGGGGCGTGGTATCAAGTAATCATGCATTGCGTGAATGCCTTTCTATAATTTCCATTACAACGGAAATTATAGATTATTTAGTATAGAATTTCCAGAGCAACGGAAATATTACGCCAGCTGCTCTCCGGCGGTGGGGCCGGCGGCCATCTGGTAGACAGCCTCGACGTGGATGAAGCAGCCGCCCTTGGCCTTGATGGGCAGACCCATCGAAGCGAACTTCGCGTCCACCATCTCCTTCTGCGCGGCGAACTCGTCACCCTCGTTCACGTAGCGCGCGGTGCCGTGAATCTGGTAGGCGTCGTGGCCGGTCCAGAACGCGACGGCGACCTTCTGGTTCTCCTTCAGGTTCTCGAGCGTCTTCCTGAAGAACTGGTCGGAGATGTAGACGGTCTCCTCGTCGATGACGGTCTTCATGCCGATGGCGGCGCCGTTGGGCGCTCCGTCAGCCGACGCGGTGCACAGCACCATGTTCTCGGCGGTCTCGAACAGCTCTCGCACGTCTTGGGTCCTGGCGGCCTTGATGGCTCCCTTCTCGCGATGTATGTTGCGAACAGTATACGCCTGAGAACAATCCACCACGATGCATCATGGGGATATCGCCTGCGGCTTTGTCAGCTCGCCCGAGTTGCTTGCCGCATGGCCACGCCATGACGGCTTCAACCTCGTGAAAGACACGCGCGTCCTCTTCGGTTCCCTCGATTTCATGGACACCGGCTTCGCTGCGCAAGATGCGCTGCTTTCCGCCAAGGTTGGTGCGTCGGAGATATACCACGCCGTGAGCCACGAACTCGTCTTTAGCGAGGACTCCCTGCAGGCTATCGTGGATGCATGCGTGAAGCCCGCCTTCTTCGTCATGCGCGCCCTGCAATACGCGCAGACTGGCGAGTATCCATCGAGCCGTGCTGCCATGAGACGAGTTGCGAGCGAGGACGAGCGTGTGTTCCTCGATGCCTATGATGACCCGCAGGCCTTTGAGACTGATGAGCTCGCAGAGAAACTGCTTGCCTGGTCGCAAAGCGTGCTGCTGATGCAGGCGTAGCGGGCAAAGCGACTCCATTTGCACGGCATTTCCGTTCACCGATACGACATGGCGGACACGGTCACATCTCGTGCTATGCTTTCGAGCAATTGAATAGGAACTGCAAACGACACATGTGGCGCTCGATGGCGCGTAAATCTGATCACGGTACAGAAGGAACAGCCGTGACCGGGTTGCACCATCGGGCGCTTTCTTCTTGCCGTGGAGCCATCTCCTGCGCTGCGGAAAGCGAGGAAGTAATGCATCCAAGTGCGAGCGATGTCCCAGCACAAACCCGAAAGCCTGCCGCCATCCTGACGGTTGCCGCTTTTGCGGCGTTTCTGGCCACCTTCAACGAGACGTTTCTCAACGTCGGATTCTCGCCCATCATGGAGAGTCTTGGCGTTGACGTGTCGACGGTGCAGTGGCTTGCCACGGCCTACATGCTGGGAGCGGCCGTCATGGTGCCGGTGTCCGCGTTCGCCTACCGCTCGTTTCCCACGCGCCCGCTGTTCTGCGTGACTACTGCGCTTCTCGTTGTGGGGTCGGTCATAGGCGGGGTTGCCCAGAGCTTCCCGGTGCTTCTGGTCGGGCGCATCGTGCAGGCGCTTGGCACCGGCATGCTCATTCCCATCGGCATGAACATTACGCTCGAGGTGGCGCCCCGCGAGAAGCTCGGTGCGTACATGGGCATCATGGGGGCCATGACAACCCTGGGTCCGTCCTCCAGTGTCATTCTGGCCGGAGCCATCCTGGCCGTGGCCGACTGGCACATGCTGCTCTGGGCCTTTGCGGGGCTGTCGGCGTTGTGCCTGCTGCTGGGCGCTGTCATTCTTCGCGACATTGCCCATCTCACGCATCCGCGCCTGGACGCGCCGTCGGTGGCGCTCATCGGCATCGCGCTCGTGGGCATCCTCTACGGCGTGTCCACCGCGTTTTCGGGCAGCGTCTTTGTGGCGGGGATGGCCGCGATCATCGGCGTTATCTCGCTGGTGCTGTTCGTACGACGCCAGGGCAGGCTCGAGGAGCCGCTCATCAACCTGGAGCCACTGTGTGTGCGCCCCTTTGCCCTGGGTGTGGTGGCGAACATGCTGTCGCTTCTCACCATCTTCGCCATGAACATCATCGTGCCCACCTTCATGCAGTCCGTGCTGGGGACCCCGCCACTTGTCGCGTCACTCATCCTGTTTCCGGCCATCCTGTGCTCTTGCGCCGTATCACCTCTGGCCGGTCGCATCTACGATAAGCACGGCCCCGGCATCCTGCTGCCGCTCGGCTTTGCCTGCATCGCGGTGTTCTCGGTGCTCACGGGCCTGCTCATCGCCACGGCGAGCGCGGTGGTGCTCGCCCTCATCTACATCCCGGTCATCTGCGGTTCGGCGCTCGTCATCGGCCCGGTGCAGAGCTTCGCGCTCTCCAAGCTCACCTACGAGCAGAACCCCCATGGCGTCACCATCATGTCCACCGGCTTCCAGATTGCCGGTTGCGTGGGCTCGTCGGTGTTCACCGGCATCTACGCAGCCGTGACCGCCAGTTCCACGGTCGCAGGAACTGGCTTCGAGATGGCGGGCATCCAGGCCATGGCCGTCACCGGCGTGCTCGTGGGAGCGGTGGGGGCCGTGGGCTTTGTCTGCGCGCTGGTCATCGGTCGCATTGCGGAGAGGGAAGTGCCCGTGTATGGGGCGGATAGTGCCTCGGAGGGCGCGCTCGCCAATGAGCCGTCCCTTGTCTCCATCATGAAGGAGGACGTCTACACGCTGCCCGATACGGCACGTGTGGCAGAGGCGCTCGAGCTGTTCTTCGAAAAGGGCATCTCGGGAGCGCCGGTAGTGGAGGAGTCGGGGGCCGTGGTGGGCTTCCTGTCGGATGGCGATGTCATGCGCAGCCTTGCCGATCAGGTCCCTGCCTTCAAGACGGCATGGTCGTTTCTCGTGGAGCGTGAAAACGATGATTTCATCCATACGCTCGACGAGGTGATGCAATCGCCTATTCGCGATATTGCCGCCAGGCGGGTCATCTGCGTCGACATCTCCGATGACATGGGAGCCGTGACGAAGGTGCTGGCCGACAACCATCTCAAGAAGGCCCCCGTGCTTTCCGACGGGCGCATGGTGGGTATCGTCAATCGCTCCAACATCACGGGATATGCGGTTGGGGAGTATCTGAAGAAGGAGGCTCGCTGATGGCATAGGGTGGCGGCGCCCCTTCTCGCCATGCTGGAAGACAAGGCCGACAGCCAGCAAATAACCGCTTCGGAGCTTTCCGTCGTACGCTGTGTAGTGAAGACCTACGCCGCCGATCTTGATGCGGCTTGGACGAACGCCTAGATAAAACTAGGGCCAGTCCCAGCAGGACCGGCCCATGCAAAACCCGAAGGTTTTTGAATCTGTGATTATGATGCCAGCCTCAGGCTGCCTTGTCAATGAGGTTCGCCAGGAAGCGCAGATATGACATGAACCCGTTTTGTTCGCATCGCCCTTCGCAGACAGCACTCGCTCGAAGAGCATGCTATCCATCTGCCGTCTGAGCTCGCGTACGCTCCATCCAGAATTGGCCGCCTCGCGCTCGTAGAAGCTGCGCTTCTCGTCATCGTCGAGGTCCATCACCTCGCAGTAGTGGGAGAATGTCAATTTGCCAGGCAACGTCTGGCGAATCTACTCCCAGCATACCATTCGGTTCTTTTAGCGGCATGATACCTCCGTTCTTGATGATTCCCATTCTACCCGTCGCGTCATCGCCCTGGAACCGTGCGTTCCCGAAAGCGGAACATCGACGCATCGGCGGGAGCTCGGCCGCGCCATCAGACCTCCTGTCTGCATCCGCGCCCCCGGTCGCCTTGAGCCCGCACGCCCGCACGGCGCCGACGCGGGCGCAAGGGCCGCGAAAACTTTTCAGGCGGATGCGCCCCCCTCCCAGGATCTCCCGAAAACTCGAGGCCCTCCGGGTTTCGCTTTCCTCCCTTGCGCATCCGCGCGAATCTCGGGCGGCGCACGGGTCACGAGGCAGGACAAGAGGGCCTGCCCGGGACATGAGGAGGTCTATCATGAGCAACCTGAACGAGAAGGCGACGCGGGCGGCATCGAGGTGCCTGGAGCATCGCGGCTGCGACATCCTGGAAGAGGGATGGGCGAGCCCCCCCGGCCCACCGGGTCGGAGGGCTTTTTCGTTCCTCCTGCGGTATACTTGCTCCAGAAGGTAAAAACATGACCCCGTCGGGTAGTCGGGGTGCGGCCGCCCTCTTGCGACGAGCCGTCAGTAACCTGCCTCCTTGGTTGTCCCTCCTTCAGGTTCGTCATCTACATAAAGGAGGAACAGCGATGAGCCCGTGCAAACTCACCATGCGCTTCGAAGAGCCGTTTTGGATCGGTCTCGTCGAGACGGAGGACGGTGGCAGCTACTCATACTTGGTACCTACGAGACGACCACGGCAAGGAGGGTCCCATGAAAAGAGATCTCGGAAGCGTCGGGGAGCTGTTCCCCCAATCGGTGTTCATCGTGGCGAGCTACGATGAGGATGGCGTCCCCAACGCCATGAACGTGGCTTGGGGCGGCGAGTGCACGCGCAACGAAGTGGCCATAAACATCGGCGACCACAAAACCACCGACAATATCCTCGCCAAAGGAGCTTTCACTGTGGCACCAGCCGATGCGGCGCACGTGATGGAGGCGGACTATTTCGGTATGGCTACGGGTCGCAAGGTGAACAAGGCCACAGCATCCGGGCTCACGTTCATACCCTCAGAGCATGTGGATGCCCCCATCATCGAGGAGTTCCCGCTCACCATGGAATGCAAGGTGAAGGCCGTGCAGGACTGGGGAGGCGAGAAGCGCTTCATCGGCGAGATCGTGAATACGCGCGTAGACGAGGGAATCCTCGACGATGAGGGTCGTGTGGACTTCGTCAAGATGCGTCCCATCATCTACGATTCGACCCGGCGCATATACCGCACCGTGGGCGAGGTCGTCGGCGGCGCCTGGGATGCAGGCAAAGCGCTCCTGTAGGATGGACTAGTCGTCCAAAGCTGCCTGCATGGATTCGATGCAGGCGGCAGTTGTCACGAGATCTTCCTCGCCAAGCCCCGCCGTCATGCGATCTCCGAGATCCTCCAAGGCCTTCCGGAAGGGCCCATGGATCTCGCGGGCCTTCTCCGTGAGGAAGACCCGCTTGCTGCGCCTGTCGCTCTCGTTGGGCTCTCGCCGTACGTAGCCTTTTGCCTCAAGCGCCCCTATGGCCCTCGCTGTGACAGACTTGTCCACGCGCACGAGATCGGTCAGCTCCTCCTGGGTCATGCCATCACCGCGATAGAGCTGTGCCATGAAGGGCTGCTCTCCGCTCGTAAGCCCGAACGGGCGCATGACCTCGGCCATATGCAAAGACACGCTTCGAGCCAATCGCGTTATGTCGAAGCCGATGTTCCTCTCCATCCCAAGCCTTCCATAATCGTAGGCAGAACAGGGTTGTATCGCCCTTGCAGGTTCGTCACGGGATATTTTAGTTCTATTTAGTTGCAAGCACAACAAAATATCTGTATAATTCGTTGCAACCACAACTAAGCGAGTTTAGAAAGGCTTTATTGTGAAAAAGCTGACCGCAAAATGCTCCAAGCTGCTGCGTGCTGCCCACATTTTAGGAGCTGCCGTGTGGACTGGATGCCTTGTTTGCATCATGTTTGCACTCGTTGGCATAGACAGCCAAGCGCCCGACGGCGCGCATTCCCTCCTCGGTTTTATGCTGGGTGTCGATCTCTGGCTCATCATCCCCGCTGTTGCTGTGATGAGTCTTACGGCCGTCCTGTTCGGGATTTCAACGAACTGGGGGTTCGCGCGGTACCGCTGGGTCGTCGCCAAGTGGCCGATCTTCTTCGCGGCGGTCATCCCGGCATCGCTTTTGTTCATTCCGGCATGCGAGTCGATGCAGGCAGCGCTCGCCTCTGCCGGAGGGGCCGCATTCGCGACCGAGGCATTCCAGTCCGACAAGATGCTCCTCCTCGCGCTCAACATCTACCTCGTGACGCTTTCGACGGTCATGATCGCCATTTCGACCTACAAGCCATGGGGGAAGACCAAGCGCTTGGCAACGAAGACGGAAACGGCGAGATAGGAGCATCGAGATGAGCGAAACACTGGCAGAGCTTCTTCGGATGGAACACGAGCCTGTGGGGGTATTCTATTTTGACGAGAAGCCGCAGGATGCGTACGAACTCCCCTCGGGGAAGCGTAACTGCGTTGTCTCCATGATGCTCATGGCGGCACAGGGAAAGCCTGTCGTCACCTACGACGAGAACTGCGCTTGCGCGGGAGGGGCGGTAGGGCTCGGGTTCGGCAATGCCTTCGAGCGCCGCGGGCATCCTACGCGCTACCTCCTGTCCACCGGCCTCGCAGACATGCCCGATGACGATCGGCGCACACTGCCCCCTCATATGGTGAACGGCGAGCGTTTCTTCTGCAGCCCTTCCGTGGTCGATGCATGGAAGGAGGAGATTCCGTACGGCGATGAACAGAGTAGGTTCGTGCTGTTCGCACCTCAGAGCCGGTGGGTGGAGCATCGACGACCCGATGCAGTCGTTTTGCTTCTCAACCCCGACCAACTTTCCGCTGTAGTGTGCATGGGCAGCTTCCGCACGGGCAAGGCCATGCAGACCATCGCGCCCTTCTCGGCGGCATGCCAATCCATCCTGCGAGTGCGTCAGGACCGCAATAGCGCGGACGCTCCGATGGTCATGGGGATGTTCGATGTCGCCCAACGCCATCAACTTCCCGCCAATATGCTGTCTTTGACGATGAGTCATGATCGGTTCGTCCAGCTTAGCGAGGATGCACCGACGAGCTGCCTCTCTTCACAATCGTGGAAGAAGCTGGTGAGGCTTAGAGAACAATGAGGCAGTCGCTTTATGAATGCCGGACTATATTGCAATTCACGAAGCCGTAGAGGCCGCTCGTCAGAATAGGGCATCTCTGTTGCCAGAGAGCTCGATGGCGCGAAGTCAATTATAGAAACAATAGGACTGCCACTTTCGCTTCTTGCTCCCTTTAACGACAAAAACGATGATTGATGCTGCCCTGAAGTTCGAGCCTCAGGATGTTTGCCGGTATTTGCAAAGTTGAAGCCCTCGATCGTTCGGCAAATCACCCAGTCGCTCAGCGCGCCTTATGACCTCCGAACACGAGCAGGTCTGACTTTGCCAGCTCGGCGTTGATCGCCTGCATCTCTCCTGCGGTCAGCGAGAGCTCGGAAGCAGACGCGTTCTGCCGCAGCCGCTCGACCTTGCGCGACCCGGGGATGGGGATGAGGTAGGGCTTCGTGGCGAGCACCCACGCGAGCGCAACCTGGGCCTCCGTGGCATCGTGGTCGGCGGCGATCCTTCGCACCAAGTCGACGAGTGGCTGGGCGCGCCGCTGCCCCTCCTCGGTGTATTGCGGCATGTCCGCACGGTAGTCCTGCGCTCCCTCGAACTCGGTCTTGTAGCTGTAGGCCCCCGTGAGAAAGCCGTTTCCCAAGGGCGAGAACGCGACGAAGGCGATGCCGAGCTCTTCGAGCACGGGGAAGAGTCCCTCGTGCCAGCGCGCCATCATTGAGAAGCGGTTCTGCACGGCGGAGACGGGGCATACCGCATGGGCGCGGCGCAGGTACTCCTCGTTGGCCTCCGATATCCCCCAGGCGCGGATCTTGCCTGCGCCGATGAGCTCCGCCGTCGCCTCCGCCACATCTTCGGGCTCCACCTTCGGGTCGATGCGGTGCTGGTAGTAGAGGTCTATGTAGTCGGTGCGCAGCCGCCTCAGGCTCCCATCGACGGACGCGCGGATCGTATCGGGGGTGCTGTCGAGGATGAGCGTCTTGTCCGGTGCGTGGGTCACGCCGAACTTGGTGGCGATCACCACCTCGTCGCGCATCCCCTCAAACGCCTTCCCTACCAGATCCTCGTTGTGCGACACCGTGCCGTCGGGCCGCGCTCCCACGTAGCACTCCGCCGTGTCGAAGAACGTGTAGCCCGCATCGTAAGCCGCCCGTATTGTCTTCGCCCCCTCATCGTCTGGCACCGGATCGCCGCTCGCATGGGTGAGCCCCATGCAGCCCATGCCGATCTCGGACACCTCGATGCCGCTTATACCGAGCACTCTCTTCTCCAACTCATCCCCCTCCTTTTCATCTCTGCTGCTTGTCGCTACGCATCCGCTACACGTGCTTGCCGAAGAACTCGACGAGCTTGCCCGCGGCCTGGGAGACGTACTCGGGCTTCCAATAGGTCTGGATGTGCGTGGCGCCGGGGATCTCGAAGAGCTCGCGGACGGGCGCGTTCACGGCGCGCTCGAAGCAGTCGATGGTCATGTAGCCCGTGTCGGCGCGCGAGCCCATCATCATGAGGAGCGGGACGTCTATGAGCTGTGCCCCCTCGCGCGCGTCCCAGGCGGCAAGCTCCATCAGGCTGGACACCGTGTAGCTGAAGGTGCTGCCGGGATGAGCGCAGTCCCGGCCGTAGTAGTAATAGCCCTCGCGGTACAGGTCGTAGGGCATGGCGTCGGCCTGCTCGGGCGTTGCGGTCTCGCACATGTTGGGCGTAAGCGCCGCGCACGCCCCGTCGGCCTCGTCCTGACGCGCCTTTGCGGCAGCAGCCAACCTCTCTTGGATGGTGTCGACCTGGCTTCCCCGGAAGCCTTCGCGACGCACCTCTCCGGAGTTGAACAGGGAGAGCGTTGCGACGGCCTTGAAGCGCTTGTCGGTCTGGGCGGCCTTGAAGGTGTAGCCGCCGCCCCCGCAGATGCCGAGCGCCGCCACGCGGGAGGCGTCCACGCCGGGGTATTGCAGCAGGATGTCGGTCGCGCGGTGGATGTCCTCCACGCGGTTCTCCGGCCAATCCGTCATGCGGGGCTCGCCTCCGCTCTCGCCCTGGTACGCCGCGTCGAAGGCGAGCGCGATGTATCCGGCCTCGGCGAGCTTCTGGGCGTAGTTGCCGGCCACCTGCTCCTTCACGCCGCCGTTGGGATGCGCCACCACCACGGCGGGATAGGACTTGGCCGGGTCGTAGCCTGCGGGCGTGTAGACGTTCGCCACTGCGGTGAAGTCGCGGTAGGGGTAGCGGATGGCGTGGATGTTGACGGCGCCGTCGGCGTTCTCGGTCAGGGCTCCTTCGTACACCAGCCCGAAGGCGTTGCCGCCAAACGGCGTGAACTCGCGCTCCGTGAATGATGGTTCAGTCATAATGAATCCTTTCCCTTAATGTTCCTCTTGGCATCGACCGATGATTCCTTAGTGCAGTCCGGCAAGCATCTCTACGGCCTCGGGAGTGCGGTGGTCGAAGAACTGCGATTTGCCCGTGTCGAGGGTCTTGATGAGGTCCATGTCCTCTTGGGTGAGCTCGAAGTCGAACACGTCGAAGTTCTGCTCCATGCGCTCGCGCTTCACCGACTTGGGAATGCAGATGATCCCACGCTGCAGAAGCCAGCGCAGCACCACCTGGGCGATGCTCTTGCCGTGCGCGCCGGCGATGGTCTTAAGCTCGGAGTTGTGGAACAGGTCGTTCTTGCCCTCGGCGAACGGCGCCCAGCCCTCGAAGGCAACGCCCTTCTTCTCCATGTAGGCCTGGGCCGCCCACTGCTGGAAGTAGACGTTCGCCTCCACCTGGTTCACGGCGGGCTCCACCTCGGAGAAGGTTATGAGGTTCGCCAGCATGTCGGGGTAGAAGTTCGCCACCCCGATGGCGCGGATGACACCCTCCTTGTAAAGCTCCTCCATGGCGCGCCACGCGCCGAAGATGTCGCTTATGGGCTGATGTATCAGGTAGAGATCGAGGTAGTCCAGCCCGAGCTTCTCCATCGACTCGGCGAACCCGCGCTTGGCGCCCTCGTAGGACACGTCGCTGACCCAGAGCTTCGTGGTGATGAAGAGCTCGTCGCGGGGGATTCCGCTCTTGGCGATGGCGGCCCCCACTGCGCGCTCGTTTCCGTAGGCGGCCGCCGTGTCGATGGAGCGGTAGCCCACCTCAAGGGCGGTTGCCACCGCGTCCTCGGTGTCCTTGCCATCCGGGATTTGGAAGACGCCGAAGCCGAGCTGGGGCATCTTCACGCCGTTGTTCAAGGTGATGTATTCCATGGTTTCCACTTCCTTGGAGTCGGTTTTCCTTTCGTCAGTCCAACGATAGGGCCGCATCCGCGGAAGCAGAAGTCTTAGTTCGTGATGGGCTTATAACCCAGGGGTTGAAACTGTGTCTGAGCCGGTTCGAGCGTGCTATTCCGCGATGGCGTCGAGCACGGCCCTGACCTGCTCTGAAGGGTCGGGCGAGTGGAGGATGCCGAACGGAAGCGCGAAGTCCCACTCCACGGGCTTGAGGCTCAAGAGGGGATGTACGCTCTCCCAGGCGTCGATGGAGACGAGTAGCTTGCCCTCCTCCTCGCAGCGGTTGAACACATCGAGGCACAGAAACGGGAACTCCTCGACCGTCGCCCCGTCCAGCTCGTCGTTCACGAAGTCCTGCAGCCGGTCGGTCTCCTCGTTCCAGCCGCGCTGGATGAGGAATATCTCCTGACCCTTGAGGTCGCGGACGGTCAGCTCGTCGCGGCAGGCGAGCGGGTGCGAGGTGGGCACCGCGATGCGAAGCGGCATGCGGTCGAGCAAAAGCCCCGCGCACTTGCGGCTTTTCAGGAACGCATCGTCGAAGGCCCCTGCCACGATGTCTATGTCCTCGCCGAGGTTCGCGAGGATGCGCCGGGCGTTCTCGGGGGTGTTCTCGAAGGTGACGAGCTTGAAGGAGGCTCCGGGGCAGCGCTTTCGCACCTTGGGCCAAAGCTCCACCAGAAAGGAGCTCGGCGTCATGGGAGAAGAACCCACGCGGATGGTGCTCTTCCCAGCGGCATCGGCAAGGCGCGCCCGCTCGGCCGCCTCGTTACAGTACTGGATGATATGACGGACGTCTGTGAGGAGCGACTCTCCCGCGCGCGTGAGCGTAAGCCCCCGGTGCGTGCGGTTGAAGAGCGTCACCCCGAGGTTCGACTCCAAGATATTCATCTGCTTGATGACGGCGGTCGGAGAGATGTAGAGGTCGTCCGCCGCCTTGGAGAAGCTACCGAGCTCCGCGACCTTCACGAACGTGTCCAGCTGATGGTTGTACAAAGGCACCTCCCGCCTCGATCCGTATTCATCGTCCTGATCGTATCAGTGCTTGCCGACAAGCGGGCGCACGCATCCTCCCATCGGTGCAGTTTGAACCCTAAGGTTCACACTCTCTCCCCAATCGGAACTTCTGCCATGGGCCTTACGTGCCCATAATCTTTGTATGGACACAAAGACTGTGTAATTGGAAACTCATAAGGATGGTAGAGACCATGAGCATCCTGTTCATCAACGGAAGTCCCGAGAAGGAGGGCAACACGGCACGTCTGGCCCGCGCGCTCCTTGCCGGGCACGACTACGTGACCTACGAGTTGGCAGATCACAAGATCTACGACTACGGGCAGCACTTCGCCGACGACGAGTTCGACGAGCTGCTGGCGCAGTTCAGGGCGGCCGACACCATCGTCATCGGCTCGCCGGTCTACTGGCATGACCTGAGCGGCATGCTGCGCAACATGCTCGACCGCTTCTACGGGCCGGTGGAGGAAGGGAGCATGGCGGGCAAGCGGCTCTTCTTCCTGTTCCAGGGGGCTGCCCCCACAGAGGAAATGCTCCATCGTGGCGAGTTCACCATGAGCCGATTCGCCAGCCTGTACGGCATGGAGTACATGGGCATGGCCACCAACGAGGGCGAGGCGCGCTCGCTTGCCGCAAGCATCTAGCTCGACCGTTCGGTCATTTGAGGAAGGAAGGAATCGCAATGAACGCATCAACATCGAAGAAATCACGGAAGTTCGCCCTCATGGGCATCGTCGTCGCCCTAGCTCTTGCGGGTCTGGCGTTTGTCGGCTGCGCGGGGCAGCAGCAGTCCAGCTTGCAGGCGGCATCTTCCGCGTCGTCCTCCGAGAGCTCCAGCGCTCCCGCAAGCCCCGCTCCTATAGCTCAAGGCAACGTGCTCGTCGCCTACTTCTCCGCCTCTGGCAACACCGAGCGTGTGGCGCAGCAGATAGCATCGGACTTGGATGCCGACACCTTCGTCATTACTCCCGCCGAGCCCTACACCTCCGAAGATCTCAACTGGAATCAGGAGGGCAGCCGCGTCAACATAGAGCATGAGAATGAGAGCGCTCGCGACATCGAACTGACCCAAGTCACTCCCGACGGCTGGGATGGTTACGATACCGTCTTCATCGGGTACCCGATCTGGTGGGGCATCGCGGCTTGGCCTGTTGACGGATTCGTGTCCGGCAACAACTTTGACGGCAAAACGGTCATCACCTTCTGCACGTCCATCTCGTCCAGCCTGGGGCAGAGCGCCGATCTTTTGGAGCAGATGGCAAACGGCGGCACGTGGCTCGAAGGGATGAGGTTCTCAGGCAGCGCCAGCGCCGCAGACGTCAGCGAATGGGTGAATTCACTGGCTCTTTCTTAAGGGCGAAAAAGCGGGAATGCTTTGCGGTGTCGCAGTGAAATGTCTATTCCTTCGGTAGAGAGATAGTGTGCATACTTGAGCAGGCAAGAATCAAGTATGGGATGTCGATCGCGGAATTAGCGCGACGTACCGACACTGACAAGAAGCGATTGTGGTACGTACTCAACAGGCAACGGGATATGCGGTTGGGGAGTATCTGAAGAAGGAGGCTCGCTGATGGCAAAGGGTGGCGACGTCCTCGTCAAGCGCCTCCCATCGTCTCGGGTTTCAGCCATGTCGGCTGCAAACGAAAACGGCCCCGTTCACTCAGACGGGGCCGTGGCTCTTTCTGGAGCGGGCGACGGGACTCGAACCCGCGGATACCAGCTTGGGAAGCTGGGGCCTTACCACTTGGCGACGCCCGCATTGAGTGAGCATTATACCGCTACCTCATCCTCTGCTCTGGTCATTTTGGAGAATCCCCACGAGTCGAGTGCGAGGCCGGTCACTCGGGAGATGACCGCCAAAGCTTGTAGGAAGCGCAGAGACGAATCGCTACAGTCCCAGCTCCTCTTCTCCCCACCGCTTCATGGCGAGCAGGATGGGAATGAAGCTCTCGCCCTGCTCTGTCAACGTGTACTCGACGCGCGGTGGCACCTCGCCGAAGTCGGTGCGCACGAGGAAACCATCATCCACGAGTTCCTTGAGCTGTTTGGAGAGTGTCGACTCGGAGATGGTGCCGATGCAGCGTCGCAACTGCCCGAAATGGCGAACGCCCTTGAGCGCGATGTAGAAGAGTATCTCGATCTTCCACTTGCCGCCGATCATGCGTTGAAGCGTGGAAACCGACTTGCAGCGCTCTATCTCTTCGCCCCGCCTTCTTGCCATAAACCCAACTCCTATGTACTACAAAAAATATCAGTACTTTTAATTCTAAAGCTACATTTGCATGATGGATGCGACAAGCCCGCCCATCTTTCAAGAAATCCGAGGCAAGGAGCACATCATGCATTACACAGGAACAATCTGGAGGCCGCCCTATGAGGCCGATTCCCTCATCTTGGAAGCGGCTGCGGGATGCACGCACCGCGCTTGCAAATTCTGCACGCTCTACGATGAGCTCCCCTTCAAATTCAAGGTATCGGAGCTTTCCGCAATGGAATCTGATCTCCTTGAGGCACAGACGTGGTTCCACGATCCGCTATCGAAGATTGAGACACGCCTTTTCAACCTTCCATCGCCCAAACGTTGTCGAGTCTTTCTTGCAGGCGCTAACCCGTTTGTGCTGAAAGCAAGGCGTCTGCTCGAGATATCCGATCTCATTCGCGAATATTTTCCATCATGCGAAACGATCGGCTGTTTCGCACGTGTGACAGATGTCGCCTCGAAAACAGACGAGGAACTTGCAACCCTTCGCAAAGCGGGATACACCGGTCTTACCATCGGGATAGAGACGGGAGATGATGCCGCACTTGCTTTCATGAACAAAGGTTACGCAGCGCAAGACATCGTTGCACAGTGTGCGCGCCTGGATGCGGCGGACATCGCCTATGCTTTCTTTTATCTTGCAGGCATCTCGGGAAAGGGATGTGGCATTGAAGGAGCGCGGCTTACGGCGGCGGTCTGCAATCAAACGCGCCCCTTCCTCATCGGCGCAAACATGCTCACCATCTACAAGAATTCCAAGCTTTACCAGGAGATTCTGGCTGGCAACTGGGAGGAAGAAACGGAGATTGAGAAGTACCAGGAGATCAAAGCTCTTGTGGAAGACTTGGAAATACCCGTGGAATTCGCCATGCTCGGTGCATCGAATCCCGTGATGATGCAGGGCAGGTTGCCCGAGCAACGTGCGCAAATCATTGCAGCTCTCGATCGTGTGATCGAGGAGATCGGAGAGGACAGGCTGCGCCACTATCGCACGAATCTGAAGCACCTGTGATGCTTGGGTCGTCTCTGGCAAATGAGTAGGCAGTGCCTCTAAGAAAAGGAGATGGGACTCATCCCATCCCTTTGGCTACTCCTCAATAATGACACCAAGGCGCCGGGCCAGCGCAGCAGCTTGATAGAGTCCGAATTTCGCACCGTGCACCTCGTCCATAGCGTCCGATATGACAATGCCCTCGAGCTGACATGACGTGAAATCGAGGCCGACGAGCTTCGTGCGAAAGAAACTCGTTCCAACGAAGCGGTCGTCATCGAGCGAGATGCCGCACAGCTCCATTTCAGACATGTCCGCCGACAAGAAATCGCAGGTGCGAGCACGGACAGTCTTCCAGAGGCATCGGTTGAATGCGCCGTAGACGAATGTGCACCCGTCTGCGGCGACATGCTTCCAGAGCGCCTCGGCAAAGGACGCCCCGGCGAACTTGCAGTCGCTGAACGTGCAGCGCGTGAATGCGGCGCTGTCGAATATGCTGTTGGAGAAGTCACAACCATCGAAGGCGATATCGGTGAAAAGCGCACCGGTGAAGTCGCAATCAAGGAACTGGCATTTGGAGAAGCGGCCACCGGAAACCTCAAGTTCGACGAATTCCACTTCCGCAGCATGGAGTCCGCGCAATTCAACGGCTTCGAGTGTTCCACGGTCGGGATCGCAGAGAACGTTCAAGGGCATCTCATCGAGAGAGGTGACTATGCGAGGCGCAGCCAGCTTGCAAGACGATGACGCCTTGTCGTAGGCAGCTTGTGCTGAACTAGGAAAAACGTGCATGTTGCTCCATGTACTCTTGTTTAACAACGTCGATGCATTTGCCGCCGATGCCATAGCTCACATCATCGATTTCATGAATCATAACGCTGTAGAACTCGGGTGGGATGTTCATGATTTCGGAAGATGTTGCAGTAAGGCGATTAACCAAGGCGCGCTTCTGTTCATCTGTAAGCTTTCCAGATTCGACTGTGATGTGCGGCATTGCCCCTCCTTCTCTTCAGCGCCAATGCAATGTAGAGGGCGTCTTATATGTTTGCTACTATCTAGCTATAATATCGCACGCTATCTCTGCTTTCCCTTTAGCATTCCATAGCCCACGAGTTGGACGGTCAGGAAGTCACGCAACGACTTCTCGTAGGACGGAATCGGGTAGCCCGCCTCCTCGCAGGTGGCGCTTTGGATGGGAAGCGGATGGGTCGCAGGATAGAGACTGGAGACGTAGTCACATCATGCAATTAATTCTGTGCAAGGAGTGATTGCCATGCAATTCAGAACCGATGCCAAGAACGGAAACGAGCTGTCGGCGCTGGGCTTCGGCTGCATGAGGTTCCCAACCACAGCGGGGCGCATAGACATCGATGCCTCTGAGCGGCTTATTGTCGAGGCTGTTGAAAGAGGCGTGAATTATCTCGACACGGCTTACCTGTACAACGGAAATGAAGCCGCTCTAGGTGAGATATTCGCTCGCAATCCCGGCCTTAGGGAAAAAGTGCATATCGCCACCAAGCTGCCAATGGCAAGATGCGAGGCGGCAGCCGACTTCGACAAGTATTTAGGGCGCTCTCTTGAAAGGCTGCGCACCGACCATATCGACTACTACCTCGTCCATAACGTAACGAGCGCAGTGGCATGGGACCGCCTGAGTTCGTTTGGCTTCAAAGAATGGGTGAATGAGCAGAAAAGCACGGGGCGCATTGCCAACATCGGGTTCTCATATCACGGACCGAAAGCCGACTTCCCCACACTGCTCGACTCCTTCGACTGGGACTTCTGCCAGATCCAATACAACTACATGAACGAGAACTACCAGGCGGGCACGGCGGGAGCGCCCTACGGGTCGGGTGGCAGCGGCAGAGCGAGGCCTGCCTGTTATCGTCATGGAGCCGCTTCTCGGGGGCAAACTGGCGACCGAACTGTCGGCAGAGGCACGTGGCGTGCTGACCGATGCCGACATAAGTGACGACCCGACAAGGCTTGCCCTGCGCTGGGTATGGAATCACCCGGAAGTAACCGTGGTACTGTCGGGGATGAACACGCAGGAGCAGCTGCTGCAAAACATCGAGACGGCTAATACAGCGCTACCAGGTTCACTCGAAGATGCTGAGGTCAAAGCTGTGGAGAAGGCTCGCGAGAGCATAGCAGAGAACTACAAGATACCCTGCACGGGATGCGGCTACTGCGTGCCTTGCCCCAAAGGTGTGAACATCCCCATGTGTTTCGCCGCGTACAACACGTCCTTCGCTCATGGCTGGTACCAGGGCATGCAACAATACATCACGGCGTCGGGAGCAATGTCGGGTGATGCACGCTTCGCAAGCGATTGTGTTAGGTGCGGCGCCTGCCTCGAGAAGTGCCCCCAGCACATCAAGATTCCGGACGAGCTGACATCGGTGAAGCGGCGCTTCCAGGTTCCCGGCCTTCCGGCTCTGGTCAAGTTCGGAGTAAGAGTGATGAGCCGCTAACGCGACGATTCAAGTGCAGTCTTGTGCTGCGCACCCGAGCTCGCTGAGCGCCTCAAGGGTTGTATCCACATTCTCGGCATGCCAGTTCTTGTACCCACCTGCGTATTGCGAGGCGTATATGCCGGAGAGTCGGATGTCGCTCAGTTCCTTCTGCTGCGTGGTAAGGCGAATGCTTCCGGTATTCGTCTCGATGTCGATGATCACGTTGAGCAAGTCATCGACAAGCTTCACCGATTCGATTTCCGAATAGGGAACGACGAGGGAGACGTTCCGTTCGAGAGTCGCCCAATAAGGGTCGAAGGGAAGCAGGATCATCTCGTTCTCGCACATCTGGAGGACAGCGACATCGCATGCACTGAAGAATCGGACGATCTTCTCGCTCAGATCTCCCGCCGCGCCCTTGACGATGATGCATCTACCTTCCAGAGGCGTACATCCTGCCTCGATTGCGTATTTCCAAACCTTTTCCTCGCGAGCCATGGTTATTCTGCCCCTTTCGCTATCGATGATTCACCCGTTCTATTCTTCGACGGGAGTGACGATGGGCTTGCCGGACGAATCAACAAGCACGGTCATGCCGGTGCAGCTGACACCAGAAGATGCTAGAAAGCCTGCCAGGAGATAATTCACTCCAGTCTGGCGGTCGACGAGAACGTACGTGCGATTCGCCAGGCCATCTTGTTGCATGTATGCCTGGACGAAACGATCGCCATTTTCTTTCATCGGGGAATTCCTTTCGTGTGAACCTGCGGGATGCATGTGCCGCTTGGCGTTGATGAAAAGCGGCCTTTGTAGACATCATTCTTCTCATTCGTTCCTATGCCCGCAAGCGAAGAATTATCGTAAAATCCCTGCTCAGCTGACTTGTCAAAGGATTTTGACAAGAGCATTCGTGGCATCCGCATCCCTTTGTCAGGCGTGTGAACTATCATTTCGGCCTGCATGGCATCGGGATGCGTCGATGGGCAATCGGAAGGAAGAGGGCAATGGAACTTGCTCGGCAACTGAAAGCAAAACGGGAGGAGCACGGCCTTTCCCAAGATGAGGTCGCGAAGGTGATATTCGTGTCGCGCCAGACTGTCTCGAATTGGGAGAACGACAAGACTTATCCGGATGTGCAGAGCCTGCTCTTGCTCAGCCAACTGTTCGGCGTTTCCATCGACGAGCTCATCAAAGGGGATGCCGTTGCAATGCAGCAGACAATCAGGGAGGATTCGCGCAAGATGAGGCTGCTGTCGATCGGCATGCTCGTCTTTTCGGGGCTGGCCTTCCTCTTCCTCCTCATATTCTCGCTAGCTTGGCAAGAACCGTCGGGCTTTGCTCGCATGAGCAAGGGCAACATCGCGGGAGCGGCCACGTTCATCGTGCTCTATGCCATTGGGTTCGGCATGGCCATCGCCATCGACCGCTTGAAGAAGAAGCATGATATCGTCACCTACCGGGAGATTGACCGGTTCCTCAAGGGGGAGCTTGACGGCGAGCCCGACTCGCAAGGCTTCGCGCGCAGGCATCCGGCCCTCGGCGTGATGGTGAAGCTTCTGGGCGGTGCCGCTATCGGATTGATGCTAGCGGGATTGCTCCTCGTGCTTGAGGGCTGCTAGCCTCGACGCTGGCTTGCCCCCTATGCCAGCTGCTCGCCGGCCGTGGGGCCCGCAGCCATCTGGTACACCGCATCCACATGGATGAAGCAGCCACCCTTCGCCTTGATGGGAAGCCCCATGGAGGCGAACTTGGCGTCCACCATCTCCTTTTGGACGGCGAACTCGTCGCCCTCGTTGACGTAGCGTGCCGTGCCATGGATCTGGAACGCATCGTGGCCGGTCCAGAACGCAACAGCGACCTTCTGGTTCTCCTTCAGGTTGGCCAGCGTCTTCTTGAAGAACTGGTCGGAGATGTAGATCGTCTCCTCGTCGATGACGGTCTTCATGCCGATGGCGGCTCCGTTGGGCGTCCCGTCGGCAGACGCCGTGCACAGGACCATGTTCTCGGCCGTTTCGAACAGTTCCCTCACGTCTTGGATCATGGCTGCCATGGTGGCTTCCTTTCTCGCAAGCTTTCGTTGCGGATAGTATACGCCCTCGGCTATCATGTCCCTCCTTGTTTCGTAGTGCGGCAGAGGGGATTCCCATGAACGAGGAAATCGACATCGAAAGCTGGACTGATGGCCTCGTCGGCAAGGCGCTCGACGTTTTTGGTCCCCGCCTAAAGCTCGTCGGTATCCAGGGCAGCCGTGCCCGAGGGGAGGCCCGGCCCGACAGTGACATCGACGTCGTGCTGGTCGTGGAGGGGTTGGATGACGATGACCTCGCGGCCTATCGCGCCTTGCTGGCTACCATGCCCCACGGCGATCTTGCCTGCGGGTTCACGGGGTCGCCGGAGCTGCTCGCCGCATGGCCGCGCCACGACGTATTCAATTTGGTCCAAGATACGCGCGCCGTGTTCGGCTCCTTCGACTTCATGGATACGGAATTCACCGCCGATGATGCGATGCTATCTGCCAAGGTAGGGGCTTCGGAAATCTACCATGCGATGAGCCATGAGCTCGTCTTCGCCGAAGGCTCGCTCGACGCCATCGTCGCCGCCTGCGTGAAGTCGGCCTTTTTTGTCATGCGCGCATTGCGCTATGCCAAGACCGGCGAGTATCCGCCGAGCCGCACTGCCATGAGAGAGCTCGCAACGGAGCAAGAGGCGATGTTCCTTGATGCCTACGACAACCCCGATGCCTTCGAAACCGGGGAACTTGCCCATGCGCTGCTCACCTGGTCAAGCTCCATCGTAAGTCTATAGCGACTCTTTTCCCCTCACGAGAGGGGAATCATGTCGAGGCGCAGGGTCTGCTCGACGACCTTCATCAGGTCCTCGTCGCTGATATCGGGCTTGACCTTCACGAGTCCAACGAGGCCAAAGATCGCGACGCAGAACATCTCGTAGACGAGTTCGATCTCTATCTGGTGGTATGCGGCGTATTCGGTGGCAATGTGATCGTAGAGGAATTCCGCCGTCTCCCGGGTCGCCCTCACGTCAAATGCGTCGCGCACGCCGAGCTCCTCGAGCACGCGGATCATCGGACGTGGGGTACCTTCGGCATCGTAGAGCGCATAGCGAAAGATGCGCACGCATTTTCTGAGCGAACCCCGGGTGTCCCCGAAGATGCGCTCCTCGTTCCATGCGATGACGCTTTCCACCAGGTCCTCGACGTAATCGTCGATGACCGCCTCGATCACGCCGTTCTTGTTTCCAAAGTGATAGTAGACGAGCTCGCGGGTCACGTTTGCTTCCCGGGCAATGGCCGTGACCGTGGTTGTCCGCACGCCGTCACGCTCGAAGAGCTTGCGGGCGGCCGTGGCGATGTTGCCGCGCGTCCCCGTGAGCCGGCGCGTTTCGGCCAGGCTTTTCCTATGATGTCGTGCGTGCGAAGCGGCCTCTAAGGGCGTGCGTTCTCCGTATTCGAGGATCGCCATCAACCCCTCCTTCGGTCAAAAACGGTAGCCGCGTCATTGTCTTTCACAAACAGTTCCGGTATGTGAAATCTTATTATACTCGCCCATGATACACTGCGGCTGATTTCCCACATCTAGCTGGGAAAACGCCGAGGTGAGGAGGCACGCCATGACGGTTCCTGTTTGGGTCACTCCAATTTCGATGGTGATATACACCATACTCCTGATGTTGTTCACGGAGTTCATGCGTCGCCACTACCGTACCTCCATGTGGTTTTGGGTGGTCTCGCTTGCCACCATCCCGTTCTGGATCATGAACATACCGGCCGATGACTGGTTCCGTTGGGCCAAGAACCTGTCGGTCATACTGCCGCTCATCTATGCCGGAATCGGACGCATCGCCGCCGTGCAGCAAAAGGACACCCCGTTTTGGCGTCTCATGCGCCAGCGCTGGGTGCGTTGGGTGCTCTACGGCATCGTGTTCTGCAACATCGCCGAGGCGACCTTGCGCGATGTCGAGATGGGTAACTACATGAACGCCCTAGCCGGGTTCATCCTGTGCGTCACGATGCCCTTCGGCGACAAGTACTGGAAGTACGACACCGCGCACTACGGCGAGATCATCGCCTACACGGTGCCCATGTGGAACTTCCTCTACACCACGTGGAACGCGTGCTTCGTCTATGCCGAGGGCCATGCGTTCTTTGCCAGCACCTGCTGCATCCTGGCGGCAGCCGAGCTCTATCCCATCATCAAGCGGCAACCGGAGCTCTACATTACCGGCCGAATCTACACTCTGGGCATCCATTTGCTGTTGCGCAGCTGCTTCCCGTTGCTATTCCCCACCATCATGAACAGCGCGGCCTGGTTCAACCCCGACGTGATGTACTGGTGGGGCATGATCAACGGCATCATCGGCATCCCGTTCGTCTTCTGGTACTGCTACCAGCTGAGCAGTGGAAAGGCCGATGTCACCTTCCGCCGGCGCAAAGCCCGGGAGGAATACCTCGTTGGCCGAGAGGAAGGACTGATAGACGAGTACGGAGACCCGGTGAGTACCGAGGCTGCCGTCGTCGTGGACGAGCAGGTGGGCGACAAGCCCGAAGTCTCCAAGTAGGCACCGAGGGAAGGGGAACCACCATGGGGATTCTGTATCAAGCCGCCGATCCCATCTACTGGGCCATCTGGCTGTTCGTCCTGTTTGCGCTCATGGCCTTCAACGAGCTGGGACGCGTGAAGCTGTGGGCCGGCCTGGCGCTTTTCGCTATCGTTCCCATTGCGCTGACCATCTTCGTCTGGCCCGAGACCGCAGCGCCCGGTAACGAGTACGGAACCGGCACCTGGTTTAACTGGGTGAAGACCTATTCGGCCCTTGCGGGTTGCCTTGGCTTCATCGCCTTGCGCTTCGTCAAGTGGAACGGCAAGGACGGCAAGGTTCATTATCTCTACGAGAAGAAATGGGCGTTGTGCTTCCCACCGCTCATCCTCGCCATCAACATCGCCGAGGCCGTCATCCGTGACTTCCAGGTGTTCGGCTTTGCCCTGTGGAGCGGCGGCGTCGTGGAGAACCTCTGGACCATATCGGGCCCGTGGAACATCATGAACGGCATAGCGGGCATCTTGAACATCGTCACGATTTGCGGCTGGTTCGGGATCTTCATCTCGAAGGACTCCTCTAAGGACATGATCTGGCCCGACATGATCTGGCCCTGGATTATCGCGTATGACCTGTGGAACTTCGCCTACACCTACAACTGCATCTCGGATCACTCGGCCTACTGCGGTCTAGCCCTCCTACTGGCATGCACCATCCCCACCTTCTTCATCAAGCGGGGCGCGTGGTTGCAGCACCGGGCCCAGACGCTTGCGCTGTGGATCATGTTCGTCATGACGGTTCCGCAGTTTGCCGACGTGCTGGCGCCCATTCCCACCACGCACAATCCCACCGCATTCTTCGTGGTGAGCCTCATCGCGCTGGCGGCAAATGTTGCTGTGGCCGTCTACCAGCTCTATCGCATTCGCAAGCTCAAGCTCAACCCGCTCAAGGACGAGATCTACAAGGGCACCAAACCCTACGAGCGTGTCGTCGAGGAGAATCGCTAGACACCCGTCATACGGCACAGCTATTTGCGCGACGCCTTGTAGTCCGTACCCCATTTCTCCATGGCGTCGAGGACGGGTTGCAGGGATTGGCCCAAGGGCGTGAGGGAGTACTCGACGCGCGGGGGCACCTCCGCGTACACCTTGCGGCTGACAAGCCCCGCATCCTCCATGGTGCGCAGGTTTGACGTGAGCACCTTCTGCGAGATCTTGCCGATGGAACGCTGCAGCTCCTTGAAGCGCAGCGTTCCGTTTGCGAGCAGGTCACGCAGTATGAGCACCTGCCATTTGTTGCCTATGAGCTGGAGCGTCGTCTCCACGGGACATGCGGGCAAATCATTCTGGCTGTCTGATGTCATTGGCGATCCTCGTCAAATATCCCGATAAACCACATTGGTTACTTTTAGGTACCTACAGCACAATATTGTGCCTGCTCCCAAAACAGCAGCATACTTGCAAAAATAAATTCGTACAAGAACGACGAAGACGCAGGTCCGTTGCACGAATGGGAGGTGCGGCGATGAACCAGCCAAACGAGACACCGACGCTTGACGGGAGCTTTCCCCGCAGGGGAATCGGCAATCCGGCCTTTACCGAAGAATATGCCAACGACACCCTGCGCACCCTCTTCGAAAGGCGCACCATACGCCGCTACACCGACGAGCCCGTGGGCCCGCATGATCTGGATGTCATCGTGGATGCCGGCCTAAGGGCGGCCAATGCGGGCGGTTGCCAGGCCCCCATCATGCTGGTGAGCCAGGACCGGGAGGTCAACCAGAGACTTGGGCGCATATCCAACGACCTCTACGATGAGGGCTACTATCCGGTTTCCGCGGCCCAGCCGTCGACGGCCTGCGAGGTCGGGATCACCAATGCCTTCTACAATGCACCCGTGGTCATCACCGTGTTCACGCCGGCCGGGTGGTCCTACGCGCCGCTCGATGCGGCGGTGTGCGCGGCCAACATGATGAACGCTGCCTGGTCGCTCGGCCTGGGCAGCTGCTTTGTCAGCCGAGCGGCACGCACGTTCGCAACACCTTACGGCAAGGAGGTCAGAGCGCAGGCGGGCATTCCCGATGACTACGAGCCCCAGCTTCATGTCGTGTTGGGACATCCCGAGAGCACGGAGAGCGACGGCAAACCCCTGTACCCGAACAGGGTTGCCTGGATTTGAGAGGCGGCGATGGACATGTTCGAGCAAAGTGGCCATGCCGAGCGGCTGAAAGCGGCCATCCGGGATTGCGATAGCGTCATAGTGGGCGCGGGAGCGGGGCTTTCGACTGCCGCGGGACTCACTTACACCGGCGAGCGCTTCGAACGCTACTTCGGCGATTTCGCGGCCAAGTACGGTTTTCGCGACATGTACTCCGGTGGTTTCTATCCCTACCCAGCGCCGGAGGAGCATTGGGCGTACTGGAGTCGCTGTATCTGGATCAACCGCTATGCCCCGATTCCGAAGGACACGTACGCCAAGCTGCTCGAGCTCGTCGAAGATAGGGACCACTTCGTCATAACCACCAATGTGGACCATTGTTTCCAGCGCGCGGGCTTTGACAAGAAGCGGCTCTTCTACACCCAAGGCGATTACGGGCTCTTCCAGTGCTCGCTTCCGTGCCGGCAGGAGACGTGGGACAACCATGACACGGTGCTGGCCATGGTCGAATCCCAGGGTTTCGTGGTCGAGGATGATGGCGTGCTTTCCGTTCCCGATGGCGTCACGCCGGTCATGAGGATTCCCGGCGAGCTCGTGCCAACATGCCCCCACTGCGGGCGTCCCGCCACCATGAACCTGCGCGCCGATTCGACGTTCGCGGAGGACGCCGGCTGGCATGAGGCGGCCGAGCGATACGGCGCGTTTCTGCGCACCCTGACGCGTGACGACCAGAAGGTGCTTTTTCTCGAGTTAGGCGTCGGGGGTAACACGCCCGTCATCATCAAGTATCCTTTCTGGCGTATGGCAAGCGGGAACCCGAATGCCACCTACGCGTGCGTGAACCTGGGCGAGGCCCATGCGCCCCGCGAGATAGTGGACCGCTCGATTTGCCTCGACGCCGACATAGACGCGGTGCTGGATGCGCTGGTAGCGGGGCCTGGTCTTGGAGAGGACGGATTGTCATGAGCGATAGGGTGGAACTGCTCCAAAAGATCGAGGAGGCCCTTTCCGCGGCCATCGAATTGCTGCTGGAAGAGCGCGACGATGTGGTGGCTATTCCCGAGGGTCCCCAAGTGCAATGGGACCTGTTCCGGGCCCTGGTGAACACGCGCCCGCCCATCCCGGCATCCGAGGAACTCATCGTATCGCAGGACCGCCTCTTGCAGGGCATCCTGGAGTACCGGGGAACGACGACCCTCGATGACATCGAGCCCGTTGAGGGGCGCGGTTCCATACGTCTGTGGCGTGGTGACATCACGACGCTGGGCGTCGATGCCATCGTGAACGCCGCGAACTCCCAGATGCTCGGATGCTTCGTGCCGGGGCATCATTGCATCGACAACGCCATCCACACCTTCGCGGGTATCCAGCTGCGTCTCGAGTGCGCGCGGCTGATGGAGGAGCAGGGCTATCCCGAACCCACCGGCATGGCAAAGGTGACCAGTGCCTTCAACCTGCCAAGCAAGCGCATCATCCATACTGTGGGGCCCATCGCGCGCGGTGATGCAAGTGACCTTGACCGCGCGCTGCTCGCCAACTGCTACGCTGCCTGCCTGGACGCCGCGCTCGAGGCGGGCTGCGAGTCGATCGCCCTTTGCTGTATCAGCACGGGCGTGTTCGGGTTTCCCCAGGGCGAGGCGGCGCACATCGCCGTGGCCACGGTGGACGAATGGCTCGATGGCCACGATAACGCGCTCGATGTCGTCTTCAACGTGTACGGGGAGACGGACGAGCGGCTGTACAAGGCACTGCTAGGCTGTTGAATCATTCCCCTAAAGCTGATGGAGCAGCCGGTCTATGCGCGATTGAATTCCCGCGCATATTGCATCGAGTCTTCTGGCAAGGGCAGGATTGGACGCTAGGATCTCTCTCGCTTCTTCGACAAAGCCATCAAGCGCGGTTGGATCCAGCCAGGTCAGGTCATTCGCCAGCCTGAACTGTCTATTTGAATCATCATAGAAGGGTTTCGTGCTGAATCTCCATTTTCCAGCGCAGAGTGGCTCGTCGCCAACGTCGCACCACAAACTGCTGCCGGAATCGAACAGCGGTGCTGGCCTGCATTCCAGAGTCTCGACATCGCGGATGATTCCAAAATTGCGCCAATGCCGGTCGTGGTTTGCGAGGAGATCATCACACACGATCATTTTATCCAACATGTCGGCAGCGTTATCGATGCCGATAGCTGCACAGCAATCCACATAATGCTGGTAGTCATTGAAATGGTTCGGCTTGCGCTTCAGCTGCCTTACTGCAAAAGCCGGCACGTACTCCTCGGCATCCGTGAGAAAATTTTCGCAGCGGCTCACCATGCCGTTTGATGTCTGCACGAGGTCATAGGGTACGAACTCTCCTTCGGTGAGCAAACGCTTGTACAGAGCGGTGGCAACCGCCTCATTGTAGGCTTCTTGTCCCAGAGGCCCTGACCCCTTGAGCAGGACCGTTTTTCCATGTTGGCGAATCCAGCGTTTTGCCAGCACGCCATCGGACGTGTTGTCGGGAGAATCGAGTCCGACTTCCGACATCCATTCCCATGAATCGTCGCCGGCCTTCAAATCCATGTCGGAAAAGGAGTTATTGAAGAAATTGACGTCGTCCCAACTGACGTTCATCTCCTCTGGCCGGATCCAGTATTGGTCTGATAGGGATAGGCCAAGGCTTTCGAAAGGTATTTGCGAAGGATCGTTGAATCCAAGTTCACGCAGCTTCGTGTCGATGTTGTCACGGGACAGGGGAATGCACCGATGAGACCACCATGCATCCAGGGCTTTCAATGACGCCGACGCGCCTCTGGGCGAGACAATCGAGAAGGGGGCCCTCGCGTGGTCATAGATTGCAAAGACGCCAAGAAAGCTGTTGGTAGAAAGGCTATATGTAAAGCCAAGCACCTCGTGGTCTCGATTCATCAGGATATAGCGCCTGGCGTCTGTAGGCGATTGAGCCGACGGTCTGCCTCCCCTGGGCTTGCGTTTTGCCCTTTCCATAACATCGCGGCTGTCGATGAGCCACTGGCTCCCGACTTTTTCCGCGCTAAGCGCTCCCGAATGTATCAGCTGGTGAACTCGCCCTACTGAGATTCCAAGTTGTGCCGCGGCCTCTTTTACGGTGATAGCGGGAGTCATGTTGCGCTCCTTTCGCTGGAACTCTGGAAATGATTATAGTATTAATATGATTACGAATTATAAAAAACACTATAAATATTTCTAGGGTTCTTGCCATCAGTAGGCGCTGTTATCGTATGGTTTTAGAGTTTTCTCAAGCTCTTAGGAGGACGACGGGCGTGGGGCATGCGCTGTACGAAGCCCTGGAAGACGCTCTGAGACGCATGGGCATCTTGAGCGCTTACGCCTGCGTGGCGTGTCCCAATCCCGGCGACGAGCATCTCACCGACGCCAACTCGCGCTTTCACGAGCGGATGGGTTATGCGAAGGTCGGCGAGTTTGCCGACTGCGGCAACAAGTTCGGGCGATGGTACGACATCGCGTGGATGAAGAAGGATCTGGGGCCTCATAAGCCCGATTCGAAACCGGTCACGCCCTTGATGGCGCAAACCGACATCGTGCTAGGAGATCGCATCCGGGGTTGGGTGCCCGTCACGGGTCGCGAAGACGTCTGCGTACACTTCGCGCTTCCCATACCAAAAGCCTAATCGGTGATGCAGGATCCTGTGGCGTCAATAATCACAATTTTAAGGACGAAAAACTGGAAATTTTCTCATTTTTAAGGACGAAAAATTGAGTATATCCACACTTTTCAGGACGAAGCATGATTGGAACAGCAAGATCCGGCCTGCATGGAAGTGGCTTCTTGAGGCCTGAAGTCCACTCCGCAGATGGCCGTTGCCACATAAGTCCACTATCATTCTCGAAGGCAGTATAGAAAGAAGAGGGGCTATGTCGTTAGAGAGGGCAAAGAAGCATCTCGCCGGACACGGACGCGACGGAGACGTCCTGGAATTCGAGACCTCAAGCGCCACGGTGGAGCTTGCCGCCCAGGCGATCGGCTGTGAGCCCGAGCGCATAGCCAAGACGCTTTCATTTGCGGTGGGCGATCGAGTGGCGCTCGTGGTGTGCGCCGGAGACGCGCGCATAGCGAATCCGAAATTCAAGACGCGTTTCGGGTGCAAGGCGAAGATGCTGTCCGCCGACGAGGCAGAGGAACGCATCGGTCATGCCGTCGGTGGCGTGTGCCCCTTTGGCGTGAAAGACGAGTGCGATGTCTATCTCGACGAGTCCCTGCGCAGGTTCGATACGGTCTATCCGGCGTGCGGAAGTTCCAACAGTGCCATCGCGTTGACGCCCGACGAGCTGGCGGCGATTGTTCCCAAAAGCGAATGGGTGGACGTCTGCAAGCTGCCGGAGTGAGGCACGCCGCCTGTTTCGATTGGAGTTTCCTGCGCGGCAGTAGGCTAGCCTACGGCTATAGTGTGTGCGTACCAAGACGAAGGCGGCCGCGTGAAAAAGCAAAAAGAGAGCATCTGGAGCTTTCCCTACATCGCGTTGATGGTGGTGAACCTCTTCCAGTCTATGGCCGCGTTCATGGCCAACACCACGCTTCCGGTGTATGCCGATGCGCTGGGAGCATCTCCTTCCGTGGTAGGCATAGTGGTGAGCTCGTTTTCCGTGACGGCATTGCTCATCAGGCCCTTCGCGGGCCCTGCGTTCGACAGCTTCTCGCGCAAGCGCCTGCTCATAGCATCGCAGTGCATCATATGCGCCTGCATGTTCCTCTACGGTGTGGTGGATTCCCTGCAGGGGCTTGTCATCGTCAGGCTCGTGCACGGCATCGGGATTGGCTGCAGTGGCCCGCTTGCCATGTCGCTCGTATCGGAGTTCCTTCCGGAATCGAGGTTTGCGAGCGGAATAAGCATCTATGCCCTGGCGCAGTCGTTCGCGCAGGTGGTCGGTCCGGCAGCGGGATTGTACCTAGTGGATGCCATCGGCTTTTCACCATCCTATTTCCTCGCCGCAGGTTGCCTTCTGGTGGCCATTTGCGGTGTCGGGCTCATACGGGAGCCGTATCGGGAGCGCTTGCGCTACGAGCTGAAACTTGATCGCATGTTCGCGCCGGAGGCAGTGGGAAAGGGGGTTGCCCTGATGCTGCTTGCGACCTCGTTTTCGTGCATGGGCGCCTACGTCGTACTGTATGGCTACTCCGTGGGAGTTTCCCAGATGGGGGGCTTCTTCATCGTGTACGCCTTCTGTCTGCTGGGGACGCGTCCCCTATTCGGAAGCATGGCTGACAGGTTTGGCGCGCCGCGCATGCTCGCCGTCGGTATCGCGTTCTTTGCGGCGTCCTACGTTGCGCTTGCCGTCGCGGACAATCTGGTGGCGTTCATCATCGTCGCGATTTTAGGCTCGGCCGGATTCGGATGCTGCGGTCCGCTGCTCCAATCCGCCGCGTTGGCCTCCGTGCCCCCATCTCGCCGCGGCGCCGCAAGCAATACCGCCTTCACGGGGCTCGACCTGGGAATGCTCATCGGTCCCATCATCGGGGGCATGGTCATAGAGGCTGCGACGCCGATTCTCGGCAGCCAACCCGAGGCGTATTCGCTCATGTGGCTGGCGATGCTCGTACCCGCCATAGGCGCCTCTCTGATTGTCTTGCGTTGGAATCTGCAGCGTCGGCAGGATATGACATAGTCGCATTATTGGCCGGTATCTCGCATATCGGCCATTTTTGTGCGTCGCGGCGAATCTTAGACTAGTCAGAAAAGCAAAACGCGGTATTGCGGCCCTTTCGGCCAGGCAAGAGGAAAGGCCCGGATTATGAGACCAATGGACTTTGCAAAGCGCACGGCGGCCAACAAGCTCGTCGACTACCTCTGCGCAGATCCCGAAAACAACATGAGCAAGGTGATGGACAAGATCAACGCCATTTGCCCCGACGCCCTGTTTCCCGCGCAGCGCGAGGCGTTCACGAAGGTCATGTCCGATCCCGACAACAACATGTACCAGCTCATGATGCGGATCATGGATCTCAACCCCGCGGTTCGCAACGACATGATCAAGACCGTCCTGGTCGAGTCCAACCTCATAGCGTGGGGCGTACAGGAGAAGATGCGCGAGAAGTATCGCTGCAACATCCCCTGGGCCATCCTGCTCGATCCCACGAGCGCCTGTAACCTGCACTGCACGGGTTGCTGGGCCGCGGAGTACGGCCACAAGCTCAACCTGAGCTATGACGAGATCGACTCCATCATCCGCCAGGGCAAGGAGCTCGGCGTCCACATCTACATCTACACAGGCGGCGAGCCGCTGGTGCGCAAGCACGACCTCATCAAGCTCTGTGAGGCGCATCCGGATTGCGCGTTTCTATGCTTCACCAACGCCACGCTCATCGACGAGGAGTTCTGTCAGGAGATGATTCGCGTCAAGAACTTTATCCCGGCCATCTCGGCCGAGGGCGACGAGGCCGCCACCGATGGGCGCAGGGGCGAGGGTACCTACGCCAAGGTGGAAGCTGCCATGGATTTGCTGAACAGCCATGGGCTGCCCTTTGGCGTTTCCATTTGCTACACCCACGACAACGCGCCTTCCGTGGCAAGCGACGAGTACTTCGACTGGCTCATCGAGAAGGGCGCGTTGTTCGCCTGGATCTTCACCTACATGCCCGTGGGCAAGGATGCCCCTACCTCCCTCATGCCCACGCCCGAAGACCGCGAGCGCCTCTACCGCTTCAACCGTCGCATACGCGAGACCAAACCCATCCTCACCCTGGACTTCCAGCACGATGGCGAGTTCGTGGGTGGTTGCATCGCCGGTGGCAGGCGCTACCTGCACATCAATGCTGCCGGTGACGTCGAACCCTGCGTGTTCATCCACTATTCGAATGCCAACGTCCGTGAGATGTCTCTACTTGACTGCCTGCGCTCGCCCATCTTCATGGCCTACTACGAAGGGCAGCCCTTCAACGACAATCTGCTGCGGCCGTGTCCGATGCTCGAGAATCCCGAGTGCATCGAGCACATGGTCGAGGAGACGGGAGCCCACTGCACCGATTTGCAGGCGACCGAAAGCGCTCACGACCTTGCGGAGAAATGCCGACCCGCGGCACGCGAGTGGGCGCCGGTGGCAGAAAGGCTCTGGACCGAGCCGGACGATCCGCGTGCCGAGCTGCGCAACCGCACTTGCAGTGGCCTGGCCGATAGCGACCTGGAACGCATGAAGCGCCAAGGGCGCACGATGCACGGTGCCTTCGATCCCGAGCGCGACAAGGACTCCATCTTCGCGACAAAATAACGGCTGATACAGCGCGCGTCCGTCGCCTATCGTCACGCATTTGTAACGCCCATCAGGGCTGTGTGCGTGCTATTCTTCCCGTTAATTGGCTGTATAGGCTAATTAAATAGCCGATGCATCCACGGTTCGTCAATGGGGAGAGTCATGCCGAGACCCCACTACAAAAAGGGCGATGATACCGCCCGCGACAAGTTGGAAGCGGCGTTTTGGGATGCGCTTGCCGAAGGATCCTACGAGGGCATAAGCGTGGTGGGGCTGTGCCGTTCGGCTGGCGTGAACAAGAACACCTTCTACTATCACTTCGATAACATCGACGAGCTAGCCCGTGCGGCGGCGGAGTCCCTCGTCGAGACGCAGTTCATTTACACGGTCATCGAGGCGATCAGGGGAGATGCCCAGCTTCCCGACTACCTCTCGAAGAGCGAGTTCTCGACGCGCCTGAATCGGGTATGCCTCTTGGCCGATGACAGGGCTCCTTCCCAACTGCGCCGCATGCTACATGACGCCATCCTGAGGATGTGGACCACCAAGTTGGGCATCGACGTGGACGGGCTCGATCTTCGAGATCGTACGTCCCTGGAGTTCGTCATCGGCGGATTTCTGGGAATCTTCGCATACAGGAGCCGCGAGAGCGGGAGTTTCGACCTGAAGGACATCTGGGGCGCGGATTACCTGTATCACGCGTTCGATATCGTGAACAAGTTGGTGGAGGATAGCCAGCAGGCGTAGGCGAGAGGCGGCGATGAAGAATGCCCATTCTCCTGATTCCAACGTGCCAGAGCCTATGATATCAATCGCAATACGTCGGTTTGCGCGAGGTCCGTTAGCCAAAATCTTAAGTCAGCAGCTCGTCGCCTCTCCCAAATAGGTCGACACGGCATATGTGACAGGGGCCTGACCCCTGTCACATCTGAGGGCTACTTCGAATTGTCACTCGCTTCCGTCGCACGCTTGCGATTGCGCCAGGCGAGTACCGCGAACACGATGGCTGCGAGAATCGCGATGCCGGCTAGCGTGCCCACAACGGCAATCGTCCTGTCGCCCGTATCGACGAGCGTCATGGTCTTCTCGACACCGGTCGTGTAGGCGTTGATGGTTTCCTCGGCGTCCTTCTTGTCCGTGGGGTTGTCGAGCATGTCATCCGTGATGTCGACGGTCTCGTCATCTCCGGCCTCTCCGTTGCCGGGGGCATCGGTTCCGTTCCCGACAAAGTCTTCCACGATGACGTCGTCGGGTAGCGTCGTGATGAGGTCATCGTGATCGAAGATCTGGTCGGGAATCTCCACGGCATCTGGCAGCGTGGTGATCTGGTCGTCGTAGTCGAAGATGTCATCGGGGATTTCGACGCCATCGGGTAACGTCGCCGAGGTGGGCGTGTAGAGCACGTTTATGACGTTGTTGTCCGGGTCGGTGCCCAGACGAATCTGGGCCGGGTACGTGTCGATGACGTAGGTATCGTCAATCTTGTACTCGTAAGCATCTCCAACAATGAGCTTGTCGAAACGCTGGTTGGTGAAGGTCTCCGATCCGAGCTTGGTGAATTCGACATCCTGGGGTGCAAGGGCACCACTCCATGAATCGGCGGTCAGGTCCGCCCCGGTCATGAGGTAGTAGTTGACCGTATACTCGGAATTCCACAGCCGTACGTAGTTGAGCGTATAGACGTTTTGGCTCGGATCGCGCGACACGACCATCCTATTGGGCCATCCATCCCAGAAGAAGTAGCCAGGAATGTCCACGACATAGCTCCAGGCGGTCAGCTCCTGTCCTTCGTGAAAGCCCGACAGGGTGCGCGTTCCCATAAGGCGAAGGCCATTCTCGTCTTTAGGCACGTCTGGGTCATCGAACATGACCATTTCGTAGTAGTTGAGCGTGATGGAGCAATCATCGGCAGGAGACAGCCCCGCGTCTCCGTCATCTGACAAGCTCTGCGCCTGCATGGTCGACGCGGGAACCTCGATTTCGTTTCCCTGCGTGTCTATGACGGTCCTCGTGTTGCCATTGGCAAAGGCACTGAAGGCGCAGTATGCGCTGAGGGCGATACCGACGCAAAGCAGGATGATTGCCGCGCTCAGGGCAAGTCTGAAGGAACGCATGGAAGCTGAGCCGAAAGCAAGCGTTTTCATGGCAAACGCCTCCTTAAACGCAATTGATATTCGTGTCAAGAATAATACATCGTTTATCCGGTTTTCGGCTCTTGATTATCGGTAAATTTCCAAAAAGGCACAGAACGAGACAAAACTCGCCGGGTACTTTTGTCTCATTTTCCTGTTGACAGCTGTATATAGGTGTGTATATAGTGTGCATATAGGGTATATACACTAGTGAATCGACGGGGACGCCCGTGATTCACGCGACGAGGATGCGACGGCCTCCTCGTGAAAAGAGGAATGTTGGAAATAATCGTATCGAACTCGAGCGCGTCCCCCATCTATGAGCAGATCGCGCAGCAGATCAAGGATGCGATATTGACGGGCGATCTTGCCGAAGGCGAGTTGCTCCCGAGCATACGCACCCTGGCAAACGACCTGCGCATCAGCGTCATAACCACAAAGCGAGCCTACGCCGAACTCGAGGCTGCCGGTTTCGTGAACACGGTTCAGGGCAAGGGCACCTTCGTCTCTGGCGGAAACATCGAGCTACTGCGCGAGGAGCAACTGCGAAACGTCGAGCAACTACTTTCGCAGGCAACGGAGCTGGCAAAGTCCGCTGGCGTAGATGCTCGCGAGCTGCACGAGATGCTCGATTTGCTGATGGAGGACTAGCGGCGAGCTACAAGGAGCATCATGGAAGACATGATTCGCATACAGGGGCTTGCCAAGCATTATGATGGCTTTACCCTCGAAAACATCGGATTCTCCGTTCCCGCAGGTTCCGTTGTGGGCCTCATCGGCTCGAATGGAGCCGGCAAGACCACGACGCTCAAGATCATCCTCGGCCTTACGGCGGCAGATGGAGGAGACGTACGGCTTTTAGGCTGTGACCCCCGCGATAGCAAGGACATCGACAAGATCAAGGCGCGTGTCGGTATCGTTCTGGACACCTGCGCCTTTCCCGACGTGAGCAAGGTAGCAGATGTCGGCACCCTCGGACGTGCCGCCTACGCGACTTGGGACGACGGGCGCTTCAAGTCGCTTTGCGACGAATTTGGCCTTGAGCTGCGTAAGACGGTGAAGGACCTTTCCCGCGGCATGGGCATGAAGCTCACTCTCGCTTTCGCGCTTTCCCACGACCCGGAGCTGCTCGTTCTCGACGAGGCGACGGCGGGGCTTGATCCCATGGCCCGTGACGAGGTGCTCGATATATTGCGGAGCTTCATTGAGGACGAAAACCACGCCATACTCATCTCCACGCACATCACGAGCGACCTTGAGAAGATCGCCGATGAGGTGATTTGCATCGAGGACGGCCATATGGTGTTCGACCTGCCAAAAGATGCCATCTGCGATGAAGCGGGCATCGCGCATTGTCGTATCGCGGACCTGGAGGGGCTCATGCAAGACGGGCGTATTTCAGACAGCTCGTTCGCGTTGCAGCGCGGCATGAGCACGGACGTTCTCGTTTCCGATCGCTTCGCCTTCGCACGCGACTATCCCGGGATTCCGGTTGACCGTGCGAGCATTGAGGATTACATGACGCTCGCGCTCAAGGGCGAGCCGCTAAAGGAGGTGCAGTGATGAAAGCCATGATCTTTTCCGACCTCATCACGTCAAAGAACTCGATTATCACGCTTCTGGGCGTGACGGTGCTCATCGCCATCTTCATAGCCATACCCACGGGCACGCTCTATGGCTCCATCGGCGCGTGTGCCGCCATGATTCCCTTCATGTACCTGTTCAGCATTTCGGCCTACGATGAGATGAACGGTTGGGAGCGGTTTCGGCTGACGCTGCCCATTAGCCGACGCCAGGTGGCGTACGGACGCTACGCGAGCATGCTCATCGTCTGCGTTTGCTCGCTCGTAATCGCGATTGTTCTGGGCTTGCTCATCGGGCTGGTCGTCGATGCGCTGCCCGAAGGCATTGTCCCCGAGGGCTTGCGCTTGTCGAATGCTGGAGTCGGGGAGGTTATCGGCGCGGCTCTGCTCACGCAGGTGGTCATCCTGCTCGTCGCGACGCTGACATTGCCCTTCATCTTGCGTTACGGAATGACGAAGGCGACGCGCATCGCACCGATGGTCCTGATCTTCGCGATCTCGGGGTTAGCTGTCCTCCTCGGCAATACGCCGATTGTCGGCGAGCTAGAGGTCTTTCTGGGTGGCATGGACCAGCTGCAGATGGTTCTTCTTGGCGCGGGTATCGTCGTGGTTGTGCTTGCACTCTACGCGGCAAGCGCTCTTGTCGCCGCGCGCTTCTACGAGCATCGCGAGTTCTAGTAGGGCTGGCTCTGTCTTATCTCTGGCGGCTTACAATCTTGTCATTCTCGGTTATGCGACCCCATCATCTAGTAACTTACCTTTCGTGGTGAGATGCTTTGCGATGAGGGTGGGTGCAGATGGGATCGATCAGTTCGTTTTTGAGCAGCTTTAGCGGTAGCTTCAAAGCTGCTCTTCTCATCTGGCCGTTCCTCTCCTTTGCTCTCACGCTTCCCGTGCTCGTGTACCTCTACCATCGTGACGGGCGCCTGCGCCTGTCGTCGGCCGTGGCCGCCTACCTCGCCATTCTCTACATCGCGGGCCTGGGCTGCTTCACGCTCTATCCCCTCCCGATCGGGGATGCCGGCCCAGGCATCACCTACGGCATCCCGCCGCAGTTCGATCTCTTCAACTTCGTCCACGACATCGCGAAGGACGGCATTAAGGCGGTTCTGCAGCTGCTATTCAACATCGTGCTGTTCATGCCGCTTGGCTTCATCGCGAAGCGCTTCCTGCGCTTGGGCTTCGGCGTGACCGTGCTCATCTCGCTCGGGACGACGATTCTCATCGAGTCCGCGCAGCTCACGGGCCTCTTTGGCATCTATCCGTACGCCTACCGCACCTTCGAGGTGGACGATATCATCTGCAACACACTTGGCGGCATCGTTGGGTGGTGGTGCGCCTATGGGCTAGGGCGCGTGCTGCCCGAGGAAAAGGCCATCTTCCTGAAGACGACCCATGACCCCGGCTTCGTGCGCCGATGCGTTGCCCTTTGGGTCGACCTGATGATTATCGCCCTGTGCACGGAGGGCCCCTGGCTGTTGCTGGCCCTGGCGAGCGAGGCGTTTCTCGATGAGCCCTTCACGATAGCGGGGCTTACCGCGCCCCAGACGGAGACGCTGATGATGTACACCTGCTTCGCCATTTCCTATGCCGTCTTCGAGGTCGTGGTGCCCTGGCGTAATGACGGGAGCACGGTTGGCGGCAAGCTCGTGCATATGTCGTTTGAGACGAGAGAGCGGATGGGCGCGCGGCGAGCGCTCTTCTACGCGGTGCGCGCTGCTGCGCTCATCGCCATTCTCATGTTCCCGCTCGCGCTTGTCCCGGTTGTCGTCATCTTCTACCTCATCGCGCGTAAGATGCCCTATGACTATCTACCGGGACAATAATGTCTGGTTTGCTATCGCTGCTAAAAGCCCATGGATGCTGACCGTTTTTGCGCCGGGTGTGTCAAAGACTCCCAGGTACTGACCGTCTTAACGGCCATGCAGTGTCCCATTTTGGCGAAAACGCGGTCATCATCTGGGAATCCTTGGCATTTTGAGGTCACGCACCCATGATTTTTGCCAGCACGTTAGGTAATTTGGTCACGTTCCTGCGGTTCTTGGCATAAAGATAGGGCAGGAGGATAATCAGCCCAATAGAACGTGACAATCCGGGAGGGACCCATGAAGCGCGATTATCCCAATCTCTGCAAACCCCTCAAGGTGGGCAACCTGACATTCCGCAACCGCATGGTGTCGGCTCCCATGGGTGCTACCGACATCACGGCCGAGGGTACGCCTGGCTTGCGTACCCAGGGCTTCTACGAGGCCCGCGCCAAGGGTGGTGCCGCCGCGGTTACCGTGAGCGAGCTCGTGGTCCATCCCGAGACCGACGGATCGCAGATGCTGCACCTTTCGCTTGCCACGCCCGGGCAGCTCGGCGCGTTTGCCTACGCCGCCGACGCCATCAAGCGTCACGGCGCCATCGCCTCCATCGAACTGTCGCATTCTGGCCAGTACGCGGGCACTTATATGGTTGACAAGAAGAAGAAAGCCGACCTGTGCCAGTGGGGGCCGAGCGATGGCGTGCGTCCTGACGGGCTCCCCGTGCGAGCGCTTTCCGTCGAGCAAATCGAGGACATCGCCGCCGCCTACGCCAACGCCGCCGTGCTGGCGCGCCGTGCGGGCTTCCAGATGTGCATGGTCCACGCGGGGCACGGCTGGCTCATCAACCAGTTCCTCTCGCCGTACTTCAACAAGCGCACCGACGAGTATGGCGGCTCCCTCGAAAACCGCCTGCGCTTCGCCCGCCAGATACTCACCGCGATTCGCGAGGCCACAGGCCCCGGCTTTCCCATCGAGCTGCGCATGAGCGGCTCGGAACTCTTCGACGGCGGCTACGACATCGAGGAGGGCTGCCGCATCGCCCAAGGCCTCGAGGACCTCGTCGACCTCATCCACGTGTCGGCCGGCTCCTACCAGTTTGGCTTCTCGATCACCCATCCGTCGATGTTCCGCGAGCATGGCTGCAATGTGCCGCTGGCCGCGCAGATCAAGCAGCACGTGTCTGTGCCGGTCATCGCCATCGGCGGACTGTCCGATCCCGCGCAGATGGAGCAAATCGTCGCCAGCGGCCAGGCCGATGCCGTCGCCATGGCCCGCGCGCTGCTCGCCGACCCCGAGCTTCCCAACAAGGTCATGGCTAACCAGGGCAATGAGGTCGTGAAGTGCCTGCGTTGCTTCGTCTGCATGGCCGAGCGTCCCGTGACCCAGACGCGCCGCTGCGCCGTGAATCCGCTCATCGGTCGCGAGTTCGAGGGGCTGACCGTGACGCCCACCGCCCGGCCCAAGCGCGTGCTCGTGGCTGGCGGCGGCATCGCCGGGATGAAGGCGGCTCACACCGCGGCGCTGCGCGGCCATGACGTGACGCTCTGCGAGGCGAGTGACGAGCTTGGCGGCATCCTGCGCACCGAGGCGGCGCTCCCCTTCAAGTACGACATGTACGAGCTGGGACGCACCTATGCGCACCTGTGCCGCGAGGCCGGCGTCGACATTCGGCTCGAGACACCCGTGACCGCTGCATTGTGCGAAGAGCTCGAACCCGACGCGCTCATCATCGCTGTGGGCTCCGAGCCCATCAAGCTGCCCTTTCCCGTGGCCGATGACGCCCGCGTGATCTCCATCGACGAGCTCTACCTGGACGGTGTCGAGCCGGGACCGGAAGTCGCCGTCATCGGCGGCGGCCTCACCGGCTGCGAGTGCGCGCTGCAACTAGCACGCACGGGTCACAAGGTGCACCTCATCGAGATGCGCCCTGAGCTGGCGCCCGACGCCAACATCCGCCATCGTCCCATCTTGCTGACAGAGCTGGAAGGCGAGGATATTGACGTGCTGACGGGCGCTGCGGCGAAGTGCGTAGACGCTGATGGCGTGACGGTCACCATCGATGGCGAGGAGCGAGTGGTGCCGTGTCAGTCGGTCATCGCCGCCATCGGTCAGCGCTCGCGTAGCGCGGTCGTTGATGAGCTACGCGATGGCGCGCCTTTCGTGCGCGTCATCGGCGATGCCCAGCGGCCGGCCAACATTACACTCGCAATTTACGAGGCTTATCACGCCGGACTAGACGTGTAGTCGGGACATGAAATGAGACAGTTGCTCAGAGCAACTGTCTCATTTTGCAGGCCAGGATGTAGCTGCGCTGTCGCTATTCGTATTGCTCCGCGGCGCGTTCGAGCTGCTCGATGATACCGATGCCCTGCGGGCACATGTCCTCACATGCGCCGCACCTGATGCATTCGCTCGCCCTTCCCTCGGCCGCCTGCCAGCTGTAGAGCCCCTTCACGAACTCACGGTCGCGCGTCATCTCCTCGAGGTTCAGCAGTGCCATGATGTCCGGAATCTTCACGTGGGACGGGCAGCCCTCGACGCAGTAACCGCATGCGGTGCAGGGAACCGATGCCATCGAGCGTAGCTCGCCCATGACCTTTTCCAGTGCCGCACGTTCGGAATCGTCAAAGGGCTTGTTGTCGCGATAGGAGGCGAGGTTCTCGCGTGCCTGATCGATGCTCGACATGCCCGAGAGAACGGCGATGACGTTGGGGAGGTTCCAGCAGAAGCGGTATGCCCATTCGGCCGGCGTGGATCCGGGCTTTGCCTCCTCGAGAATGCCGGCAATGTCTTCGGGCAGCTTGCACAAGACGCCGCCGCGCGCGGGCTCCATGATGATGACGGGCTTGCCATGCGCGGCCGCAACCTCCATCAGTCGCTTCGCATCGAACTTTGGGTCATCCCAGTCGAGGTAGTTGACCTGCAGCTGCACGAAGTCCATCTCCGGATGGGCGGTGAGCAGCCGGTCCAGACACTCCGCGTCGTCGTGTATGGAAAAGCCGACGTAGCGAATCTTGCCGGCAACTTTCTGCTCCTGCGCGAAATCCCACATGCCGTACTCATCGAACTTGGCGGTGCGCTTGCCGCCGACGTTGTGCAGCAGGTAATAGTCGACGTAGTCGGTGCCAAGGCGCTTGAGCGAGACGTCCAGGCACTCCTGTGCCGCCTCCTTGTTGGGCAGTGCCCAGGCAAGGCACTTCGTGGCGATGGTGAACGACTCGCGCGGATAGCGCGTCACCAGGGCCTTTCCCAGCGCCACCTCGGATTCGCCCTCGTGGTAGACGAACGCCGTGTCGAAGTAGGTATTGCCCGCTTCCATGAACGCATCGACCATCTGCTCGAATTGCAGCATGTCGATGCTCTTGGGGTCGTTTTTGTCCAGAAGCGGTAGGCGCATGCATCCGAAGCCCATCTTGGAGGCGGGGAAGATGGCGTTATCTGCAATGTGGTCAGCTGGCACGGTCTGTCTCCTTCGCGTTTCGACTTGCTTGACATCATTGGAGTTCGGGCAATATCCTAAACATTAAAGTTAACTCGAAGTCAAGCTTGGTATCGTGGGAGGCGAAATGGTGTACTCCATAGCGGATGCGGCAAAGATGACCGGTGTTTCCTCATCGGCCCTGCGCTATTACGACAAGGAGGGCCTGCTTCCCGATGTCGAGCGCCTGAGCGGCGGCTCACGGGTGTTCTCCGATACCGATTTGCAATGGATACGGGTAATCGAGTGCCTGAAGAAGGCGGGGCTCACCATCAAGGACATCCGACGCTACACGCAGCTCGTCCAAGCCGGCGACGATACGCTTCCCGATAGACGTGACCTGATTCACGAGCGACGTGCCGCGGTGGAAGCTGACATGGCCGCGCTTCAGCGCACGCTCGACTTCATCACCTACAAGTGCTGGTTCTACGATGAGGCCGTGCGCCTGGGTAGCGAGGATGCCGTGCACGAGCTACCGGACGAGAGCATCCCTTCCGATATTCGCGCCATGCGTGACCGGTCCTTCGAGTGAGGTCGCCGCGCGTTCGCGCCTAGCCGAAAAGCCTCATGCTGCGCTCGCGCGTGACGACGCCTTGCGCGGCGCTCAGGTGTATGCGCACGGCCTCTTCGTCGCTGTGGCACGTCTCGAGAAGCGCGTCGTGCGTGGGAAGAAGCAGCCCTTCCGTTCGATCACGTCCCTTTTGCGTCAACTGCAGCAGCTTGGTCCGGCGATTCTCCACGCTGCGTTCCTTGGAGATGAGTCCCTGGGATTCCAGGGTCTTCATGGGTGCCGTGATGTCGCTACTCTTCAGGAAAAGGTAGTCGGCGATGCGTGACGCGGTCACGTTGGGGCCGAGCAGGTAGAGCGCGAGCAATACGCGAAGCTCGGATGTCTTGAGGCCAAGTTCGCGCAGACGTTGCGCCGTGAGCGTGCGCGAAATCATGATGGTGTCGAAGAATGCCGTGTCCAGGCGGAACTTGCCGTTTTCGATGCGCTGCGCATCATGGATGGTTACCGCGTTCGTCGAGCTGGCAAAGGCGGCCTCGAGCTGCTCGGGCGTGAGGTTTTTCCAGTAGTTCTGCAAGAACTGCCCAACATGGTAGTCTGCCCGTTCGATGGACGATGCTCCCTTGGCGGTGAGGGCGAGTGACACCACGCGCATGTCATCGGGGTCTTCCGCCCTCGTGACGAGTCCTTCGTCCACGAGATGGGGAACTGCAGCCGAAACCGTGCTCACGCCGACGCGCAGGTTGGCGGCAAGGTCGGTACTGCGCATGGTCTGCCGCGGAGCCGATAGCAGGCGCAAGAGCATGCGGTACTGCAGGGTTGTAAGGGAGCAGTCGCCCTCCAGGATGCGACTGATGGATTTGTACAGCAGGTTCATGATGGTGAGGTAGTCCGACAGGCCCTCGACTGCGGCGACATGCTGTGGATGATTGACGTCCTCGAGCTTACGGCGCTCCTGGTCAAGTTCCGTTGCGATCATGAAAACCTCACAGATGCGACTTTGCGAAAAGTTATTCAATCACAATATTATTGAATGCATATATTGTTAATGAAAAATGCTTTACATAAGGGTGGATGGGCGTAATCTAGTCGTGACTGGTCATCGCGGATGCGTCGCATGTCGCAGCCAGCAAAGAGAGAGCGAGAGGAGTTTCGCATGTCGGAAGAATCGTTCGTCTACACTGCTTGTCCCGGTTGGGGTGACCATGACTACTGTGCGCTCAAGACCATCGTGAAAGATGGCAAGATCGAGCGCATGGAGCGCATCGTCTACTCTCAACCGGAAGAGCCCGATGGGCACATTTGCCAGAAGGGCTGCCTCGCGGGTCGCCAACCCTACGATCCCAAACGTCTCAGAAAACCGCTCAAGCGCGTGGGTGAGCGCGGGAGCGGGAAGTTCGAGGAAATTAGCTGGGATCAGGCTCTCGACGAGATTGGCGAGAAGCTCTGCAAGATTCGTGACGAGCATGGCCCTGATAAGGTCGTTCTCTGGAATCTCGGCGCAGGCGTCCCCGCCCAGTACAGCTTCGAGAACCTGATGCCGTTCCGTTTCGCGAACACCTTTGGCGTCACCGTTCCGCTCGGCTCGATCGGTTTGGATAACGGTCCCTTCTATGCCGAGTTCTATAACGCGGGCAGCGAGTTTCCCCGCACCGTGATCGATCCACGCATCATGGTCGGCACGGATCTCATCTACGTTTGGGGTTGCAATCCCATCGAGAACCAGATGCGCTGCGCCCAAAACCTCGTACGTGCCCGCGAGGCCGGTGCGCGCATCGTCGACCTCGGCCTCATCTTCGACGGCACCGCCGGTTTCGCCGACGAGTTCGTTGCCATGAAGCCGGCGTCCGATGGCTATCTGGCCATGGCCATGGTGAACTACATCCTGCAAAACGATCTGCAGGCGAGTGAGTACCTGCTCGCACGCTCAATCGCCGCCTACCTCGTCGATGACGAGACGGGGCTGCTCGCCCGCGATCCCGACGATGGCTGCTATCTTGTCTGGGATGCGGCGAGTGACGCCGCCGTCGGTGTTGCGCCCAAGCGCGGAGATTACCCCGAGGGGGCCGACGTCCAGCTCTTCGGTAGCTACGAGATCGACGGTAAGCGCTACACCACGGCACTGCAGAAGCTCAAGGACGCCGCGGCGGAGTACACCTTCGAGCTCGCCGCCGAGAAGTGCGGTATCAGCGCCGAGGACGCCGAGCGTCTTGCACGTGACTGGGTCGAGGCGGAAAACGCCTTCATCCTGTCGGGCTATGGCCTGCGCTACCGCAACTCCAACGAGACCTATCGCCAGTTCCTGCTGCTCGGCGCCCTGACGGGACGCCTGGGCAAGCCGGGTAGCGGCGTCTTCGAGGCGCTGCAGCTCCAGAGCTGGCCGCTCGTCTTCAACGACATCCCCATCAGCTGCCCCGATGGCGTTGCCGGCGTGAAGTCGGTGCCCGTGCGCATGGCGCAGTGGTTTGCGGCGGCCGAGGCCGATGACAGCCCCTACAAGGCGCTCATCGTATGCAGCGGCAATCCCGTGCACCAGCAGCCCGATCGCCAGCGATGGCTCGATGTCGTGAAGGACATGGAGCTTGTCGTCGACTATGACGTGTGGCTCACCGACACCGGCGAAATCGCCGACTACGTGCTGCCCGATCTCATGTCCTTCGAGCGCGAGGATCTCATCACGGGAGCATGCTACAACCACGTCATTCTGCAGGAGCCGGCCATCGAGCCACAGGTCGACGGCCATGAGCCCGTCTGGGTGTTCAGCGAGCTCGCCAAGCGCGTCGGTCTGGGCGATTACTTCACGATGGGCATTCCCGAATACATCGACATTCGCCTGCAGACGCAGTACCCGCTCATTGCCGGCATCCAACCGCCCGTCACCTACGAGCGCCTCAAGGCCGAGAAGATGATTCGCGCTGCCGCTCCACCCGAGCCCAAGTACACGCCGTACCTCAATCCCGCCGAGGTACTCGATAACGAGACCGGACGCATGGAGATCATCTACTCCGAGAAGCTCGCCGACCTTGGCATGGCAACGACCAAGGTGCTCGAGCCGAACAAGATCGGCAAATCGAGCGAGTATCCATACCAGCTCTTCACCGGTCGCCAGCGTTTCTTCATGCAATCGAGCTTCACCGACGATCCCATCACCGTGAAGCTTTCCGGAGAGACGCCCGCCACGAGGCTCAATCCGGTGCAGGCCCAGCGCCTGGGATTGGCCGAAGGCGACATGGTCGAGGTCTTCAACGAGCGCGGGCATGTCATCACGCGTCTGGTGCTCGACGAGAGCGTTCCGGATGGCACCGTGCACGTGTGGTTTGGCTGGCGTCGTCGTCAGTTCGAGGAGGGCACCTACGCCGAGATCACGCACCAGTGCGCTGGCCAGGATTCGCAGGGCCCGCTCGAGGACAAGTGGTTCGCGGATTGGCTTGCCGCGGGGCACCATCCCAACCCCTACGTCGAGGCAATGAGCTCGCTCACGGGCTCGACCGACTGCTACTGGGACTCGTGGTGCGATATCCGCAAGTTCGAGGGCGAGATAACGCCCAATCCGCAGGAATCCATCGTGAAGGAGGCTTAAGTCATGGCACACAAGATGTTGGTCGATATCGACCGTTGCATAGGCTGCTGGACCTGCGCGATGGGCTGCAAGGTTGGCAACCACCTGGAAGATGACGAGTATCGCGTCGAGGTCGAGACCCACGGATCGGGTGCCGGCATCGACCGTCCCGAGGGCGTCTATCCCGACTTGCACATGTGGTGGCAGCCGATCTACAAGCCGAGCTGCACCTTCTGTGCCGAGCGCATGAAGGAGGGCGAACCACAGTTCTGCGTGATGGATTGCCCGACGCAGGCGCTGGCCTTCGGCGATGTCGACGACCCGGACTCCGCCTACTCGCAGGCCCGTGCGCGACTCGAGGCTCGTGGTGCGCGTTTCTGGGAGCTCGACGACGCCGGCGCGACGACGCACTCTCACATCGAGTACGCCAGCACCCGCCAATAGTGGGACAGATTGAGACAGATTGGTCAGACCAAATTGTCTCATTAGCAACAGGCTCCCGCCAATAATGAGACAAAGTGGTCAGACCAAATCGTCTCATCGAGCGGCCCCCGGAGTTTCCGGGGGTCGCTTTCGTTTAGTGAGACAGATGTACCTGTCCAATCCGTCTCCGGCCGCGCCACGCTCGCGTTCTGCTGCTAAAATGGAATCATCGTTACCGACTATAAAAGGAGGTTCCCATGAGCTACGAAATCGTCGATGCGGATTACGTGCTCGAGCACCTTGGCAAGATGCCCATCCTGGACGTGCGTCCCAAGGACATGTACCTGGAAAGTCGTATTCCCGGCGCGCTCTCGGCCCCGCTTCTGGAAGCCAAGGAAGCCCCGGAGGACACGACTGAGTTCTTCCTGCGCGAGGTTCTCGATGCGGGAATCGATCCCACCAAAGACTTCATCGTTTACTGCTATGATGGCGGCCTTGCCCGCGAGGCCTGCGACCTGCTCGAGAATGCCGGAAACACCTGCCAGAAGTGCTATGCAGGCAGCTGGGTCGATTGGATTTCCGACTCCTCACGTCCCGTCGAGAAATGAGACAGCTACTCTGAGCAACTGTCTCATCGAGCGGCCCTCGGAGAAATCCGGGGGTCGCTTTCTATTTCTCCATGAGTTTCTCGATGGCAGTCATACGTGCGCAGACGGTGAATATGCGTGCCGCCTGCTCGAGCTCTTCGATGCTCGGGAAACTCGGGGCGATGCGGATGTTGGAGTCGTGCGGGTCATTCCCGTAGGGCCAAGTCGCTCCAGCGCCCGTCAGCGCGACGCCCGCCTTCTTGGCCTTGGCCACGGTCTCCTTGGCTGTGCCGTCAAGACCGGTGAAGCTGATGAAGTAGCCACCACGCGGATGCGTCCACGTGCCGATGCCCGTGCCGCCCAGATCCTCGTCGAAGATCTCGAGCACGCGCTCGAACCGCGGACGCAGAAGCTCCGCGTGCTTGTTCATGTGTGCGGCCACGCCCTCGGCATCCTTCAAAAAGCGTACGTGGCGCAGTTGGTTGAACTTGTCGAACCCGATGGTCTGTGCTCCCATGCTCACGAGCATCTCATTCACGTTGGCAACGCTCGACACGAAGGCAGATATGCCCGCTCCGGGAAAGGTCACCTTGGAGGTCGAGCAGAACTCGAAGACCATATCGGGATGGCCTGCCTCGGCGCACGCGTCGATGATGTTGAGGATATGGTCCTGGAGCGTCGGGTCGTCGTAGAGATGATGCACGGCGTAGGCGTTGTCCCAGAAGATCCTGAAGTCGCTGGCGGCCGGCTCGAGTGCGGCCAGCCCACGTACGACTTCGTCGGAGTACGTGTAGCCGCAGGGGTTCGAGTACTGGGGGACGCACCAGATGCCCTTGACCGCTGGGTCTGTCACGAGACGCGCGATCTCGGCAACGTCCGGGCCGTCCTCGCCCAGCTCGACGGGAATCATCTCGATGCCAAAGTGCTCGCAGATGGCGAAATGACGATCATATCCCGGGCTCGGGCAAATGAACTTGACGTTATCGAGCTTGCTCCAGGGCGTCTGGCCGCCCAATCCCGTTATCCAGGCCCGCGCAATGGTGTCGAACATGATGTTGAGGCTCGAGCCTCCGCATATCACGACTTGCTCCGGCGTGACGTCGAGCATGTCAGCGATGAGTGCGCGGGCCTCGGGCAGGCCGGCGAGCACGCCGTAGTTACGGCAGTCCGTGCCATCGTCCGCGAGGTAGTCGGCCTCTGAGTTCACACAATCGAGCAGCGGCATGCTCAGCTCGAGCTGGGCGGGGCTCGGTTTGCCGCGGGCCATGTTGAGTTCGAGACCTAGTGCGCAATACCGCTCGTACTGCTGTGCAAGCTCGTCGTAGAGCTCGCGCATCTCGCCTGCGCCCATGTCCTTGTACTCAGTCATTCCCGCTTCTTCCTCCGTGATGAAAATGTCGGCGCCCATTATAGACGCAATGGCTATAATGAACGACGCATCTGTTCAAGGCGGGGTGGAATTCCCCACCGGCGGTGAGCGACCTTCGTGTCGTGCAGCCCGCTAACTTCCCTCGGGGAGCCGATCCAGTGCGAATCTGGAGCCGACGGTCATAGTCCGGATGAGAGAGCAGAAAGGAGCGGATCACTATGTCCGAAATCTCTCACGCAGGCGGGAGCGTCACCCCGCAGCAATCAAGTAAAGCCGCATGGAGCACGCGCAAGCTCGTCCTGCTCGCGCTTTTCACGGCGCTTTCGCTCATCCTGTCCTTCATCGAGGCGCCGATTTTTCCCGCGGCACCGTTTCTGAAGTACGACCCGTCTGCCGTCATCGCGGGCTTTGCCGCCTGCGGCTTTGGTGTTGGCGCGGGCCTGCTCGTAGGCGTTGCTTCGGCTGCTATCCATGGCCTTATCATGGGTGACCCCTGGGGATCGCTCATGACCATCATCGCCGTGGCATGCTGGATCGTGCCCATGGCGCTCATCTATCGCACCAAGAGGACGCGTACGACGCTACTCATCGGCATCATCGTAGGCTCCATCCTCTCGTTGGCCGGCGCAATCGTGGGCAACCTTCTTATCACGCCCATCTACACGGGGACGGACGTGGCGACGGTCGCCGCCATGATCATTCCCATCCTGCTTCCCTTCAACGCGCTCAAGATCGTCATCAACGACGTGCTCGCCTTCGTGCTCTACAAACCGGTCGAGAATCTCATGTCCAAGGATTAGCCCATGAATGACGGCCTCGACAATCCAGGCAAGATCTCGTTCGATCACGTTTCGTTTTCGTACAAGGCAGATGCACCAAACGTACTCGACGATATCTGCTTGGATATCGAGGCCGGTCAGTTTGTCGCCATACTCGGCGCCAACGGGTCGGGTAAGTCGACGCTGGCCAAGCACATCAATGCGTTGCTCGCGCCCACGGCCGGACGTGTCATGGTGGGCGGCCGTGACACACATCGCGAGGAGGACGTCTTTGCCATCCGCGAGGCAGCCGGCATGGTGTTTCAAAACCCCGATAACCAGGCCGTGGCTTCCATCGTGCGCGATGACGTCGCCTTCGGGCCCGAGAACCTGGGTCTTGCGCCCGACGAGATTCGCGTGCGCGTCGATGAGGCGCTGGCTGTCGTCGCCATGCAGGACCATGCGGAGGAGGAAATCGCAAGTCTTTCGGGCGGTCAGAAGCAGCGCATCGCCATTGCCGGCGTGCTCGCCATGCGTCCGCAGATTCTCATACTCGATGAGCCGGGCGCCATGCTCGATGCCCGCGGTAGGCGCGGCATCACGCGCGTCGCTCACGAGCTCAACGCTGGCGGGATGACCGTCGTGCTCATCACGCACTTCATGGAAGACGCACTCGGTGCCGATCATGTCGTCGTGCTCGATGCAGGTCGCATCGCGCTCGAGGGCACGCCCGACGAGGTATTCACCGATGCCGCCGCCCTGCGTGCCTTGCGCCTCGAGCTCCCCTTCTCGATCCGGCTTGCCGAGGATCTACGCAAGCGGGGGTTCGAGGTGGGGATGGGACTTTCCGAAGCCGTACTGGAGGAGGAGCTATGCCAGTTGCTTTCGAACAGGTGAGTTTCTCCTACGATGGCGAGCGCGATGCTCTCGAGGATATCGACCTCGTCGTGGACGATGGCGAGTTCCTGGGCGTCATCGGCCATACCGGATCGGGCAAGTCGACGCTCGTCCAGCTCATGAACGCCCTGCTCGTTCCCACGGCAGGACGGGTGCTCGTCGATGGCATGGACACGCGTGAGCGCAAGTCGCGCCGCAGGGTGCGTACGACGGTCGGTCTCGCCTTCCAGTATCCGGAAACCCAGCTCTTCGCCAATACGGTTGCCGAGGATGTGGCTTTCGGTCCTCGCAATCTGGATCTACCCGATGACGAGGTGGACCGACGCGTGCGAGAGGCGCTCGAGCGTGTGGGCATGGATTATGCGGAAGTCGCCCAACGCAGTCCCTTCGACCTTTCCGGCGGCCAACAACGCAGAGTTGCCCTCGCCGGCATTCTCGCAATGGAGCCACGGGTGCTCGTGCTCGACGAGCCAGCCGCCGGCATGGACCCGGCGACGGTGTCCGAGATCCGCGCTTACCTGCGCGAGCTCAACGATCAGGGCCTCACCATCGTGCTCGTGTCGCATTCAATGGATGACGTTGCCGAGCTTTGCTCGCGCATTATCGTGCTCGATCACGGCACGCTGCACATGCAGGGAACGCCTGCCGAGCTGTTCACGGCGCAAAACGCCGCCGAACTTCGTCGCATCAACCTCGGTGTGCCCCGTGCAACCAAGTTTGCCCTAGAATTGGCAGAGCGCGGACTCGAGGTGCCCGGTCCGATTCTCGACGAGCGCCAACTCGTCGAGGTGCTCGTTGCGTTGCGGAAATGAGACACTCGCTCAGGGACGTTGTCTCATTTGCTGCAGGTGACGATAACAAATGAGACAACGTCCCTGAGCGAGTGTCTCAATCGCGTCCACTGTATAGAGAGGTACATAACCATGCCGCAGATCTCGACCGAGCTTGACCAGCTTTCGATTGCGCTCATCCAGACGGCGATCGACATGCTCGACGTGCACGATGACGTCCCCGTCATGCTTGCGGTGGACTGCGATGGCGAGCTCTTGACCTTCGAGGACGACACGCCCGATGGTTGCTATCGCGCCGCACGCGAGCAGGTGCGATCCTATGGCAAGGACTGCGTACGCTATGCGCTGCTCACCCAAGGTTTCGTACAGGAAGACGAGACCGATTCCGGCCAGCCTGCCCTACTCTTCGAGTTTGCCGAGCGCGGCATGGACTGCGCCTGGAGCGGTTTTATGCTGTATCGCCGCGACGAAGATGGCCATGTCGAGGTAAGCGACCCCATGCCAGCAGGCGAGGAAGAGCTCCTCTTCGGATAATGCGTCGCCCAGTCCCTCCATTCCCGCAATGAAATGCTGCGCTGCTGTCTGAAGCATGGTATCCTGCAAGGCTGTACGAAATACAGCTGACAACGGGATAACGTCCATGCTTCAAGAAAACATCCGCAATATCGCCATCATCGCTCACGTCGACCATGGCAAGACCACACTGGTCGACCGCCTGCTGCAGACCGCCGGCATCTTCCGCGAAAACCAGCAGGTCGAGGAGCGCGTCCTGGACTCCAACGATCAGGAGCGCGAGCGTGGCATCACCATTCTCTCCAAGAACGTATCCATCCGCTACAAGGACGTGAAGATCAACGTCATCGACACGCCGGGTCACGCCGACTTTGGCGGCGAGGTCGAGCGCGTGCTCAAGATGGCCGATGGCGTTTTGCTGTTGGTCGATGCCTTCGAGGGCCCCATGCCGCAGACGCGTTTCGTCCTCAAGCATGCCCTCAACCTCGACCTGGTCCCCATCGTCGTCATCAACAAGATCGACCGCCCCGGCGCGCGCCCCGACGAGGTTCTCGACGAGGTCTTCGAGCTCATGCTCGAGCTAGGTGCAAGCGACGAGCAGCTCGACTTTACCACCATCTATGCGAGCGCCATGAACGGCTACGCGCGGCTCGAGCCCGATGACGGCAACATGGACATGCTGCCGTTGCTCGACGCCATCCTCGAGCATATCCCGGCGCCCGATGTCGACCCGAACGGCCCCGTGGCCATGCAGATCTGCACGGTCGACCATTCCGAGTACGTTGGGCGTATCGGCACGGGGCGTCTGTTCTCCGGTTCCATCGAGGCGGGCCAGCAGGTGCTCGTGCTCAAGAACAACGGCGCCGCCCGCTACGAGACCAACGTCAAGCACCTCTACACGTTCGAGGCCCTGGGCCGCGAGGAAGCTCAGAGCGCCGAGGCCGGCGACATCATCGCAATCGTCGGTGTCGAGGACGCCGACGTGGGCGACGTGGTGACCGACATCGAGAACCCCGTTGAAATGGAGCCCATCGAGGTCGAGGAGCCGACGCTCTCGGTCATCTTCGAGGCGTCCTCGAGCCCGCTCGTCGGCAAGGAAGGCGATATCGTCGGCGGCCGTCAGCTCAAGGAGCGCCTGATGCGTGAGGGTGAGGCCAACATCTCGATGCGCATCGAGGAGCTCGAGGACAAGAGCGGCATCGAGGTCGCCGGTCGTGGCATCCTGCACCTTTCCGTGCTCATGGAGACGATGCGTCGCGAGGGCTACGAATTCCAGGTCGGCCGTCCGCGCGTACTCTACAAAACCGTCGATGGCGTGAAGATGGAGCCCATCGAGGACGCCTCGGTCGAGACGCCGGAGGAGTACGCCGGCAAGATCATCGAACTCTTCGGGACGGCCGGGGGCGAGATGACCAACATGGCGACACACCAGGACCAGACGGTGCTGTCCTTCAAGATTCCCACGCGCGGCATCATGGGCCTACGTACCAAGATCCTCAACGCGAGTCACGGCGAGGCCATCTTCAGCCATCGCTTCTCCGAGTATGGCCCCATGCGCGGCGAGCTGGGCGGTCGCAAGAACGGCGCCATGGTCGCCATGCATTCCGACAAGGCCGTCGCCTACGCGCTCGACACGCTGCAACAGCGCGGCACGCTCTACGTCGAGCCTGGTGACGAGTGCTACGAGGGCATGATCGTGGGCGAGAACGCCAAGGAAGGCGACATGGACGTGAACGTGTCGAAGACCAAGCAGCTCGGCAATCAACGTGCATCGAGTGCTGACAAGGCGATTATGCTCACCCCGCCGGTCAAGTTTACGCTCGAGGAGGCGCTCGAGTACATCGCCGATGACGAGCTCGTCGAAATCACCCCCAAGTCCATACGCTTACGCAAGCGTACGCTCGATAAAATTGGAAGAAAGAAGGAACGCGCCCGTGCGCTGGGCAAGTAACTAAGGAGCCACCATGACTCAGGAACTGCTTCGTCTTCATGACGCAAAGGTAAAGATGGACGGTCGCGTGATTCTCGACGTCGACGACTTCGTCATCAACCAGGGCGAGCGCATCGTCGTGCTCGGGCCCAACGGATCGGGCAAGTCGACGCTGGTCAAGCTGCTCACCAAGGAGATCGAGCCGGTATGGCGTGAGACGCCGCCGGTGCTCTTCATGGGTCAGCCCGATCCATCGGAGGAAACCCTCATCGAGACGGTGGGCCTCGTCTCCACTGACGTGCAGGAGCGCATGATGGTGCATCGCACGGTGTTCGACATCGTGCTCGGCGGCTTCTTCGGAAGCGTCGGCGTTCCCTTCCACATCGGGGCCTCTGACGAGCAGGTTGAGCAAGCCCGCAAGGCCATTCGCGAAATCGGCATCCCGTCGCTGTCCGAGCGTGACATGCTTACGCTTTCCACGGGACAGGCACGTCGTGCGCTCATCGCCCGCGCACTCATCAATGGTCCCGCGCTGCTGATCTTCGACGAGCCGACGTCGGGTCTCGACCCCGAGGGTGCCTGGAACATGCGCCAGTCGCTCTCCGCGCTTGCCAAGGCCGGCCATACCATCCTCGTCATCACCCATAACGTGAGCGACATCATGCCGGAATTCGACCGCGTGGTCATGCTGCAGGACGCTCACATCGTTGCCGACGGTCCCAAGGAAGAGGTCCTCACGACGCAGAAGCTTCGCCACCTCTTCGGCGTCCCCATCACGCTCGTCGAGACGGATGGCCGCTACCACCTGCAGTAGTCTTCCGAATATATAGATGGTTACGATAAAATAGACCAATTAACGCAGATGCAGTAACTAGAGGAGCGCCACATGGCTGATCTCATGGAATATGTGAACGTACTGGCCGATCAGATCGGTCCACGACCGGTCAGCACGGAGGAAGAGCATCAGGCCTCGATCTACATTGCCCAGGAGCTGTCCGATGACGGCCTGGACGTCAGCGTCGACGAGTTTGCGACCCCGTCCGGCGTGCGTTGGCCCTACGTACTCGCGTTCGCGGCCGCGGCGTTAGGCACGGTCATTTCTGGCATCGGCATCTTCGTGCCAGGCATTTCGCTCAGCATGTTCATCATCGGCCTGATTCTCGTCGTCGGTGGCTTCTTCGTGTATTTCACCGAGCACAACAACAATCCCGTCTTGTCGAAGATGCGTGCGAGCGGTGTCTCGCAGAACGTCGTGGCCAAGTACGTTCCCGCGAGCGTCGCCCACGACTCGCGTCGCCGCAAGAAGATAATCATCGCCGCGCATGTCGACACCGTGCGTGCCCAGCCCGAGGCATCTCCCAAGATCATCGCGCACGCTCCGCTGCTGTACAAGATCATCTTCTACAGCATGATTGGCCTTGTCGCCGTCCTCTTCGTCAGGTTGCTGCCGCTTCCCTGGCCCGAGGTTGTCGATACGGTCCTGTGGGTCATATCGCTCATCGCGAGCGCCTACGTGCTCGTGGCAGCCGCCTGCATCGTGGCGAGTCGTTTCACGCCCTACATCTCGGGCGGAAACGACAACGCGTCCTCCATCGCCGTGCTCCTGTCCGTTGCGCATCTGCTGGTCAATCCCGAGGAACGCGAGCGTTACACCAGGGACCGCTCTTTCAGGCTCGTGGGCGGTGCCATGGGTGACGATGCTGACGAGGAACCCATCGACCCGTTTGCCCCCACTGTTGATGACCTCGAGGAGCCCGTCATGCACAGCGCCGAGGAGGCATACGCGGAGGGCCTGGTTCCCGAAGGCGTCGAGATCACCTATGACGACGACGGTACCCGCGATGACGCGACCGTCGCCTTTCCCGCGCTCACTCCCGAGGAGCAGCTCGACGTCCTTGCCGACACCGCCGCCGAGGAACTGCACCTCGACTCCATGTCGACGGGTGCCTTTTCGCTCGACGATGTCGAGTTCGAACAGGCGGGAGCCGAGGCCGTGACGGTCAATCCGGGCAAACCGGGCGCCATCTCCGAGATGCAAGTTCCCGACCTGGACTTCACGCTCGACGAGGAGATCGATCAAGCTGGCAAGAAGCCTGTCGAGCGCCTTGACGATGCGGTGATCTTCGCCGAGTACATGGGCTCCGACGACCACCAGGACGAGGTCGAGCCCGTTTCCGAGGATGAGTCCGCGACGGTACGGGAAACCGAGCGGGCGGTTGAGGTCGAAGCGCAGACCGAGGAGCCCGCGATGGTCGTCGAGGAGGAAGAGACCGTTGACGAGGAACCTCCCGAACCCGCTCCCATCTACGTTCCCATCGAGACGCCGACGCGTTCGCACGACGAGCGCCCGCAAGTCGCGCGTCCCGTCCCCTCGTGGTATGCAGCTGCCAAGGAGAAGGCGGCAAAGGACCTCGAGAAGAAGGCAGCTACCAAGGTCGGGGACGACGAGCCTCCCGTATTCTCGTATCGCTCGCGTTTCGCCGACGCACCAGCCGCCTCGCAAGGCGCCCGCGTACAGGAGCCGGAAGAGGAGCCTGCGTCCGAGGAGGCCATCGAGGTCGGAGCCGAGGTCGTCGAAACCGTGACGGACGAGACGCCGCAGCGTCAGGAGGAAGCGCCTGCAGAGCACGAAGAGGAAGCAGCCGAAATCGTCGATGCCGTCGTCGCCTCCATCAACCTCGACATACCCGATGACCAGCTCGACGAGCTCAGTCCGGATGCAAGCGGCCTGTTTGCGCGTGTCGAGGTGCAGGAGGAAGGCGAGCCCGAGGTCAAGTCCGGCGGATCGCGCGTGCAGCTGACATCGCGCATTCCCAACATCGGCTCCTCGGACGACAAAGAGCGCGAGGAGCGCAAGTCCGCGCACGAGAGCCTCGCGGCACGAGGCACGCGTTCCGAATTGCAGAGCATCCCGGTTGTTGATACCAACGATGACATCGACGTCGAGCAATCCGATGCCGAGGGCAGGGAGATACTCGAGGACGAGGAGGTCGTCGAGACCGCCGCGGAAATCGAGCCCGTCATCCCGGCGACGGCCAGGACGCAGCGCAAGAAGCCGACGGCCCGTCACGTCACGCAGCAATTTGTGCCGACGCGCGCCACGCGCAATCACGACATCCACCTGGGTGAGAATCGCCAGGAGGCTCCCGTAAGCTCGACATTCGAGGATACGCCGCAAGCGGCACCCCAATCCATGCCCAGCGACGATCCCTTTGCCCCCAAGAGCGAGCGACGCACGAGCGAACGCTCCGCGGCTCCCCGGCCGCGCCAACGCGCCGAGGCTCCGGCAAGCACGCACGTGCAGCCAAACGAGACGCTCGCCTCGGCCGCGAGCACGTCTTCGTTCCCGTCGCTCACCGGTTCGTTCCCCGCGCTTTCGGGTGCCATGCCCGTTGTCGACGCCGGTGACTTCTCCGATTTTGCCGAAACGTCCGAAAGCGTGATCGCGGATGACGCCGCGCTCGATAGCTTCATGGCCGCAGGACAGACGACCGAGATAAACATTCCCGAATCGCGTTTTCGCAATGCTGTCGACAAGGTCGGCGGTCTGTTCAATCGCAAGGGCAAGAGCGCGAACGACGATTATGGCGCGAGCGATTCGGACGCCTGGAGCGACGAGGACGATTACGGCTGGAAGGGCGGCGGCTACTTCGAGGAGGAGGCCGAGAGCGCCTTTGACGCCGTGCGCCAACGCGCGGCGCAGATTCGCGAATCCGTCGTGTCCATGACCGAAAACGACCTGCTCGACAAGGAGGTCTGGTTTGTCGCGCTTGGCGCCTCCGGTGCTGGCGGGCAGGGCATGAAGAACTTCCTCGACCTGCATTCCTCCGAGCTGCGCGGCTCGCTCATCATCAATCTCGAGGCGGTTGGCGCCGGGACGATCTCCTACGTCGACGTCGAGGGGACGGGCAAACCCCATCGTGCGGACCGTCGCCTCATGAGCCTCGTCAAGAAGGCCTCCAAGGAGGTCAGGGGTAGCGAGATGAAGGCCAAGAGCCTCGAGTGGCGCAACACGGATGCGACGCCTGCCATGATTGCCGGCATGCGCGCGCTGACGCTCATGGGCTTTGCCGATAACGGAGTTGCACCCGTCGATTGGCATACGGCCGAGGATACGGCCAACATTGTCGAAGAGGACAAGCTCGAGTACATGACCCGTCTGCTTCTCAAGGTCATCGAGAATTCCTAGAAAGTACTGGTCAAAGCGGAAAGGGGCTTTCATGCCAGATCCCAAAATCAAGCGCGCCATCATCTCCCTCACCGACAAGACGGGCATCGAGGACTTCGCCCGTGCACTTGTCGATGAGTTCGGCGTCGAGATCGTGAGCACGGGTGGTACCGCCAAGGTGCTCGAGGCGGCGGGCATCCCCGTCGTCGCCATCGACGAGCTCACGGGCTTTCCCGAGATGATGGACGGTCGCGTGAAGACCCTACATCCCAAGGTGCACGGCGGCCTGCTTGCGCGTCGTGACCTCGCCAGTCACATGAAGGACGCCGAGGACAACGGCATTGGCATGATCGATTTGGTGGTCGTGAACCTGTATGCCTTCGAGGCGACCATCGCCAAACCAGACGTGGACTATCAGGACGCCGTCGAGCATATCGATATCGGCGGTCCCTCCATGCTGCGCAGCGCTGCCAAGAACCACGCGTCCGTCACCGTGGTGACCAACCCGGCAATGTACGGCACCATTCTCGACGAGATGCGCGCAAATGGCGGTGCGACCACGCTCGAAACCCGCAAGAAGCTCGCGCTCGAGGTCTTCCGCCTCACGAGCGCCTACGACAACGCCATCTACTCCTGGCTACACAACGAGCTCATCGACGACGGTCCCTTCTGGACCGACGAGCGCGTCATGCTCGACAAGGTCGCCGACCTACGCTATGGCGAGAACCCCCATCAGCAGGCCGCGTTCTACAAGCGCAAGCGCGTGGGCGTTCCCGGGCCGGCTCCCGAGTCCGATAAGCACACCCTTGCCGCGGCCGAGCAGTTGCAGGGCAAGGAGCTGAGCTACAACAACTATCTCGATACCGATGCCGCGTGGGCTTCGGTGCGCGAGTTCGATAACGCGATTCCCACATGCGTTATCATCAAGCATCTCACGCCATGCGGCATTGCCGAGGGAGCCACGCTGCTCGAGGCCTATCGTGATGCGTGGGCTTGCGACACCGTGAGTGCCTTTGGCGGCGTCATGGCGTTCAACCAGACGGTGACCGAGGACGTTGCTCGCGAGATCGTCGAGGTCAACAAGCAGTTCATCGAGGTCGTCATCGCGCCGGATTATGACGAGGGAGCGCTCAAGGTCTTTTCCGCAAAGGAAAACGCGCGCATCCTGCGCACCGGCGGAATCAATCCCGCTGGCGGTGATCCGGACATCCGCGCGGTCGAGGGCGGCGTCGTCATGCAGACGATCGACACCGTGGCCGAGGACCCCGAGACCTTTACCGTCCCCACGAAGACCGCTCCTACCGACGAGCAGCTCAAGGCGCTGCTCTTTGCGTGGCGTTGCTGCAAGTGCGTGAAGTCCAACGCGGTCATTCTCACCAAGGGCACGCGTACCGTCGGCATTGGCGGCGGTCAGCCCAACCGCGTGAACTCCGCGCGCATCGCCGTCGACCAGGCAGGCGAGGAGACCAAGGGCGCCGTTGCCGCGAGCGACGCGTTTTTGCCCTTCCCCGATACGCTCGAGGTTCTGCGCGATGCCGGTGTCACGGCGCTCATCCAGCCGGGTGGCTCGATTCGCGACGATCTCTCCATCGAGTGCGCCAACGAGGCCGGGATGCCCATGGTCTTCACGGGGCATCGCCACTTCAGGCACTAGATTAGAGAGAATCGCACGATTGCGCAAAGAAATTTCGTTTGTGTGAGAACTGGCGGGATTGCGCTGCAAAGAAATTTCGTTTGTGTGAGACCGATGGGCTCATCATGTAGGAAATTTGCGCTTGTGTGAAGCATTGCGTGCTGACGTTTTCACACAAGCGCAAAAAAACATGCAAGGCAGTTTGATTAGCTTCACATAAACGCAAAAAACGTGCACGGAGACTCAAGATGGACACGATTCCGTACAATAAGGTTGGCAACAAGAAGCCTGAAAGCATGGCAGACATCGCCGAGAACGAGGGCATTAGCGAGGAGGAATGGCGCGCGCAAAACCTACCCTCTTCCAAGCTCGAGTTTCGCTGGCGTTATGCCAACAAGACCATTCACCTTTACGAACGCCGGCTGCGCTCGCTCGGTTCGTTCAACGTAGGACCTGCCGTGCAGGCATGGGTGCGCTCGCGCCTGGAGTGGGTGCGCGATAACAAGCTCTATGAAATGCCCGATGGCGTTATCGTTCTTACCATCGATCCCGAGGGTATGGTTGATACACAGCTCGAGGGGCTGCGTCCAGCTCCACAATTCACTCGTGCGATGCTCGACGCAGATGAAGCGCCCGGCACGCTGTGGGTTGCCAAGGACGGTCGGCTCCTCGTCGGGCAGACGCCGCGTCATGCTGCCGATACGCTCGTGCGCGACCTGGCCACGACGCTCGGTTACGAGGTCGTGCAGACCGAAGCTCCGTCTGACGATGGTGAAGTCTTTGCCGTAAGCGATGAATTCGGCATTGTCCCCGTGGAGGGAACGACCGGCCCTGTCATCAGCAAGCTCTCCGAATGCTTCGATAAGCTCTGGAGCCTAGATAAATAGAGGCATTGAGATACAATCATAAGCTCGTGATTGTTCTTGTCTCAAAGTAGTTAATAGGCAAAAGGAGCGCCCGTGGCTATAGAACCGAAGCAGGTTGTCGAAGCACTTTCGATGGTGACGCAGCAGCATCTCGATATCCGCACCATTACGCTAGGACTCTCCCTGCGCGGATGCGTCCACGAGGACATCGACGTCATGGCGCAACGCGTCTACGACCGGCTTACGACGGCGGCAAAGGACCTCGTGCCCTGTGCAGAGCAGCTCGAGCGCGAGTTCGGCATCCCCATCATCCACAAGCGCATCGCGGTTACGCCCATTGCCGAGATTTGCGGAGCGACGACAGCCGAGGACCTCACGCCCATCGCCGCGGCTCTCGATCGCGCTGGCAAGGAGGTTGGCGTCAACTTCATCGGTGGATTTAGCGCGCTCGTTCAAAAGGGCATGAGCGATAGCGACCGCCGTCTCATCAACAGCATCCCGCATGCGCTTTCCAGTACCGATATCGTCTGCTCGAGCGTCAACATCGGCTCGACCCGCGCCGGAATCAACATGGACGCGGTGCTGCGCATGGCGCAAGTCGTACGTGAGTGCGCCGAGATCACGGCAGATCGCGATTCGATTGCCTGCGCCAAGCTCGTCGTGTTCTGCAACATGGTTGAGGACAACCCCTTCATGGCCGGTGCCATGCACGGCAGCGGTGAGGCTGGCGAGGTCATCAACGTCGGAGTCAGCGGCCCGGGCGTCGTCAACGCAGTGCTCGAGGACCTGCCCAAGGATGCTTCGATGACCGAGGTTGCCGAGGCCATCAAGGCCACGACCTTCAAGATCACGCGCGCCGGCGAGCTCATCGCGCGCGAGGCTGCCAAGCGTCTGGGTTACGAGAAGGGCATTCTTGACCTGTCGCTTGCCCCCACGCCCGCCCGTGGCGATTCGGTGGCGCAGATTCTCGAGACCATCGGCGTTGGGCAGGTAGGCGGCCCGGGCACGACGGCCGCGCTTGCCTTGCTCAACGACGCCGTCAAGAAGGGCGGCGTCATGGCGAGCTCGAGCGTCGGCGGCCTGTCCGGCGCCTTCATTCCCGTTAGCGAAGATGCAGGCATGATCAAGGCGGCCGAGGATGGGGTACTTTCCATCGAGAAGCTCGAGGCCATGACCTGCGTATGCTCCGTGGGGCTCGACATGATTGCGATTCCCGGTGACACGACCGTCGAGGCAATCGCCGGCATTATCGCCGACGAGGCCGCCATCGGCATGATCAACGCGAAGACCACCGCTGTGCGCGTGATTCCGGCTATCGGCAAGGTCGCCGGCGATACCCTGCATTTTGGCGGTTTGCTCGGCGAGGCACCCGTCATGCCGGTCAACACCCATGCCGGAACGGTGTTCGCGCATCGCGGAGGACGTATTCCCGCACCCATCAACTCGCTCAAGAACTAGCTGCCCGTTCGCTCCGAGGAGGCACGCATGAGTATCCAGGATTGCAAGCAGGACATGCTTCGAATTGGTGTTGACGTCGGGTCGACCACGGTAAAGCTGCTCGTGCTCGACCCCGATGACCAGATCGTCTTCAGCGTGTATCGCCGCCATCATTCGGACGTGCGCGCGACCATCGTCGAGATCATCGACGAGGCGCTCGAGGCGGTGGGTGACGGCAAGGCGACCATCACCATCACGGGCTCGGGCGGCCTGCTGCTTGCTAATTGGCTCGGCGTGCCTTTCGTGCAGGAGGTCATTGCCAACAAGACGGCCATCGAACGTATCATTCCCGCTACCGACGTCGCCATCGAGCTCGGTGGCGAGGACGCGAAGATCATTTACTTCGATGGCGGTATCGAGCAGCGCATGAACGGCACCTGCGCCGGTGGCACGGGCGCCTTCATCGACCAGATGGCGGCCTTGCTCAATACCGATGCTTCTGGCTTAGATGAGATGGCCAAGGAGCACAACATCATCTACCCGATCGCATCGCGCTGCGGCGTGTTCGCCAAGACGGATGTGCAGCCGCTGCTCAACGAGGGCGCCAAGCGCGAGGACATTGCCGCGTCGATCTTCCAGGCCGTCGTCATGCAGACCATCTCGGGTCTCGCCTGCGGTCGTCCCATTCGCGGAAATGTCGCTTTTCTGGGCGGTCCGCTGCATTACCTGCCGCAGCTGCGCCAGCGCTTCATCGAGACGCTCGAGCTCACCGACGAGACGACTATCATCCCCGAGGAGTCGCACCTGTTCGTCGCTCGGGGCGCGGCATTTGCCTCCGAGGCCAACGACGACATCGTGAGTCTGGCCGAGCTCAAGGAGCGCATGAGGAACCTGGGCAGCATCCAGGGCAGCGAGGTGCAACGTCTCGAGCCGCTGTTCGCGAATGAGCGCGAATACGAGGCGTTTCGCAAGCGTCATGCCAAGGCAACGGTGCCCAAGGCGAGCCTCGCGGACTATCGTGGCGTTGCCTATCTTGGCATCGATGCCGGATCCACGACGCTCAAGTCGGTGCTCGTGGGTGAGAAGGGCGAGATTCTCTATAGCTACTACGTCAACAACAAGGGCGACGTGCTCGGAGCGGCTCGTGCCATGCTCGGCGACCTTGCAAGCCAGATTCCGTGCGATGCAGATGGCAATCCGCTCGTGACCATCGGGCATACCACCACGACGGGGTATGGCGAGGCGCTGTTGCTCGAGGCTATCCAAGCCGACTCCGGCGAGATCGAGACGGTTGCGCATTTGCGCGGTGCCCGCGAGCTATGTCCCGACGTCGACTTCATCCTCGACATCGGCGGCCAGGACATGAAGTGCATGCATGTCAAGGACGGCGTCATCGAGCACATCATGCTCAACGAGGCGTGTTCGGCGGGTTGCGGTTCGTTCATCGAGGCATTCGCGACCTCGCTCAACATGTCCATCGAGGACTTCGCCGCCGAGGCCCTCAAGGCCGAGGCTCCCGTCGATCTTGGCAGCCGCTGCACCGTCTTCATGAATTCCCGCGTCAAACAGGCGCAGAAAGAGGGTGCGACGCCGGCAGACATCTCGGCGGGCCTGTCGTATTCCGTCATCAAGAACGCGCTGTTCAAGGTCATCAAGCTGCGCGATGCCTCCGAGCTGGGCGAACATGCGGTGGTTCAGGGCGGCACCTTCCTCAACGACGCCGTCTTGCGTGCGTTCGAGAACCTGAGCGAGCATGACGCCATCCGTCCCGACATCGCCGGCAACATGGGCGCCTGGGGTGCCGCGCTGCTGGCGCGTGATCGCGCGACGGGCGCGAAGTCGACGCTGCTGCGCCCCGAGCAGATCGACGAGCTCGAAATCAAGCATACGGCGGTGCGTTGCGGGCGCTGCGAGAACAACTGTCTGCTCACCATCAACGACTTCGGCATTGACGAGAAGACCGGCAAGCATCGTCGCTTCATCACCGGCAATCGTTGCGAGCGTGGTGCCGGCATCAAGAAGCCCGCCAAGGAGGTTCCCAATCTCTTCGCGTACAAGGAAAAGCTGCTCTTCGACCGCGAGCCGCTCGTCGAGGAGGCTGCCAAGTACGGTACCGTGGGCATTCCGCGTGCGCTCAACATGTACGAGAACTATCCGTTCTGGCATAGCTTCTTCACGCATCTTGGCTATCGCGTGGTGCTGTCGGACCAATCTACCAAGAAGACCTACGAGGCCGGCATCGAGTCCATGCCCTCGGAAAACGCCTGCTATCCGGCCAAGCTGTCGCACGGTCACATCATGGATTTGCTCGACAAGGACGTCGACTTCATCTGGATGCCCTGCATCCGATGGGAGCGTCAGGAGGACGAGGGCGCGAACAACCACTACAACTGCCCCATCGTCATGAGCTATTCCGAGGCCCTCAAGCTCAACATCGATGAGCTTGAGGACAGCCGCACGCAATTCCTCAACCCATTCATTCCCTATGACGACAAGAAGGCTCTCAAGAAGCGTCTTTTCGAGCATCTGGTAAAAAAGCGCAAGGAAGATCTCAAGGCCCAAGGTGTCGATGTGCTGGCCATGCAGTGGCCCACGCGTGTCGAAATCTCGGATGCCATCGATCTCGCGTGGCAGGCGGATCTCGACTTCAAGTCGACCATGCGCGCCAAGGGCGAGGAGACGCTGCGCTGGATCGAGGAGAACAACGGCCACGGCATCGTGTTGGCGGGTCGTCCCTACCATATCGATCCCGAGATTAACCATTCGCTGCCCGAGCTCATCTGCGGCTATGGCATGGCCGTGCTCACGGAGGATTCCGTGGCCCATCTGGGCGAGCTACAGCGCAACCTGCGCGTGTACGACCAGTGGATGTACCACACGCGTCTCTACAACGCAGCCAAGGTCGTCACCCAGCGAAGCGATCTCGACCTCGTGCAGATGAACTCGTTTGGGTGCGGTCTGGATGCACTCACGACAGACGAGGTGCAGGAGATCATCGAGGGCAGCGGCAAGGTCTACACCGTCATCAAGATCGACGAGGTGTCCAACCTAGGTGCCGCGCGTATCCGCATTCGCTCGCTCATGGCAGCGTTGCGTCAGCAGGAGGAGCTGCGCGAGATGCCCACGCAGCCGGGCAAGAGCTCGGCGGCCGTCGACATCGCGGCGGCTTCCGTCGAGACGCTGCGTGCGGACAGGGCAGACGCCGTTTCCAAGGATGTCGAGCCGGTCGTGGCAGATGGCTGTGACTTGGGTACATTTGACTTCGCGCCCAACCGTGACGCCGCTTCGACCGAATTTCCGCGCGCCGAGTACACGAAGGAGATGCAGGACGCGGGCTATACGATTCTCGCCCCGCAAATGTCGCCCATCCACTTCGAGCTGCTCGTGCCCATCTTCCATCACTACGGCTACAACATGGAGCTGCTGCCGAGCGTGGACCCATCGGCCGTGGATGCGGGCCTCAAGTACGTGAACAACGACATCTGCTATCCGTCCATCCTCGTCACCGGCCAGATTATGGAAGCGGCCACCAGTGGCAAGTACGATATGGACAAGACCGCCTTCATCATCACGCAGACCGGTGGCGGCTGCCGTGCGACCAACTACATCTCGCTCATCCGCAAGGGCCTGCACGAGGCGGGGCTTGATCACGTGCCGGTCATCTCGCTGTCCTTCAACGACACCGGCGAGCGCAATTCCGGTTTCGAGGTCACGCCCACGATGCTCAAGACCGCCGTGCCGGCGCTCATCCTGGGCGATTTGCTCATGATGTGCCTGTATCGTGTGCATCCGTACGAGAAAGAGCCGGGCAGTACAGAGGCACTCTTTCGCAAGTGGATGGATTATCTCAAAGAGAATGTATGCGAGTTCAAGTGGAAGGACGTCAAGCGCGTCATAAACGAGATCGTCCATGACTTCGACACGCTCCCCTGCGTTGATTTTGGTAGCAAGCCACGCGTGGGCGTGGTGGGCGAAATCCTCGTCAAGTTCCACCCCACGGCAAACAACCAGATCGTGCAGATCATCGAAGACGAGGGCTGCGAGGCCAACGTTCCCGGCCTTGTCGACTTCTTCCTCTTCGGCATGCTCAATCCGGCGTTTCGCCATCAGGAGCTCACGCCCAACCTCAAGAAGTACGTGGGTGCCAAGGGTGTCGTCGCCTTCTTCGAGAAGCTACGCGATCCGGTACGCAAGGCGCTTGCTGCCTCCGAGCGCTTCGAGCCCATCATGCGCATCGAGGATATCGCCCAGGGTGCAAGCGACATCATCGACTTGGGCAACACCATGGGCGAGGGATGGCTGCTCACGGGCGAGATGGTCGAGCTCGTGCAGGAAGGAACACCCAACATCGTGTGCTGTCAGCCCTTCGCGTGCCTGCCCAACCACGTCGTGGGCAAGGCCGTCATCAAGGAGATGCGCCGCCAGTACCCGCAGAGCAACATCGTTGCCGTGGACTATGACCCGGGTGCCAGCGAGGTTAACCAGCTCAACCGCATCAAGCTCATGATTGCCGTGGCGTTCAACAACCAAAAAGAGCAGGCTGAGGAACAGGCCGCGCAGGTCATGGAGCGCGTCGAGGAAGAAGCGGCGATATCGCGCTAGGTTTGAAAGCTACTTTGGCTGCAGTCTCGGTAGTGTCCCGAAAGTTGGTGTAGCGACCGTTCTGCGCAAAGGATAGCGAACGGCCATCGCCTAGAATCTTGAATTGGAAGTAGTTCGAGACGAAGGAGATGGCCGCAATGGCAAGTTTAATGCAGGATCGAACGGTTCTGCCTGAGATGCCGAGATTCGACGACGGGATGGTGAACATCCAGGAATTGATACGCATGATGGCGGAGTCGCTCGTGAACGAGATCATGGACGCGCAGGCGGAGGAAGCCTGCGCCGATGGCAACCAGAGGAACGGATACCGGGAGCGCTCGCTGGCCACGTCCGTCGGCGTCATCACCTTGCGGATACCGAAGCTGCGGCACGGGACGTTCTTCCCGGAAGACCTCATCACGCGCTATTCAAGGACCGACCGGGCCGTGATCGCAGCGATATCGGAGATGGTCACCTGCGGCGTCTCCACGCGAAAGGTGGAGAAGGTCGCTTCTGCCCTTGGGATCTCCTCCATGAGCGCAAGCCAGGTGTCGCGCATCTGCGAGTCGCTCGACGAGGTCGTCCGCGACCTGCAGGAGCGGGACTTGTCCGATGAGACCTACCCGTACCTTTGGCTTGACGCCACCTACGTCAAATGCAGGGACGAGGGCCACGTCTCCTCATGCGCCCTCGTCACCGCCATAGGCGCCGGATCGAAGGGCTACAGGCGCCTTTTGGGCATGGACGCGATAGACACCGAAAGCTACGACGGCTGGGCCGCGTTTCTGAGGTCGCTTCGCGAGCGCGGCGTCGAAGGCGTCGTGTGCGTGACGTCAGACGCGCATGAAGGGCTTCGCCGCGCGATCGAGGAGGTGTTTCCCGGAGCCGCGTGGCAAAGATGCGTCGTGCATCTGATGAGGAACGCCGCAGGAGCCGCTGCCACGCGCCAGAAGAAAGGAGCCGTCCTCTCCGTCCTCCATGCCGTCTTCGCAGAGCGCGACCCCGGCCTCGTCCGCGAGCTCTACCACCTCGCATGCGAGGTCGTCGGCGGAATCTGCCCGAAGGCGGCCACGCTGTTGGAAGACGCCGAGGCCGATGCTCTGGCCTACCTGGACTTCCCCTATGAGCATCATATGCGCCTTCGCACCAACAACGTGCAGGAGCGCGCCAACCGCGAGCTCAAGAGAAGGTCGCGCGTGGTGCAGGTCTTCCCGTCGAGGAAATCCCTCATGCGGATGCTCGGAGCCGTGTTCTCCGAGATGGACGAGGACTGGTCATCAAGGCGGTGGTTCATAGAGGATTCGATCGCGAAAGCCGTCGAAGGCCACGGCTGCAAGGCGCCGGCTCCCGGCTACGTTGGCAGCGCGGGCGAGCATGCCAAAAGGATCATCGATCTTGTGCTTGCCGACAGCCAGATAGACAGGAAGGCAGCATAGGAGTTGGGTTAGAATGCAGGTCAGATTCTAGGTGCCTACACCAACATTCACGACACTACCGCAGTCTCCTTGTCCTTACATCTAAACGGGCCATAGGATTGATGTGCTTGAGCTTAGATGAGGATGGGAATATTTTTCTGTCATCTTACTAGACAGTTTTTATCATATTGCTTTGTTTAATCGGATTGGCTGACTCGAAGGAGACATTGCTGATTGAATATCAGCTCGTCAAACTTTCCGTGTTACCTGTACCATCACTTTAGCTAGATACCGCTCTGAATTGGCGCGGGCTAGCTCACTTAGCTGATACTCTTCATATGCTTTTCCGCATGTGGCCAAGGAATGCTTCTCTATGTAGTTGAATGCTGAGCTGTATATTTCGTCGGTCAGTCCATATTTCGCATAACCATAAGTTACAACATAAGTTCCAGCAGGAATATAGCTGGTAGCTTTGCTTTTTTGTGATAGTTTAAGAAAGATTGACTCCGCGACTTCAACTTTGCGCTTTGCCACACAATCTTCTGAAACTATGTAGCCAAAAGGCAGGCCATGAGGGATGTTTTCCTTTTTTAAAGTCGCGTAATAATTTGACTGAACGTGCGTACCAGGATCTCTCTTTAAGACCTCGCAGGGAATCTCATAGATGGGCTGTACGGCTTCTTTCTGGATAATGTCTATTGTGGTGAATGTTTCGTCGTTGTCATTGATCACGCTCAAAAAGTTTTCTGCGGCTTTTGCCTCTTCTAGGGAAGAAAGCTTGCTGTCAATCATTTCGAGGATAAACTTTAGGTGTTCAATGCGGTCTTCTAATATGCCTTTCTGGTGTAGCAAGAGATCCTGGATTCCGTCCGCGGAACGGGTTTCAACCAAATACTCTTTAATATCCTTTAAAGGAACGCCTATTTCAGCGAGGACCTTTATGGCATCGGCAATGTCTACTTGATCAGGAGAGTAGAAACGATAGCCATTTTTAGTGGTAAGGCAAGGTGCGAGGACGCCCATCTTGTCATAGTAAATGAGTGCCTTGCGACTAATTTTTACGACATCTGCAAATTCGCTGATGCTCAGGTAAGGCTTATCGAGAGGGTTTCCCATAACTGCACTCCCATTTTGACAGCTGGAGCTGCATCTTCAAAGCACGCGAACGAATGAAGACATATTACTACCTATTTGAATGGTTTGGATTTCTAGATTCGTTCTTGACTGTCAAGCAACTATACAGCGCATGCTCCAATCAGAGAGTGCGGGCCATGAAGGTGACTTGTGCCCACACACAGGATCTTCCGGAGAATGGAGGAAACGATGAAGAGGGTGGAGCAGTGTGTCAACCGCGCGAGGACGCGGCATGATGGGGAGGAGGTGAGATATACAACCTGCTATCAAAACGGGTGCTGGGACGCGGTGTGCATCTTAAAGTGTCATGTAAAGGATGGGAGAATTACTGCTATCGAGAGTGATGATTCCATAAACCGTAACTGTGGCAGAGAGGACGTGGGAGAAGAAGGTTTTTCACAGGGCATGATTCAGATGAGGCCCTGCGTCCAGGGACATGCATGGAAACGTGCGCTGGACGACCCAGACAGGATCCTTTATCCCATGAAGCGCAAAGGGCCAAAGGGGACTTGCAGTGAATTCGAAAGGATAAGCTGGGATGAAGCGCTAGACACGATAGCTGAAAAGATTAAAGAGGTTGTCGACCTGTATGGTCCATACAGCATTTACCATTTGGATTCTTTCTGGGATAAGTGTTTCTTCCCCATTGCCCCGTATTTAAAGGCAGGCATTGGTGCCTGGGGCGAAAACTCTGCGCCGGCACAAGCAACGAGCGAATTTCGACATCTCGGCTATGACGTCGGCACTCTTTTTAGTGGGCGAGAGTATATCGGGGAAGTCGGATTTGAAGCCCCCGACCTATTTAATTCAAATCTTATTGTTATGTGGGGTATGAATCCGCTTGTTAGTTGGTACGGCCCTGTTGCCTACTACATCAAACTTGCTCGTGAGAAAGGTATTCCAACTATCCTGATTGATCCACGTTATACGACAAGCGCGGAGGTACTGGCAGATCAGTGGATTCCAATCCGTCCTGGAACAGACTTGTCCATGATGCTGGCAGTCGCATATGTTTTATTTGAAGAAGACATCTTTAATCATGACTATGTCGAAAAGAATGTTGAGCCAATCGGTTTTGAGAAGTTTCGAAACTATGTTATGGGCGGCGAGGATGGCGAGCCCAAAAGCCCGGAGTGGGCAGAGGCAATATGTGCCGTACCCACGCAGACAATACGAGAGTTTGCGCGACTTTACGCTAACAGCCACCCCGTTCATCTACAACTGCAGTATTCACCGTCAAAGCGACCTTTAGGAGAATACGTTGCCTCCATGTCCATGCTTCTGCAGGCAATGACTGGCAATTTGGATGTAGCCGGCGGCTGCGAGACCGGAATTTGCATCTGGACTCCTGAAAGGATGCCAGTCCCCGAACCGGATTTTGGGGAGAAAGAAGGGGAATACGAGGCGCCCGTATGCCTAAATCACAATAAGATGTCTGAGGCAATTCTCCTCCATAAAGCGTTTGAAGATGGCGAAATCACCGAGCGTGAATATCGAATGCTTATTGGCTGCCCTCCAGACAGCCCTACACCTAACGTCCAGATGCTAATCGGTCTAAACAACTTTACAAATGGCATGCCGGATACAAACAAGGTGATTGAAGCTCTAAAGTTGACGCATTTCAGCTGGGGCTGGTTATTCAACAAGAATCAGCAAACGCTTGATGCCTATGACATTGTCCTTCCGGAGCCTGTGCACATGTTTGAGTCCACTGATGAGTATTTGCTTGGCCAGAACAGATTTATGCAGGGGCCTGGTGGAATGCATAACTACTTTATGTATGCGCAAAAGGTAGTTGATGCTCCCGGCGAGATTAGGCCAATCGGGTGGGTCTGGAAAGAAATTGCTAAAAGACTGGGGTTTGTTGATGAATATTGCCCACGTCTCAAGAACGTTTCATGGCAGGATTGGGACGCGCGTGTTGATGACATCTACCATGAGGCATACGATAAATGGCTTGAAAACTCTGGCGATTATATTAAAGCCGTGGGTGGCAAGGCGGAACCATGGGATGATTTCCTGAAGTGCCCAGTTGTGCGTGTTCCAATTGATCAGCCTTTTCATGCGTTTAAAGATATGCATGATATGGGCCTTAATCCCTGGTCTCATACTGAATCCGGCAAGATAGAATTCGCCTCCTCATTTTTTGAGAAGCATGATGGGCGTGACACCAAATTTGGTGGAAAGATGGATTCAATTCCGCGCTGGAGGCCTTCTTATATAAATGAAGAGCCGCTTGACAGTTTCTATAACCCCAAAACTGCCGAGTATCCTCTGTCACTCATGTCTGCAATCTCCATGTTTAGGCAGCAGTCGTGTAATGCCGAAAACCCCATGTTGAATGATTGCTATGAGCATGCGATATGGCTATGCCCTGCGGACGCCAAATCGAGGGGGATTTCGCATGGTGATGCGGTGCGTGTTTTCAACGAGCTGGGCGAGGGAATATTTATCGTTTATATAACCTCAAAAATCATGCCTGGGACTGCAGCTGTCTATCACGGCAAATGGTACAAGCCGAGTGATGTGAAGAGCGATTTGATGCCTTCGGGCATTGACGTTGGCGGTTCTTCGAACATCTTCACCTCGGATGTCCACTATCCCCATTCTGTAGGTGTCAACTATAAGCACGCGCTCGTTCAGGTGGAGCGCCTCGGTGCCCTGGAAGGTGATCTTCAATGACACAGTACGCGTTTTATTTTGATCAAAGCCGATGCTACTCATGTCATGCATGTGCTGTTGCCTGCAAGGACTGGAATGGGATTGAGGCTGGTCCGGAAAAATGGATGACCGTATATGAGTGGGAAGAGGGAAATTTCCTGAATATGCGGGTAAAGAGTCTGGCTTTTCCTTGTGCGCATTGTGATGATCCTGCCTGCATTAAAGCGTGCAAATGGGGCGTCCTAATTAAGGACCCAGATACTGGAGCGGTGCTTGTCGACACAGACAGATGCAGTGGCTGTAGGCAATGCTATGTCGCATGTCCTTATGGAGCTCCCAAATTTGCTGATGATACTGCCGGCTCAAGGATGTCGAAATGCAATATGTGCGTCGACAGGCTTGGGGATGGCGAGCTGCCAGTATGTGTGTCTTCGTGTCCCCTTCGTGCATTTGACTTTGGACCAGTAGAAGAGATGGAGGCAAAATACGGAACCTCCAGACAGCTCGAGGGCATGCCTGACCCAAGCATAACCGGTCCAAACTTTATTGTTTCACCTGCTGCGCCACATAGAGAGCTCATTAGTTATGACAGGGAGAAAGCAATCAAATTATTTCGCCGACGAGGCGATCTAGGCAGCGTCTTTGAAAGCGAAGACGACGTGATTGGTTTGGGCGCTTTGGACGTTGATAGAGGAAAGCTGGAGATGAAGCACGCCAGCTCCTCCGAACTCATGGCTAATACTCGTAATAATATCGGATAGATGGAGATAAAGATGGAGTCAGCTAAGTCACTGCTTAATAGCAGAAAAGCGTGGGTTGTTGCGGTTGTCGTATGTCTTTGCTTTTGTGTCAATGAAATGGCTGAACAGCGAGTTCCACCCATCCTTCCCTTGCTGTCAGCTGATATGGGGCTTGATGCGTTGCAGGGTGGATATTTGCAGAGCTCCTTTGGTTGGGCATCACTTATCGCAGCTCTTCCTGCAGGGTGGCTGCTTGAAAAGCTTAAACCAAAGCTGTTCATGATTTTCTCGGTTGCGCTCGCGGGCTTGGGCGGTGTTATAGGAGGTCTTACTGAAAGTTATAACGTGCTAATGGTTGCTAGGTTCATTTCGGGCTTTGGTGTGGGTGCGGTTGCTGTGGGTGCTGCTACAGTGCTTGATGAATGGTTTACTCCCGAGAAGCGCGGATTGCCTAATGCAATTATGATTGCTTGTTACCCGCTTGCATGTATTTTCATGCTTAACACCTCTGCGCATATTGCAAATTTGGTTGGCTGGCACGGAGTGTGGTGGGTTGGCGCGATTCTGTGTGTGGCAACATGTGTGATTGCGGCCCTTCTGCTTCCCAGTCGAACGCCGTATCGCGAGGTGCATTCTGAGGAACTTGCGGCAGCAAAACAGGTCAAGCGAAAGATGAATCTCAAGGTGCTTCTCACCAACCGTTCGCTTTGGTGTGTAATTTTGGGATTTGTTTGCTTCGATATCGCATATGTGGGCCTAATGACATACGCTCCTTCAATGATGGTTGACAAAGCCGGTGTCGATTTGGCGACTGCAGATTCTGTTGCGTCGATACTGAACGTAGTAAATATGTTCGTCGTTATTCTCAATGGTGTTCTTCTTGGCAAAGTTGGGCTAAAGAATAGGAAATGGCTTCCCGCGATAGGATTACTTGGACTGGGAATTGGAGCTTTTGGCGTTTTTCATGTAACGACAATTGGTCTCTCTATAGCATTCATGATGATCGCTGGATTGTTCACAAGTTTCATCTCTAGTTCGTTCTTTACAATTGGTCCCGACTGCATTCCACGTGCTGCCTATATTTCGGCAATCGTCGCCCTGGTCACCTTTGGCCAGAATCTTGGTGTGGCTGTTGGCCCGATCTTTACAGGTGCGATAGTAACCGGCAGCGATTGGTCTGCAGCTGGACTTCCTGTCCTCGTGGTCTGCATAATCGGAGCAGTTTTGTGCGCATTTATTAAAGTGCAAACTCCTGAGGAATATGAGCAGACTCACCCTGAGAACTAATCCACGGAAGAGTTGATTTGTCCCGTCTGGGCTAACGTCTGGACGGGACACCTCCCCGCGACAATCGACCTTACTGGCTTTATTGCTGTATGAGTGTGATTTGATGAAAGAAAAGAAGAGCCGTGGCATAGCGGTGACGGTCTTGCTTACGTTTTTCGCTATGACCTTTGCTGCTACGCAATATACTATCCCAACTATTCTTACGCCTCTGACTGTTGAGTATGGAATTTCATATACCACTGCATCTTGGTTCATCACCGCGTTTTCTTTGGCAAGTGTGGTGGTCGCTTTGCCAGCGGGTCCTGTTGCTGTTCGCATCGGTGTAAAAAGAGCTCTATTGCTGAGCGCTATCATTTCTTTGTGCGGAGCAGGACTGGGCATATTGATTCACCATCCTGCGGCATTGATTGCAGCGCGAGCGCTTGAAGGTGTCGGTTTTGGCTTGGTGTGCGCCGGTGGCCCGATCCTCATAGAGAAAATAGTTCCACATGAGAGGCAATCAACAGCGAATGGCATTTGGAGCTCCTGGATTCCTTTGGGGTGCACCATAGGGGAGATTTCTTCTCCGACCATATATGACAGCTTGGGTTCAATAGGCCTTTGGTTTGTTTTTGCTGCGCTCATGTTGGGGTTTACAATCGCGTTTCTTGTTTTTGTTAAAGTTCCTGCTCCGGAGCGCTCGGCCTTTTCTGAGTCCGAGCAAAAGAAAACGGCGCCCCTGCTTTCTGGTATCTTCAGTCTTAAGTTTCTTCTCTTTTTGTTTGGGTTTTTGACATTCAACATTCTTAATTTCTGCTTGGTCAGTTACGCCCCAAGCTATATGCAGGGTATAGGCCTAGATGCCTCCCTTTCGGGCCTGATTGCGTCTGTTCCAATGATTTTATCCATTGCCACTCAGCCTATCGGTGGAGTTCTAATTGATCGCTTTGGACACAAGAAGCAAATAATGGTGGTCGCGCTAATCGTTAATGCGATTGCAACCCCGTTAATGTTCATATCAACGGGCGCAGGGTTGTGGGCTTCAAGTCTTGCTATAGGCCTAATCGGATCGCTGACGTTTGTATCAAGCTTGTCTGCAGTGTCCGATGTGATTGGTGACAGAAGATTTTACGCTCTGGGCGTATCGTCATATATGTTTATTGAGTGCAGTGGCGAATTCATTGGAGGCCTAGTTCCACCTCTGCTTCTTGGTCCGGCTTCAAGCGATTGGATTCAACTTGCTGGTGGCTTACTTGTCTTGGGGTCTATGGGCGTTGTTGCAACGATTGCATGCAGATTTCAACCGGAGAAACTTGCTCAATAGCTTATATCTCATTGGAGAGCACCTTATATCCTCTTTGCGGATGTGCGCTATATGCTCGCAGATTTCCTGCGCTTTTGTGTAAGGCTGCTCGGATTGCTCAGGCACGCTCCCATGTCAGAGCGATTCTGACACGCTAATCAAAGCTTGAGAGCGTCCCTGTTTTGAGGGACAAAGCGCGGACGTGGTCCAGGATGCTATTTTGTTGCTCCAGATTTCGATATAAAACATTACGAGATTGTGCAAAAGGCCATGCGGTAAGCGGGCCTTATCAAATTGTCGCGATGTCTGCATGTGCAGCTGTACAAAGAGGTGAAGCTCAAAGACATAGCCTTCGCATAATGCAACATGCGAAGGCTTGTGAGTAATTTGCTCAGAGGTTCTTCTTACCCGAGCGTTACACTAATGTGAAATCTGTAAACTGAGGGAGGGCAGTAGCTATGAGCATTCGCGTTGTGGTGGTAGGCGGAGGGGCATCCGGTCTGGTGGCGGCGATCTGCGCCGCGCGCGCCGGTGCCGACGTGACGGTTCTCGAAGGCGCATCGCGCGTCGGGCAGAAGATTCTCAAGACGGGTAACGGGCGTTGCAATCTGACCAACGCCCGGGTAGAGCCTGCCGACTATCGCAATGGTGCCGCCATCATGCCATTACTCGAGGAATTCTCCCCCACGCGGGTGCTCGGCTTCTTCGGTGAGCTTGGCCTACTCGTTTCCGAAGAGGAAGAAGGACGCATCTATCCGCTGTCAAACGCCGCAAATACCGTGCTCGACGTGCTTCGCGCGGGGTGCAAGTGGCATGCCGTGGATGTTCGCTGCGGTCAGAAGGTCGTGGAGATCGCGAGAATGCAGCCTGATGGCTACAGGATCATCTGTGCGAACGGAAACGACTTCAGTGCCGACCGCGTTATTATCGCGACGGGTGGCGGAACGGATCTGCTCGCTTCCCTGGGACATACGATCGAGCCGTTCTCGCCCGTGCTCTGTCCCCTCAAGACCGATACCAGGCCCCTCAAGGGGCTCACGGGCGTGCGGGCCCGGGCGTGTGTGAGCGCCTTTGTGGACGAAGACGCGACTGAGCCGCGTGCCGTGCGCTATGGTGAGGTCCTGTTTCGCGATTACGGGCTCTCGGGCATCGTGATCTTCGATATGTCACGCGAGGTCGGCGATGGCGCCGTCCTGAGCCTCGACTTCTTGCCGCAGCTGAGCCCCGGCCAATGCGATGGCTATTTCTCGGCAAAGTACGCGTCGTTGTCCGCGAGCGCCAGCGAGCTTTTCGGACGGGCACCAAACCTCACGGAGTTCATGTGCGGTTGCTTTCATACGCGCGTGAACGATGCCGTCGTCCGTGCGGCCGGCTTCAAGCCCTCCGAGTTGGTGACGCCCGAGATGCTGCCTAGGATCGTCGCGGCTGCCAAGGGCTTCCGCGTGCGGGTCACGGGGCTTGCCGAGACCGGTCAGGCTCAGGTGACGCGCGGAGGAGCCTCCCCGTG